>ERZ809296.48-NODE-48-length-203134-cov-40.966003_pt1 | contig 203134 bp, 218 predicted proteins | sample MGYA00520511_ERZ809296 | MGnify/ENA primary metagenome ERZ809296 (study PRJEB31576, sample SAMEA3212662) | Homo sapiens | biome: human-gut; feature: human gut; material: fecal | place: Sweden | collected 2012 ... | reverse complement strand
CACCTTTTTCCCGCATTTTTCAACTTTTTTATCCCTGCCAGAAGGTGGGGTTATGAATCCGCTATTGCATCCTTGCCGCAGTTATGATATACTCCCTATTACCATATAATAACAGGAGCAACGACATGAAATACCCCTATCTGCTGCTGGACGCAGACAACACATTGTTTGATTTTGACGCGGGAAACCGGCACGCTTTTCATGAGGTGTGCGCCCGATATGACATCCCGGACACGGAGGAGAGCTTCCGGTGCTATGAGCGGTGCAACAACGCCATGTGGGCGGCCTTCGACCGGGGAGAGTGCACCAAGGACTTTCTGGTGGTAGAGCGGTTCCGGCGGTTTCTGAAGGAAATGGCCCTGGACCGGGACGCGGCCCGGTGCAACGAACTGCACCTGCAGGTGCTGGGGCAGAATACTCTACTGCTGCCCCACGCCCTGGAGGTCTGCCGGGGCCTGTCCCGGGAGCACCGGCTGTACATCGTCACCAACGCCGTGGCGGCGGTGCAGCGGTCCCGGCTGGCGGGCAGCGCTATCGCGCCCTATATCACCGGGGCCTTTATTTCGGAGGAGGCCGGGGCCAGCAAGCCCAGTGCCGCATACTTCGACTACGTTTTCTCCCGCATTGATGGCATCACCCGGGAGAACTGCCTGCTGGTGGGGGACTCCCTGTCCAGCGACATCCGGGGAGCCAATAACTACGGCCTCCCCTGCTGCTGGTACAATCCCAAGGAAGCCGCCCGGCCGGAGGACCTGCGGATCGACTACGAGATTCTGGATCTGCGGCAGCTATACGACCTGGTGTGAAAGACTTTATAAGGAGTGATTCAGATGCATCCGAACTTTTCCCAGCTGACGCCCCGGTGGTTCAAGCGGGCCTTCGTGTATACCGGGAACATCGACGACTTCCGCTATCGCTTTGAAATGGACAAGGACAACGGCCTTCTGCACACGGCGGTCTACACCGTGTACTGCTTCGAGGTGGCCAAGGACGTGCAGCAGCAGGACTTCCCCTGGGACGACCAGGGCGTGGAGCAGCTGAAAGCCTGGCTGCAGGAGCGGTACGAGCACTATACCCGGGAGGGAAGCCTGTAAGAAAAAAAATTCCTCTGCAAGCATGCAGAGGAATTTTTTTATTTCTTATCCCAGGCCTTCAGGTCCTTCAGCTCGTTATACAGCCGCAGATAGCTGGCGTGGCGGCTGCGAGGGATCTTCCCTTGATGGACGGCCTCCAGCACGGCGCAGCCCTTCTCCTTGGTGTGGCTGCACCCCACAAAGCGGCAGCCGCCTACATAAGGGGCAAACTCCGGGAAGGTCTCCGGCAGGTGCTCCTTCAGCTCCAGGTCCAGCTCCTGGGTATCAAAGGACGCAAAGCCCGGGGTGTCGATGACATAGGTGTCCTGTCCCAGGGAGAACAGCTCCACATGGCGGGTGGTGTGCCGCCCCCGGCCCAGGGCCTTGCTGACCTCCCCCACCGCCAGGGAAAAACGGGGGTCCAGGGCGTTGAGAATGCTGGACTTTCCCACGCCGGAGTTGCCGGTGAAGGCGCTGAGCTTTCCGGCCAGCTCCCGGCGCAGCTCGTCGATCCCCTGGCCGGTGACAGCGCTGACCCGCAGCACCCGGATGGCAGAGCCGCTGTATATCCCGTACAACTCCTCCGCCGGGTCCAGGTCGCACTTGTTCAGGCACAGCAGCACCCGGCAGTCCTTCAGGGCGGCAATGGCGCTGATGCGGTCGATGAGATACGGATCCGTCACCGGCAGGGCGGCGGAGGCGATGATCACCAGCTGGTCGATGTTGGCCGCCGCCGGGCGGTCGAAGGCGTTGCGGCGGGGCTCCACCGCCTCCACAAAGCCCTCGCCGCCGCCCAGCTCCCGGACCTGGACCCAGTCCCCCACCAGGGGGGACAGCCCCTCCCGGCGGAACTTGCCCCGGGCCCGGCATTGCAGGGTCTCCGCCCCGGTGTTCACATAGTAAAACCCGCTGAGAGCCTTTTCAATGCGTCCCCGGATCAAAACGTGATCTCCTGGGCCACGGCCTCGGTTCCGTTGATATACAGCTTGATGGTGGAGGTGGAACCGGCGCTGCCGTGGAAGGTGTAGGTAAAGGAGGCGGTGCCGCCGTCCACATAGGTGGAGTGGATGATGCTGCCGTCCTGCATGACCTCGATCTTCATATTGCTGTCGCTGCGGTACTGCTCGGGGATGTCGAACACCACCACCCGCTCAGCGGAGCTGGCGCCCTTGCTGACGGTGAACACGATCTCCGTGCCGGACTGCACCTCGGTGCCCTGCTGGATGCTCTGGCCGATGACGGTGCCCTCGGGCTTATCGCTGAACTCATACTGATGCTCGCCCACGGTCAGGCCCAGGGCCTCCGCCTGCTGGGCGGCGTCGTCAATGTGCATGGTCACGAAATTGGGCACGGTGAGGGGCTTGGTCTCCGGCCCCTTGCTGACGGTCAGCACCACGGTGTCGCCCTTGTTCAGGGGCTCACCGGCGGCGGGGGAGCTCTGCATCACCTGGCCCTCCGGCACGTCGGGGGAATAGGCCTCCGCCCGCTGGACATCCAGGTCCAGATGCAGGTTGCCCAGCTCCGTCTTGGCCATCAGGAACTCCTTGCCCACCACGGTGGGCATCAGCGTGTCGTCCTCCTGGGCGCAGAGATAGACCTTGATGACCAGGTTGTTCTTGCGGCTGCGGCCGCTGGCGGGGTCCTGCTCCACGATCTGGCCGGGCTCATACTTGTCGCTGGGCTTGGTGCCCAGCACCTCGATGCGGAAGACGTCCTTCACCTCGGGCAGGGCCTCGGCCTCCTCCAGGGTCTTGCCCAGAAGGTTCGGCACCTGGTGGGACGCCGTGCCATTGCCGGCGTCAAAGCCGCCGGCCACCAGCTTGAACACCACGAAAATCAGCACCAGGGCCAGGGCGAACCCGCCGATGACCAGGCCCACCACCTTGCGGCTGTGCTTCTTGTCCTCCTCTTCCTGGGCCACGGCGCTGTTGGCCCGGCTCACCGCCGCCACCTGGTTGGTAGGCAGGGGCTGGGTGGGCTCCTGGCACACCACGGCGGCCTTCAGGTCCTCCCGGATATAGTCCATGTCCACGGCGGGGTCCTTGCGGAATTTCTCCAGATCGTCCAGCATGGCGTCGGCGGTCTGGTAGCGCTTGGAGATGTCCGGGCACATGGCCTTCATGCAGATCAGCTCCAGGGCCTCGGGGATATCGGGATTCAGCTCCCGGGGGGTCTTGGGCACGGCGCTCAGGTGCTGGATGGCCACGGACACGGCGGAGTCCCCCTGGAAGGGCAGCTTGCCGGTGAGCATCTCATACAGCACCACGCCGGCGGAATAGATGTCGGACCGGGCGTCCACCCGGTCGCCCCGGGCCTGCTCCGGCGAGATATAGTGCACGGAGCCCAGGGTCTCCTGGGTCAGGGTCTGCCCCTGGTCCGCCAGGCACGCGATGCCGAAGTCGGCCACCCGGACGCTGCCGTCCCGCAGGACCATGATGTTCTGGGGCTTGATGTCCCGATGGATCACGCCCCGGCTGTGGGCATGGCTCAGGCCCCACATGATCTGGGTGATGAAGTGCAGCGCCTCCCGCCAGTCCATCTGGCCCCGGCGCTCCATATACTGCTTCAGGGTCACGCCGTCGATCAGCTCCATGACGATGTAGTCCACGTCATCGCTGCACGACACGTCGTATACCGACACGATGTTGGGGTGGGACAGCTGGGCCACGGCCCGGGACTCATCCATGAACCGGCGGCGGAAGTCGGCGTTCTGGGCCAGGTCGCTGTGCAGGATTTTCACCGCTACCAGCCGGTCCAGCCGGTGACACTTGGCCTTGTAGACGTTGGCCATGCCTCCCCTGCCGATCAGCTCCAGTATTTCGTAGCGATTATCCAGCATTTTACCAATGTAAGGATCCATATCGTCAATTCCTCCTTCAGTCGTTCATCAGCAGGATGGCCGTCACGTTGTCCGGCGCGCCCCGCTGCTTGGAAATGGCCATCAGCCGCTGCAAGCAGCCCTCCGGCTGTCCGTTATGCAGAATTTCAAACATAATTTCCTGGTCCGTGACGGTGTTCACCAGGCCGTCGGAGCACAGCAGCAGGAAATCCCCGGGCTTCCATTGCAGGGGGAAGCCGTCTGCCTCCACGGCGGGGTCCGGACCCAGGGCCCGGGTGATCAGGTTGCGGCGGGGGTGGCTGCGGGCCTGTCCCGGGGTCAGGACTCCCTTTTCCACCATGTCCTCCACCAGGGAGTGGTCCCGGCTGATCTGGCGCAGGCCATCGGCTCCGGCCAGATAGGCCCGGCTGTCGCCTACGTTGCTGATGAGGACCTTGTCCCCCTTCACCAGGGCGGACACCAGGGTGGTGCCCATGCTTTTCAGCTCCGGATGACCGGCGGCCCGCTGGCGTATGGCAGCGTTGGCCGCCGTGACGGCCTCCTGCACCGCCCGGTCCAGGTGGCCGGAGTGCCCCGTTTCCGTCAGGGTGCGGATAAAGGTCTCCACCGCCACGGTGCTGGCGATGCTGCCCCCGGCCACGCCGCCCATGCCGTCGCACACCACGGCCACCGCGTAGCCGCCGGGCAGCTGGGCAAAGCCGAAGGCGTCCTGATTTTCATGGCGTATCAGGCCGGTGTCGGTGATCTCCCAATGCTTCATTCAGGGTCCTCCCCCTTTCTCTCCTCCATGGCGCGGCGGCGCAGCTGGCCGCAGGAGGCGTCGATATCCCCGCCCAGGCTCCGCCGCACGGTGGCGGTGATGCCGTGGGACTCCAGCCGCTTCTGGAAGGCCGCAATGCGGCGGCTGGGCTTGAAGGGGCTTTCCACCACGTCGTTGAGAGGGATCAGGTTCACATGGCCCGGCATACCGGCGATGCGCCGGGCGATCAGGTCCGCCTGCCAGTCGTGATCGTTGACCCCGTCGATCATGGCGTATTCAAAGGATATGCGCCGCCCGGTCCGGCGGAAATACCGGTGGCAGGCGGCAAACAGCTCCTCCACGTCCCAGGCCCGGTTCACCGGCATGATCCGGGACCGGGTCTCGCTGTCCGGCGCGTGGAGGGACACCGACAGCGTCAGCTGCAGGTCCTCCTCCGCCAGGGCGTCGATGCCCGGCACCACGCCGCAGGTGGACAGGCTGATATGGCGCATGCCGATGTTCAGCCCGTCGGGATGGTTCACCAGCCGCAGAAAGCGCAGCACGTTGTCCCGGTTGTCCAGGGGCTCTCCAATACCCATCAGCACGATATTGGAGATCTCCCGGCCGGAATCCAGCTGGGTAAACAGCACCTGGTCCAGCATCTCCCCGGCGGTCAGGTCCCGGACCTTTCCGGCCACGGTGCTGGCGCAGAAGGCGCAGCCCATGCGGCAGCCCACCTGGGAGGAGATGCACACGGTATTGCCGTGGTGATACTGCATCAGCACCGTTTCGATGCAGTTGCCGTCCGGCAGCTCCCACAGGTATTTTATGGTGCCGTCCAGCCGGGATTCTTGCTTCCGGGCCACGGTGGGCACGGAGATGGTGTACGCCTGGGCCAGCTGCTGGCGCAGGGGTTTGGATAGATTGCTCATTTCGTCGAAGGAGCGCACCCCCCGGTGCAGCCAGGTGAACACCTGCTTGCCCCGGAAGGCGGGCTGGCCCATGTCCGCCAGCACCCGGGTGATCTCCTCCTCCGTCATGCATCGCATGTCCGTCAATTTGCTCAGTCCTTTCTGCGCATCCGGCAGATATAAAACCCGTCGGTGCCGTGGCGCTGGGGCCACAGGGTCACCTGCCCCGGGCAGGGTCCCACCGGCAGGGGAAACGCCGTCCGCACCGGCTCAAACTCCGGGTGCTTGTCCAGGAAATCCCCGGTGACGTCCTCGTTCTCCTCCGGCAGCACCGTGCAGGTGGAATACACCAGCGTGCCGCCGGGGCGCACATAGCCGGAGGCGTTTTCCAGGATGGCCCGCTGCACCAGCGGCAGCTGGGCCAGCTCCTTGGGGTTCTTATAGCGGATATCCGGCTTTTTCCGGATGATCCCCAGCCCCGAACAGGGCACGTCGGCCATGACCACGTCGGCCTGCCCCTCCCAGGCGGCGTGCCTCTCCCGGGCGTCGGCGGCGGCCGCGCGGATGCAGGTCAGCCCCAGGCGCTGGGCACCGCTTTCGATGAGCTTCACCTTGTAGGGGTGAACGTCGCAGGACAGGATCTGCCCCCGGTCGCCCATGTCCATGGCCATGGAGAAGGATTTCCCTCCCGGTGCGGCGCACACGTCCAGCACCCGGTCCCCCGGGGCGGCGGAGGCCGCCATAGCGGCCAGACGGGCCGCCGCGTCCTGGACCAGGAACCGTCCCTCCCGGAAGGCGGGCAGGCTGCGCAGGTCCCCGGTGCCGGTGATCTCCAGGCAGCCCTCCAGCCAGGGGTGGGGCTGCACGGTGACGCCGTCGCCCCGCAGCTCCCGCTCCAGGTCCTCCGCCGTGGTTTTCAGGGGGTTCACCTGGATGCAGGTGGGAACGGCGTCGTTGTCCAGCCGCAGGAACTCCTGGGTCTCGTCGGGGCCGATCAGGTCCAGCAGCCGCAGCACCAGCCACTTGGGATGGCTGTACCGCAGGGAGAGATAGTCCGCCGTGGACCCCTTGGGCAGGTCCGGCATATCCATCCAGTGCTCCACAAACCGCCGCAGCACGGCGTTGACCATACCGGCGGCCTTGGGCCGCCCGTGGCGGCGGGTCATCTCCACCGCCTCGTTGACGGCGGCCCGGTGGGGCACCCGGTCCATAAACAATATCTGATAGCCGCCGATGCGCAGGATGCTGCGGATCACCGGCTCCAGCCGCTCCGGCTTCTGGGCGCACCAGCAGCCGATGTAGTAGTCCAGCAGCATCCGGTTCTGCATCACCCCATAGCACAGGCGGGTGGCAAAGGCCGCGTCCCGGCTGTCCAGCCCGTTTTGGGCGATCAGACGGCGCAGGGCCTCATCGGACCAGGCGTTGGCCTTGTCCACCTGCATCAGCGCATCCAGAGCCACGTCCCGGGCGCTGCGCTTCTCCCGGGGGCTCATGCCTCCACCTGCAGGGGATGGCCCCGCAGATAGTCCGCCGCCGCCATCCGGCGGCCCCCCTGGGGCTGCAGCTCCAGAATCCGCAGCAGATGTCCGTCGCCGCAGGCCACGTCGATGCCCGCCTTTCCGGCGGCCGCCACGGCGCCGGGGGCTTTTCCGGTCTCGCCCAGGACCTCCGTGCGGAATATCTTCACCGTAGCCCCGCCCAGCTCCGTGGAGGCGCAGGGCCAGGGAATCAGGCCCCGGACCTGGTTATGGATATGCCCGGCGGGCTTTGTCCAGTCGATGATGCCCATGTCCTTGGTGAGCATGGGGGCGTAGGTATAGGCGCTGTGGTCCTGAACCGTGCGGTGAGCGGTTCCGGCACGAAGCTGTTCCACAGTTTCGGACAGCGCCTGGGCCCCCAGCTCCGCCAGCCGCGCCGTCAGCGTCTGGGCGTCCTCCTGGGGGTCGATATCGGTTTTCAGCACATGCAGAATGTCCCCGGCATCCAGCTCCTTGGCCATGTACATGATGGTCACGCCGGTCTCCCTCTCGCCGTTGAGGATGGCCCAGTTGATGGGAGCCGCCCCCCGGTATTTGGGCAGCAGGGACGAATGGACGTTGATGGAGCCGTAAGGTGGGGTGTTCAGAATGTCCTCCGGCAGGATGCGGCCATAGGCCGCCACCACGATCAGCTCCGGATGCAGCTCCCGCACCAGGGCCAGGGCCGTGCCGTCCCGCATTTTCGTGGGCTGATACACGGACAGCCCCTGGGACAGGGCGTATTCCTTCACCGGCGAAAAAGCCAGCTTATGCCCCCGGTTTTTGGGGCGGTCCGGCTGGGTGAATACGCCGCAGATCTCGTGCCCGTCCTCCACCAGCCGCTTCAGGGACGCCACCGCGAAATCCGGCGTGCCCATAAACAGGATCCTCACTCCTCGTCGTCTCCCTCTTCCTGCTGGATATACTCCTCCAGCTCCTCCTCGGTCAGCAGATGGTCCGTGCGCTCCACGAACAGATGACCGTCCAGATGCTCGATCTCGTGGCAGAAGCACCGGGCCGTCAGGGCCTCGTCCTCCACCTCGAAAAATGCGCCGTCCCGGTCCTGGGCCCGGACCCGCACCGTGTAAGGACGGGTCACAATACCGAACTTTCCGGGCACGCTGAGGCAGCCCTCCAACCCGGTCTGTTCGCCGTCGGTGGCGATGATCTCGGGGTTCACCAGCTCGATGATCTCGTCATCCTCGTTCATCACCACGCACACCCGGCGCAGAATGCCCACCTGGGGCGCGGCCAGGCCCACGCCGCCGGAGTCCAGCAGCGTGTCCTTCAGGTCGTCCAGCAGGGTGTGAAGCCGGCCGTTGAACTCCGTCACCGGGCGGCACACCTTGGTCAGGCAGGGCTCCCCCTGCAATACGATTTTTCTCAATGCCATGGTCGTATACCTCTTTTATCAGTCCATCAGATTACAATCGGTGTAAATATGCAGCGCTTTGTGCTCCGGCCGCCGGGAAAACTCCTTCATAAACGCCGACAGCAGGCCCCGCAGGGTCTTGTCGTTGCGGCCGATCACCGTTACCCGGTAGCGGTAGCGATTGTTGACCTTCACCACGGGAGCCGGGGCCGGGCCCAGAATATCCAGGGCCATGCCGCGATAGGGCTCCTGCCCGGCGGCGGAACGCAGTCCGTCCCGCAGACCGGCGGCGGCCCGGCGCACCGGACCCTCCTCGGGGCCGGTGACGGTGATGAAAAACTGGTCGGCAAAGGGCGGGTCCCGCCGCAGCTGCCGCAGGCGGATCTCGCCGTCGTAAAACCGGTCATAGTCCTGGTCCGCTGCGGCCAGGATCACGTCGTTCTGGGGGGTGTAGGTCTGGATCACCGCCCGGCCGGGCTTGTCCCCCCGTCCGGCCCGGCCCACCACCTGGGTCAGCAGGCTGAAGGTCCGCTCCGAGGCCCGGTAGTGGTCCACATACAGAGACATATCCGCCGCCAGGACGCCTACCAGCGTCACATTGGCAAAGTCCAGCCCCTTGGCCACCATCTGGGTCCCCAGCAGGATGGGCACCCGCCGCACCTGGAAATCCCGGAGGATCTTCTCATGTCCCTGGCTGACGGTGTCGGCGTCCATGCGGAGGATTTCCGCCTCCGGGAACAGGGCGTGCAGCTCCTCCTCCGCCCGCTGGGTGCCCACGCCGATGTGCTTCATGGCGCCGCCGCACTCCGGGCAGGCTTCGCTGCTTTTTTCGGAATAGCCGCAGTAGTGGCACATCATCCGCCCGTTGGCGGAGTGATAGGTCAGATACACGCTGCACCGGGGGCACTGGGGCACATAGCCGCACTGGGGGCACAGCAGCTCCCGGCTGCTGCCCCGGCGGTTGAGAAACAGGATGCTCTGCTCCCCGGCCTCCAGATTCTTCTCCAGCTCCCGGGCCAGCTCCCGGCTGATGCAGCCGGCGTTGCCGTCCCGCAGCTCCCGGCGCATATCCGCCAGGATCACCCGGGGCATCCGGTGGGCGTTGTAGCGCCGCCGCAGCAGCGCCAGCTGATAGTCCCCCCGGCGGGCGTAATACGCCGTTTCCACCGTGGGGGTGGCCGAACCCAGCAAGAGCCGGGCATTTTCCCGGAAACAGCGGTATTTGGCGATATCCCTTGCGTGATAGCAGGGGGGATTTTCGGATTCGTAGGAGCTCTCCTGCTCCTCGTCCAGGATGATCAGCCCCAGATTTTCCAGCGGGGCGAACACCGCCGACCGGGTACCCAGCACGATGTGTGCCTCTCCCCGGCGGATGCGCTTCCACTGGTCGTACCGCTCCGTCAGCCGCAGGCCGCTGTGCAGCAGGGCCACCTGGTCCCCGAAGTAGGCGGAAAACCGCGCCATCATCTGGGGCGTCAGGGCGATTTCCGGCACCAGGATCATCACGGACCGGCCCTGGGCCAGCAGAGTCTGGGCCAGGCGGATATATACCAGGGTCTTGCCGCTGCCGGTGACCCCCTGCAAAAGGGTGACGCCGGGGCGGCCATCGCGGCACTGGGCCAGGATCTCGTCATAGGCCCGCTGCTGCTCATCGTTGAGGGTGATCTCCTCCGCCGCCGCGTCATAATCCCGGCGGGAGATGCGATACTCCTCCTGGCTGCGCAGGGACACCAGCCCCGCCCGCTCCAGGCTCCTGATGCCCTGCCGGGACACGCCGGTGTAGTAGCACAACTCCTGCACCACGGCGTCGCCGTATTTGGCCAGGAAGGCCACGGCGTCATACTGCCGGGCGGCGGATTTTTTCTTCCGCTCCATCCGCTCCAGGGCCTCCTCCGGCTCCAGGGCCAGGCAGGCGATCTGCACCACCCGGTCCTGGACCTTCCGGGAGCCCTGGGGCTCCATCTGCAGCAGTCCGCGCTTTTTCAGGGCCGACAGCACCCGGCTTCCGGTTTCCCCCAGGGCGGCGCACAGGTCGTCCCGCTCCATGGGGCCGTCCTGCAGCAGGCGGCAGGCCGCCGCCTCCCGCTCCGATAGGTCCTCCGGCAGGGGCTCCCCGGTCAGGGACCACATCTCCCGATAGCTGTACCACACAGCGGCGGGCAGGATGGTGCGGATGGCGTCGTAAAACGTGCAGAAATACCGCTCCCGCATCCACAGGGCCAGGCGGATCTCCCGGTCCGTGATGACGGGCTCCCGGTCCACCACGGACCGGATGGGCTTGATGGGTTTGTCCGGCACCCCCTGCCCCAGGGCCAGCACGACCCCCTCGCTGACGCGGTTGCCCCGCCCGAAGGGCGCCAGCACCCGCATGCCCACGGCGATGTCCGTCCCCTGGGGGATCAGATAGTCGTAAGGCTTGTCAATGGCATAGGTTGCCGCCGCCACAGCCACCTTGGCGATCTGCGGCATGGCGATTCCCCCTTCTGTCCCGTCACGCCTCGTCGGAAATGGCGGTGTCGATGGACTTGGCATCGAAGCGGCCCTCGGCCACCTCGTTGATGGCCAGGGTCACGGGCTTCTCGTCCAGGGGCTCGTCGCGGCGCTGGGCCTCGATGGCGATCTGGCGGGCCCGGCGGGCCACCACGTTCACCATCATATAGCGGTTGGGAATGTACTGGGTCAGCTTGTTCATAGCGGGATAGAGCATCATAATAGCATTACCGTCCTTTATCAGAAAAAATTTTTAGTCCTTTACCAAATGCATCCGCTCGGCGGGCTTGAAGTGCTCCACGCGGAAGATATCATTGAGCTCAGCGGCGGCGCGCTCCACGTCGTCGTTGATGATGAAATAGTCGTAATCCACGGCCAGGGCCATCTCGTCCCGGGCCCGGGTCAGCCGCTGGCGAATCTTGTCGGCGGAGTCGGTGCCCCGGTTCACCAGCCGGCGCTCCAGCTCCGACCAGGAGGGCGGAGCCAGGAAGATGCGCACGGCGTCGGGCCGCTTGGCATAAATCTGCTGGGCCCCCTGCACGTCGATCTCCAGCATCACGTCCCGGCCCTGATCCAGGGCCTCGTCCACGGGGATGCGGGGGGTGCCGTAAAAATTCCCGGCATAGCCCGCGTGCTCCAGCAGCTGATCCCGGTCCACCATCTTCAAAAACGCGTCGTCGTCGATGAAGTGATAGTGTACGCCGTCAATCTCACCCTGGCGGGGTCCGCGGGTGGTGGCGGACACAGACAGAAACATGTCCGGATGCTCCCTCATGGCGCTTTTGAGCACCGTGCCCTTTCCAGACCCGGACGGGCCGGAAAGGATGAATATTTTGCCTTGCTTTTCCAAAATCAGATCTCCTCCTGCATGAAATCCTCCGCCGACAGGCCCAGGCGGGGGCCCAGCTTCTCCGCCGGCAGGGCGGAGAGCACCACATGGTCGCTGTCCATCACCAGCACCGCCGCCGTTTTGCGGCCGTAGGTGGCGTCAATGAGCATGCCCCGGTCCCGGGACTCCTGGATCAGCCGCTTGATGGGGGCGGAATCCGGGCTCACCACGGCGATCAGGCGTCCCACAGACACCAGATTGCCGAAGCCGATATTCACCAGCTGCACAGCAGTCCCTCCCTTACTCGATGTTCTGCACCTGCTCGCGGATCTTCTCCACCTCGGCCTTCATGGCCACCACGTCCTGGGTCACGGCCAGGTCGTTGCACTTGGAGCCGATGGTGTTGCACTCGCGGTTGAACTCCTGCATCAGGAAGTCCATGTCCTTGCCGGTGGGCCGCTGGGCCTGCAGCATGGTCCGCAGCTGGGCCACATGGCTGCGCAGGCGGACGGTCTCCTCGTCCACGGCCACCTTGTCGGCGAAGATGGCGGCCTCGGTGAGGATGCGCCCCTCGTCCATGGTGGTGGAGGCCAGCACCTCCCGCATTTTCTTCTCCAGCCGCTCCCGATAGGCGGACACGGTCTGGGGCGACTGCCGCTCCACCCGGCCCACGGCGGTCTCAATGGTCACCAGGCGGCCCGCGATGTCCTCCGCCAGGCGGCAGCCCTCCACGGCCCGCATATCGTTATAGGCGGCCAGGGCCTGGTCCAGCACCCGGCAGATATCGGCGGCCACGGTTTCCAGGTCCTCCTCGGCCTTGGACACCGTCAGCACATCCGGCAGCTTGGCCAGGGCCATGGGCGTGATCTCCCCCTCCAGGGAGAACATATCCCGCAGCTGGGTCAGGGCCTGGTAATAGCCCCGGGCCAGGGGCTGGTTCACCGTCACCACGGACACGTCCGCGGCGCTGGCGTCGATGGTGACGAACACGTCCACCTTGCCCCGGGACACGGCAGCCCGGACACGGGCCTTCACGGCGTCCTCGGCAAATACGTAAGCACGGGGCATTTTCACCGTGCAGTCCAGAAAGCGGTTGTTGACAGACCGCACCTCCACGGTGATGTCCCGCTGGTGCAGGGTCTCTCTGGCCCGGCCGTAGCCGGTCATGCTTTTGACCAATGTAAACTCCTCCTATCTATCGTCCCTCAGCAGCAGAAATAGTATCCGCCGCCGCCAAAAAGGCAGTTCATGCAGGCGCAGGCAGCGCAGAGGCTGGTGCAGTTGTCCCCGGCGCAGCTGCCGGTGGTAACGTGCCCGTAGCCGTTGGGGCGGTACGCCGCGCCGTTTCCGTTTATCATATCCAGGGCCCGCTGATATTCCGCGTTGCCCGGGTCCATCTGCACCGCCGTCTCGTAATAGCGCCGGGCCTCGTCCATCCAGCCCCGCTTATAGCACACGGCCCCCTTCAGGAAGTTCCACTCCCCGTTGTGATCCGTCTGGGCGTTGAGCAGCTCCTCCGCCAGGTTCAGGTTCCCCTGGGAGATAGCCAGGCGGATCCGCTGCCACGCAGCGCCGTAGGCGCCGCTGTAGCCGGGATTGTACCCCGCGCCGTAGCCGGGATTGTACCCCGCGCCGTAGCCGCTCTGGCCGCCGGACTGGGCGGCCTTGCGCTGATTGCGGATGGTCTCGTAGGCCTCGTTGATCTCCTTCATCCGCTCCTGGGCCAGGTCCTCTAAGGGATTGTCGTGGTAGTTGTCGGGGTGGTATTTCCGGGCCAGGTTCCGGTAGGCTTTCTTCACTTCTTCGTCTGTGGCGGTGCTGGGGATGCCCAGCACCTGATAGGGATCGCGCATATCAGGCGCCTGCCTTTCGTTGTTTTCTTCTGTGTCCTTTGCGGAAAGTGCCGTTCAGCACCGCCGCGCCCACCGCGTACAGGCCCTCGTATACAACACTCTCGATAATGGCCCGCCAGGGGCCGAAATCCGCCAGTTCAAAGGCGGCGGCCATGGCCCGGACGGAGCTGTCCAGGGTGGCGGCCAGGGCCGCCCGGTCCTCCGCCGTCAGCGTGCCGCCTTCGGCGTGAAATCGGTAGACCAGCGGGTTATAGCTACCGGACTTTACATCCTTTTTCAGATCGTCCGCCGCGTCCACCAGATAGATCCAGCGGCCCAGGTGGTACAGCAGCTGCTCCAGCACCCGGCGGCGCACCGGGTCCGGTTCCTCCTCCGCCGCACCGGCCAGCAGCGCCGCAAAGGCGTCCGCCGCCCGGTCCATGGAGGGGCACCTCTCCCCTTCCAGCCGGGCCAGCTCCTCCAGGTGGGCCCGGGTCCGCTCATCGAAGCCGGGCCGCCTGGCCCGGGCCTTCCGATACGCCCGGCCCAGGGCCAGCAGCGCCGCGCGGTACGGCAGCCCCCGGAAAAAGCCGTGGTCCGCCACGCCGTCGGTCAGCTGCCACCAGGTGAGGATCACGCTCAGGTCCGCCGCCGTGTCGAAGGCGGGCTGAGGCTCCAGGGCGTCGCAGCCCCGGATGGGGTGGGCCGGGCACCGGCAGTGCGCCGTGGGGCACTCCGGCTCCCGGGACAGCAGCATGGCCAGAAAGGCCAGGTCATAGTTCAGGATCATCCGGGCCGCCAGGCCGTATCTCCGGCCCAGACTGCGGCACAGGCCGCAGTAGGCCGCCTGGAACCGCTGCTTGTCCTCCGCCGTCAGGTGGCCGTCCGACGGCCGCACATAACCGAACATCAGAACTCCCGGACGATGGTATAGGTCAGGGTGTCCCGCTTCCGGGCATAGCCGTCATACAGCTTGATGGGGATAAACGACACCGCCGCCGCCGCAATGGCCACGGCATAGCGCCAGCCCTCCGTCAGCCCTGCCGACAGGAAGTAGCCCAGCAGGAAAAACACCACCGGCAGCATATACACCAGCCAGGTCACCGCCAGGATAGCCCGGGTGGAGCTTTCCACCACCACCTTGTCTCCGGGGCGGACCCCCACGGGATCCCGGGCCTCGGCATAGACGGAAGCCCCGGTCATGCCGCAGCCGGCGCACTCCTCGCAGTCGTGTCCGCAGGCGGACTTGCGGGGCACGGAAATCTGCACATATCCGTCCCGAAGGATTTTTTCAACAGTTGCCACTTGTGTCATTTTGCTCAGTCCTTTCGCTTGGGGAAAATCTCTGTTACGGCAGACGCTCCACGTCCACCACGATCTGATACGAGCCCTTGACGCCCACGTTGGCGTAGTTGGCCACCTGCACCGTCACCGGCACCGTGTGGACCCCCGGCTCCGTGATACCGCTGAGGTCCACGGTAATGCGCAGGTCCTCTGCGGTGATCTGGGCCATCTCGCTCTCCAGGCCCCGTAGGAGGATGTTCAGGCTCTCGGTTACCGGCACGGCGGAGAAGCCCTCCGGCACGTTTTCGCAGTTGAAGGCCGTCACGGTGACATTGCGCTCCGTGACCCCCGTGACCACGATGGTCACGGTGACCGGGCCCACGTTCTCCGCCAGGGTGGTACCCTCCGGGGCGGTGACGCTGTAGGTCAGGCTCTGGGAGGGCTGGAGGTCCTGCAGGTACAGGGTGTCCAGCACGATGGCGTCGATGGTGTCCAGCACATCCTTCTCGCCCACCAGGGTCACCTTGTCCGGAGACACGGTATACTGCATCGTGTCCAGAGTGGACCCGGCGGCAGGGACGAAGTTGACCACCAGATCCACCTCCTTGGAGGTCTTTACCGGCAGGGTAGCCTGCACGGTCTTCACCTTGGATCGGACGGCGGGGTTGTCGATCTTGATGTCGTTATAGTCATACAGCTCCCACTCCAGGGCCTGGACCACGGTGCGGTCGGCGCCGGAAATGTCCAGGGTCACCTTGGCATAGGCGATGTTCAGCAGATCGTCCCGCTGGCCCCGCAGGTTCAGCTCCGCCGGATCCAGGGTCAGCTCCCCGGCGGTGAAGCCCTTGGCGGTGCTGCCCACGATGTCGCAGCGGATGGGCACGGTCTTGCTGTCCATCTCGCCCACGGTAACGGTGACGCTGTAGGCGCTGGCGTGATCCACGGAAATTTTGCTGCGCTGGATGTCGTCCTGGAAGTACACCTGGTACGACAGGGTCTGCTGCCCGGTCTCCTGAATGGTGCTGGTGTCCGCCACGATGCGGACCTTGCTCTTGTCCAGCTTGAACAGCTCGCTGCGGGGACCCTTGAGCACCAGGTCGATGGTGGTGTCATAGCCCGACAGCAGCATCAGGTTCTTTTCGGCCAGGCTGGTGTCCTCGCCGGAAAACTCCACGGGGACGTTGTTGACCTTCATGGTCACCTCCACGGAAAGCCCCCGGTCTACATAGACCCACAGGGCGATGGCCACCAGGATGGAGATGACGATGCGGATGACCTTGCGGCTCTTGTCGGGATTCTGGTTGGTGTTAGTCTTGGTTTCCATTCTGCTCCCCCTTTCTATGGGCGTGCAGCAGCTCCCGCAGGGACAGGCGGGGCTTGTCCGGCTCCTCCTCCGGCTGGGGCATCAGCTCGTTGCGCAGCAGCTGCCGGAGCGTCTCCGGCATCAGGTGCCGCTTCAGCATGCCGCCGATGGCCACGGAGATGGAGCCTGTCTCCTCCGACACGATGACCACCACCGCGTCGGAATTTTCGCTCATGCCGATGCCCGCCCGGTGGCGCATACCCAGGTCCCGGCTGAGATTCACATTCTTGGACAGCGGCAGCATGCACCCGGCACCCAGGATCCGGCCCTGCCGGATGATAACGGCGCCGTCGTGCATGGGGGCCTTCACGAAGAAGATGTTCTTCAGCAGTTCGCTGGACACCGCCGCGTCCAGGGTGGTGCCGCTGCGGACGATCTCGTCCAGCAGCAGCTTCCGCTCGAACACGATCAGCACCCCCGTGCGGGTCTTGGCCATGTCGGTGCAGGCCGCCACGGTCTGGTCGATGGCCCGCTCCAGCTCGGAGGACTGCTGCTCCGGCTGGAAAATGCGCAGCAGGCGGATGTTCCGGCTGCCCACCTTCTCCAGCAGCTGCCGGATCTCCGGCTGGAACAGGATGATCAGGGCCAGAACGCCCCATTCCACCATGTGGCTGAGGATATAGTTCACGCCCCGCAGATTCAGGGCCGCCGGGGACGACAGCCACAGGGCCACCAGAAAGATCGCCACGCCCTTGAGGATATTCTCCGCCCGGGTGCTGCGCACCAGACAGAGGATCTTATACACCAGATAGGCGATAATGGCCACGTCCAGCACGTCCATGGGCCGGATCAGCGACAAATACCGCCCGGCCCGCTCCAATACAGATACAATTGCTTCCATTTCAGGCGTCCCTTCCTTGCACATACCAATACGTATTTTACATTATATAAAATTTATTGGGAAAATGCAACAAAAACGTCTGTCAAAGCTCTACATTTTCACGAAGCACCCGGGACACGGCCCACACCAGGCGGTCCGCCTGGTCCGGCGTATTGAAAAACGACGTGCTCAGCCGCAGGGTTCCGGTTTCCAGCGTCCCCGCCGTGCGATGGGCCAGGGGCGCGCAGTGAAGCCCCGCCCGCAGGGCGATGCCCCGCCGGGCCAGGGCCTCCCCCACCGCCTCGCAGTCCCGGCCCTCCGTCACGAAGGACACCACGCCGGTCTGATGCCGAAGCTCCCGATCCCAGAATACCCGCACCCCCGGCAGACTCTCCAGGCCCCGGGCGGCCCGCAGGGCCACCTGCCGCTCCCGGGCGGCGATGGTCTCCACCCCCTGCCGCCGGACGAACCGGATGCCCTCCAGCAGTCCCGCGATACCCGGCATATTGTGGGTCCCGGGCTCCAGCCGGTCCGGCAGGTCCGGGGGCATATCCTGCAGGCGGGACATGCTGCCGGTGCCGCCGTAGAGCAGGGGCTTCCCCTCCGCCCCGCACAGCAGCAGTCCCGTGCCCTGGGGGCCGTACAGGCCCTTGTGGCCGGGCATGGCCACAAAGGCCGCCCCCCACCCGGCCAGGTCCACCGGCAGCACCCCCGCCGACTGGGAGGCGTCCACGATCAGGGGCGTATCCGTCTCCCGGCAGCATCGGGCGATGTCCTCCACCGGCAGCACCGCCCCGAAGACGTTGGAAACGTGGGTGCAGATCACGGCCCGGGGCCGCTTCTGCCGGATGGCCCGGCAAAATTCCTCCGCCGCCAGGTCCGGCCGGAAGGGCGGCGTGTCGATCACCGTCACGGAAAGCCCCGGGATGGCGTGCAGGGGCCGGGTGACGGCGTTGTGCTCATATCCGGAGATCACCACCCGGTCCCCGGGACCCAGCAAAGACCGGATGGCCAGGTTCAGGCCATGGGTGGCGCTTCCGGTGATGACGACGTTTTCCGGCTGGGGGACCCCCAGCAGCTCCGCCGCCTCCTGGCGGCACAGATAGGCCGTCTCCCCGGCCAGGTGGGAGGCCGGATAGCTCCCCCGGCCCGGGGAACTCATGGTGTGTGCCGCCCGGGCCATGGCCCGGCCCACAGCGGCGGGTTTTTCCAGGGTAGTGGCCCCGGCGTCGAAATAGATCATTGCGCCGCCTCCCGATAGCCCTCCCGGGTATGATGATAAACGGCCAGGGGCTTGATCCCCGCCGCCTGCAGACAGGTCAGAGCCGCCTCCAGCGTCCCGGGCCGCAGCCGCACCCCGTAGGCGCAGCCCCGGTCCGTCAGTCCCACAGGGGCGCGCATCAGCGCGCTCCGGATGCCGCAGCCGCCAAGGGAGCGCACCATGTGCTGGGCCTGTGTGATGGAGCGGGCCAGCAAAAGTTCATGGTCCATGCATATACCTCCTCACAGGGCAGTCTATGCCCGCCGCGCCCCGCAGGTGCATAAAAGCGCCCCGGCAGAACCGGGGCGCACTTGTTGCGGCTTTTCAGTTTTTCGTCACCGTACCGTCGATGTGGACGGTGCACACCTGCCAGGGCAGGTCCCGGCCGCACTGCTCCAGGGCCCGCCGGGCGGCCATCTCCAGCCCGCCGCAGCAGGGCACCTCCATCCGCAGCACCGTCACGGAGCGGATGTTGTTGCTGCGGAGGATCTCCGCCAGCTTCTCGGTGTAGTCCACGCCGTCCAGCTTGGGGCAGCCGATGAGGCATACCCGGCCCGCCAGGAACCGGCTGTGGAAGTCGGCATAGGTGAAGGCTGTGCAGTCCGCCGCGATCAGCAGCTCCGCCCCCTCGAAATACGGGGCGCGGGTGGGGACCAGCTTGATCTGCACCGGCCAGTTGGTCAGCTGGCTCTCCGTCTCCCGGCCGGGTGCCGGGGCGGCGGGCTTTTTGTGGGCCAGCTGGCGGATGGCCGCGCCGGGGCAGCCGGTATGGGGCCGGTTCCTGGCGGCCTGAGCCGCCTTCACCGCCGCCTCGTCATAGGCGGGGGCCTCCCGCTCCTCAAAGGTAATGGCCCCGGTGGGACAGGCCGGCAGGCAGTCCCCCAGCCCGTCGCAGTAGTGCTCCCGCATGAGCTTAGCCTTGCCGTCCACCATGTCGATGGCGCCCTCGTGGCAGGCCCTGGCGCAGGCCCCGCAGCCGTTGCACTTGTCCTGGTCTATGTGAACGATCCTGCGAATCATGAAATGATTCCTCCTTATTTTATGGTACATCCGGCAGTATACGCCGGAATCCGGTATTTGTCTGTTGCAATTGCTACATTTTTCGGATTGGAAATATCTGACCGGGCAGGCGCTGCGGCGCGGGACACGTTTGGGAAATTATGCACGCCAATTGACGGCTTTTTCATCTTTTCCCGGCAAATTCCCGGTTTTTATTGACTTTATTTCTGCATACATGGTAAAATAACTTTTGTATGAAGTTTTTTGCGCCGTGTGCGAAAAAATCTTAACATTCACGCTATGTGTGTGAGAGAGGAATGAGGAACCCCCATGGTCATGTGTATCTTTTTGTTCCTGCTGTGGCTGATCCTGAACGGAAAAGTCACGCTGGAGATCTGCCTGTTCGGCGTGGTCATCACCGGGGCGGTCTACGCGTTCTGCGTGGCTGCCCTGGGCTGCCGGCCTCAGACGGAGCGGCGTTTTCTGAAGCGCCTGGGCGGCTATGTTGTCTACGGTGCGATCCTTGTGCGGGAGATCATCCGGGCCAACCTGGCTGTGATGCGGGTGATCTGGTCCCGGAAGCCGGACTATCACCCTGCCATCGTCCGGGTCCACGCGCCCCTGGAAAAGCCCGTCTCCCGGATGCTGCTGTCCAACTCCATCACCCTGACCCCCGGCACTGTGACGGTGCGCCAGGAAGGAGAGGACTACCTGGTGCTGTGCCTGAATAAGGCTCATGCCGCCGACATCCCGGATTGGAGTCTGACCCGACTCCTGCGGAAAATGGAGGGCCCGGAATGGAACTGATCCAACAGTGCTATCACGATCTGTTCTGGGGCGCTCTGGTGCTTCTGGGTCTGGGCCTGCTGGCAGTGATGGTGTATATCATCCGGGCCCGGCTGACGGTGGACCGCATCATCGGCATCAACCTCATCGGCACGCTGGTGGCCATTATCATCGCCATCCTGGCCTATCTGCTGGGGGAGGACTACCTGGTGGACGTGGCCATCGTGTATGTGGTGCTGTCGTTTATCGCGGTGATGCTGCTGTGCCGCATTTACATCAACCTGTACCAGTACAAGCGGCAGGACGAGAGGGAGGACGAATCGCATGATCGGTGAATGGATCCGCTTCGGCCTGGCAGCTCTGTGCGTGCTGGCCGGGTGCTTCGCCCTGCTGACCGCCATGGTGGGCCTGTTCCGCTTCGACTTTTCCCTGAACCGGCTCCATGCCGCCTCCATAGCCGACACCCTGGGTCTTTCCCTGCTGGTGCTGGCGGTGATGCTGGCGGTGGGCCTGCGCCCGGTGCTTTGGAAGCTGCTGCTGATGGTGATCCTCCAGTGGTGCACCTCTCCCCTGTCTGGCCATATGCTGGCGCAGTTTGAGTACCGGGTGAACCAGAATCTGGAGCAGCACCTGGAGCTGCCCGACGGAGAACAGGAGGACAGAGCATGAGCACGACCTTCCGCATTCTCCTGCTGGCGGGGCTGGTGATCTGCGCCGTGGCCACGGCGCTGGTGCGAAAGCCCATGCGGGCTGTTATCATCTATATGGCCTATTCCATTATCATGTCCGTGGTGTGGCTGCTGCTGGAATCCCCGGACCTGGCCATCACCGAGGCCGCCGTGGGCGCGGGGATCACAGGCATCCTGTTCTTCCTGACCCTGCGGCGTATCAACCTCATTGACAAGGACGCGGAGCACGAGGCCCGCAGAGAGGAGGACCACCATGACGACACCCTCTGAGCCCTCCCTGGTGCAGCTCTGGCTCCACGGCGGCCTAGACCTGTCCGAGCAGCTGCAAAAGGAGCCTCCGGAGTGTCCGGCTGAAAACGTCTCCGCTCATCCGACCCCCCGCCGGGACCGGACGCTGGTGGAGCAGGGAGTCCACCGGTCCCTGCGGCTGTACAACGTGCTGGCAGGCCTTCTGTGCGTGGTGCTGTCGGCCCTCATGCTGCTGACGGCAGCGGACCTGCCCCCCTACGGCTCCGATACCGCCCCTACCGTCAACGAGGTAGCCCAGCGCTATGTGGAGCAGGGCACCCAGGAGACCGGCGCGGTAAACACCGTGGCGGGCATGATCCTGGACTACCGTGCCTTCGATACCCTGGGCGAATCCTTTGTGCTGTTCACCGCCATGTGTGCCGTGACCATCCTGCTCAACCGCTCCGGCAAAAGGCGCTGGCTCCGGCAGCCCGACATGGTGGACTATGCCTCGGACCCCATTGTGGCCCCCATGTGCAGGTTCCTGATCCCGGTGATCCTGGTGTTCGGCATTTACATCCTGCTCAACGGTCACCTGTCCCCCGGCGGCGGCTTCTCCGGCGGCTCCATTCTGGCAGCCGGACTGATGCTGTTTGCCATGGTGTGGGGCGACGGTGCGGCCTCCGCCGTGCTGCGGCCCCGGCGGCTACAGACGGTGGTTCTGTGCTCCCTGGGCTTTTACTGCCTGGCCAAGAGCTACTCCTTCTATACCGGCGCCAACCACCTGCACTCCATCATCTCCCCCGGCACCCCCGGGCGCATCCTGTCCGCCGGGCTGATTCTGCCCCTGAACGTGGCGGTGGGCTTCGTGGTGTGCTGCACCATGTACAGCCTTTATATGTACTTCAGAAGGGGGGAGCTATGATGCTGAAGGCCCTTGCTTCCAATTACGAGCTGGTGGTAGCCATTCTGCTGTTCGTCATCGGCTTCTGCATGCTGCTGTTTGACCGGAACCTGCTGAAAAAGGTCATCGGCCTGGACATTATGGATTCCGGCGTGTTCCTGCTGCTGGCGGACCGGGGCTATATCACCGGCCGCACCGTTCCCATCATCGTGGACGGCGTCACCTCTATGGAGCACTACGTCAACCCCATCCCCGCGGGCCTGGTGCTGACGGGCATCGTGGTGTCCGTCAGTGTGTCGGCTGTGATGCTGTCCCTGACCGTCCGCATTTACCAGACCTACCGCACCCTGGACATGGACAAGCTGTATATGATGATGTCCCACAAAAAGCGGCAGAAGGAGGACGGCGAGCAATGAGCTTTGTGCAGAATTTCCCCTTCTTCTCCATCATTCTGTCCCTGGTGTGCGCCGTGGTGTCCTTTGCCGCCAACGCCCGCTGGGCCCGGCGGCTGAGCATTTTCCTGCTGTCTGCCAGCGTGGTGCTCCAGGGCTCTGTGCTGGTATACTGCGCGGTGCACCACGTCCGCTACTATTATATGATGGGCCACTATCCCGCCCCCTGGGGCAACGAGCTGACGGCGGGTATTCTGGAGTCCTTCCTGGCCATGCTGTTTGCCGGGGTGATGCTCCTGTGCGTCCTGGGCGGCATGGGCCGCATCCTGCGGGATGTCCCCGCCGACAAGCAGAAGCTCTATTGGGTCATGGTGGACCTGGCCCATGTGGCGCTGATGGCCCTGTGCTACACCAACGACATTTTCACCGGCTATGTGTTCATCGAGGTGCTGACCATCGCCTCCTGCGCCCTGCTGTCGGTGCGCCGGGGCGGACGTGTCCTGATCGCCTCCGCCCGCTATATGATTTTCGCCCTGATGGGCTCCGGCCTGTTCCTGATCGGCGTCATCTTCACCTATTCCGTCACCGGCCACCTGCTGTTCCCCCAGCTGCACACCGCCATCGCGGAACTGTGGAGCACCGGCGGGCACCGGTTCTCCGTGACCATGTCCCTGGGCCTGATAACGGCGGGACTGGCCATCAAAAGCGGCCTGTTCCCCTTCCACCTGTGGATGCCGGATACCTACGGCCAGGCCACCCCGGCCTCCTCGGGCATCCTGTCCGGCGTGGTGTCCAAGGGGTATATCGTGTTTCTCATCAAGGTCATCTACCAGGTCATCGGCATTGACGTGTTCGCCGCCTCCGGCATCCAGACGGTGCTGCTGCTGTTCGGCATCGGCGGCATGATCGCCGGGTCCGTCTCCGCCATTTTCGCCCGGCGGCTGACCACCATGATCGCCTTCTCCTCCGCCGCCCAGATCGGCTACATCTATATGGGCCTGGGCATGGGGACCCAGGCCGCCCTGGGGGCGGTGCTGTTCCAGATCGTGTCCCACGCCCTGACCAAGCCCATGCTGTTCCTGTCCGGCGCGGACCTGATGGCCGTCTCCAGCGGGCATCAGGACTTCAACAGCCTCCGGGCCGCTGCCCACCGGGACCCCACCGCCGGCTGCGTATTCACCGTGGGAGCCCTGTCCATGGTGGGCATTCCCATCTTCGCGGGCTTCATCCCCAAGCTGTACTTTGCCGCCGCGGCCTTCCATATGGGCTGGCGGACCTGGGCGGTGCTGCTGGCGCTGGCCCTGTCCACCCTGCTGAACGTGCTGTATTTCCTGTATACCACGTTGCTTCTGTGGGTGCCGGAGGCCGGAGAAAAGCGGGACCGCCGCCTGAAATGGGCCGCCGTGCCGGGCCTGGTGTTCGCGGCCCTGAACATCGCTGTTGGCCTGCGGTCCTATGGGCTCATGGACCTGTTCCGGCAGGGCATGGACCTGTTCTGCCAGTGAAAGGGAGGGGAGAAATATGTTATATCTGATCCTCCTGCTGCCGCTGGCTATGGCGGCCCTGAGCCTGATCCGGAATGACCGGGCCCGCACGGTGATCCTAGCCGTGGGCCAGGCCCTGCTGCTTGCGCTGCTGATTGGTGCCTGCACCCTGGGCGACACGGCCACACCGGTGTGGCGCATGACCGCCGACCTGACGTTTTCCCTGCGGCTGGACGGCCTGGGCCGGTTCTTCTGTCTGCTGACCGCCGTGTGCTGGCTGCTGACCATCCCCTACGCTGCCGTCTACATGACCCACGAGGGGCACCATCCCCGTTTCTATGTGTTCCTGATGCTGACGGAGGCGGCGGTGCTGGGCGCCGCTCTGGCGGCAGACCTTGTGACTCTATACCTGTTTTATGAGCTAACCACCCTGCTGTCGTTCCCCCTGGTGCTGCACACCCAGCGTCCCAAGGCCCTGCTGGGCGCGGTAAAATACCTGTACTACTCCGTCTGCGGCGGCTTCATCGCCCTGTTCGGCGTGGTGCTGCTGGCCCAGCAATCCTCCCTGGCCTTCGTCCGTGGCGGATATTTCCAGACTCTCTCTCCTACCCTGCTGGCTGCGTCATTTCTGATGCTGCTGGGCTTCGGCGCCAAGGCGGGTCTGTACCCCCTGCACAACTGGCTGCCCTCGGCCCATCCCGTGGCCCCGGCTCCGGCCCATGCTCTGCTCTCCGGCATCATCGCCAAGGTGGGGGCCATCGCCGCCATCCGGGTTATTTACTTCACCGTGGGCGCGGAGGCCCTGCGGGGCACCTGGGTCCAGACCGTGTGCATCGTTCTGACCCTGGTGACCATTTTCATGGGCTCGTTTATGGGCTGCACGGAAAACGGCCTGAAAAAGCGTCTGGCCTATTCCAGCATTTCCCAGATCTCCTACGTGCTGCTGGGCGTATTCCTCATGACTCCGGTGGGTCTGCTGGGGGGGCTTTTGCAGCTGCTGTTCCACGCCCTGGCCAAGATCGGCGTGTTCCAGTCCGCCGGCTCCATCATTTTCCTGACGGGCACGGAAACCATCGACGGCTTCCCGGGTCTGGGCCGCCGGATCCCCGTCACCATGGGCTGCTTCGCCGCCCTGGCTCTGTCCCTGGTGGGCATCCCCCCCTTCGGCGGCTTCTTCAGCAAATGGTATCTGGCTCTGGGCGCCCTGGGCGGCATGTCCGCCCCCCTGTGCTATATCATCCCGGCGGTGCTGCTGATCTCGGCGCTCTTGACGGCAGCCTATCTGTTTCCGCCGCTGTGCCGCGCCTTCTTTCCGGGGCAGGATTTCCCGGCCCAGAGCCGGGTCCGGGAGCCGCTGCTGCTGGTGCTGTCCCTGGCACTGTTCGCCGCAGCCAGCCTGATCCTGGGCCTGCTGTCCGGCATCACTGTCCCCGTGATGGAGCACATCACCGGGTCCATTCTGTAAGGAGGTACGCCATATGAATGGAATTCTTCTCCTTCTGCCGGTGTTCCTGCCGCTGGTGCTGGGCCTGCTGTCCTATTTCCTGCCCATCCGCAGCGAGAGCTGCCGCCGCCTGGTATACAGCCTCCTGATCCTGGGCACCACGGCCCTGGCCTGGGCGGCCATCCTCCTGTGCGATGACGGTGCCTTCACCCTGCTGCACTTTTCCCACCGGCTGACCATCGCCTTCCGCATGGACGGGGCCGCCCGTCTGTTTGCGGGGTTGTCTGCCACCCTCTGGCCCTTCACCATGCTCTATGGCTTTGACTACATGCGCCACGAGAAGCATCTGCATATGTTCTGGGCCTTCTTCACCGCCTCCTTCGGCGTGACCCTGGGCATCGCCTTCTCCGCCAATATGATGACCATGTACCTGTTCTATGAGCTGCTGACCCTGGCCACCCTGCCGCTGGTGATGCAGCCCATGACCAAGGCCGCCAAAAAGGCGGGCATCAAGTACCTGGTCTACTCCATCTCCGGCGCGGCCCTGGCGTTTATCGGCCTGGTGTTCCTGGCCATCCACGATGCGGTGGACTTCACCCTGGGCGGCCATCTGGCAGGCTATGACGGAGATCTGTCCATGCTGCTGGCGGTGTTTGCCCTGTCCTTTGTGGGCTTCGGGGTCAAGGCCGCCATCTGGCCGCTGCACGGCTGGCTCCCCTCGGCGGCGGTGGCCCCCACCCCCGTCACGGCCCTGCTCCACGCGGTGGCCGTGGTAAAGGCCGGCGCCTTCGCCTGCATCCGCCTGATCTATTACAGCTTCGGCACGGAGGTGCTGGCCGGTACCTGGGCCCAGCAGCTGGCGCTGCTGCTGCCCATCATCACCATCGTATACGGCTCCTGTATGTCCCTGAAGCAGCGGCATTTCAAGCTGCGGCTGGCCTATTCCACGGTGTCGAACCTGTCGTACATTCTGTTTGCCGCCGCCCTGATGACCACCCAGGCCCTGGCCGCCTCGTTCCTGCACCTGATCGTCCACTCGGTGGTGAAGATCATGGCCTTCTTCACCGCCGGTGCGGTGCTGCACTACGCCCACCGGGAGTACGTGCCCCAGCTGGAGGGCCTGGGCCGGTATATGCCGGTGACCTTCGCCTGCTTCACGGCGGCGGCCTGCGCCCTGACGGGCATCCCCCCCTTCAACGGCTTTGTCAGCAAGTGGTACATCGCCCGGGCGGCGGTGGATATCGGCGGTTGGCTGCCGCTGGTGGGCTTCGCAGCTCTGCTGGTGTCGGCCCTGCTGACGGCGGTCTACATGTTCCAGGTGGTGCTGAAGGCCTGGTTCCCCCGGACGGAGGCCCCGGCCATTCCGGAGGGCTCCGCCCATGAGGCGGGCTGGATGATGACCGTCCCCACCGCCATCCTGGCGGCAGCCTGCCTGCTGATGGGCCTGTTCCCCCAGTGGCTGCTGGACGTGATCGGAAAGGCGGTGGGCCTGTGATGCTGCTTCTTCTGATCCTGCTGCCCCTGGCGGGGGCCCTTCCCCTGCTGCTGACCCGCAGCGAAAGCGAATCCGGGCTGGGCCGCTGGTCCTGCGCCGTCACGGGGCTGACGCTTCTTGTGATGGTGCTGGCGGTGTGCACCCGGTCCGGCGAATCCCTGGATATCCCCCTGTGCGGCATCCACTTCACCCTGGACGGCTTCCGGTGCATCTATGGGCTGGTGGTGAGCTTCATGTGGTTCGTGTCGGCCCTGCTGACGCCCCAGTATTTCCGGGGCCACCACCATCTGCGGCGCTACCACTTCTTCTTCCTGCTGTGCCTGAGCTTCACCATGGGCGTGTTCCTGTCGGCGGACCTGTACACCACCTTCCTGTTCTTCGAACTGATGAGCCTCAGCTCCTATGCCTGGGTGGTGCAGGAGGAGTCCCCCGACGCCCTGGACGCGGGAAAGACCTATCTGACCATCGCGGTGCTGGGCGGCCTTGTGACCCTGATGGGCCTGTTCCTGCTGTACCGCCTTACCGGCACCCTGGTCATCGCCGACCTGCCCGGCCCCTGCGCCGGGGTGACGGACCGCTCCCAGCTGTGGGCGGCGGCGCTGTGCATCTTCTTCGGCTTTGCGGCCAAGGCGGGCGTGTTCCCGCTGCACATCTGGCTGCCCAAGGCCCACCCGGTGGCCCCGGCCCCGGCCAGCGCCCTGCTGTCCGGCGTCCTCACCAAGGCGGGCATCTTCGGTGCCCTGATCATCACGGCGGACCTTCTCCCCGGCGAGCACCGGTGGGGCGTCCTGCTGCTGGCGCTGGGGGCGGTGACCATGGTGCTGGGCGCGGTCATCGCCGTGTTCTCCAACAACCTCAAGTATATTCTGGCCTGCTCCTCCCTGTCCCAAATCGGCTTTATCCTGGTGGGCACGGCGGCCCTGTCCCTACTGGGGCAGCACAACGCCCTGGCCGCCCACGGCACGGTGCTGTATATGATGAACCACTCCCTGGTGAAGCTGACCCTGTTTCTGCTGGCCGGCGTGGTGTACTGCAACACCCACGCCCTGGACCTGAACCAGATCCGGGGCTTCGGCCGGGGCAAGCCCCTGCTGCATATCCTGTTTCTGTGCGGGGCCTGCTCCCTGGCGGGTATCCCGGGCTTCCTGGGGTATATCAGCAAGACCCTGGTCCACGAATCCCTGGTGGAGCTGGCCGCCGAAAGCGGCAGTCTGGGCGTCACGGCGGTGGAATGGCTGTTCCTGTTCTCCGGCGGCCTGACGGCGGCGTATCTGACGAAAATCTACGCGGCGCTGTTCTGGCAGAAGCCCGCCGCCTCCACCGGCAGGACCTGGGGCACCCCCGCCACCACGGCGGCGCTGATCCTGGCGGCCCTGCCGCTGCCGGTGCTGGGACTGCTGCCCCATGTGCTGGCGGAGCCGGTGGCCGCCCTGGCCCTGCCCTTTGTGGGCGGGCACCCCTTCGGCCACGCCGTCCATTATCTGGCCTGGGAAAATCTCAAGGGCGTGGCCATCTCCCTGACCATCGGCATGGCGGTGTACTTCCTGTTCATCCGCCTGGTGCTTATGGACCGCCGGGAGGGCCAGGTGGTGTACCTGGAGCGCTGGCCCCGCTGGCTGAGCCTGGAGGACCGGGTATACCGCCCGGCTATCCGGGGGCTGTACCGGCTGCTGAACGTGGTGCTGCGGGCCGTGTGCGATGCGCTGGACTTCCTGGTGCTGCTGGCCCGGCGGACCTTCCTGCGGGACTCCCGTCCCCGCCGCCGGAAATCCCCCCGCAGCGCCGTGCTCCACGCCATGACCCACGGCGGACAGCGCACGGAGCAGGAGGCCGCCGACCGGCTGGGCACCATCCTGGACACCATCCGCCGGATGGAGGGCAGCCTGTCCTATGCCCTGCTGATGGCCTGCCTGGGATTGTGCATTGTCCTGGTGTGCATCCTGCTGTACGTTTTCTGATTGCAAAAGAGCTGCCGCAGCCTCGCGGCAGCTCTTTTGTTTGCGCAGGAAACAGTTGTATTTGCCCGGTTGGTGTGATATACTGCTATATTGATATGATAGCATTCCGGGGGCGTGTACCCCCGTGAGAAATGAGGGATTGTATATGAAAATCGTAGTGTTGGCCGGCGGCCTCAGCACCGAGCGGCAGGTATCTCTGACCAGCGGCACCGGCGTGTGCCGCGCCCTGCGGGAGCGGGGCCACCAGGCCATCCTGGTGGATATGTTCCTGGGGCTGGAGGATTACAACGGCAGCCTGGCGGATATCTTCGACGCGCCGGACGGCCTGTGCGGCGACAACCGGGTCCACTCCACCGAGCCGGACCTGGAGGCCGTGCGCCGCAGCCGCCGGGATCAGGGCCCTTCCATGCTGGGAAAGGACGTGCTGGCGGTGTGCGCCATGGCAGACCTGGTGTTCCTGGCTCTCCACGGCTCCTGCGGCGAGGACGGACGGATCCAGGCCACCCTGGACCTGCTGGGCGTGCCCTATACCGGCAGCGGCTATCTGGGCAGCGGCATGGCCATGGACAAATCCGTCACCAAGCGCATCATGGACGCCGCCGGTGTACCCACCGCCCCCTGGCACGACGTGCGCTATACCCGGGAGGACATTCCCCGTCTGGCCCGGGAGCTGCCGGTGCCCTGCGCCGTGAAGATCATCAACGGCGGCAGCTCCATCGGCGTGGAGCTGCCGGACACCCGGGAAGAGCTGGCCCAGACCCTGGAGCGGATGCTGGCCTACGGAAACCACGTCATCGTGGAGAAGAAGATCAAGGGTCGGGAGATCCAGGTGGCCGTTCTGGGCGACACCTATCTCCCCGCCGTGGAGATCATCCCCCGGGGGGCCTATTTCGACTATTTCTGCAAGTATCAGAAGGACGGTGCCCAGGAGATCTGCCCCGCCCCCATCACCCAGGAGCAGTGGCGCACCGTGGGCGAGCTGGCCCTGCGCCTGCACCGGGCCCTGGACCTGGGCGTCTATTCCCGGGCGGACTTCATCCTGGATGAGGAGGGGAGCTTCTGGTGCCTGGAGATCAACACCCTCCCGGGCATGACCCCCACCAGCCTGGTGCCCCAGGAGGCGGCCCAGGTGGGCCTGAGCTACGGCGACCTGTGCCAGCGCATTGTGGACGAGTCCCTGGCCCTGCGCAAGGGAGGCCGGGCATGAGGCCCCTGCCGGCGGCGGACATCTGCCGTGCCGTAGGCGGGACCTTCCTTCAGACCGGCGGCGACACCGTCACCGGCGTCACCAGCGACAGCCGCCATATCGCCTCCGGCGACCTGTTCATCCCCTTGGTAGGAGCCCGGTTCGACGGGCATGACTACATCGACACGGCCCTGTCCTCCGGGGCTGCCGGCTGCCTGTGCAACCGTGTGCCGAAGACCCTGCTGCCCGGCCGGTTCTATATCCGGGTGCAGGACACTACCCTGGCTCTGGGCGCTCTGGCAGCCTGGTACCGGGGGCTGTATGACATCCCCGTGGTACAGGTCACCGGCTCCGCCGGAAAGACCACCACCAAGGAGATGATCGCCTCGGTGCTGTCCCGGCATTTCCGGACCCTGAAAACCCAGGCCAATCTCAACAATCACATCGGCACGCCCCAGACCCTGCTGCGGCTGGAGCCCTGCCATCAGGCGGCGGTGATCGAAACGGGCATGGACCACTTCGGCCAGATCCGCTATATGGGCAGCTTAGTGCAGCCCACCATCGCCGTGATCACCAACGTCGGCGTCGCCCACATTGAAAACCTGGGCGGCACCCGTCAGGGGACCCTGCGGGCCAAGTGCGAGATTTTCGACCACCTGCGCCCCGGCGGCCTGGCAGTGCTGTGCGGCGACGATGCATTGCTCAACGGCCTGGACCTGCCCTTTGAGACCCTCCGCTGCGGCAGGAGCGAACACTGCAATGTCCGGGTCACGGACATCGTCCGCCGGGGCATCGACGGCCTGGACTGCACCGTCACCACCCCCCGCCGCAGCTACCGGCTGTCCATCCCCTCCCCCGGGGACTACATGATCTACTCCACCTCCATGGCCGTGGCCATCGGCGAATATCTGGGCCTGTCGGAGCAGGAGATCGTGGAGGGCGTGGCCGGGTATGTGTCCACCGGCTCCCGTATGCGGCGCATCCGCCTGCCGGAGGACCGGCTCATCATCGACGACTGCTACAACGCCAATCCCCAGGCCATGGAAGCGGCGCTGGAGATTCTGGCAGACACCGCCTGCCGCCGCCGGGTGGCGGTGCTGGGCGACATGGGGGAGCTGGGCCCCATCAGCCGGGACGCCCACCTGCAGGTGGGCCGCACCACTGCCCGGCTGGGGCTGGACGCGGTGATCGCCATCGGCCCCAAGGCCGCCGCCATCGCCCAGACTGCCGGTCCCCGGGCACAGCATTTCGCCGCCATTGAGGAGGCCCTTCCGGCCCTGCGCCGGGAATTCACCCCCGGCACCGCCGTGCTGGTGAAGGCGTCCCACGCCATGGAATTCGGCAAAATTGTCATTGAATTGGAAAAAATGTAACGAATCGACCATATGATAGATATCAGCGTAACCGACCTGGTCAAGTCCTTTGACCTGGAAAAGAAAATACTGGACGGTGTGTCCTTCCAGATTGACACCGGTGAGCGGGTGGGCCTGCTGGGCAAAAACGGCGCGGGGAAATCCACGCTGTTCAACATCCTCACCGGGGAGCTGGACTATGACTCCGGCCAGGTGCTCATCGCCCCCGGCCGCCGGGTGGGCCTGATCTCCCAGATCCCGGTGTATCCTGAGGGCTACACCGTGGAAGACGTTCTGCGCTCCGCCTTTCAGCGCACCACCGCCCTGAAGGAGGAGATGGACCGCCTGACCCGGCAGATGGAGCAGGGGGACAGCGATCCCCAGACCCTGCGGCGCTACGGCGAGCTTACCGCCCGGTTCGAGGGCCTGGGCGGCTATGACACCGACACCGCTGTCAACAAGGTCTCCAACGGCCTGTCCATCGACGGCGATATGCGGCAGCGGCTGTTTGACCAGCTGTCCGGCGGGGAGAAAACCCGGGTGAACCTGGGCCGCCTGATCCTGGAGGACACGGACATTCTCCTGCTGGACGAGCCCACCAACCACCTGGACCTGCAGGCCACCGAGTGGCTGGAGGACTATATCCGCTCCTTCCGGGGCACCGTGGTCACCATCTCCCACGACCGCTATTTCCTGGACCGCACCGTCACCCGCATCATTGAAATTCTGGACGGCAAGGCGGAGTTTTACAGCGGGAACTACAGCTTTTATGCCATTGAAAAGGAGCGCCGCTATCAGGAGCGCATGAAGCAGTATCTGAAGGAGCAGGCCAAGATCCAACAGCTGGAGAAGGCGGCGGAGCAGATGCACCTGTGGGCCTTTATGGGCAACGACGCCCTGCACAAGCGGGCCTTTTCCATGGAAAAGCGCATCGAGCGCATGCGCACCGTGTCCAAGCCCACCCGGGCCAAGAAGATGGACGCCCGCTTCGCCAGCCGGGAGTTCCGGGGCGACGAGGTACTGCAGCTGAAGGGCGTGTCCAAGTCCTTCGGTGACCGCACCCTGTTTTCCGACGTGTACCTGCGGGTGGAGGGCGGCGAGCGCATCGCCTTTCTGGGAGAAAACGGCGCAGGGAAAACCACCCTGCTGAACATGATCACCGGGGCCGAGCCCGTGGACAGCGGCATCATCCGCATGGGGCCCGCCATCCGGGCGGCCTATCTGCCTCAGATCATCCACTTTGAGCACCCGGAGCGCTCCTTGCTTGACACCATGCTCTATGAAAAGAAGGGCATGACGCCCCAGACCGCCCGCAACCGCCTGGCGGCCTATCAGTTCCAGGGGGAGGACGTGTTCAAAAGCGTGTCGGTCCTCTCCGGCGGCGAGCTCAGCCGCCTGCGGCTGTGCATGCTCATGGACGAGGAGATCAACTTCCTGATCCTGGACGAGCCCACCAACCACCTGGATATCGCCTCCCGGGAGTGGATCGAGGAGGCGGTGGAGGCCTTCGACGGCACCCTGCTGTTCGTGTCCCACGACCGGTATTTCATCAACCGCTTCGCCACACGGGTCTGGGAGCTGGCGGAGGGTACCATCAACGACTATCCCATGGGCTTTGCCCAGTACCGGGCTGCCAAGGCGGAGGAGAAAAAGCCCGCCCCCGCCCCGGTCCAGAAGAAAAAGCAGGACACCCGGCCCCCTCGGGCCGGACGGGAAAAGCAGGCCGCCCGCCGCCAGCTGACCATCTGCGAAACCGGCATCTCCAAGCTGGAGGAGCGCTGCCGCCAGCTGGACGCCGAAATGGAACAGAATGCCTGCGACGCGGAAAAGCTCCAGGAGCTGTTTCGGGAGAAGCAGGATCTGGAGGCCCAACTGGAGCAGGAGATGGCCCGCTGGGAGGAGCTGTCTCTGCAATTGGAGGAATAATCAGGAGGACCATTATGCGTGATATTTTGTGTATGTACTACTCTCGCACCGGCGCCACCCGCCAGGCCATGACGGAGATCGCCCAGGCCCTGGATGCGGAGCTGGTGGAGCTTACCGACGGCGTGGACCGCCAGGGCGCCCGGGGCTATCTCCGCTCCGGCATGGACGCCATGCGCCGGGCCACCCTGCCGCTGGCCCCCTATGAAACGGAGCGCCCCCTGTCCGAATACCGGCTGGTGATCCTGGGCACCCCCGTGTGGGCGGGCCGCTGCGCCTCCCCGGTCCGGGCGCTGCTGAAGCGCCGGGGGCTGGAGCTGGAAAGGGTAGCCTATGTGCTGACCCGGAAAAGCTCCCGGAAGTATGAGGAGATTTATGAGCAGATGGACCAGTACACCGCCCGGCCTCACCTGCTGGAGGTATCCCTGCGGCCGGGAGCCGTGGGGTATGAGTTCTGGCGGGACAAGCTGGTGGGCGAGGTGCGCCGCTATCTGGACGCCCAGTAAGGAGTCCGTATGCTGGAGAAATTACAAGCCATCGCCCGGCGGCTGGACCAGGTGGAGCGGCAGCTGTCGGACCCGGCGGTGTACGCCGACCGGGAGTCCCTGACCCGCCTGAGCCGGGAGCAGAAGGAGCTGACCCCCATCGTGGACGCCTTCCGGGCCTGGCAGCAGGCGGAGACGGACTGCGCCGGGGCCCAGGAGCTGCTGTCGGACCCGGAAATGCGTGAGCTGGCCCAGGAGGAGCTGCATCGGGCCCGCCAGGAGCGGGACCGCCTGTCGGAGGAGCTTAAACGCCTGCTGCTGCCCCGGGACCCCAACGACGACCGGAACGTCATCCTGGAGGTCCGGGCCGGCATCGGCGGCGAGGAGGGGGCCCTGTTTGCGGCGGACCTGCTGCGGATGTACGCCCTGTATGCCGAGCGCCGGGGCTGGAACATGGAGCTGGTGTATGAAAACACCACGGAGCTGGGCGGCGTCAAGGAGGCCAGCGCCACTATCGAGGGACAGGGGGCCTGGTCCCGCCTGAAATTCGAGGCCGGGACCCACCGGGTCCAGCGGGTGCCGGAAACCGAGTCCTCCGGCCGCATCCAGACCTCCGCCGCCACCGTGGCCGTGATGCCTGAGGCGGAGGAGGTGGAGTTCACCATCGACCCCAAGGACCTGCAGATCGACACCTTCCGCTCCTCCGGCGCAGGCGGACAGCACGTCAACAAGACCGAGTCTGCCATCCGCATCACCCACCTGCCCACCGGCACGGTGGTGGAGTGCCAGGACGAGCGCAGCCAGTATAAAAACAAGGACCGGGCCATGAAAATCCTGCGCTCCAAGCTCTACGAGGCCCAGCAGGAGAAGCAGAACGCCGCCATCGCCGCCCAGCGGAAAAGCCAGGTGGGCACCGGCGACCGGTCCGGCAAGATCCGCACCTATAACTTCCCCCAGAACCGGGTCACCGACCACCGGCTTACCGGGGACGTGAAAAATTTCAACATTGCCGCCGTGATCAACGGCGACCTGGACCCCCTCATTGACGCGCTGACCCTGGCCAACCAGGCCCAGCGGCTTCAGGAGGGGACCGAGAAAGGAGAATGAATCATGGAAGCTCCCATCAAGACCCGCTACGACAAGGCCGGACCCCAGGTGGCCGAGGCCCTGCGCCGCCGCCATTTTGAGGCCCACTATGTCTCCACCGCCCAGGAGGCCCTGGAGCTGGCCCTGACCCTGATCCCCAAGGACCGCACCGTATCCTGGGGCGGCACCGCCACCGCCGCCCAGATCGGCCTGATGGACCGCCTGCACCAGGGGGACTATCAACTCATCGACCGGGACACCGGCAAGACCCCCGAAGAAAAGCAGGCCCTGATGCGCCAGGCCCTGACCTGCGGCACCTTCATCATGAGCAGCAACGCCATCTCCGCCGACGGCCAGCTGGTGAACATCGACGGCAACGCCAATCGGGTGGCGGCCCTGTGCTACGGGCCGGAGAGCGTCCTGGTCATCGCTGGAATGAACAAGGTCATGGCCGACCTGGACAGCGCCATCGCCCGGGCCCGCCAGGTGGCGGCCCCCGCCAACGCCCAGCGCTTCGACATCAAGACTCCCTGCGCCGTTACCGGAAGCTGCGGCGACTGCACCAGCTCCGACTGCATCTGCTGCCAGATGGTCATCACCCGGGCCTGTCGCCCCGCCGGCCGCATCAAGGTCATTCTGGTGGGCGAGGATCTGGGCTTCTGAGCCAAAAGAGGGATTCACTTGAACACCATTGTTTTTCACCCGGAATCGGACCCGGCCGCCATACAGGAGGCCGCGGCCATTCTGCGCCGGGGGGGCCTGGTAGGCATCCCCACGGAAACCGTATACGGCCTGGGGGCCGACGCCCTGAACGAGGAGGCCGTGGTCCAAATCTTCCTGGCCAAGGGCAGACCTCAGGATAACCCGCTGATCATCCACGTTCCCGACGCCTCCTGGCTGGAGCAATACTGCCGGGACGTACCGCCGGAGGCCTATCGTCTGGCGGAGCGGTTCTGGCCTGGCCCCCTGACCATGATCCTGCCCCGGCGGGACATTGTCCCCCTGCAAACCACCGGGGGGCTGGAGACGGTGGGCGTCCGCTGCCCGGACCACCCGGTGACCCTGGCCATCATCCGGGCCGCCGGGGTGCCCATTGCCGCCCCCAGCGGCAACACCTCCGGCCGTCCCAGTCCCACCACCGCCGCCCACATGATTGAGGACATGGACGGCAAAATCGACGGCATCGTGGACGGCGGCCCCTGCACCGTGGGGGTGGAGTCCACCATCATCGACCTGACGGTGACGCCGCCCCGGCTGCTGCGCCCCGGCGGTCTGCCTCTGGAGGCCCTGGAGGAGGTGCTGGGGGAGGTAGCCGTGGACAAGGCCGTCACCGGCCTGCTGGCCGCCGGAGAGCATCCCAGGGCCCCGGGGATGAAATACCGGCACTATGCCCCCCACGCGCCGGTCACTGTGGCTACCGGCACGCCGGACCGCAGCGCCCGCCGCATCCTGGGCCTGCTGTCGGACCAGGCGGGGGTCATCTGCTTCGACGAGTATGCCCCGCTGTATGCCGGGCACATCATCCATCGTCTGGGTCCGGCGGCGGACAAATCCGCCCAGGCCCGGCACGTTTTCGACGCCCTGCGCACCTTCGACGGCACGGACGTCACGGAAATTTTCGCCCAGTGCCCCGATGACGGGGGCCTGGGTCTGGCGGTGGCCAACCGCCTGAAAAAGGCGGCAGGCTTCCACCTGGTGGACGCCGACCGGCCCATTCTCATCGGCCTCACCGGCGGCACCGGCGCGGGAAAAACCAGCGCTCTGGCGGCCCTGGAGGACCTGGGCGGCACGGTGCTGGACTGCGACGCCGTGTATCACGAGATGCTCCGCACAGACCCCGCCCTGCGGGGGGCCATCGAAGGGGCCTTCGGCCCGGTGTTCGGCCCCGACGGGACCCTGGACCGGCAGAAGCTGGGGAACATCGTGTTTTCCGACCCCGCCGCCCTGGAGCGGCTCAACGCCATCGTGTACGAATTCCTGCCGCCGGAGCTGATGCGCCGGGCGGCGGGACAGTCCCTGGTGGGGCTGGACGCCATCAACCTGGTGGAAAGCGGCCTGGACCGGCTGTGCGCCTGCACCGTGGCGGTGCTGGCCCCAGCGGAGGATCGGGTCCGCCGCATCATGGCCCGGGACGGCATCAGCCGGGACTATGCCCGGCTGCGGATCTCCGCCCAGCCGTCCGACGGCTTTTACCGGGAGCACTGCTCCCATATCCTGGAAAACACCTGCGCCGGTCCGGCGCAGTTCCGGGATCAGGCACGGATTTTCTTCCGGAAAATACTCCGGGAAATCGAACATATTTGAGGAGGAATCAAAACCATGACAGACGAAATGAAGGCCAAGCGCGAAAAGCTCTTCTCCAGCCCCAAAAACGGCTATGACCTGGTGGACCAGGCGGCCCTGGAGGCCATGGAGGCCTATTGCGAGACCTATAAGCAGTACCTGGACAACGGCAAGACCGAGCGGGAGTGCGCCGCCTATACCGTGGAGCTGGCCCAGGCCCAGGGCTATGTCCCCTATCAGCGGGGCATGAGCCTGAAGCCCGGCGACAAGGTGTACCGCGTGAACCGGGGCAAGAGCGTGATGCTGGCCAAGATCGGCCGCCAGGACCTGTCCCACGGCGCGCAGATCGTGGCCTGCCACATTGACTCCCCCCGTCTGGACTTCAAGCCCCATCCCCTGTATGAGGACAGCGACTTTGCCTATGGCAAGACTCACTATTACGGCGGCATCCGCAAGTATCAGTGGGTGGCCATCCCCCTGGAGCTGCGGGGCGTGGTGGTCCTGCGGGACGGCACCGTGGTGAAGGTGGTCCTGGGCCAGGGCAGCGAGCCCAAGTTCGTCATCACCGATCTGCTGCCCCACCTGGGCGCAGAGCAGGGCAAAAAGCCCCTTAACGAGGCCATTCCCGGCGAGAACCTGAACCTGCTGATGGGCAGCCGCCCCCTGGGCGAGGAGGGCGACAGCGACCGCGTGAAGCTGCGGGTGCTGGATATGCTCCACGAGAAATACGGCATCTGCGAGGATGACTTCACCTCCGCCGAGCTGGAGGTGGTCCCCGCCTTCAACGCCACGGACCTGGGCCTGGACCGCAGCCTCATCGGCGCATACGGCCACGACGACCGGGTGTGCGGCTACGCCGCCCTGAAGGGCCTGTTCGACATCGACGTTCCCGAAAAGACCGCCGTGTGCATGCTGGCCGACAAGGAAGAGGTTGGCTCCATGGGCGTCACTGGTATGCAGTCCGCCTTCTTCGACACCTTCATGGAGGACCTGTGCCAGAGCCAGGGCGTCAGCCTGCGGGTGTGCTATGAAAGCTCCTTCTGCCTGTCCTCCGACGTCACCGCCGCCTATGACCCCAACTTTGCCGAGGTGTATGAGAAGCGCAACGAGTCCCGGGTGAACTATGGTCTGGGCATCTGCAAGTATACCGGCGCCCGGGGCAAGAACGGCTCCTCCGACGCCGATGCCGAAACTGTGGCCTATGTCCGCCGCGTGCTGGACAACGCCGGTGTGGTGTGGCAGATCGGCGAGATGGGCAAGATCGACGCCGGCGGCGGCGGCACCGTGGCCCAGTATATGGCCAACCGCAACATCACCACCATCGACGCCGGTGTGCCGGTTCTGAGCATGCACTCCCCCTTTGAAACCGTGGGCAAGCTGGATTGCTACATGAACTATCTGGGCTGCATGGCCGTCTATAACGCGTAAAACGCCCCATAAAAAACTGCGCTGCCTCACGGCAGCGCAGTTTTTGAGTGCTAAAAAAGCCTCGCAGAGTTTGCCGCCCGCAGGCGGCAAAGCAAATGGGATCATTTTCGGCCAGGGCGTGTACCTGACCGAAAATACTTCTCAGGCTGCAAGTGTGGAATTGGTTCGCCATCAGCGAACCAATTATGCGTGCAGCAGCCTGCAAGCCTTTTGTCCCAAAAGGACTTTGCCCTTTTGGGACAGTCTCTTACAGAATCAGCAGCAGGCCGATGGCGATGAGGACCTCCTCGTCCGCCTTCTGATAGAACAGGAAAAACAGGATTAGAAGCAGCAGCAGATCCCCGGCGTCCATGTCTCCCAGGTGCAGCTTCGCCAGCAGCCGGTTCAGAAACTGCCGCTCCGGGGCAGGTGCCGAAGGCGGTGCCGGTTCCGGCCCGGGCGGAGGAGGCCCCGGCCTGGGCGGGGGCGGCTGGGGACGGGGCGGAGACGGCGGGGCCGTCTCCTGCTGGGGCACCCGGTCATATACCCCGTTGTCGTTGCGGATATAGCGGTTATACATGGCTACCCCTCCCAATCCGCCAGCAGCTTTTTCCCCACATGGATCAGCCGCGCCAGCCGGGCCGCCCGCTCGATCTTCCCTTGCTTTTCTTCCTTCAGGAACGGGCGCAGGGCCTGGAGCAGCTGCAAAGCGGCGCTGTTCTCCGTCCCCAGCTCACCGGCCAGAGGCAGCAGCTTCCCCAGGAGCTTCGGGTCCAGTCCGCCCAGGGCCGCTCCCAGGTCAGGCCCCGGCGGCGGGGCAGGGGGCGGCGGGGCCGCCTTCTGCTCCCCCATGGCTCCGGACAGCTGCTGGGCCATCTGCATGACCTGGGCCATGCTGTTGGGATCGGACAGCAGCGCGTTCAGTTTTTCCTCCAGCTCCGACACTGCCGCCCCTCCTCCCTATTTTTGCAGGCTTTCGCCGATCCGCTGCACCAGGGCCGCCCCCTGGGGCGTGCTCATGATGCCCTGAAGCATCCCGCTGATGGCGGAGGCGTCCCCCGCCGCCGCCTGGCGGACGGCCTGCTGCAGGGTGCGGCCCCCGTCGCTGCCGGACAGCAGTCCCAGCAGCATCTGGCCGTCCCGGGACCCCATCACCGCCTGCAGGGCCGCCGGGTCCCGCTTCAGCCGCTCCATCATTTCCTTCTGATCCATAGAAAAACCTCCATCCGTTGCTGCATAGCCCAATATATGTGTCCCTTCCGGAAAACGTGCCTGTCCCGGCCATGACTAAAAATTTCAAAAAAGGGGTTGACAGGGAGGGAGGGGTGTGGTATTATACTTCTTGCCGATATCCGCCGGTGTGGTGGAATGGTAGACACAGGAGACTTAAAATCTCCCGGTAGCAATACCGTACCGGTTCGAGTCCGGTCACCGGCACCAACCGGACCCAATTCAATATCGCGGAGTAGAGCAGTTGGTAGCTCGTCGGGCTCATAACCCGGAGGTCGGAGGTTCAAGTCCTCCCTCCGCAACCAACAAGTAGCACCGAAAAAGATATCGGTGCCAAAAACCCAAGAGCCGCAACGGTTCTTGGGTTTTTTCGTGCCATTTTTCAAGGTGGAATTCAAAAGATATCATCTCCTAAAAACGGCCTTTGGGGAGGACTTGAACTACCGACCCAGGCTTTCGGGGGCAGATTTTGCGGAACATTTCGCAAGATCTGCCCCTTTTTTCGTTTCCGAATTTGTTAAATGTTTGTGTCTTGGAGGTTGCGCATAAAAAGTATGCGCAACCTCCTTTTTTGTTTTGTACTCCCTCCCTTCAAACCGGGGATGAGTAAATAGATAAGATAAAGAAGGAGTTGGTGAGATATATGACTGCGAGTTCTGAGATCCGTAAAGCAAAAGAAGAAATGTGATTGGAGGCCGTTCGCGTGTGTAAACACAAGAACGGCCTGTTTTTGTTTTATGCGAACAGCCTCCCTGGAAGGAGGTTCGTTATGTCCGGTTCCGTGAGTCCGCTCCCCTGGACTGGAAACAAGGGCTGTATCTATACGACCATCGATGCGTTCATGCCTCCCCACAGAACCTATGTGGAAGCCTGCATGGGCAGCGCAGAGGTGTTCCTGCGGAAAAAGCCGGTTGAAAAAGAAATCATCAATGACTACAACGGCGATCTGGTTCGGCTCTTCCGAGTCCTCCAGAGAAATGAAAATCTGGAAAGACTGATCGGTCGGCTGTTCCTGTCATTCAATTCGGAGCAGATCTTCAGAGCCAATAAAGCACTGCTTGCGGAAGTCCCGAATATTCTGGATGATCTGACCGAGACATCGGTGATCATAGAGAACACGCAGTGGAATGACTTTGATCTGGCTGTTGCTTTCTATGAGAATCAGGTGTTCAGTTTCTCTTCCACCGGGAAGAACTTCGCCATCACCAAAAAGGATATGACCAAGAGATTCGGCAGGCTGATTGCAGCGTGCGCTCGGCTTCGTAACGCTACCATAATGCACAGGGACTACAAGGATTGTATTTCCTACGGTGCCGGTGAAGATGCGTTCATTCTGCTGGACCCTCCGTACAAGGGTACAGAGGATTACTATCAGAAGTCGAGCTTCGGCAGCGATGAACACGCTAAATTGTTTGGGTTTATGAATGAAGTGCATGAGCAATTCCATGGCTCCTGCAAGTTCCTCATCACCTACAACAACGATCCATATATCCGGGAATTGGCGGATCACTATGGATTCGATTCTTTCGTGCAGGAGCGTCTTCACAATATGCGCCAAGCCACAAAGCCGGGTGATATGTTTGAGGAACTCCTGATCGGAAACTATGATCTCGTGAAACAGGCAGAGATCAATAATCATTTCCTGCTTGAGCAATCCCGGCAAATGACCCTGTTCGATTACCAATACGATTATTGAGAAGGAGGAAAAATAAGTGGAAATCAAAACTGAGATTACGATATCATTGCCGCCTATGCTGGCAGCCGCACTTGGAATCACCGAAGATACCTTGTTCGAGACTTATTTTGACGGTAACTGCCTCAGAGTGAGGACTCTGGATGAGGAAGAAGTGGAAAGTGCAATACTCGCCGGCCTGGAGGATGCGTTCGATGATTGAAGCAATTATCCATTACCAAGACTCAACGCTCATTATGGATTTGCCTCGCAACATTTACGACATCCATGAGAAGCTGATGTCCATCGGCTGTCCGACCGCACCCGGCAGGATTCCTCTGACAGACAACGAGGATGATGCCCTCCGGGTGAAGCTGTACGGACGCATTGAAATGGGCAATCATCTGATCCGGATACTTTCGGAACAAAACACCCTGGCAGATGCCAACGCACTGGCTTCTGTTGTGCTGAACGCCAGTGATGACATCAAGCTGAAGCTTGGCGAAAAGATCGTCAAGGATCAGTACGACTCGATCCCGGAGATCGTGACGGACATCCGGCAGATGACCTATGATGCTGGCCCCATCAAGCGAACCTTCTACTGCCCTCTCGTAGGAAACATTGAGGATGGCTATGACGATACCTTTACCGTGGGCAGTTCCTTCCTCCGTGACTATGCCTGGGCGATTGAGGACGCCATCGAAAAGGATCGCCGTCTGGACGATCAGGACATGGCGCAGTATTTCCATGAAGATGCCGGTCTCAAAGACAAGCTGGCTTCTATGGTGTGGGGTGTGGAAGTTTACAGGGGTGAACTCTTCGGAAAGATCGAATGCAGCCTGAAAGAAGAAATGACCCCCGCCGAGGAAGAAATTCTCAAGGACTATATTACCGGTCAGAATTCTGACGGCTGGGGTGAACACTTTGAGCAGCAGCCCATTGATACTGAGGATGGCGACCTGTATGTCTCTTTCTGGAACTGCGGAGATGATTACGCCATCATGACTCAGGATGAGTTGGATGCGTATATAGAAAGCCAAGGCATGAAGATGGGGGGAATGTAATATATGGCCTTGCTCTTTTCGGCAGTAACGCTTACCGGCGATGACAATCAGGTGGAACTACTTGTTCCCGGCATTCCAAAGGAATCCAATGATCTTCGTGGCTGGACTGCCTATGAAAACTTTATCGCAAGTATTGACCATGAGCAGGAAATCCGTGTGCATGTGGCAGCTTGTCTCTACGGAGAAGGACAGCCGTTCCTTGCATCGCCCGAGGAAATCGCCTATTTCACCCTTCGGGCAAAAGAGGACGACAGTTTTCTCTGTGATCATTGCAGCCATGCCGGTCACAGCGATTTCCAGTTCACATGGTCACCGGAAATGTCGTATGGAATGGAGTCGTTTGTTATGAACGAATGGGAACGCCTGCACCGGCAGGCAGAACGATACAAGTGTGAATACCCTGCCGGTACAAGAATCACGGTACTGCAAATGGGAGATGATCCTCGTCCGGTAGAAAACGGAACACGAGGAACCGTCCGGATTGTCGATGATATGGGCACGGTTCACTGTGATTTCGACAACGGAAGAAGGCTCGGGCTGATTCCGGGAGAGGACAGCTTCCGCAAGCTCACCGATGCGGAACTGGCGGAAGAACAGGATGCCGATATCTCCGAGGAAGAAACCGGCCCTGTCATGGGTATGTGAGGTGTCCGCCATGAATGACCGAATTGAAGTCCGGATTCCGGCACCGCTCACAGATGCCCTTCTGCGGTTCGCTGCTGAGCAGGAACTGTCGGTGGAAGAAATCGTGGAATCAGTAATGAGAAACTATATGGAAGGAAGGCTTGGCAATGGCAGATGAAAACAAGAAAGGCATCACTGTCAAGATTGATGCCGCCCTTCATGCCCAGGTCAAGGAATATATCGAGTCCCGCGGCATGACCATGGCAGAATTCATCACCGCCGCCTGTGATGATCTGCTGCATCCCAAAATTACGGAGAAGGAGGATAAGAAAATGGAAAACATGAGAACGGTAGCCTTTCAGGTGCCGGAGAGTCTGTTCCAGCGGATCAAAGACTATCTGCAGCGCAACAACATGACCCAGCGCCAGTTCCTGCTGGGGCTCATCGAGGCCGAGCTGGATCAGGATTTGACCGAGCGTGAGGCCGCTGTCGAGGCTGTGTCAGATGATCAGGAGCAGGAGGACACGGTGCTGAGCGAGGGTGAGGAAACCGCCTGTGAGAGCGAAGCGGAAGAAGAAAACGCTTCTGAGGAATACGGTGACTATGATGACGATGAACTGGAGGATGAATCCGAGGACGAGGAAGAATCCACCGGCATGGTCATGGGAATGTGAGGTGCATAGCGAATAGATGCGTGGTCGGATGCCTTATGGCAATCCGATTTTTTGATATGTTCGCGGGAATCGGGGGCTTCCGTTCTGGGCTGGAAGCTGTGGGCGGTTTTAAATGCATCGGACATTGCGAGATCGACAAGAAAGCGAACACAGCTTACTGTGCAATCTATGATACGGAAGGAGAGTATTTTTGTGATGACGCAAGAAAAATTGACCCCAAAAGAATGCCCGACTTTGACCTTATCTGTGCGGGATTTCCTTGTCAGAGTTTCTCCGTTTCGGGAAAGCGGCGAGGATTCTCTGATATGCGAGGCACTCTTATCTTTGAAGTTGCCCGAATCGTTGGAGAAAAACGGCCTGCATTTCTTCTTCTGGAAAATGTCCCAGGGCTGCTGTCGCATGACGGCGGCAGGACATTTGAAACCATCCTCTCCACGTTTGCGGACTTGGGGTATACTCTGGAATGGTGTGTGCATAACAGCAAATTTTTCGGAGTCCCCCAAAGCCGAAAGCGGCTGTATATTGTCGGATATCTTGGAGGAAGGTGTGTCGGAGAAATATTTCCTCTCGCCTGCGGCGATGGCTCGGATCTTAAGCAGCTTATCCCAGGTCCCCAGGGACAGCGGGTTTACGATGTCAGCGGAGTTGCCTGCACCCAAACCGCCGGAGCCGGAGGATGGGGTGGAAAAACAGGACTGTACTTCATAGACCTGAATTCTGATCCCAAGATTACGGATGCCGCCCGATGCGTGACGGCACGGCAGGATTCCGGTGTCAGCAAGCACCGTGGGGAGCATTCCGGTGTACTGGTAGAAGAAGGCCCCAGAGCAATTCTCCGTCCCGACCGGGAAAAGACCCGTCAGAACGGAAGAAGAATGAAGGAACCGGAGGAACCCATGTTCACCCTGACCGCTCAGGACAGGCACGGTGTCTACCACCGGGGCAGAATCCGAAAGCTGACCCCGAGAGAATGCTGGCGGTTGCAGGGCTTCACCGACGAACAATTCAATAAGGCTGCCGCCTGCATCCACGCAGACGGTCACCTCTATAAAATGGCAGGCAACAGTGTATCTGTGCCTGTCATTTCTGCTATCGGGAGGAAAATCCGATATGTAAATGAAAAATACCACATCACGGAGGAAATGCATGAGAGAGATGACCAGGGCTCAGAAGATTCGAGCCTTCAATGAGAGCAATGCCCCCTTTTATCTGGTGGATCACACGGATGAGGTCAGCCTGTGCTGCGTGTTCCACCCAATGCCCGACAGTGTTTTCTCGCTGGGGCAGGAAGCCTTCAACCGCTACGCTGAGCGCATCGGTGATCCAGTAAAAGACGAATACGGCTTGTTCACCCACGGCAGCGGGTATGAATGGGAGTATGTGTTCCGAAAGGCATTTGAGAATGATCCCAACATCGGAAAGGTGTCCTTCGACTGCGAGGCAGGCGGCTTCTTCTGCTACGGCGAGAGCGTGGATATGATGGCAGACTTCGGCCGCCGATTCCGGCAGATTCTGAATGACACGGATTCCCTCACCGAGCTGATCTGCAAGGCTGTCCCGGAGGGTGAACAGCGGGAAGCGGAATTAGAGCAGCTTCGCAGTACCGTAAGAGGATTCCTGATGGAGCATCCCAAAGCGACAGTCGATCTTGTCACGCCGGAGGGTTATCTTCGGTTGACCCCGGAGGACGGCAAAGCCCTGCTGGATGGAAAGCCTGCACAGATTTCGTCCGGTGTTTCCGGATTTGCCTGTGGGGTGGATGCCGATATACTCCTGGATATGCAGATTGGTACCTGTGCGCAGGAACGGTCAGATGAAAACCGCTTTTTCATTATGGCAGAGCCTCCTATGGAAGAATCCGAGGACTTCGGAATGACGATGTAGGGAGGTGTGTGCATGAGCAAACAAATTCTGATTGAGCTGGTTGGAGAAAATGAAACCGGCTATTGTTATGCAGACCTTTACCTGCCTGCCAGTGCAGAAGAAATCGCGGAAGCAAAGGAACGGGCCAATTGGAATTCGGATTCTAATGGTATCCGTGATATCAGCATTGAGCATTGCAGCACCCTTCCCAAGCTGGCGAGTTTCCGGCTGGACAGCCCCACTCTGGATGAGCTGAACTTCCTTGCCCAGCGGCTGGATGCTATGGACGGCGGTGAGCGCACCATTATGAACGGCGTTCTTCAATATCTGTGCAGCGAAAAGGGCTTCGCAGACGAGCTTGTCTCCATGACTGATCTCATCAATATGACCTACGGTCTGGACGGCGTGATGATTGCCTCCAATGTGGGTACCGACAGGCAGCTTGGGCAGTTCGTAATCGACAACGAACTGAACGAGGATGTCAATGCCATCCCGGAGACTTCTCTGTATCTGCTGGATCTGGAACGGATCGGCAGGCTCCAGCGTGATGTAGACGGCGGTGTTTTCGTTGGGAACTGCTATGTGGTTGCCGGTGCGTTTGAAATGCCCCATGTGTATGACGGCATTCATCTTCCGGGTGCGGAACCGCCTGCGTGTGAGCAGCAAGGCATCCGGCATATCTCCGAACAGGAGTTGCGCGCAATGGCAGGTCAGGAAGGTCTTGTCCTGCAAGGCTGCGGCGGTGATCTGAAGGAATGGGTGGACGGCATCAACGGGCTGCTGACAGAGAGCGGAATCCTGCGAAACGGCACGGTATTCACAGAAGCGTATGCCTTCTCCCATGATGGTCTGACCAACCTGCTGTTTCCTTTCGAGGATAGAGTGGATATCGATGTTGGCAGACTTGCGATCTGGCGGCTTGCCACCCATGAGCAGTTTGGAGGAACCTGGCTGTCTGATTATATCCCCAATCGGTTGGAAGAATTGGAAACAGATGAATCACAGGACTCGTGTCAACAGTGTGAAATGTAATCAACGAAATCAATCATAAAGAAAAGGAGTATCATACATATTCCGTACCGGAGCACGGAAATCGGAATGTACAGTATGCCGAGAAGAAAGAGATTCAGGATGGCATTATGATGAAATATCATCCAAAGGAAGCTGAAGAAGCGGAAGCGGCAGAAAAAGAAGCTTCCGGAGGCGGTCAAGCACAGCATCAGGCGGAGGTCAACGAACCGCCGCAGAGCGAGCCGCCCAAGGAGAAAAAGCCCAGGGAGCGCAAATCCAAGGGTGGCAATCTAAAAGCCGAGCGCCATGACCGGACGGCGCAGGAAGTGTTGGCGGAGGTGACTGCGGATGGGCAGGCTTAATTTCCTGTACCGCATGGATCTGCCGCACCGTGCGCTATCTGTCTATATTTACCTTTCTGACAGAGCCAATCAAAATGGAGAGTGCTGGCCTGCGATCCCTACCATCGCCAAAGAACTGAAGCTGTCCCAATCCACGGTGCGCCGAGCTTTGCATGATCTCCGCAAGGCAGGACTTCTGGAAACGCAGCAGCGTTACCGAACCAAAGGCGGCAAAAGCAGTTTGCTCTACAAGCTGCGTGGCGAATAAAAATACACCTGCCGCCAAGGGGTTACGATACCCTCTTGGTGGCAGGTGGTACCTGTCATGATGGCAGGTGAAGGGAACTACCCACCTGAAGATATTTACAGCAGAAAAGACAATCTATAGATTCCCTCTCAGGTTAATCTCTGGAAATACACCGTAAGTATTCTGTTACTCTTTCCTCATTTCATTCAGCTATACTGATTCGTGCAATTGAAATTTGTCTTGCAGTATGTTATAATTTATTGTGATTTATTGTATCTACTCGAAGATTTGTCAATTACATTTTGAAAATCAACTTGCTTTCGGAAGTCAATAAGAGAAGGAGAAATAGTATGGAACTGCTTTATTCCAACATCTTGCCAGTAGGTCTGGAGGAAAACCAGAAAACAATTCAAGACTGCTTTGCTGATCAGATAGCTAACTGTGACGGTGTTGAGATTGCCGTAGGTTATGTTTCTAAGGCATCGTTGGAGCAGTTGGATGCCTTAGTTGAGCAGTACCATATCCCTCATATCAACCTTGTAATTGGAATGTATTATGTTGAGGGCATGCCTGAGAGCTCCTATCATGCTGCAGTATCCCTCAATCAGAAGTGGCGTGATGCCGGTATCGGTGAGATTCGTCTCACAAAAGTATTCAAGTATCACGGCAAGCTGTATGCATTCCTCAAAGATGGGCAGGTTGCATCAGCAATTATTGGCTCTGCCAATCTTGGTGTAATCAAACTCGAAGCTAACAATCGCAGGCAGTATGAAGTATCTGCTGTTACCAATGAACCTGCTGAGTGCAATTCCATTCTGTCCTTGATTCGTAAAATGCAAGAGGAGCGGTGTTCCTCTAATATCGCTGACATCACTAATATGACGCTTATCAGAGAGGTTAATACTTCACTGACCAGTGTATATTATATCGTATCACAAAACACAACCGTATTGTGTATTTGTGCATCATTCCCCAACATTTTAACTGAGGTGCATCGGCCCTTTTCACATTCTAAACTTGGAAACACCTTTGACAAATTGTTTTCTTAACGCAAGCTTGCCACAGCAAATTGAGTGAGAACGTGGCAAGACACCAAGTGTTCTCTGTGCATCTTTGTAAAAATGTTGAATTATCCCGAGTATTCTGCTATGATATTAATAAAAAGCTAGAAACTAAATTCTTTGAATGCATTGGTGCGGGATATACTATCCTTTTTACCGTTGTTTAGGATGGCAACAACCTAATCAACTATTAAAGGAGGATATTCAATGACCCGTAACGAAGAGAAAATCAAGGAACTGTGCTCCTCTGCATCTGCAGATATCAACCTTTGCCGGGTTGCGTACACTGTCATCGACAACGCTCCCGAGGAGGAGAAGGCAACACTTTTAGAAGCGTTCATCATCGGTTACAGGAACACTCCCACCAACCACTCTTTAGATCTCCCATGCTTTATGGATGATAAGAAGAAAGATCTCATGTTGAAGAAATATGGGCGCCAGGTTGACAAAAGGATGATGGCACTGCAGAATATGGAGCTTCCTGAAAAGGACTTTTATGACAAACTATGGAGATACCTCAGCACCACTCCGTTTTTACCTACGTTCGAAGCTCGTGTTATCGGACTCTATAATTGTGTGATTGATAAACGCCTTCCATATTACGCAATAAACCGTAGTGCCTCTCTCTCTATGGACCAGGAGGAGTTTGAAGCACATCTCACCTCTATCGGCGAAAAAAAGCTTGGCCGTATGGAATATATTCTAAATGCAGATTTCGATCAGAAAACGGAACAGTCGTCCTTAATCGTCGCAATGATGGATTCTCTCAGGACTTTTGAGGAGCGCACTGTATTTCTCGCCCGAGTGATTGCTCACTTCAAAGCAGAACTGCATAGGATGAAGTTGAGAGACTTTGCAAGAATGCTCGAGGGCAGAAGCGCACCGAGACTTCCTTTTAGTCTTGATGAAGATGAGGATATCCTGAGTGGTCTTGATATTGCGCATCTCTTCGCTGATGATGACGATGAAAACGAAGACTCAGCTGATGACCCCGGCAAGCCCGTATTCTAATTGATGCACACCCGGCGTGGCCCACAGAGATCCACGCCGGGCAATCCGCCAGTTGTATGATTCATTGACGTAGCCCAAACTACTTTTTGATTGCGCAATGGCTAACCGAATAAACAACCTTGTATCCCAGTTGCAGGTAAATGCGTACAAATTTAGTCATTAACGAAACCAGGGAGGCTGCCAGCAATGATGTATGAAAAAAAGTATATAGGAAACACCTGCTATATTAGTCTCTCTTCGAAAGCAGAATTGGTGAGTACTGACAATTCTACACGAATTCCATTAAGTGTTACAGAATATAAAGTCTTATCATTCTTTATAGACCACGCTAATGTACCAATTCAATTGGACGAACTCGCACGGTTTGTGTGGGGCACACACGCTGACGAAAAAGACCCAAACAGTCTCAAAAGCCAAATATCTCGAGTAAGAAATAAACTCGAGCAAATCCGTGAGGGTATGAGGCATTGTATAGATACAAATTACGGGTTAAATTCTTACACGCTAAAAGTCGAGAATATAAATTCCCCTGAAATACCTAATGTATTTACACCAGAAGACTCGCCCGAGTTATCCTCTGCCGCTTCAATTGAAGAAGCCTATGCGCTGTTTGAGCAAAGTCGATATGACGAAGCAATCGCTATTTTTAGACAAGCTGCAATCAAAGGTGATTCTGAAGCGCAATATTGGCTAGGATATTGTTATCGCTTTGGAAAAGGCACAGCGCAAGACCATTGGCAGGCAGTCAAATGGTTTCGAAAAAGTGCTGAACAAGGGAATGCTAATGCACAGTATTATTTAGGAATATGCTATTACATGGGCCAAGCAGTTCCTCAAGATTACCGCAAAGCATTTGAGTATGCCAGCTTAGCTGCAAGCCAAGGGCATGCTGACGCACAAGCGAGCGTTGCTAATTATTATTGTGATGGAAAAGGTGTTGAAAAAAACAGGGAACTTGCAATAGAGCTTTTTGAAAAGGCTGTTCGGATGGGATCAACCTATGCGAGGGTCAGATTGGACATCGTGACAGGACAGATAGATACGCTAGATGACAATGATGAGTGGGAATAACAAGTTGATCTTAAAGCAAGAACCTAATTAATTGCGCCCGACATGGACTCATTACATATCCATGCCGGGCACAAGGTTGGATTACTTAATTCTCGAAAGCGTCTTACGCGCCACCTTATTCTTGGCGCGATCGGAGCAGTGGCTGATTTCGCTTGCAAGCTTCTTCACTTCGCTATACTTCACGACCATAGCATCAATATCGAACGCAGCATCATCAAAGAACGTGCGATCCAGTCTGAAAAGAGAGGCGGTCTGCTTTAAGACAGCATTGCTCACACTAGACTTACCCAAGCTAATGAAATCCTCAGCCAGTTCACTAGCCTTATAACCCACAACTTTGGTGCCAAGAAAAGAAATAACCTCGAAGCCGTTGCGGTTTTCCTTCAACGCATCCAATACTTCCATGCAGGAATCGTAAGTAATCGCATCCTCTTCAAGATTAACATCAGATGCAACCAGGTTCCAGCCGACCTCAGTAGTGAAGTGAACATTGGCTGTATTGTAATGCTTATCATTCTGAAGATCATTATGTGCGTCCTCTTTCAGCTCCGACTCGATGTCATCTTCCTGGATATCAACATCGTTCTGAGCACGCTTGTCGCTGCGGATAAAATCATACACACGCCACTTTGCAGTTTCATTAATCAGGCCACGGCATCCGACCGGATCTTTGGAAGACATAATATAGTCCAATTTCTTCCAGAAAAGTTCCGTTGCAAGGATGTTAGCTACTTCTGCAGGATCGATTTTACGGCCATCCAGCTTCGTGCGGTATTTGCAGAGAACCATCTTCTCGATAAAGTTGTATCCAGCTTCATACAGGTCATTATACACGCTGATGTTATCATACAAATTGTCGGAGGTCAGACCAATCCGGACTGCAGCCTCCAGCGCCTTTACCAGCGCAGCTTCGTATCCAGTGATTTCCGCAACGTTCTCTCTCTTCTTATTCTCAGCCATTTTTTAGCCCTCCCTTTGTAATTGAGGGAAAGCTTATGTTTTGCCTACCCTCTAATTAAAGGGTACAAAAGAGAGGTTGTAACGAAAGTGAAATAAGGTTGAAGTTGTTGCAACTAGGTTGCGATAACTTCAACCAACGCCATTCATTATTAAGGAGGCAACAATGATAACACGAAAGTATATCGGCAATGTATGCTATGCACAACTATTTTCAAAAGCCGAGCTGGTACGCATAGAGGATAATTTGCATATTCCACTATCTTTAACTGAATACAAAATTCTTTCGTTTTTTGTTGACCATATGAATGTGCCGATATCACTTGAAGAGTTGGCAAAACATGTTTGGGGAATTTATGCATACGAGAAAGATCCCAATAGTTTGAAAAGTCAAATATCTAGATTGCGCAGCAAAATGGATAATGTTTCCCATGGCTTCGGGAATTGTATTGAAACAAATTATGGATTAAATTCTTACACGCTGAAAATCAATGGAATGAACGTTAATACTCAGCAAGATTACTCATATGATAATCAAAACATAGAGGCGGACCTTAAAGCCAAACATGATGTTTCTTTGCAAAGAGTTCAAACAAGTGAAAGGATTCTTCTTGCAGAAGGAGTGACATTGTTTGGAACAGACCGGATAAAATGCGCATATTGCATTCTAGATAATCCGTTGATCAGCCGAATACACACAGCTGTGCATAAGAGTGCTTCTCAAGAGATAGTTGTTCAAGATATGAATTCGTCCTATGGCACTTTTATCAACGGACAAAGAATCCCTCCAATGATTGAATTCCCTATTAATGACAATGATATAATCAGTATTGCAGATGAAGATTTTATCTGCAATCACAGTTAAAATAATTGAAGCAGTACGCAACAAGGTGGCTTCAGTAGGCCAGAGAAAGCAGAGCATGAAGCCTATCGGGAGGGATAAAGTATGTATAAAAGGATTGATATTGGCCATGCTTGCTATATCGCTTGCGATTCCAAAGCGGAACTCATATGTCCGGATTCAAACACCCATATTATGCTAACGCGAACGGAATATAAAATAATTTGTTATTTAGTTAATAATGCAAACTCGCCAGTTCAACTAGATGCTATCGCTTCATATCTTTGGGGTTCCAATTATGATTCGGACAAAAAAGATCCTGAGAGCATAAAGAGCCATATTACGCGTATTCGCAACAAGTTAACTAAGTTACATCCTGCTTTAAAAGAAAGCCTGGAAACAAACTATGGATATGGTTCTTACACATACAAAATTACCCAAGCGGTATTAACCTCCCACAAGGAGGACTGCAAACTATCAAATTGCACAGATGTTGTTGAGTCATACGCGAGCCTTGTTGATGAAGTGATGCGTTTGGGCAAACAAATGGATTCGCTGGTCACGGATTTAGAAGCTATACAGCAGAAGCTGGATTTTGCAAAAGCTTCAAAAAATCAAATATGGGAAGGAATCTATGGCGCCCAGTTCGACTCCTTGTACTTCAACTTTGTCCATATCAAAGATGCGTTAGCAGAAAAAAGAGCCAGCGTACAACGTATTAAGAATTCACTGGCATTCAGTTGCGAAGCTTCTCCAAAGCAACCAGATCGGGCTCCCAATACTATTGCCTGTATACCTGCGTATGCTATGTCCATGCTCCATGAAGTTCAGGACCTAACAAGTTTTGTGCCTGAAATGCAAGCAAAAGTAAATTCGCTTGCAATCGAAATCGACGAACTAATCTGCGAATATATTAGCGGAGCAATTGACGATGACGAATTGCAGGAAATAATTAATGTCTACTGAATAAACCGCTTTGCGGTTTATTCGCGCGGCAGCGACCGCGTAATTCCATAAAAACGGCTGCTTTGAGCCGTTTTTATGGAATTCAGCCATTGTTACAATGCGCCTGAACAAAACCAATGAACCTTGAAAGCCAAGGCTTTCAAGGTTTCCGGCTTTGTTCAGTACGCAATAATTAGTAAGTTGCCTTCCGATAGAAATACAGCACTTGCACTGGTTTCTCTAACCGATTCATTTGATATGTTCGAGTTGTACGAAGTAATATTCACAGAGTATGCGCTTCCTAACCGAAGAAGAGTTGTTCCCTGTTTTGGAAAGGGCAAAAAAGTGTTTCATCCTGAAGTGTTACAGCTTTGGAGGCTGTGTGAAACAGCGTCAGACAATAATGACCGGCTGAAGGACACAATACATTCCTTACCCGCTGACCGGAAGTCTGCTCTGACCTTGATTTCGTTAACTGATTCTTTCGATGAGCCCGAGTTGTACGACGCAATATTCACTGAGTATATGGACTTTCTAAGCGAGGATGAACGGGCGCAAATTCAAGCAAAAGCACGAAGAATATCGCATCTTGGTTATTAGAGATCTGGGGCCTGTGTGAATAAGAGACAGACCATAACCATTCTTTTTACTGGGAACAGCAATTAATCTTTCGGCAACAATATTTCTTCCTATACAACTGGCGGGGGTGACAGTGCATTATGACCGATGAAATTCGTGCAATAGGCGAAGAATGCTACATTTACCGTTCTTCAAAAACAGAACTTGTAAGCGCAGACAACAAAAAACGTGTGTCTTTAAGTGTGACTGAATACAACATTCTTTCGTTTTTCATTGATAATCAGGATGCTCCTGTCTCCCTCGAAGAAATCGCACAGCATATTTGGGGAAAGAACTATCGTGCTGATGCCAAAGACCCTGATAGCATAAAAAGTCAGATTACTCGCATTCGTAAAAAGTTAGATAAGATAGAAAACGGTCTTGGCAAAAAGCGCATTGATACCAATTATGGACTGCGCACGTATACACTGGTTACCAAACCCACTCCTAAAAGCACACACCAAGAAGCGACCGCTCCTTCGCTTTCGTGCGTATTCTTGCGGGGCCGAGATAACCCGAGTGATGTGTTTGTACTTCCCAGTCATTTTATCGTCCCGCGCCTTCCGCTGCAACATCTCTTAGACTCAGCTTTTTTAGACTCTAATATTCATGTCATTTCTGGACAGCGTGGCATGGGAAAAAGTGAATTAGCACGTTGCTTTTCTCGGGTATGCTGCGGTGATTCAAGCTGTCGTGATGAGCTTAAATACAATACAGTGATCTGGACCACTTACTCCCAAAAAGGGCTTAAGGATACAATATCTAAGTTGAATTACTCGGGAGACGCTGTTGATAGTCAACTGTATAGCGAAAAAATTCGCTTATTATTTGAGACAAAAAAGCCTTGTCTTCTTGTTGTTGATAATTTCGATAATGAAACCTCATTTGCAGAAGAATTATCCAGCAACTCCTCTGTATACATGGATTTGCTGCGGTGCGGATGCCATATTCTATTAACCTCTAAAGTAAATCTAAGTGACTGCTATGCTGTTCGGCAAACAGAAATACTCCCCTTGCCTGAAAGCCATCTTTATTCTTTGTTCTGGACATTAAGCGAAGAAGAGGAAACCAAGAGCAATCAGGAAAAAGCAACTGAGTTAATTGAAAAATATCTTGACCGCAACACATACTTGGTTATTCTCGCTGCAAAGCTTACTGAAACAGCCTCACTTGATGATATACTAAACGCATTTAAGAAACTTTCTGTTGCCCAGATGGCAGACCCTGTATCCGTAGAAAAAGACGGAACAAAGCAACCCTCTGCAAGTCTTCTTTCTCAGTATAAAATTTTGTTTAACCTTTCTTCTGTACAGCACGACGACCATAAAACTCGCTTACTATATAACCTATCGCTATTACCCATCGACGGAATGCCATATAGTGAATTCTTTTCAACGTCATTCTCTCCAGAAGAGCAAGGATCGATGAAACTGGCGTTTTCACAATTACGAGACAGTTTTTGGGTATTTCTCCGGCGCAGACATGTTTGCATCCATCCCCTAATCAGAGAAATAATTGTTAGTGCTGTGAACTGCTTTGATTATTCATATATTCAGCAGTACATTCAGTCTCTCAACAGCAGAATGTTTACTGAGAATTACACAGACCATACGTGTTGTGATCTGGAGTTCGCAGTATCTGCGTATGAGGTGTGTAAAAAATTAACAGTCACTAATCTGGACATGACAATGCTTATCTCCAATATTGCCTCCACTTATGATTTGGTTAAAAACTCAGATGCGACGTACTACTATTCCAAACGAGCGATGTATCAATTGCAGACAGCTCCTTCAACCAACTCTTTTGATGAGAATTTAGCACTTGCAACATGCTACAATATGGTTGGCTATGCAATTCTTCACGCATATGCTCAACCTGACTCAAAAGAGATTGCAGAGCAAGCCCTCCTCGCTGCTAAAGCAATAGCGGACGATCTGTTTATCACCAATCAGAATAATGATCGTCCTATTTTCTTGCGCACAAAGATTCAAGGAAACTTAGCCGCGCTCTACATAACCCAAAAGGCCTACGATGTAGCATTAGATATGCATGCATCAGCATTGGACTTGCGGTTGCAATTGGTTAAGGATTCTCCCTCACCTCGTACGAAACTCCTTTTAGCCGCCGCATATAAAGGCATTGCAACAGATTATTTTTATCTCTCCAAACAGCAAAATCAACACAGGGCACTGCTTTTATTGCAGTCATCTTTGGAGAATCATCGGCTTTCTGTGGCCCTATATGAAGAAGTATTGTCTGTTAACAGTTTAGAGGCCTGTATTGCAAACAACCGTCTTATTAGTACAGGAATTACTTGGCTCACAGTTGCTACCATGCTGTCTCAGCCTGTAGATTCTCAAGCAATAATAGCAACGTATATTGACAAAACACTTTCCGTCGCTCGGTATCTGTGTTCAATAGAACCTATTGTTTCTGAAATCTCAATCTGCATATCCAATGCAGAAAGGTTGGCAAATTATCTGGATAGTATAAAGCGTTATGACATGGATTATCTTTGTAAACTGGAAAGCATAGCAAACTTGATTTTTAGCATTGTCTCAGAAAAGAAATCCGAATGGATTAATTCCATCTCTACTATCCGCCGAATTACATTGTCCCATATTCAGGAGGAAACCACATATGAAAGATGCTCAACGAATTAATTGTCCCCCATCAGATCTGTCAAGATCTGAAAGAATCGATGCGATTGTGAATGAATTCAATCGTTGGATTTCCACAAGTGAGCTAATCCAGCTTGTCGGTACTTTTGGTGGCGATACTGCATCGTTAATTTCATGTTCTCCCATTGAGAAAATCAAATGGATGAAGTCTTTTGTTTCTGTGTGGGACTACAGAAAAAAGCAATCCTCAGCCTTGACAAAAGAGGGTGAGGCCGCAAGATGGTTGCTCAAAAATGACGAAATCGTTGCGTGCAATGAGGAACTCATTTATACAGCAGCAAAGAAACTAGGTCTAATAGGTACCAAGCAATCTGTATTTAATCACGCTGACTATGTTCTGCCTTTAGGTGGAGCTAGATTGTCAAATCTTAGACGTTGCCAGCTGGCTCGTGATACTGTGGATTGCATCCGCGGAAAAACAACAGTAGTTGCACTGTCGGGTATGCGCCCAATATCTGAATCAGAACGAATCGGATATGTTGATACTTATGCCCCCGATGCAATAACAGAGTTTGATGCAATTAGTGCTGGTATGCATATTGCTTTTCACTTAAATGAAGGCTATGCCGACGAGATAATCAATTCCCCAAATCCCAATTTCTGTGCAACCATTCGTCACTTCAATGAGAAGTTCAGCGGAACTGAACTATATGCAGTAGCTGCCCCGTCTACCGTCGCAACCCGGAGAGCAAATAGCGCAGACTGCTTCATGTATTTCTTCGAAAAATTTGCTATTCCGCCACATGCGAAGATTATCAATTGCACTTCACAAATCTATTGTACTTATCAGCAGGTACGTGCTCTTTCCTTCGCAATAAAGTATGACGTAGAGTTTGACACAATAGGATTCCCATTTTCCCAGAATAATGCCTCTTCGTCGGCTACTAGCAGACAATTGAGTGAGCCTGTAAACTATCTTCAGGAAATTAAAGGTACAATTGACGCAATGAATGACTTTGTTGACGAATTCTGCCGGTAAACTCAGCTCATAGAAAAAATCCATCAAGAAATCCTAAAAGAGGATTCCTTGGTGGATTTTTTTTGTGTTTATACGTTGATAATGGTGAAATCAACAGCTAATTGCTCATCCGAAGGGAGATCTATATATGAATGATATTTACATTGCAGAAGACGGCACCATCCGCAATCGTGGCAACTCTTCCACCACATCCACAAACACCTCTTCTTCAGCAACGTACCACTCCTATGCCAATGAAACCTCCTTTTATGAAGTTAGCACAGCGCGCAAACTGTGGTTCTGGCTATATTCCATTATTTCTGCATTTCTTATTGGAACCGGTTTGGCATCGATCTGTAGCGCAATTGATCTTGGCAGTGGTAGCTTTCTGGAATTTTTCGAAATGATTCTACCTTACGGAGTGATTGGAGGTTCCGTTCTCGGCTCTATCCTATATGGATGTAATGGTGCCGACAGTCTTTCTTATAACATGGGGGCTTTTATTCTTTCTCCCTTGTGCTCGATCGCTGGCGTCATCGGGATTGGTCTTATTATCTGCATCGTTCCGTTTATTCTTATTTGCATTTGGTATGTTTTTGTAATTGCACTGGTTATCGGAGTAATCGCAGGAATCATCTCGGGAGGTGACTAAACTATGGCAACATTTGAAAAGGCTGTTATGCACTGTAACGAGATTTCTTCTCTTCTTGATGCATATCGTTCAAAATTGCAACAAGCACTCAATACGGCACATACAAGGGAACATAGTGAAAACAACACTTACTATGCTTCCCGTTCTGGGTACTCCACCGAGCACAATGATCTTACAAATGAGAATAACCGCAAAAAGAACTTACGGTATTCCAAGACACACGAGTACCTTGACGCTACCCGCAGACTTTTGGACAGCATCAACGATCCGCACTGGTTCCGGATGAGACAACACTACTATGACGCAACAATCGGGCATGCCAGTCCAGATAGGTATCTTTCAACCACCCCCGAAGAATTGATCTCTTTGCTTGAAAACATCTTCTCGCAACTACATGAAGAGGTTCTCCAGCTCTGTAACGCCTTCATGCCGCCTGCTGTATCCAACGCTGTTGGATTTGTTGTTCCTCCGTTCCGTAAAGCTAAATACACCCGTATTGCATCGCTTCGGAATAAATTACTGGGTATCGCAGTTGCCTTATGTGATTGCAGTGATTTATGCTCTCGTCAGACACAGCTAGATGAAGCTTTGGCAACAGCTCAGGGCAATCTCGAAGAAAATCATGCCCTTAATATCCAACAGATTCGTGAGAGTACCAACGAAAGTCTTGCTTATTATGCAGAATACTACTCTAATCAGCTTCACACATCCGTTTCTTGCAACACGCTTCAAACTCAAATGCCACTGCAGATCGGACAGTATACCTACCCTAGCACACCAGAATCGATCATTCGTGAACAATCTGATGCTTCCGATGAATCGTCTCAGCCTTTGTTCACAATCCCTGTTACCTGTTCTGGCTTTGAGAAAAGCATAGTATTCCGCACAAGCGGTCAAAGCTGTCTAGCTGAATTTTATTCTCAGCTCGCTCTCGACATTCTTTCCAATGATCCTAGTACCAACATCGCAATGATCGACATTGCAGGACTAGGCAGGAACTATTATGCCTTGGCAGAATTATCCGGTGTCTCCCACTTCAGTGTGATGAGTACCGCAGACCAGGTTCAATCCTATCTCGAAACCGCAGAACGTAGCATTTCGGAAGTATATGCAGGCAGAGAACTTGCTGGCAAGACATACATTTTCGTCGACGACTGTGTTTGCAACATCCCGGACAGATGTGTTGAGTCTTTGGCTAGAATTATCGCCAACGGCTCTGCCTGCGGAGTGTATGTCATTGCTTCTGTAAAAGAAACGGTCTCAGCGGACCGTCGTTGGAACTCCATATTAGGTGGAATCGATGCCAGTAAGTTCAACGTAAGCTCCAATAGACTCCTCATCGGTTCCGGCTTCATTACATTGGCATCTTCTGCCAATTCTGCGTCCCGTGTTAGCCTTATTGCAACTCGCCTAGAACACGTCTCAAAATCTGCCGATGTTATCCCGCTTTGGAAAACGTTCCCGGATGCAACCCGATGGCAGACACACAGCTCTGCTAATGGCATCTCCGTTCCCATTGGTATCGATGTGCAGACCGGATCACCTTCCTATTTCAGCCTCACAGAGGAGAAGCCTTATGCACTGATCGTAGGAGACGTGGATGTCGGCAAGTCCAGCGCTTTACACTGTCTCACACTTCAGATGATGGCAAATTATGCACCATCGGAGGTGCGTATTGCAATCGGAGATTTTAAAGATGGATGTGAATTCAACACCTATGTTAGAAGCGGCGTTCTTTCGGTGGATGCTGTTGTTAACAGTCAGGATCCTGATACCATGTCCTCGTTCCTTGGTTTCTATGTGGCGGAAATGCATCGGCGACAAGTATTGTTCAATACAACGGCAGAACAGTGTGGAAGAATCATTCGCAAATACGAAACTTACCGTGAGGCATGCAGCGACCATGGATTGCCCCATGTTCCGCGCATCTGCTTAATCATTGATGAGTTCCAGTCGTTATTCGATTCTCCTGTTGCAGGAACGTCTGCGCTGTTATCTGAGCTTGTTCGGAAAGGAAGAACTTTTGGCATTCATATCATTATGGCTTCTCAGCGTGCCGTATCGGATAATCCGCGCAACGGTTTCTCATCTGAACTCAAAAATTACTTTACAACGCGAATGGTATTTCGATGCCCTCAGCAAGCCGCTCGGTCTATGCTTTCTGAACGTTGCGCCGACACTGGACGAGAGAATTCTGGAATTCCAGGAGCTGCGTTGCTAAAAAAGGGACATTGCATTGTGAATACATACATGGGCCAAAACGAGAGAGACAACAGCACGATTCAGTGTTTCTATGCAAGCGACAGCGCTATCGAGAAAGTCATCCGGGTTTTGAAGCATTTGAACGGAGTGTCGAAACACGGTGTTCTTCTGGCACAAGAAGCGCCTTCTGTTACTGCTCCCGGCAAAGTTGACAGATATATTCTGCTTGGCGATTCTGTTCGCTTGAAGCACGACTATTCAAACCCCAACGAGGATGTATTTCGCGACAACTCTCTGGTTGGCGTCGATATCAACAAACTTCGGTCCAATATTGTAGTCGCAAGCACTGATGTCCGCGTTCATTTTTCAAGTTTCAAAGCTATCCTTGATGCGACTCCCACAAACGCGAAAATTAATCTGTGTGGCTCTAGAGACAATCCTCTCACGGAGTTGTTCCTTCAAGAATCTGGGGAAAGTATCACTCATATAGAACGGATTGCCGAACTCACATGCGAGCCATGTGAAGAGTATATCATTAATTTGATTATCGAACCCGAAAGAGTATCAGAATACTCTCAGGCAACCTCTCTGCGTCGTACAACAACAATCGAACACTTCGATCGAATTCTGGACTTACCTGAGGGAGGTAACGTGATGAACGTTATTTTCACCAGTAGCTTCAAAATGTTCAAGACCAACCTTCCCTATGTAGCCGCCAAGGTGCCCCTGCGCATTGTCGGAACCGGGGATAACGAGAATTTGAGATTGGCCATCGGTGAAAATACTGTATTGGCTCGGTCCAATTTTGATACTCCGTCTCAAACTGCCATCAAAGCATATTATCACAACAAAACCTCCGGCAAGACAGGCAAGGTGATCCTGTTCCGGCGCACCCTGTAAAAACCTGTTTTTTCGTTGGATAAATCCCAGTGCCCTACGTTGGTATTATCAGCAAGATCCCAAACACAAACAGAAAGGATAGATCATTATGAAAACTACTTACCACAATATCCCCGCACTGCCCTTTGCCGCTGATGCAGATGTGGAAGCTCTGCGCCGTCAGCTGGAAGGCGGAAGTTTGGAGGCAAACGAAGACGGAACCGTAAGCACCAAGGATTCCAAGGTTACTAAGCCCACGATTGCCCAGAGTAAGGCTAATGCAACCAAGAAAAAGCTGGGAGACGTGCCCGGCGGTGTGCTGGGTGCCGAAAGCCTGCGCGACATTCTTGCACGGGCTGAGGAAGCTGAGGAGACTCTCGTAAACAATGCGCAGCCTGTACAGGACGCAGGAAAGCCCAAAGACCAGAAGAAAGCCATGGGCAATGTGCCTTCCGGCGTGCTGGGTGCCGATTCTTTCGAAGAAAACCCTGTCTCTCCCGAAGTTGCAGCAATGATCAATGAATTCAGATCCGACGAAGATACCTCCACTCCCGCCAAGGCAAACAAGGATGCTAAGAAGCTCGGCGACGTTCCGGGCGGTGTCTTGGGCATGCCTAACGCATAACCCCGCCTCATTCCATACACGGCGGTGATGCACAACCGACTCTAGATAAACAGGAGGATACTCAAAATGTCTATTGGTCTTAAAGTGAACGATATGGTGCCCAGCGGTATGCTGGGCACCCAGCAGTGGTACTCCCAGCCCGAAATGCAGCAACAGCTGCAACTTGAAATGGAGGTAATGAAGCCTCATGTTGGAGAAATTAAATGGGGTGTAAACGTAGGAACACTTCCTGATGGCAGAATGTACTGGAAAATCCGCCAGCCTATTAAGGCCGAGCGTGCTAATGGGAGAGGAACGCTCTACAACAGCGTGTACGACATTATGCTCGTATATGAACCTGATCACCCCAAAGGTAAATGGGGAACCTCTGTACATGCATACTTAAAGGCTCCCAATGACCTCACATGGCTGCAGAGCCGAGTGAACAGAAGCCCGCGAACGCCCAAGAATATCCCGCATGTCCTCACGGATAATGAAGGCAATAAGTATTTGTGTACTGCTCATTACAACGACTTCGGAACCAGCTACAATGATCCCCGGGGAGTTCCCACGGCAAAGACAGCACTGCTGTGCGCTATCAAGTGGCTCCACAATTTTGAATGCGGTCTCTTGAGCCAGGAACACTGGAACCTGTTCCAGCAACATGGCAGACTGTAACAGCAAGCAGGAGGTAACCACTATGAATGATGAAAATCTGGCTATTCTCATCGAAAACATTATTAGAGCCGTCAGAAGTTGCGCGGAACCCTTCTTTGTGCCTGTGACCAATGAGACAGAGTATACAGAGCACGCAAAACGTACCCCTCAGGCAAGTCGCCCTGCACCGCGCACTAATGATGATACCTCCCCTTATACATACGGATATGTAGACACCCCCAGTGAAAAGTGCAAATCCATCATCATGAGCAAGCGTGCTCTGACAACCATCCTTGCAGAGGCCTACGCTAACGGGCACAACGAGACCGGCGGTACTTTCTTTGGTCATATTGAAAGTGACGGCAATTGGTACATCATTGAAGCCACGGGACCCGGCTATGGTGCATATCATACTCCCACACGGCATGAAATGAACAACCGGTTCGTGAACTATCAATACCGGGCCCTGTCCCGCATTTATTCCAACGAGCTTACATTAGTGGGCTTTTGGCACCGTCACCCTGGTAACTTTAATCGTTTTTCCGGTCTGGATGATAACGTGAACACGGCCTATGCCAAGGTCATCGGCTTTGGAACTGTCAGTATCCTGCTAAACTTTACATCTGCCGGCCCCCAACTCACCTGCTATTACCTGGACCCTGATGATGGCTGTTACCATCGTGCAAAGCTGATCGTCGACAGTAAAACACTTGCCAAGAAAGGCTTCCTAAACTATGCCGCGCCTGCAGAGCTCGCCGAACGCGCTGAGGATATGCAGGAGGCTATGGAAGGCATCGCTTGAGGAGGGATACAATATGATTAGCATTAACCGTTCTGATATTCTGGTTGCCATGCTCCCCGGCATGGCAACCGCCGATAAGCAGCGAATCTTTCTCGCAAAACTGGATGCCACACTTCCTAAGGGAGACGATGAAACCACAGCAGGTGAAGAACTAGAGTTCTCTGCCGAAGACATTGTCGGTGCAATCGACCGGGCAACTTCCTGTACCTATGACATTCAGTCAATTTTCCTTGCAGACGATGATGGTTCTGCAATTGATGACCTCGAGAACGATAAAGCGCTGTCTATGATTATCAACGAAGACATCATCCAAGATACTGCCTATATCGGTGAGGTTTTTGGCCGTTGCAACGAAGAAAACGGACATTACCACGCATTGTTCAAAAATTCCTCATTTGAGGGTACACATCCAGTTTTGGGCCGTGTTTCTGTGGGAGTTATCGTTCCCGATGATCTATACTGGCGAATCATGGATTCTGATGTTGTCTTTGAAGGATACGACTGGTTTGGTTCCTATATTGACGGCAACTGGTTCTTCCACAAGACAGATGAAAGACGCAGTACCATCACTGTCACGGAACGCTTCTCTTTTGTCGCCAAAATCTTCTCACGTAACGCAGGACTCTTGGAAACAGACATTCTTCAGAACAAGACCGCCATTCTTGCCGGTCTGGGAAGCGTTGGCTCTTTCGTAGCTATGCAACTTGTCAAGGCAGGTGTTCCCAAGTTCATTTTGTGCGATGGCGACACCTTGGAGATTCACAATCTGTCCCGGCATTGGCTCAGTCTGGAACATCTGGGCGAATACAAAGTGGATGCAATGGCACAGGAGATTAAGCGTGTGAATCCCTTCGCCGAGGTAACTACATTCCGTGGCTTAATCCAGGATGCTCCCAAGTCGCTGTTTGGCGTTGTTACACCTGAAGAGGGCATTGTGATTGCAACCGGCGACAACCGAATGTGTGCAGCGCAGGCCAACGCAGTAGCACAGCAACTAGATCTTCCCTTTGTGGCAATTGGATGCTGGGTACGCGCAAGTAGCGGTGAGGTATTCACCTGGCATAAAGAAACAGGTCTCCCTACCTATGCAGACGCATTCGACGGTTTGATCTCCGACGACAGAGACGTCGCCCACCGGGCATATTTCGGCGAAGAAGCGGATGCTACTACGATTCGCTTTGAACCCGGCATTTGGGAAGACATTACCTTTGTAACGGAGATTGGCATCAAGCTGGCGTTGGATATGATGAATCTTCACGAAGATCAATACACAACCCGTGTTTACGATCACTTAACCAACTATACCCTGATCTGTAACACCAACAAGCCCGAACTGGGCGGCGAGCGGGCCACTCTGTTCCCCACGCCCCTGTACATCACCGACAGACGCCACAGTATCTGGCTGAGAGAAAAGGGAGATGCCGCATGTCTTACGATTTCACTGGAGCCAAATCATCACTGAGCAGAGCTTCCAACGTTGACGGCTGGGTCGACAAAAAGTCGGCCCAGCTCGAATGTGACTATCTGATTCCATTGCAGCAAAACACGCTTCGTGCAGAAGAACTGTCCGATGAAATCTCGGCATTCATTCTTGACATTGAGCGCAAAATAAGCGCAATCACAAATCATTACGATGAATAGGAGGACGATCAAATGGCTTACGAAAGCGTCGTAGTGCATAGCGTCGATCTATTGGAAAACTTCCGGGATGTTTTACAGCAACAGCATGACGAGTTGGAGGTGGTTTACGATACTTTAAACTCTGAATGCACACTGCAGGGCGAGAATTGGAACGATCCCCAGTATACATATCTAAAAGAATGTATTGATGAGTACTATCAGCTCAGCAAGACGCAACTTGCTCAGCTGGAGGACTCCACCGCATACATCACAAGTCTTATCGAAAAGTTGAGAGCAATCTAACACCCGAGGATCGGAGGTGTCCTATGTCTGATTTTAATGCAAAAATTGTGGCTATTGATTTGGCAATGGATGCCATCGAACACTACCAGCGAGAGTTGTCCGATTTGAAAGCGCATATCTCTTTCGATATGCGCTCTCTATTTGATAAATTGAATCAAGAGATTATACTCACCAGAAATGAAATTGAGGGTATTCAGGATCGAATAGACTCTGCTCAGGCCTTCATAGAAGCAGATATGCACGAAGGCAGGTCGGATTGCACCACAGAAATTGGGTTGGAAGAGTTATACAACAAACTGTGGCTGATGCAAGGGGTTCTGCAGGAGCTGGAGCAAGTAATGATTCACTGTTCTGATTATGGCGCTAACCTCCTCAATCAGTTCCTCGAAATTCACACGACTTGTAACAATCACTCTGAGGATGCCATTCGCTTTATGGGTCAATACATTCATGACATTAATTTGATCTCCAACAGAGAAGCACATTGCCTTGGAACTTATCGTTCTGCCACTGGTTATTACGTCTGTGTGGTGGACTCTGCACTGTATCCAGCAACCGCAGAGCATATTCGTGTCGCCCAAAACATCGGACATCCGGCAAGATTGACCATCGACAGAAGCGGAGCTTCACAGCGACGTATGGAGTCTCTGCAAAACACACTTACAAGAAGAGAATTCGATCGAGATGAATACCCGATGGCCCTGTTCAGCGAAGGCGGTTCAGGAGCAGATGTTGCACACCTGGAAGGCGCTGATAACCGCGGTGCAGGATCCTATGTCGGTTGGCAACTCCGCGGTATTCCTGACGGTGCAGAAGTAAGAATACGCGTGATCTAAGAAAGGAGGAAAACTGTGGGCAAAATCAGGTGTTACACTGCCGACTTGGACGAAGCAAGTCGTTGCATTACCCAACTGCAAAATGCCGCTGTTTCCTCGGAATTTGTAATTGTCAGCAAGCCGAACGATACTACAATGTTACTTAATCGCAATCAGCTTTCCTCTTGGGCGATGAATACTTTTTCTGCCGGGAAACACTTGTTCGGTGGCAACCAAATCAACTCCTATACTGTTGCTGTTGCTTCATACCCTCTTGCGAACAAAGTGGGCGTAGAGTTTAATGTTAATTTTATGGCAGGACCCAAAGCAATAAACGATCTAAGATGCACTTGTTCTGTAATTGCCAGAGATTTGCTAAACCAGATGGGCCCTTCTGCAACCTTTACAGACAAGCTTTTTGCAACACAGAATTTCTTTAGAAGGCAGTTTGAATACCGTGATTCCGGACAGAGCAAAGCTCATTCCGCAACAGATCTTCTGCGCTCAGGAAGTGGCGTTTGCCAAGCAATAGCGACCATGGCAACAATCTTACTGCCTTTTCTAGAAGTTCCATGTCTATATATATCTGGCGAAGGATTTAGCGGTTCCGAGTGGGGTCCGCATGGTTGGAACGCAGTTAAAATGCCTGAAGGCCAATGGATCTATATCGATTTCACATTCGGGTTAAATTCTATCCTTTTCCCGCCATCAACAATCAACAAGACCGCCAGTAAACGATTTCTTAAGAATCACAAATGGGACACAGACCGTCACTCGGAGGAATCGCTTGAACATGCCCTGTCCCGCATAACGGAAATCAACGCGACAGCTTTCACCATACGCCCCAATAAACAAATATTCTCGATGGACGGCATTACTGTTTCTGCTGGAAGACAAGTGCTCCGGACTGATGGTGAGGGCTACTCAATTGACTTAGTTTTCTTATTTCGGATGGTTGGAGGAGGTGCAGAATATATCCCCGATAGGGATCGTCTCCACTTTGTTCTCTATGATAAGCAGGCATATATCGATAGTGCCTCAGCATTTATGAATGAAGACGGAACCTTTGATATTCGAATTCTAAATGCACTCCCCATATCCTATTCGTTTTCTGATCAAGGAATCAAAATCCGGTTAGGAGGAGAAGATGAATAAAGTACAAGCAGGCCGCTTCAAGAATAAGCGTGTATCCGTTAAAAAAGAATGGCTACGTATACATTTGGGATGGAAAGATTGCTTACTTCTCACTCCAAGGATTATTTCTCACATTCAAGTTATTGACGCCGTCTCTTCCCCTAATGTTCTGAGTGGTTTTTGGCGGGGGTTCTTTTCAAGATTAATCCCCAGCCAAACACTCTGGCTGTCATCTGTGTTGTCCGCCAAACGCAATACTACCTATACCGCAAAAATAACATATCGCGACGGAACTGCATCGATTTTAACAATCAATGCACAATCCCTTGCTGTGTTGATTTCAAAAAACACTCTCATATCCTGAAAATGCTGCACTAAGTGCAGCATTTTTATTGGATAGACTGTTATCTCATACGTTGTTCTAGTTGCTAGAACATTACAGCGAGGTGACTCTCATGGGATATTATTCTTCCTTGGATATTGATTTAAAAAGCTCATGTTATGAACTATCTGCCATTCAAGACGCACTGGACAATCCACTGAAAAACCAGACATCTGCAGATCATGAACTAATTAGAGAAGCTCTGCTCACCCTTATAAACGAACGTAGAGATATTCACGAGAATTATGAAGATCTCATGTCACGCTTATATCAAATCGATGTGTTGGCAAGAAAGCAACAGCACAGGCTTATGCAAGAGACAAATCGATACGTTCAGCTTAGCCTTTTTGATTCTGCAATCATTAATTCACATTAAAAAACCGCGCCGAACATGGATATCCGACAGTTTCAGCCGTTGTCTATTGCAGATAACAAACAAGGAGGTACAGCACATGATCAATTCTAACATCAATGATATTCTGTGTGGCTACGCTATCAGCGAGCACAAGGACACCGGTATTCTGATCGCGGAAAAGCAGATTTTACTTCCCGAGAAGGGGATCCTTATGCTGGATCAGAGCCACGATATGGTTTGGGGAAACACAAACAGTATTATTCTCACTGACAGCGTCTTTTCCTTGAAGGGAGGTCGAAAACTGTGAGTATGGGTCTCGTTCCTCACGTAGCAGAAAATATCAATGGAAGCGATCAAATGACAAGCCTCTTTGATCGCGAGTTGGTAAAAAACCGCACAATCTACATCAGCGGTCCGATTGATTCCGCAACCGCACTCTTGGCTGTAGCCAAACTTTACTACCTTTCTGACATATCCGACGATCCAATCACGATAATTTTTGTAGATTGCCCTGGAGGATCCGTGACTGCAGGCTGGGCTATCTATGATGCGATTCAGAATGTTGCTTGCGAGGTATCTACTGTCTGCATGGGTATGTGTGCCTCTATGGGGGCCTTCCTGTTGGCATCCGGAACTAAGGGAAAACGAATCGTAACCCCTAACAGCGAGGTAATGATCCATCAGCCTTCTGCTGGTACGCAGGGTATGGTCACGGACATGGAGATCAATATTGAGCATTTCCAGAGAGTAAAACGACGCATCAATGCTACTCTGGCAAAGCATACCGGCAAAAGCGAAAAACAAATAAAAAAGGATTCTGAGCGAGATCACTGGATGTCTGCAGAAGAGGCTGTTGCATACGGCCTTGCTGACGAAATCGATTATGGTGCTCAGAGAAGGGAGTGTGACTAATCATGGACAATATTGCTTCCGTACGGAAGCCAATCGGCCTTAGCGATGCAGTACAGGCGATCGAAGAAATGTGTAACAACCGTGCCGCATACGCACATGGCGGAGTTCGAGTCCAGCCGATAATGCTGGAACTTGGCGCCGGAAATGGCCAGACTGTATTCCTTCGTTATGTCACTGACATGTTGAAGGCGCATAAGATTCGTCATTTCGGAGGTCTCGATCATTACCTCGAATTTGTCACTGACGGCACTTTGGAACAGCTCAAGGAGATGTTTGCAGATATTCGTTCTGCCGCGGTATACACCAACTTTTACGAGGGTGTTGTAGCGATCGACATCACAGCCCTCGGAAGAGTTATCACAGAGAAGCAGATGCGTTATTTCCTCAGTGAGATTCTCAAGGTCGCACAGTATGCAACGATCATCTTCTATATTTCCCCGGAGGCTGCTCGAAATCGCAAAGAGGTGGACCAGCTCGTAGAAAAAGTCATGTCTGCCTTCAACTACAAAATCCAGCTCATCGAGGTTAAGCCCTACACACATGCTGAATTCGCTGAAATGGTGGCGTACAACATTGATGACCGCGGGGTCGCGATTGAAGATGATGGACACTTCATGGACGCTATGGAAACTATCGTTGCCTACCACACACCAAAACTTGCCCGCGAAGCCGAGGATCTGGCAGAAGAGATTATCAAGCGAGCTGACTACAGTCACTTTGTTGCAACAATTAATACTGACAGACTTCGCGATGCCTTCCCCGTTGCATTTGTTGATGAAAGGGGGAATGTGAATGCGAAGTGATCGTTGGGCAACGCCCGAGGAAATTAAAGCTACGCTTAGTAGCGAGTCTTCTGGAGGGATGTCCCTCAGAAGCAATGTATGCACAACGCCATCTCTGAGAAAAACTTTTTCTCCTCCCGCAAAAACTGGCGGTCCAGTATTGTACCACAATCGGGGCCGCATTTGGCACTACGGTGGCGAGGGGCATACGATGTACCTGGGTACAAGCGGTAGTGGCAAGTCACGCAGGGGCACACTTCCACTGATCCGTACATTTTTAAAAGGCGGAGAATCCTATTGTGCCGTAGACCCCAAAGGCGAATTGCACCGCGCCACCGTACCTTTTGCGGTCGCAGAGGGATATGAAGTGATTACAATTGACTTCCGGCGCATCTTCGAAAGTGCCAGGTTCAATCCCTTGGCTGCACCTTATGAGCTGTTCAAGACTGGAGATCCTGTAAAGAAACAGCTTGCCATGGAAATGGTTGATGAACTGGCATATACACTCTATCCTGTACACGACAAAGCCGATCCCTTCTGGCCCGAGAGTGCACGCTCTCTCTTTGTGGCAGCTGTGTATGCTCTGTTTGAATATGCAGACGCAGACCAGGTTAATATGGCCAGTGTTTACCAGCTGGTAGCAAAAGGTGAAGGACGAATGGGCCCCAGTAACTACCTCAAGAGTTTCGTGGACATTCTGCCTTCTGACTCCATCGCATCCATGCTCTTACAGAGCTATGTCAACACAGCCAGCGACACCAAGGCAGGTATCAGGTCGACCTTTTTGGAGGGCTTGTCCATGTTTGCCAGAAGCGAAGGTTTGATTGAAATGCTTAGCGGTGATGACCTTCACATTAACAGCTTACGTGGTGATAGAAAAACGGCCATCTACATCATCATTCCTGATGAGACGCCGATCTTCGATAAGCTTTGCGGTGTTTTATGTAGCCAGTTAATGTCTCATTACATCCGTGTTGCAGAAGATACACATGGTGGTCGCTTGCCAGTTCGCCATAATTTTGTAATTGAGGAACTCGGAAATGTAGGATCTGCTTTGAGAAATCTTCCTCATATGCTTTCTGCTGGACGATCTCGTAACGTTAGAGTCCAGTACGTACTCCAGTCTCTGAGTCAGCTGAACAACATCTACTCTTCTGCAGACGCAACCACAATCATTAGTAACACTGATGTTGTAATTGCGTATAGAACCAACAACTGGGATACCCTTTCTGAGCTTTCCCGGATGTGTGGCGAGCGTGAAGTAGATCGTGGTAACCATGTATCTCGTGAACCCCTGATTACCCCATCTCAGCTCGGCGCAATGACGACTGGACAGGCCCTCGTTACCGTTTCCGGTTCCCTTCGTTTTATTACGTGGCTCCCAGACTACGAGGAGATGTTCGATTGCAGCAACTGGCATGCACCCGAAAGACACATTCGTTCTACCCATAGCAAAACCAGCATCTTCGATATTGCGAAATTCGTGAATGAAGCTCGCAAGAAGAAGCTTCTCGAGGCTTCAGAAGAGGCCTCAACGCGTACTTCTTCTGATACAACCGCCTCTATGTCTAGCTCTGTTGACAGTCTTATCGCCAAGATCGACAAGCGAATTCGTGAGTTAGAAGAGGAAGAAAAGGCAGAAGAACAAAAACAGCGAGAAGCTGAACAGCAGGTTGCTATGAAGCCGACATCTGGTGAATCTACTTTCAAATACGAAGTATTGGTTGTAAGTGTCGGTGGCAGCAGCAAGCCTTGGGTTGTCAAAGCAGTAAGTACCGCCTGCAAGATCAGTGTGGTAGATGCAATGAGAAAGCTCGAGTCGCTCCCTGCTTCTTTGCAGTTCAAGACCAAGAAGGAAGCCGTAGCAGCAGAAAAAGCCATCTCCGACGCAGGAGGAATCGCCCTCATCCAGGAACATAAATAGTACACATGACCAATATGCACGCTGGCATCCGTTAGATATCAGCGTGCATATCAGCCAAAGAAGCATGGTAATCACATACAGCAACGCGTCTCATATCAAGATTCCACCGAAAGGAGAGATGTCACAGTATGAGATTCTTATATCCGAGAGCATGCAACTGGATTTTACACAAACGAAATCGCGACGGTACTTATACTCTGAAAGACTGCCTTTGCGGTTGCGAATATACTCTTGGTCCCACTATTGGTTTCCTTTGGCGTAACCTTGACGGACGAACAGATCCTGGAACAATTCTGCCAAATTGTTCACAGTACGAAGTCTCCGCTATGATGGATTCCCTGGAAAAAGAGGAATTGATTCGGCACAGCAGGATCCTAGATAAGTCAAAAGGAAGCATCACCTACTCATTGATTGTCCCTGCTCGCCATACTCGACGTAGTTGCTTACCTGTACTTTTTAACTATCTTCTTCTGGTGTTCTGGTTTCCAGTTCTCGTCATTGGCATCCATTATTTTACCAACAGTTTATCCTTGTTCGATAGTTCTTACATGTTCTTAGGCCAGCTGGTCGGTTTACTGGTCGGATGTGTCGGGCACGAAAGCGGTCATACCATCGTTGCTTTGGCTTATGGCGCCGGCTTTATGGAGGCGGGTGTACTTATCCAACACGGTCTGCCTGGGGCGTATGTTCTGCTGGACGATTCTCACGTTAAACGTCTACCAAAGGTCCAAATACATGCCGGAGGTGTCGAGGTAAACTTCCTAATCGCAGGAATTGCACTTATGCTGGCGACAATCTGCTCATCCTTCTATGGATTTTTCTTTGGAGTCGCCCTTAATAATCTGCTTCTTGGCTTAATCAACCTCACATTCATTGATTCCTTAGATGGAATGCACATAATCGAAACCCTTCTTGGATATAAGCCATTAGAAATGATAAAAAGCAAAGCAATGCGAGATGCTCTTGTAAGGGAGGGACTTCCAGGAAAGCTGGAACTATCCATATGTTACATACTGAAAGCTATGCAACTGGTATATCCAGTTTTGTTAACGCTGAATGTTATGGAGGTTGTTTTATGGCTAATACTTATCGTCTGATCTTAATTCCGCAATATTTCATGTGCGGAATACCAATCTGGCTCTGCGCTAGTGCCGTCAGAGATTGTTCTATATGGCTTGCGTTGTTCGCAATTGTTGCATTGCTAGTACTTCTTTGTGTAACACCAATATGCAGGGGGAGAGAATCTCTCTTCACTTTTCTCATCCTCACAGCAATGGGATTCCCCGTCAACATCCGCGTTATTACCTATCTTTGGGCCAATGAGTTTCTTGGAGATCCATTTTGGCTGTCAGGCGTTCTGTGGTCAATTGTAATTATGGGCATATTAACCAGCATCGAGCAGATTATGATTGGAACGCTTGTCCGTGCTTTATGGCCCCGGCAACTCAGGACTCGTTCCTCAAGAATAACGGCTGAGAAAAATTTATCCTAAAAATTTCCTTTTTACTTGGATAAACCATAGATTAGCGCGTTGGTATAGGTACAGATCAAGAAAAACAGAAAACACAAAGGAGAAATCATTATGAAGACTATCACTACTTTGATTAACGAAATCGACCAGCGGGATTGCGATAACTACCAGGGCTTCCTGTCCGACATCCGCAGTAATTTTAACAAGATGGTCAGTGATGGCAATACCCCTCTGTTTACTACCAATGTTGATGATCTCTACGAAATTTTCCTTTCTGGTTTGCCCGAGGAGGCCAAGCAGCACTACAATTGCCGTTGCTGCCGCCGTTTTGTTAATCGCTTCGGTGGTATCGTGACCATTTCTGAAATTGGCCGCATTGTTCCCGTGATGTGGACTAAGCATGTCCCTGAATTCTTCAAGGAAGCAGTCAGTCGCGTATACCGGGCTGTTGCCAGTGCAAAGGTGACTGGTGTGTTCATTCCCGACACCGCTGAACTGGGTGTTTTTGAGACCGGTCCCTGGGAGCATCTGGCCGTCCGCGTTCCTGCAAAGATGATTCACAACAGCAAGATTGAAACTGCACAGCAGGCTTCTGCCGCAAAGGATGAAGAACACCGGCTGCTCTGTGAGGCCATGAACCATTACAGCAAGAGCACTATCGAACAGGCTGTCAATCTGCTTCGTTCCGACGACCTTTACCGGTCCGAAAAGGTGCTGGGTTGTGCCGAGTGGCTGATGAAGATTCGCCGCGAGATTGAAGCAACTAACACCCAGCACCGCACTAACTTGCTGTGGCGCTATGCCGCAACTGCCCCCACGGGTTATTGCCATGTTCGCAGTGGTATGATCGGCACCCTGCTGGACGACATTGCTGCAGGCATGTCTATCACTGCCGTAAAGGCTCGGTTTGCCGATAAGATGAATCCCATGAAGTACCAGCGCCCCACCGCAGCTCCTAGCGCTACCAATGTTCGGATGGCGGAAAAGCTCATCGAAGATTTGGGCCTCACCGAATCTCTGAAGCGGCGCTTTGCTCGTATCGATGAAATTGAAAAGGTATGGGCTCCTGTAAACAAGGCATCTGAGACTCGTCGTAACGGCGTGTTCTCCTCCGTAATCACCAAGGAAGACCGTGCGTCTGCTCCTTCCGGTGTAATGACCCCTGGTATTACCATGACTTGGGAGAAGTTCATGCGTAAGGTCCTGCCTAATGCAGTCAAGGTAGAGTACTATGTTGAGTATCGTAATCAGAGCTTCGCAGCCATTCTGACCGCTGCAGATGAAACTGCACCTCCCATCATTCAGTGGGACAGAGAAAACCAGCGCAACCCCTTCTCTTGGTATCTGTATAACAACGGTTCCAAGCCTTCTCAGTGGGGACTGGAGAGCGGTTTCTGCGAAGTGACCGGCATCTCTTACCAGCCCAACATGTGGCATGGTGGCTTTGAACATCAGGGTGAAGGCGTAATGTTCATTCTCAAGGGCGCAAAGGATCAGAAGCACAATGGTATTGCACTGTTCCCTGAAATTCTGAAGAGCGACCTCCACATTGTCCGCCCCACTATCGAAGCGTTCTCCAAGGATGCCAAGCTGTCCGGCTACGATGAGGCTTCCGCCTGCGGCCTTCTGCTCCAGAACGGTCACGCCTGGAATGCCCGTTTCCGTGTGACTTCCGATGTCGGCACTGCCATCTACACTCTGGACCGCTGGGACTGAGATTAACACCTTGGTGCCCTCGAAAGAGGGCACCATGCATCTCTAGCAAAGGAAGGATAAACCGTGAAACACAAGAACGAAGACTTTGTTTTCTATGAGTACGGCACTCACGCCGTACTTCACAAATATCTAGGATCTGACGAAACGGCTGTTATCCCCGCGTTTTCCCCGCAGGGAAAACCTGTAACCGAACTAGGAAGCAATGCATTCTCCTTCAATCGAACAATTCAAGTTGTAATCATTCCCGAGAGCTGTACAACCATCGGATGCGGTTGCTTTGATGGGGCATATCAACTGAGATATGTGAACTCTATCCTTCCGGGAAACACCGACGCTACACATTCTGTCTTCCCGAAGAGCGTCCGCAGGATTGAGTACCGCGCATTTTCAGGAACTGCCCTTGTTTCTGTTGAATTCCAAACTGATGACGAATTAGAGGTCTGTGAATATGCCTTTTCCGATTGTTACAGTCTGAAGAATGTGTCCATGCCCAACTGCAAATCGCTCATTTTAGGCGACGGAGCTTATATGAGAAGCGGACTCACATCTTTTTCTGCCCAATTTGCATCTAGTTGTGTTTCGAGCTATGCATTCGCATATTGTAGTTCCTTAATCGATTTTTGCACCAGTTGCTTCAATCGGCTTGAAGATCATGCCTTCTATTGCTGTCGCAGTTTAGAAAGGGTTGTTCCGCGAGGCTGTGTATCTTATGATCGGTCTGTTTTTGATGGGTGCACCAGTTTAAAGGCGAGAATGTGCACACTGCCTTCTCACATTGTCTAGTTAACAACGATCACCATAAAGAGAAAGGAGCACCATGAAGACAAATTTCAACAATCCACATGAATTCTCTTCCTGCACATTTCCAGCTTTGCCAGAATGCATGTCCGAGGAAGAACAATTGGAAGATCCACTGGCTCTAGCGTCTGAGTTTTGCCTGGACGATCCAGTTGCACTCTATCTAAAAGAAATAGCACAATACCCGCTTTTGACACCAGAGGAAGAAAGAAATCTGGCAATCCGATATTCAAACGGAGATCTCGCAGCCAAAGACAGACTGGTAGAATCCAATCTCCGTTTAGCGATCTCCATAGCTAAAAAGCATTGCGGTAAGGGCCTAGAATTATTAGATCTAATCCAGGAGGGAACCCTTGGCCTGATTAAAGCTATTGAGAAGTACGATCATACTAAAAGCAAACTGTCTACTTATGCAACTTGGTGGATCAGGCAGGCTATCACCCGAGCCTTGGCTGTATATGGCCGAATTAAGCGGTTGCCTGTACATGTAGTTGACCGCTACCACAAAATTTGCAAATACTCCAGGAGTTTTATCCAAAATAATGGACGGGAACCTACTCCTGAAGAAATTGGGTTGGGAATCGGACTGACACCAGAAAAGGTAGTTGAGACAAAACTTGTGGCAGAGGATGCAATTAGTTTAGATGCAACTCCATCCGGCTATGACGAAGACTGTCCGCTTGGATCGTTTATCTCAGATGATTCTGCCAATCCCGAAGAAGTTGTCTCATCAATCACACTCACCGAAACCGTTGCACAGTTGCTCTCTACTCTCACAGAGCGAGAGGAGTATGTATTACGCATGCGCAATGGCTTTGTAGATGGGCGACTGCATACCTTGGATGAGATAGGAGCAATCCTCGGCGTAACCAGAGAGCGAGTCAGACAAATTGAAGCCAAAGCTTTACGGAAATTACGTCATCCCACAAGAATTAAAGTGATAAAAGATTATAATGTTTCCTAAAACATCATTTCCCCTGCGGAGATATGAGACATCACACCGTTGATATTGGTAAAGAACCAATTATTCAGACGGGGAGAATATTCATTTTCATTTGATCGAATAGGTTAAATCCCGTTTATTCGAAAGGTGTGAGTTTTATGGCCAGCAAAGCATACGAATGTTGGAACGAATATTGGGCTGATGTTGAAAGTAATGAGGACTATTCAGCACTCACTTTTTATCATGGAACATCCGATGCACTTGATATTTCCTGCATCTTACCTGCGGCCGAAACAGGTTTCCTGAGGGAAGACTGGAGAAAAAAATTAACAGATAAAGTGTTTTTAACTGACTCTTTGTATTCTGCACAAAAGTACGCTAAAAAGGCATGTTCAAAGTTTGGCGGAAATCCAGTTGTATATGTTGTACGCCCCGTTGGAGGCTTATGGCAAACCAACAAAAACGAGTTTATAGCTGATTGGGCAGAAATTACATCTATAGTCTCAAAAAATGACTATTAATTATGGATAAACTCAATCTTCTGTCGTTGATATGTATGAAAGGATCGGAAAGCTGAGATCTCTGAGGGTATTGTTACAAGTTCCTTTATCACAGCATCACAGCTTTTCGAAACTCAACACATCGATTGAACCTTGAAAACTAAATACTTGAATCAAGCTTATGACCAACTCGATGAACAAAGTACGCCAGTGCTTCGAGGCGTATGGTATTTTCAGCTTTTCTTACTAAGGATACTTTGTAAGTGAATCTGTGTGTGTTCAGTGATGGACATCCAGAAGGCGGAAACCGCCAACAAAAACATGCGTCGCAGAATTGTTTGCATCAAAAAGTACGGTCCTTCCGGGCGTAGCAATAGACGCTCACTGTGTGAGAATAACCCTAAGGGATGCCGATTTGGCGATCGGTACGACAGAGGGATGCCAATAATACGCCTTGCCTTGAGCCGGGAGAAATCCTGTGTATAACGGAAGTGGCCGGTAGTAGTAGCCGAATGGCATCCTTAACGGGACAGAATGATGATCTGAATGGACGGTGAATTTGCAGGTAATCAACCCTGTACAGGCAAGGGCGCAAGCTGGGGCTAGAAGTTTACGGCCGACGGGCCGTAGGCTCAGACTAGTCTTCCTGTTGACTGAATATTGATGAAAAACAGCTATGTACGGCGAAGGCCGGGTCATAAGTTTGATTGAAGTATTTGCTTCTAAACAGCACATTGACAACCGAATATTTGAATCATCACTGCGGTCAACTCGATGAACAAAGCACGCCAGTGCTTCGAGGTGCACGGTACTTTCAGGTTGATTAAGTTGGGATGCTAATTTATGAGGTCTGTCTCAAGATAGCGATATCTTGAGAGGAGGCAGAAACTGCCAACAAAAACGTGTATCGCAGAAGTATTCGCATCAAAAAGTTTGGAGCTTCCGGGTGCAGCAATAGACGCTCACTGTGTGAGAATAACCCTAAGGGGTGTTGGTGTGGCAACCAACATGACGGAGGGAAGCCAAGAATGCACATTGCCTTGAGACGGAGAAATCCGTGTATAACGGAAGCTAGCAGAAAAAGTAGCCGAATGGCAGTTACTACTCTACAACCATTTCTGAATGGTCGGTGAATTTGCAGGCAATCAATCCTGTACAGGCAAGGGCGCAAGCTGGGGCTAGAAGTTTACGGCCGACGGGCTGTAGGCTCAGACTAGTCTTCCTGTTGACTGAATATTGGTGAAGAATATCTATGTACGGCGAAGGCCGGGCCGCAGTCATGATTCAAGTATTCGATAAGTCTATATTTGATTTAGCCAGGGAGTTGATATCATGAAGAAACGTTGCACTAACAGTGCCTGCCGCAAGCTGTTTATTTTAGACACTATTTGTCCTCATTGCGGGAAACAGTATCCTCGGATCCCCGCCAAAAGAACGCCAATTGTTTTGGCAGAGATTGCCCTAAGCAACATCGGCCCATCGAGGCTCAAGACATTATTCGTTTTGCATGAACGCTTTGATATGAGTTTACTGGAAGCAAAGCGATGCGTTGATAATTGTCCCTCGATTATCGCAACCGATATTCCTTTGAAGGAAGCTGAGGATTTGATTGGAATGTTCGAAAAAATCGGTGCAACGGCATGCATTCGACGTACCTATTGCTTATAGATTAACAAACCGAAAGGAGAACTTGATAATGGCATATTTAGACCCCAGAAACTATGTACCCAGTGTGAAAGAGATGGTAAATTACGGATGCGACATTCACTGGGATGGTTACACCGTAATGAAAAATCACGGCGACTATATTCGGCTGATGTTTCCATCTTCTGCCGCTAAGGGTCATGACACCTACGACCTGTATTTGGACTCCAACGGCCGTTTAATCAAGGTTTTTGGCCATCCCGGCAATGCAGGATTCACCGGCACAAAGTATTACTGACAATGGGAACATCTGACAGACTGCCAGCACGGCACTCCCCCTCCCATTTTGTTTACAGATCTCGCTTCCAGCCAACTGCCATATGAACTTACAGACGATGTGAATCGCCTGCTCGATTTAAAAATCCACTCTCCTGCAATCAAATTGATTCCGAGAATAGAATGCATCAACCACTATTTGGATGCCAGTATAGCAGAGATAAAACAGAAAACTATACAACAGATTTCCGCGAAAGCAAAAAATTGGGACGAGCTGAATACAGTTTTTATTAGCACTATAAAGGAATATATCTAAGCATACTCTTAAAAGCCGATGGTCCATGGACTATCGGCTTTTAACTGCAGGGAAAGTTGCTTTCTCATATTGGTTATCATAATAATTGGCATAGAGGATGATTCTCATTTTGGACGTGCAGGGCGCATGAAAGTCGGAGTGCTACTTTTCCTGATATCTGAAAAAATCCCCATTGGCATAGAGATTTTCATTTTTGCTACGTTGTCTTTTATAGAAACAGCCAATCAACAGAAAGAGGGCATCATTATGAAGAAGATTACCCGAAATGCTATCCGGTGCAATCTGTGCGGTGACGAGATTGAATCCAAGTATTCCCATGACTTTCGTTGGTGTTCCTGTGGCGGTTGTGCCGTAGACGGAGGTAGCGAGTATCTACGCCGGTTGTATACACAGGAGGGATGCTTTACGGATGTTTCCACCTTCGAAGAAGAGGACAACGAAGATGAGTAAGGATAAAATGATCAACAGAAAGAGGGGATTATTATGAAAACAATCATTGGTAAGTACAACTCTGCCGATGTTTATACTGACCTCATTGAAGAATCCGCAGAAGTTCAAATCAAGCAACTTTGTGATCAGCCTTTTACGAAAGACTGCAGGATTGCAATCATGCCCGATGTTCACGCCGGAGCGGGTTGTGTCATTGGTTTTACTGCTAATCTCGGCGACCTCGTTATTCCTAATCTGATCGGTGTGGATATTGGATGTGGTATGCTCGTTGTTTGTCTCGGTAAGACTGAGATGGACAACAGGGAATTGGACAATATTATCCACAATCACGTTCCCGCAGGTATGAATACTCATGATGTGGCTGCCGTTAGTTATCCTGCCCTTCGGGACCTTCATTGTTACAACGACCTCAAGAATGTATCCAGAATCGAGTGCAGCCTTGGTACGCTGGGCGGAGGAAATCACTTCATCGAAGTTGATGTCGACGACGGAAATCAGTATCTGGTCATTCATACTGGCAGTCGGAATCTTGGAAAGCAGGTAGCCGAGCATTATCAGCAGCTTGCTTACGACACACTGATTGGCAAGCATAATGTTGAGGCACAACGTAAAGCTCTGATTGAGGAGTACAAGGCATCCGGAAGATCTCATGAGCTTCAGGACGCACTGAAAGCATTCCATGCAAATCATGCAGACGTTCCCCGGGAGCTGTGCTATCTGACCGGCGAAAACCGTAAGATGTATCTCCACGATATGCAGATCTGCCAGGACTATGCAGTTCTGAACCGCAGAACCATTGCCAACATCATCCTGCAGAACCTTTTGGGTCACACTGTGGATAATTACGAGCACTTCGAGACCATCCATAACTACATTGATCTGCAGAACAACATTATCCGTAAAGGCGCCGTATCCGCCCAGAAGAATGAAAAGCTTCTGATTCCTATCAATATGCGCGACGGCAGTCTCATCTGCGTGGGCAAGGGCAATCCCGAATGGAACTATTCCGCTCCTCACGGAGCCGGCCGTCTTTTCAGTCGGGGTGTTGCACGCAAGATGTTTACTGTAGAAGCGTTTGCTAACGAAATGGAAGGCATCTATACTACATCTGTGGGCCAGGACACTCTGGATGAATGTCCTATGGCATATAAGCCCATTGACAGCATTGTCAACAACATCGGCCCCACTGTTGATATTGTTAAGATTATCCGGCCTGTCTATAACTTTAAAGCGAGCGAATAATATGCAGTAACGCTCGATCTTAGGCTATCTTTATCGCAGAGGAGTTTGAACAAATGATACTGTATACTGTCTATAACTGTGACGATCAGATCACGGGAATTTCCAATTATATTCCGACTAATTTACCATCAGCATGTCGAGTTGAACCAATCAATCTTGACATTGATTATCCTGGTCCAAATAAAGTCTATATGGTCTTTGGATCTTATCAAATGTTAACTATGGAAGAGCGTGTTCCTGCCGTGTCTCCTCTGTATACGAAGCGTGTATTTTCTGCTAAGTTTACCGATGGGGTTAATCAACTTATGACCTGGGTTGAAAAGTTTGGCATCAATAATCTACATGCCATGGGCACAGGTGAATATGAAATCAATGTAGATTATTCTGCGGATCCCAGTGGCCCTCTGCTGGTCAATCCGTTAAATCTATTGATTGATGATCTTCTTGATCAGGAGGAAAACGATGCTACACAACATGAAACTTCAACCGGAACCGTTTGAAATGATTAAGTGCGGGCAAAAGACATATGAGCTAAGGCTTTTGGACACTAAAAGGCAAAAGGTTTCTGTCGGCGACACAATAGAGTTTCTAAATCTAAAGAACAAAAGAGACAAGATCCGCGCCCGTGTAGTTGGCTTACACATGTTTGATTCTTTTTCAGAATTATATGCCACGATTCCTCTCCTAAAGTGTGGCTATACTGCACAGAATGTTGCCGATGCAAATCCAAGCGATATGGAGCGATATTATTCTAAAACAGAACAAGCCCAGTGGGGCGTTGTCGCCATCGAGCTGGAGTTAATTAAAGACTGGCGGGATAATGCCATTATCAAAACCAGCCGGTACATCAGTTTGATCCTTCGTCATAAACCAGAGGCTACCGGTATCCGCTTGGATAAGAACGGCTGGGCAAATGCAGGGAAACTCATTCGCGGAGTAAGCAAGACGCATCCCCTCGATATGGCGCTTCTGGAAGAGATTGTGGCGACTGACGACAAGCAAAGATATACTATGTAAAGAATATGGCCGAAGATAGCGATCCTCTGCCATGTTACAAAGGAGAGAGTAATATGATTGTGTTAAAACATCAGGATTTTTATATATCCATTCCGGATCAGCAAACAGAGTTTGCAATCCATTGGAACACTTATCAGCTGGATGAGGATGGAAATCTGGTGGAGGATCAGATTAGAGGAGATACATTTGAGTATTCTGATGTTTTCCTTGAAACACCGAACTATCAGTATGTCTTTCGAAAAGTCCATTATGGCAGTTATGCAGCGCAGCAGATTATCGAGCAAATAGAATCCCACTTGTTTTTCAATGAGGTAACCTATATTGACCTTAATATGTTGCCTCCCTCACCAGGTTTCCACATGGAAGGAAAACTGGAAATATGTCACAGAAATTCTCGTTAAGTATCTGCAATACCAGAAACGATTATCCATATATGGCAGGAAGTTTTTCCTCTACGAGGTTGGTTGTTTGAAGTACATGCGTATTGAAATACTAAAGCCGTCGTGATATGCTTAATTTACGCCATGGGGAGGTGTTTTTGTGCAATATTCTGAAATGCATTTTGGAAAATTTCAATATAATGGACTCTATTACTATCTGCGAGATGATACAATCAATCATCTCGTTCTGCCTACCATAATAGGGAATGTTGAATGTGTACCCATTTCGCCAGTCTTAAAACCCAGTTTTGTTCAATGCTGTATCAAACAGAATCATCTGACGGTTACCGGACTATCAGCGTGCATTCGCTCAAATGACTTAATGCAAGCGCTTGCCACGGGATTCCAACCTGATCATCAAGAGAGCATCCCTTATTCCATTTTTACGGAGCCGGTCTTCACTGACTTGATTGTGTTAACATACGACGAATTGGACATTCCCATAGATTTTTCAGGGAAACTTGGTGCCAATCAGATTTTTGTCGATGAAATTAGATATCCTAACGCGATTACCCACAAAGAAGTCAGCACATTCATATTCGGCAACGGAACACTGGACCTTGAGATTTCCACGATACAACAGAGCAAAGAAAAAGTGATATCAATGAGAACGTGGAACGATGAAATCCCGAAACTCCTGGATGAACAACCATCAGCGCAGATCAACTCTTGCCGTACATTCTTTGTTAACCCAACCGGAGATATGAGGCAGAATGATTATCTCGTCGATGTTGTGGTGAATTATCTAGCGACTGGAAGAATTAGCAGTGCAACTCTGGAACATGTGATTTCATATGAAAAACCCGTTTTGAAAACTCACTTGAAAGTTGAAACTGAACCGGGCTCCTGCCAGTTTGTGGATCGCACCTTTGACCTTGTGCAGGAGGCAAGAAAACAAGGTGATCTTCCTTTGCTTGAAAAGCTTTTGAGGTATCAGCAAGCCGAAGAATAAGCAATAGATAACGTTTCCTCATTTTACTCAAAAAGCAGGAAGGGAACCTCGCAATGAAAAATGGTTTTTCTCCTTCTCCAGCGTTAAACCTCATATTACTGTCTTCGTGAGGCGGTCGTATAATAACTACCATCGTAAGAGGGAAGTTACTTATGTCAAGGTTTGCTATTCTTACCGAAGCATCTTCTGTACAAGGACTGTAGTCACAAAGAAGTTCTCGACTTTGGAGAAAAAGGATTTTGCCACGTTGAATTAAAAGAGAAAACAAAGTGAGGTGGCTCATATGGAATCCAGTTGCAGAAATCTGCGCGCATTGAACGCATATATTCAACTACTGCTTGACGCGGCATCTCAGAGGGATGATCCTATGATATGCTTAGAGCTTATGGAGATCTATCGGCTTCTCAATCGTCCCGTGTCCGCATATGGATACTTATTGCGTGCAAAGCGGCTTGGTGCTGCAATAAACCCTGGTGTTTCTGCTGAAATGCAAAACATCCTTAAAACAGGTGATATTTACGCTGCATCCAAGGATCCTGACGGAGCATATATTATGGGTAGCGAGCTTGCATATTACCCCGAATATTTTGAACCTGCGGTATATTATTTACAGCAATCCGTTGAAAACGGGGATCCACACGGACTCGCCGCCTTAGATTTAGGAGAACTTCTTGAGGCACAGCCAATACACAAAAACTATTTTTCCTCTTTGGCTCATAAGTACTTTAGGATTGCCACAGAACGCGGAAATCATCAGTACCTCTCTGCAATGCATCGCCCGCAAAACAGAAAATCCATCTTTTGCGTGGGAAATCCGTGATAAGCGTGATGGCACAGTTGAGATTCGAAACAATGCAGATATTGAGCTTGGCCTAAAGTATTACTGTGGGAGTGGTGTGGCTTTAGGAAAGCCTAATATGTTTAAGGACGATAACTGGATTCTTGAAAAAATCGAATAAACAAATCTCCTCCGGCAACTCATTTTGCGAGTTGCCGGAGCTTTTCTTTTCCAACCGTAACAAAATCATTACTCTTGAGCGGGAAGGCAAGAAACTGAGGCTTTGCCTATTGCATTTTCGAACAAATGTTGTATAATGCCGTTAGTGGGACACAAAAACCCACTAAATAGAAAGAGGTGCTTCTATGAGACCAATTGACCAGAATGCAATGGATGCCATTTTGCGGTATGTCAATGACTATTACCGCGAGAACCATACTTCGCCTACCATTCGGCAGATTTCCGAGGCAACTGGTGTATCAAAATCAAAAACGCAGCGATGTGTTGTGGACATGAAAGAGCGCGGGATTTTTGAATACAACAGAGGCATTTCTTCCGCTCCCAAAAGCGCAAAGGTCAAAACCAGCTATATCTCCGCCCCGGTAGTTGGTTCCATCCAATGCGGTAGTCCGGAACAGGAAGAAGAAATGGTCGAAGAATATGTTAGTCTCCCTGTCTCCATTTTTGGCAAAGGCGACTACTACATTCTAAGAGCCAAGGGCGATTCTATGGTGGATGCCGGTATCGAAGAAGATGATCTCATCGTTGTCGAGCGTAACTGCGATGTTTCTGAAGGAGATATTGTCGTTGCCCTGGATGACTGCGGTGAGAACACCCTCAAGCGTTTTGGCGGGTATGATCCTGAAGAAGAATGCTTCCTGCTCCAGTATGAGAATGAAGCAGTTTACCCTGGCAGGGTTATTAAGGTGCCAGCTTTCGAAGTGCAGGGCGTTGCCTGCCATGTTATCAAATCATTAAAACGGAGATGACCATCCTATGACAACCGGAGATGTAATCTGCCCCGTTTGCAGTGCAGTCAATCGCAGCCTCAACCTGGAAGAAACAGACGGCTGGATGGAATGCATTTCATGCGGTGCAGTTGTTCAAGTAATTCATCTGGAAGAAAACTATCATTCTGTTTATGCCCCAGACCAATGTAATGTTCTTCTTCCGCTGTCAAGAAAGTGACGGATTCAGAAGAAATACCCCAGGGTAAGCGTTCCATAAGGAAGGAACTTTGACACATAAATATGATACCGCCATATTTGGCAGAGCATTTTTGGAGGTTGCAATGGATAAGGTGTTTGTAAAAGTTGATTACCAGGTCCTCGCCGGTGGCGCAATCAGACCGACCCGAATTCATTGGCATGATGGCCGTATCTGGAATATCGACAAAACACTGCACGCCTGCACCTCTGAGTGTGACTTTAAAGGAATTCGCTACACGGTATTGATCGGTAGTGCGGAAAAATATCTATATCGAATTGATGACCAGTGGTATGTGGAGTCAATTCACCCGGAGGTGGACACAGGTTGAGAAGCTACATTTCATACGATGAGTTGGAAGAACTCGGTGAAACCATCGTAAGAGCGTATATCAACAAAACACGGCGCTATAATGCCCTGTGCGTTGATATTGAAGGCTTGGTTACGGATTATCTGGGCTTGACCGTAGTTTACGAAACCATCGTCGAAGACGATCTGAACAAGATTGCATTCCTTTCCAATGGCAAAAGGCCCCTGCGCGTTGTCCGTGACGGTAAACGAGTGGAGGTCATATTCCCCAAAAACACAGTGGTGCTCGACAAGGTGCTGCTCAACGAAAAAGAGAGCAGCCGCCGTAGATTTACGCTTGGTCACGAAGGCGCACACAGCATCATCGCCAAGCAGAACCCCATGCAGGATGTGGGATGCTTTCATAACACATTCGATCCAGAGAGACAATACACTCTGGAAGAACGCAGAGAACTGCTTTCCTTCTCAGAAGCGCAAGCGGACAGACTCTCCTCTGTATTCTTAATGCCCCGATTCATACTGGAAAAGGTTATGAAGAAATACAAGTGCGAAAACGGAATTCCCGTATACGGCTGGAATGTCTTTGCCCCGGAAGATAAGATCACGCTCCGTAAAATGGCGGACTGTATGGGAGTCTCTCACCAAGCACTTGTGATTCGGCTCAAAACACTGAAGCTGTTGATACCCCATGACCTGACCGAGTATTTGGAGAAAGGACTGCAGCTTGGAGGTGCGCAATGATCCAGAGCCAAGAAATCCTGTACGACAGCAGGTATGGGAACCTCACACCGGAAGTTGCAGAGAAGATTCGCAAATCCCGTGAAGAAGTAAAAAAGCTGAAAGGACGAGCGCTAAAGTGTCCCGTCTGCGGTTTCCGTATTGAGGAAATCTACGGTATTACCATGGGCATTGTCCAAGTGAAATGCCGCAAGTGCAAGCTGGAGGAACCGCTGAACCTCGCTTATTTCAGGAGAATATACAGAAACCAAGAGCAAATCAACCCGTTTCATATCGGGAGCATTCGCAGATAATCAGATCAGAATGGAGGCATAAAAGTGAATCGGATATACCTTTGCATCGACCTCAAGAGCTTTTATGCCTCTGTCGAGTGTGTCGCACGGGAATTAGATCCGCTGACTACCAACCTTGTGGTGGCAGATAAAGAACGGACGGATAAAACCATCTGTCTGGCGGTTACACCCTCTCTGAAAGCCTATGGTATTTCCGGCAGGGCAAGACTATTTGAAGTTGTCCAGCGTGTGGAGGAAATCAACCGGTACCGCAGAAGCAAAGCGCCGGGTCGGAAACTGGATGGAGAATCCTATGTACTACGCCACCGGCACCCACGCTCCCATCGTGGAAAAAGACCTGTTTGAGAAAGTCCAGGTGCTTCTCAAAAAAAGAAAAGAACAATTCACCAAAGCCACGACACAAAATATCTACCCTCTTTCGAGCCGCATTCGATGTTCCGAATGCGGCTCTTTCTATCGCCGGAAAGTTCGCAGCGGAGGTGTCAAATGGGTCTGTGCCAGGCACGAAGAAGACTTCAAGGCTTGTAACTCGAACTACTACAGCGAAGAACGAAGGCGAGGCACCCATGTGGCTTGTGGAGAACAGCCATCCGGCCATCGTTACTCGTGAGATATTCAATAAAGCCCAGGAAGAATCCGCCAGAAGAAAGGCGAAAGCGCCCGTGTCACAGAAATCAGCCATGACGGCCTCTGGCAAATATTCCAAGTACGCACTCACAGAAGTCATGATCTGCGGGGAGTGCGGCAGCCGGTATAAGAGGGTCACATGGAACATCCGCGGAAAGCGTAGAATCGTGTGGCGATGCATCAGCCGCCTGGACTACGGAAAGAAATACTGTACCGAATCCATCACAGTGGACGAGCAAGCCCTCCAAAGAGCCATCGTAAGAGCATTGAACCGATTTAACGTGGAGGATGAAGCGACCTACCTCTTGCTGATGAAATCCACCATAGGAGAAGCCGTTGGGATCAACGGAAGCTCCGATGAAATCGACCTGCTGGAACGGCGGATTGATGCCCTGAATAAGCGAATGCTTGACCTGGTATCCCTGAGTGTCCAGGAGGGTGACGATGCGGAAAACCATGAGGATGACTTCAAGAACATATCCACACAAATCGAGCAGCTAACCAAACGCATCACAGCAATCCGTGAGAGCGAGAGTGAGAATGGCGATTTTCAAGCAAGGCTCAAGGAAATCCAGGACATCATCGACAAGCGGAGAGAGAATAAAGATATCTATGATGACTCCATCGTAAGGCAGATGGTAGAATGTATCAAGGTCTACCATGACGGCAGGCTCCAGATCATCCTCGGCGGTGGATACGAACTTGAAGAATACTTGGAAAAGTAAAAAGGTGAACAGCGAATAAGCGGCAAAGGCTTATTCACAGATTCATTTACTCAATGTTCTCATCCATATGCCATTGCCGGGGGCTGAAACTAGGGGCGCATCTGATGATGAAATTGACAGAGAATAGGAACTAACGCATAGTAACAATAGTAAACCTACCCGTGACTGAATAGGAATACTCAGCTACGGGTAGGTTCATTTCTATTTTATGGAATAATTCAGATGAAACAAGTCATTTATGGCGTGACGAATGTTGACAGCATCTACGCCGTAGTAATTCAACTGCATAGCATAGAGTATATATTCCATATACATCAAATCCAGAAGGGATAGGCCTATAAATTCCTTGTCCAAGTTACCGTGGGCAAAATTATTCCGTTGGGAGGATAGCCGATTTCCCATTTCGGAATATTTTAATTCCTGACCATTTCTTTGATATAGGTGTTTACCAAAAATACCTATAATATCGTCAATTATCTTCCCAGTATGAACGATTTCGGACTCAAGACTATCCGACCTCACCCGCCGTTGCAGAAATTTATAAATACTACGCTGCTTCCTGCCGTTGGCCTCATTCAGTAGCCTTTGAATCTGCCCAGCCACAGCATCTTCCGCTTTAAGTGTAGCATCACTCTTTGTAATCCCACTGGGAGAGCGGCGGCGGAACTCCCACTCAAACGCAGCCATAATCATTACAAACCTGGAGGCATCAATAGATCTTCCGCTTCGGTAGCTTTGGGGCAGGTGGCGAAGGTAAAGTGTTCCATTTGCTATATCAGCCAGAATTTTTCCTTCAGCCCCTGCAATGTACTCCTGCTTGATATATCGACCGGATTTCAGTATTTCTGGTTCATCATCGCCAGCTTCATTAAGTACATACATAGTCGCAAATTCCTCATATTTGCCACCATCCGCAGGCGCAGACAATGCAACTTCGGGAAGAAAAGTGTTTTTCCTGTAGCAAAGATACTGCAGGAATTGTTTTGCAACAGACCACAACCTAAAAATAAAACGGTAATCATTGGTGGGCGCAAATTCAAAAAGCATGGACGAGCTGAGAGTAATGGGAGGTTCATTCAACTTTGTGCTTAGCTTTCTGGAAATACTAAATTCTACAGAAACCTGTATGTTGTCAACCATAAAGGTTTGGGGTTCCGTTGTAGTTTCATCAAAACTCTGGGTTGTAACAGTAAATACTCCCGTCTCATTAAAACTTTCCACATCTATTGCATAGCCAAAACCTTGGGTGACTGGATGGATACAGTTAACCACAGGACTGGTAAATGACATTCTGGCGATACTGCCACGTCCGTACCTACATCTGATGTAGGCTACAATGGGGACAAATAAAACAGAATTTTGGCTTCCAACATGTCCCCCTTGCTTGGTTATGAATACGAAAGTAGTTCCAGTTTCATTGCATTTTCCGGTTAGGTACGGCTCATCCATGGTTAATGGGTCTCCTCTTGTGTAGACACCTTTCGCCAAAGGAGTCAGTACCCAGTCCATCTGAATGATTTCCCTTTTATCGGCCGGGGGAACCAATCGCAGCTCCTCACCACTAAATATGAAAGTAAAGTCAATATCCTTATATTTACATATTCCGGAATATGTATTGGATTCAAAAGCCATGGAATTCACCGCCTTTCTTGATACAGGAATATTATATTGGATTTTCTTCTTTTTTACAAGCAGATCATCAAACTGTACCGAAGAGAGAGCCATCCCAAAAACTGAGCCAGATCAGCGGAAGCCTCCCTACGAAAAAAACGCATATCTTTTTCGGTTCGCAATTGAAAGGGCAAGAAAGACATCCGACCACAACGGCTGAAGGCAAAGAATATAAAAAATCCGAAAAAGCCTTGTCACAAGCGGATTTTTCTAAAATCCGGTGATATCTTTTTCGGTGCTACGAGCCACCAAAACAGCCGTTTTCTTATCGAAAACGGCTGTTTTTTTCGGGCCCATGGCAAAATTTCGCCGTTGTAGGCGGAGTTGCGTTGTCATTTGCCTGCGGATAAGTTATAATCATGCCATGGAACGCGAAACGGGACGCGCTACGGGAGGACGCCTCCTATCTGGTACAGACCAGCGCCATAGATTCCCTGTCCGCATTTCCGGGAGACGATACGCTGGCGGCGGCCATGCGGCTGTCCGCCTCGCGGCACCCGTTGGTGCGGGGGTATGCCTATATCTGCGTGGGAACGACAGGGCGTTTGTTGGGCGATGAAGAGCGCGCAGGCCTGCGAAACCGGCTGTCTGCCATACGGGAAACCGATACATTCGCGAAAATCTGCCTGCTTGAAAGCCTGATCCATCTGGGAGATGAAACGCCGGCGGCCGGGTTGATCCGTATGTTCGGCCGGTGCAATTACCGGAACCAATGTGCCATCCTGAACAGCCTGTCGGACGTGTATCCGGAAATCAGCCGTTCATCACAAGAGAGAATCCGGCGATTCTGCCAGGAGCTTGCAGACCGGGATATGTGTGCGGCTGTCCAGGAGGCGTATGACCGGCTGATTCGTATCAGCAGGCATCGCCTTTAAGCATCACTTTGATCAGGATGGGACAAATCGACAATGTATCATATATGGACGTTAGATAATTGGGAAAAGAACATAGATTTAACAAGAGAAGGCCATAGAAGCGGGCTGAGACTGCGGTTTGATAAAGGCACAGACGACGAGGTGCGGAGGGCCTGTAAGGAGTTCGCCGTATTTTTGAGGAAAGAATATTTCTTTCCGTTAAGAGTTACCGTTTACGTAAAAAATGCTGTTCGCCTCACTGCCATGGATGGAGAAAAAGTGACCGGTACCTTCTGGAGCATAGAGGATGATTATACAGTCGAGCCGTATATACGCATTGCAGCCGGCGACTATGACGACCTGTGCCGGAAACGGGGAAGGGACAACGCTCTGGCGGCGACACTAAGCACCATAGCGCATGAATTGACGCATTATTTTCAATGGATCAATTCCCTGCAGCTGACTCCGATCGGAGAGGAAAGACAGGCCGCCAGATATGCGGGGTATATTCTGGATGAATATGCGGAGACAAGGGAGCATCCATAAGGCGTGGCGTTTCCCCTGCGGAGCCCGTTGACTTTGCACATGACATGCACTATAATTCCAGCTGCAACGAGGAGAGCACGATGGATACAGATATGACTTTTCCCATGGATTCCCAGGCGAAGCCGCAGATCGCGGAGGAGCCCGCAAAAATTTCCCGCGAGCAAATGCTGGCGGAATTTGCTTCCGACTATAAGAGGATGGCAGAATGATCTGGATATCAGCAGAGGATGTCATTCTCATTCACAGCCGTGCCATACAAGGCAGCAGCAGGTGCGCATACTGCAGACGGCTGTTTTTCTGACTTTATTTTCTCCGACAAGCTGAACGGCTGTGCCCCTTCGGGCACAGCCGTTTTTGCGCAAACACGATATTGATGCTTTTCTCCAGCTTTCACGCCGTCAGTCCAGAACGTACACGGTGCAGTCCCGCCGGCCCCAGTCGCATGCCTCGGAATAGGTCCTGAACCAGAGGTCGATCTTGTTGCCTTTGATGGCCGTGCCGCAGTCGGCGGCGGTGGCCATGCCATAGTGCCAGGAGCCCTTCACCGTCTGGACGTACATCCGGGTGCCGTAGGGGAACACGGACGTATCCACCGCGATGTTGCCCACCGCCGTGGGACGGCCGGAGGCCGTGCGGGTGCCAATGGAGTACGCAGTGGCGCTGCACACCAGGGTCCGGGAGAAGGTCATGGTGTCGCCGGAGGCGAACAGCAGATAGCCGGAGCCGTCGCCGTTGCTGTGCACGGACACCAGCCGGTCGGACCGCTCCACCGAGGACACCCGGGTGCCATACTCCACGACCTCCTCCACGGCGCCGTCGGTAACGGTGTCCGTCAGTTCCGTGGACACCACGCGGCCCATGCGATAGGTATCGGTGTAGGTGTTGGTGATGGTGCCGGGCACGCCCTGCTGCATCACCCGCTCGGTGCCCTTGGCCAGGGAGTGGTTCACCACCCGGCGGCTGCTGTAGCCCACGGACAGCTGCACCGTCCGCTGGCGGGTCATCTCCGCCCGGAAATAGATGGACGGCTGATCCCCCGTCAGGTCGATGAACACCATCTCGTCCTCGACGGGCTCCATATGCAGCCGGTGGAGCAGATGGTCCACCGTTTCGCTGCGGGTCTGCACGGTGCGGGTCTCCTCCTCGCCGGTCACGGTGACGTTGTGACCATGCTGCAGCAGCAGCTGGGCCTCCTTGGCGTTGTAGTCCACCCGGGTCTCCAGAATGCCGAAGCTCATGCTCCGGCTGGGACGGCCGGAGATGATCTCCGTTCCGCCGTCTGCGGTAAGCACCACATACACCCGCCGCGGCTGCACCGCGTCGGCCATACTGCTCACCGTCACCATGCCCAGCACGGTCACCGCCACCATGACCAGCAGCAGCACCCGGCGCATCCGCCAGTGCTCCCGCACGGCCACGGCGGAAATGGCCCGCCGGACTCTGTCTTTCATGTCTTTCATATGCCCTCCCAAGAGGTAGATTTCCGGCATGTGTACCGGTTTGTAACTTTTGTTACTTTTTCAAAATATGGTAAGAGTATAGCACTTATACCCACTTTTGTCAAGTTTTATGCCATTTCCCGGATTTCGTTCACCACAAAGCCGCCATTTTTGCTCCATATGACACGCCCGGGTCAGCTGTCAATTGGGAAATTCGGTTACAAAAAGTTACGAATAGAAACAAAATCGAACCGTTGAAAATGGCAGACAAATGTGGTATGCTGAAAGAACTTGTATCATAAAGGAGAACCGCCATGCGTCCTGCATTTATCCCCGTGGGGCAGATCGTCAACGCCCACGGCATCCGGGGGGAGGTCAAGGTGAACCCCCACGGCTTTGACCCGGAGTTTCTCACGGAATTTGACACCATTTATATAGACGGCCAGCCCGTCCGGGTCCGCAGCGCCCGGGTCCACAAGTCCACGGTGCTGATGGCCCTGCCCGGGGTGGACGACATGGACGCCGCCCTGGCTCTGAAGGGCAAAACCGTGTCCATCCGCCGCACCGACGCCCATCTGCCCCAGGGACAGTATTTCGACCAGGAGCTGGTGGGCCTGCGGGTCATCGACTGCGCCACCGGCGGCGAGATCGGTGTCATCGACCGGGTCCTGATCTACCCCGCCCACCGGATCTATCAGGTCAAGGGCCAGCGGGAGTATCTCATCCCCGCCGTTCCCGGCGTGTTCATCGAGAGCACGGACCCCGACGCCGGTGAAATGTGGGTGCACCTGATGAAAGGATTGGCCACCGATGAAAATTGACATCATGACCCTGTTCCCCGACGCCATCGACGCCATGATGGGCCAGTCCATCATGGGCCGGGCCCAGGAGCGGGGCTATATCCGGATCACCGCCCACCAGATCCGAGATTACACCACCAATAAGCAGATGCAGGTGGACGACTACCCCTATGGCGGAGGCCGGGGGGCCGTTATGCAGGCGGACCCCCTGTACCGCTGCTGGGACCACATCTGCCAGGAGGCGGGCCAGCGGGTCCACACCATCTACCTCTCTCCCTGCGGCCGGGTATTCAACCAGGAGGTAGCCAAGGAGCTGAAGGCCCGGTATGACCACCTGATCCTGGTCTGCGGCCACTACGAGGGGGTGGACCAGCGCTTTCTGGACGAGTGCGTGGACGAGGAGATCTCCATGGGAGACTTCGTGCTCACCGGCGGCGAGATTCCCGCCATGGCCGTGGCAGACTGCCTGTGCCGCATGGTGCCGGGCGTTCTGCCGGAGGAAAGCTGCTACACCGACGAGAGCCACTGGAACGGCCTGCTGGAATACCCCCAGTATTCCCGCCCGGAGGTTTGGCATGGCCGGGCCGTGCCCCCGGTGCTGCTGTCCGGCCACCACGGCAACGTGGACGACTGGCGGAAAAAGGAGAGCTACAAGCGCACCATGGTCCGCCGCCCGGATATGTTCGCCCGGTTTGACGAAACCCAGCTGACCACCAAGCACGACCGCAAGGTCCTGCAGCAGGCCAAGGACGAGCTTCACCAGGAGCAGGAGAACCAGGCATAACGTGCTTGAAAGCCCCGCCGCTTTGTGGTATCCTTGTGCTGTATTTTTTGTATAAAGGAGACGATTCCGTGACCAACCTGCGGGACAAGCGGCTGTTTCTGCTGGATATGGACGGCACCCTCTACATCGGCGACCGCCTGTTTGACGGCGTGCCGGGGTTTCTGCGCCATGTGCGCTCCATGGGCGGCCGTTACCTGTTTCTCACCAACAACTCCTCCCGGGGCGTGGAGGGGTACATCGAAAAGCTCCGCCGCCTGGGCATCGAGTCCGCCCCCGGCGACTATCTCACCTCCGTGGACGCTACCATCCGGTATCTGAAGGCGGCCCTGCCCGGGAAAACCTGCTATGTATTCGGGACGGACTCCTTCCTGTCCCAGCTGGACCGGGCCGGGATCCCCGTCACCCGGGACCGGGAGCAGGCGGAGGTGCTGCTGTGCGGCTTCGACACGGAGCTGACCTTCCAGAAGCTGGAGGACGCCTGCATCCTGCTGAACCGGGGCGTCCCCTTTGTGGCCACCAATCCCGACTGGGTGTGCCCCACCTGGTACGGCTCCGTGCCCGACTGCGGCAGCGTCTGCCGTATGCTCACCACCGCCACCGGCCGGGAGCCTACGGTCATCGGCAAGCCCCAGCCGGAGATGGCCCTGCTGGCCATGGAGCGCACAGGCTTTTCCCCGGAGCAGACGGTGCTGCTGGGGGACCGGCTGTACACCGACGTGGCCTGCGGCGTCAACGCCGGCATCGACACCGTGTTCGTCCTGTCCGGCGAGGGCACCATGGCGGACATCGACACCTACCGGATCCATCCCACCTGGGTGTATCCCGATATCGGTACTCTGTACCGTGAACTGGAGGAAACCGTATGAAACTCAACTACAAGCGGACTATTTTCGTGGGCTTTGCCTTCTTCCTGATCTGCTCGTTCTGGCAGGCCTATGACAACACCATTCCCCTGATCCTCACCAACAAGTTCGGCATGAGTCAGGCCTGGTCCGGCGTCATCATGGCTCTGGACAATGTGCTGGCCCTGTTCATGCTGCCCCTGTTCGGCGCCATCTCCGACAAGCACCACAGCAAGTGGGGCCGCCGGACCCCCTTCATCGTGGTGGGCACGCTGATCGCCGCCGTGATGCTCATTGCCCTGTCCTTCGTGGACAACGCCCAGCTGAAGCACCTGTCCGACGTCTCCGCCATCGACGATCCCGCCGCCCTGGAGCAGATTTATGACCGCCAGGCCGACGAGACCCTGCTGACCCCCGGCGGCGACAAGTTCGTCCTGAGCCAGAAGTTCACCCAGGAGGAATTCTGCCAGATCCGCAGCCAGGTGGAGCAGAACGGCAGCACCGTCACCAACCCCGACTATACCAACTATGTGGTCCCCGCCCGCCAGGCCTGCGCCTGGGACGCCACCGCCAAGAGCCCGGTGACTCTGGTGTTCTTCATTGTGCTGCTTTTGATCGTGCTGGTGTCCATGGCCGTGTTCCGGTCCCCGGCGGTGGCCCTGATGCCGGACGTGACCCTGAAGCCCCTGCGCTCCAAGGCCAACGCCGTCATCAACCTGATGGGCTCCGCCGGAGGCATTCTGGTGCTGGCCCTGGGCATGGTGTTCGCCACCTCCGCCGTCCGCAACTCCCTGATGAGCTACACCGGCTATTTCGCCGTCATCGCCGCCATCATGCTGGTGGCGCTGGTGATCTTCATGCTCACCGTCCGGGAGAAGGAGTGGGCCTATGAGATGCAGCAGCAGGCCGTGGCCCTGGGCATTGAGGAGGAAACTCAGGAGCAGGAGGAGACCGAAGGCGGCCGCAAGCTGTCCGTGGACGAGGTAAGGTCCCTGATTCTCCTTCTTCTGTCCATCGTCCTGTGGTTCTTCGGCTACAACGCCGTCACCTCCAAGTATTCCGTATATGCCAGCAACATCCTGCACAAGGACTATAACCTGACCCTGATCATCGCCCAGGCGGCGGCCATCGTCTCCTATCTGCCGGTGGGCTTCATCGCCTCCAAGGCAGGCCGGAAAAAGACCATTCTGGCCGGTGTGGTCATGCTGACCACCGCCTTCACCGTGGCCGCCTTCCTCAACGCCGAAAGCCCCACCATGCTGATGAACGCCATGTTCGCCCTGGCGGGCATCGCCTGGGCCACCATCAACGTCAACTCCTTCCCCATGGTGGTGGAGATGTGCTCCGGCGGCGACGTGGGCAAATACACCGGGTTTTACTACACCGCCTCCATGGCCGCCCAGGTGGCCACGCCCATGCTGTCCGGCCTGCTGATGGACCGCTTCGGCATGCACGTGCTGTTCCCCTACGCCGCCGTGTTCACGGCTCTGGCCTTCGTCACCATGCTGTTCGTCCGCCACGGCGACAGCAAGCCCCAGGCCAAGCGGGGCCTGGAGGCCCTGGACGAAATGGAGGACTGACGCCGGATGGTTGCTGTTATCATTCTGCTGGTGCTGCTGATCCTGGGGGAGCTGTTCACCCTGACGCTCCAGTGCCGCCGGGGCCACAGCGCCTGGGGCCTGCTGCGGCTGTTCCGCTACGCTCACCGGGGCTATCACGATAAGCCCCGGATCCCCGAAAACTCCATGGCCGCCTTCCGCCGGGCCATCGAAAACGGCTTCGGCGCGGAGTTGGACGTTCACCTGATGAAGGACGGCCGCCTGGCCGTGATCCACGACGCCAGCCTGAAGCGCACCGCCGGGGCCGACGTGCTGGTGGAGGACCTGACAGCGGAGGAGCTGAAAACCTACCGCCTGGAGGGCACCGATGAACAGATCCCCCTGCTGGAGGAGGTGCTGGAGCTGTTCCAGGACCTCACGCCCCTGATCATCGAGCTGAAGGCCGAGCGGGGCAACCATGCCGCCCTGGCCGAGGCCACCTGCCGCATGCTGGACCGCTATCGGGTCCACTACTGCATTGAGTCCTTTGATCCCCGCTGCCTGATCTGGCTGAAGAAAAACCGCCCGGAGATCGTCCGGGGCCAGCTGTCCGAGCAGTTCCTGCGCCACGGGGAGACCGCCGGTCACGGCAAGGCCGCCATGTGGCTGCTGGGGAACCTGTTTTCCAACGTGGCCGTGAGGCCCGACTTCATCGCCTACCGGTTCTCCGACCGGGACAACCTGTGTCTGCGCTGGTGCCGGAAATTCTACCACGTCCAGGAGATCAACTGGACCATCCGAACGAAAGAGGAGATGGAAGCCGCCGAGGCCCAGGGGAACCTGGTGATCTTCGAGTGCTTCGATCCGAAGGGATAACGATATGAGAGTCATCACCGGAACCGCCCGGGGCCGCCGCCTGAAGGAGCCCCAGGGCATGGACATCCGTCCCACCACCGACAAGGTCAAGGAGAGCATGTTCTCCATCCTGCAATTCGACATCGAGGGCCGCCGGGTACTGGACCTGTTCGGCGGCACCGGCCAGCTGGGCATCGAAGCCCTGAGCCGGGGCGCGTCGGAGGTGGTTTTTGTGGACAAAAGCGCCGCCGCCCTGAAGCTGATCCGGGAGAACCTGGAGCTGTGCGGACTTTCGGACCGGGCCCGGGTCCGGAACGGCGACTCCCTGGCCTATCTGCGCAGCGGCGAGAAGTTCGACCTGGTGTTCCTGGACCCCCCCTATGACACCGGTCTGCTGGAGCAGGCCCTGCAGGATATCGCAGGGTTTGACATTTGTCGCGAGCATGGTATAATAATGGCGGAAAGTCCGGCAGACGCCGTTTTGCCCCCCTTGGCGGCCCCTTACCGCCTTTATCGGGAGTACCGCTACGGCCGGATCAAGCTGACTGTCTACCACCGCCAGGGAAACGAGGAATAACCCCATGAAAATTGCGATCTACCCCGGCAGCTTCGACCCCATCACCCTGGGGCATATGGATATCATCCATCGGGCGGCCCAGTGCTTTGACCAGGTGTATGTCTGCGTGCTGGTCAACTGCGACAAAAAGCCCATGTTCTCCGCCGACGAGCGGGTGGACATGATCCGCCGCTCCGTGGCGGACCTGTCCAATGTGACGGCGGAGCACTACAGCGGCCTGCTGGCCTCCTATGCCCGGGAAAAGGGGGCCTGCGTCCTGGTGAAGGGCCTGCGCAACGCCACGGATTTCGACCAGGAGTATCAGATGGCCAGCATCAACCGGGGCATCTGCCCGGGGCTGGAAACGGTTTTCCTTCCGGCCAGTCCCGCCTATCAGCATTTCAGCAGCACCATGGTCCGGGAAATGATCCGCTACGGACAGCCTATGGAACAATATGTGCCGGCCCCGGTGGCCGAGCAGTGGAAAGGACGGTCATAAATGGAAGACAAAAATGTGCAGAAGCTTCTGGACATGCTGTTCGGCATGATCGACGAGGCCAAGGGCGCCACCTTCAGCTCCGAAAAGTGCGTCATCAACCGCGATGAGGCGCTGGACCTGCTGGACGAGATCCGCAACAAGCTGCCCGGCGAGCTCACCAAGGCTCAGGAGCTGATGAAGTCCAAGGAGCAGTATGTGGACAAGGCCAATCACGAGGTCCGCCGCATGCTGGACCAGGCCCAGGATGAGGCCAAGCGCCTTCGGGAGCAGGCCCAGGCTGAGGCCAAGCGCATGCTGGAAAAGGCCCAGGAGGACGCCAAGACCATCGTCTCCGAAAGCGAGACCATCCAGCGGGCCCAGCGCCGCAGCAGCGAGATCATCCGCCAGGCCGAGGACCGCAGCCGCCAGCTGTACCAGGTGGCCAACACCTACACCGAGGACGCCCTGCGCCGGACGGAGGAAGCTATCCAGGCCGCCCTGGACGAGGTGCGGGAGTCCCGCGTCCGCTATCGCAGCGCCTCCGCCGAACAGATGCAGGCCTGCCAGGAGAAGCTCAAGGCCGACCCCGTCAAGCCCTCCTCCGAGGAGTGACAAATTTTCCTGTTCATTTTTGTGCTTTTCGCTGAAATTTACTGGTTATTCTGCCAAAAGCCCGCATACTGGTGTCTTGTCAGCCTCCGGGATGCGGGTTTTTGGTGGCAAAATAGAACAGCCGTTTGAAAAAGTGCAGGAAATCCCTGGAAAAACCCATAATTCCGGGATTTTGAGCGAAAAAGCGGGTTAAAATACCCCTTGAAAAATTTTATATAGCGTTATATAATAAAGACACATATCTGATGGTGTCTTTTTTTTGATTTCGATGTGGGACAAAATGGTGGCAAAACCCATGATTGTGTGGCGATAGCCCACAGTTTTCCCACAAAACAGCGCCGAGGGGAGGGAGAGCAGGCATGAACGGTCAATATGCGCACAACATTGACGCCAAGGGCCGTCTGTTTATCCCCACCAAGCTCCGGGACGAGCTGGGCGGCACCCTCCACGTCACCATTGGCCAGGATCACTGCCTGTCCGTCTACTCCGACGAGGGCTGGGCCCGGTTCAACGAAAGTCTGAAGGGCAAGAGCTTCACCGAGATCAAGCGCCTGCGGATGATGTACGCCTATATGACCGACTGTGTCCCCGATGCCCAGGGCCGCATTCTCCTGCCCGCCAAGCTGCGGCAGTATGCCAACCTGGAAAAAGAGGTGGTCATCATCGGCATCTTCGACCGGGCCGAGATCTGGAACGCCGCTCTTTGGCAAAAAATGGAGGACGAGGCCTTCAGCTCCGGTGAGCTGGAGAAGGCGATGGAAGAAATGGGGATGTGAGCCATGGCATTTGACAGAAATGAAGCCGCCGATATGGCCTTCGGCCACCGCCCCGTTCTGCTGGACGAGTGCGTGGAGGGCCTGGCCATCCATCCCGACGGCATATACCTGGACGGCACCCTGGGCCGGGCGGGCCACTCCTGGGAGATCGTCCGCCGCCTGAACGCCGGCGGCCGCCTGATCGGCCTGGACCGGGACGAAACCGCCCTGGAGGCCGCCCGGCAGCGGCTGGCCCCCTATATGGACCGCGTTACCCTGGTCCACAGCAACTTCAGCCGGGTGGCGGAGGTGCTGAATGAGCTGGGGATCCCGGCGGTGGACGGCATGCTCTTCGACCTGGGGGTGTCCTCCCCCCAGCTGGACGACGCCCAGCGGGGCTTTTCCTATATGCACGACGCACCCCTGGACATGCGCATGGATCGCACCGCCGGGCTTACCGCCCGCACCGTGGTCAACGAATGGTCCTATGAGGAGCTGCGGCGGATCCTGTATGAATACGGTGAGGAGCGCTATGCCCCCGCCATTGCCCGGCGCATTGTCGCCGCCCGGGAGGAAGCTCCCATCGAAACCACCGGCCAGCTGGTGGAGCTCATCAAAAGCGCCATGCCGCCCCAGGCCCTGCGGGAAAAGCAGCACCCGGCCAAGCGGAGCTTCCAGGCCCTGCGCATCGCCGTCAACGGCGAGCTGGAGGAGCTCACCGCCATGCTGCGGGGCGCGGCCAGCCGTCTGGCCCCCGGCGGACGCCTGGCGGTTATCACCTTCCACTCGCTGGAGGACCGCATCGTCAAAAAAACCATGCAGGAGCTGGCCACCGGCTGCACCTGTCCCCCCAATTTCCCGGTCTGCGTCTGCGGCAAAAAGCCCACGGTGCGCCTGGTGAACCGCAAGCCCATCGTCTGCGGCCCCGCAGAGCTGACCTATAACCCCCGCGCCCGCAGCGCCAAGCTGCGTGTGGCGGAAAAGCTGTAAATTTTCCTGTTTTTGGAAACGATTTCAACATACGAAAGGAGCTGCCCGACCATGGCGGAGAATACGAGAAGGATGAACAACGAGCCGGTTTTCGGCAGCCTTGCCTATGATCTGAATACCCTGAACTGGGGCGAGTTCGACGGCAATGCCGTCCGCCAACCCCAGGAACAGCCCCAGGAGCCTCTGCGCCGTCCGGAGCGCCGGGAGCGTCCCCGGCAGGAGCCCCGCCGCCGTCCGGCAGCCCGTCCCCGGGAGCATGCCTCCCCGGTTATGCTGGCCGGTGTGGCCGTGCTGCTGATGATGGTCGTGGTGCTGATGATGGGCTATATCCGCCTGATGCAGGCCAGCCACGACGTCACCGTCAAGCAGGCCCAGCTGCAGCAGGCCCAGGAGGACAACGTGGCCCTGGGCGTGGCATACGAAAAGGCCTTTGACCAGTCCTCCGTCAAGGCGGCGGCCCAGGCCGCGGGCATGACCAAGCCCACCACCGACCAGATTGAGTACATCGAGCTGGGCGGGGCGGACATGGCCGAGATCTGTCGTCCCGAGTCCACGGGACCCCTGGCCCAGGCCTGGAACTGGGTAAAGAACGGCGTGGACGCAGTGGTGGAATATTTCCGCTGAGCGCCGCCATATAGTTAAGACGCGCAAGGAGTGAGAAGGAATACTTCTTGCTCCTTGCCTTGGTATTCCGGCGAAAGGAGCAGCCCATGTTCAGACCCAGAAAGAGAAAACCCAGCGAAAAAAAGCAGCGTTCACCGGAATTTTATGCCCGGCAGGCCACCCGCACCGTCCGCAGCCGCACCTTCTGGCTGATGCTGGTCATGGGCATCCTGCTGTTCGTGATCCTGTTTTTCCAGCTGTACCACCTCCAGATCACCCGGCACCAGGAGATGCAGACCCGGGCCCTGGACCAGCAGACCCGCCAGACGGTGGTCTCCGCCTTCCGCGGCACCATCTACGACCGCAACGGCAGCCAGCTGGCGGTGTCCGTGTCCACGGAGACAGTGTTCCTGTCCCCCAAGGACCTGAAGGAGCAGCTGGACGCCGAGGAGGAGCGCCTGGCGGAGATTCGTCAGAAGAATGCCTCCCTGGCGGAGGGGGAAACGCCCCTGTCCGAGGAATCCCAGGTCCACTGGACCTATGATTCCCTGGCCGCCAGTCTCTCCGGGATTCTGGGCGTATCCCAGGACACCATCCGCTCCTGCATGGACCGCACGGACTCCCAGTATGAGGTCCTGGCCAAGAAGGTGGACGAGGACGTGGCGGACCAGATCCGCCAGCTCATCAACGACACCGATGTCCACGGCGTTTACATGGTGGCCGACGCCAAGCGGGTGTACCCCTACGGCTCCCTGGCCTCCCATGTCCTGGGCTTTGTGGGCACCGACAACACCGGCCTGTATGGCCTGGAATCCCGTTACGACAAGTACCTCCAGGGCCAGACCGGCCTGGTGGTCACCGCCAAGGACGAGCGGGGCAATCCCCTGCCCTATGAGTATGAGCAGTATTTCGCCGCCGAAAACGGCCAGGACCTGGTCCTGACCCTGGACGCCAACGTCCAGTATTACCTGGAAAAATATGTAGGCGAGATGGCTGACAAATACGGTGCGGAGCACGGTGCCACCGGCATCGTCATGGACGTGAAAACCGGCGGCATCCTGGGCATGGTGTCCTATCCCACCTACGATGTCAACGACGCCTTCACCGTTCAGAACGACCTGTTCAAGAAGAACCTCACCGACACCTCCGACCAGCTGCTCAAGCAGTGGCGCAACAAGGCCCTGAACGATACCTACGAGCCCGGCTCCACCTTCAAGATCCTCACCATGTCCGCCGCCATGGAGGAGGGGCTCATCAATATGAACACCACCTACACCTGCACCGGCGGCATCCACGTGTCCGATGCCACCATCCACTGCACCGGCACCCACGGCACCCAGACCCTGAAGGAGGCGGCGGCCCACTCCTGCAACCCCGCCTTCATCACCTTCGGCCTGCAATTGGGCAACGAGAAGTTCTATGAATACATGAACGACTTCGGCCTGATGAACGGCACCGGCGTGGACCTGGACGGCGAGGCCACCGGCGTTTTCGCCAGCCCCGAGAACTTCACCCAGCTGGACCTGGCCTGCTACGCCTTCGGCCAGAACTTCAACGTCACGCCTCTGGCCCTGATCGCGGCCCAGGCCGCCTGCGTCAACGGCGGCTATCTGCACACCCCCTATCTGGTGGAGCAGATCGTGGACAGCGACGGCAACATCACCTATCAGCACGACAACACCCCCGTGCGCCAGGTGGTCAGCGAGGAAACCAGCGCCCACGTCCGGGAATGCCTGGAATACGTGGTGTCCGACGGCACCGGCCGCAACGGCCAGGTGAAGGGCTACCGCGTGGGCGGCAAAACCGGCACCGCCGACAAGGGCCAGACCGGCGACCTGGTGGTCTCCTTTGTTAGTTTCGCCCCGGCGGACGATCCCCAGGTCATCATCCTGGTGACCATGGACACCCCCAGCCGCAGCGCCGGCACCTCCGTGTCCGGCGGCAGCATGGTGGCCCCCGTCAACAGCAAGATCATGGCGGATATCCTGCCCTATCTGGGCATTGAGCCCACCTACAGCGCCGAGGAGCTGCTGGGCGCGGATACCACCGTTCCCTATGTCATCGGCAGCTCCGTGGCCGACGCCAAGAGCCGCATGGAATCCCGGGGCTTCACCTGCAAGGTGGTGGGCGCCGGCGACACCATCACGGACCAGACCCCCGCCGGAGGCGCGGTGATCCCCGGCAAGTCCACCGTCATCCTCTACGCCGGGGCCGAAAAGCCCAACACCATGTACACCGTTCCCCAGCTGGTGGGCAAGACGGCGGCGGAGGCCAACGTGGCCGCTACCAACGCCGGGCTCCTGGTGCGGTTCAGCGGCGCCACGCAGACCACCTCCGGCAACATCCGGGTCCTCAGCCAGAGCCTGGAGGCCGGGCAGCAGGTGCCTGCCGGTACGGTGATCACCGTGCAGCTGGGCGACGCCAACATGACAGACTGACGCGGAAAGGAGCGCCCTTTTGTGAATCTGTGGGACCTGCTGACCGGCGTACCCATCCGGTACGCCTCGGCGGACCTGCCCCGGGACGTCACCGGCGCAGGCTATGATTCACACACGATACGGCCCGGCCAGGTGTTCGTGGCCATCCACGGAGCCAACGCCGACGGCCACGATTACACGGCCCAGGCCCGGCAGCGGGGCGCGGCATGCGCCGTGTCCGCCCACCCGGTGGAGGGGCTGCCCTATGTCCTTGTTCCGGACCCCCGCAGGGCCCTGGCCCTTATGGCGGGAAATTTCTTCCGCCACCCGGACCGGGAGCTGTCCCTGATCGGCGTCACCGGCACCAACGGCAAAACCTCCGTGGCCTGGCTGACGGCGGGGCTTCTTCAGGCCCTGGGCATCCCTACGGGCCTGATGGGCACCAACGGCTGCCGCATAGGCGACGCGGTCCTGCCCAGCCGCCGCACCACCCCGGAGTCCTGGGAGGTGCAGGGTCTGCTGCGGCAGATGGCCGATTCCGGCTGCACCCACGCCGTGATGGAGGTCTCCTCCCACGCATTGGCACTTGACCGGGTCCACGGCTTGGCGTATACTATAGCCGCTTTCACCAATCTCAGCCGGGACCACCTGGATTTTCACGGCGCCATGGAGGACTACGCCGCCGCCAAGGCGGCCCTGTTCCGCCAGTGCCGCGACGCTGCGGTAAACCGCGACGATCCCTGGACGGAGCGCATTCTCCGGGACTGCGCCTGTCCCGTATATGACTACGGGCTTCACGGAGGCCGCCTGCTGGCAGAGGACATGGACCTCTCCCCTACCGGCGTCCGGTTCACCGCCCGGGAGGGCGAAGTCTCCTGTCCCGTGTCCGTGTCCATCCCCGGACTTTTCACCGTGTACAACGCCCTGGCAGCGCTGTCCATGGCCCGCCTGTCCGGCATTTCCCTGCCGGACGCCGCCGGTGCTCTGGCCAAGGTGCCCGCCGTTCCCGGCCGCATGGAGCCGGTATCGGCCCCGGGGCTGGGCTGCCGCATCTTCATCGACTTTGCCCACACGCCGGAGGCCCTGGCCAAGGCCCTGGAGGCCCTCCGGCCTACGACCCCGGGCCGCATCATCGCGGTGTTCGGCTGCGGCGGCTGCCGGGATAAGGGCAAGCGCCCCCTGATGGGGGCCGCCGCCGGGCAATACGCCGACCTGACGGTGCTCACCTCCGATAACCCCCGCACCGAGGACCCCCTGGCCATCATCCGGGATATCCTCCCGGGGCTCAGCGGTCCCCATCTGGTGATCCCGGACCGCCGGGAGGCCATTTTCCGGGCTCTGGACCTGGCCCGCCCCGGCGACACGGTGATCCTCTGCGGCAAGGGCCACGAGACCACCCAGGAGACAGGCGGCCACCGGCTGCCTATGGATGAAAGACAGATCATTGCAGAATATATAAACGGAAGCTGACCCGCGTCCCCTGCGGGACGGGAAGGAGAGAACATGATGGAAATCATTCTGGCAGGCGTTGTGAGCCTGGTCATCACCCTGGCAGCAGGCAAGCTGCTGATCCCCGCACTGATCCGGCTGAAGGCCGGGCAGAGCATCAAAGAGGTGGGCCCCACCTGGCACAAGGGCAAGCAGGGCACTCCCACCATGGGCGGCCTGATGTTCATCATCGGCATCGGCATTGCCATTCTGATCCTGGGCTGGAAGGGCATGCTGGAGGGGAACTTCACCCACCTGTATGTCTATGTGTTCGCCCTGGTGTTCGGCGTCATCGGCTATATCGACGACTATCAGAAGGTGAAGCACCACCAGAACACCGGCCTCACCGCTCCCCAGAAGTTCCTGCTGCAGCTGGCGGCTGCCGTGGCCTTCCTGTGCCTGATGCGCTACGAGGGCATGCTGAGTCCCAACCTGTATATCCCCTTCTTCAACACCCATCTGGTGCTGCCGTGGGTGGTGTATATGATCTTCGCCGCCTTCGTCATCATCGGCACCGTCAACGCCGTGAACATCACCGACGGCGTGGACGGCCTGTCCTCCAGCGTCACGGTGCCTGTGGCCGTGTTCTTCGCGGTGCTGGGCGGCCTGTGGCAGGGCTTCGGCCAGCTGGGCGTGTTCGCCGGCGCTCTGGTGGGCGGTCTGCTGGGCTTCCTGTTCTATAACCACTACCCTGCCAAGGTGTTCATGGGCGACACCGGCTCCCTGTTTCTGGGCGGCGCGGTGGCGGCCCTGGCCTTTGCCTATGACATGCCCCTGATCCTGCTGCTGGTGGGCTTCGTCTATCTGTGCGAGACCCTGTCCGACATCATCCAGGTGACCTATTTCAAGCTGACCCACGGCAAGCGTATCTTCAAAATGGCCCCCCTCCACCACCACTTCGAAATGTGCGGCTGGAAGGAGACCAAGGTGGTGGCGGTGTTCGCCGCCGTCAGCACCATTTTCTGCGTCCTGGCCTATCTGGGCGTCATGGACCGCTTCGGCGCATAACCTGAAACCTGCCGGAAAGGAGGGAACCGTATGGCCCGCACCAAGAGTAAAAAACGCCTGGTAGGCACCTGGAGCACCCAGCAGCGCCGGGAGGCCATGGAGCAGTCCAGGGAAGCGGCCCGGGGCCCTGTGGACCTGCCGTTTCTGCTGCTGACCCTGCTGCTGACGGCTATGGGCATGGTCATGGTGCTGTCCGCCAGCTTCCCCTCCGCCTACTATGAAAACAACGGCAACGGCGCGTACTACTTCGTCCGCCAGGGCATTTTCGCCGTGCTGGGCCTGGCCGCCATGTTCGGCCTCAGCAAAATGAACTATCAGCGCCTGCGGGGCGTGGGCCGTCTGCTGCTGTGGGGCTCCATCCTGCTGCTGGTGCTGGTCATCGTCCCCGGCAACCCCATCGCCATCACGGAAAACAACGCCACTCGCTGGCTGGGCATCCGGGGCACCTTCCTGCGGTTCCAGCCCTCGGAGCTGGCCAAAATGGCCGTGGTCATCTATTTCTCCGCCACCATTTCCAAAAAACGCGAAAAAATGCAGACCTGGAGCCAGGGCATCTGGCCCTATGTGCTGATTCTGGGCGTCATCGCCCTTCTGATGATGCGGGAGCCCCACCTGTCCGGCACCATCCTCATCGTCTGCACGGGCATCGTGCTGATGATCGTGGGCGGCATCAAGGGCTGGCTGATCCCCCTGGGCATCGGCGGCGTGGGCCTGGTGGGCACCCTGTATGTGATCCTGGTGCAAAAGGGCATCCTGCACTACGGGGAAAACCGCATCAACACCTGGCGGGACCCCTTCAACGCCGAGTGGTACCGGGGCGACGGCTGGCAGATTGCCCAGTGCCTCATTGCCATCGGCTCCGGCGGCCTGCTGGGCGTGGGCCTGGGCAAGGGCCGCCAGAAGTTCCTGTACCTGCCCGAGGAGCACAACGACTGTATCTTCGCCGTGATCTGCGAGGAGCTGGGCCTAGTGGGAGCCTGCGTCATCATGCTGGTGTTCGCCCTGCTGATCCTCCGGGGCTTCTGGATTGCCCTCCACGCCCGGGACCGGTTCGGCGCCCTGCTGGTGGTGGGCTTCATGACCCTCACCGGGCTCCAGACCTTTCTGAACATCGCCGTGGTCACGGGCCTGGTGCCCGCCACCGGCATTTCCCTGCCCTTCTTCAGCTATGGCGGCACGGCTCTGCTGTGCCAGCTGGCGGAAATGGGCATTGTACTCAGCGTCTCGCGGCAGATGCCTGCCCCGGAAAACGGATAGGAGGCCCTCTCATGAATGTGATTTTTACCTGCGGCGGCACGGCGGGCCATGTGAACCCCGCCCTGGCCCTGGCAGGCTATATGCAGAAACAGGATCCCCAGGTGCAGGTGCTGTTTGTTGGCACTCCCGACGGCATGGAGCGGGACCTGGTGGAAAAGGCCGGCTACGCCTTCCGGGGCATCCCCATGGGAGGCTTCCAGCGCTCCCTGGGCCATGGGGGCCTGGCCCACAACCTGCGCTCCCTGTCCATGCTGACCAAATCCCACAGCCGGGCCCGGGCCATCCTCCGGGACTTCCGTCCCGATCTGGTGGTGGGCACCGGCGGCTATGCCAGCTATCCGGTGGTCAAGTGCGCCGCCGGTATGGGCATTCCCACGGCGGTCCACGAGTCCAACATGGTCCCCGGCCTCACCACCAAAATGCTGGAGGGCAGCGCCGACCGCATCATGGTGGGCTTCGAGGAATGCCGCCGGCACTATCGCCATCCCGACAAAATCGTCGTCACCGGCACCCCGGTGCGGGGCGACTTCTTTGACCTGACCCGCTCCCAGGCCCGGGAAAAGCTGGGCCTCACCGACGGCCGTCCCCTGATCGTGTCCTTCTGGGGCAGCCTGGGGGCCAGCCACATGAACGCCCACATGGAGGATTTCTTCCGCCTGGAGGCGGCGGAGGGTATGCCCTTCCACCATATCCACGGCGTGGGCAAAAGCGGCTATCCCGCCATGACCCAGCGTCTGCGGCAGGACGGCCTGGAGAACCTGGCCGTCCTGGACGTCCGGGAGTACATCTACGACATGGCTCCCGTCATGCGGGCGGCGGACCTGGTGATCTGCCGGGCCGGTGCCTCCACCATCAGCGAGATCACGGCTCTGGCCACTCCGGCCATCCTGGTCCCCTCTCCTTACGTCACCAACAACCACCAGGAGAAGAACGCCCGCATCCTGGAGCAGCACGGCGGAGCCGTGGTGCTGCTGGAGGCGGACGCCTCCGGCGAGGCTCTGTACCGGGCCGCCTCCGGTATTCTCCGTGACCCCCAGCGCCAGGCGGATATGAGCCGCGGCATGGCGGAGCTGGGCATCCGGGACGCCACAAGGCGTCTCTATGACACCGTCATGAGCATCCGCAAGTAACCCCCTGCCCCACCCCCTGCATAGGATAGCGGGAAAAAGCTATGAAAGGCGGGGGCATATGAGCCTGATGATAGAAGGGGGACGCCGCCTGTCCGGCGATCTGACGGTACAGGGGGCAAAAAACAGTGTGCTGCCCATTCTGGCAGCGTGTATTCTCAGCGGGGACGTCTGTGTTTTGCAGCGCTGTCCCCATCTGGAGGACGTGGACACATCCATCGACATCCTGCGGCACTTGGGCTGCGCCGTTCGCTGGAACGGCCCGGACCTGGAGGTGGATTCCTCCACCCTGACCCGCTGGGACATTCCGGACCGGCTCATGCGCCGCATGCGCTCGTCCGTGGTGTTTCTGGGAGCCATTCTGGCCCGGTGCGGCCAGGCGGAGCTGTCGTACCCCGGCGGCTGCGCCATTGGGGCCCGGCCCATCGACCTGCATCTGTCCGCCCTGCGGACCCTGGGGGCCTGCATCCGGGAGGAGGGCGGCAGCCTGAACTGCACCGCCCCGTGCCTCACCGGGGCCGAGATCGTTCTGAGCATCCCCAGCGTGGGGGCCACGGAAAACGCCATGCTGGCCGCCGTAGGAGCCTCCGGCGTCACCACCATCTCCAACGCCGCCCGGGAGCCGGAGATCGTGGACCTGCAGACCTTCCTGCGGAAGCTGGGGGCCAGCGTTCACGGCGCAGGCACCTCCACCGTGGTAGTGGAGGGCGCGGAGCAGCCCCTTCACAGCTGCTGCCACCGGATTTTAGGGGACCGCATCGCGGCGGCTACATACCTGGCGGCAGCCGCCGCCACCGGCGGAGACGTGTTCCTCCGGGACATCGACTACCGCCACCTGTCCACCGTCACCGGCGTGCTGCGCCAGGCCGGCTGCGGTCTGGTCTGCCGGGACGACGGCATCCGACTGACCTCCGACGGGCATCTGCGGGCCGTCAGTCCCATTCGCACCGCACCGTATCCGGGCTTCCCCACCGACGCCCAGGCAGTGCTGATGGCGTCTCTGCTGCGCAGCAGCGGCACCACCGTATTCGTGGAAAACATTTTCGAGAGCCGCTATCACCATGTGCCGGAGCTGGTGCGCATGGGGGCCGACATCCGGCTGGAGGGCCGGGTGGCGGTGGTATGCGGCGTTGACCGGCTCCAGGCCGCCCGGGTCCGGGCCATGGACCTTCGGGGCGGAGCCGCTCTTGTGATCGCCGGGCTTCAGGCCCACGGCGTCACCACGGTGGAGCACCTCCACCACATCCGCCGGGGCTACAGCGACCTGCCCGGGGACCTGGCCCTTCTGGGGGCCCACATACACACAGAGAACACAGAGGGAGGCGCTTCCGATGACCCAACCCCGCAGACACAGACGCAGCCGCCGGAAACGGCAGGGCAACTTTGCGTTTCTTTATAGATTGCTCACCTTCGTGATGATATGCGGCGCCATTGTGGCGGCCCTGTCCCTGTTTTTCAAGGCGGACCAGATTTTCGTCACCGGCACCTCCCGCTATTCCCAGCAGCAGGTGCTCCAGGCCAGCGGCATCCGCCAGGGCGGGAACCTGTTCCTGCTGAACAAGCACCAGGCCGCCGCCGCCATCACCGACCAGCTGCCCTATGTGGAGTCCGTCCGCATCCGCCGCCAGCTGCCCAACGCCCTGCGCATCGAGATCACCGAGTGCACCCATCCCCTGGCCCTGGAGCAGGATGGGGCCCTGTGGCTGCTCAACGGCAACGGTAAGCTCATTGACAAGCTCCAGCCCGGCCAGGGGGAGTCCTGCCCCCTGGTCACGGGCCTGACCTTAACCTCCCCCCAGCTGGGCCAGCTGGCCGTCCCGGAAAACCAGGACAAGTGGGACCTGCTGCAGCAGCTTTGGCGGCTGCTGCGCGGCAAGGACATGGCCGGGGATGTCCAGTCCATCGACCTGACGGACACCGGCCGCATCACCCTGCGCTATCTGGACCGGTTTGATGTGGTCCTGAAATCCGACGACGATCTGGACTATCGCCTGAACTATCTGGCGGCGGTGATCCAGCGGCTGGACGGCAGCGATCAGGGCACCATTCAGTGGGACAAGGACGGCAAGGCCCGGTTCATTCCCGGCTAAACCGCAACTTTTCCCGGGAAATCATCCCCCGCCCCTTGACGGTTCACCAAAACCGTTATACAATAGAAAAAGCGCGTTATATTGCATACAGCTATCTTTCGATATATACTGGCAGGAGGAACCATCATGGCATTTGAAATGGAAACCGGCCCCGAGAATGTGGTCAATATCAAGGTCGTCGGCGTCGGCGGCGGCGGCAACAACGTGGTCAACCGCATGGTACGCTCCGGCACCAAGGGCGTGGACTTTGTGGCCGTCAACACGGACAAGCAGGTGCTGAACGCCTCCAGCGCCACCTATAAAATCCAGATCGGCGAGAAGCTGACCCACGGCAAGGGGGCCGGCTCCAATCCCGAGGTGGGCCAGAAGGCCGCCGAGGAAAGCCGCAACCAGCTGACCAAGTCCCTGGAGGGCACCGACATGGTGTTCATCACCGCCGGTATGGGCGGCGGCACCGGCACCGGCGCTGCCCCCGTGGTGGCGGAGATCGCCCGCGAGCTGGGCGTTCTCACCGTGGGCGTGGTCACCAAGCCCTTCTCCTTCGAGGGCCGCCGCCGGATGATGCAGGCGGAAAAGGGCATCGAGGAGCTGCGCAAGCGGGTGGACTCCCTGGTCATCATCCCCAACGAGCGTCTGAAATACGCCACCGACCAGAAGATCACCTTCGCCAATGCCTTCGAAATCGCCGATGATGTGCTGCGCCAGGCGGTGCAGTCCATCTCCGACCTGATCCGCGACACCGGCTTCATCAACCTGGACTTTGCCGACGTCACCACCGTGATGAAGGACGCGGGTCTGGCCCACATGGGCGTGGGCCGCGCCGCCGGCAAGGGCAAGGCCGAGGAGGCCGCCAAGATGGCCATCTCCAGCCCCCTGCTGGAAACCTCCATCAACGGCGCTCACGGCGTGCTCATCAACGTCACCGGCTCCATGGACATCGGCCTGGAGGAGGTGGAGCAGGCCGCCAGCCTGGTCCAGGATGCCGTCCATCCCGACGCCGTCACCATCTTCGGCGCCACCTTCGACGAAAGCCTGGAGGACGAGATCCGGGTCACCGTCATCGCCACCGGCTTCGCGGAGAACAAGCCCGAGGAGTCTCAGCCCGGCGCTCAGACCACTGCCCAGCCCGCACAGGCTTCCCAGCCTGCCGCCGCCCAGCAGCCCGCCCCTCAGCCCGCCGTCTCCCAGCAGGCCCAGCAGCTCAACGAGTCCGTGGACCAGGAGGCCAGAGCCGCCCGGGAAAGCATCGACCGGGCCTATGAGGATATCTTCCGGATTTTCTCCAAGGACAAATAATCCATAATAACCACAGCGCCCACTCCGTTCCGGAGCGGGCGCTGTTTTTCACCACTTGTTCTCCACTTTTTCCGCAAATCCGATCATATCCCGGACCCGGATCACGGTTCCGTCGTCCAGGGTGGCCGTTCCGGTGAAGTGGCCGAACACCTGGTGCTGGTCGGATTTGATGAGCTTCACGTCCGTGCAGGCGGCCCGGTCCAGAATGGGGACAAATTTCATCTCGAACCGCCCGTCGTCGGAGGTAAAGCGCCAGGGGGACAGGAAGTCGTCCCTCCCGTCCCTCTGGGGGATGTGGAAGCACACCTGGCTGAGCTTGTGGGCCTTGCCGCCGTAAAACAGCATGTTCTCGCTGGCAGCGGAGGTGTCGCCGAAGCCATAGCCGATGTTCCACCCGAAGGGCACGCCGTCCACCTGACCGGAGGCGCTGCCCCAATACCAGGTGTTGTGATAGGTCCACACCCCCCGGCCCCAGTCCAGCACGCCGAAGGAGTCCGCCGGGTCAAAGACGTAGGTTTTCTCCCCCAGCTGCACCTGGCCCCGGGCCCGCATACAGTTGATCTTCTGGTTGAAGTAGAAGCACCCGGGCCTGTCAAAGGGCGTGCAGATGACCATGGACTCCTCCGGCTCCTCCGTCAGGACAATGGACCCGTCTATGGTCTGGCCGTCCAGAAATTTCTCCATGTGAAAGGTCAGCTCCCGGCCCTCCGGCACATGCCGGAACACCAGGGCATAGCCCCTTCCGGAGATAGCGGTGGTGCCCCTGTCCGACGACTCCGGCAGGCCGGTTTTCCCCATGGGAAAGGCCCGCATGGGGCTTTTGGTGCGTTCCCAGCCCTCATTGAAGTGCAGGAACGAAATGGAGTCCAGGCCCATGTACCCGTTGTCGTCGATGGTCAGGGCCACGGCGAAGTGGTCGTTGGCCACCAGGTAATAGTCCCACTCCTTGATCCGGGACGCCGGGGCCTTGATATCCGCCCGGCGATAGATGGGCAGAAGCCGCTTGGCATAGCCCGGCTCCCGCAGATTGCCGCTGCCGTCCAGCAGGGGCCCCGACGTGGTGATCTCATGCTGCATCATAGTGCCCTCCCGTTGCGTTTTCTCCATTTTATCACACGCCGCCGCATTTTTCCACAGGGAATCAGCTTGTCAAAAAAGTAATTTTGACAAGCTGAGTGAGGTTTTTCAGAACTTAGAAAGTTCTGAAAAACCTGTGATTGCAAACGAAAGACACTCCTGATGGGTTTCTTTCGTAACTATCTTCCTTTCCGATGGCGGAAGATTTCCGGGTTTTTTGACAGTCTCAGGGACTTCCTTTTTCGCCGGATTTCCTGTATACTGGACCCATCACACAAGGAGGTGACCCCTATGACGCAGGAAACCATCCGCCCCGGCCGGTGGCGGCATTTCAAGGGCAATGAATATCAGGTGCTGGGCCTGGCCCGGCACTCGGAGACGCTGGAGGACATGGTGGTATACCGCGCCCTGTACGGTGACGGCGGCCTGTGGGTGCGGCCCGCGTCCATGTGGCTGGAAGCCGTGGACCGGGACGGGTATCGCGGCCCCCGCTTCGTGCGGATCGGGGACTGAGCCATGGACTATGCCGTGGTGCACTCCGGCCGCCGGACCATCGCCATCCAGATCCAGCGGGACGGCCGGGTGGTGGTCCGTGCCCCCTATGCCGCCACGGCGGAGGATATCCGCCGGGTGGTGGACAGCCACCGGGACTGGGTAGAGAAAACCGTCCGCCGCCAGCAGGAGCAGCTGGCAGCCTCCCCTCCGGAGCCCACCGCCCGGGAGATGGAGGAGCTGGCCCGTCAGGGTCGGGAATATCTGCCCCGCCGGGTGGCCTATTGGGCCGCCCGGATGGACGTGATGCCCACCGGCCTGCAGATCACCGCCGCACGGACCCGCTGGGGCAGCTGCTCCGGAAAAAACAGCCTCTGCTTTTCCCTGTTTCTCATGCGCTATCCCCCGGAGGCCATCGACGCCGTGGTGGTCCATGAGCTGGCCCATATCCGCCACAAAAACCACGGCCCGGACTTCTACCGCTTCGTGGAGAAAACCCTGCCGGACTACCGGCAGCGCATCGCCCTTCTGAAGCAGCCTCCGGCAATTAAAGTCCCTGAACCAAAATGAGATTTCCCTATTGTGCCCCCCGTCAAAACGTGGTATGATGGGAAAAGAATTCAACAACAGGAGGAAGGAACCATGAACGATACCTGGGATCTGAGTATTCTCTATAAGGGGTTTGACGACCCCGCCTTTACCGGCGACATGGCGGCTCTGGACGCGGCCATCCGGAGTATGAACGACCTGGCGGCCCAGGCCGCCGCCCTGCCCCACGCCGACCTGGTGCACCGCTATGTGGACGGCCAGCTGCAGCTGACTACCCTGATCAGCAAGCTGTTCATCTTCTGCAGCCTGCGCACCAGCGCCAACACCGCCGACAACCAGGCCAACAGCCTGTCCGACCAGATCAGCGCCAAGATCAGCGGCTGCGCCGCCGCCGACGCCTCCCTGCGCCACACCCTGGCCGCCTTCGACGATCTGGACGCCATCATCGACGCCGACCCCGCCCTGGCGGAGTATCGCTATCTGCTGCGGAACATCCGCCGGGACAGCAAGTACCTCCTGTCCGACAAGGAGGAGGAGCTGTTCGCCCGGATGAACATCTCCGGCGCTTCCGCCTGGGAAAGCCTGCGGGATAACCTCACCAGCAGCGTGAAGGTGGAGTATAACGGCGGCGTCACCAACCTGTCCGCCATCCGGAACCTGGCCTACGACCCCGATCCCGCCGTGCGCAAGAGCGCCTATGAGGCGGAGCTGGCCTGCTATGACAAGATCAAGGACTCCGTGGCCTTCGCCCTCAACAGCATCAAGCTGCAGGTCATCAACGAGTGCCAGGTCCGGGGCTACGCCTCCCCCCTGGACAAGGCCCTGTACCAGAGCCGCATGAAGCGGGAGACCCTGGAGGCCCTGCTGGGCGCCATGGACGAGTATATGCCCAAGTTCTGGCAGTATCTGCGGGCCAAGGCCAAGGCCCTGGGCTATGAAAACGGTCTGCCCTGGTACGAGCTGTTCGCCCCCATGGGCAAGAGCGACAAGAAGTACACCACCCAGGACGCCAAGGACTATCTGCTGAACATCTTCGGCGGCTTCGACAGCCAGCTGCACGACATGGTGGAGCGGGCCTTTGACGAGGCGTGGATTGACTTCTATCCCCGCAATGGCAAGGTGGGCGGCGCCTTCGACTGCGGCGTGCCCAGCGCCAGACAGAGCCGCGTCCTCACCAATTTCGACGGTGCCTTCGGCGACATCGTCACCCTGGCCCACGAGCTGGGCCACGCCTTCCACGATCAGCAGGTGTTCACCCACCCCCTGATCTGCCAGGAGTACTCCATGCCCGTGGCGGAGACCGCTTCCACCTTCAACGAGGTCCTCACCGTCACCGCCGCCATCCAGGCCGCCCAGGACAAGGACGAGAAGCTGGCCCTGATCGAAAGCCAGCTGTCCGACGCCTGCCAGATCATCTGCGACATCTACTCCCGGTTCCTGTTCGAGTCCTCGGTGTTTGAGGCCCGTCCCCAGGAGTTCCTGGACGCCGACCGCCTGTGCCAGCTGATGCTGGAGGCCCAGAAGAAGGCCTATGGCGATGGTCTGGACCAGACCTGCCTGCACCCCTATATGTGGCTGTGCAAGGGCCACTACTACAGCGGCAGCCTGAGCTTCTACAACTTCCCCTATGCCTTCGGCGGCCTGTTCGCCCGGGGCCTGTACGCCAAGTACCAGCAGGAGGGCGAAAAGTTCGTGCCTCTGTATAAGGAGATGCTCCACGCCACCTCCGTCAACGACGTGGAGGACACCGCTAAGATCGCCGGCATCGACCTGACCGACAAGGCCTTCTGGCGTCAGGGCCTGCAGTCCCTGGCCGACGAGATCGACCTGTTCTGCGACCTGGTCAAGTAAAAACGAACGCATCACGCAAAACCTCCGGCGGGGCCGGAGGTTTTGTGCTGCATTGGGGAATTCACGCGCCCCGCTTCACACACATTTCACGCAATCCTGCTGGCTGACTTTACATTCCTTCCCTACAAAGGGACCGGAGCCGGAGAACGTCACCGTGGGAACGGTAAACGGCCGCACCTATGCCTTTGTCGGCCTGGAGCGCATCGGCGGCGTGATGATCTACGACATCACTGATCCCTCCGCCGTCACATTCCGGAACTATGTGAACAGCCGCAATTATTCGGCGGATATCTATGACGACGTATCCCCCGAGGGCGTGATCTTCGTGGCGTCGGAGCAGAACAACTCCGGAGCGCCGCTTGTCATCGCCTCCAACGAGGTTTCCGGCACGGTCAGCGTAACCGCCCCGGATATGGACGCCCCGGCGGAGGACGATCCCGACCAGCCGCAGCCTCCCAAGGACGAGCCGTCTCAGCCCTCCGGGGATGAGCCGAATCAGGACGAACCCGCTTCGCCGAAAACCGGCGATGAAGCCAGTCCCGTGCTGTGGACTGCGGTGATCCTCCCCACCGGCGCAGCCATGCTGGGAATGGCCGTCTGCGGCAGAAAGCAAAAGCGCATCCGGGCGAAATAAGCCGCGATTAAACAGGCCCGCATAAAAACCCAGGAGCACGGCTTTCACCGTGCTCCTGAGTTTTTCTATTTGTCTTTCCTCACTTGTTCCGGTCCACCAGCTGGTCCGCCAGGGCGAACAGGAAATCATGGTCCGGCCACTGGGCCACGGCGTCCTTGGCCCTCCGGGTGCAGGCTTCCACCGCCCGGGCGCAGCCCTCCAAGCCGTCTACGTCCACATAGGTGATCTTGCCCTCCTCCTTGTCGGAGCCGATGGGCTTGCCGAACACCTGCTCATCACCTACCACGTCCAGCATATCGTCCCGGATCTGGAAGGCCAGGCCCAGCTGGTCGGCAAATTCCACCGCCTGGGCCCGCATGTCGGCGGGCATATCCGCCGCCACGCAGCCAAGCTCCGCCGCGCCGGAGATCATCACCCCGGTTTTCAGCCGGTACATAGCCTTCAGCTGCTCCTCCGTCTGGATGCCGTACAGGGTGTCCAGCACCTGACCGGCCACCATGCCGTCGGCGCCGCAGGCCCGGGCCAGCACCCGCACCGCCTCCACCCGGCTGCCGTCGGACATACAGGGAGCCTCCGCGATCAGCCGGAAGGCCTCCGGCTGCAAAGCGTCGCCTGCCAGCACCGCCAGGGTCTCGCCGAACTTCTTGTGGGTGGTGGGCTGGCCCCGGCGCAGGTCGTCGTCGTCCATGCAGGGCAGATCGTCATGGATCAGGGAATAGTTGTGCACCAGCTCCAGGGCGCAGGCATAGGGCAGAGCCAGATGCCAGTCGATGCCCCCCAGCCGGGCAAACTCCAGGGTCAGCACCGGGCGGATGCGCTTGCCGCCGCCCAGAATGCTGTACCGCATGGCCTCCTGCAGGCGGCCATAGGGCTTGTCCTGGCTGAAAAGCCCCTCCAGATACTGCTCAATGGCCTGCTGATAGGCCGCATATTGCTGCTTGAATTCCATGGTCATTCCTCGCTTGCAAATTCATTTTCGATGGGCGCGCCGTCGGGGCCCTTCATCAGCCGCACCACCTGCTGCTCGGCCTTGTCCAGCTCCGTGCGGCAGGCCGCCGCCAGCTTCGTCCCCTCCTCGAACAGGGACAGGGACTGGCTCAGCTGGGCGTCGCCCTTTTCCAGCAGCGCCACGATCTCCTCCAGCCGGGCCATGTTCTCCTCAAAGGTTTTCTTTGCCATGGGTCTCCTCCCCTTCTACCTCCTCCACCCGGCAGCCCAGGGACCCCTGAGCCAGGCGAAGCTCGATTCTGTCGCCGGGCCGCACCTGCGCACTGCTGCGCAGAATGCCGCCCTCCTCCGTCCGGGCCATGGCATAGCCCCGGCCCAGCACCTTCAGGGGGCTCAGGGCGTCCAGCTTGGCCACGGTCCCGGCAAACCGCCGGGCCTCCCGGTCCCAGTGGGTCCGGGCCGCCGATGTCATCTTGTCCTGCATATAATCCAGCTGGAGCCGCCGGTCCTGAACAAAGGCCAGGGGGTCCGTCAGCACCCGCTTTTCCGCCAGGGCTTTCAGCCGCCGATCCTCCCGCTCCAGGCGGTGCAGCACGCTCTGGGCCATGCCGTTCTCCGTCCCCCGCAGATACCGCAGCAGCTCCGCCATATCCGGCACGGCGATCTCCGCGGCGTTGCTGGGGGTAGACGCCCGCCGGTCGGCCACATAGTCGGAGATGGTCACGTCCGGCTCGTGGCCCACGGCGGAGATCACCGGGATCTCCGAGGCATAGATGGCCCGGGCAACCCGCTCGTCGTTGAAGGCCCACAGGTCCTCCATGGAGCCGCCGCCCCGGCCGGTGATGAGCACGTCCCCCAGCTTCCAGCGGTTGGCGTACCGGATGGCCCCCACGATCTCCGGCGGGGCCTCCGCCCCCTGGACCCGCACCGGCAGCAGCAGCACCTTGGCGATGGGATAGCGCCGCCGCAGAATGCGGATCATGTCGTGGACCGCCGCCCCGGCGCCGCTGGTAACGATGGCGATCCGCTGGGGATACGGCGGCAGGGGCTTCTTGTGGGCGGGGTCAAACAGCCCCTCCTGCTGGAGCTTCTGCTTCAGCTGCTCAAAGGCCACATACAGGTCCCCCACCCCGTCCGGGGACAGCTGGGTGCAGTACAGCTGATACGCACCGTCCCGGGGGAACACGCTGATCCGGCCGAATACCACGGCCTGCATGCCGTTTTCCGGCCGGAACCGCAGCTTCATGGCGCTGCTTTTGAACATCACGCACCGCAGGGCGCTCTGTCCGTCCTTCAGGGTGAAGTAGTGGTGGCCGGAGGGATAGATCTTATAGTTGGACAGCTCGCCCCGGATGTAAAGTCCCGACAGCTGGGGCGTGCCGTCGATCAGGTCCTTGATCAGTCCGTTGACCTCGGACACGGCGTAAATATGGTCCACCGGCGGCTCCCCTCCTTTCGCACGGCATCAAAAACAAGGCAGGGCTGCCGCGCCCTGCCTGGTGTGGGTCATTCCTTCACTTCCGCCCGCAGGAAGCTGCCCAGGATGCCGTTGATGAACTTCACCACCTCCGGGGACTCATAGCCCTTGGCGATGTTCACCGCCTCGCTGATGGCCACCCCGTGGGGGATATCGGGCATATAGAGGATCTCGAACATGGCCACCCGCATGATGGCGGAGGCCACCAGGGAGATGCGCTCAAAGCGCCAGCCCTTGGCGTACTGCTCGATGTAGGCATCCAGCTCCGCCGCGTGCTCGGCCACGCCGGACACCAGGCGGCGGATGTATTTCTCCTGCTTGTCGTTGGGGGTATCGGCATACAGGCCGCACTCCTCCGCCCGGGCGGCAAAATTCTCCCGGGAAAGCTGCCGGTCCAGGAACTCCTGAACGGGCAGGTCCGTAAAGCTCAGCTCATATGCCAGATGGGTGGCGATCTCCCGTGCCGTATTCCGCGTCATAGTCGTAAATTCCTTTTTTCTCTCTGGATTTGGCCGGCTCAGTCGAAGCTGATGCCGCCCACGTGAACGTTCACCGCGTTGACCTGGAAGCCGGTCATGCCCTCCAGGGCGGCGAACACGCTGCTCTGGACCTTCTGTGCCACCTCGGACACGGCGCAGCCGTACCGCAGCAGGATGAACAGATTCACCACGATGCCCTCGCCGTCCATCTCCACCCGGATGCCCTTGGCGGTCATCTTCTTGCCGGTGACATAGTCGGTGACGTTGGCGTTCATCAGGCCGCCCACGCCCTCCACCTCCAGACAGGCGGAGGTGGCGATGGAGGCCACCACGTCCTCAGAGATCTGGATGGTGCCCATGCTCTCCTGATGGGTCATGTATTCTTTATTATCAGCCATAGCTTGCAAAACTCCTCATTTGTATTCTCAATAGAGTCCCAATATAAGAGTAGTATACCATTTCTCCCTGGGAATTACAACTGTTAATTTGCCTCCATGATCTTGATCTGTTCGGCGGTATAGTCCGTTTCGCTGATGACGATGTCCTTGATGCGGGCGGCATCAGTGGCAGTCAGGCCGCCCTCCGGCGGGGCCACCACCACGCTGACGCTTTCGGCTCCCATGAACACCACGCAGTCGGCATAGCCCTTGGCCGTCACCAGGCTCTCGATCTGGGACTCCGCCACGGTGTAGGCAGCCAGCACCTGCAGGGTCTGGGATGCCTCGTTGAGGACGCTCTGCTGGGCGTTTTCATCACGCTCCGCCTCCTTGAGCATGCTGATGGCGTTGTCCCGGGCCTGCTTGCGACTGAGCCGGGCCGTGGCGAAATAGTCGTCCTCCGCCGGGGCGGCGGTTGGCTCCTGCCCCTTCTCCCCGTCCTGGGAGCTGACCAGAGTGGTCTGACCCAGGGTCTTTCCGGCATTTTTCTGGATATTGTCGGTATAGCGCCAGTTCATGTACACCGCCGCGCACACCAGCAGCAGCACAGCCGCCGCCACCGCAGGCTTCTTCCATCGTTTCTTCATGTCCGTCCCTCCTGTCATGAATCCCATTGCACCACCGTGATGCGGTCTGCGGGAAGGCCCGTCAGCGCCGCCACCGCCTCCGTCACTGCCAGCCGGACGCCGCCGCTGCCTGCCCCCTGGCACACCACCACGGCCCCCAGATACACCGGATACGTCTCCCGGGTCACCACCACGTCCTGATACCCGCTGCCCCGGTTCAGCGTCACCGGCTCCCGCTGGCGGCGCAGCTCGCCGTCCCGGTCCGTGTCGTCCGCGTCCTCCGCCAGCTCCAGCTCCGGCCCGTTTTTCAGCGTCAGCATCACCTGCACCCGGCCCACGCCGTCCATCCGGCCCAGCAGCTCCTCCATCCGCCGCTCCGTGTCCTCCAGGGAAAAGCTCCCGCCGCCCTCCTGGGTCTGGGCGTCGGTTTTCTTCCCCGGCAGCAGCATCAGCAGAATCCCCGCCAGCACCACCAGGCCCACATATTTGTACTTCTTCCATAAATTTCCAATGTTCCACTTTTTCATACGCTCCTTACCCCAGCCAGTGCTGCTCTGACGGCGGAATGCCCAGGTCCTCCTCCAGGATGGCGGACAAGGCCCGGTTTTCCGCCATGTCCAGCGTCACGCTGCCGGGATACGGGACGCCGCCGCGCCAGGTGACCTCCACCCGGGGATGGCAGCTCAGCCCCAGCTGCGCCGCTTTTTCCGATATATATGCAGCCGTCCGCTGCCGTATGCCAAGCTCCAGCTGGGCCTGGCCCTCCCGGCGGTAGGTTTCGGCTTGCTGCTCCATGTCCCGGCTCAGGTCCTCATACCGCACCGCCAGGTCTGACAGGTCCAGCCCCGCCGCCGGACCCAGCACCGCCAGCAGCAGGATCAGCCCCCCGGTGGCCTTGGCGGCAGCCCGCACCGCCCCCTTGGGCAAAAGCGCATACAGAAGGCTCAGCCCCATGGCCGCCGCCAGAATCCCCAGCAGCCACTGCCGGATCCCGTCCATCATCCGGTAACCACCCCCAGTGCCGACGAAATGGAGATCAGCAGCAACAGGCCGCAGGCCCCGGTCATGCCGAAGATCAGGCCAAAGGCCCCGCCTAAGGCGTCAATAAGCCCCGTCAGCTGCTCCGCCCCTAAAATGCCCGCCAGAAACGCCGCCGCCTTATACACCAGATATTGCACCCCCAGCCGCATCAGCGGCAGCAGGCACACCGCCAGCACCGCCAGCAGTCCCGCCGCGCCCACGGTATTTTTCACCGCCCCGGCCCCGGCCAGAACGGTGTCCGCCGCGTCGGCCAGGATGCTGCCCACCACCGGCAGCACCCCCACGGCGCTGCGGGCCAACCGGGCCGTCACGGTGTCGGCGGAGCCTGCCGCCGCCCCGGACACCGTCAGATACAGGGTGAACAGGGCCAGCGCCCCGGTCAGCAGCCACACGGTGCCCTTGCGGATGGCCCGGCTGATCCCCGCCAGCCGCCGTCCCGGCAGCATGGCGTCCGCCGCCGCGGCGGCCACATAGAAATACACCAGCGGCAGCAGCAGCCCCCGGATCAGCGACAGCAGCAGGTCCACAAAGAAGATGGTGGCCACCTGCCGGACGCTGGCGGAGACGATGCCCCCGCTGGCGGCCACGGCGGCGGACAAGGTGGGCAGCAGCGCCTTGGAAAAGGTGTTCAGCTCCTCCACCGTCTCCTGGCCCAGGCCCATCATGGTTTTCACGCTGCCCGCTGCCGCCAGGGTAATGGCCAGCGCCCCGGCCATGGGCACAAAGTGCACCTTGCCCCCGGCGGCGTCCATGCACTCCTCCGTCAGGGCGCACAGCACCGCCGCCGCCAGCAGCACCACCCCGCCGCCGATGCTCTGCCGGACCGCCTCCTCCACATAGCCCAAGGCCCGGTCCCACAGACGGGACAGCCCCTCCGACAGGGACGCCGGGTCCTCCAATTCCTCCGTGATCTCCTCCGCCGCAGCCGGCAGGGCGTCCCGCACCTCCCGGGGAAGCTCCGCCCCCCAGGCCGGCGCCACCAGCCACCATGCCAGCAGCAAAATCAGCATGCTCTTTCTCATACCAGCGTCCTCAACAGCTCCCATGCCGCCCGGACCAGCGGCAGGGACACCAGCACCGCCCCGAAGGCCCCGGCCGTATCCAGCACCGCCGCCATGGCCCCCTGGCCCGCGTCCCGGCATATCTCGCCGCCCAACCGGGACACCAGGGCGATGCCCAGGGTCTTTACCAGGGGCGTGAACAGCCCCTCCGGCAGTCCTCCGGCGGCAGCCAGCTCCTCCAGCATGTCCAGCACCTCCGCCAGCCCCCGCAGCAGCAGGACCCCCACCACCGCGCACACCGCCAGTCCCAGCACCGCCGCCGTTTCCGGGCTGTGCTGCCGCAGCACCGCTCCCAGTATCGCCGCCGCCAGGCACACGGCGGCTATCTGCACCACCGTCTCCATGGCTACAGTCCGAACAGGGACTTCACCAGCTGGAACAGGTCGCTGATCTGCCGCACCAGCATCATCATGACCACCACCAGCCCCGCCAGGGTGGTCATCATGGCCTGCTCCTCCCGGCCGCTGCGCACCAGCAGCTGGTTCAGCACCGCCACCAGAATGCCCACGGCGGCTATTTTGAAAATCAGATCCACATCCATGTGTCGTCCTCTATATCAGTAAGATGATGAACAGCCCCGCCCCGGACAGGGCCGCCGCCCACAAAAGCCGCTCCCGCTGGCGGCTGTCCCGACGGCGGCGGTCCGCCAGCTCCTCCAGCCGGTGGACCGCCGCCGTCAGGGCGGAGACGATCCGCTCCTCGTCGCCGGTAAGCTCCGTGTCCCGGAGGATCCCGGCGGCCTCCGGCGGCGTCAGCTCCCGGAAGCCGTCCTCCCAGGCGTCCTGAAGGGGCTGTCCCCTTTCCAGGCCCGAAAGCACCCGGGCAAAGCACCCGCCGCACAGGAACCGCCGGGCCTGCCGCTCCAGCAGCCGGGGCATGGGCCGCCGCAGGCTGCGGATTTCCGCCGCCATCTCCCCCAGGGCCGCCGCCAGCTCCGCCGCCCGGTCCGTCTCCCGCCGCCGGGCCTGTATCTCGCCCCGGCACCACAGGGCCGTCCCCAGCAGCACCAGCCCCCCGCCCAGGAGCTTCCCTACCACAATTCCTCCACGATGTACTGCCGCTGCTCCCCCTCCCGGCGGATGGTAACGGCCTTTTCAAATACCCTGGCCTTCAGCAGCTGGGAAAACAGAGGCTTGCGCCCCAGCTCCTGGCGGCCGTCGGCGTGGATGGTGGCCAGAAACCGCACCCCGCAGTGGGCCGCCGCCGCCATGGCGGCGATGTCCTCCCGGACGGTGATCTCGTCCACGGCGATGACCTGGGGATTGGCCGCCCGCAGCAGAATGGGGATCCCCACCGCCTTGGGGCAGGCGTCCAGCACGTCCGTGTGCCGCCCCACCGCCATCTGGGGCACCCCCTGATACATGACGGCGATCTCCCCCCGCTCGTCCACCACGGAGACCCGGTGCTCCGGCAGTCCTCCCACGCCGTCGGACAGACCTCGGATCAGGTCCCGCAGCAGGGTGGTTTTCCCCAGCCCCGGGGGAGACAGCAGCACCGTGCTGCGGAACCGCCCGTCCCGAAACAGCTGCGGCAGGACGGCATCCCCCAGGCCCGGCTGCTCCCGGCCGATGCGCACCGTCACCGACGAGATGTCCCGCAGGTTGGTGTTGACCCCCTCCCGCAGCACCGCCGTGCCGCACACGCCCACCCGGAAGCCGCCCCGGGCGGTGAGATAGCCCCGGCTCAGGGTCTCCCCGGCGGCATAGCGGGAATAATCCGTCACCGCGTCGCACAGCTGCTCCAGGTCCGTCTGGGTCACGGTGGGGCTCTGTCCCCCCTGTCCCGGCGTTATCTCCCCCTCCGGCAGCAGCACCGTCATGGGGCCTCCCGCCCGCAGGCGCAGCTCCTCCGCCCGGGCCATCTGCCGGGGCGGCAGCTGCCGGGCCTGCTGCTGCCACCGCAGCGGCAGCAGTGCCGCCGCCTGCTCATAGCGCCGGATGGCATAGCTCTCGTCCATGTTCCACGCTCCTTCTTGTGTGATGGTCCAATGTATGCAGGCTCGTCCCGGCGTATGACAGCAAAAGCCCCCGGCCGGGGCCGGGGGCTTTTGCTGTTTTTATTCCTCGCCGTCCCGCTCCCGGAACAGCAGCGTGATGCACCACAGGCCCGCCAGCCCCACCAGGGCATAGATGACCCGGCTCACGGCCGCCAGCTGGCCGCCGAGCAGCCACGCCACGCAGTCGAAGGCGAAAAAGCCCACGCTTCCCCAGTTCAGCGCGCCCACGATCACCAGGATCAGCGCAATGCGGTCTATGATCTTCAAAGAGACTCCCTCCCTTTTTCCCGGAATATATGCCTTATCATGCCCGCCCCGGGCCGGGATATACAAAAAATTTTTGCCAGGCTGAAGATTTTTCTAATTTCTGCCGTTTCGGATTGCAATCCGGGGCGGGAATATGTATAATAGGGCATATGAGCGAAACCTACCGAACCTTTCGGAACAAAAGAGAAGGAGTTTTTTCATGAACAAGAAATTCGAGAAGCTGGGCTTCTACCCGGCTGACATCCTGCTGCCCAAGGATCAGGACATGCGCAAGTGGGCCGTGGTGGCCTGCGACCAGTTCACGTCCGAGCCGGAATACTGGCAGGCCGTGGAGCAGACCGTGGGCGACGCCCCGTCCACCCTGCGTCTGATCCTGCCGGAGGCCAACCTGAAGGCCCCCAATGTGGACGAGTACATCGCCGACATCAACGCCTCCATGGATAAGTACCTGGCTGGCGGCGTGTTCCAGGTGCTGCCCGAGTCCCTGGTGTATATCGAGCGCCAGCAGTCCGACGGCCGCATCCGTCACGGCCTCATCGGCATGGTGGACCTGGACGCCTACGACTTCACCCCCGGCTCCGGCGCCCTGATCCGCGCCACCGAGGGCACCGTGCTGGACCGCATCCCGCCCCGGGCCCGGGTGCGCCGCAACGCCCCCATCGAGCTGCCCCATGTGATGCTGCTGATCGACGACCCCGAAAAGACCGTCATCGAGCCCCTGACCGCCGCCTCCGGCGAGATGGACAAGCTGTATGACTTCGACCTGATGCAGAACGGCGGCCACATCCGCGGCTACAAGCTCACCGACCGCCAGGTAAACGCCGTGGCCGACGCCCTGGAGGGCCTCACCACCGACCAGGCCATGCAGAAGAAGTACGGCGTCTCCGGCGTGGCTCCCCTGCTGTTCGCCGTGGGCGACGGCAACCACTCCCTGGCCACCGCCAAGGCCTGCTACGAGGAGCAGAAGAAGGGCAAGACCCCCCAGGAGTACCTGGCCCTGCCCTCCCGTTTCGCCCTGGTGGAGGTGGTGAACAACCACGACGACGCCCTGCAGTTTGAGCCCATCCACCGGGTGCTGTTCGGCGTGGACCACGAGAAGTTCATGAACGCCTTCCGTGCCGCCTATCCCAACGCCTACGAGGGCCAGGGCAACGGCCACACCATCGAGTTCGTCTGGAACGGCGAAAGCCACTTCATCACCGTCCCCGATCCCAAGGTCCAGCTGGCCGTGGGCACCCTCCAGGGCGTCATCGACCAGTACCTCAAGGACAACGGCGGCGAGGTGGACTATATCCACGGCGACGACGTGACCCGTGAGCTGGGCTCCAAGCCCGGCAACATGGGCTTCCTGCTGCCCGCCATGGGCAAGGAGCAGCTGTTCAAGACCGTCATGGCCGACGGCGTGCTGCCCCGCAAGACCTTCTCCATGGGCCACGCCCAGGACAAGCGCTACTACATCGAGGCCCGCAAGATCGTCAAGTAACCTTCCCCTATCACAAAACAGCGGCCCGGACGCATGCGTCCGGGCCGCTGTTTTGCTTGTTTTTCAGTTTTCGTATGCCTGAATCAAGGCCCGGAAGGCCGGAAGGCTCCGGTGGATCATGTCGTTGGACACGCAGTAGCTCAGCCGCACGAAGCCCGGGCACTCGAAGCCCGTGCCGGGCACCACCAGCAGGTTGTGCTCCCGCTTGGCCTTTTCGCAGAAGGCCTCGTCGTCGCCGCCGGGGGCCTTGACGAACAGATAGAAGGCCCCGTCTGGCTTGGCGCACTGATAGCCCATCTCCGTCAGCTCCCGGTACAGCAGCTGCCGGTTCTCGTCATAGGCCGCCAGGTCCGGCAGCTCGTCGGCGCAGCGGGCAATGGTCAGCTGGATCAGCGTGGGCGGGCACACATGGCCGCAGGACCGGGCCGCCCCGGCGATGGCGTTGTACACCGCCTGGTGGTCCTCCACAAAGTCCGGCACGCAGATATAGCCGATGCGCTCGCCGGGCAGGGACAGGGACTTGGAATAGGAGTAGCACACGATGGTATTGCGGTACACCGTGGGGATGAAGGGCACCTCCACGCCGCCGTATACCAGTTCCCGGTACGGCTCGTCGGCGATGATGTAGATGGGGTGGCCGTACTCCGCCCCCTTGCGCTCCAGCAGCCGGGCCAGGCCCTCTAAGGTCTGCCGGGTATACACCACGCCGGAGGGGTTATTGGGGGAGTTGATGATGATGGCCTGGGTACGGGGGGTCAGGCGGCGCTCCACCTGGTCCAGGTCGATCTGGAACGCATCGGTGTCTGCCGGCACCACCACCAGATGACCGCCGTTGGACTCGGTAAAGGGCCGGTACTCCGGGAAAAACGGCGCCACCGCCATGATCTCGGAGTCCTCCTCCGCCAGCAGCGCCTTGATGACGGCAATCAGCCCCGGGGCCGCGCCGCAGGTGAGAAACAGGTTCCCGGGCTTCAGCTCCATGCCGAACCGGCGGTTCAGGTTGGCGGCAATGGCCTCCCGGGCCGCGTCGAAGCCGCAGGCCATGGAGTACCCGTGGACCTTGATGGAATCGGTGTCGTTGAGAATGTCGTGGATGGACTGGTTGACCTTGGCCGGAGCAGGGATGCTGGGATTTCCCAGGGAATAGTCGAACACGTTCTCCGGCCCCACCACCTGCGCCTGCTCCAGGCCATAGGCAAACAGCTCCCGGATCACGGAGGGCGCGGTGCCCAGCTGATAGAATTTCTGGTTTACCATAACATACTCTCCTCTATGTACGTGGTTTGGTCAGGACAGGTGCATCCGCCGGGACAGGACGCTGCCGGCGGCGATGGAAGCCAGCTTGGAATAGGCGCTGTCGGACCGGGACACCAGCACGATGGGCACCTTAGCCCCCAGGATGACCCCGGCGTTCTTGGCCCCGCCGAACAGGGTGGCGGCCTTGCCGATGCCGTTGCCCACCTCATAGTTGGGCACCAGCAGGATGTCCGCCATGCCCGCGCCGGGGGCACTGTAGTGCTTGTGGCGGCAGGCCTCCGGGCTGACAGCCAGGTCCAGGGCCACCGGCCCGCAGACGTTCATGTGATACTTGGCCCAGCGGTCCGTCATATGGGCCAGGGCGTCGGCGTCCACGGTGGACTGAATTTTCGGATTCACCTGCTCCGCGCCGCAGATGCAGGCGGCGTTGATGGTCTCGTACCCCAGAGCCTGGAAGCACATGGCGGCGTTTTCCAGAATGTCCGCCTTTTTCTCCAGGTCCGGGAAGGTGTTCACGCCGCCGTCGGTGAGGATAATCATCCGCCCCAGGGCGGGGATCTCATAGAACATGCAGTGAGTGGTCAGGCGGCCGGTGCGCAGGCCGTGCTCCTTATTGAACACCGCCCGCATCAGGTCGGCAGTGCCCAGGATGCCCTTCATCAGGAAATTGGCCCGGCCCTCCGCGCACAGGGCCACGGCCTTGGCGGCGCAGTCGGTGTCCGTGTCGCCGGGGATGATCTCATAGGCGGCGGGGTCCTCCCCCAGCTCCCTGAGCATGGCGGCGATCTCGTCCGCGTGGCCCACCAGCACAGGAACGGCAATGCCCTCCCGCCGGGCCTCCGCCACCGCCTCGATCACCGGCCGGTCATGGGCGGCGGCCACGGCGATGATCCCGGGCTCCCCGCCCCGGGCAGCCTCGATGATGCCGTCAATGGTCTTGATCATACTGCTTTCCTCCTTGTATTCCTCCATAAAAAATGCGTCTGTCCCTTGTGATATTCTGACCATATTATACAGCGCCGCCCCGGACCCGTCAATGCAAAAACGCCGAATGGTTCAATAAAATTTCGCCGCCCGCCCCGGATAAAAAATATGCCGCTCTTGGGCGGCATATCATCGTATCAAAGGCCTCGCAGAGTTCACGGCCCGCAGGCCGTGAATCAAATTCAATCCGTTTTTTGCGGCGGCGTGTACGTCGCAAAAAACTCTTTGCGCGGAGAGAGTGTGTCCCGCCGGGTTTCATGCCCGGCGGGACGCGCGGTTCGGAGCGAGAACTCTTTTGGTGAAAAAGGACATCGTCCTTTTTCACCACTCGTTTTATCCATCGTACACGCCCAGGATGACGATACCCGCCACCACCAGGGCGATCATGAGATAGTGCTTCAGGGACAGCTTCTCCTTCAGGAAGATCCGGCTCCACACCACCGACGCCACGCAGTAGGCGGAGATGATGGGGGCGGAGATGGCCACATGGGCCGTATCGGACAGGGCGAAGATGTAGGCGAACTGGCCCGCCGTCTCGAAGGCCGCGCCGGCATACTTTGGGGCCTCCTGCCGGGCGATGAGCTTCTGCTTCCGGATCAGCACCACATAGATAAAGCACACGATGCCCGCCAGCAGGAAGGTCAGCTCATAGGCGCAGTTGGCGGCGCTGGCGGCGTAGTCGGAGCACTCATCCGCCGTGGCGAACAGCCCCTGCGCCATCGCCTCGCCGGACAGCTTGTCCAGCACCCGGGAGTCGGCAAAGGTCCCCGCCGCGTCCAGCACGCAGTAAGCAATGGGCAGCAGCAGAGCCAGGGCAGACTTGGCATAGCGGCGGTTGGCCGCCTCCTGCCGCCTCCGGCGCAGGTCCTCGTCCTCGTGGGCCTCCACCACACCCAGGCCGATCACGCCCACGCACACCAGGGCCGTGGCCACCAGCTGGGCCGGAACCAGCTCGCCTATGCCGCCGGTAAGCAGGCACAGCACCGCCACCAGCGCGCCGGAGGAGTTGCAGATGGGGGACGAGATGGACAGCTCAATGTACCGCAGGCCGATGTACCCCATGGCCATGGACGAGATGTACAGCAGCGACACCGGCAGATACGTCCAGATGATCTCCCAGGTCACCTGGGTGCCGCCGATGAAGATCTCATACGCCGCGTGCAGACCCATGACCACACCCACAGCCGTGACCATTTTCAGGTGGCTGTATTTATCGGTCTCCGACTGGCAGCCGATTTTGGAAAACAGGTCCGATCCGCTCCAGCACAGCAGAGCGATTAGGGAAAGCCAGAACCACATGTGATTTTTTCTCCTTTTACAATTACATTTTACAATTACATTTCGATGATTCCTGCATCCAGCAGCTTCTGGATGCTCATGAGAATGCCCAGCTTGGCGTGGAACCAGGTGAGCCCCCCCTGGAAATACACCGCGTAGGGCGGGCGGATGGGCCCGTCGGCGGACAGCTCGATGGACGCCCCCTGCACAAAGGCCCCGGCGGCCATAATGACCTCCGACTCATACCCGGGCATGGCCCAGGGCTCCGGGGTCACATAGCTGTCCACCGGCGCGGCGGACTGGATGCCCTTGCAGAAGGCCACCATGGCCTCCCGGCTGCCCAGCTCCACCGCCTGGATGATATCCCGGCGTGTTTCGCCGCTGCCGGGCACTACCCGGAAGCCCAGCTTTTCATAGCAGGCGGCGGCAAACACCGCGCCCCGCACCGCCGAGGACACCACCGTGGGGGCCAGGAACAGTCCCTGGTAAAAGCTGGTCAGAAGCCCCAGATTGGCCCCTACCTCCCGGCCCAGGCCCGGGGCGCTGAGACGATAGGCGCACCGCTCGATGCACTCCTTCCTGCCGCAGACATAGCCGCCGGTGGGAGCCAGACCGCCGCCCAGGTTCTTGATGAGGCTGCCCACCACCATGTCGGCCCCCACGTTGGTGGGCTCCTGGGTCTCCACAAACTCGCCGTAGCAGTTGTCCACCATGCACAGCACGTCGGGCTTGCACTCCTTGCAGAAGGCAATGAGCTTTCCGATCTCCTCCACGGAATAGGATGGCCGGGTGGCGTAGCCCTTGGAGCGCTGGATGGTGATGAGCCTGGTCTTTTCGTTGATGGCCGCCCGGATGCCGTCATAGTCGAACCCGCCGTCCGGCAGCAGATCCACCTGCCGGTACGAAACGCCGTACTCCTTCAGGGAGCAGGGGGAGGGCCGGATGCCGATGACCTCCTCCAGGGTGTCATAGGGTCCGCCCACCGGGCTGAGCAGCTCGTCCCCGGGCAGCAGATTGGCCCCCAGGGCCAGGGCCAGGGCATGGGTGCCGCAGGTGATCTGGGGCCGCACCAGGGCCGCCTCGGCGCCGAAGCAGTCGGCATATACCCGCTCCAGGTTGTCCCGGCCCTCGTCGTCATAGCCGTAGCCTGTGGAGAGGTTGAAATGGGTGGCGTTCACCCGGTTTTTCTGCATGGCGGCGATGACCTTGGCCTGGTTGAACTCCGCCACCTGGTCAATGTGCCGGAACTGGTCCGTCAGCCCCTCCAGCACCTCCTGGCCGAAGCGCAGCACCTGATCGCTGACGCCCAGCCGGTTATAAATGGAATTGGTATCCGTCATTTCTCCTCATTCCTTCCCATATCTTCTAAAATCTGCCGGGCCACCCGGTCCAGCACCTCGGGCTTGGACAGCACCAGGCCGCTTTCGCCGCTGCCCAGCACCAGCACCGTGTCCCCGGGCCGTATGTCGTAAAACTGCCGGGCCTCCTTGGGAATCACGATCTGTCCCCGCTCTCCCACCCGGGCCGTGCCAAAGATCCGGTGACTTTTCGGCTTGCCCAGAATGTGCTTTCCTCCGGCCATGCGCCCACCTCGCAAATTCATACTTTTCACACAAATGTGACAGCTGACAGTATACCACATTTTTCCCCATTTGCAAGAGAAAATTGTATTTCATCCCTACCATTTCCCGCCGCCTCCGCCTGCCGTTGCCCGGCCCGCCGGGGACGTCGGCCCCTATGAGCTTGGCTCACCCTCTGGGAGAGCTGTCGGCGCAGCCGACTGAGAGGGTCCGAAGGGGCGGACAAGCCTGTCCGCCCCTGAAATTCCTACTCCCCCATCAGCTCCTCCAAACGGCGGCGCTTGGTGCGGACGTCGCCGGTCAGGTGCAGCTTGGAATAGATCTGGTTGATGTACTGCTTCACGGTGCCCTCGGTCAGGAACAGCTGCCCCGCGATCTCCCGGTTGCTGAGCCGCCGGGCCATCCGCTGGGCCACGGCCCACTCCCGCTCCGTCAGGGGGGCCAAGGCCTCCGGCCGCTGCTCCTGCTGGGTCCCCTGCTCCAGCACCCGGCTCAGCTCCGCCGCCTCCCGGCCCAGAGTCCCATACTCCGGCAGCAGCTCCCGCAGATAGCGGCCATTTTCCGCAAGGGGCGTCACCAGGCCGTCCGGCTGGGCCAGGGCCGCCGCCTGACGCAGCAGCTCCGCCGCCTCCCGGCGCTTGCCCAGCTTCTCATAGGCCGCGGCGGTCTGCACCAGCACATAGAGCTCCACCAGGGCATAGTGCATCCCCCGGCACAGGGCCAGCAGCCCCTCGCTACCGCCGATGACCCGGGCATAGGCTCCCTGGGCCAGATACACCTGATTTTCGATCATCTGCATCATAGGCAGGCACGGCCCAGGAAATTCACGGTATCCAGCCGATGCTCCCGGAACAGCTCCGGAATATCGTCCGCCCGGCCCAGCACCGCCTGACAATAGGCGGCGGTGCTGTCGAAAATATGCAGCCACATGGCATTGTGCTGCTGCAACAGCTGCCGGCGGCGGCGCAGGTCCACCCCCACCGCCTCCCCGGCGGCCATGTGCAGCCGCATCTCCAGAAAGTCGCAGCACAGGGCCATATTCTCCTGTCCGCTGCCGCTGATGGCCGCCCGGGCCCGCTCCAGAGCAATGGCCGCGTCGTTGAGGCGCCCCTGGGCCAGGGCCGCCTCGCCCTCCATGATCCGCTGGGCGCCCATGCCGTGGCCGCCGGTGATCTTGTAATAGTGGGGCATGCAGTCGTCCATCTCCGCCAGCTCCCGGGAAAGCTGCCCCGGGGTTCGGTGGAACATCATCAGCACCGACGGCGACCCGAAGGTCCAGCTGCCGCGGCTCTGGATGCTGACGGCCTGGTCGGTCATCTGGCGGCTGGCGCTGCGGTGCAGGCGGCTCATCTCCGTGATGTCGTTGTAATGCAGGAAGCTCTCGATCAGGTCGCACTCTCCCAGCAGATTGCCCCGCTGCCGGGGCGTCATGTCCGGGTGATTCCGGACGGATTCCAGCAGCAGCGCCTTCAGCTGCTGCATCCGGGGGATCTGCCCCCAGGTGAACATCCGCCGCATCAGCACCAGCAGGGCCGTGGGGTGCTCCATCAGCACCTGGTCGCCGCAGCGGTCCAGCAGCTCCAGCACCTGCTGGGGCCGCAGGGCCGCCAGCAGAATGCCCGCGTCCTGCTGCACCACCTCCAGGGCGTCGTCCCACCGGCCTGCCTTACTATAGGCCGCCAGGGCCTGCAAATATTGTCCGTTTTCCGCGTACCAGTGGCCGTACCGGGCCTGATACGTCGCCTGCTCCTGCGGCGGCAGGGCATCGAAGTCCCGCTGGGCGCAGGCTTTCATCATGTGGTGGAACCGGTATCCCCCGCCGGGCAGGCGGGTGACAAAGGCGTTTTTGGCCGTCAGATCGGACAAAATCTCCGCCGTGTCCGGTTCCTTCGTGATAAACTGGGCCATCTCCCCGGTGAACTCGTCCGCCAGGCCCATCACCGCCAGGAACTTCTGCCGCCGGGGCGGCAGAGGCCGCAGCATGGCGGCGGTGAACATATCATAGATGTCCGCCGTCTCCGCCGGGGCGGTCCCCCGGTCCGCCAGAGCCTGCAAATGCAGATACACGGCGGCCATCCACCCCTCGGTGGCCTGCTGCAGCTCCGCCAGCTGCTCCCGGTCCAGGGCCGCGCCGAACCGGTGGGCATAGGCCGCCAGCTCATCGCCCTCCAGCCGCAGCTGCCCGGCCCCGATGCGGTGCAGACGCCCGCCCAGCCGCAGCACCTGGTCCCCGGACAGGGCCTTGTCCCGGCTGGCGGCGATCAGATGCACATTATCCGGCAGTCTTGCCGCCAATTCGCACAAGAAGCGGGCCACCCGCCGGTCCGGCATCAGGTGCAGGTCGTCCAGAAACACATACCATGGCTCCTGCCGCCGCAGCTCCCGGCACAGGGTGTCGGCCAGCAGACCGGCGGACGCCGGATCCCCGGGGCACTCGAAGCCCTCCAGCGCCGTCAGTCCCGCATCCCGGAAGGCCCGGCGGCCGCTTTGCCACAGGGCGGGCAGGCTGTCGGAATAGATGCTGATGCGGATGGCGCAGCCCGGGGGCTGGGTCCCCAGGAACCAGTTCACCGCCGTGGTCTTGCCGTAGCCCATGGGAGCCGTTACCACCGTCAGGGCGCAGCGGCCCACCGGCTCCAGGCTGGCCCGGAGTCTTGGGGAAATATAGATCGCGCCGGTGTCCGGCTTTCGTTTTGCCATGAAAAATGCCTCCTTACCGGGCCATATAGGCCGCGGCCCGCTGGGTTAGCTTGCTGTATACCCGCTGGACCATCCACGGCTCCGTGGAGGCCTTCAGGGCCTCCTCCGGCGTGAACCAGGCAACGCCGCTGTTTTCATCGGGCTTCTGCCGCAGCTCGTGGTCCATGGCCCCCAGCAGATAGGTGACGTTCATGTGAATGTGGCTGGGGACATACTGCCCCCGCTTCTCGTGGCCGTCCACGGTCAGGCACTCCAGGGAGAAAATCCCCGGATGCAGCAGCTCCAGCCGCTGCAGCCCCGTCTCCTCCGTCACCTCCCGCATGGCCACCGCCAGCAGGTCCCGGTCCCCGTCGGCGTGTCCGCCGGTCCAGGACCAGGAGTGATAGAGGTTGTGATACACCATCACCACCTGCCGCCGGTCCGGGCTTAAAACCCAGGCGGAGGCGGTCATGTGGGCGGTGAGATTTTCCCGTTCAAATGCGTCTGGATTTCCCGCCAAAAACCGCAGTATCCCGGCCTTGTCCCGCTGTTCCTGGGGACAAAGCGGGACAAAGTTTTTGATTTCCTGTATGATATCCATATTATTCACTCTCATTCGCTATCAGGTTCCGGACGATGGCGGAGGCCATCAGGATCCCCGCCGTGGAGGGTACCCAGGGCACGCTGGCCGGAACGCTGCGCCGCCCGGGGGAGGGGGCCTCCAGCTGCCGGGTCTCGGCGGCAGGCTCCGGACTGTACACCACCTGCAGATGCCGGATGCCCCGGTCCCGCAGCTCCCGGCGCATGACCCGGGCCAGAGGGCAGACAGAGGTCCTGGAAATGTCCGTTATCTGCAAAAGGCTGGGGTCCAGCTTGTTGCCGGTGCCCAGGGCGGAGATGATGGGGATGCCCCTCTCCCCCGCCTGCTGGATCAGGTCCAGCTTGCAGGTCACCAGGTCGATGCAGTCGGCGATATAGTCGAATTTCCCGGCGAAAAAGTCCTCCCGGTGGGCGGCGTCATAGGTGGCGCACAGGGGGTGGACCCGGATGTCCGGGTTGATGTCCCGGCACCGCCGGGCTGCCGCCTCCGCCTTATACTCCCCCACGGTGGAGGACAGGGCGTACATCTGGCGGTTGATGTTGGTGAGGCTCAAGGTGTCCTGATCCACCAGGGTCAGCTCCCCCACCCCGGATCGGGCCAGTATCTCGGCGGCATAGCTGCCCACGCCGCCCAGGCCGAACACCGCCACATGACAGCGGGAGAGCTTCTCCAGTGCCCGGTCCCCCAGGACCATTTCCGTCCGTAAAAATCTGTGTTCCATGGTGATCTCCTTATATCCCCCGGCCATCACATACCGCGGCAGGGGGCTGCTGATTTTTCCCAGTATATCACACTTTTTCGCGGATTTCCACCCCGCCGGAAAGCCGCCCCGCGAAAAATGGCGTGCGCCGCAGCACACGCCATTTTTTGAGCTTATCCTATTTTCGCCCTGTGTCAGCTCCGCTTTTTCCGGGGCAGCAGCACCAACGCTGCGCCGCCCAGCAGCAAAACCGCGCTCCACAGAACCACATAGCTCTCGTCGCCGGTCTTGACGCCGGGATTTTCGGGCTGAGTGGGCTGCTCGGGCTGATAGTTCGGGTCCTCCGCGCCGCAGGCGGTGCACTTGCCGTCCTGATAGTCGTGGCCCTTGGCGGGGATCACCTGACCCCGGGCCAGCAGTTCGCCGCGCTGACGGCGGTAACGCGCTCATCCGCCCCGCTGGTGGAGGCATAGGCGCAGCTGCTGTCCAGGTAGTAGACGTTCTCCACCTGGGAGCCGCTTTTCTTCATATCCCGGCCGATGACGCCGCCCAGATTATTGCACACCAGGCCCTCGCCCAGGGTCACATTGCCATAGTTATAGCTGTTTGCGATGCTGCCATCGCCGAACTGACCCACGACGCCGCCGACGCCGCCGTTGGCATAGGTGCTGTGACCGCCGGAGACGGTGGCCACGTCATAGCCCTCCCGGCGCTCCGCCTGCCGCTGGTCGGGGTCCAGAGCCAGTACCGTCTGCGGCAGCAGACTCAGCACCATCAGAACCGCCAGCAAGGCCGCCGAAACGCGCTTGGAGATTTGCTTCGCTTCTTGTAATTTATAAAAGCCTTCATCCGGATTTTATACGTTGATAAACCCGGATTTCCGTCCCTCGTGCACCTCAATTGAGGATAACGCATCCCCGCAAAAGCGGGGCATAGCCCCGCCATTGGGTGCGACGGTATATGCGGCAGGGCACGCGGGCCCTGCCCTACAGGATATTCTGTCGGTGCACAATCCGTAGGGGCGGACGACTCTGTCCGCCCAAAAGCCACCGCCCGGTCACGCGTCGTATACGCAGCCCTTCACGCTGCCGCCGGGGACGGGGATGTCCGCCACCGTCAGGGGAATGCGGTAAATCTCCCGCAGCAGCTCCTCCGTCAGGGTCTCCGCCGCCGGGCCGAAGGCCCGCACGCCGCCCTCCCGCAGCACCAGAACATCCGTGGCAAACCGGAAGGCGTGCTCGGGGTTGTGGGTGGACAGCAGCACCGTGTACCCGCTGTCGGCCAGCTGACGCACCTGCCGCAGCAGGCGGAACTGGTTGCCGTAATCCAGGCTGGCGGTGGGCTCGTCCATCAGCAGAATTTTCGCCTGCTGGGCCATGGCCCGGGCGATCAGGGCCAGCTGCCGCTCGCCGCCGGAAATTTCGTTAATGCCCCGGGCCGCCAGGTCCCGGATGCCCAGGGTCTCCAGCACCCGGTCCGCCGTCTCCTGCTGGGACGGCCCCGGCCCGTGGAAGGGGTCCGCTCCCATCAGCACCGTGTCCCGGACGGTGTAATTATACACCGGGGCGCTGGACTGGGGGATATACGCCGCCAGCCGGGCCAGGCTGCGGCGGTCCAGGGAGCGCAGATCGTGTCCGCACAGGGCGATCTCCCCCCGGTACCGGGGCAGAAAGCCCAGGATGCACCGGAACAGGGTACTCTTTCCCGCCCCGTTGGGGCCCAGCACCGCCACCAGCTGCCCGGGCCTGGTCCGGAAGCTCACCTGCCGCAGCACCTGCCGCTTCCCGTAGGCAAAGGACAGGTCCCTCACGTCAATGGACACGGCGGCCACCTCCCGTCACGATCAGATACACAAACAGCGGCGCGCCCACAAAGGCCGTGAGAATGCCCAGCGGCAGTTCTCCGGTGGTCACCAGCCGGGCAATGTCGTCCACTGCCAGCAGAAATGCCGCCCCGAACAGGGCCCCGGCGGGGATCAGCCGCCGGTAGTCATAGCCGAACAGCATCCGGCAGAAGTGGGGGATCACCAGGCCCACCCAGCCGATCATGCCGGACACCGCCACACTGGCGGAGGTCAGCAGCGTGGCGCACACGATCACCGCGCCCCGCAGCCGCCGGGTGTTCACGCCCATGGACTGGGCCTCCTCCTCCCCCAGGGTCAGCAGGTTCATCCGCCACCGGAGCACCAGCAGCGGCACCATCCCCAGGGTCACCGGAATGGACAGAAACAGCACGTCCTTGTCCTTGATGGAGGACAGGGACCCCATCAGCCAATAGGTGATGGCGGGCAGCTGCTGCTGGGTATCTGCCACCAGCTTCACAAAGGACGTCCCCGCCGAAAACAGGGACGAGATCATCATGCCCGCTAAAATCAGGGCCACCGTCTGGTTTGTTCTGGACAGGCGGCTCACCAGCCACGCCGCCGCCACGGCCAGCAGACCGCAGCAGAAGGCGGCGGCGGAAATGCCGAAATAGCCCGCCCCCAGCAGGATGGCCACCGCCGCGCCGAAGCCTGCGCCGGTGGAGGCCCCCAGAATGTCCGGCGACACCATGGGGTTGCGGAACATCCCCTGATACGCCGCGCCGGACACCGCCAGCGCCGCTCCCACCAGGGCAGCCGCCGCCACCCGGGGCAGCCGCACGGCGAACACCACTTTATCGTCGCTGAGGGGCCAGTCCGCCGCGCCGCCGGTGACCTTTGTCCACAGCATATGCAGCAGCTGCCCCGGGGACAGGGCATACCGCCCCAACAGCAGCGACCCCAGCAGCACCGCCAGGAAAACAGCCCCCAGCACCGCGAACCGCCGGGCATAGCGCTTATCCGCCGCGGTCATCTGCTGCCCCCGTTGCTTCGGCTGTCCCGGACGATGTAATAGGTGCCGGTCTCGGCGTCGGTCATGGTCACGGCGTGGTCCTTATCCACCGCGGCGATCAGTCCGGCGATGGTGGTGTCAAAGGCCGCCAGCAGCAGCATACACAGAACCAGGGCGCGGCAGATTTTCCTCATAGCGTTCCTCATTTCAGGGTGGAGCGGCTGAGCATACGCTCGGCCTCCTCCGCCGTCAGGTCATAGTGCCAGAACAGCCGGTAATACTCCTGGGCCACCTGCACCATGTCATAGTCGTACAGCTCCGGATACAGCAGGTTCCCCAGCCACCAGATGCCCAGCACCCGGTTCACCGACGGCGGGGAGCTCATCCAGTCATAGGGCAGGCCGGGAATCTCGTAATACCGCCCGTTCTGAACGGCGGTGAGGCCCGCCCATTCCCCCTGGGTCAGGGTGTCGTAGGGGCCGCCGGTGGACAGCAGAATCACGTCCGGCTCCACGGCGTATACCTCCTCCAGACTGACGGTGGTGCCGCCGCCCCGGTTGCTGACCTCCTCCGGGATGATGGCGTTGACGGCCCCCACCAGGTCGATGACGTCCGCCTGGACGGACCCGGCGGCGTTGCAGGCAAGGCCCGTGGACCCGGTGCCGAACAGCACGGAAAGCCGCTGGCTCTCCGAAATTTTTGCAGAATTCTCCTGGGCCATGGTCACGCTTTTCTCAATGAATTGGGCCAGAGGCTCCGCCATGCCGGCCCGGTTCAGGATATCCCCCAGGGTCCGGTAGGCGGCGGCCATATCGTCCAGGTCCGCCTCGATGAACACCGTGGGGATGCCGGTCTGCTTCTGGATGCGGTCCATATCGTCGGCGATGGTGTCCTTGGCGTCGCCCAGGTCGATGATGATCTGGGGCCGGGCGTCGATGAGGAACTCCATATTCAGGTTGGCCTTGCTGCCGTAAAACTGGCCGAAGGTGGGCAGATAGCGGACCTCCTCCGGGAAATAGGGCATCTGGGCCGTGCTGGGACTGCTGGAAAGCCCCGCCAGCAGGTCATAGGCAATGGGCATCAGGATCATCTGGGCCGTGGAGCCGCTGGGTGCCACCCGCTGGATATCGGCGGGTATCTCCACCTGCCGTCCGGCGGAGTCGGTGATGACCCGGGTCTCCACCCCCTCCAGGGGGTCATAGCCCTGCTTTTTGCCGCAGGCGGCCAGGGGCAGACACAGGCACAGGGCCAGGAATAGGGCGAGAATACGCTGTTTCATAGGTCACTCCTTATCAGAATCAGGCCGGGACGGAAGGGGTCGGAAATCCGGCTGGCCCGGCAGCCAGCCGTCACCGACCCGCCGCTGGGGCGGCGGGGGAGGGGGGATCAGGGCATCATTCTCCCCGCTGTAAAAGGCGCGGTTGTTTTCGATGAGCTGGGGAAGGGTCACGGGGCGGTAGAAATTCACGTCCACCCCGGCGTTGAGCACCCGGGGCATCTGGCGCAGGATGTCGTATTCCGGGCCACGGGTCTGGTGCAGGTGGTCGTGGACCATATAGCCCCGCTTGCGGTACAGAATGGGATAGTGGCAGAGGATAATGTGCGTGTCGCCGTCGTCGATCTCGTTGAAGTCGGTGACGGTTTCAAAATAGCGGTACAGCTCCCCGGCGTTTTCAAAGCCGGTGTCGTGGTTGCCCCGGATCAGGTGCTTATGGCCCCGGAGCCGGGACAGGGCGTCCCCGGGCACCAGGCCCCGGTTATAGCCCACGTCCCCCACCACATACACGGTGTCCTCCTCCGAAACGGCCTCGTTCCACCGGTGGATGAGCTGGCGGTCCATGTCCTCCACGGTGTCGAAGGGCCGGGAGGGCAGAAAGGGTTCATAGTGAAAATGCAGGTCGGCGGTATAGAAGATCATGGCGTCCTCCCATAGCGATATTTTCAAAATAGAATAACGAATCTCAAAAAAATTTAGATAACCAGACGGATTTTTATTCAGTATAGCAAAATCCGCCGGGATTGTCAATACGGCAGGGCGGGAAAATGCCATTTTGGGCATGACAGAGCCCCGGACGGCGGAAGGCAGATATGGCCGCCCGGGGCTTTGTCTATTTCATTCGCTCCACAGCCGCACCGTCCGTGGGGCGGTGTCGCCGTCTGGCAGCAGCGACGCCGCGAAGCCCGCGGGCTGATACGTCAGCTCCAGCAGGAATTGATCGGGCTGATCCAGATAGTCCGGGTACTCGTCCAGCACCATCACCAGCTCCAGCTGCTGCCCCTGAGCGGGCAGCGGGTTCAGCCAGCCGTTTACCACCTGATCGCTGAACTCCACGCCGGACTCATACCCCAGGGGCAGGACGCCCTTGGAGGTGTCGTGGATGTAGAATTGGGCGTTCAGCTGATAAAGCTGCCCGTCATAGAACCCGTAGACCTTTCCCTCCGTCAGCTTCAGGGGGATGTCCTTGCTGCTGGAACGCAGGAGAAAGTAGTAAAGATATTTCTGGTTGGGGACCTTCTGGATGACTACGCTGCCGTCCTCAGCCGTATAGCTCTCCTGGACGGCCTGGCCGGGAATGCTCAGCCTGGTCAGGCGGGGCGTCAGGGCCTGGGCGGTGTACCGGGCTTCGGCGTACCACAGAATGCCGGACAGCACCAGCAGCGCCGCCAGGACGATCACCGCCGCCCACAGGGCCTTCCGCCGCCGCCGCAGACGGCGCAGCAGCCGGGCCTCCTCCTGAAACTGCGGCTCCAGCAGGGGGTGGCACATTTCGTCCGCCGTCCGGCGGCAGGCTTCGCACCCGGCCAGGTGCTCCTCCAGAGCCTCCCGGGATTCCGGGCTCAGCATCCCCTCGGTGTACAGGGGCATCAGATCCTGGGCCAAGGCACAGTCGATGGTTTTCATGGCGTTCCCTCCATTTGCTCCATGATTTTCTTCCGGGCCCGGTGATAGGTGACGCAGGCCCAATTTTCACCCTTTTCAAACAGGCTGCCGATGTCGCGGAAGGACAGCTCCCCCAGCACCCGCAGCAGAAATACCTCCCGGTACGGCTCCGGCAGCCGGTGCAGCAGCCGGTGGATGCGCAGGGCCAGGTCCTTGTCCTCAAAGGCGGCGGCAAAGTCCCGGCTGTCCGGCAGGGCGGCGGTGTCGTCCAGGGGCTGGCACCGGCCCTCCTTCCGCCGCAGGGAGGTCCAGGTGTTCCGGGCGATCTGGCACAGCCAGGTGGAGGCGGCGCACTCGCCCCGGAAATCCGGCAGGGCCACCATGGCCCGGTAAAAGGTCTCCGCCGCCAGCTCCTCGGCGGCGTGTTCGCTGCCGGTGAGCCGCAGAGCGTAGCGGTACACCGTCTGATAGTGGCGGCGGTACAGCTACTCCATATCCTGGGCCATGTCCTCCCTCCTTTCTGTTTATTAGACGCGCGGTGCAGCGGAATCTGACAGAAAATTTCAAAAAAAATCCCCTTATGCGGGGGCATAAGGGGATTTTTGGGGGTCAGGTATTCAGATACGGGTCGTCCAGGCGGCCCAGACGGCGCAGCATGGTCTTTTTCACGGCCTTGAAGATGTTCTCATACCCGGTGCAGCGGCACAGATGGCCGGACAGCAGCTTGCGCAGCTGGTCGTCGGTGTAGTACACGCCCCGGTCCAGGATCTCCACCGCCGTCATGATAAAGCCCGGGGTGCAGAAGCCGCACTGAATGGCCGTCTCCTCCATGAAGGCCTGCTGGATGTCGGACAGCTCACCGTTGGGGCCCATAAGCCCCTCCAGGGTGGTGATGTGCTTGCCCTCGGCCCACACGGCCAGGTACAGGCAGGAGTTGTAGCACTCGCCGTCGATGAGGACGTTGCAGGCGCCGCATTCGCCTACCTCGCAGCCCTTCTTCACGGAGGTCATGGAGAAGTCGTTGCGGAGCATATCCGTCAGAGATGCCCGAACGTCCACCATTTTTTCCACTTCCTTGCCGTTGAGGAAGAACGTCACCAGCTGATACTGATTCTTTGCCATTACAGCTCACCTCCCGCCAGCTTCACGGACTCCATCAGGCAGCGCTTGGCGCTTTCCACGGCGATGTGGGACCGGAAAGCCTTGCTGGCCCGCCAGGAATCCCGGGGGCGGATGTCCTCCAGCACCGTGCGGCCGAACTGCTGAATGTTCTCCAGGGTGACTTCCCTGCCGTTGATGAAAGCCTCGGCGTTCAGCGCCCGCAGAGGCACGGGGCCCGCCACGCCGAAGGCGATGCGCACCCGCTCAAAGGTCTTTTTGTCCGGGCTCAGCCGGGCGTTGACGGAGGTGCCCAGGGTGGCGATGTCCATGGCGTTGCGCATGGCATACTTGATATAGTGACCGAAGGTCCGGTCATAGGACGCCTTGGGGATGAGAATGGCGGTCTGGATCTCGCCGTCCTCGATCCGCAGGTCCACGGTGCCGGCCTTGATGTAGAAATCCTTGATGGGCACCCGGCGGACGCCGTTTTTGCCGGTGATCTCGATGATGGCCTCCCAGGCGTGGAGGGTGGAGGCGGAGTCGGCGGAGGTGACGCCGTTGCAGGTGTTGCCGCCGATGGTTCCGGCGTTGCGGATCTGGGGGCCGCCCACCATGTCCACGGCCTCGCCCAGGACGTTGATATACCGCTGGATCAGAGGATCGGCGGTGATGTGGCTGAAGGTAGTGAGACTGCCGATGCGGAGGTTCTCCTCCTCGTCCAGGGACACGCCCCGCATTTCCCGGCATCCCTGGATGCTGATGAGGGCCTTTCCGGCCCGCTTGCCCTCCCGCATCTGCACCAGCACGTCGGTGCCTCCGGCGATGATCTGGGCCTCGGGATGCTCCAGCCGCAGGCGGATGGCGTCCTGGACGCTTTGGGCCTGGTAGAGCGCTGACATATCATACATAGCGGTATTTCCTCCTTAGTCCCGGATCAGGCCCTCTTCCGTGAAGCGCCGGAAAAGGACGTGGGGGGTGATGGGATCCTGGTCGATGGCCACGCCGGTGGCGTTGTAGATGGCGTTGCGAATGGCGGGAGCGCCGGAGCAGGCCGGGGGCTCGCCCAGGGCCTTGGTGCCGAAGGCGCTGGTGGGCTCGGCATTTTCCACGAACTGCGCCTCCAGATGGGGGTGGTCCATGATGGTGGAGAGCTTATAGTCCAGCAGGTTGTTGTTCAGGGGACGGCCGGTCTTTTCGTCGAACAGCAGCTGCTCGGACAGACCGTAGCCGATGGCCATGGACATACCGCCGTGGACCTGGGCCTCCGCCAGGGCCGGATTCACCAGCTTGCCGCAGTCGTGGACATTGATGATGTCCTTCAGCGTCACCTTGCACATGGGGATGTCCACCTCCACCTCGGCGAAGGTGCAGCCGAAGGAATAGGCGTTGTTGCGGATGGTATAGGTGCTCTCGGCGGTGATATGCTGGGAGTCGTTGGGGTTATACTGGGCGTGCATGGCCAGCTCCGACAGGCTCATCAGCACCTTGCCGTCGGTGGTGCGGACGATGCTGCCGTCCACGATGTCCATGTTGTACACCGCCTGGCGGGTGAGCTTTCCGGCGTAGTCCAGAATTTTCTCCTTCAGCAGCAGGCCCGTCTGGCGGATGGAGAAGCCCGCCACATAGGTCTGCCGGGAGGCGTAGGCGCCCAGGCCCGTGGGGGTGATGTCCGTGTCCTGGCAGGACACCACGTGGACCCTGCGATAGTCCCCCAGGCCCACCACATCAGCGGCCATCTGGGCATAGACGGTGTCGGCACCCTGGCCGATCTCCGTCTCGCCGCACTGCATGGTGACGCTGCCGTCCAGGTTCAGCTGCATCCGGTTGGAGGACGTCTCCAGAGAGATGGGATACACGGCGGTGTTGTACCAGAAGGTGGCCACACCGATGCCCCGGCGGACGGGGCCGGTGTCCTTGGCGAACTCCGCCACCTTGCGGTCATAGTCGATGTACTTCTTGCCTGCCTCCAGACACTGGCGGAAGGAATCGTCATAGTTCACGTTGTGGGAGAAGCCGTCCTCGTACCCCTGGGGCATGATGTTCTGCATCCGGAAGGCCAGGGGGTCCATGCCCACGGCCTTGGCGCAGTCGTCCACGTTGGACTCATCGGCAAAGGAGGCCTGGGGCATACCGTAGCCCCGCATGGCGCCGGCGGCGGGCCGGTTGGTGAACACGGTCCAGGCGTCGCACTCCATGTTGTCGCAGGGATAGTGCTGGGGGAAGGAGCCCATGGCCTTGGCCACGATGCTGTGTCCGTGGGAGGCGTAGGCCCCCTGGTTGGAGAACAGCTCCACCTTTCGGGCGGCAAAGGTGCCGTCCGGCCGGAGCCAGGACACAATGTGGAACCGGATGGCGTGGCGCACCCGGTTGGAGACGAAGGTTTCCTCCCGGGAGCAGTCGATGCGGACGCAGCGGCCCTGGACCTGGGTGGAGCACCAGGCGCACAGGGGCTCATACAGGGCGTCCTGCTTGTTGCCGAAGCCGCCGCCGATATAGGGCTTTACCACCCGGATATCGCTCCAGGGGCAGCCCAGGGCCTGGCCCACCACCCGGCGGATGATGTGGGGAATCTGGGTGGAGGCCACCACGGTGATGCGGCCGTTTTCCTCATAGGCGAAGCACCCGTGATTCTCAATGTGGCAGTGCTGCACCGTGGGGGTGTCGTACCAGCCCTCTACCTTGATGAGGCCCGGCTCCCGGATGGCGGCCTGATAGTCGCCCTTCTTCATGTCGGTGTGCTTGAGGATGTTGTTGGGAAAGGCCTCGTGGAGCTGGGGCGCACCGGGCTTCATGGCCTCCTGGGCGTCCAGCACCAGGGGAAGCTCCTCATACTCCACCTGCAAAGCCCGGACGCCCTGCATGGCGGCCACCTCGTTTTCCGCGATGACCACGGCCACGTCGTCGCCGTAGTAGCGGACGTGCCGGTTCAGAAGATGCCGGTCCGCCACGTCCTGGTGTCCCGGGTCCATGGACCAGGGGTGACCGGCGGTGGGGAAGGGATGCTCCGGCACGTCGAAGCAGGTCAGGACCTTTACCACGCCGGGGATGGCCTCCGCAGCGGACTTATCCACAGACTTCACGAAGCCGTGGGCAATGGTGGAGTGCTTGATGCGCACATACAGCGCGTCCCGGGGCATCAGATCCTCGTAATATTTGGTGCGTCCGGTGGCCTTGTCAAAGGCGTCCACCCGGACCTCCCGTTTTCCAACCTCAGCCATGAATGGTGTCCTCCTCAGCAAAATAAGAAGCCGCGATATCTGGCATAAGCCCTCGTAATTCTTCTTTATTACATTATATCATAGCATATCCCGCCGGATTTGAAAAGTGGTTTTCGTAATTTTAGTTGCAGAATAGCGCCATGACAGAAAAAGCCCCGGCGGGGCTTGTCCGCCGGGGCAGGGGAAATGCTGTGTCAGCGAAAGGAGATCGCTCAGATGGCCTTGCGCTTCTTGGAGGTCACCACCACGGCAGCGCCGGCTGCCATGACGGCCACCAGACCGTACACCACCACGCCGGTATCGGCGGTCTTGGGGCTTTCGGGCTTGGTGGGAGTAGTGGGCTCCTCGGCAGGCAGGGTGATGGTGATGCGGCCCTGGGGCTGGGCATACTGCTCGCCCACCACGCCCTTGAGCTCGGTGGTGATGTAGTCCATCAGCACCTCGTCCAGAGGCAGACCGGTGTCGAACTGGCTGGAGGCGGCAGCGAAGGCATAGTAGGTGTCGCCGCCGGCGGCGCAGAAGTTGTTGGTGACCACGGCATAGGTCTTGTTGGGGTCAAAGGCCTTGCCGTTGACGCTGTTGATGGTGACACGGTTGATGGAAGCGGGACCATAGTAGGTGGCCTTACCGCTGCCGCTGGGATAGGGAGTGGTCTGCGGATCGTATTTCTTGGTGGCGTCAATGGAGATGTTCATGCCGGCAATCTGGGGGAAGCCGCCCAGGGAGTCGGGCAGAGCAAAGGTAGAAGCCTCCAGGGCCTCCAGCAGCTCGGCGCCGGTGACGTACACCACGGCCACGGTGTTGCCGAAGGGCAGCACGGTGTTCACGTCCAGCTTGGAGATGTCGCCCTTGTGGATCCAGGCCCGGATGCCGCCGCCGTTGGTGATGGCCACCACGTTCTCGGCGGGCACGGTGAGCTCAGCGTCCTTGCGGATGGCCCACAGCATGGAGTCGGTGATCAGGTCGCCCAGGTTGGTCTCCTGGGTGCGGTTGCCGGGATCCTTGTCGCCGTTGAGCTCCACGTCGGTTCTGGCAAAAACCTTGCCGTACTCGGCGTTGATGTCGCTGATGATCTTGTCGGCGGCAGCCTTCACGGTGGCGTCCTCCTTGGTGTAGGCGGACAGGTCGATGAGGCCGTTGCTCTCGATGCTCTTGGTGGCGTTGTCAATGACGATGGCGCCCACATAGGCAAGGCCCGTGCCGGTGGACTGGACCATGCTGTTGTCCTTGCTGGCGGTCATCACCGTGTGGGAGTGGCCGTCGATGAACAGGTCGATGCCTTTGACGTTCTGCATCACATTATAGGAGCAGTTGGGCTCGGAGGACTTATCCACGCCCAGGTGGCCCAGAGCGATGACGATATCGGCATTCCCCTCGCTGCGGGCCATGTCCACATCCTCCTGGGTGACCTTGTACAGATCCTTGCCGCCGATGAAGCTCAGGCCCTTCATCAGGGCGGGGTTGGCCTTGGTCTGGGTCTCGGGGGTGGCCATGCCCACAATGGCGATGCGGAACAGCTCGGTCTCATAGGTGTCGTCGGCATAGATGGGAGCGGTGCCGCCGGGGGCGAAGATCAGCTCGCCCTCATCGTCCACCAGGTTGTTGCAGGCCACCATGAAATCGCCCTGGTGCTTTTTCAGGTTCTCCATCAGCTGGGGGAAGCCATAGTCAAACTCGTGGTTGCCCAGGGTGATGACGTCATAGCCCACCAGGGCCATCATGTCCAGGGCGGTTGCGCCCTTGCTGAGGCTGACGTAGGGAGAGCCCTGGCTGTAGTCACCGGCGTCCAGCAGGATCACCTGGTGAGCGCCCTTGTCGTAGCACTCGTCCCGCAGAGCAGCCACCTTGGCGTACTTGTCGATGGCGCCGTGGACGTCGTTGGTGTGCAGGATGACGGTCTTGCCCTCCAGGGAGTCAGGGAGCTGATACGTCTCCTTGTTCTCGCCCCAGGAAGCCGGGACCATCAGCGCCAGCGTCATGACCAGCGCCAGCAGAGTCGCTAAGAATTTCCGCATGGTATCTTTCCTCCTTCATTTTCAGAGCGCAGTATGCGTTCTGTTGTACCCCTATCATACATGATTTTTCCGGAAAAGGAAATTCTTTTTCCTTCTGCAAGGTATACAAAAATATTCCCCCTTTTTTGTTGGATTTTCTCAGGGAAAAACCGGGAAAAACAGTATGTTTTTCTGCCCGTTCCGTGGTATAATAAAAAACCAAGCCATATGATCCGGAAAAGGAGGGCATTTCCATGAAATATCTGTTTCGCGGGGGCACGGTGGTGTCCGGACGGGGGACCCGCCGGGCGGACGTGCTGGTGGAGGACGAGAAGATCCTCCGGGTGGCCCGCAGCATCACCGCGCCGGAGGCCGCCGTCATCGACGTGGAGGGGCAGCTTCTGCTGCCGGGCTTCATCGACGCCCACACCCACTTCGACCTGGACGTGTGCAGCACCACCACGGTGGACGACTTTTTCTCCGGCAGCCGGGCGGCTCTGCGGGGCGGCACCACCACGGTGGTGGACTTCGCCTGCCCCAACAAGGGCGAAACCCTGCACCAGGGGCTGGAGCTTTGGCACAAGAAGGCCGACGGCAACTGCTGCTGTGACTACGGCTTCCATATGACCATCGACGACTGGAATCCCGGCATCGAGGCGGAGATCGACGATATGTACGCCGCCGGGATCTCCTCGTTCAAAATGTACATGACCTATCCCGCCATGATGATCGGCGACGAGGCCATGTATCACGCCCTGAAGAAGCTGAAGGAAAAGGGCGGCATCTGCGGCGTGCACTGCGAAAACAGCGGCGTCATCGACGCGCTGATCGCCGAAAAGAAGGCCGCGGGCCAGATGGGCGTGGGCTCCCATCCCCGGACCCGTCCGGACTTTCTGGAGGCCGAGGCCGTGTCCCGGCTCCTGCGCATCGCCCAGGCGGTGGATATCCCGGTGGTCATCGTGCATCTGACCAACGAGGCCGCCCTGCGGGAGGTGGAGGCCGCCCGCAAACGGGGCCAGCGGGTATATGTGGAGACCTGCCCCCAGTATCTGGTGCTGGAGGACAGCGTGTATGACGCGCCGGAGTATTCCATGGCCGCCCGGTATGTCTGCGCCCCGCCCATCCGGAAGGAGCGGGATCAGCAGGCCCTTTGGACGGCCCTGCGCAAGGGAGAAATCCAGACCGTGTCCACGGACCACTGCAGCTTCACCCTGGAGCAGAAGGACGCCGGACGGGGGGACTTCACCAAAATCCCCGGCGGTCTGCCGGGGGTAGAGAACCGGGGCGAGCTGCTGTATACCTACGGCGTCACCACCCGGAAGATCAGCCTGGCCACCATGTGCCGGGTGCTGTCGGAAAATCCCGCCAAGCTCTACGGGATGTTCCCCCGGAAGGGCGTGCTCCAGGACGGGGCCGACGCGGACATCGTGGTATACGATCCCCAGGCGGACCATGTGCTCCGGGCCGAGGATATGGCCAGCCTGGCCGGTTATTCCCCCTATGAGGGCTTCGCCATCCGGGGCGGCATCCACCAGGTGTGGCTGCGGGGCCGCCTGGCGGTGGAGGACGGCTTCGTTCTGGCCGGGCCTGACGGCAAATATATCCCCCGGGGCAAGTGCAGCCTGTAACCGGGAAATGAGAAAGAAGGCAGCCGTATGAGCGTTCTGTATTGTCAGTCCCCGGCGCTGTTCTGGTGCGCCCTGGCGCTGATCGTGTGTTTCTTTGTGCGCCGGGGGGCCCATCGGGTCCGGGCGGTGCTGGACCTGGTGCTGGGGCTTCTGTGCATCGTGGGCGGCGTGGCCCTGTACTATCTGGGCATGTATAACGACGCCTTCACCATCCGGGACTTCTGGCAGATCCGCACCGCCGGATGGATCGGTCTGGCGGCGGTGGTGCTGCTGACGGCGTGGCAGGTGATCAAGGCCACCCGCCGCAGCGTGTCGGTCCGCCGGGCCGCCCGCCAGGCAGAGCGGGACGAAAAGGCCCGGCAGAAGGAACTGGAGGATGCCCGCAGTCGGGCCTATGCCGCCGGTCAGGAGGACGCCAAGGCCGCCAGCCGGGTGGCCGAAAACGCCTCCTCCGCCGCCAACAGCCGGGAAAATCCCTGACAGCCCGTTTCCATGAACAAAAAAAGTGCCCCCGCCGGGGGCACTTTTTTATTCCGTATCAGTCGTTCCGTGAGCACTTCTCCGCGTCGATGGCCAGCACCACCATCAGGGCATACAGGGCGTCCCCCGGGTCCGCCACGTCGATGGTATAGGTGTCCGTCCAGTTAAACAGCTCCTTGCTGATGGCAGCCACCGTCCGGGGCCCGTCCTGGATGGTATAGTCCCACTCCATGAAGCTGCCCTCCACCGTCCAGCCGCAGAAATCCATGGTAAAGGACGGGTGGAAAAACGTGAACTCCTTGCGGATGGTGCCGATGCACCGCTCCCCCACATACAGGTCGAATTTCGGCAGAAACGTCAGCACCTGCTGCTTCACTGTGGCAATGTGCTCCCCATAGGGGTCCAGAATGTGCAGGCAATGACCCCAGGCCAGCTTTCCCTCCACGGTATAGGCCACGCTGCCGTCCTCATAATAGATGTCGTAGCTGTCAAACCACGAGAAAAACCGCTGCTTGAAATACAGCTTCATCGGATGCACCTCCCTTTTCCCTCAGTATACCGGATTTGCACCCGGCGCGCAAGAGAAATTCTTCTTTACAAAATAGAAAGTATGTTCTATAATGATAGAAGTATCTTTGAAGGGAGGGCGATGCCATGCGCGCACGGCCTGTCAGCTGCTGCTTTTCCGGCCACCGTCCGGCCAAGCTCCCCTGGGGGGAAAACGAAGACGATCCCCGGTGCCGGGCCCTGAAGGTCCGGCTTCGGGACGCGCTGGACGCCGCCTATGAGGCGGGATACCGGCACTTCATCTGCGGTATGGCCCAGGGCTGCGACCTGTATTTCTGTGAGCTGGCCCTGGCCCTGCGGCAGCGGCACGGGGACGTCAGCGTGGAGGCGGCCATCCCCTGTCCCACCCAGGCCGACGGCTGGCCCCGGGCCCAGCAGGAGCGCTATCGCCGCCTGGTGGCGGCCTGCGACTACGAGACCCTGGTGCAGTCGTCCTACAGTCCCGGCTGCATGCAGCGGCGCAACCGCTATATGGTGGACCACGCCGCCCTGCTGCTGGCGGTCCACAACGGCCAGCCCGGCGGCACCCGCCGCACCATGGAATACGCCATGCGCCGGGGCCTGCAGATCGTGGATATCCCCCCGGTGATGGAACCGTGACATAATCCCGTCCCCCGCCGCATAGGCTTGTCTCAAAGAGGTGAACGCTTTGAAACAGGCAATTTTACGGCGGGGGCTGGCGCTCTTGCTGGCGGCGGCAGCCCTGGGCACGGTGCTGGCCGGAGCCGGGGCGGACAGCGCCGCCGCCCTGTGGCAGTCCGTGTCCCGCCGCCCCCATCTGTCCCGGGGACTGCTGCGGTGGGAGCTGGGGGACCTTCTGGGGCTGGACGGACTGTCCGCCGCCACGGTGCTGGCCCTGGGCCAGTCGCCGGTGCTGCTGGCGGGCCGGTCCCTGGCGGTGCAGGAGGACGACGCCCCCCAGCCGGACCCGGAACCGGAACCGGAAAACCCCGCCCCCGCTCCGTCGGAGGACCCGGCCCCCCAGCCCGGGGCGGACAACGGCGTCCCGGCCCAGACGGTGGACCCCCGCTCCACCGACGGCTACAGCATCATCAACGGGGTGTACATCAAGAACAAGTCCAGCCGGACCCTGGACCCGGCGGTGCTGGGAGACCGGCAGTTCGCGGCCTGTCCCCAGCAGGGGCCCCAGGTCCTTATCGTCCACAGCCACGCCAGCGAGTCCTATACCATGCCCCCGGGGCAGGAGTACGTCCCCTCCGGCACCTTCCGCACGGCGGACCGCTCCTGCAACATGGTCCGGGTGGGGGACGAGCTGGCGGCGGAGCTGTCGTCCTACGGCATCTCCGTGGTCCACGACCGCACCCTCCACGACGGGGAGTCGTACAACGACGCCTATGAAAACAGTCTGGCGTCTATCCAGAGCTACCTGGCCAAGTACCCCTCCATCGTCTATGTGCTGGACCTGCACCGGGACGCGGTGCAGGACGCCAACGGCACCCAGTATAAGCTGGTGACGGCGGAGGACCCCGCCGCCGCCCAGGTGAGCCTGATCATGGGCGTGGCCCACGACGGCTGGCAGGACAATCTGCGCCTGGCCATCGCCGTTCAGGAGAAGCTGGAAAGCCGGTCCCCCACCCTGATGCGGCCCATCACCCTGCTGAACTACCGCTATAACCAGTTTGCCGCCCCGGGCAGCCTGCTGGTGGAGGTAGGGGCCGCCGGGAACTCGCTGGATGAGGCCCTCCGGGCCGCCCGGCTGTTTGCCAAAGGCTTCGCCGAGACCATCCTGGGGCGATAAGAAAATACCGTCTGTAGTTTTCTTGAAGAAAAATACAGACGGTATTTATTATTCCTCCGTATGGCGGTTCTTTTTGGCCAGCTCCGCGATCTCGCCGAACTTGCCGGTGACGTAGCCGTAGCTTTTCCGGCCATGGGGCAGCAGACAGCCGCTGCAATCCTTGATGCCGTCGCCGATATACCGGAAATTGCCGCCGCACCGGTCCCCTAAGGCGTACAGGGGACAGTAGCAGAACAGGCAGTTGAAGTCCTCCGGATGGGCGGTCTCATGGCAGGGGAAAAACTCGCAGGCCGTGTGCTGGAAGAAGGAGTAGCGGCACTCCTCGGGCTTGGTGGACAGGGCTTCACATTTCTCCATGGTGCACCTCCGTAACCGGCTTTCCGGGCCAGTAGATGACATAGCACTCCGCCATCTCGCCCATGTAGAAAAAGACGTTCTCCCCCATTTCGATGTGCTTGCCGAAGGTCAGGTCCGGCACGAACAGCCGCCCGCAGGTGCGCTTGGGCCCCTTGATGGTGTAGCCCTCCGGGTTGGGATTGTCCCGCAGGGCCTCCGCCGCCTCCTGCAAGCCCGGGAAGCGCAGGGTCTTTTCCAGCTGGGCCAGCTGGGTCTCGCCGTTGATATAGACCAGGTGGTCCTGGTCCCGGAACCAATTGATGAGCATATGTCGTCCTCCTGATAGATCATACGGATTCTTGATGGAAATATTGATTCGGCCATCCCGTGTGTGCGGCCGGTTATCGGAAATCTTCTTGTGGTGTCATTGCGAAACCAGTCCGCAGACTGGTTGTGGGCCCGACATCAACCGTCGGGTCTGCCGAACGCACGTTCCTTATGCGTTCGGCTGCAATCCGTTCCCCCACGCCTTGGCTCTCCCTTTGGGAGAGCTGTCACCGAAGGTGACTGAGAGGGCCTGTAAGGGCGGTGGCTCTGCCCCGCCCGCTATTCCGGCGCTTTCGGGCCGGGTAGAACCCGGCCTCTACAGGCGTTTACCGGCAAATTTCACATAAGGTAAGGGGGCGGGCGGGAGTGGCTGCTCCTGCCCGCCCCCATGGAAAGCTGCGGCAGTGCCGCGCTCAGGCTTGCAAAAAAACCGCGCCAATAGTCAAATTGGCGCGGCCGGTTTCCCGCGATTGAAGCTATCCTCCGCCGTATGGCGCGCAGCGGGGGCAACATGGCGGCAAGCAGGTCTTCTGACTGACGGATCAGCAGCAGGCGCACGGTCTTCCCGGTTTCCCAGTGACGGACTTTCGTCCCTGTGCGCGGCCTCCCCGTATACAGCGGCGGTACCGTTCAGGATTCTCACCTGATTCACTATTCTCCCGTGCCGCCCACCCGGCGGCGCAGGCACTTGCGCGATGTATTCTCTTTTTCTGTCCACAGTGTACCATCCGGCGGCCCATCTGTCAAGAGGGCAGCGAAATTCATGAAAAAAACTTGCCATGGGCCGGGGAATCGTGTATGATAGAAGAAAAACCGAAGGGAGTCCTCCTCATGACCGCCGAACAACGCCGGAGCCGGATCAGCGCCCGGCTCCATGAAGCCCATCAGCCCATCAGCGCCACCGCCCTGGCCAAGGAGCTTGGCGTCAGCCGCCAGATCATCGTGGGAGACGTGGCCCTGCTGCGGGCCGCGGGCCAGGCCATCACCGCCACCGCCCGGGGCTATGTGATCCCCGACGCCGGGGAGACGGGCCTGCCGCGCCAGGTGGCCTGCCGCCACGACGGCACCGGCACCCGGGACGAGCTTAATGCCATGGTGGACTGCGGCTGCACCGTTGTGGACGTCATTGTGGACCACCCGGTCTATGGCCAGCTGTCCGCCCCGCTGCACCTGCGCAGCCGCCTGGACGTGGAGCAGTTCATGGCCCGCATGGAGGGGGCCGCCCCCCTGTCCCAGCTGACAGACGGCATCCATCTGCACAGTCTGTCCTGCCCCGATGAGGCGTCCTATGAGCATCTGAAGGCCCGCCTGCGGGAGCTGGGCTTCCTGGCGGAGTAAAGTTCCGGTTGACAAACGGAAAAGACGTGATAGAATGTTATACAGGTGTCATGACACCTGTATAACATTCTTTTTACATATGCGAGGTCAAAGCTATGGAAGCAGTTCGCAAGTTCCTGGCCCGGAAGAACATCGTTTTCTCGGCCAAGCGGTATTTCATCGACGCCATGGGCGCTATGGCCCAGGGCCTGTTCTGCACCCTGCTGGTGGGGACCATCCTCAACACCATCGGTCAGCAGCTTCATATCGGATTTCTGACGGAGGTGATCGTCACCCTGGGCAAGGGGGAGGGCGCCGTGACCTACACCATCGGCGGCCTGTGCTCGGCCATGGTGGGGCCGGGCATGGCGGTGGCCATCGGCCGGGCGCTGGAGGCGCCGCCTCTGGTGCTGTATTCCCTGATTCCCGTGGGCTTCGCCACCAACTTCATGGGCGGGGCCGGAGGGCCTCTGGCGGTGCTGTTCGTGGCGATCCTGGCCAGCGAGATCGGCAAGGCCGTCAGCAAGGAGACGAAGATCGACATTCTGGTAACGCCCATTGTCACGGTGCTCTCCGGCATCGGCATCGCCGCCCTGATCGCCGCCCCCATCGGCGCGGCGGCCAGCGCCGTGGGCCGGTTCATCATGTGGGCCACGGAGCTGCAGCCCTTCTTCATGGGCATCATCGTGTCCGTGGTCATCGGCGTGGCCCTGACCCTGCCCATCTCCTCCGCCGCCATCTGCGCGGCCCTGGGTTTGACGGGTCTGGCCGGCGGCGCCGCCGTGGCGGGGTGCTGTGCCCAGATGATCGGCTTCGCGGTGATGAGCTTCCGGGAAAACCGCTGGGGCGGTCTGGCGGCACAGGGCCTGGGTACCAGTATGCTGCAGATGGGCAACATCGTCCGCAATCCCCGGGTCTGGATTCCCCCCACCCTGGCCTCCGCCATCACCGGCCCCATCGCCACCTGCCTGTTCCGGCTGGAGATGAACGGCGCGGCGGTGTCCAGCGGCATGGGCACCTGCGGCCTGGTGGGCCAGATCGGCGTGTATACCGGCTGGGTCAGCGACGTGGCCGCCGGGATCAAAGCCGCCGTCACCGGGATGGACTGGCTGGGCCTGGTGCTGATCTCCTTTGTGCTGCCGGCAGTCCTTACCTGGCTGTTGGCGGTCCCCCTGCGCAAGTGGGGCTGGATCAAGGACGGGGACCTGGCCCTGGACCTGTAACGAAAAATGCGCCTCCCTTGGGAGGCGCATTTTTTGACACTATTCGCTTATTTTGTTGACAAACGGACAGTTTCATGCTATACTCAGGACCACTTTTTCAAAAACAGGAGGTCCTATGAACGTTGAATTGATCGTGGATTCCACGGTGGACGTGCCGGAGCACATCCGCAGCCGGTTGACGGTGGTACCTCTGACCATTCACTTTGGCCAGGAGGAGTATCTGGACGGCGTCACCCTGGATAAGCACCGGTTTTATGAACGTCTGGTGGAAAGCGACGTGCTGCCCACCACCAGCCAGGCCAGCCCCGCCGCCTTTGACCGGGAGTTCCGGCGGGTGCGGCGCAGCGGCGGCAGTGCCGTGGTGCTGACCATCTCTGCCGGGCTCTCCGGCACCTATCAGAGCGCCTGCATCGCCGCGGCGGAGTATGACAACATCTATGTGGTGGACAGCGGCACCGCCGCCATCGGCGCGGGCATTCTGGCGGAGTACGCCCTGGCCTGCCTGGACCGGGGCATGGACGCCGCCGGGCTGGCCCGGGCCCTGGAGCAGAAGCGGCAGGACGTGTGCGTCCTGGCTCTGGTGGACACCCTGGAGTATCTGAAGCGGGGCGGCCGTATCTCCAAAACCACCGCCCTGGCCGGGGGACTGCTGAACATCAAGCCGGTGCTGACCATCGAAAACGGCGAAATCCTTCTGGTGGGCAAGGCCCGGGGCTCCCGCCAGGGCAACAACCTGCTGGTGGAAAAAATCCACGCCTGCGGCGGCATCGACTTTTCCCTGCCCATCCTCCTGGGCTACACGGGGCTGACGGACGTGTTCCTGAAAAAATACGTGGAGGACAGCCGAGCCCTGTGGGAAAACGGAACAGACCGTCTGGATTCCACCCTCATCGGCGGCGTCATCGGCACCCACGCCGGGCCTGGGGCCGTGGCGGTGGCCTTTTTCCGCAAGAAATAAGCTCCCCCTGGGACGTCCCGGCTTTGTCCCGGGTCATAGGGCTTGCAAACTGGGATGTCCCGGGGTACAATGGAACAGGAAAGGGGTGATCGGTATGCAGCCGGGAATCATGGAGCTGGACCTGCATGGGAAAAACGCGTACCAGGCCCGGGTGGCCATTGACGCCGCCCTGCGCCGGGCCGGCGGCGGGGTGTACCGCCTGCGGCTGATCCACGGCTATCACGGCGGAACGGCCCTGCGGGACCTGTGCCGGGAATACGCCGGGCACCCCCGGGTGCTGCGGCTGGTCGCCAGCCCCGGATCCACGGACCTGGTGCTGCGGGAGTTCTGAAGGAGGGGCTTTATGAAAATCGCACAGATCCAGATGCACGTTTCCGCCGATAAGGCGGAGAACATCCGCCATGCCTGCGAACTGGTGCGCTCCGCCGGGGACATCGACCTGGCGGTGCTGCCGGAAATGTTCTGCTGCCCCTATGACAACGCATGCTTCCGGGATTACGGCGAGCCCTTTGCCGGGCCCGCCCAGCGGGCCATGTCCCAGCTGGCCCGGGAGCGGGGCATCTATCTGATCGCCGGGTCCCTGCCGGAGCTGGAGGGGCACCGGGTATACAACACCTCCTTTGTCTATGCCCCCGACGGGACCTGCATCGCCCGGCACCGGAAGATCCACCTGTTCGACATCGACGTGGAGGGCGGCCAGCGGTTCATGGAGTCGGAGGTCCTGTCCCCGGGCCGGGAGGTCACCACCTTCGACACCCCCTGGGGGACCATGGGCCTTTGCATCTGCTTCGATATGCGGTTTCAGGAGCTGTGCCGCCTGATGGCCCTGCGGGGCGCCAGGGTGATCTTCGCCCCGGCGGCCTTCAACATGACCACCGGCCCCGCCCACTGGAAAATCCTCTTCCGGCAGAGGGCCGTGGACCAGCAGTGCTTCACCGTGGGCACCTCCCCGGCCCGGGACAAAACCGCCTCCTATGTGGCCTGGGGACACTCCATTGTCTGCGACCCCTGGAGCCGGGTGATCCGGCAGTGCCCGTCAAGAGAGGCGGTGGCCGTTACGGAGCTGGATCTGTCCATGGTGGACAGCGTCCGGCGGCAGCTGCCCATTCTCTCCGCCCGCCGGGAGGACGTGTACCGGCTGACGGAGCTGTGATGGCAGGCAGTGTTCCGCCAAAACGCAATTGAGGTATCCGTGCCGCAATCGGCATCTGATACTGATTCTTGATTAAAAAATTTAATCAAGAATCCCGTGCGCTGTGCGCACGCACAGCGTGTGAAAACACGCTGTGACGTCTCATACAAATTTAGTTAAGAAAGGTGTGGTTTTTATGAAGATGAATCGTGTATGGAGGGTTCACGCTTCCTAACCCTCCGAATAAAATTTTGGAGGAAACAAAATGAAAAACCAAATCACCATCCGTGAAGCCGTCACGGAAAACGATGCTGCTGCCTTCTGGGAGCAGCTGCACGCCTATCACAAGCGGGATATTTTCACAGACTCCGACAAGGAAGAACTGGAATATTTCCTTGGTCAAGCGTATCGTGACCACATGATGAAGATCAACGGCAGGCCGCAGGATCGCTGCTTCTTCCTGTTCTTCCATCGGGGCGGACAGGATATCGGCTTTGCTATGCCGGTGATCTTCACCACGGAGGACGGCAAGTGCTTTATCATGGAGTTCTGCGTCTACCCGGAGTTCCGGGGCAGCGGCACGGGAAAAGCGTGTGCAGCAGCGCTTCTGGACTGGGCAAAAAAACACGGCGCACGTTATGCGGAGCTGAACTATGGCGGCAACGAGCGGCGGCGCCGCTTCTGGAAATCGGTGGGTTTTATCGAGAACGGCGCGGACCAATGGGGCGAACCGCTGATGCTCCTGCCCCCGGAGGAGGATGCGCCCATCACCGTGGAGCTTCTTACCGACCCGGAGGACTGGCAGCTGAAAAAACTGGAAAACGGCTTTCTCAGGGAAATCGGAGAAGCACCGTCAACGGAGGAAAAGCAGGAACAGCTGGCGCAGGCCATCCGGGATGGGAAGATCACGTTCTTTGCGGCAAGGCGAGGCTATCGGGCAGTGGGGATGTGCAGCGTTTCCCGGTGCTTTTCCACCTTCACCTGCACAGATGTCGGGATATTCGATGACTTTTACATGGAACCTGTGTTCCGGAAAAAAGGCGCTGCCCGGCTGCTGGCACAGGCAGCGCAAGAATGGAGCAAAGAAAACGCCCTTGCCAGCCTGACCGTCACCTGCGCCCCCTGCGACGAGGGGATGTATCAGGCCCTTGGCTTTGATACCCATTTGGGCAAGGCGTTTGCACATCTGGGCTGAACCGCCCGCCGGGAGGAAGTGTACCGGCTGACGGAGCTGTGATGGCAGACAGTGTTCCGCCAAAACGCAGCAGTGAGGAGGATAAACCATGAGATTGCGCAGAGATAAGTAACAGTTTCCATAAAATTTGAATGGAGGTTACTTAATATGGAAATCAGAGAATACAAAACATACAACGAATCAGAGATTCTGCGCTTATACACGAGTGTTGGCTGGACGGCTTACACCGATCAGCCGGAGGTACTGCGTAAAGGCTTTGAGGGCTCTATGCTGACCCTTGCCGCTTATGAGGGCGATCAGCTTCTTGGCATCATTCGCACCGTGGGCGATGGGCATACCATCGTGTTTGTGCAGGACATACTGGTGTTTCCGGAGCATCAGCGAAAAGGCTTCGGCTCTGCGCTCCTACAAGCCGTTCTGAACCGATACCGCCATGTTCGTCAGATCGAGCTGGCAACGGATCACACGCCGAAAACCATTGCTTTTTACAAGTCAATGGGATTCTATGAATTGTCCGAAATCGGTTGCTGTGGATTTATGAGAGGATAAGAATACCAGCATCTCAATGCCAAAGGCAGTTGCTGGGGGGTATCCGTGCCGCCATCGGCAGCTGAACACAAACGCAAACTAATATTTGCCTTTTCCGGGATTGTGTGGTATGCTGATGCCTGCCGGTCCGTCCGGACACGGCACTATGGGAAAAGAGGGAGAGCGCATATGAAAACCTATCAGGAAATGACCCTTGCGGAACGGCAGGCGGAATACGCCGCCCTGTGCAGGACCCACCAGGAGCAGAAGGCCCTGGGCCTGGACCTGAATATGGCCCGGGGAAAGCCCGGCCGGGAGCAGCTGGACATGGTCATGGAGATGTACAACATTCCCCTGACCGCCGACGACTTCATCACCGACGGCATCGATGCCCGGAACTATGGCTATGTGGCGGGTATTCCCATCGCCCGGAGGCTGTTTGCGGACCTTCTGGGCTGCAAGCCCGGCCAGGTCATCGCCGGAGGCAACTCCTCCCTGGAGATGATGTTTGACGCCGTGTCCAAGGCGTATACCCACGGCCTGCTGCACAGCGAAAAGCCCTGGGGCAAGCTGGACAGGGTCAAGTGGATCTGCCCGGTGCCGGGATACGACCGGCATTTCAAGGTCACGGAATCCTTCGGCATGGAGCTGCTGTCCGTCCCCATGACGGAAACCGGCCCCGACATGGACCGGGTGGAGCAGCTGATCCGAGACCCGGAGGTCCGGGGTATGTGGAACGTGCCCAAATACTCCAACCCCACGGGCATCACCTATTCCCTTGAGACCATCCACCGGCTGGCCGCCATGAAGCCCGCCGCGCCGGACTTTATGCTCATGTGGGACAATGCCTACTGCGTCCATGAGCTGGAGGGGGATTTCGAGCCCTTCCCGGATATTCTGTCCCTGTGCGCGGAGTACGGCAATGGCGACATGGTGTATGAGTTTGCCTCCACCAGCAAGATCACCTTCCCCGGGGCCGGTATCGCCTGCGGGGCGGTCAGCGAGGCCAACGTGGAATACTTCAAGAATCTGCTGAACATCCAGATCATCAGCTACGATAAAATGAACCAGCTGCGCCATGTGCGGTATCTGAAGGACAAGGAGACCACCCTGGCACTGATGCGGCGTCATGCGGCCATTCTGGGGCCCAAGTTCCGCGCCGTGGAGGACGAGCTGGAGCGCCACCTGGCCCCCTGGGGCATCGCCAGCTGGAGCCACCCCAAGGGCGGCTATTTCGTCAGCCTGGACGCCATGCCCGGCACCGCCAGGCGGGCGCTGGAGCTGTGCCGGGACGCCGGGGTCACCATGACCGCCGCCGGGGCCACCTTCCCCTACGGCGTGGACCCCCAGGACAGCAACATCCGCATTGCCCCCTCCCTGCCGCCGGTCCACGAGCTGGAGCAGGCCATCGCCATTCTGTGCGACTGCCTGCGCATGGCGGCTCTGGAAAAGCTGGGTATCTGAACCCACCATATGCGAAAAACGGCCGCACCCTCCGGGGTGCGGCCGAAGCACGTCAACCATACGAAAGAAGCACGTTAAAGAAGGATGGAGCATCGCATGAACAAGAAAGCGCTTGCCAGCGGTGTCCGACCGCACCGGCCATAACTTCGGCAATGTGAAGATCGCCTTCGACGTGGGCTGCGTGGTGCTGGCGGCATAAATATTGAAGAAATGGCGTGCGCCGGGGCGCACGCCATTTCTTATTGCTCTATTTCCCGGGTAAGCTCCTGGTCCAGATGCACCGCGCCATAGAGGTTCTTGGCGCTGCATCCGGCCCGGCCGCCGCCGGCACAGGCGCAGGCGCACGCACAGGCGCAGCTGCTGGCGCAGGCGCAGTGTCCCCCGCCGCCGAAGCCGCCCCCTCCGAAGCCGCCTCCCCGGCTGCCGCCGCCGAAGCCGCCGCTGCGGGGCGGTTTCGGTTTTTCCCGGGTACCGTGGGAGCCGGGCCGGGGCCGTCCGTCCGGCCCCGCCGGATACCATAGGCCGCTGACGAACACGTAGTGGGTGCCGAAGCCGCCCCGATACCCGTCGGAGGCCGCCGCCACCCTGACGATAAGGAACACCACCACCAGCAGGATCACCAGTCCCGCCAGACCCAGGCCGCCGTCCTGGTAATCCGGGTCGTACCCCGGGTCGTTGTCCTGGGGCAGGTTGTCCCGGCTGCCCTCCTGGGCCAGCTGGGCGGGCCAGCTGTCGTACCGGACGGTAAAGTCCAGCTGCTGGCCGTGGTCCAGGTCCGTCAGGACCGCCGCATGGTCCCCGCCGGTATTTCCCAGGGAGTCCACGCCGTCCACCCCCGCCGGATCGTGCCAGGTCAGGGTCATCTGCCCCACCCGGGCCTCGTCGAACCAGCCGGGGGTATAGACATACTCCACGGAGCCGTCGGCCCCCAGGGTGTACATATACTCCTGGATCCAGCTGTAGGAGAACCGGAAGGTCTCCCCGTCGTCATAGTCCCGGTTGAAGTACACATACATATAGCTGTTGTCGAAGCTCAGGCGGTCGATGTTGTCCGTCAGGGCCTGCTCCTGGCGGATGCTGCCGTTGGGCACGCCGATCTTCACCCAGCTGACAGGCCCCTCCGCCAGCACCGTCCATTCCAGGGTCACCTGGATCCGCAGGCTGCCGTCCTCGGTGTTGGGGCTCACGTCCACGGCATAGGACTCGATGCGGTCCAGGTCCTGGGCGAAGGCCGTATGTACCGGTCCCAGGGCCAGCACCAGACACAGGCACAGCAGCGCCCGGCACAGAATTTTACGCATGGTCAGCATCCCCCTTCCTGCCGCAGCTGGCAGATGTGCTCCATTTTGGCGCTTTCCGCCCGGATGCGGCGGCATGGCTCGCCGTCCCAGATACCGCTCCAGTCGTCGGTCAGCAGATTTCCCAGGCCCGGGCCTTCCAGCCAGCTCTGGCAGGGCAGCACCGTGCCGTCCGGGGCCAGGGCCATGTTGGACAGGCACGCCCCGCAGCTGGGGATCAGGTGCAGGCCCATGTCCCGGAGGGCCTCCTCCGGCAGCCAGCCGGGGCTGGTGAAGTCCAGCTCCATGCCCAGGCCGTGGGCCGTTTCCGCCGCCCGGCGGAGGATGTCCGTCAGCTCCTCTTGGCTCAGCCGGGTGGCCCGGCTCTCCTCCCCGGCGGCGGAGCCGGTGGGGATCAGCCCCGAACAGGTGACGTACCGCACCCCCAGGCCGTGGACGAACCGCAGGGTCTCGGCATAGTCCCGGTTCAGGCTGCACAGCGGCGTGTTCACCGACACGATCAGCCCCGCCGCCGCGGCATTGCGGATGCCCTGCACCGTGTCGTCGAAGCCCTCCGCCTCCACCAGGGCGTTGTGAACGGCGGCGTCGGCGGCGTACAGCGTCACCTGCACGCTGTCCAGGCTGGCCTCAAACAGCCTGCGGCACAGCTCCGGCGTCAGCAGGCGGCCGTTGGTGTTCAGCCGGGTAACGAACCACTGGGCCGCCTCCACCAGCTCCGGCAGGTCCGGCCGCAGGGTGGGCTCCCCGCCGGTGAAGGTCACCTGGGGGATGTTGGCCCGGCGCAGCTTCTCTAAAAGCTCCCGCCACTGGTCCGTGGTCAGCTCCGGCGTTTCCCCCAGGGTCTGCCCGGCGGCATAGCAGTGCAGGCACTTCTGGTTGCAGTGCCACCGGCCCTCCCGGGTCATGGCGCTGATCATCAGGTCCATCCGGTGAGGGGCGGACATCCGCCCGGCGTATTCGCCCAGGGAGAGGGCTCCCACCTCCGCCGGAGGCTCCTGCCCCCGGGCGATGGCCACGATGCTGCGGAGCATCAGCTCCAGGTCCCCCAGCAGGACGGCTTTTCCGGTGCCGGGATAGGTGCGGCGGGTGGCCTTCACCGCCGCCGAAAGCATGGACTGCCAGTCCTGCTCTCCAATCTCCCGGCCGCTCCAGGGCTCCAGCTGGTCCATGAAATTGGCCAGCAGGATGGCCCAGCTCAGGTTCAGGGGCACCAGCTGCGCCCCGTTCAGCAGCAGAAGAAACGGGTCGGCGGGGTCCTCCGTCCGGGGCGGGATCATGTGGATGCGCACCACGCCGGGGCCCCGAGGGTCGATGGTGATGTGGCGCACATAGTCCAGGCGGCTGCGGCGATACCGCCGTTCCAGCCAGGTCATTTTTGCCATATTGCGTCTCCTTTTATGGGTAATGGGTTCGGGGGGGTTCTGGGAACCATCCCGTTCCTACGCGGCAGGGCACATGGGCCCTGCCCTAAAAGACATTCTATCGTTAAACACTCCGTAGGGCGGGGCCCATGTCTGCCCACCATCGTGCCAGCCGACTCTCGGCCGCTGTCGCGGCCGACAGTCGGAGCACTTCCTCGAAATCGCCTCGCTTCATCCGCCACCGGCGGCGCTTCGGCGATTCTCTGCCGACAAACGCGGCGGCGCGGGAAAACCCCGCGCCGCCGGAATGGTCTGTTTTTTTACTTGGCCACGGCGTCCTTCAGGGCCTTGCCGGCCTTGAAAACGGGGGTCTGGGAAGCGGGGATCTCGATGGTCTCCTTGCTTCTGGGGTTGCGGCCGGTGCGGGCAGCGCGCTTCTTCACCTCGAAGGAGCCGAAGCCCATGAGCTGCACCTTCTCCTCCTCGTGCAGGGCGGCGGTGATGGTGCCCAGGGTGGCGGCGATGACAGCCTCGGTGTCCTTCTTGGACATGCCGGTCTTTTCCGCCACGGCGGCGATCAGTTCGGTCTTATTCATGATAGTCCTCCTAAAAATTTTCCTTGGTCAAAATCTATCCCAAAGCGATGAATATCGCATCAGAAACCTGGGTCAGATGGGGGCCGCATTACTTGGCGGCGTTCCACAGGCCGGTCATTTCCTCCAGGGTCAGGTCCGACACGCTGACGCCCCGGCTTGCGGCCCCCTGCTCCACCGCCCCATAGCGGCGGATGAACTTTTCACAGGCGGCGTTCAGGGCGTCCTCCGGGTCCACTCCGGCAAAGCGGGCGGCCTTCACGGCGGCAAACAGCACGTCCCCCAGCTCCTCGGCCACGTTGGCGCCGTCCTGCACCGCCTGGTGCAGCTCGCCCACCTCCTCGTCCAGCTTGGACAGGGCCCCCTGGATATCCGGCCAGTCGAAGCCATCGTCCGCGGCCTTTTTCTGGAGCTTTTCCGCCCGCCACAGGGCAGGCAGGGACCGGGCCACGCTGTCCATGGCCTGGGTGGTGGTGCGCTGGTGCTTTTCCCGGCGCTTGATGGCGTCCCAGCTGACAAGGACCGACTGGGCGTCCTTTTCCGGCTCCGCGCCGCCGAACACATGGGGGTGGCGGAAGATCAGCTTCTTCACCACGCCGTCCACCACGTCCTCCATGGTGAACCGGCCCCGCTGGCGCTCGATGTCCGCGTGGAACACCACCTGCATCAGCACGTCCCCCAGCTCCTCCCGCAGCAGGTCCGCATCGTCCCGGTCGATGCCCTCGGCGGCCTCATAGGCCTCCTCCAGCAGTCCCCGGCGGATGGATTGGTGGGTCTGCACCTGGTCCCAGGGGCAGCCCTCCGGCGAGCGGAGCACCCGGATGATCTCCAGCAGGTCGTCGTAGTTGTATCGCGCTTTCTCCTTAAAATGTACCATATTCCCGCTCCTATTGCAAGTCCTCTTATCGGCAAAATAGCCTGATGAGGCTGTTTTTCGTGAAAAATGTACGGAATTTTCGTCTATTTCAGCCGCAGCCAGCGGACAAGACGCTCCCCGCCGGGCAGGGCCATGGCCTCCTCCCGGCCCACGGCTCCCAGCAGCAGCGCCGCCCCAGCATAGATCGCCGCCGCCAGAGCCACCGCCAGCAGGGTGGCCAACCCCCCGGGCAGCAGGTCTGCCAGCAGCCGGTGGAGCCACCATGCCGCCGCTCCCATCCCCAGGGCCGCCAGCCCCGGCCGGGAAAATACCCGGAAATAATCGGGCCTTTCCGGCACATACCGGGCGATGGCCCCCAGGTTCAGCACCGTGATCAGGGCATAGCAGCACAGGGTGCTCACCGGCAGGCCCCGGATGCCGTAATCGGGGTTGGAGATCATCAGATAGTTCAGGGCGATCTTCAGCCCGCCTCCGGCCAGCAGAGTCCAAAGGGGGACTTTTTCCCGGCCATAGGCCTGCAAAATCCCGTTGGACAGGGCCATCAGGCACACAAAAATGCTGCCGACGCCCAGAATTTCCAGGTGATACGCCGCGGCCTCCAGGGTGGCCGCCCCCTTGGCGGGGTACAGCAGCTCCAGAATGGGCCGGGCCAGAACGCTGAGTCCCACCCCCGCCGGCAGGGCCAGCAGGGCCGTCAGCCGGAAGGCGGCGGCGGTGTGCCGCCCGGCGGCGGACCGGTCCCCCCGGGCCAGGGCCGCCCCGATGGCGGGGATCAGGCTGATGGTCAGGGGATAGATAAACGCCGCCGGAAGGGCGAACAGGTTCCCGGCGTAGCTGTACACCCCATAAAGGCTCCCGGCCTCGGCCTCCGTCAGGCCCCAGGAGGTCTGCAGGATGCCCATGGTGATGGACTGGTCCAGCAGGTTGATCACCGACAGGCTCACGGAGCCCACGGTGATGGGCACCCCGATGGCCAGCAGCTGGCGCAGGATATCCCGGCTCTGTCCCGGGTCGTCCCGGCCCTTGTCCCGGGACAAATGGGTCGCTGTCCACACGGTCAGGGCCAGCAGGGACAGAATCACCCCCGCCGTGACCCCGGCGATGGCACCGGCGGCGGCTATGTGGGAGGGGTACCCCTGCCGCAGCAGCCACCAGGCAAGACCCAGGCCCACCATCAGCTTGCTGGCGGATTCGATGACCTCGCTGGCGGCGGTGGGCCGCATATCGCCCATGCCCTGGGTATAGCCCCGGATCACCGACACCAGACACACGCACAGCACCGCCGGAGACAGCACCCGGATGGCGTCCTCCGCCCGGGTGTTGTGCATCCACCCGGCCAGGTCACCGGCCAGGAAGAACATCAGGCCGCTGCTGAGAAGCCCCAGCAGCAGAAACAGCCAGAAGGCCACGGAGACGATGCGCCGCCGCCGGTTTACCCAGCCCAGAGCCTCCGCCTGGGACACCAGCCGGGAAAGGGCCAGAGGAAGCCCGGCGGTGGACACCATCAGCAGCAGGTTATAGATGTTATAGGCGGCGTAGAAATAGTTCATGCCCTGCTCGTCCAGCAGGTTCCCCAGAGGGATCTTGTACAGGGCGCCGATGGCCTTGGTAACAAGCATGGTGACCGTCAGCAGGGCGGCGCCCCCTAAAAATGACTGCTTCCCCCTGGTCATGGACCCTCCTCATTTCACTTCTTCATATTTTCATGGAATGCCCGGAAGGCCGACAGGTTCTCGGCGATCTTTTCGGGCCGCTGGATATACTCCGTGGGGTATTTGGCGTGGAACACCCGCTGGATGCGGCCTCGGACCGGGTCCACCATCTTGGTGGAGCCGCCTGCCCCCAGGGAGAGGATGCTGTGCAGCTCCTCCATGATGTAAATATTATACAGCCCCTGGGCTCCGGATATGCACCAGCCCACGTTTTCAAAGCTGCCGGACATATACTTCTGGCGATAGAGATAGTACGGGGAGAATCCGGCGGCGCGGAGGGTGGGGTCGGCATAGTCCAGCATCCGGGCCACGTCCGCCGCCGTGGGGATGGGCAGCCCCTCCAGCAGGATGCGGCTGCCCTTTTTCAGGCTCAGGGTATGGACGGTGATGTTGTCGGCCCCGAAGGTCAGGCACTTGTCCAGGGTCCGGCGGAAGCCCTCCGGCGTGTCGGCAGGCAGCCCGGCGATCAGGTCCATGTTCACATGGGGAAAGCCCATGGAGGCGGCCAGGGCCATGGTGTCCTCAATGTCCCGGGCGGTGTGGCGGCGGCCGATGGCCCGGAGCACTTCATCCTCCAGGGACTGGGGATTGACGCTGATGCGGTCGGCCCCGTGGTCCAGCAGCACCTGGAGCTTTTCCCGGGTGATGGTGTCGGGCCGTCCGGCCTCGATGCAGTATTCCACGCAGCCGGACAGGTCAAAGCTGCGGTTCAGGTGGGTCAGCAGCCGGTCCATCTGCCGGGCGGACAGGGTGGTGGGGGTGCCGCCGCCCATATAGAAGGACTTGATGCGCAGGCCCGTCTCCCGCACCATTTGGGCGGCGTCGGTGATCTCCCGGCACAGCACCTCTAAATACGGCTCCATCAGCCCCAGGGACTTTTCCACCGACTGGGACACGAAGCTGCAATAGGCGCAGCGGGTGGGGCAGAAGGGGATGCCGATATACAGGGAGATGTCCTCCGGGCGCAGGTCCGCCTTGGCCCGCAGGCCCTCCTGGGCGGTCTCCACCGCCAGGCGGCGGCGGGAGGGGGAGACATAGTAGGTGTCCCCCAGAATGCGGCTGACCTGGGCGGGAGTCTTTCCCTGCTCCAGCAGACGGGCCGCCAGCTTGCCGGGGCGGATGCCCGTCAGCGCCCCCCAGGCCGGGGTCAGGCCGGTGATGCTTCGGGCAGCCTTGAAGAAGCTGAGCTTCACGGCCTTCTGCCGCAGGCGCTCCCGCTCATACTCGTCCGTCACCTCCCGCAGCAGGGCCCGGGAGGTCCCCCGGCCCAGCCTGCCGCCGTGGGCGATCTCGGTGACGGCGGTGGCGTATACCGGACCCTGGTGCAGGTCCACCCGGGCCCAGTTGTCCTCCCCCGGCTCCGGCTCCTGATACACGGGCCGCTCCTCCGGGAAGAAGGCCAGCAGGCTCTGCTCCACCGCGTAGCGGTCGTCATGACCGCGAAAAACCAGTTTCATAGCCCCGCCCCTTACTTCATGCCCTGGCGGACATAGGGATTCACCCGGCGCTCATAGTCCAGGGTGGTGGGCTGGTCGTGGCCGGGGTAGACCCGGTAGGACCCGGGCAGATTCCCCAGGCGGCCCAGGGACTGCAGCATCTCCCGATAGTCGCCGCCGGCGAAGTCCGTCCGGCCGCAGGAGCAGCGGAACAGGGTGTCGCCGGAGAAGATCACATCCTCCGCCACCAGGCACACGGAGCCCTTGGAGTGGCCCGGAGTTTCCAGCACGGTGACAGTCAGGCTCCCCAGGGTCAGGGTGTCGCCGTCGTGATAATAGCGCTGGTTATGCTCCGGCAGCCGGGAGAACACCAGCTCCATGTCCCCCACCCGGCCGTCCACCACGTCCTTTTCGTTGATGTACACCGGCAGATCCGGGTACTGCTCTAAGATGGGGCGCACGGCGGTGGTGTGGTCAAAGTGGCCGTGGGTCAGCAGGATATACTGCAGTTGGCAGCCGGACCTGGCCACCATGTCCAGCACCCGGGGGGCCTCGTCGCCGGGGTCGATCAGGGCGCAGACCCCTGCCGTCTCGTCGCTCAGCAGGTAGCAGTTGGTCATAATGGGGCCTACCATAATGGAATCAATTTTCATGGGTTCAACCTCCTGTTCAGGATAAAAGCGGGCGGACAGCGGCGTCCGCCCGGAAGAATGTGGAATACGTTACGCATTCAGCTGGTCCGTGTCCACCACCAGGGTCAGAGGTCCGTCGTTGACGGATTCCACCAGCATCTCGGCGCCAAACTCGCCGGTTTCGGTATGGATGCCCTTTTCCCGGCACAGGGACACGAACTTTTCATACAGGGGGATGGCCACCTCGGGCCGGGCGGCGGCCAGAAAGTCCGGGCGGCGGCCCTTGCGGCAGTTGCCGTACAGGGTGAACTGGGATATCACCAGAATTTCACCGTTGACGGTTTCCAGACCACGGTTCATCTTGCCGTCCTCATCCTCGAAGATCCGCAGTCCCGTCAGTTTGTCCGCCAGCTTCACGGCCTGGGCCTCGGTGTCGTCATGGGTGATGCCCAGCAGGATCAGAAAGCCGGGGCCGATGCTGCCGATGGTTTTGCCGTCCACGGATACGGAGGCGCTTTTCACGCGGGTCAGCACTGCTCTCATAGTAATATAGTCTCCTTTTCGGTTAATATATTGTGTTTTTTCTCAGCCCGCCGGGCGGGTGACCCGCATGACGCCAGAAATCTGCTCGATGCGGCGCATGACGGTTTTCAGCTGCTGGCTGCTGGACACGTCGGTGTCCAGGGTGATCAGGGCGAAGCCGTCGGGGGTGGAGCGGGCGTTCATGGAGGCCACATGGGTCTTGGTGGAGGAGAGCACCGTGGAGATATCCACGATGAGGTTGATGCGGTCCTTGGCCACCACCTGGAGGGTGGTGCGGAAGGTGCCCTCCACGTCCTCGGCCCAGGACACCTTGATCCAGCGGCCCTCCTCGTCGGGACGGCGGCGGGCCGGGTCGGCGTTGGGACAGTCCCTCCGGTGGACGGACACCCCGTAGCCCTTGGTGATGAAGCCCACGATGTCGTCCCCGGGGACGGGGGTGCAGCACTTGGAGAACTTCACCAGGCAGTTGCTGAGGCCCTCCACGATGATGCCCTTTTCGCTGTGGGTGCGCTTGGGCACGGCGGGACGGGTGGCATCGGGGCGGCCTTCCAGCGGCACCTCCGCCTGGCGCTCCTCCTGGTGCTGGTGGAGAATGCGCTGGATATCCTCCCGGATGCGGCCGATGACCTTCAGGCTGCTGATGCCCCCGTAGCCGATGGCGGCGTACAGGTCGTCCAGGCTCTTATAGGTGAGCTTTTTCAGGATGCCGGGGAGGTTTTCGTCGTTGGTAAGCTCCTTCAAAGACACGCCGCAGCGCTTGAGCTCCGACTCGAAGGAGGCCCGGCCCGTGACCACGTTTTCGTCCCGGCGCTCCCGCTTGAGCCACTGGCGGATCTTGGACCGGGCGTTGCTGGACCGGGCGATCTTCACCCAGTCCCGGCTGGGACCGTGGGCCGACTGGGAGGTGACCACCTCCACGATGTCGCCGTTTTTCAGGCGGCAGTCGAAGGGCACGATGCGGCCGTTGACCTTGGCGGCCACCATGTGGTTGCCCACGGCGGAGTGGATGTTATAGGCAAAGTCAATGGGGGTGGCCCCGGCAGGCAGGTTGATGACGTCCCCCCGGGGGGTGAACACAAACACCTCGTCGGCGAACATGTCCACCTTCAGGGAGTGGATGAACTCCTCGGCGTCGGCCCCCTCCTGATTCTCCAGCAGGCGGCGGACCCACTCATACCGGCCCTCGTCGCCGCCGCCCTGGCCGTTCTGCTTATACTTCCAATGGGCGGCGATGCCGTATTCGGCCACCTCATGCATCTCCTTGGTGCGGATCTGCACCTCGAAGGGAACGCCGTTCTGGCCCATGACGGTGGTGTGGAGACTCTGGTACATGTTGGGCTTGGGAGTGCCGATATAGTCCTTGAACCGGCCCAGCACGGGTTTGTACAGGTCGTGGATGATGCCCAGAACGTAATAGCAGTCGGACACCGTGTCCACGATCACCCGGAAGGCGAACAGGTCATACACGTCGTCCAGGGACTTGTTCTGGGTGTACATCTTGCGATAGATGGAGTAGGGGTGCTTCATGCGGCCATAGACATAGCCGTCGATATGGGCCTCCTCCAGGCGCTGGGTGATCTGGTCGTGGATGGAGGACATGAAGCCGTCGTACTCCGTGGCCTTCTCGTCCAGGGCGTCCACGATCTCCCGATAGCTGATGGGGTCCAGGTATTTCAGGGACAGGTCCTCCAGCTCCCACTTCATCTTCTGCATGCCCAGGCGGTGGGCGATGGGGGCGTAGATCTCCAGGGTCTCGAAAGACTTCTGCTTCTGCTTCTCCGGGGTCTGGTACTCCATGGTACGCATATTGTGGAGCCGGTCGGAGACCTTGATGAGGATCACCCGGATGTCCTTGGACATGGCCAGCAGCATTTTCCGGAGGTTTTCCATCTGCTCCTGGGCCTTGGAGGTATAGTGGACCCGGGTCAGCTTGCTGACCCCCTCCACCAGGTCCGCCACCGTGGGGGAGAACTGCTTGGCGATGTCCTCGTGGGTGGCGGAGGTATCCTCAATGGTGTCGTGGAGCAGGGCGGCCTCGATGGACTCGGAGTCCAGGTGCAGCTCCTCGGCCACGATCTGGGCCACGGCCAGGGGGTGGGTCACAAAGGGTGAGCCGTCCTTGCGCAGCTGGCCCTGGTGGGCGGCGGCGGCAAATTCATAGGCGGCCCGGATCTTGTCGAAGCTGGCGGTGGGGTTATAGGCCCGCACCGTGTCCTCCAGGCGTTGGTATCGTTCATCCACTGTCATCAGCGTGCCCCTCCTTTCGATGCGTCCAGCGCCTGATGCAGGCGCAGCAGATATTCCGAACGGTCCAGGGCTACCTTCTTGCCCTGGCTGGTGAGATGCAGGCTTATGCTGTCGCCCAGGCGGCAGCACTGCAGCAGGCCCCGTTCCCGGAACACCTCCAGGCACAGCACCGTCCGCAAAAAGGGCTCCGCCCCCTGCAGCGCCCCGGACAGCCGCCGCAGCAGCGGCAGATAGTCCGTTTCCAGTCCGTCGGGGGGCACCGCGTGCTGCAGGGCCCGCCACAGGCTCACGCACTGGTCCCGGGAGGGCAGCAGGCGCACGGCGTCCCGGGGACGCAGTTCGTCCCCCCGCAGGCAGCGGTCCACCAGCTCCAGGGACTCCTCCTCCCGGGTGCTGCCGGTAAGGGAGGGACGGATATCCACCATCTGCATCTGGACGGTGCGGCTGCTGCGGAACTCGTTGATCTGAAGATAGAAGGCGGCGTCCACCCGGTCGCCGGGGGCCACGCCACAGGTCTGGGCCACGGCGGAGAAGAAGATGCCGTCAAACTGGGCGCTGCCCTTGGTCAGGCGCAGCTTCAGGTGCCGGTTCTGGCCCACGTTCTGAAGCCGGTCCAACGTGGCGCCCCGCAGGCAGAACACCGGCCGGGCGTTGCCCGCCCCGTAGGGCTCTAAGGCGTCCAGGGCCTCCACCTCCGCCAGGTTCACCCGGCCCGCCTGGCCGATGGGCACGTCCACCTGCAGGCAGGACACCGGGGCCTTGCCGCCCCGGAACCGGCTGGCGTATTGGTTCATCCGCTGCCGGAAGGCGGGGATGTTCTTTTCTTCAATGGTAAAGCCCGCCGCCAGCTCATGGCCGCCGAAGCCCAGCAGCAGGTCGGAGCAGGACTCCAGCGCGGCGAACAGATTGAACCCGCCCCAGCTGCGGCAGGAGCCCTTGCCGGTGCCGCCGGACAGGTGGATCATAAAGCTGGGACAGGCGTATTTTTCCGAAAGGCGGGAGGCCACGATGCCCACCACCCCCTGGTGCCAGGTGTCGGAGGCCAGCACCAGGGCGCTGCGCTCCTGGGGCGGGGTCTCCTCGATCTGTTCCACGGCCTGGGAGTAGATCTCCTGCTCCACGGCCTGGCGCTCCCGGTTCAGGGCGCACAGCTCCCGGGCCAGGTGCTCCGCCCGGTGGGGATCGGTGCACAGCAGCAGGTCCGCCGCCATGTCCGCCGCGCCCATGCGCCCGGCGGCGTTGATGCGGGGGGCCAGGACGAAGCCGATCTGCACGGAGGTGACGGTTTTGTCGGACAGGCCCGCCTCATGCAGCAGGGCGTGGAGGCCGATGAAGTCCGACCGGCTGATGGACGCCAGGCCCCGGGACACGATGGTGCGGTTTTCGTCGGACATCTGCATCACGTCGGCCACGGTGCCGATGGCGGCCAGGGTGCAGTAGCGGGACAGCAGGGCCTCCTCCCGGCTCTCACCCCCCAGGGCCAGCACCAGCTTCAGCGCCACGCCGCAGCCGGCCAGGTGCTTGAAGGGATAGCCGCAGTCGGGCCGGTGGGGGTCCACCACGGCGCAGGCCGGGGGCAGCTCCTCCTTGCACTCGTGGTGGTCCGTCACCACCACGTCCATGCCCAGGGAGTTGGCGTAGGCCACCTCCTCCACGCCGGTGATGCCGCAGTCCACCGTTACCAGCAGGCGGACCCCCTGCCCATGCAGGGACAGGATGGCGTCCTTTCCCAGGCCGTAGCCATCCTCGATGCGGCGGGGGATATAGTGCACCACGTCGCCGCCCCGGGACAGAAGATAGTCCACCAGGATCACCGTGGCGGTGATGCCGTCCACGTCATAGTCGCCGAAAACGGCGATCTTTTCCCCGTCGGCCAGGGCGCGGCTCACCCGCTGGGCGGCCTTGTCCATGTCCTTCATCAAAAAGGGGGAATAGGGCAGGTCCCGGTCCCGCTCTAAGAAAGCGGCGGCCTCCTCCGGGGTGGTGATCCCCCGGGAGGCCAGCACCGAGGACACCAGATAGGGGTACCCGGCCCCGGTGAGCCGGTCCACTGCCCCGGCGGGCAGCTCCGGTATGCTCCACTGCTGATATTTCATGACAGGACACCCCTTTCCCGGTACTGCAAATAATATTTTATTATAGCAAACGCCGAATGACTTGACAAGGGGCGGACGTTGGATTTTCGGGGATTTTGCCAGCCGGTGTGCGCCTGCGGGAGACAGCCGGAAACCCGGGCCTATAAAACGGACACATCCGGATAGAAAACCCGCCTATCCCCGAAGGGCATACCGGCGTAGAATAGACGCATATACTGCGCCGGTATGCTGAGGGCTTGACAAAAAACGACAGCCGTGATAGAATATCCTCACAATCCAAGGGGTGCTGGCGCAAGCCGGCTGAGATGAGACGTATCGCCGTCCGGTCCCTCGAACCTGATCCGGGTAATGCCGGCGTAGGAATGCGAGAATATGGCTTTTGTTTCCGCATTGCGACGCCTCCAGGGCCCGCGATGCGGTTATTTTTTTCAAAGAGGAGAAAGACACATGAAAATCAACAAGACCCGCATGATCTGCGAGGCCGCCATCTTCATCGCCATGGCGGAGATCCTGAGCCTGATCAAGCTCTATGAGTTCCCCAACGGCGGCTCCATCACCCTGGAGATGCTGCCCATCATCCTGTTCGCCGCCCGGTACGGCTGCGGCTGGGGCTCTCTGGCGGGCCTGGTGTACGGCACCATCACCTACCTCATCGGCAACAAGTTCTCCATTGACTGGACCACCATTCTCTGCGACTATTTCCTGGCCTTTGTGGCCCTGGGCTTCGGCGCGGGCCTGCTGTCCCGCCGCAAGTGGAGCGTTTACTATGGCACGGTCATCGGCGGCGTGCTGCGCTTTTTGGCGCATTTCCTCATCGGCGTCTTTGTGTGGGGCAAGTGGATGCCCGACACGTTCCTCGGCAAGCCCATGACCAGCCCCTGGATCTACTCCCTGATCTATAACGGAAGCTACATGCTGCCCAGCATCGTTCTGTGCCTGGTGGTGTTTGCCCTGCTGTATAAGCCGCTGCGGAAGTATTTCACGTCGGCAGACCTGCTGGCGGCGTAACGCCTCTTACCCTCTCCGGGGGCGGGCCAAACCGCCCCCGGAAAATTTTTTCAGAAACCGGAAAAAAAGTGTTGACAAACGCCGGAAAACGAGTATAATAAATCTTGTTCGTCAGGAACATAGCGGGATTGTGTAAAGGTAGCACAGCGGACTCTGACTCCGTATGTGAGGGTTCGAATCCTTCTCCCGCTGCCAAAAAGACTCTCAGCAAAAGCTGAGGGTCTTTTCTTTTTGCCATGGTTCTCTCATAGGGATTCCCGGGCCGCCGAGGGCAGCGGCTCCTATTCGGAAAATATGCGGACCTGTCCGCCGTCCGGGGCCTCCAGAGCGGCGTACCGGCCCTGCTTCTCCAGGGCAGCGAAGACCGGGAGGTCCCCTGCGGCGGCTGCTCCCTGTATGCCCGCCGGGCGGAACTGCCCGGCGCGGACTTCCGGCTGATCACGGACCCCGCCAGCAATCAGCATATGACCGTCATCCGCCAGGCCGGACAGTCCGGCGTCAACCGGGACACCATGGCCCTGGTGGACAAATTTCTGGACCGGCTGTTCTGATCCCATAACGCCGCAGAGGCGGCAGACGAAATCGTCTGCCGCCTCTGTTTTATTATCAGTACCCCGCTCCCTGGGTGACGATCTTCGCCCACAGCACGGGGCCCACGGCCCCGGTGGGGTCGATGCCCAGCTTTCGCTGCAAGGCCAGCACAGCGGCCTGGGTACCCCGGCCGAAAATGCCGTCCTCCGCCACGGTGGGAATATCCGGGTCCTGGGCCGCAATGCGATTCAGCTGCTGCTGCAAAAACAGTACCGTGTCGCCCCGGTCCCCCAGGACGATGAACCGCCCCGGATAAATCTCCCGGGCAAACTGCTGATAGTCCTCCGGCAGGTCCTCCAGCACATCCTCATAGGCCCGCCGCAGGGCGTTCCAGGTGTCCCGGCCCACCACGCCGTCGGTGGGAAGGCCCGCATAGCTCTGGAAGGCGTACACGGCGTCCAGCATCTCCTGGTCAAAGACATCGCTGAGCCGGATGGGCGGCAGCTCCGGCAGGAAATACCCCAGAAAAGCCAGGAAAAACCGCACCGTCCGCACCGCCAGGCCGCTGTCCCCCAGCCGCAGGGCCTCGGTATACTGCCTCTGCACCTCGGAGATGGTCAGCCCCTCGCCGGACAGCTCCGACAGGCCCTTGACGCCGTTATAGATCTGCTTGATCTTGTACCAGGTGGCCTTGCCCACGATGCCGTCCGGGGTCAGGTTGAAGATCTGCTGGAAGGACTTCACCGCCTCCTCCATGGGCACATCGAACACCGTGGACGGCTCCGGGATCTCCGGAATGGCCGGATAGTTCCGGCGGATGCGGCTCAATTGCCGCTGGAGAAGCAGCACGTCGTTGCCCACGTCCCCCCGGCGCAGAGGCCGCCCGGGATAGGAGGGCACGTTCCCCCCTACCGGAGCGTTGAACACAATGCTGATATTCCCTCCGTAGTAGTATTGCAGAATCTCATAGGGGTTCATGCCGTCCCGGGCCAGGTCCACACTGCCCCACTGGGACAGCCCCCCGCACTGGGTCCGCACTCCGTCGCAGAACTGGGCAAACAGCGGCTCCACGCTGCCCTGCCGGACGATATAGTTGTTGAAGCTGTCGTCCACGATCTGGCTGATGTTCTCGAAAACGTCGCCGCCGTCCACATAGGCCTGGTCATACTGGGTGGTGCTGGTGATGTCATAGTCGTACCCCCGGGTGCGGTAATACTCGGTATACACCCGGTTCAGGGCATAGGAGATCTGGGCCAGGATGTTGGCCCGGATGGCGTTCTCCGGCCAGGTGGGGTAAATTTCGTGGGAGGCCACGTTCTTGATATAGGCGGCAAAGGGCACCTCCACGTTCCGGGCCGAGGACCCCGGCGGGCCCAGGTGTACGGTAATGGTCTCCGGGACCACAGGCGTTGCAGGCATAGCGCTCCCCCCCTTATATCACCGGCTCCAGCATCACCGGCAGAATGGATTCGATGCGGGCATACACCGTGACCTCCCGGTCCTCCTGGGGCACGAACAAGGGGTGCCGCACCGACACCAGGTAACCGGTGCCGCTGATGGAGGCGGTGTCCGGCGCCTGGGACCAGGCGGCGGGCAGGGCCGGCAGGGCGATGCCCTGAACGATACCCGATTCATCGGTCAGTCCCCGGTAAAACGTGTGGGTCTGGCCCCCGAACCGCCGGTATACCTCCACCCTTGCCCCGGCTACCGGAAATGTCCCGCCACCGGAGGCCACCTGCACCCGCAGACTCCCCTGGTCGGGGTGGGCCTGCAAAAACGTGGACAGGGGCACATGCTGGGAAAAATCGGACATAGACATACATCCTTTCCTGGAAACTTCCCCTCAGTATATGCCCCCGGCCCGGGAAAAATACGCCTTTTTTCTGTGTGGATTTGTAAAATATAGAGTTGCCAACTCTGTGTTTTTTTGCTATAATTCCAACAGATACGTCAATATACCCGAAAATTGGAATTTTCTGATAATTTCATTCTTCCCATAGCGCAGTGAATGAATTTGAAGGGAGATACATGTATGAGAAATCCGTATTTGAAGAAAATGAATACTTTCATGGCACTGCACTGGAAGGATACATTGGAAGCTAACGGTTTTTTTGCCCTTCGTGACTTCACTGAATGGGTTCGCGTGGTGAATAGAAATGTCATGCAGATCATCCTTTGTTCTGGATATACACTGCCAGAAATTCTCTTTTACTCCCAGACTCTGTCAGAGTACATGTGGTGCAATTATCGCAACCAGACAGACATGACATCCTATTCGTTAAATTTTTATCGGAATGCCAGTGCACAATATGATGAGAACTGTCGTTATATATGCACAAATAATGATTTAAATATGCAGTTGCAGTACACTATTGAAACATTGAACACGATCCATACGGCCCAGGATATTCTATCTTATCCCCATGAAAGAGAACTCGTTTTTCATAGGCGGCCTTGCCTTTGGTATGATGCTGGTGATATGGATGGCGTGTGGAAAGCCTTGGAGAATGTCAAGTGCCCTACTTCCTATTACTTTCAGGGAGATGTTCCTCCGGAAAAGCTGAAACGGGACTATTGGCGGGTATGGAAACCCATGACGGCCTTCGTAGCCCAGGACTGCCTGGCCACGGGGAGTCTACAGCCCTTGACGGACTTCGCGGAGGAATCCAGGGAGTTCAACCTCAAGTACCTAAAGCGCTATATGCCGTGGCTGCTGAAATAGAAACAGCATACACCTGATCATTGTAAAAGGGGGCTTTGGCATGGACGCGGCTGTGGAAAAGGAAATTGTACGGAGGTACTTCTCAAAGGCGCGCCAGGACCGCGCTTTATACGCTCTGCAATCATCAAAAAGGCATTCATACATCTGGAAGCTGGACGAGTCGTTTTTCAGGCGCACCGGCCGCCAGGAGTTCTCTCCCGGAAGTGATATCCGTTCGGAGCTGAAAAGACAGGGGTGCGGCAGGTTGTGCTATGTGATTTCAATCGAAGAATCCATCGACGGGACCTACGCTCCCGTTGAGGATGCGATCCAATCGACCATTGGAAACGGCCCTGCGCTGATGGTTTTCAATGAGGCCAACCTGGCTTATTTTGAGGGCGAGCACGAAATCGGCTCAAAGACAAAAAGATTTCTTATCCGGGCTTTAAGCCGCGATGGGTGAGTTTTTACCGCTGGGAAGATATAGGAGGAAAGCAGATGTCACGAAAAAACATACCGCAAATTGATGCGCTGGTGCAGCGCACCTTCGCGCAGAAAATGTGGGACAATGGGTTCCACCCTTATAAGGACCACACGGAGTGGCTGCGCCTGGTGGATGGAAACATCCTTCAGACGGTGCTGTTTTATGAGTACCTGACCATCGACCTGCGGGTGGAGTATTACGCCCAGCCGCTGTCGGAATACCTGTGGTGCAATTACCGTCAGCCCAATATACGGGGCTATATTGCCGGCTATTTTTGCGACATGATGGGCAGATACAAGCTGGGCGATCCGGAGATGTGCCGCATAGCGGGTCCCTATGGCGGCACGCGGGTCTGGATGAAATCCCAGGACCTCTACTGGCAGATGGAATGTGCTCTTAACGCCCTGAACGAAGTGCGGACACCGGCAGACATCCTGAAAGTATCTCCCGCTGAGGTCGATCGTCCGGAGCGTCCCTGCCTTCGGTATGAAATCGGCGATGAGGCCATGACATGGGCTGCTCTGAAAAATTCAACCTATATCAATAAACGTGACTATGATCAGGATGTTCCTCCGGAAAAGCTGAAACGGGACTATTGGCGGGTGTGGAAACCTAAGACGGCCTTCGTAGCCCAGGACTGCCTGGCCAAGGGGAGTCTACAGCCCTTGGCGGACTTCGCGGAGGAATCCAGGGAGTTCAATCTCAAGTACCTGAAGCGCTATATGCCGTGGCTGCTCCACTAACCATCCGCGCACCCTCTGATATAATACGCCCCCTCCGGCATTGCCGGAGGGGGTTCGTTTATTCCAGAATCAGCCAGTTGTCCTGCCGCTCCGTGACGTAGCCCACCTGGGCCGCGGCAGGGATGCTGTCCCGCAGCTCCCGCAGGCAGGCTTCGGCGTCGGCGGGGTCCACCGCCATCAGCAGGCCGCCGCTGGTCTGGGGATCATACAGCAGGTCCTGCATGGTGCGGCTGACGTTCCCCCGGACGGTGACGCCCTTTTCGGCGTAATCCCGGTTGCGGTAGGCCCCGGCGGGGATCAGGCCCATGGCGGCCAGGTCCCAGGCCTCCGGGTGGAAGGGCACGTTGCCGCTCTGGATGTGCACGGTGCAGCCGCTGCCCTGGGCCATCTCGAAGCCGTGGCCCAGCAGGGCGAAGCCCGTCACATCGGTGCAGCTGTGGACCCGGTATTTCACCATGATATCCCGGGCGGTCCGGTTCAGGGCGGCCATCTGGCGATAGATCCGGTCCATCACCGCAGGCTCCGCCAGCCCCGCCTTGGCGGCGGTGGTCAGCACGCCCACGCCCAAGGGCTTGGTCAGCAGCAGGACGTCCCCGGGCTTTGCGCCGCTGTTGGTCAGCACCCGCCTGGGGTGCACGAAGCCGGACACGGCCAGGCCGTAAATCGGCTCCGCGCCGTGGATGGTGTGTCCCCCGGTGATGATGGCCCCGGCCTCATAGGCCTTGTCGTATCCGCCCCGCAGCAGCTCCTGGACCATCTCCCGGGTCATGGACTCCGGCAGGCACAGGATGTTCAGGGCCAGCTTCGGCTCCCCGCCCATGGCATACACGTCGCTGATGGCGTTGGCCGCGGCGATCTGCCCATACAGGAAGGGGTCGTCCACAATGGGGGGAAAAAAGTCCGTGGTCTGCACCAGGGCCGTGTTCTCGTCCAGGTAATACACGCTGGCGTCGTCGGATTTGTCGTACCCCACCAGCAGCCGGGGGTCCGAATGGGTCCGGAACCCGTCCAGCAGCTTCACCAGGGTCCCGGCCCCCACCTTGGCCCCGCATCCGGCGCAGGAGGCCAGCTTGGTCAGCTTCACTTCTGTTTCCATGGTCATTCCTCCGTCCGTTGATAAACCGGCGTATAGCTCCGCCCGTCCCAGGCGGCAATGCGCTCCACATCTCCGGCGGCCTCGCCCTGGGGCTCCAGCCACCGCCCCTCACACCGCACGCAGGTGCCGCAGCTGCTGCTGAGATTCCGGGGCACCGGCATCACCCGGCACTCGATCCCCTGCTCCCGGCACAGCTGCTGATACCGCATGGCGCCGAAGTGAGAAAAAAACGTTGCGAAATAGGTCATTTGGTAAAGGTCAGCGTCCATTCGCCGCCGTTTTCCTGCACCTGGACCTGATAGCCCTGGTGCTGGGCATAGCGGGTGGTGTTCTCCCGGGAGGCGTGGTTGTCCACCAGGATCTGATAGGCGGCCTCGCCGCTCTGCATAGCCGCCCGCAGCAGCACCACGGGCTCGGGGCAGGACAGCCCCCGTGCGTCGATGACTTTCATGTTGTCTCCTCCTTATGCTTTCTTCCGGAAGGTGTTCAGGCAGCCGATGGCGGCCACCACGGCCAGACCGATGACCACGGCGATCTTGCCGTTGGCGGTGGGGCCCTCCGCGCTGGAGGCCAGGCCGAAGTTATGGGCAAAGGCAGCGCCCACGATCAGGCCCAGCACCGTCACGGCGCTGTCGGAGCTGCCCTCGCCGGAGAGCACCAGCTGGCGCAGGGGGCAGCCGCCCAGCAGCACGCAGCCAAAGCCCACCAGCACCATGCCCAGGCAGTTCCACAGGCCGTCGGTATGGGCGATGGGCTGGCCCTCAAAGGCTAGGTGGAAATAGGTGCCGTCGGTGACGCCGGTGAGGATCAGGTTGCACACTAGGGCGCTGATCAGGATGGCGCCGAAGCCCATCAGCAGCTTGGGCTCCCGGAACAGCACCACGTCACGGATGCCGCCCACCATGCACAGGCGGGTCCGCTGGGCCAGAGCGCCCACGATCAGGCCCGCCGCCAGGCTGATGAGCACGGCAGCGTGCTTGGCGCCGGGGCCGCCGCCGGCCTCGGTGAAGTAGATGAAGGCGGGAGCCGCCACCAGCAGGATAAACACCACCACCTGGATGGCCGGGAACAGGAAGCCCTCCAGCCTGGCCATGGAATAGGAGCGCTTCAGGGAATAGCCCTTCTTCAGGAAGAACACGCCCGCCAGAATGCCCAGCACGAAGCCAAGCCCGCCCAGCAGAGCGTTCAGGTCGCCGCCGGCCAGGCGCAGGATCATGCGGAAGGGGCAGCCCAGGAACATCAGGCAGCCGATCATCACGAAAAAGCCCAGCACGAAGCGGGTCAGGGGCGCGCTGCCGCCCTTGGCGGAGAACTCACCCTTGAACAGGGCGATGCCGAAACTGCCCAGCACCAGGCCGATGATCTCCGGCCGGATATACTGCACGGCGGCGGCCCGGTGCAGGCCCAGACCGCCTGCGGTATCCCGCAGGAAGCAGGCGATGCAGAAGCCCATGTTGGCAGGGTTGCCGAAAAAGACCAGCAGCGACGCAATGACGCCGATGATCAGGCCAGCAATGACGATATGCAGGCGCTCACGTTTGATGTTCATTTGGAAAAATACCTCTCTCTCTTGAAAAATTCCAACAGACATTGTATCATATAATAATAGTTTATGTCTACCATTATTTTTTTGAAAATACAACGTATTGTTTCGGGAGGGACCCATATGGAGCCGATTTATCTGGACAACGCCAGCACCAGCTTCCCCAAGCCGCCCCAGGTGGCCCAGGCCATGTTCGACTATGTCACCGGCTGCGGCTGCAACATCGGCCGGGGCGGCTATGAGGGGGCGTATCAGGCGGAGGAGACGGTGCTGCGCACCCGCCAGCAGCTGTGCCGCCTGTTCCACGGGCCGGACAGCCGATGCGTGGCGTTCACCAAGAACATCACCGAAAGCCTGAACGTCCTGCTGAAGGGCCTGCTGCGGCCCGGGGACCATGTGCTGGTGTCCGCCATGGAGCACAACGCCGTCATGCGTCCCCTGACCCAATTGACCCGCCGGGGCGTCACCTTCGACCGGATCCCCTGCCGCCCGGACGGCACGCTGATGACGGAGCGCCTTCCCGGCCTGCTGCGGGAGAACACCCGGGCGGTGGTGATGCTCCACGCCAGCAACGTCTGCGGCACCCTGCTTCCGGCGGCGGAGGTGGGGGCCTTCTGCCGGGAAAACGGCCTGCTGTTCCTGCTGGACACCGCCCAGACCGCCGGAGCCTTCCCCATCGACATGGAGGCCATAGGGGCGGACGCCCTGGCCTTCACCGGCCACAAGGGGCTGATGGGTCCCCAGGGCACCGGGGGCTTCCTGCTGCGGCCGGAGCTGGCCGCGGAGCTGGAGCCGCTGCTGTCCGGCGGCACCGGCAGCGCCAGCCACTCCGAGGAGGTGCCGTCCTTCCTGCCGGACCGGTTCGAGGCCGGGACCCTGAACCTGCCGGGGATCATGGGCCTTCACGCAGCCCTGACCTGGCTGGAGGAAGCCGGCATCGACGCCATCCGAGCCCATGAGCAGGCCCTGACGGACCGGTTCCTCCGGGGGGCGGCGTCCATCCCCAATCTGCGGCTGGTGGGTCTGGCCGGGGCGGAAAACCGGGCCGCCGTGGTGCCGGTGGTGCCGGAGAACACGGACCCGGCCTTTGTGGCCGACGCCCTGGGCCGGGAGTTCGGCATCCAGGTGCGGGTGGGGCTGCACTGCGCCCCCAACGCCCACAGGACCCTGGGCACCTTCCCCACCGGGGCCATCCGCTTCTCCTTCGGGCCTTACAACACCCCCGGCCAGGTGGACCGGGCCCTGGAGGCCCTGGACGCCCTGTGCCGCCGGACCGTGTGGCTGTGACCCCTATAAAACAGGACCTCCTGCCGCAGCAGGAGGTCCTGTCAGCTTGTCAAAAACGCGCCCCGGGGGCGCATTTTTTGTTTTATCCCATCCACCGCCCCAGGGCCACGAACAGGCAGCCCAGCAGGAAGAACCCCGCCAGCACCGCCGCGACGCTGAGGCAGAACCTTTTGGGTCCCAGCTTCTCCGGGTCCATGAAGGTGTAGGGGTACAGCAGCTTCGTGTGGCCGATGGGCCGCCCCGTCCTGGCCCGCAGCATGGCATACACGAAGTACGCCAGGGGCAGCACCAGCCACCGGGCGGCGGAGGCCGCGGTCAGCCCCGCCTTGTTCCCCCACAGAAGCCACTGCCCCACCACCAGCCACGGCGTCCCGTAGTGGACGCACAGGTTCCCGAAGCTGCCGCCGAAGTCGGCGAATTTCTTCCCCCGGCGCTTAGCGTCCGGCACCAGCACAAAGTGATAGATCAGGTGCGTCACATAGATGCACAGGGTCATGGCCAGGGCCACGCCGCTGCCGGTCAGCAGCCGCCGCACCGCCCCCTCCGGCGCCACCGCCAGGGCCAGCTCATACACCAGCACCAGCAGATTGCTGAGATTGGTATAAAAGCAGAACATCCCCGGCCGGATGTGTCCCGTCTCCAGCAGGGTGGAGTGCAGCAGCAGACCCACCGCCCCCAGCAGGAAAATGCCCGCCGCCGAAAGCCGCAGTCCCATGTCCGCCGCCTCCTCTCACAGGCGGAAGGCGGCACAGTCCACCTTCCCGTCCTCTAAGGTGATGACCCCATAGGTCCGCCGGACGCTGGGGCCGATGCACCCGGGATTCATCACCCAGAAATCGCCGCTGCGGTCCACCACCGGCTGGTGGGTGTGGCCGAACAGCAGGATGTCCGCCCCGCACTCCCGGGCGGCGTATATGGCCGCCATGGGGCCGGACTTCACGCGCCGGGTGTGGCCATGCATCATCAGGATCCGCACCCCGCCCAGCTCCGTCAGCCGCTCCGGCTGGTCCAGGCCGCCATAGTCGCAGTTGCCGGGCACTCCCAGCAGCGGGATATCCGGATACCGCTCCTCCAGCCGCTGGGCGTCCCGCACGCAGTCCCCCAGATGCAGGATCACCTGGGGCTGCACCCGCTCCACGCACCGCTCCATAGGCTCCACGCACCCATGGGAATCGGATAAAACCAGTATACGCATTGCACATACCCTTTCCACGCTTGTTTTCTGCTATTTTACCACACTTCCCCGGGGATTTCCAGTCTCCCCCGGAAGCCGTTGACTTCTCCCGGGAAATATGTTATATATAATGTAACAGGATAATTGTAAAATAGTGCGTTTTGCAGAAAGGAAACGATTTATGCGTATGATATTCCGTGATTTTGCGGATAGCTCCGCAAGCAAAGCCCCCGTTATTTGGGCAAGACGCACCCACGCACTTTTCCCCGGCGCATAGGCAGCTTCGCCGTATTCCGCTTGTGCGCCTGACCCATACGCCCCCATATCATGCAGGAGGTAACGAATATGAAGAAAATTCTATCCGCGCTTCTGGCGGCCCTGATGCTGCTGTCCGCAACGGCCTGCGCGGCCCACGAGCCCGTCCTGCCCCCCAGCCGGTGGGGGGAGGGAGAGTCCCAAGGAATGCTGCCCCACACCTACTCCCTGTCGGAGGCCTATGACGCCGCAGAGGTGGTGGCCCTTGTTACGGTGGGGGATTGGCTGGAGGAGGAGCTGATCACCGGGCGAACCTTTTTCCGGACAACGGTCCAAAAAGTGTACAAGGGGGATATCCCCCATGAGTTTGTCCTGGCCCAGGAGGGCTGCTCCACCTGGACCTACCGAAACTATCCCGTATTCACCTATGGCAATCAGCTGCTGCTGTTCTTGATCAAATACGATGTGTCCATGTACCGGGATACCTACGACCTGGTGGAGTATCCGGACGCCTATGAGCTGATAAACACGTATTCCACGGTGATGTATGTAACCCGGGACGACAGCGGCATGTCCTACGTTCTGGACGCCCTGGGCATGATGACCCAATGGAGTCAGATCAATCAGCCCGCCGATTGCCCGGCCGTTGCCCATCCGGGGCAGGAGCAGCTTCTTCAGATCAGGGACAATCTGACAAAGCAGGACCCGGTTCTGGCTGCCATTGCGCCCTCCCAGGCCGACCCGGACCGGCCGGCTGCGTCCTCCGGCGACCTCTATCGTCTGACCGACCTGGAGGACTATTTCGCGCGCCTGTCCGCCGGCTAAACGTAAAAAAGGAGAATCACGAGCATGAAGAAAAATCTGTCCGCGCTTTTAGCGGCCCTGATGCTGCTGTCCGCAACCGCCTGCGCGGCCCACGAGCCCGTCCTGCCCCCCAGCCGGTGGGGCGAGATGCAGATCAATTCCGTGTTTGAGCGCTGCTATTCCGTGTCCGACGCCTTCCAAGAGGCGGACGCCGTGGCTCGGGTCAAGGTAGGCGACTGGCAGGGGGAGGACCTGCGCAATTGGGTCACGTTCTTTGACGCGTCCGTTCAGGAGTCCTACAAGGGGGAGCTTCCCCGGAGCTTCACCCTGGTGCAGGGCGGCTGTTCCGAGGCGACCTCTCCCGACTATCCCCTGTTTACCAGCGGAACCGAGCTTCTGGTTTTCCTGCGGGACTATGACGGCAGCGGGGAAAAATATCACCCCATCACCGACTATAACACGGTGCTGTATGTCGTGTATGACGAAGCCGGAGGCCGGTATTTCCTGGACAGCTTCGGCACCATGAGCGCCCAGGACACCTGCGTTCCCGGCAGGACCACGCTGGACAGCGCACAGCTTGCGGAAATGACGGCGGATGCCGATCCGGTGCTGGCCGAGGCGATTTCCTCCCGGGCCGAGGACTGCGACGGCTGTTCCATATACGCGGAATCCGCCCTGGAGGACTATTTCTCCGATCTGGCAAAGCAATAAGGCTTGATGGCGATCGCACCCCATCCCGCCGAAAAAAAAGCACCCGCCCGCCGGACCTCCGGCAGGTGGGTTTTTTACAGGCTACAGGTTAAAGGAGCCCGGCACGCGCCGGACTCCTCTTATTCCAGGCTGTCAAAAACGCCTCGCAGAGTTCGCGGCCCGCAGGCCGCGAATCGTGTTCCATCCATTTTTCGCGGCGGCGCCCCCCAAGGGGACTTCCGTTGGGCGTGTACGTCGCGAAAAATACTTTGCGCTTCGACCCGTGTGTTTTCGCGCATTTTTTGCGTGAAAACACACGGGTCGGAGCGAAATCTCTTTTGTCAAAAAAGGCAACGCCCTTTTTTGACAAGCTCTTATTACCCCAGGACCCAGGCCTTCAGGGCGCTGCCGTCGGGGTCGTCCACCCGCAGGCCCGCCGTCACGTTGACCTCCGGCGCCGCCGCCCGGATATCCGCCACCGACGTCTCGATGCCGCTGCTGCCGCTGGTGCAGAAGGGCCGGATGGTTTTCCCGGTCAGGTCATAGGTATCCAGGAAGGTGTTGATGATCCGGGGCGCGGTCCCCCACCAGATGGGATAGCCCAGATAGATGGTGCCGTACTGGGACAGGTCCAGGGGCTGGCCCGCGATCCGGGGCCGGGCGGCGGGGTCCTTCTGCTCCTGGCTGGCCCGGCAGGCATCGTTGTTATAGCTCAGGTCCTGGCTGGTATAGGGCTGCTCCGGGGTCAGCTCATACAGGTCCGCCCCGGTCATGTCCCGGATGCGCTCTGCCGCCGTCCGGGTGCTGCCGGTGCAGGAAAAATAGATCACCGCCACCCGGGTGCCGGCCCAGCCGCTGCCGGTACTGCCGGTGGTATTTCCGCCGTTTCCGGCATTTCCGGTACTGCCTGCACCGCCGGGCACACCGGTACTGCCGCCGGGATTTTCCGCCGGGCCGCTTCCCGGGTCCGTGGCCCCGGGGGTCACCGTGGGACTATCTCCGCCGGGGGCCACCTCCGTCTGCTTCTTTCCGCAGGCAAACAGGGCGCAGGCCATGCACAGGGCTAAAATCAGGGCAAAAACACGCTTCATGGGGCTTTTCCTCCTTATTTCCGTGATATTATTCTTCCTCCTGCTGCACCGCCGTGCTGCCGCCCAGGCCGAAATCGTCGGCCACGGTGGCGCTGTCCCGGCGGAGCATGGTCTCCATGACCCGGATGTCGCTGTCGATGTCCATGGCGTCGGCCCGGTACAGCTCATCCAGCTGCCGCTCGAACCCCGCCACGATGCTGTCCATGGTGCTCTGAATTTTGGCCTTGGCCTGGTTCAGATTCTCGCCGCTGACGCCTGCCTCCTCAAACTCGGCATAGGAGTCCAGCAGCTTCTGGGTGGTGGGCAGATAGTAATTCAGGAAGGTGCTGGCCTTGGCCTTTTTGGCGGGCTCCTTCTCGATGATGCGGAAGATTTTCCCCGCCACCTCCTCCAGCCGGTCAATTTTCTGGCTGAGAACGGGGTCGGCGATGCGGTCGTTGGCCCGGCGGATGTCCCGCAGGACGCCGGAATAGCCCTGCTCCGCCTGGGGCGGCTCCTGAACCTCCTGCTCCTGCTTCTTTTTTCCGAAGAAGGCGTCCGCCGCCTCCGGGGACCGGAACAGCATATCGCTTCCCAGGTCCAGATAGGCATTTTCGCCCCACAGGCCCTTTTCGATCATGATCTCCAGGTCGTTTTCCACCTTCCGGGGGGACACATCCGCCGCCTCCGCCAGCTTTTTCAGGGACACCGCCTCCTGCCCGTGGGCACAGGCCAGATACTTGCCGAAGCGGCGGGCCCGGCGGGTCATGACGCCTCCGGCCAGCAGCAGGCCCAGACCTCCGGCGGCCAGGCCCATGGTGGGAAACAGGCTGGCCAGCAGGGCCCAGCTCAGGCCGCCGGTGGCAGCGCCGATGCCCTCCACCAGGGACACCAGCCCCGCAAACAGCAGCACCAGGCCCACAATCTTCATGTTCCGGGCGGCTTTTGCGGAATACTGGGGGGTTTTGGTGACCTTCCGCCCGGCGGCGGAAGCCGTCCCGGGACGGGCCTGGGACGGGTTGGGATTTGCCCGGGACACGGCCGGGTCACTGCGGGACACAGTCGACCGGGTGCTTCGAGCGGCATTTTTCCGCCGGGAGTCGTTCCCCAGCACCTTCGACAGCAGCACCGCCAGCCCCGCCGGCCATGCCACGATGAACAGAAAGATGATCAGAATCCAGGACCCCAGATCGTTGTCCTCTTTCCGGGGCGGTCTGGGGGGAGGCGACTGCCGGAACTCCCGGTCCCGGTCGTCATAGGAATAGGCCATCACTGCTCTCCCTTCCGGCGGAGCTTGCGCTTGTTGCCGTGCTCATCCACCACATAGGTATTGTCCAGCTCCCGGGCCAGGTTGCCCACCACCGAGTCGATATACTCCCGGCGCAGGCGCAGCTGCTCCTCCCGTTCCTCCTGGGTCAGGCCCTCCGGCGTTTTCGCCTTGGCGGCCAGCTGGTTGATGCGGGCGATTTTCTTTTCATCCATGATGTGATCTCTCCCTCTTTTATAGATAACGCTTCAGGGTGACGAACACCCTGCCCTTTTTGGTCTGATGGCCGACCTCCTCCAGGACGCATTTCCCCAGTCCCCGCAGGGTCAGGGTGTCGCCCTGGGCCACCGGGCGGTCCGGCTTCTGGCAGTCGGTCCAGTTTACCTGGACCTTTCCGGAGGTCACCGCCTCGGCGGCCTTTCCCCGGCTCAGGGAAAAGCCAACGGCCAGCACGCTGTCCAGCCGCAGGGAGGACACCGTGTCGCGGATCTCCTTGGTTTTCTCCTGGGGCGGCGTCAACTGGGCCAGGGGCAGCGGGGCTGTATGGAGCCGCACCCGGCCCGCAGCCGTCCACTCCGACAGCAGCAGCTCCGCTGCCGGGGCCGTGGCCAGCACGTCGGCCCAGCGGGGAAACACCAGGATATCCCCCAGGGTCTCCCGGGTCAGGCCCAGGGCCATGAGACTGCCCAGAATGTCCCGGTGGGTCAGGGCGTCCTCCTCGTAAAACGAGGCCCGGACCACCCGGACGGCGTCCTCCTCCGGGGCCTCCTGCCACTCCGGCAGGAACCACAGCTGCCGCCGCTGGGCGCCGTCGTACCCGCCCCAGAAGGCGTAGCCCTCCGTTACGGACAGGGCGTTCAGCAGCCGCTGGGCCGCCGCCTGCTCCGCCGGGGACAGAAAGCCCGTCCCCTCCGGCAGATTCCGCCGCCGGCACTGTTCATATTTATCCCAGACCCGTCCCAGCAGCAATCGCTCATCGCCGTTTGCGGCCAGCCGGTCCAGCATTTCCCGTTTATCCATGGTATTCCCCCAGATTCTGGGTGTGATAGAGTCCGGCATAGGCCCCGTTTGCCGCCAGCAGCTGCTGATGGGTGCCCTGCTCGGCGATGCGGCCGTCCCGGATCACCAGGATGCGGTGGGCGGCCCGGATGGTGGAGAGCCGGTGGGCGATGATGAGGGTGGTGCGGCCCCGGCTCAGCTCGTCGAAGGCGTGCTGAATTTTCGCCTCGGTGATGCTGTCCAGAGCCGAGGTGGCCTCGTCTAAGATCAGGATGGGCGGGTCCTTCAGGAAGATCCGGGCAATGGCCACCCGCTGCTTCTGCCCGCCGGAGAGCAGGGTGCCCCGCTCGCCCACATAGGTGTCGAACCCGTTGGGCATGGCGGCGATGTCGTCATACAGCTCCGCCCGGCGGGCGGCCTCCTCCACCTCTTGGTCGGTGGCCTCGGGTTTTCCGTAGCGGATGTTCTCCCGAATGGTGTCGGCAAACAGGAACACGTCCTGCTGGACGATGCCGATGGACCGGCGCAGGGAGTGCTGGGTCAGGCGGCGCACGTCGGTCCCGTCCACGGATACCACGCCGCTGTCGGGGTCGTAAAACCGGGGGACCAGCTGGCACAGGGTGCTTTTGCCGCCGCCGGAGGGGCCGACAATGGCCACCGTCTCCCCGGGCTGCACCGTCAGGTCCACCCCGTGGAGCACCTCGGGGCTGCCGTCGTCATAGGAGAAGTGCACGTTCTCCAGGGCCACCCGGCCCTGCACCTGCGTCAGCTCCACGGCGTTGGGGGCGTCCTGAATGGTGGGCTCCGTGGCCATCAGCTCGATGAACCGGTGCAGGCCCGCAAAGCCGTTGGAGAACATCTCGGCGAAGTTGGCCAGCTTCCGGACGGGGCTGATGAAGGTGGTGATATACAGGCTGAAGGTAATCAGGTCGATGTAGTTCAGCCGGTCCTTCATAATCAGCCAGCCGCCTGCGGCGATCACCGCCACGGACAGCAGGCTGATAAACAGCTCCATGCTGGCGTTGAAAAAGCCCATCTCCTTGTGGAAATTGCGCTTGGAGGTTTTGAACACCTCGTTGGCCCCATCGAAGCGGCGCTGCTGCTGAGCCTCGTTGGCGAAGGCCTTGGTGGTGCGGACGCCGGAGAGGCCGGACTCGATCTCGGCATTGATGGCGCCGGTTTTTTGCTTGGCGGCCCGGGAGGCCTGGGACATCTGGCGGCGGCGGTACACCACCACCAGCAGGAACACGGGGATGATGCAGCACACCACCAGGGCCAGCCGCCACTGGATGGAGAACATCACCGCCAGCGCCCCCACAATGGTGACAAGCGAGATGAACAGGTCCTCCGGCCCGTGGTGGGCCAGCTCCGTCAGCTCAAACAGGTCCGTGGTCAGGCGGCTCATCAGCTGGCCGGTGCGGTTTTTATCGTAAAAGTCAAAGCCCAGGTCCTGCATATGGGCGAACAGGTCCCGGCGGATATCCGCCTCCACCAGGATGCCGAAGGTGTGGCCCCAGTAGCCCACGATGAAGTAAAGCCCCGCCCGGAGGACAAAGGCCGCCACCACCAGGGCCATGACCGTGAAGAAAATGGAAAACCGCTTATCCGGCAGCCAGTGGTACATGGCGGTGCGGGAGATCAGGGGAAAGGCCAGGTCGATGACGGCGATGAAGAAGGCGCAGCTGATATCCAGCAGGAACAGGCCCCGGTGGGGGCGGAAATAGGACAGGAAAATGCGCAGCGGTCTGCGGGTCTGGTAATCTTTGGTGGTCATGGTCTCTCTCTTTCTGAAAAAATGGGCACAATTACCCAGTGTGTTGTTATGAATAGTATAACACACCGCCCCCCCTGGCGCAAGGCGGTGTTTTGTGTTAATATGTGTTCAAAAGCGAGAAAAATTGCCGTGGGTTTTGGCCCTGCGGCGTGTACTATAGAGTAGAGAGAAACAGGGAGGCGACGGACATGGACGACAAGCAGCTGATGGCGCAGATCGCCGCCGGGGACCAGGCGGCCCTGCAGACCCTGCTGCGGCGGCACGGACCGCTGCTGCAATATATCCTGAAACCCATTCTGACAGACCCCCGGGAGCGGGAGGAGTGCCTGGCGGATATCTCCCTGCGCCTGTGGCAGCGGGCCGGGGACTATGCGCCGGAGCGGGGGCAGTTCGTGCCGTGGCTGACGGTGCTGGCCCGGAACATGGCCCTGAACCGGGCCAGGCGGCTGCGGAGGGAGGAGCCCCTGGACGAGACCATGCCCCACGGAGACGGCAGCGCCGAGGAGGCCCTGCTGCAAAAGGACCGGCGGGAGCAGCTTCAGACGGCCATCCGGTCCCTGGGCCGCGAGGAACAGCAGCTGTTCTTCCGGAAGTATTACTACTGCCAATCCACCGCCCAGATCGCCGCAGAGCTGGGCATCACGGAGCGGGCCGCCGAGGGGCGGCTGTACCGCCTGCGGCAGAGACTGCGGAATCTGTTGGGAGGTGACCTGCTGTGACGGACGACATCCGCTTTGACCGGGATATGCAGACCCTGCTGGAGCAGCTGCCGGAGGAGCAGCTGCCGGCGGCCCGGGTGACCCCCTGGCGGCAGGCCATGCGCTGCGTTCTGTGGGGCATCGGACTGACCAGCATCACCCTGAACTTCTGGAATCTGCAGCATCTTCTGCCCATGGTGGGCAGCATCCTGCTGATGCTGGGGTTCCGGACCCTGCGGCAGGAGAACGGCTGCCTGCGCAGCTGCTGGCGGCTGTCCATAGCCCTGGCGGCGCTGCGGGGGGGCTATGCCGTCGTCATGGGCACCGTCCTGTCCCGGCTGGTCCCCTGGCTGGAGGCGGCCATAGCCTGGACTCTGAGCATCCTGTTCTGGCTGGTGTGCCTGGGCCTGTGGTGGGGCATGAGGGAGATCGGCCGCAAGGCCGGGCAGGAAAAACCCTCCGCCAAGGCGGCGGGGGCCCTGGTGCTGTGGTACGGGGTGCTGATCCTCACCGGCCTGCTGGGCCAGACCTTGCAGGGAGCGGCGCTGTGGCTGCTGCTGGCGCTGTATATCATCATTCTGCGGCAGCTGACCCGGCTGACCCGTGCCCTGGACAACTGCGGCTATGCGGTGGAGGCCGCGCCGGTGCGGCTGGACGGCCGGTGGCTGGCGGGGGGGTATCTGGTGCTGGTGCTGGCGGCGGTGCTGCTGGGCCAGGCCCTGGGCCAAAGGCTTCCCATGGACTATAGGCCGCGGCAGGAGCCGTCTCAGACGGCCCAGGCCGTCCGGGACCGGCTGGAGGGGCTGAACCTGCCCCGGGAGCTGCTGGACGACCTGTCGGACGAGGATGTGCTGTCCCTGTCCGGAGTGACCCAGACGGTGTGGATGCAGGAGCCGGTGAAAAAGCCCCTCAGCGGCCGGACCATCCAGTTCTGGCGGGCGGCCCTGCTGACGCCCGGCGATAACGGGCCGGACCGCTGGGCCATCCTGACCTATTTCCAATACGAGGACGGGGAGGACTGGCCCGGGGACACCGACGGACTGTGGCTGGTGCCCCACTACCCTTATGATGCCTATGTGGAGGAAGCCCTCAGCGGGTATATCCTGTATGACGGGCCGGAGGGCACGATGGCCGCGCCCATGCAGAGCCTGGTCCGGCAGGAACAGGCCCAGTATACCGACTGGCTGTGGCCGGATATTCCGTCCAGCGCCAGCTTGTACCTTTTTGCCGAGTGGTCCCTGCCCCGGAAGGGGGAAAATATCCGGGGCTATCTGCTGTACTGGCGGGAGACCGTGCCGCCGATGGAGGAGAATCCGGTGCAGATGATGGATCAGCCGTATCTGCACCGGCAAATGAAATGGCGGTATCCCTATGCCACGGCCCTGGACCAGCGGAGCATTCCGTATGCCACCCAGAACTTTGAGCCGGGACTATTCATCGTGTATCAGCAGGCGGACGGCACCGTCAGCGCGTACCTTGAATCCGCTGAGCTGGGCTCCATCTCCAAGCGCGGCACTCCCCCGGCGGGGTAAAAAAATCCCCGGTGCTTCGGCACCGGGGATTTTTTTCAGACTGATGTAATTAGTCAGCAGGATTGATAGCGCCGTTGGGGCAGGTATCACTGCAGGTACCGCAGTCCAGGCAGGCGTTAGCATCGATCACATAACGATCGTCACCCTGGGAAATAGCACCCACGGGACAGACGTCAGCGCAAGCGCCGCAGCTGACACAAGCAGAGCCGATCTGATAAGCCATAGTAGCACCTCCATTTAGATTATGAGCATATTGTATCATGAAAATCCAAAATTGCAACCCCCTGCCGGTGGGAAATATCCGGAATCTTTCATTTTTCGTGGCGGTTTACAGTCCCGGGGCCAGGGATGGCCTTGCGTCCTGTGAAAAAGTATATTACAATAGGAGAAAACACCGGGGAGGGCGACGCCATGGAGCACCGGGACCGGCTCTGGCCGGGAGGGTACACATTTCTATACGACGACGGGCTGTTCCGCCCCTCCACGGACACGTTCCTGCTGGGGTCCTTCCCAAGGCTGCGGCGGGGCACGACCGTGTGCGAGCTGGGGGCCGGAACGGGGCTTCTGAGCCTTTTGCTGCTGGCCCGGGAGCCGGAGCTGACGGTCACCGGGGTGGAGCTTCAGCCGCAGGCCTGCGCCCTGTTCCGGCGGACGGCGGAGGAAAACGGTCTTCAGGGCCGGATGCATTGCCTGGAGGGGGACCTGCGGCAGGGACTGCTGCCCCCGGGGCGCTTCCGGCTGGCGGTGGCCAATCCGCCGTATTTCCCGCCCGGTGCCGGGGCCGTGGCCCCCGATGCCGCCCGGCGCACCGCCCGGGCGGAGACGGACTGCACCCTTTCCCAGCTGTGCGCCGCAGCGGCCCGGGCCCTGACCTGGGGCGGCAGCTTCTGTCTGGTGCACCGGCCGGACCGGCTGGCGGACGTGCTGGGGGAGCTGCGGCGGGTGCGGCTGGAACCCAAGCGCCTGCGCTTCGTGCACCACACGGCGGCGGCCCCACCGTCGCTGTTTCTGCTGGAGGCCCGGCTGGGCGGCGGCGTGGGCCTCACCGTGGAGCCGCCCCTGCTGCTGCATGGCCCCGACGGCGGCGAAACCGAGGACGTCCGCCGGGCGTATTTTCGAGACAAGGAGGAATGAATCATGGCCGGAATCCTATATCTGGTGGCCACGCCCATCGGCAACCTGGGGGACCTGTCTCCCCGGGCGGTGGAGACTTTGGCCCAGGCCGATTTTATCGCCGCCGAGGACACCCGGGTGTCCCTGCGGCTGCTGAACCATTTTGACATCCGGAAGCCCCTGGTCAGCTATCATGAGCACAACCGGGCCGCCGCCGGCCCCGCCATTGCGGAGCGCCTGCTGGGCGGGGAGAGCTGCGCCCTGGTGACGGACGCCGGCACCCCGGCCATCAGCGACCCCGGAGAGGACCTGGTGCGCCTGTGCGGCCAGCAGGGCATCACCGTGCAGGCCATCCCCGGCTGCTGCGCCGCCGTGTGCGCCCTGGCGGTGTCGGGCCTGCCCACGGGGCGCTTCTGCTTCGAGGGATTTTTGTCCGCCAACAAAAAGGAGCGCCGCACCCGGCTGGAGGAGCTGTCCCGCGAGGAGCGGACCATGGTGTTCCACGAGGCTCCCCACAAGCTGCGGCCCACCCTGGCGGATATGCTGGAGGTGCTGGGGGACCGGCCCGTGGCCCTGTGCCGGGAGCTGACCAAGCTCCACGAGGAGACGGTGCGCACCACCCTGGCCCAGGCGGTGGAGCTGTATCAGGAGAAGGAGCCAAGAGGGGAGTACGTCCTGGTGGTGGCCGGGGCCGAAAAAGCCGCCGCCCCGGCAGTGACTCTGGATCAGGGGGTGCGGCAGGTGCTGCGCCTGCGGCAGGAGGGGGTCCGGATGAAGGACGCCGTTCGCCGGGTGGCGGAGGACACCGGTTTGCCCCGCAACGACCTGTATAACGCCGCCCTGGCGGAGATGGAATAGTCCGCCAAGCAAAGGCAAAGCTCCTTTTCCCGGGGCCGCCGCGCTTACCGCCCGGTGGCCCCGGGGGCTTGACTTTGCCTGTTCAAAGCGATAATATAGATGTATCACAGGATTTGCAAGAGGAACGACTATGTCCGAGAGAATGACCGCAAGAAAACGCCAGGCCCTGGAGATGCGCAGCCGCATCCAGAGCGCCGCCCTGGACCTGTTTGACCGGGAGGGCTTTGAAAACGTCTCCGTGGAGGAGATCGCCCAGACCGCCGGATGCTCCGTGGGCAACATCTATCACTATTTCAAAAGCAAGGACGAGCTGGCCATTCAGGTGACCAGCCATGTGGACGATGCATACAGCGAGCTGGAGGAGGCATATCTGGCGGACACCGCCCGGCCCGCCCGGGAGAAGCTGCTGGACTTTGTGGGCCGGTCCCTGGAGATCAGCGTGTCGGACCCGGTGCTGTATAAGGCGTTTATCCACGGGCTGCGGTATCCGGAGCAGCGGGTGCTGCAGAAAAACGCCGGGCGGGTATACTTCCGGGTACTGCTGGAGCTGGTGACGCTGTGCCAGCAGGAGGGCAGCATCCACCCCTCCCACGACCCGGATCAGGTGGTGGAGGAGCTGGTGGTGCTGCACCGGGGAGCCCTGTTCGAGTGGCGCATCTATCAGGGCGGGTTCGACCTGCCGCAGCTGGGCCGCCGCATGGCCGGGCGGCTGCTGCGGGGCCTTTATTATGCAGAATAGACAAGTAAGACGGCGCTTATGCGCCGTTTTCTTGGGAAAAGAATGCATTGCAATTTGCCCTCCGGTCCCGTATAATAGGCAAGAAAATTCTGAGGGGAGTGATCGGGATGAAGTTCAACGTTCTGCGCAGCAAAATCTCCGCTCCCGCTGTTTTTATTTCCGTTTTTCCCTTCTGACCGGTATTTTTACCGGTCATTTTTTTTGGCCATTATCCACCCTTCCGTCAGCAATAAACATCACATAGATCAGCGCAAAAGAAAGAGAGGAACTGTCACATGAAGAAAAACCTTGGACAAGACGCCATCTACGACGCCCGGGAGCTGGGTGTTCCCCGGATGCTGGTGCTGGGCCTGCAGCACCTGTTCGCCATGTTCGGCGCCACCGTGCTGGTGCCCATCCTGGTCACCAAGTACGGTCTGCCCCTGTCCATCCAGACCACCCTGCTGTTTGCCGGTCTCGGCACCCTGCTGTTCCATCTGTGCACCAAGCTGAAGGTTCCCGCCTTCCTGGGCTCCTCCTTCGCCTTCCTGGGCGGCTTTGAGGCGGTGGCCAGCCTGGATGTGGGCAAGTTCTCCGGCATGAGCGGCGAGGAAAAGCTGCCCTACGCCCTGGGCGGCATCGTGGTGGCCGGCGCCCTGTATCTGATCCTGGCCCTGCTGTTCAAGCTGGTGGGTCCCCAGAAGGTCATGCGCTTCTTCCCCCCCATCGTCACCGGACCCATCATCATCCTCATCGGCCTGAACCTGTCCGGCTCCGCCATCGCCAACGCCTCCACCTGCTGGTGGCTGGCTCTGGTGGCCATCGCCATCATCGTGGTGGCCAACATCTGGGGCAAGGGCATGGTCAAGATCATCCCCATCCTGCTGGGTGTGGTAGGCAGCTACATCGTGGCCCTGATCGCCGGAAAGGTGGACTTCACCGAGGTCGGCGGCGCCAACTTCGTGGGCCTGCAGCACTTCGTCCTGGCAAAGTTTGACCTGACCGCCATCCTGGTGATGGCCCCCATCGCCATCGCCGCCATGATGGAGCACATCGGCGACATGTCCGCCATCTCCTCCACCACCGGCAAGAACTTCATCGCTGACCCCGGCCTGCACCGCACCCTGCTGGGCGACGGTCTGGCCACCATGGTGGCCGGTATGTTCGGCGGCCCCGCCAACACCACCTACGGCGAGAACACCGGCGTGCTGGCCCTGTCCCGGGTCTATGACCCCCGGGTCATCCGCCTGGCCGCCCTGTACGCCATCATCCTGTCCTTCTCCCCCAAGTTCGACGCCCTGGTGAACTCCATCCCCACCGCCATCGTGGGCGGCGTCAGCTTCATCCTGTACGGTATGATCTCCGCGGTGGGCGTGCGGAACGTGGTGGAAAACAAGGTGGACCTGACCAAGTCCCGGAACCTCATCATCGCGGCGGTGATCTTCGTCAGCGGCCTGGGCTTCAGCTCCACCGGCGGCATCACCTTCACCGTGGGCGGCGCAGACGTCACCCTGACCGGCCTGGCCATCGCCGCCCTGGCGGGCGTGATCCTCAACGCCATCCTGCCCGGCAACGACTATCAGTTCGGTGTGGACCCCCAGGGCGACAAGTCCGCTGACCTGGGCTCCTATTAAGAGAAACAGAAGAAACTGATATAACACAGAGTGCCCCGGCTTTCGCCGGGGCACTCTGTGTTATAGGACCAGCACAAAAGCCAGGGATACGGCGGTATCCCTGGCTTTGTTCTGCTTTTTACAGGCTGACGCCGCCGTCGGCGGAGGATGCGCCCTCCAGCAGGGGGGCGATGCGGTCCAGCAGGGCGCGGACCTGCTGCGGGCAGCGGCCGATGTAGCGGGCCGGGTCCATCAGCCGGTCCAGCTCCGGCCGGGTCATGCCGAAGGCCGGATCGCCGGCCAGGCGGTCCAGCAGGTCGCAGGGCTCACCGTCCTTCATCCGGGCGGTGGCGGCCATGGAGTGTACCCGCACCCGCTCATGGAGCTGCTGACGGTCGCCGCCGCGCTTGACGGCCTCCATCATCAGGTTCTCCGTGGCCAGGAAGGGCATATACTCCCGGATGGTCTTGTCCACCACCTTTTCGTTGACCCGCAGGCCGTTGGTGACGTTCTGGGCCAGGCGCAGAATGGCGTCGGCGCACAAAAAGCCCTCAGGCATGGACAGCCGCCGGTTGGCGGAGTCGTCCAGGGTGCGCTCCATCCACTGGACGGAGGCGGTCATGGGGGCGTTCATGGCGTCGGCCATGAGATAGCGGCTCAGGGAGCAGATGCGCTCGCAGCGCATGGGATTGCGCTTGTAGGCCATGGCGGAGGAGCCGATCTGATGCTCCTCGAAGGGCTCCTCCAGCTGGCGGTCGTGCTGCAGCAGGCGGATGTCGTTGGCCATGCGATAGACGCTCTGGGCCATGGAGGACAGGCAGTTCAGGATCCGGGCGTCCACCTTCCGGGGGTAGGTCTGGCCGCAGACGGTGAAGCAGGCGTCGAAGCCGAACTCGGCGGCAATGCGGCGGTTCATCTCGTCGATCTTTGCCTCGTCCCCGTCAAACAGGTCCATGAAGCTGGCCTCGGTGCCGGTGGTGCCCCGGCAGCCCAGAAAGCGCAGGCTGCCCAGGACAAAGTCCAGCTCCTCCAGGTCCGACAGCAGGTCCTGGAGCCACAGGGCGGCCCGCTTGCCCACGGTCACCGGCTGGGCGGGCTGATAGTGGGTATAGCCCAAGGTGGGGGTGGCGGCGTATTTTTCCGCAAAGGCGGAGAGGTTCTTCATCACCGCCAGTAGCTGGCCCCGCAGATACACCAGCCCGTCCCGGTACAGGATCAGATCGGCGTTGTCGGTGACATAGCAGCTGGTGGCCCCCAGGTGGATGATGCCCGCCGCCTGAGGCGCGGCCTTGCCGTAGGTATAGACATGGGCCATGACATCGTGGCGGACCTCCCGCTCCCGCTGTCGGGCGGTATCGTAGTCGATATCGGTGATGTGCTGCTCCAGCTGGCGGACCTGCTCCTCCGTTACCGGCAGGCCCAGGTCATGCTGGGCCCGGGCCAGGGCCGTCCACAGGCGGCGCCAGGTCTGGAAGCGCATATCCGGGGAGAACAGGTGCAGCATATACGGCGAGGCGTAGCGCCCGGCCAGGGGGGATTCATAAACGTCGTGGGACATAAGGGTCCTCCGTTTCTGTGATTTTCAGCGGACGATGAGGCTGTCCCGCTCCGCGCCCACGGAGACATAGCCGATGCGGCAGCCGATGGCCCGCTCCACATACTCCACATAGTCCCGGGCGGCCTGGGGCAGCTCCTCCCAGGTGCGGACCCCGGAGATGTCGCAGTTCCAGCCGGGGACGTACTCGGTGACGGGCTTGGCCTGGTCCAGCAGCACCGGGAAGGGGAATTCGTCGGTCTGTTGGCCGTCGATCTCATAGTGGGCGCAGACGGGGATCCGGTCCATGTAGCTGAGGATATCCAACTTGGTCAGGGCGATGTTGGTGGCGTTCTGCATCCGGACGCCGTAGCGGGTGGCCACCAGGTCGATGGGGCCCACCCGGCGGGGACGGCCGGTCTTGGCGCCGTATTCGTCACCGGCGTCCCGGAGCTTCTCGGCATCGGCGCCGAACCACTCGCAGACAAAGGGACCCTCGCCTACGCAGGAGGAATAGGCCTTCACCACGCCCACCACCTCGTCGATGGATGCGCCGGGCAGGCCGGAGCCTACCGGGGCATAGGAGGCGATGGTGTTGGAGGAGGTGGTGTAGGGATAGATGCCGTAGTCCAGGTCCCGCAGAGCGCCCAGCTGGCCCTCGAACAGGATGGACTTGCCGGCGGCCTGGGCCTGGTGGAGATAGCAGCTGGTGTCGGCCACATAGGGCTTTACCCGCTGGCCGTACTGCTCCACCCAGGCCATCATCTCGTCCATGGTGTAGCCCTTGGCGCCATAGACCTCCCGGAGGATCAGGTTCTTCCACTCCAGCAGGTCCTGGAGATGGGCCTTCAGGTGCTCGGGGTACAGCAGTTCACCGGCCAGGACCGTCTTCTTCTGGTACTTGTCGGAATAGAAGGGGGCGATGCCCTGCTTGGTGGAGCCGTACTTCTTGTCCTTCAGGCGCTGCTCCTCCAGGGCGTCCAGCTCCCGGTGCCAGGGCAGCAGCAGGCTGGCCCGCTGGCTGACCAGCAGGTTCTCCGGGGTGATGTCCACGCCGCCCTGGCGGACGGTGTCGATCTCCTTGAGCAGATTCTCGCAGTCCAGGGCCACGCCGTTGCCGAGGATGTTCATGACGCCGGAGCGGAAAATGCCGGAGGGCAGCAGATGCAGGGCAAACTTGCCCTTTTCGTTGATGACAGTGTGCCCGGCGTTGCCGCCGCCCTGATAGCGCACCACCACATCATATTGTTGGGTGAGGTAGTCCACCATGCGGCCCTTGCCCTCGTCGCCCCAGTTGATACCCACGATCGCGCAATTTGACATGTCTTCGTCTCCTCATCTATATTATAACAGAATTTTTGGCGGGTTTCCACCGCCAACAGCCCCTTATTATACCCAATGGACGGTCAGAAGTAAAGAACGAATCTCACATATCTGATATTAGCATGTCTAATATTTATTGTGGATATACGCCATAAAAGTGTCTGTTTTTTCAGCGAAAATGACAAAATTCTTGTGGGTTCTGCTGCTTGACGACCCGGGGGCGGCGGGGCTATAATCATTTGTTCCTTTGAATCGGAGGTTTTTGATATGGAAAAGACGAAAAAGTCCCTGTTCGGGCCCATGGACCTGACAAAAGGGACGTGCTGGAAAACGATCCTGATCTTTTCGCTGCCGGTGATTTTGTCGTATCTGCTGCAGCAGGTATACTCCATCAGTGACGCAGCCATTGTGGGCCAGACCCTGACGGCCCAGGAGGTGGCCGGGGTCAACGACACCACGTCGCTGGTGTTCATCTTTCTGCAGTTCGCCTTCGGCGTCAGCGCGGGCTTCTGCGTGGTGACGTCCTGCCAGGTGGGGGCCCGGAACCAGGCGGGGGTGCGCCGGTCCCTGGCCACCCAGATCATCCTGTCGGCGGTGCTGACGGTGCTGCTGACGGCCCTGGCCCTGGCGCTGCTGAATCCCATGCTGGCCTGGATCAACGTGACCCCGGACAATGCCGAGGTGTATCAGGCGGCCTATACCTACTGCTTCATCATCTTCGCGGGCATCGGGGCCCAGCTGTTCTATAACTTCATCTGCGCCTTTCTGCGCAGCATGGGTGACTCCCTGACGCCGCTGCTGTTCCTGCTGTTTTCCACGGTGCTGAACGTGGGGCTGGACCTGCTGTTCATCATGGTGTTCCGGTGGGGCGTGGCCGGGGCGGCCATTGCCACGGTGGCGGCTCAGCTCATCAGCACGGTAGCATGCTTCATCTATGCCTTTGCCAAGTATCCCCAGCTGCGGCTGCACCGGGAGGACATGCAGATCACCCGGGGCGATATCCGCCGCCATGTGGTGCAGGGCGTGCCCCTGGGGCTGCAATTCTCGGTGCTGGCCATTGGCATCATCGTCATGCAGAGCGTGGTGGTGCAGTTCGACATGCTGGACGGCGTCATGGTGTCCTCCTCCGCCCAGATGGGCTTCGGTGCGGCCAACAAGCTGTTCAATCTGACAGCAACGCCTATGAACGCCCTGGGCACGGCCATGACCAGCTTCACCGCCCAGAACCTGGGAGCCGGAAACCACGACCGCATCCGCAAAGGGGCCCTGCAGTCCCTGGTGATGGTGTCGATGCTGGCGGCGATGGCCGTGGGCATCGGCCTGCTGCTGACCCTGGGCAACGCCTATCTGCGGATTTTCCTGTCCGCCGACAAGATCACGGCGGACACCGTGCGATACGGCAACACCTTCCTGTATGTGGATTACGCCATGTACCTGTTCCTGGGCTTCATTTTCGTGGTGCGCAACTGCATCCAGGGCATCGGCCGGTCCCGGTTCGTGCTGGGGGCCGGTGCGGCGGAGCTGGTGGCCCGGATCGCCGTGTGCCTGACCCTTCCCGCCGCCGTGGCCGGAGGCGTCGTCAGCGCCCAGGCAAATCCTCTGGCGTTTTACGCCCTGTGCGCGGCGGACCCCATGGCCTGGATCGCCGCCGACATCGTTCTGGCCATCCCCTTCTTCCGGAACATCCTGCGGAGGGATTACCGGTATATGAACATCTGAAAAAAACAACATCCGGGCCAGAGAGGCGGGGGTCATAAGAAAGTAATATCGTATTTTCTCAGGAACGGCGTGGCTTTGGTCACGCCGTTTCTTGTTTCAGCAGTTCTTCCACGGGGATAAAGCCCACAAGGTCATAGGAAATGCGGATGCCCTGATGCCGCTTGCCGCTGGACTTGTCCGGGGCTTCAATGTAGATCGCCTTGACAAGTTCCCGCAGCGCATAGGGGGTAAGCTCGTCTAAGTCCTCATATTTGCGTACCCGCTGGATAAACTGCTCCAAGTTTTCAATCTGTCGTTCCTGTACTTCGATTTCCTGCTGCAAAGTCTGAATTTCCTCTTTAAGCTGTGCCTGTTCGTCCTCATAGGTCTTGCTCATCATAGAAAACTTTTCATCTGTGATGCGCCCTGCCACATTGTCCTCATAAATGCGGATAAACAGACGGTCAAGCTCTCCCAGCCGCTTTTCAGCCTGTGCCAGCCGCTTCTTGTGTCCACGGATCGCGGCTTCGCTGGACAGTCGGAGTTTCTGCTCCATAACAGCACGGAAATGATCTTCATATCGACTGACATAGGAAATCACAGTTCTCATGTGCATCCAGACCAAATCTTCCAGAACAACCGCCCGGATAAAGTGCGCCGAACAGCTTCCCGTATTGCTTCGGTAGTTGGCGCATACAAAGTGATCCTGCCGTTTCTCAAAGTAATTGGTGGTGCAATACCGCATTTTCGCTCCGCAGTCGTCACAGTAAACCATGCCGGAGAACAAACTGCTTTTGCCTGTTTTCGCCCTGCGGTGACGCTGCTGCCGGATCTCCTGCACCTTGTCAAAGACTTCCTGCTCGATGATCGCCGGATGGGTGTTGTAGAAGATCGCCTGTTTATCAAGGGGCGTTTCCCTCTGTTTCTTGTCCCAGATGGAATTGGTATAGGTCTTGAAGTTTACCGTACAGCCCGTGTATTCCCGCCGTTCCAGAATGTGAACAACCGTGTTGGTGTTCCAATGGTACGGATCAGCGGTTTCCGGGCTGGGTGTCTTGATGCCCTCGCGCTTCTTGTAGGCGGTGGGGTTAAGTACCTTTTCCTCCTGCAAGAGCTTTGCGATCTGCATCGGGCCTCGCCCTTCCATGCACAGCTTGAAAATGCGCTTGACTACCAATGCAGCCGCTTCATCCACGACCCACTTTGTCTTGTCCTCCGGATCTTTGCGGTAGCCAAAGGGAACATTGGTTGTCAGCGGTACACCACGCTCGCCCTTTGCTTTTTGCACCGCTCGGATTTTGCGGCTGGTATCTTTGGCAAAAAATTCGTTAAACCAGTTTTTGATACCGGCAATATCGCTGTCTGTGCTGTTGGGGTCGATGGTGTCAAAGTGGTCGTTGATGGCAATATACCGCACATTGTACTTCGGGAAAGTGAAGTTGATATACAGTCCGGTCAGCGAAGAATTTCGTCCCAGTCTGGATAGGTCTTTGGTAATACAGACTGCCACCCGTCCCGCTTCGATCTCCGCAAGCATGGCTTGGAAGCCGGGGCGGTCATAGTTTGCACCAGAGTAACCATCGTCGACGAAAAATTGGATGTTTCGGAAACCTTGTTCTTGTGCGTATTTTTTGAGAATCGCCTTTTGAGACGAGATTTGTCAAGGGTATTCTCTTCTCGAAAATACAATTTCAAAAT
>ERZ809296.45-NODE-45-length-212419-cov-103.351335_pt1 | contig 212419 bp, 197 predicted proteins | sample MGYA00520511_ERZ809296 | MGnify/ENA primary metagenome ERZ809296 (study PRJEB31576, sample SAMEA3212662) | Homo sapiens | biome: human-gut; feature: human gut; material: fecal | place: Sweden | collected 2012 ... | reverse complement strand
CCTTTTATAGCCATTTTCAGTTGTCAAAGTACAGGTTTAATTTTTCATTTTAGGCTTGTCTTGATCTTATCTTAAACCAACTACTGTCCTATAAACAGTACTTTTATATATATCCCTGTCCTTTCGTACAATCAATCTATTATATCACATTTTTACATCAACCGACCTTTTTCAGCAAAAAATATAACAAAATCCATCCATTTTCTCATTTCAACAGAAAAAACGCCCATATCCATGACCTCCGCCACGAACACAAGCGTTTCATCCTTTCTCAATATGTAATTCTCACACTCTGACACAATCCCGTGTGATCTCCTTCAGTGAAGCCACACCGCACATTGCCATCGTATCTTTCAGCTCACTTCCAATCTTATTGACATAAGCCTCAACGCCTTCCTGCGCTCCGCCATACACGGCAGTCACAAACGGACGGGCAATGATCACCGCATCGGCTCCCAGTGCCAGTGCCTTAAACACATCCACACCGGAACGGATGCCTCCGTCGACAAAAATCTTCATGGAGCCATCGACTGCATTTGCGATCTCTTCGAGCACCTCTGCGGTGGCAGGACACTGATCCAGAACACGCCCGCCGTGGTTTGACACAACGATCGCATCGGCCCCGGCTTCTTTTGCCTTCATGGCACCTTTGACGGTCATGATTCCTTTGACGATAAACGGCAGCCCTGCCGCCTGTTTCACTTCACGCAGATCCTCCACCGATTTGCTTCCGGCCGGTGGGGTCAGATTCTTTAAAAACGGCAGTCCTGCCGCATCGATATCCATTGCCACGGCAAAGGCACCGGAATCCTTTACCATCGCCATTTTCTCCCGGATCACTTCGATGTTCCACGGCTTTACAGTCGGAATTCCCAGTCCGCCGGCATTTTTGATTGCTTTTGTCGCTGCGACCATGACATTGCTGTCGGTTCCGTCTCCGGTAAAAGCAGCGATGCCGGATGCTGCACAGGCGGAAACGAGAATATCGTTGTAGGAAATATCATTCAGGCAGTCTCCGTAATGCAGCTGCACGGCGCCTACCGGACCTGCAAAAAACGGATACTGAAACGTTCTGCCAAACAGTTCCAGTGTCGTATCACATGGACGGTTTTCGACCAGCGTGTCCATCTGGACGCGGATTTCTTTCCATTTGTCATAGTTGCGGATGGCGGTATCTCCGATGCCTTTGGCTCCCGGCCCCGGCATCTGGTTTTTACAGGCTCTGCCGTTACATTCCCAGCACGCCTTACAGTAAGATCCGATACGGCCTCTCGCCTGTTCGATACACTCTGTATAATTCATAGGTCTGTTCCTTCTTCCTTTGTCTGTAAATCAGAATTTTTATCTGTCATGATTCATACGCCAGTCGATGCATCGTTTCAGATAGTGCACATAATCCGGGTTCTTACACATTCCCTTGCCCGGGGTATCGGAGATCTTTGCGACATCCATGCCGTTGCACAGCGTGGTTTTCATGACGATATTCAGTGCCGGTACCTCCGTATCATTCGAGATATAGGTGCCAATTCCAAAAGCCACCTTTGTGCGGTTTCGGAAATGTTCGTACAGTTCGTGTGCCCGTGCAAAATCAAGAGAATCACTGAACAATAAAGTTTTATTTGCCGGATCGATTCCCAGTTTCCGGTAGTGCGCGATCATTTTTTCGCCCCACTGCACCGGATCTCCGCTGTCATGACGCACGCCGGAGAATAACGTTGCATAGGTCAGCTGGAAATCCCGCAGGAAACAGTCGGTCGTAATCGCATCGGTCAGTGCAATACCGTTTAACACGCCATACTCGCGTACCCAGGCATCGAGCGCATACCAGTTGGAATATGCCGGGTTATGTTTGTGATTTCCCTGTCCGACACACATGATCCACTCATGTGCCATGGTTCCGACCGGTGTCAGATTGTATTTCTTTGCCAGATAGACGTTGGACGTTCCGACAAATTCTGACCCGTGAAATTCTGCTTCTTTCAGCTTGCGGACAGCAAGCTCCTGTGCCTCTGCGGAAAGACGGCGGCGCAGTCCGAATTCACTGAACGAACCGATCTCGTATCTGCCGCTGGCATCTTTGATCTTCCGTTCCAGACGTTCCCGGAAACTGGCATAAAGCCTGTCATAATCGTACGCCATACGGAAATACACTTCGTTGACAATCGCCAGTGTCGGGATCTCATACAGGGACGTATTCAGCCAGGTACCGAATGTCTCGATGGAAAGTCCGCATTCCGCCTTATCCGAAATCTTAAAATCCTCATAGCGCGGCTGCCACAGGCGCAGGAAATCAATATAGCTTCCCTTGATCCATGTAATGCGGTTCAGATATTCCAGCTCTTGTTCCGTAAAACGTAGACTGCAGTACGCCTTAATCTGCTCTTTGATCTCCTGCACCATCTCTGCCGTAAAGTGCACATCGGTATTGCGGCACTTGAATGTCCATGTGGTTTTATAGTCGGAGAACTGGTGATAGATGGCCTCTCCCATACTGAATTTGTACATGTCTGTTTCCAGCAGACTGGTGATGATCTGATTTAACTTCATAATTCTTCTCTTTTCTTCTTACTTAAATAAGATACAATTACTGTATATCCACCTGACAGGTTTTCATCGCTTCGATCGCCGTGCGATGCGACTCCGGTGTTACGCAGGCGCATGCTTTTTCAATCACGCACACGCGCGCTTCCGGAACAAAGGCTTTGGCAATCATGACATTGCTGATGACACAGATACCCGTGCACACGCCACAGAAATCAATCTGTGCCTCTGCATCACCGCAGTACTGCTTTAAGCACTCGCCAAGCTGCACACTGCCAAATGCCGGCTTACAGATCGTCTCGATCTGTTCTTTGGAATAAAAGGATGCTGCCTTACGGATCACAGGCGCAATCTCCCAGCCTTCGGTTCCTTCGATGCAGTGCACGACGGGCAGCCGCTTTCCTTCCTGCGTATCCAGATAATTACTCTGGTGCGTGTCTTGGGTAAAAATGATTCTGTCATACACGCCTGTTTTTATCACTTCCGCGACCTTCGGAATGACTGCTGCACACTCTGCATTGCCCAGCGGTCCGGTCGTAAAATCGTTTTGCATGTCAACGACAACTAATATTCTTTTCATAGTCTCTCCTGTGCTTCCCTTTTTCTATACACGATAACGGTTAAAACAGGAATACATCTCCTGCACCCGTGGCATGGCATAACCGCCGGAAACGATACCGTTTTCTGCCAGAAAACGCATGCCGGACGTTTCGAGTTCTTTCTGTAACTGTACAACGACTTCGGCAATTGTCCTTTTGCCGTCCACCAGGTGTTCGACCGCATATTTTAAGAGCATGCCAAGGCACGCAGTCTGTTCGCTGTCGATCAGCTGTTCTAAATACCGCAGATCCACGGTCTGCTTTCCGATGGCAAATCCATCCGTTCCCATGGTTTTTAATTTTAACCGCTCCGGCTCATTTTTGCGCACGGCTCCGCTCCGGTAATCCCTGCGTTTTGTGGCACCGTTTTTATCTTTTTCCATGATCCGGTGACTGTGTGGCAGGGCGAACGGATGTGGCTTTTCTTCTGAAATCGGAAATTCTTTGCACAATGCCTTCGCCTTTTTTGTGATGTCAACCGGCTTGTAGCGGTCCATCTGGATCACGGTATCCGCAATATGGAAAAAGGCTCCGGAACTGCCCGCTACCAGGATGGTAGAAATTCCTGCCTGCTCATACAGATCGCGCGCACGGGAAAGAAACGGCGTGATCGGCTCTTTGTCCGGACTGACTACTTTCTGCATAAATGCATCCCTTACCATAAAGTTCGTCGCAGACGTATCCTCATCCAGCAGAAACAGGCGGCTTCCCGCCTCCATGCCTTCCACGATCCCGGCTGCCTGCGATGTGCTTCCGCTGGCATCTTCCGTTGAAAAATGATGGGTATCTTTTCCGTTTGGCAGGTCATTGATAAACATGGAAATATCGACATCTTTGATAAACCGTCCGTCCTCCGAACGAAGTTTTAAGGCGGTCTCATCCGTGATCACAAACTCTCTGCCATCCCCTGCGATATGGTTATAAACGCCCAGTTCGAGTGCAGTCAGAAGTGTGGATTTTCCATGATAGCCGCCACCGACGATCAGTGTGATTCCTTTCGGGATTCCCATACCGGTGACCACACCCCTGTGCGGAAGCTGCATCGTCACCCTAAGGGATTCCGGAGAGGTAAAGGCTACGGACTGTTTCATCGGCCGGGAGGAAATCCCGCTTTCCCGCGGCAGTACCGCATCATCGGCAACAAAAGCAACCAGCCCCTGTTCTTTCAGCTGGTCACGGACTGCCTGCTGGTCTTCTGCCAGTTCCACGGCATCCCGGATTCTGCGGGCATCGAGATTTTTATAATAAAATGAGTGCTTTACACATTCCGGCAGATAGGTAAACAGAATTTTCTCCAGTTCCCTGGCATTGATCGTCCGTCCGTTTGCCGGAAATCCTACCGCAAAACGCGCGGTGATTTCTTTTTCATTCACTTCACAGGCTGTCCGGGTCAGAATCTCCTGTCCGCAGTGGGTTACCGAAATCAGGCCGCTTTTACCTGATCCCTTCGCCTTAAATGTAAAGTGGTTGATCTGTGCGGCAAACGTGCGCAGCAGTTCATCTGCCAGTGCTGTGCGCGTCCGTGTATTTTTCATGGCATATTCCGGAAATGCCGCTGCCTTTGCATCCACGGTCACGCGCACATGGGAAGGTGCCGCAAAGGGATCTCCCTGCACATGATCGATGGATAACACATAGTCTGCAAACCGGTAACTTCCCCGCAGGGATTTGTATGCCGGATAACTTTTATGATCGATACTCCGTAACGTTTCTCGTAAATTGCTGTCTGATTGCATAATGACTCCTGTTTTCTTTTAAACGGAATGGTTCCGCTTTTCTTTTTTCTTTAACAGCGCAGAAGTATCGAGTGCCTGGGAAGCCGTTTCCTCCGGTTTTGTTTTCTTTGTCTTTTCCTTTGGTTTTTCTGCTTCCGGCTCCGGCTGCCCGTCTTCTGCTGTTTTTTCTTTTGTCATTATAGCTTTTTTTGCCGGTCTCGTCCAGTGTGGCATTGGCGGAACATAGGCAAACCGCCGCATGGCGATATCTGCAAGAAATACGAAAAGCAAAAGGATTAAAAGCGGATTGGTCAGACAAACCCGTGCCCGCCCGGAAGCTTTTAACTTCTTCCATACATTCTTCTTTGGGGAAAGCATCTTTCCATACTGTTTGATGAACGCACAAAAGCTGTCGTTTGTCAGCGCAAATTTGTACTCCTGCGAATACTGTACCACGGCTGCGGTGGTCAGGGCATTTTCGATTTTTTTGCCGTTTTTCCGCTGCACGCTCAGATTGTAGACACCGGAGACTGTCGTATCCAGCTGTGCCTCATAAGTTCCCGGCGCACTTGCGGTCAGTTTCGCCTGATGCGTTTTTCCATCCGGATCCGTGTACACAGCCTCCACCTGTGTCTGCTCTGCGTAGTCTTTGGCATAATAGGTAACTTTTGTTGTTCCGTTTACGGTAGTTACATCCACACGGTCTTCGCCGAGTGCTGTATTTCCCGCACTATAATCGATGATCCGCTTCCACAGCTGCACGTAATCATTCTGCTGTGCCAGCCCGGCGGTCCAGCGGTTTGTCACATCGGTATTCCACGCAACCGTATGCCCCAGTCCATACTGCATGACAGACAAAATCGGGTCATCCTTTTCGGCAGATGCCAGCAGCACATTGGCTCCGGTTTTCGGAGAGGCACTCACGTACCCTTTGATCTGCGGCCAGCCATCGGCAAAGAGATTTTTCGTAATGGCATTGCTGCTGTTTCCTTTCAGTGAAAACTGTCCGTTCTGCAAATAGGTATCTCCATTTAAAAATACTTCCTGTGCAAAGATTTTCGGGATATCGGTTGAGATATCGGAATAATAATAGCGGCCGTTACACTGCGTTGCCAGTCGTTCCAGAAGCTGTCTGTCAGACGACTCTCCAACCGCTACCGTGGAAAGAGTTACATCGGCATCCTTGCAGTCCTTGATGATATCTTCAAAATTTCCGGTTTCCCCCTGTCCATCCGTCAGAAGGACAATATGCTTTAGCTGCGCCTTGCTCTTCTTAATTTCATTTAGTGCCGCACGCACGGCCGGTTTGATGGTCGTTCCACCGCCTTCGCTGATCGTCTCGATGCTTTGATGGATCTTGTCTTTATCCTTCACTTTTTCCAGCGGCACCTGCCAGGTGTAACCATCATCAAAGGTTACCACACCGACTTCATCTTTCGTATCCAGCTGATCCACAGCCGCTTTGGCAGCCGCGATCGCCAGATCCAGATTGGTGCCTCCTTCGGTCTGTTCCGACATACTGCCCGAATGATCAATCACCATGACCATTGCCAGATTCTGTTTCTCATTTACCCCGCGCAGCTGCATATCGACCGGAAGAAGTTTCTCCAGTTCCGTATCCTGATATCCGCCCAGTGCAAAACTGTCCTCGCCGCCGCATGCCACCAGACCGCATCCGTAGTCTTTCACATAAGTTTTCAGATTTTTTAGAAAGCCCTCCGGCAGATCTGTCCGGTACACATTTTCCAGAATGATGCTCTTGTACTGCAGCATCTCTTTTAAAGTATCCGGTGCACTGACTGCGGATACCTGCCGGTAATTGCATCCGGCAGCATCCAAAAGTCCTAAAAACGGTGTGCTGTCCTCTCCCATTCCAGATACAAGCAGAATCTTTGGCAGGGAATCCACCGTCGCATGCGTACCATAATCATTGTTTTTTTCACAGGTGTCCTTCGGTGCCTTCACGCGCACGGTATACTGCTGCGCATCGGTACCGACTACCTTCTGTTTCAAAACAAAACGGTTGCTGCCTTTGTTTAAATGCACGCTTGTCTGACTGACCATCTCTGTTCCCTGCAAAAGCTGCAGCTTCGCCTCGGTCTCATAGTTGCTTTCCACAGTTACGGTCATGGAATAGGAATCACCCGGATAAAGATACTCCGGCATTTCCACGTTTTCGATATAGGCATCGTTCCCCTGCTTTGTATCTTCATAGAGAACCGAATACAGCTGCACGTTTTTTGCCGTCAGTGCCGATGCCGTATGCTCAATGTTTCCCTTTGTCTGCTTTCCATCCGTAAGCACCACAAGCCGTCCTGCCGCATTGTCCGGGATCATGGAAAGTCCTGTGGAAACAGCTTCCTCAAGGTTGGTTGCATCCGCCTCCGGTGCCGAGAGAATCTGAAAACTGTGTTTCTCATTGGTCAAAAACTGTTCCACAACCGCATTGGCTCCAAACGTTACAATGGCATACTGATTGTTCTTTGGCATGTCTTTGACCTGCCGGCTCATATACTGCTCCATCTGCGTGAGATTTGCGGCATTGCTCTCCGACAGATCAACCAGAAAAACGGTTGTGTCTTTCGCGTGGGAAAGCGGCACCGAAATTCCACAGACAGCCAACACCAAAAGGGCAAGCCCCACCAGACGCACCGCAAGATAAAACCGCCCACGGTAACGCATCTGCCGGACATAACAGATCCACTCCAGTATCATAAGAAGAAGCACAAGGATAAGGATGACATTGCGCATCTGCTTTCGCACAAGCTGCCGCTGCATCGTGTTGCGGCTGCCGGAATCGCCTGCCGTGATCCGTCCATCCGACTGACTGCTGCATGCAAATTTTACAATATAGGATTCCTTTCTGCCGCCCGCTTTTACGGTAAACAGTCCTGCCTGATCAGTAGGTGCTGCAATCTGCTGCACGTCCACACCGTTTAATGCATGAAACTGCACGGTATCTCCGGCATCATAGACGTTTTGGGAAAGAAGGGAACTATCCTCAAGATAGTGCAGCGCATGGTTCATAAATACCGGAAACTCCGGCTGCAGGGCAAAATCCGATTCCCGCAGGTCAAATCCGAGTACCACCTCCCGGATTCCGTCATGCTCCCCGTAGTATGCGGCGCACTGCTTTCCGTTCCATAGAAAGCCCGTGGCCCAGACCGGCAGATCATACACATATGTCTGATTTACCCCGAGCGCAAAGTCCCGGATTCCGGAAGTCAGTTCGGTATCGCCGGCGGACAGGCTGACATTTTTTTCCTCGTTCTTTCCCTCTTTGGCAAAAATCATCCGCGCCTTCTGCTGATTAGATTCCTGCACTGCCGTATCCGCATCAAAAATACAAATCCCCGGATCGTCACGGTCAAGTGCATCCGTTGTTTTTGCCTTGGAAAGATTCTCTCCGGTCACGGCAAGATACGCTTTTTCGATATAGGTATTTCCTTCCCCGATCAGTGTGGCTTTGCTCGTGGAAACCTGGTCTTTGAGTGCATAGGCACAGTTATCCTCATGTAAGGAATCCTTCTGGCTGCTGCCGGCAAATGTCACTGCGGAAAGTTCGGTATGCAGCGGCTGGTTTCCCCAGTTCACCTGTTTAAACAGGCAGGTATACGTCTCGTCTGCGGCAAGGGAAAGTGTACGCACTTCAAGAATTTTCTTTCCCTCATACAACGTAATCTCCATATTTGCCGCATGATCGCTGTAATTTGTCACGCCTGATGCAACCGTATACGTGTCCCCACGGCTGTCTTTGGTGCAGGACAGAAACGTATTCGCCACGTTAGAAACGGGACTTCCCACCACGCGGATGGTTGCCTGAAGCTGACTTTTGAGATTTTTCGTCTGTTTTGCCCCAATGCCGTCGGTATAGACGATGACATCTGCCAGATCGTTCTTTTTGTCCTTTTTCTGCACCGTCTGTACGGTTGCCAGTGCATCGGAAAGCGATCCGGCTGTGTCCGTGCCCTTGATGTCTGCCAGCGTCCGATACAGTGCTTTTTTCTCGGAAGTATGGATGGCAAGCAGATTGGTTCCCGTGCCGTCACAGGTAACAATGGATATTTTTGCCCCATCCGAAGCGGCAATCTGCTCTTTGATCTCACTTACGGCTTCCCCTAAGCGGGTATTGCCCCCTTTGGTGAGATGCTTCATGCTTCCGCTGGTGTCAATCAGATACACCACGTCCGTGCTGCCTGTGCCCTTACGCTGTACAAACGGCGCCATCAGTGCCAGAATAAGCAGCAAAAGAATCACGATCTGCAGATACATCAGCAGATTGTGCAAAAACTTTTCCCAGAACGTTTTAGACTGTTCATTATAAAAAAGCTTCTTCCACAACAGGTTCGAAGACACCGGCGTGTCTGTCCCCTTTGGCACAAGCAGATATAAAATCACAACAACCGGAACCGCCAGCAAAAATGCCAGCGGCCACAAACTCTCAAATATCATAATCCATCCTCAAATTTTTCTCAGACAAACAAAGGTCTTAAATCTTCTAAAATAAGCGTGCGTCTCTCTTTTTCGGAATCACAGAGTATATAGGTGCCTCCGGCAGCCGATGCACTTTTTTTCAGCCGCACAGAAAGCTTTTGCAGTTCCTGTTCATAGCGCGCAATCACATCCGCACGCATCGTCACGCGCAGTTTTTCTTTGGACTCCATATCTATCAGATTGCGCGTACCGTCCATTGTCACACGCAGTTCTTCCGCACACAGTGTCTGCAGCAACACCGGTCTTTGTTTCGTAAAATCCAGATACTGCATCGTTTTTTCCAGACGATCCTGCGTGGAATCTGTCGCTGCTTCGGTCAGAAAATCACTGACGATCACGGTAACTCCCGCCCCACGCCTCTGCATCTGGCGCACGGTGGAAAAAGAATCCGTCTCTGTCCCCGAAAATGTGCGTGCCTGCAGCCATCCAAGTACTTTTGGCAGTGCATTCTTTCCCCCGGAAACCACAAGCGGGTTTCCCATCTGGCTGCTGTCATACAGCACCAGCCGGTCCATATGGTGCAAAGTCAGAAAGGCAATCACCGCGCACAGATCCTGTGCCAGTTCTGCCTTGCTCTTTTTTCCATAGTGCATTGATGCACTGGTATCTAAAATAACCGATACCACTGCTTCCTTTTCTTCGAAATATTCCCGGATATACATGCGCTCCGACCGCGCATAGACATTCCAGTCCAGCCTGCGCAGATCATCTCCCGGCATATACTCCCGGAAATCGGAAAATTCCGCAGAAGTCCCTTTCTGTACGGATCTGCGGTTTCCTGCCATATTCTGGCTGCTTTTCTGTTTCATCGCGATCACAAGCCGCGACAGCTGTTCATAAATTCCCGCATCAAGCATACAGTCCCTGTTCCTTTTCTGTTAAGATCTGCCCAATCACCGCATCTTCCGTAATCCCCTCCGATACTGCATCGAAACTGAGCAGAATCCTGTGCCGCAATACCGGAAGTGCAACACATTTGACATCCTCAAACGAGACATTCAGGCGGTTTTCCATAAATGCGCGTGCCCTGGCCGTGCGGATCAGTGCCTGTGCCGCACGCGGGCTTGCCCCCTCCCGGATATACGGATTGTCTGCATGAGTTGCCATAACCAGATCCAGAATATAATCCATGACGGCATCCGCAATCGGAATCTGTGCAACGCATGCGCGCGCTGCAAGCAGGCTTTCCCGGTCCATGACCTTTTCGATCTTTGGCGGATGGTTTCCCTCCGTCAGTTCCACGATTTCCCGCAATTCCTGCCGGTCCGGAAATTTTACCAGCACTTTAAACAAAAAACGGTCCAGCTGTGCTTCCGGCAGCGGATAAGTTCCCTCGTTTTCGATCGGATTTTGTGTGGCAAGCACCAGAAACGGCTCCGGCAGCTGATGGCTGGTCGTTCCGATCGTCACGGTGTGTTCCTGCATGGCCTCTAAGAGAGCTGACTGTGTCTTTGGCGTGGCACGGTTGATCTCATCCGCCAGCACCAGATTGGCAAAAATCGGTCCTTTTTCAAACCGGAATGCACTTTTTTGCTCTTCTTTTACGATGATGTTGGTACCGGTCACGTCACTCGGCATCAGATCCGGGGTAAACTGGATTCTCTGGAAACTCAGATCACACACCTGGCTGATCGTACGCACCAGCATGGTCTTTCCCAGTCCCGGCATACCTTCTAAGAGTACATTTCCGCCCGCCAGAAGTGCCAGCATGACCTGGCGGATGACGTCTTTTTGTCCGATAATTCCCTTTGCAATTTCCTGTTCACATGCCATGGTGTTCTGCTGGCATACTTCATATTCTGTCATAAGATCTCCTCTCCATCAGTTCAGATTTTCAAAATAATTCCGGATGACATCTTCCATGCCGGCCGGGTATTTTCCATTGGCAATGCCTTCGTAGGCCTCTTTCGTGTAATCGCCGACCACGGAATCTAAATCCACGTGTTCGCCTTTCCATGCCAGACCATTCTTCGCCTTGTAATAATCGGAATTCTTCGAATCCCCCTTGTCCTTTGTGATACTGCTGTCGTTTCCGAGTTTATTCGGGACACTCACATAATCATGTGTTCCCCCTCCGGATCCGGTTCCGCGTCCGCCGCCTGTTCCGTTTCCTGTTCCACTTCCGTTTCCATTTCCTGTCCCCTTGCCGTTTCCGCTTCCACTTCCATTGCCACTTCCACTTCCGTCCTTTCCACTGCCCGAATCTTCCCCATCCCCGGAATCCTGGGAACTGGTTTCCGAAGACTGGGTGGATTCCCCACGCTGCGTACCGCTTTGTGTAGTGTTTTGTGTAGTGCTTTGTACATCCCCCTGTGCCAGCTGGTTTCCTGTATTGGTATTCACCTGGATATTTTTAAGTACCGATGCCAGGGCATCCGCCCCGGAAATCTGTGCCGCCTGTCCATACTTGTAGGAAAGTTTCTGCCCGGCAGATGCCAGTGACTGCTTCGTATCTGCCTGCTGCATTTCTTTTTGCGATAAGGCCAGTGACTGTATCAGTTCCTGCAGGGCTTTCTTTTGTTCTTTTGTCATGGAAGCGGTGTCAGTCTGTTTTAAGGCATCCATCACTTTTTGGATTTCTTTTTCCTTTTCCCGGGCTTCCTGCCGGATGGCATGCCGCTGTTTCACCTGTTTATGCGCGGGGGACGGCACAAACGAAAGAACAAGCGCCAGCCCAAGGGAAAGAAAAAGTGCCACAAGTTTCCTTCGGTCCGGACAAACACGCGCCTTTTTCCATGCATGGTCTTCCTGTAACATATGCACGGCATCGCTGCGCTGCATCCGGTCGATACTGCCCTCTTTTCCGATACGCCCATATGCCGTCACGATCCGTTCCTGAAACCCGAAACGGTCGATCTGCTGTGCTGCCTGTACCATGGTACATCTCTTCATTACCGTATAAATCCCTCCAGCTGCCGCACCACATAAAACTGCCAAAACAGCCCACACATGCACCGTATAAAAAGGGACAAACACCGCACATCCTTCCAGCACCATGGCGATGGTTCCACCTGCGGCAATTCCTGTGCTTTCATAGCGCAGGAACTTTTTTACGTTCTGTTTTCTTTTGCTGTAACGGATTTCCTGCAACAGAAATGCTTTTTCATCCATGCTGCTTTCCCCCTGCATGTTTTCTTCCATATCCTGCCATCGGATTGATCCGCCGCATCGCAATCAGAAGAAAGACAAATGCCAGTACCACAAATAAAAGCGTGGAAACGGCCATCCATCCATAATGTACGGCAGCACCCGAAACAGAAAGTGTTTTCCCGTAATTTGTGATCAGTTCTTCCGCCACGGATGTTCCAGTCATACTCCAGGTAAAAAATTCAAGCAGATACATGCCCGGATTGACCAGAAGCACCCAGCAGGATTTTTCCGGTACACCACCTGACATACGGACAACCGAGGTGACCAGATAGGGAAGAAAACTTCCGATAAACAGCAGAACATAGATACCATACGATAAAATTATGGCACTGATCGTTTTTTTACAGATGGAAGAACACAAAATTCCAATACTTGCAGAAACGAACGAAACCAGTAATGATACCGCCAGAAACCAGAACAGATTGCCCCATGAGAGTCCGCCGATGACAAATGCCAGTGCTACGATCGGAAGTCCTGCCACCACATAAAACATGCTCTGGATCATCGCGGTGAGCACCTTTCCCATAATAATGGAAAATCCGGTCATGCTGGTTGTCATCATAATATCAAAGGTCTGCCGCTCTTTCTCACCCGAAATTGCAGAAGCCGTGCGCACCGGGACTACCACTCCCAGAATAAAAATCTGCGTGACCGCAAGTGCCGGATACAGCCAGACAATGCTGCTGTATATGTTTGCAGACGAATAGGTCATCTGCTGGGAAAACAAAAACATGGCAAAGAAAAATACAACTGCCATAATCGCCTCATAAGCAAATATTTCCCAACAGATCCGCATACTGCGCGCCTGTACTTTAATATCTTTTTTTACCATTGGATTAATTCTCATCTTCCTGCCCTCCTGTCAGCTGCATAAACAGGGATTCGAGATTTCCCTCTTCTTTATAAAATCCTGTCACGATAATTCCATTCTGTATCATCTGTGCGATCAACTGCGCGATTTCTTCCTCTTTCATGGCATGCGAGATATGGATTTCCTTTTCTCCCACCGATTCCACACGGATCTGGGGGTGTTCCTTAAGCATGCGCACTGCCGGCTCCATCTCCCCGTGAACCGAAACCACGATCCGGTTTCCACCGAAAACATGTTCCATGACATCCTCAATGTTTCCTGCTTCTACGAGTTTTCCGTGATCCATAATGCCGATGCTGTTGCACATCTCTGCGAGCTCCGACAAAATATGGGAACTGATCACAATGGTTTTTCCCATGCTGCGCAGATTCTGCAATAGTTCTTTCATCTCCACACGCGCACGCGGGTCCAGACCGGAATTCGGTTCATCCAGTACCAGAAGGGAAGGATTGTGGATGAGTGCACGTGCCACACACAGCCGCTGCTTCATTCCGCGGGAAAGCGTATCCACATAAACCTCTTTTTTGTCGGACAGATTGACCAGTTCGAGCAGATCATTGGATACCGCAGTGATCTCCCTGGAAGTCATACGGTACATGGAACCGTAAAAATCCATATATTCGCTGACTTTTAAATTGTCATACACACCAAAGAAATCCGGCACATAACCAATCTGCTTTTTGATTTCCTTCGGATGCAGCAGGGCATCCACGCCATGGATCGTAATGGTTCCTTCTGTCGGCGGCATAAGTCCGCATACCATCCGGATTGTTGTTGTCTTTCCGGCTCCGTTTGGTCCCACAAAGCCAAACAGATCCCCTTTGGGCACATGCAGGTTCAGATCCCTGACCGCCTGAAATTTTCCGTAGTTTTTATACAAATGACTAATTTGAAGCATTGGACACCTCCTGACCGGCAATCGTATACAGACAGCCAAACGAAATTTCCGAGCACCTGCTCTCTATGGTTTTTCCGTAGTCTGCGGTTACTCCTTCCACTACAACAGTACCCGACACATCGTTCTGCCGCCGGATCTGGCACAGTCCCAGATACAGTGCGGCTGCCATATCCTTATGCTTATACGAATATGTATTTCCATTCATGTTGTCTTGCGATAACACGCTGTAGACATCATCAAAATAAGAAATCTGCTGGGACAGCAGTGGTTTTTTACTTTTCCCGTCTATCGTTATGGTTTCACCTGCTTTTACATCCGAAAATACCATGACCGTATCATCCGACACGCAGACAAGATAAGGGAAATCATAGGACGTGTTGTTTGTTATGTTTCCCCCCTGTTTCTGCTGCGTGAGCACCAGACCACTGGTGTCTATGCTTCCACATCCTTTGGCAGTTCCTGCCGCAAACAGATAGGCATTTTCAAAATTGCTCTGCGGTTTTACCCCAAGGGACAGCCCCCTGTCATATTCCACCAAATAGTGATAACGGTCTGCATATACCCTGCCGGAAGATGCCATACTATAAGATTCACTGAGACCTGTACCACCATATGCGTAATTATCATTCAGCCGTACCTTCCACGGTTTTACCCCGGAATGATACGCATTGTAATAGGTGGCGATACCAGTGGTACTTTTTCCATCCGCCTGCTGTGCGGTCACCGAATAAACCCGTGTCTCATGCAGCTTTAAATTCCGCCCGCCGATAAATACCACACCGATAAAAATTATGCCAAGCGCCGGTACCCCCAGCCAGTACCAGTCTCTTTTTTTCATCTTGCAAAGCAGAAGATAAAGCACCGGTCCAACAACGATCACATAGACCACTATCAGAACTTTCAGCCAGGAAAAATCCAATGCCGTATTGAGGTGGTCAATGACACCGAATGCATTTTCCCCACTCCATCCCCATTCCTCGTCATTGACATACTGGGAATAGCTCATGGAATATCCTGCCACCTGGTCATAAATTCCGTAACACAGATCCGGGGAAACTTTCTGCATCTGTTTTTCGCCAAAAGAAATGGCACATACACCGATGGCACCATCCCCACAGGCATACACCCACCCCGGATAAGCTTCGCTTTTGCTTGCATTTGTATTGTTCCGCTGCAGCTTTGCAACCGGCATCTGTGAAAAATCAATCCCGGTAAATCCGGAATAACTTCCCAGTTGCTGCATTTCTTTCGATACCTCATTTTCTTCTCCCACTTTGCTGACGCTTTTGCAGCTGACCTCCATAAATGAGGAATCAAAACCACCCAGTGTATCTTTGCCGCGCTCTCCGGTTCCAATCAGCAGCCATCCACCGTTTTTCACCCATTTCTCGATTGCCTTGATATTCTCTTTCCCAAGTGAACTCACATCGTAGGAATCAATCACAAGAAAATACAGTTCATCCAGCTGCGCCTGCAATGTATCCGCGTCCATCTGTGTCAGATATACATTCTGGTCTTTTCCGTGAAGATAATAGGTCTGGCCGCTCATGCTCATCCATCCAAGCGCATCATAATGATCCGAAAGCACTCCCACACCAATACCGCGCTTTTCTTTGCCAAAAATACTGGCAAATGCTTCCTTTGCCACAACGTTTCCCTTTTCATCGACAAACGCCACAATTCCGTTTCCGCGTGTCTGGCTGACATCCGCATACGGAATGGTCATTGTATACTGTTTTTTTCCGTTCTGCGGCAATGTCAGGCGCTGTTCAAATGCGCAGCCGTTGGAGTTGTCGGTACCGGAAAACACCAGCCGCACCTTCCCGGTAAAATCCGCCCCGCTGTTTTTTGCCTCCACCTGTACGACACAGTCTTTTTCCTGTTTCAGCAGAGTCACCGTTGCCGACAATGCCTGTTTCTGATCTGCATATACATTTGCTCTGCCACAAAATATGCCTAAAAATGCCAGGCATACCAGAAGCAGACTGCAGATTGTCTTTCTTATTTTCATAATCTTCTCCTTCCATAAATGTTCTTTACGGTTTCCTGTCATTTATGATAACATACGTTATTTTGGAATGACATTAAGGTTTTCTTAAAATTGTCTGGCTTATTTACAGAATTTCTTAAAATAAAAAGCCCCTGCTCTCGCAGGGACTTCCAGAACCTTCTATTAGATATAATTTTTTATTGTGCGGTGGCACGGAACATGACATTTCTGTATTTTGCAAGTACACGCATCAGAATGCTTCCAAGAACGCATACTGAAATCACCTCTCCGATTCCGACCGTCATGGCATTAAACGGGATGGTTACATTCACACCGTGGAAATATACTGCCGGAATACCGTACGCATAGACCAGCACGAACGGAACAATAATCATATTAAAAATAACCGGTGGAAATGTGCATGCAATCTTGTGATTGCGCAGCAGATAGGTACATACCGCTGCCAGCAGCGTGGCAATGCTTCCGAAAATGACATCATAAATCACGGCACCTGTCAACAGATTCGCAAGCAGACAGCCAATCCACAGTCCCGGAATCGCTGCCGGCGTAAAAACAGGCAGGATACACAGTGCTTCGGAAAAGCGTACCTGAATTGTGTGGGATGCAAGTCCCAGTGCGTTGGCTACAAAAGTCAGCACTACATAAAGTGCTGCAATCACAGCAGCCTGAACAATAAATGTTACCTTTTTGTCTCTCATATCCATTTGTCTCCTTTAGTTTTGTTTTACGAGTGGAAGGTCTCGAACACTCGGTAATTTTTCGTGCAATCCCCTGTTTATGGGCTCTGCAACGGTTGACAGTATAGCACAGTACACCGCAAAAAGCAAGAATGCAATTTTCTACTGCCGGATATTTCTTTTCCTCTCCGTTTTGTATATTCCACATGATAGCAATAACAAAACCATTTTACAACAGGCCGCTATCATGTACGCAGATACCCCTGCATACTTTTTAACGCATTTTTCTCCAGCCGCGACACCTGCGCCTGCGAAATATGAATTTCATCCGCGACTTCAATCTGTGTCTTTCCCTCAAAAAAACGCAGACGGATGATATGCTCATCCCGTTCATTCAGATGTGACAGGGCATCGGAAAGTGACAAATCCTCCACCCAGTGCTCTTCTTTGTTTTTCTTGTCCGAAATCTGATCCATCACATACAGGGTGTCCCCTCCATCCGTATAAACCGGATCAAACAGACTCAAAGGTGTCTGGATGGCATCCAGGGCATACACCACATCCTCCACCGGAATCTCACATTCGGCTGCAATCTCTTCGAGAGTCGGTTCCTTTTGTGCATTTTTTGCCAGCCGTTCCTTTGCCTGCATGGCTTTATATGCAATATCGCGCAGCGAACGCGGAATGCGGTAACTGCTGTTATCCCGCAGATACCGGCGGATTTCACCGATAATCATCGGGACGGCATAGGTGGAGAATTTCACCCCGACACTCGTATCAAAATTATCTATTGCCTTCATCAGTCCGATACAGCCAATCTGGAACAGATCGTCCACATTTTCATTATGATTATTAAACCGTTTGATCACGGATAATACCAGCCGGAGATTTCCTTTGATATAGGTTTCTCTGGATGCCTTGTCGCCGGCTTTTATCTTTTTGAAAAGTTCATCTTTTTCTTCTTCTTTCAGTATTGGCAGCTGGGCCGTATTTACCCCGCAGATTTCAACTTTGTACGTAGACATGGGATTCCTCCGTTATAATTGGATTTATAATAAAGGATTCCCATGTGCTGTTTTTTTATTCATTTTCATCCGGTTGTTCCGGACATGGAAAAAGCGGGACGTAAGTCCCGCTTTCCCATCAAATTTACCGGTCCCACTTATCGCAGAGCGAATTGATCTGATCCGCAAACTTTCCAAGATCTTTATTCGCCATGCCCTGACATTTTTTAATAACGGCAATGAGACGTTCTCCTGCTATCATCAGGCGGTCAAACGCGCCGGATTTTGCACGGTAAACACCCTGTGTCTTTTTCTCCACAAGCTGTCTGCTTCCCTGTGCGATCTGTTCTCCGGTAAGCAGATCATACGCATCCCCGCTATATGGAGCTAAAGCATCAAATCCCACCTCGTTTTTGACATGTTCCGCAAACTCTACCGCGGTGGTTTCCTCGCCATGTACAATAAACACTTTCTTCGGCGGCTTCTTAAAGTTTGCAATCCATGCAGTCAGATGATCCCTGTCCGCATGCCCGCTGATACCCGGAAGGTTTACAATGCTTGCTCTGACCTCAATTTCCTCTCCGAAAAGCTTTACCTTTTTTACTCCGTTTAACAGAGAATAGCCCAGCGTTCCCGGCACCTGATAGCCGACAAACAGAATCGTGGAATCCGTCCGCCACAGATTGTGTTTCAAATGATGCCGGATACGGCCGGCTTCGCACATGCCGGAAGCCGAGATAATCACTTTGGATTTCTGGTTGAAATTGATCATCTTGGATTCTTCACTGGAAACTGCCACTTTCAGTCCCGGAAACTGGATCGGGTTGATGCCCGACTGTACCAGCTGTCTTGCTTCCTCATCAAAGCACTCTTCCACACTCTTATGGAAAATATTTGTTGCCTCCACGGCAAGCGGACTGTCGATATATACTTCAAATCCCGGATACTCCGGCAGCAGCCCCTCGGTTTTAATCCGGCGCATATAGTAAAGCATTTCCTGCGTCCTGCCGACAGAAAATGCCGGAATGACCAGATTTCCGCCTTTGGTAAACGTGGAATTCATCACCTTTGCCAGTTCTGCCGCATAATCCGGCGGTGTATTGTGATTGCGGTTTCCATAAGTGGATTCCATGATCACATAGTCCGCTTCCTCAAGATATTCCGGATCACGGATCAATGGACGGTTGCAGTTTCCAATATCCCCGGAAAAGACAAGTTTTCTTGTCTCGCCATCCTCAGTCACCCATATTTCAATGGAGGAGGAGCCAAGCAGATGCCCCGCATCGACAAACCTTATGGTCAGTCCCTCGCAGATCTGCACCGTTTCATGGTATGTACACGGAACGAAATGCTCTAAAACCCCCTGCGCATCCTCCATGTTATACATCGGTGTCACTTCCGGCCTTCCTGCACGCCGCGCCTTGCGGTTTTTCCATTCTGCCTCAAATTCCTGAATATGTGCCGAATCCTTCAGCATGATATTACACAGTTCACAGGTTGCCGTTGTTGCAAAAATCTTTCCCCGGAACCCGTGATTATACAAAAGTGGGAGAAGTCCGGAATGATCAATATGGGCATGCGTCACAAACACATAATCAATCGTTGCCGGGTTAACCGGTATCTCCTGATTCACATACAGATCCGCCCCCTGTTCCATACCACAGTCCACCAGAAAATGAGTCTCCCCAAATGCCACATAATGGCAGCTTCCCGTTACCTCACGGTCTGCCCCTAAAAATTCAATCTTCATAAAAACCACGCCCTTTCATCCTGCTGTCCTTGTTATTTTGCATATAAATTTTACTATTTCAGAGCAAATTTTATGTAATTAGTATAGCACACTTACACATTATTTTGAATTGATTTTTTCAGCCGCACCATAATTTTCTTCTCCAGTCTCGAAATATAGGATTGCGAAATTCCAAGCAGGTCTGCCACTTCTTTCTGGGTCATTTCCCTGCCGTCTTTTCTTCCGATTCCATAGCGCAGACAGATAATTTCTTTTTCCCGCGGAGTCAGCGTATTAACCGCAGTGCGGAGAAGCATGATCTCCGCCTCATTCTCCATATCCCGGTAAATGATATCTTCATCGGTTCCAAGAATATCCGAAAGAAGAAGTTCGTTTCCATCCCAGTCCACATTCAACGGCTCATCAATCGATACCTCCAGCTTCACTTTATTATTTCTGCGCAGATACATAAGAATCTCATTTTCGATACACCGGGACGCATAAGTCGCCAGTTTGATCTTCTTTTCCGGATTAAATGTATTGATTCCCTTGATCAGCCCAATCGTTCCGATGGAGATCAGATCCTCCACACAGATTCCGGTATTTTCAAATTTCCGTGCCAGATATACCACCAGACGCAGATTGTGTTCGATCAGCTGCTTTCTTGCGTCTTCGCGCGTCATGGGTTCACTGTCCCCATGCAGCCCGCTTAAAGCGATAAGACAGCGGTTCTCCTGCTCCCTCTCCAAAGGTGGCGGCAGTACATCTGCCCCTCCTATGTAAAAAACCTCATCATCCGTAAAAAACAGGCGGATTCTCTTCCACACCAGTTCAAACAGTGAAAACATTACGTTTCTCCTCGTATAATAAGTGTATAGCCAGTAGAAACGATGGTTATGCACTTATTCTTTCTATAGATTTATAGATGATCTGAGACACCTGGGATAAACCCTTTCCATCTCATCTACATTGGTTATTAGTTTCATAGGTTATTCTGTGGTATGATATCAGCAGAGTCTGATGTCTAGAGGCACTGCTTTTAATCCTTTCAGCCCGGTCTCCGGTGCCTGCTTATGGAGCTTGCAGCCTGAATCATATGTCACATTCCGCTTACACAGATGTTTCATCCCCTGGCGTACAGCACCAGCAAAAGAGCTGCCAGGGTGCATGCTTATTACGCGAGGTTTCGGTCAGCATATGATTCCCAGGATAAACCTTTTTCTTCAGGTTCCAAGAATACTTAATCGGAAAGGCGGGTGATATCATGTTAAAGATTAACCCATTATCTACGCTTTACGTCGGTATTGACGTCAGTTCAAAATCCAACTATGTTTGCGCTTTGGATTTTTATAAAAATAAATACATAAACTCTTCTTTTGCTAACAATCAGCCTGGGGCTGAGGAATTAGCATTGAAGATACTTGAGTGTTTAAAAGAACACCCTGATATAACTACGATTGTTGCAGCTTTAGAATCAACTTCTGTTTACAGCATCCATATCGCTAATTATCTTTCTTCCTGTGAAGAATTGATGCGGTTCAAGCCTTACGTTTTCGTCCTGAACCCTAAATGTACTGCAAACTACAAGAAAAGCTATATAGGACTTGGTAAATCGGATCCTATCGATGCTTTTGTTATTGCAGACTATGCAAGAGCTGGAAACATTGAATCCGAGCCTTGGCGTGGCAGCCAGTTTCTGGCTTTGAAACGTCTCACACGGCATCGCCTTCACCTTGTTGAATGCATGACAAGAGAGAAAACTTATCTTGTTTCCAATCTTTATCTGAAATTCAGTGAATTGCAGATGCTTGAAGGAGACGATCAGCCTTTCTGCGATATATATGGTGCTACATCTTCCAGTGTATTAATGGAATACTTTTCCCCGGAAGAAATCTTAGATTCTTCCGAAGAAGATCTGATTGCATTCCTTGCAAAGAAAAGCCGCAACCGCATTAAAGACATAAGCAAGACCGCTGATTTATTAAAGAAAGCTGCCAGAGATTCTTATCGTCTGGACAAAGCTCTTTATGAGCCTTTAAATGTGTCTATTGCCAGTTCTTTCAACTGCATTGAAACCTTTAAAAGAGAAATCAAAGTCATTGACAATGCTATTGAAAAAGAAATAAAAGGATTGAACCCAAATGCTTTTATTATTCTTCAATCCATTGACGGCATCGGTCCTGTCTTTGCTGGTGGCATAATTGCTGAAATAGGCGATATAACCGCTTTTCATTCATCTGATGCTCTTGCCAAGTATGCCGGTCTCACATGGAAATCCAACCAGTCCGGTGATTTCGACGGAGAAGATACTCCTATGATAAAAGCTGGTAATCGTTATCTTCGATACTATCTTGGCGAAGCCGCCAACAGTATGAGAAAACACAACGTTGAGTACGGAGCGTACTATCGAAAGAAGTACAATGAAGTTCCGAAACATCAACACAAAAGAGCACTCGCGCTGACTTCACGTAAATTCGTTCGTTTGGTTTATGGATTGCTGGCCAGAAACCAACTGTACTCCGGCGTATCGCTGGATACATCAATTAAAGATTCTAACTAACCGAACTTATGTTTCGTTTGAATCATAGGTCTATTAAAGTTACCCTTTTTTCTGAAATACATATCAAAATCATTTCAAAAATTAGCTTGACATATCACCAGATTGCTTTCTCAGTTTTTTTGTCATTTGGGATGGATCTTTTGTGCAGCCACAGCGGTCTGCCACCGATGCATGCAGAATCAGCTGATACGGTTTATTGCACAGCACCCCATTTTCCGCGCAGCCAACCCATACCTGTTTCCAGTCACAGAATTTTGACGGCTCCGTCTCCACTTTCATCCCATCCATGCAGTACACCTGCAATTTTCCATGCGGATTTCCGAGTGCACGGTATTCAATCTCCTTTTGTACCGTTTTTTCATCGACAAGCTTCTGCAGCAGGGCTGCATCTGCAATATGTACCGGATTCCCACTTAATGGCATGGTTAAAAGATTGCCGGAATCCAGCAGTCCGATACATGGAACCGACACCGTTTTGTTATACAGGACCACAGACATCTGTCGCTTTTGCCTCTGCACCGACACCACAAGATTTTTGACAAGTACGTAAGTGATTCCGGCCGTTGCCAGTGCGGTATACAGATACAGATTTTCCAGTCCCGTCAGATTGTAAACTGCAGTTGCCACTCCGTTTAACAATACAATGGACAACCAGCTGCTTAAAATCCTCACCATCCTCTGTTTTTTATTTTCCCTGCCAAACGCAAGAAAAACCATAAGCGGCACGATGCCGATGGCAGTACACAGAACGGAAATTGCATAAGGCAGCACCATCAGTCCAAACGCTTCAAGTCCCGTGCCGGAAACCGCGGCAGCTAACATGCGCAGATTCCGGTGACAGACTGCACTTTTGCAAAATACACAGGTAAGGGATAATACAAGAAAATTCATCAGAAAGTTTTGTTTCAGAAAGATATCAATATAGAATACATATATAAAAAATCACCTCCTGTCTCTGCTCCTATTATAAGAAAAATATTCCTCATAATTTAGCAAAAACAAGAGGTTGTTATTTGGAAATTATCGACATATTGTGCGATTTTATCTTCTAGGGTTCTTCAGGAAATCCGGAATATTGATTTCTACCGGCTTTACATTGCTTTCTACCGGCTTCGGACGCTGAATCCCGGAATAGTTTGAAGCGGAAGGAGTCGGTGCCTGTGCCTGCGGCTGATTAACCGGTCTGCTTCCCACACCGGTACCTGCATTGGCGTAATTGCTGTTATTGACCCCAGGAAAACTATTGTTTCCAGCAGCTGCTGCACGGCTGACAATTCCAACGGAACCTGTCGGACGGACATTGTTTGTATTCGGATATACCATACGGCTACCGATTCCACCCGCCTGCTGCTGTGGCTTCATCTTCATGGATGGATTCTCCAATCCGGTTGCAATTACAGTGATCGTAGCTTCATCTGTCATGGTCTCATCATACTTTGCACCAAAGATGATATTTGCATCTTCTCCTGCCAGATCCTGTACATAGCTTGCCGCATCATTTGCATCCATCAGGGAAATATCACCGGAAATATTGATGATTACATGGCTTGCACCATTGATGGTTGTCTCAAGAAGCGGAGATGCAACGGCAAGTTTCACTGCCTCGATTGCTTTCTCATCGCCCTTGGCATTACCGATACCGATATGTGCCATACCCTTGTCCTTCATAACGGTCTGCACATCGGCAAAATCCAGATTGATAAGTGCCGGCAGATTGATCAGATCGGTGATTCCCTGTACTGCCTGCTGTAATACTTCGTCTGCTTTCTTTAATGCATCCGGCATGGAAGTACGTCTGTCAACGATCTCTAAAAGTTTATCGTTTGGAATCACAATCAAAGTATCCACGCTCTCTTTGAGTTTTTCAATACCGGATACGGCATTGATCATACGTTTCTTTGCCTCAAACTTAAATGGCTTTGTCACAACTCCAACGGTCAGGATTCCCTGCTCCTTGGCAATCTTTGCAACGACCGGTGCTGCACCGGTACCGGTACCGCCACCCATACCACAGGTAACGAATACCATATCTGCACCCTTGACTGCAGCGGATAATTCTTCTGCACTTTCCTCTGCTGCTTTCTCGCCGATCTCCGGCTGTGCTCCTGCACCAAGTCCTTTTGTAAGCTTTTCTCCAATCTGTATCAACGTAGGAGCCTTGCAAAGCTGCAACGCCTGCTTATCTGTATTTACTCCGATAAATTCGACTCCACCTATATTCTCATCAATCATGCGGTTCACAGCGTTATTACCAGCACCACCTACACCAATCACGATAATTTTGGCACTCGTATCTGTCTCTGTTGTCCGAATCTCCAGCATGGTTCTTCCTCCTCTTTCCTATAGCCCTGCGGCACCGTGAAACATAAAAATGTTTCATACGTACTCATATAGACTATAATATAATTTTTCATACAAATAATCAACCGAAAATTATGATTTTTTATTATCTTTTTTCGAACTTTCCGTTTTGTCAAACACAATATTTGTCGTTTCTTCTGTCCAGTTTTCTAAATGTAGTGTTCCTTCCATTCCCTGCAGCTGCGGCTTGATTTTTGCCAGCCGCTCCACTTTCTGGGTCAGAAATTCCAGGGAACCCATGGAAACTTTAACCGTCCCGTATGTCAGAACCGGCTCATTTTCCACACCATAGGTAATGGAATCCGGGATCAGGTCATTGCGTTTTAAAGACTGCGTCAGCGTCAGAAGCTGCTTTAGCCGCTTCGAGCCGATCGGCAGCTTTTCATACTGCACTACTTTTTTACAGTCAATCCCAAGGATCTGCGGTGTATCCTCAATCACACGGTCAGACAATTCTGTCACAATCCCGTCTTTGTCGAAATAGACATTCTTATTGATCGAGGAGAGATACAGATATCCCATGATTCCTTTCTCATACACTTTGATATGCAGAGTCTGCGGATCTTTCAGGCTGATCTCCATCGTGTCCACAAACGGAACTTCACTGGTATTGACAAATTTATATTTCAGGAATACATACAGGGAATTCCAGGAATACTCATCGTTTAATACTGCTTTTTCAATCACTTTGGCATCGTAGAGTTTGTTTCCCTCCACCTCCACATTTTTTACTTTAAAAACGGTAAAAATGATCAGAACTGCCAGCGCAAGCACAATCAGGATTCCCAGTATCACCTGCAGAATGTTTTTTCTTTTTTTCTTTTTTCTTCGTTCTTCTTTAATCATGACAAACCTACTCGATCGTATCCAGACGGATGCCCTTCGACACGCTCAGCGCAAGCCCCATCTCTGCCATAAGGAATACAAGCGAGGTACCTCCGTAACTGATAAACGGCAGAATGACACCGGTATTCGGAATCGTATTGGTAACAACCGCAATATTTAAAACTACCTGAATCGCAATATGTGACATAATGCCCGTCACCAGAAGTGCCCCGTACAGATCCTTTGCATTATTGGCAATGACCATCATCCGCCAGAGCATCAGGACAAACAGAAGAATGACACAGACGGCACCGAAAAGGCCGAGTTCCTCACAGATAATGGAAAAAATCATATCATTCTGTGCCTCCGGCACATTGCCAAGCTTCTGCAGGCTCTGTCCGAGTCCTTTTCCAAACAGCTTGCCGGATCCGATTGCATAGAGTGCCTGCATGGTCTGATATCCCTTATCTCCCGCTGTCTCCGGATGTTTCCATGCCTCCACACGGTCACTCCGGTAAGACGCGATATTGATAAATGCGAAAATAAACAGCACCCCCAGCACGGCAACCACAAAAAACTCTTTGTACTTCGGGCTTGCCACAAACAACATACAGACAGCAATCCCAAGAATGATAATCGCCGTACTCAGGTTGTTTACCGCGACAAACACAACAAGCGGCACCAGACGGATTCCTACTTTTGCCATGCTTGAAACCTTATCCAGCTGCTTGGGGATACGCTCGATCAGCATCGCCAGATAAATAATGATGGCAATCTTTGCAAGCTCCGATGGCTGAAAGCCGATCGGTCCGACCTGAATCCAGCGGGACTGTCCGTGGGAGCTTCGCGTCAGCCCCGGTACCTTTGCCAGAACGACAAAACAAAACCCCAGGGCTCCCCAGTATGCCAGCCTTCCGAATTTTCTCCACACATGATAATCCTTCTTTGCAAAATAGAACATAAAAACAAGACCGATTGCAATATTTCGCGCCTGCAGTTTCAGATAATGTGCACTGTCCCCATATTTATTTGCTGATGTATACGAACTGGAACTGTAAAGCATCACCAGTCCAAAACATAATAGGAAAATAATGATAAACAACAGATTATAGTCAAAATATGTTGTTTTCTTTTCCCCACGTCTCCGTTTCGGCACGACTCACTACTCCTCTAATCCACGAACGATTTCTTTGAATATCCGTCCACGCTCCTCATAGTTCGGGAACATGCCCCAGCTGGCACATGCCGGTGAAAGCAGAACCGCATCCCCGGATACTGCATGGTCATAGCAGTAACGGATCGCTTCCTCAAAGGTCTCACAGCGCACGGTATCCATAAAACCATGCTTATGCGCACACACTTCAATCTTTTCTGCTGTCTGTCCGATCAGCACCAGTTTTTTTACTTTTCCGTCAAATGCATCAATCCACTCATCATATGTGGACTGCTTATCATAACCGCCTCCGATCAGAAGCGTTGGACGGTTCATCGCACGGATTCCCTGAATAGCGGCATCCGGGTTGGTTCCCTTGGAATCGTTGTAAAAACGGACCCCTCTTTTTTCGGTCACATACTCGATCCGGTGTTCTACTGCCTGGAAACGCTTCAGCACCTCCACGATTTTCTCCATCGGCACTCCGAAATTCACACTCATGGCAGTTGCGGCCATGACATTTTCATAGTTATGTCGTCCCAGCAGATTCAGATCATTGACATTGATCACCTTCTCGGTGTTTCCGTCATGCGCATAAAAGATTTCCTCTCCGTCGAGATAAAATCCTTCAGCAAGTTTTCTTACACTGCTGAACCAGACCACATGCACCGGTGCGCTCTCTCCGAATGCCCGAAGCACCTCATCCTCATAATTGAGTACACACACCTCATCGTTTGTCTGGTTGGTGGTAATCGCCTCTTTGGTCCGGATATAACACTCCATCGTATGATGGCGGTTCAGATGATCCGGCGTAATATTTAAGATTGCGGATATTTCCGGATGGAACTCATGAATGGTTTCCAGCTGGAAACTGCTGATCTCTGCGACGGTTACGGTTTCATCCGTCATTGTGGCAGCCTCGGAAGTATACGGAATTCCGATATTTCCAACCACGCGCACATCCTTGAAATAATTTTTCATGATTTCTCCGGTCAATGCTGTCGTAGTGGTCTTTCCGTTTGTTCCGGTGATTGCAATCAGTCTGCCTTTTGCGAAGGAATATGCAAGTTCAATCTCGCCCCAGATGCAGACGTTCTGTGCACGCATCCGCTCTACGACCGGCAGATCCGTCGGGACGCCCGGACTTAAGACTGCTACATCAAATGCGCGCAGCTGCTCATCCGTCAGCTCCCCCAAAAGCACCGGCATTCCTTTCAGTTTCGGTGCCTTTTCATATAACTTTTCTACATCCAGATCTTTGTTTCCATCATAAAGAACAGTTTCAATTTTTTTATCCAATAACAGTTCTGACGCAGCAATGCCGCTCTTTCCGGCTCCCACAACCAGAACCTTTTTTCCTTCAAGTTTCATTACGATCAACCTCCATCTTTGCGTATAATTACGATTATAAGGTATTTACTGCTCCAATTCAAGGTAAGGCAGTATGTTTTCGAAAATTTCCTTTGCCACAGGAGCCGCAATGGTACCGCCATAATAAATGCCGGAAGGGTTCCTTATGATCACAAGTACCAGAACTTTCGGATCATCCGCCGGTGCAAACCCCAGAAACGAGGAGATGTACTTATGTGCGGAACGGGGCAGGGTCTGTGAAGTGGCTGTTTTTCCGCCAATCTCATACCCCTCAATATATGCTTTGTTTCCGCCTCCCTCGGATACCACTTTTTCCAGCAAAAAACGCATTTTTTCCGACGTTTCTTCCCTGCAGATTCCCTCCTGCGCCGGAAAATCAAACGTTTTTATTACTTTTTTGTCTCCATTCTCCACCTGCATTCCGACGTGCGGTGTCACGCGGTTTCCTCCATTAATAATAGAAGAAACGGTGGTTGCCAGCTGGATCGGTGTGATCTGAAATGACTGTCCGAATGAGATGGTTGCCAGTTCCACAAGCCCGATCTTTTCCCGCTTGTGCATGATGGTCGAAGCCTCTCCCGGCAGGTCAATCCCCGTTTTATGTAACAGACCGAACTGCTCAAAATAGTCATAAAAGTGATCGGCACCGATCCGAAGTCCCACATTGATAAACACGGGATTGCAGGAATTTTCGATTCCTTCCACAAAGCTTTCTGCTCCATGCCCGGTCGTTTTGTGACAGCGAATCCTGCGGTCCTCCACCACGATATATCCCGGACAGTGAAACCGGTCTTCCAAAGAAACCACACCTTCTTCCAGTGCCGCTGCCGCGGTGATCACCTTAAATGTTGATCCGGGCTCATAGGTATCATTGATACACTGGTTTCGCCACATCCGGTTACAGTATTCCTGCTCCTTTTTGGTACCCTCATACTCCTTATACTCCTCAATCAGCTGAAACGGCTCATTCAGATGAAATTCCGGATAATCCACCATTGCCATGACGGCTCCGTCGGAAGGATTCATCACAATAATACTGACAGAATCCGCTTCTTTCTGAATATATGCTTTATTTGCCGCCTGCATGGCAAACATCTGAATATTTGCATCCAATGATGTGCGCAGATTATTTCCGGCAACAGGTTCTTTGCGTTCCTCTCCGATATTGTCAACTTCCACACCGCGGGCATCCGTTGTCGTCAGAATCAGACCATCGGTTCCCTCCAGATATTTGTCGTACACACTTTCCAATCCGATAATTCCCTGGTTATCCCCGCCGGTAAACCCCAGCACTTTTGAGGCAAGCGTATCGTATGGATAATTCCGTTTATAATCCTCATCCACTTTCACCCCTGCATAGCCATAGGCAAGAATCCGATTTCCAGTTTCCTTATCGACATTACTTTTGATCTTCTCGAGAGACGAATATTTTTCTACCCGCTTACGGACCTTTTCTTCCGGAATTCCAAGCTCCTTTACGAGCATGGCAATGACCGCTTCCGGTTCCTTTATCTGGTTATGTATGACAGAAATGGTGCAGACTGATTTGTTATCTGCCAGTACTACACCATTTCGATCCAGAATTTTGCCTCTGGCGGCTTTTATTTTTCTTTCTCTCTGCTGCAGATCTTTTGCCTGCGTCTCATAATATTTTCCCTCAAAAAGCATAAGATAGACCAGACGCCCGCACAAAACCATCGACATCAGAACAACAGAAAAGAATATGATACATATTTTTCTGCGGTGATAGGTTTTATTCCACTCCATGAAAAGCACCACGATCCTTTTCTTAAAGCATATGCACTGCAGAGCCTTTCTAAGAACTCTCTGTCTTTAGTTCTTCTTTTTCTTTTCATTTCTGGACTTGGTTCCGTTATGCTTTCCGGTATACTGTGAACTGTCTTTTGACCCGGTAACATCATAGCCCTTGTTTACACCGGTCTTCTTTTCATCCGGATAAATATTCATATACGGAAGAACTTCTTCTAAGATCTCACGCGCAATGTTCTGCGCAAATACGCTGTGCGGCTGGTCTGCCACATTTGGTTCATTCACAACCACATAGATCAGTACCTGCGGATTGTCGTATGGGGCAAATCCCATAAATGAAACAAGATATTTTCCGTTTCCACGCGGAAACTTCTGTGCGGTTCCTGTTTTACCGCCCATAGAATATCCATCCACTTTTGCCGTATTTCCCGTACCTTCCTTTACGACACTCTGCAGATAATCCCGGATTTTATCGCTGGTACTCTGGGAAATGGTCTGTTTCACAGCTTTCGGTTCCACCGTGGAAATCGTATTTCCTGTCGAATCCGTGATTTTGGTTACCAGATGCGGCTGATAATAAGTTCCGCCATTGATCAGTGACGCAAATCCACTCACCATCTGGACCATCGTACAGTTATAGTTCTGTCCGAATGCATTGGTTGCCAGATCGATCGGTTTCATATCTTCCACCTGATACATCAAAGATGCGGTATTTGCCTCTCCCGGCAGATCAATTCCCGTTTTCTGTCCAAATCCATAGATGGACTGGTACTCTGTAAAATGATTCTTTCCGATTTTGTATGACATCTGCATGATGGCATCATTACAGGAATCCATAAGTGTCTTCCGGACGGTTTCTATTCCATGTCCGTAGCGCGCCACGCAGCGCACCTTCTGTCCATTAAAATCCTCGTACCCATCACAGTCAAATGTCATTTTATCTTTGATTGTTCCGGTTTCGAGTCCACACGCAACCGTAAAAGGTTTCTGTACAGATCCCGGCTCATACGTTGAGGATACACAAAAATTCTGCCATATCTCATTGAGCGCATCCATTTTTTCATCCTCGGACATATTTTTGATCTGTTTTTTGGTGTACCACTTGCTCAGATCTCTCGGATTGTTCAGATCCACGTTTGGATAATCTGCCATGGCAAGGATTTCTCCGTTGTTTGGATTCATGACAATCGCTGCCGTATTGATACTTCCGGTTCCTTTATAATAGTTGTCCCGGTATTTTTCATTCCAGTCTTTGATTTTTTCTTCAACAATGGACTGGATATTTGCGTCGATGGATGTCACCAGCGTATCCCCGTCCTGTGCATCAATGACGGTCTTTTCAAAATCGCTGTCCGAGTCCAGATAACCGTACTCCCGCCCATTGATTCCGTTTAATGTACTGTTGTAATAATTCTCCAGTCCGGTTGTGCCGACATTCCCGGAAGAAGTAAAACCAATCACGGAAGAGGCTAAAGATCCAAACGGATAATTCCTCTGATATTCTTTTTCAAACCAGACACCCTTGATATCCGGGTTCACTTTGTTTCCCTTTTTGTCTACGGCATCCTGCAGTTCCACAAAAGGCTGTACTTCGTCATATGGCACTTTCTTGGCAAGTACAATATAGCGTTTATCCTTTTTCTCTTTTATAATTCTGCGGATCTCCGTTTCATCCAATTCCGGGAAACATTTCACCAGTGCTTCCACGGTCGGATCAACATACTCTTCTTTGTCATTGACAACGGTACAGTCTAAAATCACATTATAGACTGCCACACTGGTAGCAAGAACCGTACCAGAACGGTCGATGATTTCTCCCCTCTGGTACGGAATCGTTTTACTGTCATAGGACTGCATGGAAAGTACTTTTTTCTGATAGGTTTCCCCTTTCGTGTGTTCAATATAAGTCAATCTGCCGATCAGTCCACACAAAACAGCCAGAATAAGGGAAAACAAAACCATCAGTTTTGTCCGCATCTTCCGGTTAAATTTCTGTGCCGGTCTTCTTCTCTTTCTTCTCACATCTGACTCCTGTTATTTGGATGGAATATCCTCATACTGATCCATGAAATTGCTGTTTTCCACGGTATAATATACCACCTGTTTTTCCGTTGGATATTTCATGCCAAGCTTTTTCATTGCCACTTTTTTGATATGTTCAAGGTCTGTTGAAGTTGTAAGATTTTTATAACGTGCATCATTGTCCGCGCGAAGATCTGCCAGCTGGCTCTCCAGATTTGCCACATTTTTCATTCGTGTCGTCATCTGTGACTGCATCTGTACAAACAAAACGGCAATCAGCGCACTGACCACAACACAGACTGTGAGAAATACCACATACCCACGGCTCATCTCCATCGCTCTCTGGCGATTCCTTCTCGCTGCATTTCTACGGTTTTTGCGGCGCCTTGCCTCTTCGATTTCTTTGCGTGTTCTCTGATTGTGTCGAACCGGTGTATCCAGTTCTCTCACGGTATTCCCGTTTACATAATAGTTTTTACTGCTCATAACGCTTCCCTGCTTTCCATTCCATCTTCCACACGCTCAAACACGCGTAATTTTGCACTCTTTGATCTGCTGTTCTCTTCGAGTTCCTTCTCCGAAGGCAGAACGGGCTTTCTTGTCACCACACGTCCTTTGGATTTCTTTCCACATACACAGACCGGGAAATTGCTCGGGCATGTACACGGATTTTCGTTCTTTTTGAAGTTGGATTTTACAATACGGTCTTCCAGTGAATGAAATGTGATAATGCAGATTCTTCCCCCATCATTCAACAAATCAATCATGGTATCTAACGTATCGCGAAGTACATCAAGTTCATGATTCAGCTCAATGCGGATTGCCTGATACGTCCGCTTGGAAGGATGTCCTCCGGTCACCTGTACTTTCATTGGGATGGCTCCACGGATGATTGCGTTGAGTTCCCCGGTCGTTTCAATCGGTTTTTCTTTCCGCGCCTGTACAATATGCTTTGCAATATTCTTTGCGAACCGATCCTCTCCATAATCACGAATTATGCGGAACAGTTCCGCTTCACTGTAATCGTTCACAATGTCCCTTGCGGTCAGGCGCTGACGCTTGTCCATCCGCATATCCAGCGGTGCATCCTCACTCCGGTAGGTAAAACCGCGTTCCGGTGTATCCAGCTGGAAAGAAGAAACTCCCAGATCGAGAATGATTCCATCCACTTTTTCGATTCCGAGATTCTTCAACACGTCCGCCATCTGTGCATAATTGCTTCTTACGATGGTAACCCTGTCTGCATAATCTTTCAGTCTCTCTGTGGCAGCGGCAATGGCATCCGCATCCTGGTCGATTCCGATGAGTCTTCCGGTTGTCAGATGTCTGCATATTTCCAGTGAATGTCCGCCTCCCCCAAGCGTTCCATCCACATAAATGCCATCCGGGCGAATATGTAATTGTTCAATTGTCTCGTTCAAAAGAACGGAATAATGTTTAAACTCCATATTTAGATTCCAATTCCCAACTCTGCCATATGCTCTGCGATCTCATCCATGTCATCAAAATCGTTGTTTTCCAGATACCGTTCTTTGCTCCAGATCTCCACACGGCTGAATACGCCGACGGAAACAACTTCTTTATCAATTCCTGCGTATTCCCTCAGATTCGCCGGAAGTAAAATTCTTCCCTGCTTGTCTACTTCGCAGTTTGCAGCTCCTGCAAAAAAGAATCGCATAAACTTTCTTGCATCTTTTGAAGTCAGTGGTTTTTCACGAAGACTCTCCTCAATCCGTTTCCATTCTTCCTGGGAATAAACAAACAGGCATCCATCCAGTCCCTTTGTCACAACAAATTCATTGCCAAGCTGTTCCCGGAATTTAGAAGGTACGATCAGTCTGCCTTTTGCATCAACCGAATGATTGTATTCGCCCATAAACATGGCAGACTCACCTCCCCTTCCTCATTTTCTGAACTTCTGTTTGTTCACCACTTTACACCACAAAGTGGATTTTTTATTCCACTTTCCACCACTATGTATCCATAATACCCTAAAAGCCCCCTGAAATCAAGGGTTATTCCCGGTCTTTCTTGAAAATGAGCCGACAGCTACCGTTTTTTCCAAAAAAAATCCTCCACACGTGGAAACGTGTGGAGGATTTTCCCATCCAAATGTACATTATGCTGTTTTTTTGTGCTGGCGGACATGCCAGATGATGATCCAGGAAACCGATACGACCACAAGAAGTGCTGCAAGTGCCATAGACACCGGATATCCGATGACCGGCAGCAGCAGCTGGTCCGTCCGCAGGGATTCTATCCAGAACCTGCCAATCCCATACCCTGCCAGATACAGCAAAAAGACTTCCCCATCAAACCGCTTGTGTCTGGTAAACAGGATCAGAAGGATCAAAAGAATCAGATTCCACAAGGATTCATAGAGAAACGTGGGATGTACCTGGATATAAGAGATACCATTTACTTCCACCACGTGCTGCAGCAGGCTGTCCGTCACATCTGAGGATCGGACAGCAGAAAGCGGCAGCTGCATGGCAAACAACCCGTCCGTATAACCGCCAAATGCCTCCCTGTTAAAAAAATTTCCCCACCGGCCGATAACCTGTCCTAAGACCAGACCAAGTCCCGCGGTATCGCAAAGCAGACCCATGGACAGTTTCCGTACCCGTGAAAACACAAACACGGTAATGATTGCCGCAATCACGCCTCCGTAAATCGCCAGACCTCCCTGCCGCAGATTGAACACACTCAGCAGATCGTCCTTGTATAGATCCCAACGGAATATCACATAATAAACCCGCGCCCCAATGACAGAACAGATAATGGCAACGAGTGCCAGGTCAAAATAAGTATCCGTTTTCTGGCCTGTCCGTTTTGCCATCCAACAGGCGATTCCAAGTCCTGCTAACATTCCGATTGCAATCACAATTCCATAATATGCCACCGAAAAATTTCCGATCATGATATTTTTTCCGACATGGTGCAAATAAATATGTAAATGCGGAAAATTAATACTGTAATCCGTTAGTTGTTCCATTCCTTTTCTCCTTTCACTGGCAGGGCGGCAGTCTGCCGCCCATATGCCCCTGTCAGCAGCTGCATACAAAACTGCCGCACTCTGTCTCCCTGCTGCTGTCTGCATGTCCGCCGGAAATACCAATGTGTCCCGCATGACAGGCATGATCCTCGTTGAATTTGCACTCACACGCTTCACAGCTGACGGTTGTATCTTTTTTGACATCTGTTGTATGACAGGACTGACATCCACTTCCTTTCGGTGCAAAACTTCCACAACAGGTTTCGGAAGAAGTTTTTGCCTGTGTTCCTTCCACCTGAATATCCGTTCGTCTGCAACAGTTGTCTGCATTATAAGAACAGTTTACCACATTACAATCCAGTTTTGTCATCTTACATACCTCCTTGTGTTAAATCATCGCTGCCACATCAGTATGTACCAAACCACATGGTCTTATTCTGTTCCGGTTCTTCTTTTTAAAAAAGCCCGGTATCAGCTTTTGCGATACCGGGAATTTCTTTTTTAAAATTTGAAATTTATTTATTCTTTCCACAGCAGAATTTGTATTTCTTTCCACTGCCGCATGGACACGGATCATTACGTCCCACCTTTTTGCCAACGATAACCGTACCGGATTTTTTCTGTTCCATATACAGTCTGTGCTTTGTCTCTTTATCAAAAATATCATCCCACATCGGAAGATTGTAAAGCCAGTCAGCCTTGGCATCTACCATGTTCTTGTACAGCTTTTCCTTATCGAAAACGAGATTTACCCTGGTATTTTCATCCATTGTTTCGATTGGATTGTCTTTTACCAGACTGTCATTGATTCCGTCTAAGAAACCAGCCATCTCCAGAATGGTAAGTCCATACTTATCAGCAAGTTCTTTTACCGTTCCTTCTACTTTTTCATCCGGGTTTGTCAATAATTTCTCATACACACCCTTCTCTAACAGGAAATATCTCTGCCAGAATTTCTGAAGTTCCCCCTGACTTGCGTTCTCATTGTAGGCAATTTTCTGCCAATCCTGCAATATAGCCATTTTTATACCACCTTTATCACTTACGAATTTACATGCCTTGATGCATGTACGTTTATTATAACAAAATGTCTGCCATTTTCCAAGCCCTTTCTTGACGAAACCTGCCATTTCCCGTATCATAAAGTTACGGTTTACAGGTTTCCTGCAAATAGCATATTTAGCCAAGGAGGTTGTTCATATGAAAAAAGGAAAACAGATTCTTGCCATCATTGGCATCATTTTACTGATTGTTCTGTACCTAAGTACACTGGTATGCGCCATCACAGACAATACCGGAACCATGAAAATGTTCAAAGCTTCTATCTTTGCCACCTTCGTGATCCCGGTACTGATCTGGGCTTATACGTTCCTATACAAACTTACGCACAAGAAATAATTATTTTTCTGTTGTTTCTGTAGTCTGAACAGATTCTGTCTCTGTTTCCAGAACACTTTCTGTCACATTTCCCATGGATGCATTTGGTCCGTCATTCTCTGTGGAATCCAGTTTCCCTGCGTTTTTGCTGATAAAAATATAAGCAACAACGCAGATCACCAGAAGAATGACCACCACAAGCATCTGTATTTTCTGCTTTTTCATTCTTTATTTCTTTCTCCTTACCATAAAGATTACAATTCCTCCGGCCAGTAACAGGATTGGAAGAATAATGGTAACCAGCAGTCCCAGAAGTGCCGCATGTAATGCATTTACTGTCAGATTACTGAGCGTGTACTCTTTTTCCGGAATTACGCTGCCGGCCGACTGGGTATCCGTGATCATATTTCCGATCACACCGGAAAACAGTGATGCATTGTTTGTCGTCATCTGACTTGCATCATCGCTGAATACATACGGGCTTGCGAATACCACAAGCTGCGTCGTGTGATCATCATCGACTTTATCTTCTACCGCCAGTCCGACACTAAACGGCCCCTTGTCGTCTCCGTCTTCGTATCCATAATCCTGCATACTGTTTGGATTGTTCTTTGCAACCGCATCATCGGAAGTATCCAGTAAAGAAGTATACGTTGTCTTACTCTCCTCTGTACTCTCCTCTGTACTCTCCGTGTCATCCGTCGTGCTGTTCTGCGGATAATTGATTCCCAGAGAAATCGGAAGATATACATATCCGCCGGAAAGACTTCCGGTATACGAACTGCTGTTTACATTTGGCAGCAGATACAGCGGACCTCCCATATTGTAATAATGCTGTGCATCATTATCCGCGATCGGCCCTGTGGTAAAGCTTACTCCGTAAGTATCCAGAATCGATGCAAAATTCGGCATCTCGGTCTCGGAATACATTCCCACGATAATCGCTTTTCCGCCTTTTTGCAGATAATCAATTACTTTCTGTGCATCATTTTTATTAAAATCTTTCTGCGGTGCATTAATAATAATCGCTGCCGCATCCTTCGGAACACTTTCTTCATTTAACAGTTCCACGGAAGACAATGTCATATTGGATTTGCTGATGACATCCGAAAATGCACTTCCGATTGCAGCCTCATCATGTCCGGTGATCTGGTATACGACAGGGAGCTGGTTCGCATCCATCGTTACATACTGGATGGCACTTGTAATCTGTCCTTCCGCATCGAATCCCTTCAGTTCGTTGTTGTAGGAATATGTGGAATAATCCATGTTTGACTGATAATCATAGATATCATAATAATCTATCACTTTCGAACGCTTGTCACTGACAACGATCAGACTGTTGCTGGTCGGTGCATTGTCCGTATAGTCCTTATAAAAATAAGGTTTACTCTTCGGATTGACGTATTTTACCCTGATATGCCCGGACAGATCTTTGTAACGCTCCAGCATGGAATCAATCTGTGCGTCCTTGCTTTTTTCCGCTGCCAGAACATAGATGGTCACATCACTTTTCAGTTTTTTCATGGTCTTTTTCGTATCCTTTGTAATGGAATACAATTTAGAATACGAACAGTCCACCGAGGTAATTCTCGTCGGCAGCGCATCGACTGCCAGGTTGGCAACCACGGCAAGAGCTAAAACTACGACTATAAAACTGCTTGAAAAAACGCTGAGCGAAAATGTCTTTTTGCTGATGCTCCAACGCCGTTTCTGAATGGCCTGCACGGTAAAGAAATTAAATAACACAATAACCGTTACATAATAGAGGATTGCCGTAATGTCCAGACAGCCCCCCTGGAATTTTTCAAACGGTGCATACAGATCCAGACCGTTTAAAATCTTTGTCAGCCAGTTTCCATCCGATGAAATAAGTCCTGTCAGACTCTGCATCATATAACTGATAAACAATACCACAAACGTCAGAACTGCCGCAATCACCTGGCTTTCCGTCAATGCGGAAATAAACATACCTACCGCAATGGAAGCTGCTCCATATAACCAGAACGCCAGTATGGCAATATAGCTCTCGCCCATGGGAATTGTTCCAAACGCCCGTAAAATGAGCGGTGTCACACAGAAAACTGCAATATCCACGGTAAACACCGCAAGCATTGCCAGATATTTTCCGAGCACAACCTTTGCCACCGGTACCGGTGCTGTCAGCATCAGCTGATCCGTTTTATTTTTCCGGTCCTCTGCAAAACTGCGCATGGTAAGGATCGGTACCGCAATCATAAAAATAATCGTAATGGCACTTAACGTATAATACAGATACGGATATCCCTGCCGGAGATTATACACATAAAAATACAGTCCGAACAGTGCCATAAGGGCGGCCACAAACAGCCAGCCGATCACATTCTGGAAATATGACCGGAATTCTCTTTTCAATACGGCAAACATTACTGTGCACCTCCTTCCTGGGTAATCTCAAGGAATACATCTTCGAGAGATTTCGTCACGGTCTTCATCTCCAGCACCGGAATGTTATGCTCTGCCATCTGCCGGAAGACTTCTTCCCGCACATCGGCACCTTTCTTTGCATAAATACGGATTTTATCATGATCCGCCTGCTCCACCCTTGCAATGTTTTCTTCTCCCTGTAAGTATCCGGCTGCTTCCCCGGCACCGGTCCGCACCGTCAGTTCAATCTCTTGCGCACCCGACATCAGATTTACCAGATTTTCCGTAGAGTCGCTCGCTACAAGCTTTCCTTTGGAAATAATAAACACATGGTCACACACGGCAGAAATTTCCGGCAAAATATGGGAACTTAAAATCACCGTATGTTTTTCGCCCAGATGACGGATCAGTTCACGGATCTCTATGATCTGTTTCGGGTCCAGTCCGACCGTAGGCTCATCGAGTATGATAATCTCCGGATACCCTAGGATCGCCTGTGCAAACCCGACACGCTGCCGGTATCCTTTGGACAGATTGCGGATCATGCGCCCTGCCACTTCTGTCGTACCGGTCGTTTCCATTGCCTCTTCCACATACCGTCTGCGCAGACTTTTTTCCAGCTGTTTTAAATCTGCCACAAAACACAGGTACTCCTTTACCGTCATATCCATGTACAGTGGTGGAAGTTCCGGCAGATAACCGATACATTTCTTTGCTTTCTCCGGCTCCTTTAAAATGTCATGCCCGTTAATTTTAATCTCTCCGCTTGTCGCACCGAGATATCCGGTTATCATATTCATCGTTGTTGATTTGCCAGCACCGTTTGGACCCAGAAAACCATAAATTTTCCCCGGTTCCACAACGAGTGACAGATGATCGACAGCCGTATGATCCCCGTATTTTTTTACAAGATTATTGATCTCAATCACAGCGAAATGCTCCTTTTCTTTTTTGGACAACAAAATGCCCTTTACGGAAACAGTGTATCGCTTTTACGTGTGTAAAAAATGTAAACTCTGTGTTCATTTTGTGAACAGATAAAAATACGGGGAAGCAGTTCATGAACCACTTTCCCCGTATTTTATAAAGTATTCTTTTTATGTTTCTTATTCTTCGATCACAAAGTTGCTTACATTCCTGCGAAGTTCTCCCGCAGAAGCTTCCGCTGTCTTTGCGCCTTTCATGACTTCTGCCGATCCGTTTGCAATGGAAACGGTCTTCTGTGCAATGTTCGTTGTGCCGGCAGCACTGTCATTCGATGCAGAGGTAATTCCGTCAATCGCCTCTGTAATATTGGAAATAGATGCTACCAGTTCTTCGGAAGTTGCACTGAAATCCGACACCAGATCGTTGATTTTAGAGGCATCCATGTTATAATCATCTGCCATCTTCTCAAATTCATCAAAACTCTTCACAATATCTGTATCCACAAAATTCAGCAGACGGTTGGAATCTTTGGTCAGATTTCCTACTGCATTATCCACGTTTTCCGTCACAGCCTGAATATTTGCCACGGCATCTTTGGACTGTTCTGCCAGTACCCGGATTTCCTCTGCAACAACTGCAAATCCCTTTCCTGCCTCGCCCGCGCGTGCTGCCTCAATGGATGCATTCAGTGCAAGCAGATTGGTCTGTCCGGTAATCGCGAGAATGGAATCTGCAAGCACACCGATCTGTTCCACAACCTTTGCGTCTTCGAGTGCCTTTTCGAGTCTTTCCCTGATTTCTCCAAGCATTTCCTGAACTTTCTTCCGGTTCTCTACCGTTGTTTCTTTTGTCTGCGTTGCCCGCTTATGGATTTCTTCTGCTTCTGTAGCTCCGTCCTGTGCACGTACGGCAATCTCTTTTGCCGCTCCGTCAATCTGCTGGGTCATGCTGTTGATCTGCTCTGCCGATGCCGCCGTCTCCTCGGTACTTGCAGCAAGCTGCTCGGTCGTTGCAGACACATCCTCAATTTCCCCATTCAGATTTGATATATTGGTATCCATTGATTCCACAACGTTATCAATATTTGCAGCTTCCTTCTTTACCTGTGCAAGCAATCCGCATACCGATTCCCGCATCGTCTCGAGTGTTCCTGCCAGCTGTCCGAAATCATCCTTCCGCTTCATCATATTCGTCTGCATCTTTCGGGCAAAATTTCCGCCTGCAATCACTTCAATCTCTGCGACAACTTTCTTTAACGACTTTGTAATATCCTGTGCGATCATAAAAACAAGTACTGCAACAACCGCAAGCATCACAATACATACCGCGATCAGGGCGATTGCCTTTTGCATTGCATAGTTGGAAAATACCTTGTTCTGCTTTGCAATGGCAGTATCAATATAATCCGTATAATTTCCGGTACCGACCACCCAGTCAAACGGTTCAAAGTACTCACTGTAGGAACGCTTCGGGGAAGGTTTTGTCTCTCCTGGTTTCGGGAATACAAAATCTGTGTATCCTCCACCGTCTTCCACTGCTACACGTATGATTTCTTTCACCATCTGGTATCCTTTTGCATCCTTGGTTTCCATACGGTTTGTTCCCTCGGTATCACTGCCAAGCAGAACCACATTTGTACCATCTGACTGGTCAATCCAGAAGTAACCGGCCTCTCCGTAACGCATCTGCCGGACTTCATCTGCTGCAATTTTTTTTGCTTCATCCAGCGTATAAGTTCCCGCTTTATATGCGTCATTGATCTCCGACAACAGGGAAATAACCACCTCCACCTGCTCTTTGATCGAATCATCATAACTCTGGCGGGACGATGCTTCCATCGTTTCCAGTGCTTTGTCTTTCACATCTTCCATGTCTTTGACGGAAACAGTACCCCCGAGAGCCACAAGTAAAATGACCAGAACCAGAATCAGATTCAGCTTGGTCCTTACCTTCATGTTCTTCATAACTTTATTCTCCTTCCCTTAAAACCGTTCGGTTTTATATATTTTGCTCAAAAATTCAAAACTTGTTATTTATTAAGTATAATCTTTTACCACATTTCCGTCAACCATATTTCCCTTTTTAAAAAATCCCCCTTCCTGTTTCCAACTTTCCCTGCGTACAATCCCCCTATTTCTTTGCCGTATTCCCTTCTCTTGCCATTCTTTTTCATTTGACGTATAATGGATACATATTAAGGAAAAGAGGAACAATACCTATGGGCATTTATCTTGTAGACTATGAAAATGTACACAACGATGGCGTAACAGACATCCAAAAACTCTCTGCATCTGACCGTGTTGTCATTTTTTACGGAGACAGCATCAAGTCCATCCCTTTTGAAACACATGTCGAAATGATGGCGTCCAAAGCGGCGATCGAATATATTGAAACACACAAGGTAGCTAAAAATTATCTGGATTTCCAGCTGGCCACCTATCTTGGATTCCTGATCGGGAAAGGGGAAAAAGGTCCGGTTTACATCATCAGCCAGGATACCGGGTTTGACAGTATTGTCGATTTCTGGCGCGGAAGAAACATCGAAGCCTTCCGCCAGCCAAGCATTGCTTCCCCTTCCACCCCAAAGGATGTTTCTTTAAAAAAGGGAACCTCCACAAAGAAAAAGAAGAAAAAATCGGATCACGTTCCCAAAGAATCAAAAAAAGAGACGAAAGAGGTAAAAGAGACAAAAGAAATTGTGGAAAAAAAGAAGCCGGAAAAGAAAAAACTTCCGGAAGCGATCCGCAAAAAAATACGAACGGAATTAAAAGACGAAAAACTTCCTGCCGGCAAATACACATCCATCTATAAAGCGGTGGAGGAATCCGAGAATAAACTTGCATTAAACAACGCACTAGTCAAAACATTTGATACTTCCATCGGAAGCAGGATCTACAATCACATCAAAAAAATTTATGAGGATTACCAGAGGTAATCCTCATTTTTTATTCAAGTTCCGTCATTCCTCCAAGCAGGATTCCCACATTGTCTTTATAAATTTTGGGAAACTGCTCCATCGGCAGCGGATTTTCTCCCAGCCCCGCCTCGATGGTATATCCCGGACGGTCATAAAAATTGATAAACCAGTCTTTGTATCCGGCATACCCGGACGCCGCCGGTGTTTCCTCGATCCGGTAACCGCTCACTTTTGCAAAATATTCCGCAATGCGGCGGGCGCCTTCCGGTTCCTCATCCAGATACTTCCAGTAAATCACTTCTCCCTGTGTGTGATATGCAAGAATCAGGGAAAAATCATGGTTTCTCGTAAAATCAAACATGGCAATACTCTCCGGGACGCTGAGCGGTGTCTGTCCCACGTAATCCCTCGGTGCCGGACGGTTATACCCCTGTTCAAATTTTATTTTCTTTGCCATATCCCATCCTGCCGGAAACTGCAGATTCAGATCCACACCCTGGATATTTGCCTTCCATCCGTCCGGAAACGGAATATCCGGGAATCCGGACGCAATGCGGACCGCACGGCGATAATAAAATCCTTCCGTCAAAAGCCCATTTACCAGATCCACACCATCCGGATTAACCAATGGTACAAGATACAGGGAATATTCTTCAAACAGCCGCTCCGGGTACAGTTCTTCATACATACGTTCGTCTGCATATGCCTCTAACAGCCGCTCCACAAACTTTAAAAGTACCGGTGTGGTAATGCTCTCATTGGCATGAAAGGAAGCATTGTACCCCACCTCTACCGGACCATTTCCCAACTGCAGCGACCACAGGGGTGTTCCCATAACACTTCTTCCGATCGTTCCCACCTGCAGATAGGGATAACGTGCCTGCAAGCCCTCGATGATCCACCCGGTAAGCAGGGAAGTGTATGGAACTTCTCCGGAAACCAGCGGAAAATTAAATGGTACAACAACCGTACTTCCAATCTGTAATGCTCCGGCATCCGTTCCGGGATTTGCATGCATCACTCGCTCCATCGTTGTATCATACATTTTCGCAATGGAGAAAAAAGTATCTCCTGCTTTTACCTCGTGTGTGATATACCCACGTAAAAAGGGCAGTAGACGGTTCCACTGTGCTTCTTTTACCGCACACTTTCCGCTGCTGCCCATTACTTTTTCCACGGCTGCACAGGTCTTTGGTCCAAAAATTCCATCCAGCATCACCTGCTGTCCTGCACGCTGCAATGCCAGCTGCAGATATTGTACCCAGATTCCCTGATCCCCAGGATATAATTCTTTCATTTTGTTCCTGCCTTATTCTCATTCTTTTTATTTTATGAGAATCAGACAGTTTTGTTTCCATTATGCAAATGCTTCTGCTACATTTTCTTCTGTTACTTCTTCCTTCTCATCGAGCAGATTGTTCATGCTCTTTAAGCTGATCAGAAGTGTGGACGTGTTGTGAAGCAATGCCGATGTGGTCGGTGGAAATACCCCTGCCACACCAAGAACGATCAATGAGGTGTTAATTCCTACGATCAGACGGTAATTTCTGTGAATCCGCTCCATCAGCCCATTACTGATCTTCTTTAAGGTAACGAGCTCATGGAGATCATCTGCACCCACCGTCACATCTGCAATCTCGCGTGCGATCTGTGCACCATCACTGATGGCAATGCCGACATCCGCTGCAGACAATGCCGGAGAATCATTGATACCGTCACCGACCATGATCACCTTTCTTCCGGCATTCTTTTCTGCCTCAACAAAGCTTGCTTTATCTTCCGGCAATACCTCGGAACGATACTCATCCACACCGACTTTTTTCGCAATCACAGATGCCACGCGGTCGCTGTCTCCGGTCATCATAACAACCTTGGAGATTCCGAGTTTCTTTAACTTTGCAATAACCTCAACCGCTTCCAGACGAAGTGGATCTTCGATGCAGATCACTGCCACAAGCACTCCGTCAATCGCCATATACAGGTGGGAATACTGCTCCGGAAGCTGCTCAAATATCTCTTTCTTTCCCTCCGGAATTGTAGCATTCTCATCCTCAAATACGAAATGATAGCTTCCGATCACAATATGTTTCTCCCCGATCTTGGAAGAAATACCGTGTGCGACAATGTACTCTACCTTTGAGTGAAGTTCCTCATGTACCAGATTCCGGTTTACTGCCTCACGTACCACAGCCTTTGCCATGGAATGTGGAAAATGTTCCTCTAAACAGGCAGCAATACGAAGCAGTTCATCCTCGGACTGATCATTGAAGGAAACAATCTTTGCCACTGTCGGCTGTGCCTTGGTCAGTGTACCGGTCTTATCAAAGACGATGGTATCCGCTTCCGCCATAGCTTCCAGATACTTGCCTCCCTTTACGGTAATGTTATAGGTACTTGCTTCCCGGATTGCAGAGAGCACGGACAATGGCATCGCAAGTTTCAATGCACAGGAGAAGTCCACCATTAACACAGAAATTGCTTTTGTCACGTTTCTGGTAAACAGCCATACAAGCCCTGTTCCCAGGAAGGTATATGGCACCAGTTTATCTGCTAAATGTTCGGCTTTTCCTTCCAGTGAGGATTTCAGTTTCTCTGATTCCTCGATCATCGCCATGATCTTTTCATACTTGCTTGATCCGTTTACTTCTCTGACGCGGATCGTAATCTCGCCTTCCTCGACAACAGTTCCGGCATATACCACGCCATCAGGTACTTTGCGGACCGGAACCGATTCTCCGGTTAAAGATGCCTGATTTACCATTGCCTCTCCGTCCGTTACCGTTCCGTCAAACGGGATCACATTTCCCATATGAATGCGCACTTCATCTCCGGACTGCACGTTGTCTGCGGAAACGAGTACTTCCTGTCCATCACACATCATCCATACCTTGCTGATGTTGAGTGACATACTGCGTGCCAGATCTCCCACGGATTTCTTATGTGTCCATTCTTCCAGCGTCTCTCCGATACCAAGCAGATACATCACAGATCCTGCGGTCGCAAAATCACCACGGATAATGGAAACACCAATGGCAGTTGCATCCAGTACCGGAACCTCGATCTTACCCTGAAACAGAGTCTGAAGCCCTTTCCAGATATACTTCACGGATTTCACCGTTGTGATTACTGCACGAACGGAAAACGGCAGAAACAGTTTGTTACCGAAATGCCAGAACGTCTGCTCCACCAGCTGATCCCAGTAACGCTGATTCATTTCTCTTCCGGAATTTTTAATATAGGTATCCGGAACATCCGTCTTTTCATACGAAAATGCCTTTAACACTTCAAGGATTGCATCTCTGTTTCCTTCATAACAAATGGTCACATCTTCGGTACGATTTTGAATTTTTGCGGAAATCACAGATTCACACTGTTCCAGATAATACTGTAATGTATCTGCCTGTGCAAATGACATACGACTCTGGATCACATGAATCCTCATTCTTCCTCTTATCTCATGTCTGATTTGAAATTTCATATCTATAACCTGCTTTCGATAAAAGAGATGTTACATATAAGGTAACATCTCTTTCATGCGTTTTTATGCTTCTGCTGTCTCTTCTGTAGTTTCTGTCTCTTCGGCAGTTGTCTCTTTGGTTACTTCCTCACCATCAAATACTTCCTCTTCTTTTGCTGCACGGTCTTCGTTGATCTGCTTTGCTTCTGCATAGATATCCTCTGCATTCTCCTGTACCTTTGTAGCGGTCTTTAAAACAACTTCCTTTGCGCGGAGTACGGCTGCTGTACAATTTGTATAAAGTTTCTTTGCATCCTTGCTGGAAAGAATCTTGATTCCTGCGGTACCAAACAGTACACCTGCTGCAAAAAGTCCGGTTTTCTTTGCATCAAAATTTTTGAAACACTTTAACATCGTTGTTTCCTCCTTAATAACTGATTTATAATTTTGTCTTCCTGTTTAAAAACGTATTTTATGCCCCATTTTTCCAATTTGCAAGTATTTTTTTAGTCACCACGGCGTGCAAAAAAGAGCATAAAAAAAGGACTCACACCATCTATCATCCGATAAATAGCGGAGTCCCACACTTTATACAACAGCAATCCGGCTGTCCTTATTGAGAAAACTTATCATTACTGTTCCACGCCGGCTTTTCCTGCTGCAATCTTTTCTTTTTCTTTGTTCCAGAGTTTTTCTGCGGTAGGTGTCCAGTTCTCGGCATAAGGAGCAGCCTTTTCTTTCAGATGTTCCGGTGTCTCCGGTGACTGATAATCGGTATTTACTGCCTTTGACTCTTTTACCATCTCTCCAAGCTTATCCGGGTTCTCAAGCATCGGACACGGACGAAGCATATTGTCATTAAACGGCTGGTTGTCATGATATGCCTGGAATAACGGGCTCTTTAAAGCATCCAGCAGGCTGCAGTCATGAATATTTGCATTGGAATAATGAATAAATACGCATGGCTCCACATCACCCTTGGCATTGATATGTAAATATCTCCGTCCACCGGCGATACATCCGCCGACAAACTGTGCGTCATTCTGGAAATCCATGCTAAATATTGCCTTTGTCTGACGGAACTTACGGATACGATGGAAAATTTCCTCACGCTGCTCAGGTGTAGGCAGAAGTTCCACTGCTGCATCATTTCCAACCGGCATATAGTGGAAGAACCATACAAATAATGCACCACTCTCAACCAGCATATCAAAGAATTTTTCGCTGGTTACATCATCTAAATTCTTTCTGGTATAGCAGGTGGAAATACCAAATGGTAAACCATGGCTCTTTAACAGGCTCATGGCATGCTGTACTTTATCAAATACACCTTCGCCTCTTCGTCCATCGTTTGCTGTCTCAAATCCTTCCAGACTGATTGCCGGAACAAAGTTCTTGACACGAAGCATCTCCTGGCAGAACTCTTCATCAATCAAAGTACCGTTTGTGAAAGAAAGGAATTCACAATCCGGATGCATCTCACAGATCTTGATCAGGTCTTTTTTACGTACCAGTGGTTCTCCACCTGTATAAATATACATATAGGTACCAAGCTCCTTACCCTGACGTACGATAGAATCAATCGTATCCAGATCCAGATTCAGCTGATGGCCATACTCTGCTGCCCAGCATCCGGTACAGTGTAAATTACATGCAGAGGTAGGGTCTAACAGAATTGCCCACGGAATGTTACAGTTGTTTTCTTCAGCAAGCTGTTCCTGTAATGCACTTCCCTTTAAACTTGCATTGAAAATGAAATTCTGGAAGAATGCTTTACGTACTTCCGGATCCAGCTGGTAAATACGAAGAATTAACTGATACCAGTTTCCTCTTTCTTTGATTACCTTACGGATCATATTTCTCTGTGCCTCATACCATCCGTCCGGTGCAAATTTGTCAACCATATCCATCAGTTTCGGAATATTCTCCTCCGGATCTTTCTCCATATACTTTAAGGCCTGCTTGATTCCAAAGTTCTGAATACTCTTCTGTAATGACATTTTATTCATAATCTCAACTTCCTTTCATTCTGTCGCCATAACATGACAGAAATGTTTTTGTGTAATCTGAAAAGTATTATATCTTTTCTCTTCTTAAATTCAAGTGGACAAATGTACGAATGTGGGTAAAATTTGTCGAATTTTGCCAGATTACAGAATGCTTCTGCCCTTATTTCTGACTCTGCAGCACATACTTTGCAATCATTTCCACACTCGAACGCAACAGTGCACTGAATTCCTGCGGGGACACACATTCCCTGTCCTCAAGCCATCTCACCAGTGCTGCCAGAAATGCATCCGAAAAGAAATGAATATAAAATTCGTCGTGCTCTCCTTTTTCCTCTTCCTCTACCATCGCAAGAAATTTACGATTGACAGGGACTAAAATATCCCGGAAATGTTCTGTAAAAGAGTTCTGCCCCTCAATCTGCAGTACTTTCGAATAGAATGTCCGGTGTTTATAAAAATACTCACAGATTTTTTCCAGTATATCCCATGTAAAGCCGGCATTTTTCCATTCTTCTTCTGAAAAAATCTTTGTAATTTCCGTGTCAAAAATCCAGTTGACCAGATCATATTTATCTTTAAAATGATAATAAAAACTTTTGCGGTTCATTCCGCATTCTTCGCAAATGTGTGATACACTGATCTTCGCAAAAGGTTTCTGTTCCAACAGTTTTCGAAGAGCATCTGCAAATGCCTGTTTGGTGGCGTTTGAGTATGGCATAACCGACTCCTCCTTATTCCTTTTCTCTTATCCATATTTTAACTATTGTACCACACTTTTTTTATTTTGTTACCCTTTTATATCTCTCATATGGAATTTGTATATATAATAGGAAAGAACCGCTACGATATACTCGGTAACGGCAAATCCGTACCACACACCCGATGCCTGTAACAACCGGCTGAGCGCAAAAGAAACCGGCAGCATCACAACGATATAGCGCGCAAGAGAAATCAAAAGTGATGGCATGCCCTTTCCCAGTCCCTCCAGGACTCCGGAAAATGTAACGGAAACCGAGGATACCACGAATCCAAAACTGATGATTCTGAGTGCCGCACCTCCGATTTCCATTGTTGTGCGGCTTGTGGTAAACAATCCCATCAGCTGCTGCGGAATTGCACAGGAAATTACCATTCCCATAACCATAACCAGTGCGATCAATCCCATGGAGGTGTGCGTAATCTTTTTCACCCTGTCATATTCTCCCGCTCCATAATTATATCCAACGAGCGGCCGGATTCCCTGCACAATTCCGTTTGCCGTCAGATAAATAAATGTCTGCAGTTTATAATAAACTCCGAGCACCAGAATATAACTTCCCGGAAGCGGCGCAAGGATTGCATTTAATGCGGACACCTGAATGGAAGGAAGTGCAAGATTTAAAGTTGCCGGAATTCCGATGGTATAAATATTTTTCATTACGCTTCCGGTTGTTTTCATATTTGCGACGTTGACCTTTACATGCATCGGACGTGCAAAATAAAACAGCAGATACCCCGCCAGCGTCACACACTGACCGATTCCCGTGGCATAAGCCGCACCCGCAATTCCAAGCTTCGGTACCGGTCCCAGACCAAAGATCATAACCGGATCTAAAATAATATTGGTTACACATCCGAGCATCATACAGATCATCGACACCTTCATCCGCCCGACTGCCTGAAAGATCTTTTCATATGCAAGTCCCAGACCGATCACTGGTGCAAACGCAAATACCCGCGTGGAATACGTGCATGCCAGTGCGATCACCTGTGTATCGCCTGTAAACATCCGAAGAAACGATGGCATAATGACAGAACAAAGCAGTGCCAGCACCAGACCGTGGATCAAATTTAACAAAAGCCCCACGGATGCCGACTCATCCGCCAGTTTCTCTTCTTTTGCTCCCAGATAAAAGGCTACCCTTGCATTGATTCCGATCGCAAATCCGATAACAATGGCATTGACGAGATTTTGCATCGGAAACACAAGGGCAAGCGCCGTCATCGCATCTTCACTGATCTTTGCCACAAAATAACTGTCCACAATGTTATACAATGCATTCACTGCCATGGATATGACCATGGGAAGTGACATGGAAAGCACCAGCGGCAGGATTTTTCTTGTTTTCATGTACTCCTGATTCATACAAACTCCTCTTTTCTGCCGGATGTTCCGCAAAAAAAGACTATAGACCGACGGTTTGAATCAGAAACCGTAAAATCTATAGTCTTTTTCAGACATCCTGTTTTGTGTATCTTATCTTACTTCAATTGGTCTGTTTTTGCAAGTCTTTTCTAAAATAAAGAGGTGTCAGTATCTTTCCGGGATTTGTGGAGCCGTAAGGAAACAGACGTATTTCTATGTACAATACCGGAATGTCCGGTCGGTCAGAATTCTTGCAAAGATCAGACCAAGCGGCAGTGCCACAATAATTAAAATTGCAGAAGCAAACCAGGATGCAGAGGTATTCAAAGACATCGCACCCAGATTGTAAATTGCCCGGTACAGATACAGTCCCGGTACCATAATGACAATCGACGGAACCGTAAGTGAAATCCTTGGATATCCCGCCTGGTTTTTGATCAATGATGCAAGGATTCCTGCCAAAAGTGCTCCCACAAAAGCAGCCGCAGCCGGAGGAAATGAAGCAAGATCCACCAGCTCCAGCCGGAGGGTGTTGGCCACTGCTCCGATCAGTGCTGCCGTTGCCGCCAGTTTCCACGGACTGTTAAACATAATCGAAAATCCGAACACGCCGCAGAAACTGAAGACCAGACGCAGTATGATATGCATGGGAACGGACATGGAAAGCGCCGGAAAATTCACCGGATGCAGATGCAAAAGCAGTGCCATCAGCCATGCCGTAATGGTCGCAACAACAATGATAATGATCGCATAGGTCAGCCTCTCCAGCCCGGAACGCATATCCAGCTTGGCAAGGTCAATTCCGCTTGTAATAAACGGAAAGCCCGGAATGATAAAAAGCATGGAACAGATATATCCCGCCTCATGCTGCAGGGAAACCCCGGCAATCAGCTCTGCGATCCGAAGCAGAATGGTATAGGTAACGCACGCCGAGGCAACGGATGCCACAATCCCGAGAAACAGTGTCAGATGATGCTTTGTCAGTTTGCAGCGGACAAAGTTTCCAAGTCCTGCCCCGCAAAAAGCAAACAGCATTTCCACGGGTCCTCCGCCAAGCAAAAATGTGAATGCGCCGCATGCCAGTGCCGCGGCAAATCCCAAAGCCACCGGGGAATAGAGTCCATGAATCCGGTCGATCTCATCCAGATGATCATGGAGCTGTTCGCCCGTCATGGTTTTCCCTACGGTTGAAAATTCACCGATAAAACGCTCCAGCCGGTTCAGTTTTGATGTGTTGACTCCGGTATTGGTCAGGCAAAGAGACTGGGAAAATCCACTCGTTCCATCAAAACAGGTATATTCAATCGACATCAGACCGATATCTGTCGAACATGTAATTCCGAGATTTTGTGAAATCGTATTCATGGAACTGCGGACACGCCAGGCTCCCGTTCCACAGGATAACAGCATCAGGCCGACACGGCCGACGATTGAAGCTTTTTCGGTCAGGTCTGCCTCTGTAATCGGACAATTTCCGTGGCCGCTGTACTCATGCCATGGGATATCCATGTGATTTTTAGGTATTGCAGTGGTTTGCATGAATCATCATCCTCTTTCTTAATGCATCAATACAATTTTGTTTGCAATATCAATGTTTTTCTCCAATGCCTTCCGAAAATGGTACATCGGCAAAAACACCCCAAGTGCATCGTAACGGTTTCCCTTATTTTCCATGGAATCCTGTCCGTAATAAACGACCGAACGTGGCAGGGATTTCTGCAGATCCATCAGGATATCCCAGATGGCCGCATATGCCTGCGCTTCTGTCTCCTGTATTTTTACCGTATCCGGCATTTCATAGACAAGCAGCACTCCGATATGCTCTCCCATACGGATTTCCTGTGCTTCCATGGTATCTCTGTCATAACAATGCCGTTTACGGAATCCGTATGCCAGATACATCTTCACCTGTTCACTCTTTTGAAATACCTTAAAAAACTGCTCATAATTTTTGTCACTGACATGAAATTTGATATCCGGAATTAATTTTCCATCCTCATCCGTCAGGATATAGGGATTTGTCTGACCATTGGCATTAAAACGAAACGGAGCCAGAAACGAATTCCGCAGCAGATCAAACATACTGTTCTGGCAGATTGCCATCAGAAACGCCGTCAGATCCTTTTCCTCATAAGAACGAAACAGTGCGGTTGCGAACTGCTCCGCAGAAAGACCGTTGCCCTCATAATCATCGCCCACTCCGAGCGCATCATAAAACGTTTCCATCAGGCGCTCACATGCCTGCGGATTCTCTTTAATCTTTTCAAAAAGCATTTTTGCCTTCTGTTCCCTTGGAAAAATTGTTGCCATAAAAATACACTTCCTTTTCTCAATCTCGCTATCTTTTATTATAAAGAATATTTTTAAAAAGGATAACGTATTTTCTATATAAGTTTCATATTAAATTGACATATTAAAATGCGGTGAAAATAATCCTTTCACCGCACATAATACTTACTGCTCTGTCTTTTCAATCTGCGTATCCATCTTTAAAATATGATTGATCAGCCATCCGCCAAGGAACTCGATCAGCTCATGCAGATATTCCTGCTGGTTGTCATCAATTTCTTCCAGCTTATCCAGATCGATACTCATCAGCTTGTCCACAAATGCCTGATGCGTCCTCTTTTGCGCTTCCAGCATCGGGCTGTTGATTTTCTGCATATAGGCCTCTTCATCTTCAAAATGAAACTTGGTATATTCCCGGAGTTCATCCAGCAGACGTACAATTTCATCGTATTTGTCATGAAGCAGGTCGTTATGGATCAGTGCATTTACCTCTCCGATAATCTCAAACAGCTTCCGGTGTTCCCTGTCTACCAGTTCAATTCCCGTATAATATTTCGCGGTAAACACAAACGGATCTTCTTTCTGCATTTTCCCGATCATCATGTCACTGCTTAAAATATGCCGGTACAGCCAGCGTACCAGATAGGTCAGAATCTCATCGAGCATCGCCGATGCATTCTCCCCGGTGAGTGGCTGCTTTTCCAGAAGTTTTACGTGATCGGCAAATGCCTGATGCTCTTTTTTCTGCAACGGCAGTTCCGGATCGTTCTGTGCCTCCATATAGGCTTCTTCGTGTGCAAAATGGTTTACGGCATAATCACTTAAATGTTCCAGTATATTTTTTACCGTCTGTGGTGTGCGTGCTTCTTTCGGCAGTTCAACCGCTTCATTGATCAGCGAAAACAGTTTTCGGTGCTCTTCATCGATCTGGTCGATGCCCGTCAGACAATCCTGCGTAAATTCGTACATTATTACGTTCCTCCCTCAGTGTATTTTCTCTGTGAAAACAAAAGTTCTTTTCTGCCACTATATAATCATTTTTTGGAATTGTCAAATACGAATTACTTCTATCATACGCTGTGCCGTTACACCATTAAGTATCCGTGCAGACATTTCTCCATAATACCAGAGTACTCCAAACTTTTTTGCATCCATAAAAAAATTCCTCCTATATCTTTCTGGTTCTAAGCTTAGAAAATATAGGAGGAAACGTCAATCTACGATTCCTTTATATCGCCTGATTCCGGCGTATTCTGCCCCACAGCCGCGGGGTATACAGTGTCAGAATCTTATTTACCTGATTTACTACCTTTGGATTAACAAGCAGGTAAATCACGCAGATACTCAGACAAATCAGAACAAACAGCGCAAACCATCCCCAGTCTCCGAGATAGTCATAGATTCCCGCAAACATCAGGATATCCCGCAGGATCCGGTGCAGCATATATACCGGCATCGTATTCTGTCCAATCACTGACAGACAGGTTTTCCCACGCGGCACAAAAAACATAATCGCCCACGAAATCAGAAACGCGGCAATCATCAGTGCCAGACGAACAAACGGCCCTTCCCACACATCATCCAGTTCATAATAGGAAATGTTTTCATAGACCATGCCAAGCTCATCTTTTAACTTTGAGCCAAACGCCAGAATTCCCGCACAGATTGCCACAGCAGCCGGTACAACAACTCTCCGGTAAACCGGTCGCAATGCCCGTTCAAGCACCGGTTGTTCCATATAATATCCCAGATAAAAGAACGGACCAAATACCAGAATACGGGACATGCACAAAAAATCGCCGATATTTTTGAAATATCCGGCGATCAGGGCCAGCGCAACCGTCACGATTAATACCGGTATCTCTTTGTACTTCCGGATGACAGGAATGGTAAGATACCACACAATCATGGCAAACAGATACCACGGCGCCCCACTCTGCGAGAAAAAATTAATCTCTGAGAAATCCCGGAATCCACACAGTGCATATACTATCTGAATTGCAATAACAAATATGATGTACGCCTTGATCAGATACAATATTTTTTTAAAATTATACTGCCCGTTTTTATATATTTTCTTTGCAAAATAACCTGACACAAATACAAAAAGCGGCATATGAAATACATAGATCAGGCGCTTTACCACCACAAGAACACTTTCTCCGTGGATAGGGAGCAAAAAATGTCCCAGCACGACTAAGAATATCAATACCGCTTTCAAATTATCAAAAAAATAATCTCTCTCTTTATTCATTCGACACATCCTCTATTACCGAGAATGTATTATAGAACTTTTGCCGAAAAAGTCAAGAACTATTACGCTTTTTGTTGAAACATTCCGTAAAATACCGCATCGGTATGTTTACGGATTTCCCCAAAATCATGGTATGGCACTTTCATGTTCCAGAAACACAGATGAGTGGAATGATTAATTTCCTCCATCACAGACAAAACTCCCGGCTGATCGGATTTCGTGATATAAAAAATCACGGAATCGAGAATCTTTTTTTCACTGTAACTATATTCAATTTTCTTACGCGTATAGCGAAATTCCGGTGTACAATCGTATTGTCTGAGTTTCAACTCAATCAATGCCCGGATTCCCTGCATGGTATAAATAGAATACGGAGCTTCAAATCCAAACCAGAAACCTTCTTTCCGGTAGAAACTCAGTTCCGTAACATCCGGCCGCATATATTCTTCCCGCGCAACAACACGGATTCCGTCTGTATAATAAAATGTTTCTTCCGTATACACCATGATCGACGGCATAAAATCACCTCATCTGTACAATGTGCCAGTCATCTGTTCGTATCTTATTTGCGAAGAACAAAATCAGATACCATCTCATCCAGACTTTCAGCAGATGCAGAAAGTTCTTCACTGGTTGCAGATACTTCTTCAGAAGTAGCAGAATTAGACTGCACAACCCCGTTTACCTGCTCAACAGCAGCGGAAATCTGCTTTACCGATTCTGCCTGCTGATCAGAAATCTGACGGATCTTAGCCACCTCCATAACAACCGCATCCAGCTGTTCGATCATTTCCGACATAAACTGGGAAGTCTCATCTGCAACAGAGCTTCCGACACCCACCTGATTCAGACTGTTTGTCAGCATGACACGGGTTTCTTCTGCCGAAGAAGCACTCTCTTCCGCAAGGTTTTTAATCTGTTCTGCAACAACCGCAAATCCTTTTCCTGCTTCACCGGCACGCGCAGCCTCAATGGATGCATTTAAAGACAACAGGTTTGTCTGGCTGGCAATGCTTTCAATCTTTCCGATGACAACCTGGATATCATTGGTGGTCTCTGAAATATGCTGCATGGCTTCGACCAGTTCTTTCATCTTTGCACTTCCGCTGTCTGCCTTGATTGCAACCCGCTTTGCCTGGTCATGTACACTGTCTGTAGACTTCGTATTTTCTTCGATATGTGTAGCAACCTCGGCAACCGAAGATGTCAGCTGCTGTACTGCCGCTGCCTGATCGGTAGCTCCCTCTGCCAGTCCCTGCGCACTCTGTGCCAGCTGGTCAGCTCCTGCGGATACCTGATTGGAAGATTCCTGTACATTTTTGATCGTCTGGCTCAGATTATTTTCTGTCGCTTCCAGTTTCTTTAAAATTTCACCGAAATTTCCCTGATAGGCTTCAATATCATGGGATCTCGCATCAAAGTTTCCTTTTGCAAACTCTGTAAGGAGCTGATTGATATCGTCCACAACACCCCTTAAATAAAAAGATGTATTGCGGAAACTTTCTGCAAGCTTTCCCAGTTCATCTTCCCCCTGATAAGAAATATCAATTTCGAGATTTCCGTGTGCCATGTCATCTGCGGCCTTTTCTATCTGGTCTAACGGTTCAAGAATATTTTCTGTCAGTTCCTGAATGATCATTTTGGAAAGCAATGGCATACCAACTACTGCAATGACAGGAATGATAATCCATACCGGATGTCCAAATACAAGCATTAAAATTGCAAACAGAATATTGTTCACCAGTAAAATTGCAAAAATTGCTTTCATAACCATTTTCAGCTTATCCGCAATTTTCACATTTTGAAAGTAATTCTTACGCATACGTTTCCTCCTATGTATCGTATACTATTTATCTATAATTCTACATCGAAATGTACATAATATCAAGCAGAATTATCCAAAAATTATACAAGTCTGTCCAAAACTGCTTGAGATCTGCAGTTCCACACACGGAGCATCCGGATCACTGCTGCCCTGACCTTTACATTCCACATGTCCGCCTGCATTGCTGTGTTCAAAGTATCATGTGCATTTTGCTTGCCACCAGATATACTGCGATAAAAATAAGAATAACTGCGTGAAGCCCACAAGAGGTAAAAAAGGAGCCATCTGTTTCAGATGACTCCCAAAAATCATATGGCTATGCACCAGCCATAAGTCTCTATTTTACTGTACGGACAGATAAGAATATCCCATCAGACTTGTATCCACGTCATGTGCCACCTCACGGCCCTCACGAATTGCCCAGACAACCAGTGACTGTCCTCTGTGCATATCTCCCGCAACAAATACGTTCTTTACATTTGTTGCATATGTTCCAGGCTCTGTAGCTACATTTGTTCTCTGGTTCAGCTCTACACCGAATGCCTTTGCAATGTATTCCTCTGTTCCAAGGAATCCTGCAGCGATCAGTACAAGTTCTGCCGGAATCTTCTTCTCGGAACCTGCAACTTCCACCATATTTCTGCGTCCGGTCTTCTCATCCACCTTGCTCTCAAGTCTGACGATTGTCAGACCATTCAACTTGCCGTTCTTATCCTTATGGAATTCCTTTACGGTTGTCTGATAGATTCGTGGATCTGTACCGAAACATGCAATCGCTTCTTCCTGGCCATAGTCGGTCTTTAACACCTTCGGCCACTCCGGCCATGGGTTATTTGCTGCCCGCTCTGCCGGCGGACATGGCATCATCTCCAGCTGGGTTACAGACTTTGCACCCTGACGGATAGCCGTTCCCACACAGTCATTTCCGGTATCACCGCCACCGATGATCACAACATTTTTTCCCTTTGCGGAAATAAATTTGTTATCCTTAAAATTGGAATCCAAAAGGCTCTTTGTGTTGCGTGACAGATAATCGACTGCAAAATAGATTCCTTCTGCATCACGACCTGCTGCCTTGATATCACGCGCATGCTTTGCTCCACAGCAGAGGATGACTCTGTCATACTCTTTTAACAGCTCTGCACTCTTGACATCCACACCGACATTACAGCCTGTGATAAACTTCACGCCCTCTTCTTTCATAACATTGATCTTACGGTCAATGATCTGCTTTTCAAGCTTCATATTCGGAATACCATACATCAGAAGTCCGCCGACACGGTCATCTCTCTCATATACCGTAACATCATGTCCTCTCTGGTTCAGCTGATCTGCTGCTGCCAGTCCGGAAGGACCGGAACCGATGATGGCAACTTTCTTTCCGGTACGAACCTTTGGAATATGTGGTCCGGCATAACCTTCTTTGTATGCCGTCTCAATGATTCCATGCTCATTGTCCCGGACAGATACCGGATCTCCCCAGTGTCCACAGGTACATGCCTTCTCACACAAAGCCGGACATACACGGGAGGTAAACTCCGGGAAATTATTGGTCTTGTGCAGACGGTTATATGCCTGCTGATAGTTTCCGGTATAAAGCAGATCGTTCCACTCCGGTACCAGATTGTGCAGCGGGCAGCCGGAAGTCATTCCGGCAACTGTCATACCCGACTGACAGAACGGGACACCGCAATCCATACAGCGCGCTGCCTGCTCTCTTTGTTTTTCTTTGGAAAGGAAGATGTGGAATTCATCAAAATTTTTGATTCGTTCCTTTGGTTCCACCGAACGCGCCTCACATCTGTCGTATTCCATAAATCCTGTTGGCTTTCCCATTGTTTCTTCCCTCCTTATGCTCTCGTGCTGGCATAAAATGCCTCAATCTGTGCCTGCTCTGCATTCAGACCTTTTTCTTCCATCTGAACGATTGCCATCTGCATACGGTTATAATCATATGGGATGACTTTCTTAAACTTCGGCAGATACTCACTGAAGTGATCGAGAATTTCCTTACCTTTTTCCGAATTGGTCAGTGTAACATGTTCTTTGATCATTTCTTTGAGCTCTAATACGTCATATTTATTGGTGACTTCCTCACTGAATACCATAGACTTGTTGGTTCGCATGTACAGATCGTTGTCCTCATCCAGTACATAAGCGATACCACCGCTCATACCTGCGGCAAAGTTCTTTCCGGTTTTACCAAGGATAACGACACGACCGCCCGTCATATACTCACATCCATGATCGCCGACACCCTCAACAACAGCAGTAGCTCCGGAATTTCTGACACAGAAACGTTCTCCTGCCACACCATTGATGAATGCCTTACCGCTTGTCGCACCGTACAGTGCTACGTTACCGATAATGATGTTCTCATCCTTTTTGAAGTTTACTCCTGCAGGTGGATAAACGATCAGCTTTCCGCCGGAAAGTCCCTTTCCGAAATAATCGTTGGAATCTCCCACCAGTTCGAGTGTCAGTCCCTTTGGAATAAAGGCACCAAAACTCTGTCCGCCGGCTCCGCTGCATTTAATAATGAAAGTATCCTCATCGAGTGTATCGTCGTACTTCTTTGTAATCTCTGATCCGAAGATTGTTCCAAGCGAACGGTTTACGTTTGTTACTTCGGTATCGATCATACGCTTCTGCTTCTTATCAAGTGCCGGCTTTAACTGTTTTAAAAACTCCGTGATATCTTTGGTCTTATCCAGTTCGAAATCATATACCTGCTTCGGATCAAAAATAACCTTCTGCTTTGTTCCTGCAAACGGATTATTTAAGATATTGCTCAGGTCAAGCTTTGCTTCACGCTCGGACAGATCTCCGCGAACCTTTAAGAAATCGCTTCGTCCGACGAGTTCATCCACTGTGCGGACACCAAGTTTTGCCATGTACTCCCGAAGTTCTTCTGCGATAAAGCGCATGAAGTTCTCAACATACTCCGGTTTTCCTGCGAAACGTTTACGAAGCTCCGGATTCTGGGTTGCAATACCTGCCGGACAGGTATCCAGATTACATACACGCATCATGACACAGCCCATGGTTACCAGGGGAGCGGTTGCAAAACCAAACTCTTCCGCGCCAAGACATGCAGCAATGGCCACGTCTTTACCACTCATCAGCTTTCCGTCTGTCTCAATTCTTACTTTATTACGCAGTCCGTTCATAATCAGTGTCTGATGTGTCTCTGCCAGACCAAGTTCCCACGGAAGACCTGCGTTGTGGATGGAACTGCTTGGCGCAGCACCTGTACCACCGTCATATCCGGAGATCAGGACAACCTGTGCACCGGCTTTTGCAACACCGGCTGCTACGGTACCGACACCTGCCTCGGAAACCAGTTTTACGGAAATTCTTGCATCGCGGTTTGCATTCTTTAAGTCAAAGATCAGCTGTTCAAGATCCTCGATGGAATAAATATCGTGGTGTGGTGGCGGGGAGATCAAAGATACACCCGGTGTGGAAAGTCTTGTCCTGGCAATCCATGGATATACTTTCTTACCCGGAAGATGTCCACCTTCACCAGGCTTTGCTCCCTGTGCCATTTTGATCTGGATCTCCTGCGCACTGGTCAGATAACGGCTGGTAACACCAAAACGTCCGGATGCAACCTGTTTGATTGCGGAACAACGGTTCTTTCCGTCCGGTCCGACGGTCAGACGATCCTTGTCCTCACCACCTTCACCAGTGTTTGACTTACCGTGTAAGTGATTCATGGCAATGGCAAGTGTCTCATGTGCTTCCTTCGAAATAGAACCGTAAGACATCGCTCCGGTCTTAAAACGTGTCACAATAGAATCTACGCTTTCCACTTCCTCAAGCTTCACACCCTTCTTCGGGTACTCAAAATCCATCAGTCCACGCAGGTTCGTATGCTTTTCTTCTTCATCTACCAGACTCGTATACTGCTTGAACATCTCATAGTCCCCACGTTTGGTAGACTGCTGCAGCAGATGGATGGTAGCCGGATTGTACAGATGCGCATCGGCTCCGCTTCTCATCTTGTGGCGCCCCTTGCTGTCAAGGGTTACATCGGTTTCAAGTCCCAGCGGATCATAGGCTGCGGAATGAAGCGTATTGACATCGTTTTCGATATCCTTGATGGAAATTCCGCCGATGCGGCTGACCGTATTGGTGAAATACTTGTCAATGACATCTTTATCAATACCAAGTGCCTCAAAAATCTTGGAACCCTGATACGACTGGATCGTAGAAATACCCATCTTGGCTGCAATCTTTACAATACCGGTGATAATTGCATGGTTATAATCATCAACTGCGGCATAATAATCTTTGTCTAACATATGCTCGTCGATCAGCTGTTTTACGGTATCCAGTGCCAGGTATGGGTTAATTGCACTCGCACCAAAACCAAGCAGTGTTGCAAAATGATGTACCTCACGCGGCTCTCCGGATTCGAGAATCAGGGAAAGGGAAGTACGTTTCTTTGTCTTTACCAGATACTGCTGCAATGCAGATACGGCAAGCAGGGAAGGAATTGCCACATGGTTATCATCCACGCCTCTGTCGGAAAGGATCAGGATATTGGCTCCGTCTCTGTATGCACGGTCCGCCTCAATAAAGAGACGATCTACGGCTTTCTCAAGACTGGTATTCTTATAATAAATAATTGGAATGGTTTCTACCTTAAATCCGTCTACTTTCATATTGCGGATTTTCATCAGGTCTGTGTTGGTCAGAATCGGATTGTTGATCCGAAGTACTTTACAGTTCTCCGGCTTTTCCTCTAAGAGGTTTCCGGCAGATCCGATATACACCGTCGTAGAAGTAACAACCTCCTCACGGATGGAATCGATTGGCGGGTTGGTTACCTGTGCAAACAGCTGCTTAAAATAGTTAAACAGCGGCTCACGGTTTCCGGACAGCGCCGCAAGCGGTGTATCTGTACCCATCGCAGCGGTACCCTCAATGCCGTTCTTTGCCATCGGCAGGATGGAATCCTTTAAGGACTCATACGTGTAACCGAATGCTCTCTGCATTCTCTGGCGTTCTTCCTGTGTGTATTCCGGCACACGCTCATTCGGGATTTTTAAATCCTTTAACATGACGATGTTGCTGTCAAGCCACTCACCATATGGACGCTTATCCGCATATCTTTCTTTTAACTCATCGTCATCGATCACACGGCCCTGCACGGTATCTACAAGAAGCATTTTACCAGGGCGCAGACGGTCTTTGGTCACGATATGGGTCGGATCAATATCAAGAACTCCGACCTCGGAAGAAAGAATCAGATACTCATCGTCTGTAATGTAATAACGGGATGGACGCAGACCGTTACGATCAAGAACCGCTCCCATCATATCTCCATCGGAGAACAGGATGGATGCAGGTCCGTCCCAAGGCTCCATCATGGTTGCATAATACTGATAGAAATCTTTCTTTTTCTGTGTCATCACGGCGTTGTTTGCCCATGGCTCCGGAATCATGATCATGACTGCCAGTGGCAGATCCATGCCACTCATCACCAGAAACTCCAACGTATTGTCCAGCATTGCGGAGTCAGATCCTTCGGTGTTGACGACCGGAAGTACCTTCTGGAATTCCCCGCGCAGCTTGCCGGATGCCATCGTCTCTTCCCGGGCAAGCATCTTGTCTGCATTACCGCGGATGGTGTTGATCTCACCGTTATGTACAATAAAACGGTTTGGATGTGCTCTCTCCCAGCTTGGATTTGTGTTGGTAGAGAAACGGGAATGTACGGTTGCAATTGCAGACTCATAATCCTTATCCTGCAGATCGGAGAAGAACTGACGCAGCTGCTCTACAAGGAACATTCCTTTATATACGATCGTTCTGCTCGAAAGAGAAGCAACGTAGCTGTCATCGTTGGACTGCTCGAATACACGGCGTGCCACATACAGCTTGCGGTCAAAATCAAGTCCCTTCTCCACATCTTCCGGTCTTTTGATGAACGCCTGCATGATGCATGGCATACATCCTCTGGCCTTGTCGGAAAGCTTGTCCGGATGAATCGGTACCTGTCTCCATCCGAGGAATTCCATTCCTTCCTTCTCGACAATTACCTCAAACATCTTCTTTGCCTGATTGGTCTTTAACTCATCCTGTGGGAAGAAAAACATTCCGACGCCGTAATCTCTCTCTTCTCCCAGCTTGATTCCAAGCGGCTCTGTCGCTTTCTTAAAGAACTTATGGGAAATCTGAAGAAGAATACCAACACCATCTCCGGTCTTTCCGTCGGCATCTTTTCCGGCTCTATGCTTTAAGTTCTCAACAATTTTCAAGGCATTTTCCACGGTCTGGTGGGTCTTGATCCCTTTGATGTTTACCACAGCACCAATTCCGCAGTTATCATGTTCGAAACTCGGATCATATAATCCTTTGGCGGTTGCTGTGCTCTCATTCCATTGCTCTTTCATAGAACTATCCTTTCGTTGTAAATCATTCATGAGTTGCTTTTTCTTAACTGATTCTCATTTTACTCCTATAACTGCCGCTTGTAAATCACTTTTTTCGTTCTATTGTCTGATAATTTGTCTATTATTTATTCAGTGCAGTATTGTCAGATAATACTTTGTTTTTTCTTATATATTAACCGTTTTTCAAACAATAAAGCGGTCATATTCATGAAATATTTTTTTCATAAATATGACCGCATTTTCTGTCTTTATTAAGTTGTTTTTATTTTACAAACAATTTATATCTGAAATTCATTCACCGTCTGCTGCAATGTTCCGATGCTGTCCAAAACCTTTTCCCATAACTTTTCCTCCTTGGTATTTTTATATTTTAACACTACTGCACTTTAACGCGATAAACAAGTAAAAAGAAAAAAGGCATCTGATTTTTTCCAAATCAGACACCTTGAAAACACCCTATCCCTGCTGGTCAATCGCCTGTCCTGTCCGGTAATAGGTAAAATCAGCAGTAACCAGAACTCTTTGATTCTCATCCATAAGTTTCACGGTATATACGCCGATCCGTCCTCCCTGTCTTTGTACTTCTGCCTCACCGTACACATAGCCGGTATCTTTCACAGCCTCCAGATAATTCATTTTCCCGTCAATCGTTGTAACATAATTGCCATAGGTGGATGCCGCCAAACCAGCAAGCGTATCAGCAAGCGCATACGCACATCCGCCATGCATTCCACCGTAAATATTCGTAAAATGCTCATCCATGCGCATTCTTCCGTAAGCATAGCCTTCCCGCACTTCCAGCAGTTCCATTCCCAGAAGCTGTGCAAATGGATTTTTCTCCAAAAGCCGGTTCAGCTTCTGTGGTGTCAGTTCCTGTGGCTGCTGTGACTGTTGTACTGCCTTTTGTTCTGTTGTTTTCGTTGCAGAAATATGTTTGTGTTTCTTACTCATGTTTTCTTCCTTTATTACCGTTTTTGTCAAATTTTGCAAGATAGGGTTTATGAACTTTATTGTCACGCGTCAAATTATAGTTCCTACATTTAATGTTGCTCCTTTTCTTCATCACTTATATTACTAATCTTTTCATCCACAATTCATATTAGGGTTATGCTTAGGGTTATTCATATAAAAACAATGAGTTTTGTTGATTTCTGATCCAATCATAAATATTACTTTCATCTTTGCCTAGGTCTTTTAATTCAACATACTTCATAAAATCTGTCTTATCTCCAACTGTCAGCATATAAATATAATAAAAGACATTATCCCTATATTTTCTCAAAAGTGAATATGCATCTGCAAAATTAGCGTTCAGGCAGCAATATCGAATACTTTCTGCCGTTCTACTTACAGAATCAAGAATCTGATTTCCACTGATAACTCCGACTTTATGTAAAACTATGTTATCTCTGCCATATGCTAAGAAACTCATTTCATACATGAAATTTCTTGTTTCCTCTAGCAATGTATTCAACTCTTGGAAGGAACTATTTTCCTTAATGACACTTCTATTTATTTCAAAGTCATCTGGTATTTCAAGCATATGCACTCCTTAATCACTCTCAGCAACCCCAAACTTATTTACAAAATCCTCATAACCATTTACCCAATCAAACTTCGTATCATCGGATACTGCTTTAAAATGAAGTTCTCCGCAATGAATCTTGCTTTTTCCACATCAGTCAGGTCAGCCCATTATTACCTTCAGCAAGGACATTATCAGCAAATAATCCATTTGCTAACTGCACCTTACGCAAATTTTCCAACAATCTGCTACCAACAACAATGTCATTGTTTCTGACAGGATCACCCTCACCAAATTTGCGTGTTCGTGACGGCCTGTAAATTCCATCAACATGTCTTGATAACCCTCTGAACAATTCCACTGTAGAATGAATCGCCTGTATCTGATAATCCAGATCATCCTCAAATTGAAATATAATACGCTTAGGCATTTGGCTCTCCTCCTGCTTCCTCTTCTGCATCTTTTTGTTGCAAATAAAAAATAGCCTTTTGTGTCTCTATTTCCTCACGCAATTCTTCTTCTGTCGGCAAATACAATTTGTACTTACTTGCAAATAGCTGTTCATTTCCATGTAATATAGAATACCTTGCAATATCTTCATCCGTTTCCGAACATAATACAATTCCAAGTGTTGGATTATCATCTGGCGCTTTTTTTAATTCATCATACATACGAATATACATGTCCATTTGCCCAACATCTTGATGCGTAATCCTCTCTGTCTTCAAATCAATTAATACAAAACATTTCAAAATATAATTATAAAACACCAAATCAATATAATAATCTTGTTTCTCAGTGTGGATGTGTTGCTGTCTCGCAACAAACGCATATCCTTTTCCCATTTCCATCAGAAATTTCTGCAGATTTGTTATAATACTTGACTCAAGTTTTGTCTCGTTAAAAGATGCATCTGGCGTTAATCCCAAAAACTCCACTACTACAGGATTTTTTATAAATTCAAGCTTATCATTTTGATATGAGGATGTCTTTTCTCTCATTTCAGCTTCTACAGCTTTTTATCCTGTGATTGAAGCATACGATAATAATATTGGCTATCAATATTTCTCTGTAAAGTACGAACACTCCATGTCTGCTCATAGGCTTCTTTCTCATACCATTTGCGAGCTGTTTCATCATGCACTTGAAGAAGAGTACGATAATGTGACCATGTGAGTCTAATATCAGATTGTCGACACGCTGTGTCGACAATCTGTGGAAAAGCCTTGTAGAATCTTAAACAGTGATATAAATTACTCCTGTCATATCCCTTTCCATATTTTTGAGTCAGGTACCTTGATAAATTTTTAATAATTTCTACACCATATTCAGCCCGTTCTTCTCCAGCTAATTCTTCCACTGCTATTCGATATCCAATCAACCAATTTCTTTGTGATAATATTGTATTTACTGAACGATAAGCTTCTTTTTGTGATACTTCTATAATAGTTTGAACATCATTTAGTATGTTGTCTGTTTTATGAAAATTATCCATAATAACATTATTTACACTATTCATAACTTCATTCATCTGCCTGCCTCCTTACGGCAGATTATACATCTCTGCCATATTTTCTATATAAATTCCACTGTATATGTAGGTTTGCTAGCTCCTGCATTCTTTTCAATAAGAGCTTTCAGTTTTCTGAATGTCTCATCCTTTAAAGAAATATCATCTTTAAATGTCGAATCTCTGAAAATAAATTTAATTGGCAATGGGTCAAGCTTTGCAAGTTTTGAAACTAAATCCTCTGTGATTGTTATTTCCAAGCATACCAAATAACTGCTTGCATAGAGATATGTACGACTCCCAATATCGGATAACTGCTCTAATGTTTCTGAAAGTGCTACATCACGCTGACGAAGCATCAATTCATATACGATATCTATGTCGTTGGCACCTGGCATGAAGTCAACAAGGTCTGGTGCATACTCAAGCTGATTAACATTGATCTGTCCCATATCCATGATGGAATTCCACTTTATATTGGTATCGGCAGTTCTAAATACTTTAAATCCAATATCGATGTCTGCATCTGGATGGTCTGATCTGATTTTATCTCCTGCTCTACGGATACGTTCTTTACCTATTTCACATATATTTTTATAACCGGCTTTGCTCGCTGTACCGTTATCATCCGTTAATTCCAGTATTTGTGTTACTATAAATTTACAATTACTTTAATAATATTAACTATTGCATCCTTCTTGTTCTGGAGAACTTCATTAATTTTCTGTATCATCTGCTCATTGGAATTTATCGCATTCATATATCAGCCAACTCCTTGCTGAACACTTTCTCTAGCTGTGTTCTTATTGATTATCTCAAAATAGGTGTCCAATAATCTGTACTTTCATCTATGTTCTCTCAAATTTTGTACTTAATATTAGTTATAAAAACTTAAGGTTAATTATATCACAAAACGCTAACCATTTCATCAATATTATGGAGTTGTCTGTTCTTCTTTAAGCTGTCTTATACTAATTTTCTCAAAAAATTTCATGGGCTATACAATTATTCACCAGACTGCGAAAAAAAGCAAAAAATCAGAGCCAGCCTTTCAGCTGACTCTGATCCACTCCAAGCAATATTACAATTTATTTTGATAATTCTCTAACTGGTGGAAAATACCAACTACATTTATCTGCTAATACCTATAGCAAAACGAACATCATAAACCGGACAGATCAGTTTTCATCCTGCATTTTTGCAAGTTTCTTCGCCTGGTCCGCCGCGATACATGCATCGATAATCTCCTGGATATCTCCGTCAAGAATCTTGTCCAGCTTGTATAATGTCAGGTTGATGCGGTGATCCGTCACACGTCCCTGTGGGAAATTATAAGTACGGATCTTCTCCGAACGGTCTCCGGTTCCGATCTGGCTGCGTCGTTCCTCAGACTCTGCATCCTGCTTCTTCTGCAGTTCGAGATCATACAGCTTGGTGCGCAGCAGTGCAAACGCTTTCTCCTTGTTCTGGATCTGTGATTTTTCGGTCTGACTGTAAATCACGATACCGGTCGGATAATGCGTCAGACGCACAGCAGAGTCCGTCGTATTGACACACTGTCCACCATTTCCGGACGCTCTCATAACGTCGATACGGATGTCTTTGTCGTCAATATGCACTTCCACATCCTCAGCCTCCGGCATAACTGCAACACTGCAGGTTGATGTCTGAATACGTCCCTGGGATTCTGTCTCCGGCACACGCTGTACACGGTGCACACCGGATTCGTATTTCAGTACGGAATATGCGCCTGCTCCAGTCACCATAAAGTTGACCGATTTCATGCCTCCGATTCCAGTTTCATCCGCCTCAAGTGTCTCCACTTTCCAGCCACGACGCTCTGCGTAGTGTACATACATACGGTAAATTTCAGCCGCAAAAAGCGCAGCTTCCTCTCCACCGGCACCTGCACGAATCTCCACAATAACGTTCTTGTCGTCGTTCGGGTCTTTTGGCAGAAGCAGAATCTTTAATTTCTGTTCCAGCTCTCCCAAACGGCTCTTTGCCTCATTTAATTCTTCCTTTGCCAGTTCGCGCATTTCCTCATCGGATTCCTCATCAAGAATTGCAAGGGAATCCTCTATTGTCTGCTTACATGCCTTGTATTCCTTGTAGGCATCCACGATTGGCTGCAGATCACTCTGCTCTTTCATCAGTTTACGAAAGCGGTTCGGATCGTTTGCCACATCCGGCTCGCTCAATGTATTCATTAACTCCTCATAATGATGAAGTAAATCCTCTAATTTATCAAACATAATCTATCCTCTCTTTTCACATAGGTGTTTGTGTCCGCAGACCACACGGTCATTTCGCGCAAGATCTTTTTTCACGCAGACGTCCTCAAATCCGGCCTCTTTCATCATAGATGATACCGCCCATCCCTGGTCATATCCGATCTCAAACAGCAGATACCCTCCATCGGTCAGATAATCCGGGCTTTCCTGGATGATCTTCCGGTAGAAGAACAGACCATCTTCTTTTCCGTCCAGTGCCTCATGCGGTTCAAATTCCGACACCTCCGGCATCAGAAACGGAATTTCATCGCTGCGGATGTATGGTGGATTTGACACAATCACATCAAACGTTTCATCCGCAACATCCTCAAACAGATTGCTTCTCTCGAAAATGGCAGGAACATCATTTAATTTTGCATTTTCCTTTGCAACATTGATCGCCTGTTTGGAAATATCATATCCATATCCCCCGGTACCGTGTACATTTTTCAAAATACTGATCAGCACACATCCGGAACCTGTACACATATCCAGCACCTTCATCCCCGGTTTTACAACCTTCAGTGCTTCCTCCACCAGGGTTTCCGTATCCTGTCGCGGAATCAGCACATTGGAATTCACATGAAATGTCATCCCCATGAATTCCTGTTCCCCGGTGATATACTGAAGAGGCACTCGCTCTGCCCTCTTTTTAATCAGCACTTCAAATTCATGCTGCAGTTCCTCCGGCATCTCTTCGTCAATATGCATATAATAGTAAGTGTGGTCAATTTTACATGCCATGGTCAAAAGCAGCCATGCATCATTTCTGGCATCTGCAATGCCAGCCTCACACAGGCTTTTTTCTCCCGAAACAATTGCTTCCCTATAGGTCATACATTCTCTTCCTTCTGCCACTTTCTCCAGTCAAACACAGCTTCCACCGAAGCGATTCCCACTTCGATCATCTCATCATCCGGCTCTTTTGTTGTCATCTTCTGCATCCAGAGTCCCGGTTTGCTCAGTATATTCACCAACCAGTTATCATATCTTCCCGCCAAACGGATAAACTCATAAGATACTCCGGCGATCACCGGAATAAGAAGAAGTCTGAGCACCAGCTGCAAAATACGCGAATCCACACGGATAAACAAAAAGAACACGATAGATATCAGCATTACAATCAACAGGAAACTGGTACCGCAGCGCTTGTGCTGCCGGGAACTTTTCCGGACATTTTCCACATTCAGTTCCATTCCGTGTTCGATGCAATTGATGCATTTATGTTCCGCTCCGTGGTACATAAACACTCTCTTAATATCAGGTGTCAGGGAAATCAGCGCAATATATCCGATAAAAATCGCCAGACGGATCAGTCCCTCCAGCAACGCAATCACCGTATCCGATGCAATAACTTTATGAAAGATCCCGGACAGAAAATATGGCAGGAAAAAGAAAAGTCCCAGCGCAAAAACAACGGAAAATGCAACGGTTCCGCCCATCATTGCCTTCTCCTGCTTTTTTTCTTTCTCTTCCTGCGCCTTTCGTTCCTCCTGCGTCATGGCTTCTTTTTTCTTTTTTTCATCCTCATCGTCTTCAAAAAAGGAAGCCGAATACATGAGTGTCTGCATGCCAAGGATCAGTGATTCTATAAAATTAATGACACCACGGATGAATGGCAGACGCCGCAGTTTTTTATTTTTAATCGTTTCTTTAAATGTAGAAACTTTTACATCAATGGTGTGATCCGGCTTGCGAACGGCAACCGCATAACGGTCTTCGTTTTTCATCATGACACCTTCCATGACTGCCTGCCCGCCAACTCCTGAATATTTCATATTTCCCCCTGTAAGAGAAAAAGGTTGAGGCAATACACAGCCTCAACCTTTTTACGTGACTTATCAATTCTATTTCATGCCATACTTCTTGTTGAACTGTTCGATACGTCCACGAGCCTGGTTAGCCTTCTGCTGTCCAGTATAGAATGGATGACACTTAGAACAGATTTCTACGTGGATCTCCGGCTTTGTAGAACCTGTAACGAATGTGTTTCCACAGTTGCAGGTAACGGTTGCCTGATAATAATCTGGATGGATTCCTTCTCTCATGATTTTCACCTCTTTATATTCTTATCGTTTTCTGTAATCAGTCTTCCGGCTGATTCTGGTTTCTGTCACACTCTTTATACCCGTATGCCCGATCCGCATATGATACTTGTTACAAGAGCGACACTTTCGTCCGTTTACATCCCGATAAACAGCTTAATTATTGTAACATAGCGTCCATGCAAATGCAATAGAAATTTAAAGAATTCTGTTTTTTCTTACAAGATTGATAAAATCAGCATTTGTACGCGTGTGTGCAAACATATTTAAAATATTCTCCACAGCCTCATCCGACCGCATGCCGTTTAATGCCCGGCGCATATTCTCCACGCCCTCACGCTCCTGCGGATCAAGCAGCAGATCGTCTCTTCGCGTGCCGGACTTTACAATATCCACCGCCGGGAAAATTCTCTTTTCGGAAAGTTTCCGGTCAAGAACAAGTTCCATGTTACCGGTTCCCTTAAATTCCTCAAATACCACGTCATCCATCTTGCTTCCGGTATCGACCAGTGCCGTGGCAAGAATGGTCAGGCTTCCGCCTTCTCTCATATTCCGGGCTGCACCAAAAAATCGTTTCGGCATGTGCAGTGCCGCCGGATCAAGACCACCGGAAAGTGTACGGCCGCTCGGCGTACAGGTCAGGTTGTAGGCACGTGCCAGACGTGTGATACTGTCGAGGAGAATCATCACATCCTTTTTATGTTCCACCAGACGTTTTGCACGCTCGATTACCATTTCCGATACCCGCTTATGGTGTTCTGCGGTCTCATCGAAAGTGGAATAAATGACCTCTACATTTTCTCCCTCAATTGCCTCTTTAATATCGGTTACTTCCTCCGGCCGCTCGTCAATCAGCAGAATGATCAGATGCATCTCCGGGTTATTTTCCTTTACCGACTTTGCGACTTCCTTTAAAAGCGTTGTCTTACCTGCTTTCGGTGGGGATACAATCATACCACGCTGCCCTTTACCGATCGGGGAAACAATATCCATCACACGCATTGCAACCGAACCGCCGGGACGTTCCATGCGCAGACGCACATTCGGAAAAATCGGGGTCAGATCCTCAAAGTTTGTCCGCTTCTGTGCTTCCGAAGGATGATATCCGTTTACCGAAGTCACATACAAAAGGGCGGAAAATTTCTCCCGCTCGGATTTCACTTTGGTATTTCCACAGACAATATCTCCTGTCTTTAGATTAAATCTGCGGATCTGGGACGGCGCCACATAAACGTCATGTTCCCCCGGCAGATAGTTTTCACAGCGGATAAAACCGAATCCGTCTGCCATAACCTCCAGAATACCGCTCGCTGTATTTCCACTGTCGAGGCTGACGATATCTTCTTTGATCGCAGCACTGTCATTATCCTCCTGTGCCTTATAGATCTGTTCCTGTGATGCATGTGCTCCATGTTCTGCATGCATGCTTTCTCCATGCTCCGGATGGCTGTGATCCTCCGTATGGGACGAATGCTCTTCTCTTCGCGGTTTTGGTGTATGCTTTCTTCCTTCCTGTCCGGAAGCTGTCCGCGCTGTATATACCGTCTTTGCCTTCGGCGCTGCCTCTTTTTCCCGCTCATCTTCCTGCAGCATCCGATCAATCAGTTCTCCCTTTTTCATTGTTGAGATTCCTTTGAGTCCGCGTGCCTTCGCCAGGTCTTTTAACACAACCAAAGAAAGACTCTCATATTTTTCCCTCATTCCATCTGCTCCTTCTTAAAAATATAGACTTGTTTCGTACCGTAAATCATTTCATAAATTACACTTATTTGCATGGGATATCAGTCAGAAACGACTATGAATCATTTCAAATATTATCTAATGCAGCTATTATACACTATTTCCTGTAAAATAGGAAGTCTTTTTTTTCATGCGCAAGAATGGTATTGTGAATAAGTATGAGTATGTAAAGGAGAAAATTACTATGGATAATAAAGAAAAGGCACTTTTATGCCACAAAGAATGGAACGGAAAACTCGAAACCGTTGCAAAATCAAAAGTAAAAACCCGCGAGGATCTCGCGATTGCATACACTCCGGGTGTTGCAGAACCATGCAAAGTAATTGCGGAAGATAAAACTGCTGCCTACACATACACCTGGAAAGCCAACACGGTTGCCGTTGTTTCCGACGGAAGCGCCGTTCTCGGCCTTGGAAATATCGGTCCTTATGCCGCTATGCCGGTCATGGAAGGAAAATGTGTATTATTCAAAGAATTTGGAAATGTTAACGCTGTACCGATCTGTCTGGACACCCAGGACACCGAAGAGATCATTCAGGCTGTGAAAAATATAGCTCCCGGATTCGGCGGTATCAATCTGGAAGACATCTCCGCTCCGCGTTGTTTCGAAATCGAGGAACGTCTGAAAGAAATGCTTGATATCCCGGTATTTCATGATGACCAGCACGGAACCGCCATCGTTGTTTTGGCCGGTATCATCAATGGTCTGCGTGTGACCGGCAAGAAAAAAGAAGACTGCCGCGTTGTGGTAAACGGTGCAGGATCTGCCGGTGTGGCAATCACCAAACTTCTTCTGACTTACGGTTTCAAACACGTGACCATGTGTGACCGTGAAGGAATCATCGGAAAAGATTATCCGAACTTAAACTGGATGCAGAAAAAAATGACAGAGGTTACCAATCTCGAAAATGCCTCCGGAACGCTGGCAGACGCACTGCGCGGTGCGGATATCTTTGTCGGTGTCTCTGCGCCAAACATTGTCACTCCGGAAATGGTTTCTTCCATGAACAAAGATGCCATCCTGTTTGCCATGGCAAATCCGGTGCCGGAGATCATGCCGGATGTGGCCAAAGCTGCCGGAGCAAAAGTTGTCGGAACCGGACGGAGCGATTTCCCAAATCAGGTAAACAACGTGATCGCTTTCCCTGGTATTTTCCGCGGTGCATTGGAGGCACATGCCACCCAGATCACAGAAGAAATGAAACTTGCAGCAGCAGAAGCACTTGCAGCCCTAGTTTCTGACGAGGAATTAAATGAAGATTTCATTATGCCGGAAGCATTTGATCCACGTGTGGCAGAAGTTGTAAGTGAAGCAGTCAAGTCTCATGTCCGCTAATCGCTACTATTCTCTGAACGATTACTGTAAAGAGGTCTTCGGGGAAAAAGTGTACCGTCTCAGTCTAAGCGGTGGGATGACGTGTCCCAACCGCGACGGAACACTCTCTTACGGAGGATGTGCATTCTGCAGTGCCGGAGGCTCCGGTGATTTTGCCGCGGATGCATTTCTGCCGGTTTCTGAACAGTTCATACAGGCCAGACAGAAAATCGCCGCCAAAACACACTGCCAGAAATTCATTGCGTATTTCCAGTCATTTACCAACACCTATGCCCCCGTTGACGTTTTGCGTCAGCTCTATTCCGAGGCAATGGCACCGGAAGAAATCGTTGCACTTTCCATAGGAACCAGAAGTGACTGCCTTCCTCCGGAAACCTTAGAACTCCTCTCCGATCTCAATCAGGAAAAACCCATATGGATAGAGCTTGGTCTGCAGAGCATCCATGCAAAGACGCTGTCTGCCATGAACACGCATACCACGGTTGCACAGTTTGATGCCGCTGTATCCAAACTTCATGCCCTTGGAATCTCCGTGATCGCACATGTTATTTTAGGATTTCCCGGTGAAACAAAAGAAATGATGAAAGATACCGTCCGGCATGTCGCCGCACTTCCGGTTTCGGGAATCAAGCTGCAGCTTCTGCATGTCCTGCGTGGCACTGCACTGGCAGAACAGTATCAGCTTCATCCGTTTCCCATGATGGAACTTGATGAATACAGCGATTTTGTGATCGACTGCCTGGAACTTCTTCCCCCGGACATGGTCGTTCACCGTCTGACGGGAGATGGTCCCCGCAGTCTATTACTCGCCCCTTCCTGGAGCACAGACAAAAAACGCATTTTAAACACCATTCATCGCCGTCTCAAAGAACGCAATACCAGACAAGGAGAACATTTTTATGGCTGAACCATTTACAATCTATAAACTTACGATCTTATATATGCTGAGCAAAGCAGGGTTTCCGCTTTCCAACACCCAGATTTCCAATTTCTTTCTGGAACAGGAATACACAGACTATTTCCGTGTACAGGAAGTAATCGGGGATCTGGTCGATGCCAATTTAATCCACGCAGAGTCCACGCACAGCAACACACAGTACTCTCTGACTTCTGCGGGAAAAGAAACACTTGGATTTTTCAAAGATAAATTAAATGATGGAATTGAAAATGATGTTCAGGGATTTTTTGAAAAGAATAAATTAGAATTCCGACAGGAAAATTCCATTCTGGCAGATTACTATAAGACAACCAATCAGAAATACGCAGTACGCTGTCAGGTACGGTCTGACGGCAATCCTCTGATCGACCTGACGCTTTGCGTAACTACAAAAGAACAGGCAGAAGCCATCTGCAATAACTGGAAAAAGAAAAGTGAAGATGTATATGCTGTACTGATGGACACGCTGCTGCAATAAGCCGCGTGTCATTTTTTCTTTTTCTGTACGCTGTATCCAAATTTGCCGAGTTTTTTCCCCAGAGCAAAATATTCTCCGTGAGAATACATGATAAGCCCGGTTCCGTTGATGTCAAATTTTCCTGTTTCATCCAGATACGCATCATCCACCGTCACGCCAAGTACTTCCGCCACAAACATCGTATGACTGCCAAGCGGATGGCTCTCCACCACCCTGCAGGCAATATTTACAGGACTTTCCGCAATTGCCGGAGCTTTCACATGCTCCACCGGAACCGGTGTAAGTCCTGTTTTTTTAAATTTATCCACATCTCTTCCGCTGACCACGCCACAGTAATCACAGGCCTTTGCCAGTTTTTCGTTGGTCAGATTAATCACAAATTCTCCGGTTTTCTCTATGATCTCATAAGAATAACGGGATGGGCGGACGGAAATGGAAACCATCGGCGGATTGGTGCAGACGGTTCCTGCCCATGCCACGGTAATAATGTTTGGCCGATGATTCTGATCCGCCACACTGACCATCACAGCCGGCACCGGATTTAACATATTTCCCGCTTTCCAACTCTGTTTTCCCATTTTTCCACTCCTTTTGCCTGTTCCTGTTATTTATAATCCTGTTATAATTTCAGATCCGTATTTTCCCGGATAATATCCGCGATCAGTTCACGCTCATCCATATGATGCTTCACACCCTTGATCTCCTGGTAATCTTCGTGCCCTTTTCCTGCAAGGACGATGATATCGCCATCCTCGGCATGTTCCATGCAATACCTGATGGCTTCTTTCCGATCCGGTATCGTCACATATGCGCCATCGGCTTTGTGTACCCCGACCAGAATATCGTTGATGATATCCATTGGTTCTTCATTTCTTGGATTATCCGATGTGACAACCGTCAGATCTGCCAGTTTTGAAGATACCTCTCCCATCTCATAACGGCGGGATTTTGCACGGTTTCCTCCGCATCCGAACAGGCAGACCAGTCTGCCCGGCTCATACTCTTTCAAGGTCGTTAACAGACTCTCCAGTGCCATGGCATTGTGTGCATAGTCAATCATCAGCGTATATCTCTTTGTTACCGGTACAATCTCAATTCTTCCCTTGACACTTACATGAAGCATCGCCTTTTTGATTTCTTCAACACTGACACCAAAATGATGACAGATTGCAATGGCGGTCAGGGAATTATACACCGAAAATTTTCCCGGCACATTGACTTCCACATCAAAATCCATGGAACCTCCCACATGATATTTTACACCAAGTGCCCCATGCTCCTTTTTTAACTCTACCTTCTGCGCAATCAGATCATTTTCTGCTCCATACCCAAACGTCTCAACCGTACAGGTATGTCCCTGTAAAATGCCCTGCAGATGCTCGCTGTCCCCATTAAAAATTCCATGCCTGCACTGCTGGAACAAAAGACTCTTGCAGTGCATATAATCTGCAAAATCCTTGTGCTCATTTTCTCCGATATGATCCGGTTCAAGATTGGTAAACACGCCGATATCAAACACAAATCCGGATACGCGGTGAAGCATCAGCGCCTGGGAAGAGACTTCCATCACAACAGCATCGAGTCCCGCATCTACCATTTTTGCAAAAAGCTCCTGCACCCGGTAAGATTCCGGTGTCGTATTTGCAGAAGGAATACGCTCAGAACCAACAATCGATTCGATCGTGCCGATCAGTCCGGTTTTGATCCCCGCAGACTCTAGAATCGAACGAACCATATAGGTTGTCGTTGTTTTTCCTTTTGTTCCGGTAATACCGATCGTCTTTAATTTTTTTGCCGGATGCCCAAAATACGCCGCAGACATGCAGGCAAGTGCCAGACGGCTGTCCTCTACCTTGATATATGTAATTCCATCGATCGGCGTTACATCCTTTTCTACGACAATGGCCGCTGCTCCCTTTGCTGCCACATCCGGAATAAACTCATGTGCATCACGCACACTTCCGCTGATGCACACAAACACAGAACCTTTTTCAACCTTGCGGGAATCATATACCAGAGTCGTAATCTCTGTCTCCTCGCTTCCCGCCAGTATCTCATATTCCATTTCGTTGATAAGTTCTTTAATTTTCATTTAATTTTCCTCCCAAATTCCATGAAACACTTCTGTCGCTGGTCCGGTCATATAAATATGATTGTTATCCGGATCATACTCGATGGTCAGATCTCCGCCCCGCAGATGCACCAGAACTTTATTTTCTGTCTTATGATTTAAGATACATGCCATAACCGTGGCACAGGTTCCGGTACCACAGGCAAGCGTCTCCGCAGATCCGCGTTCCCACACCCGCATGGATGCTTCCGTCGGAGAAATAACGTGTACGAACTCTGTGTTGGTCCGTTTTGGAAACCGTGGATGATGTTCAAACTCCGGACCGTATTTTTCCAGTTCAAAATGTTCGGTGTCCTCCACAAAAATTACCGCATGTGGATTCCCCATCGACACGCAGGTCATCTTCCACTCTCTGCCCTCTACTTCAATCGGCTCATCTACCACCTGTTCTCCCGATGCATCTACAGGAATTAAATCCGGTTTTAATATTGGTTCTCCCATATCCACACGAACCAGCGAAACCTTGCCATCCGCAACCGTCAGCTGCAACGTTTTTACCCCGGCTCCGGTTTCAATCGTAATCTCTTTCTTATCCGTCATTTTATGATCATATACATATTTTGCGACACAGCGGATTCCGTTTCCACACATCTCCGCCTCCGAGCCATCCGCATTGTAAATCCGCATCCTGAAATCCGCGATATCCGATGGGCCAATAGTGATCAGGCCATCCGATCCGATTCCAAAATGGCGGTCACTCACTGCAATTGATACCTTTGCAGGATCTGCTATCTTTTCCTCAAACAAATTGACATATACATAATCATTTCCGCACCCATGCATTTTTGTAAACTTCATATTTCTACACTCCTTTTTTCTTTTCCATCCTGTCGATTCAGAGCTTCTATTCTAAGTATACCCGCACGATCCGTCTTCTAAAACAACTACAGTGCTTTTTATATTGCAAATTGTGTGGAAACATAGTACACTGAATCTAATTAATATTTACAGGAGATTTATGCAATGTCAGAACTCTCACATTATGAAAAAACAGGATATCTTCATGACGATTTTAAGATTTTTCACTTAAAAGATACCTCTATGCGCCCGATTGACTTTCATTACCACGATTTTCATAAAATTCTGATCTTTCGCAAAGGAAATATTTCTTACAATGTGGAAGGACGTACCTATGATCTGATACCGGGGGATATCGTATTCGTTCCCGCAGGTACGGTCCACCGTCCGGTTCTGCACAGTTCTGAAATTTATGAGCGCATCATCATCTATATTTCCAGACACTACCTGGATGCCTGTCATGATTCCGACGATCTCTCACTCTGCTTAAAAGAAGCTCATCAGAAAAAATCGCATGTACTGCGTATTCCGGCACTGAAGACAACACAGATTGCAAGAATTATCCACGATCTGGAACAATCTCTGGATTCCAGAGAATACGCAAACGAACTTTATCATAAACTTCTTTTTCTGGAGCTGATGGTGCAGTTAAACCGTGCAGCTCTCTCCAACCGCATTGAATATCTTTCTACCACAGCCTCAAATCATAAAATGATCCATGTGATAGATTATTTAAATGCACATTTAACAGATGACATCACCATCGACTTTCTTGCCGAACATTTCTATCTGAGCCGGTATCATCTCATGCATGCCTTCAAGGAAGAAACCGGTTATACGATCGGAAACTATCTGACCACGAAGCGCCTTTTGCTGGCAAGAGATCAGATCGCCCAGGGGGAATCCATCACCACCGCATGTTATGCCTGTGGTTTTCACAATTATTCCACCTTTTCCCGGGCATACCGCAAACATTTTGGCTGTTCTCCCAGAGAACAGCGCAATTGATCTGTCTGCCTGTTACATTTTGCGCTCTGCAAGGGTGTTGATCAGCGCAGGAATCAGCTGTTTCTTTCTGGATACCACATTTTCCAGCATAATCCCCTGATCGGAAGGCTCGCAATTATAAGCTGCCGCAACCAGCTGCGATGCATCCGCACCGCGATAAATCAGATAAGTAGACTCATTTAAGATATCCGTCAGCATGACAAAAATCATCTGGATCTGTTTTTCTCCCATCATCTGTTCCAGTTTCGGCTCAATACGTTCCTGCACCTTATCCAGTTCGGTGCGTCCCATCGCGCTGATCTGCGCCACGCCAAAACTCACATCCTCGGCATGGAAAATTTTAAAATCCTGATTTAAAATTTCTTCTTCTGTTTTATTATCAAAATTGCTTCCCGCCTGAAACATTGCTGAGGCAAGCTCCTCGACCTTAACCTCTGCAATCTCTGCCAGCCGGAGTGCTGCTTCCCTGTCTATCTGTGTACAGGTCGGTGAGCGGAACATCAGCGTGTCAGATAAAATGGCTGCACACATCAGTCCTGCCATCTGCGAGGTGATCGTAATTCCCTTTTCCAGATACATCTGATAAATGATGGTGGATGTACATCCAAGCGGCTGATTGCGGAAATACACCGGAGACATGGTCTCAAGGCTGCCCAGCCGGTGATGATCGATAATCTCTAAAATTTCCGCCTCATCGATATTGGATACTGCCTGTGATTTTTCATTGTGGTCCACAAGGATCAGTTTCTTTTTCTCTGCTTTCATCAAATTTCTGCGGGAAAACATACCCACATAGTTCTGGTTTTCATCGAGAACCGGGAAATCCCGATGCCGTATATTGGCTACGGTCTCTCTTACCTCATCCACGTAATCATCCAGATCAAAATGAATGATTCCATTTTTTGTCATAAAATGCTTGATCGGCATACTCTGGTTGATCAGACGGGCCGCGGTAAACGTATCGTACGGTGTACTGATCAGAACGACTTCGCGTTCCTTTGCCGCCTCGATCACTTCCTGACTGATTTCATATCCGTTAGTGACAATCATGCAGCTGCAGTTTGATGCAATGGAAAGCATCTGCGACTCTTCCCCGTCCCCGATCATAACCAAGTCATCCTTGTCTATGGCAGAAGTCACTCCTTCCGGTGTACCGATTCCGATTACCACCTTGCCGTGAACAAAATACGCATGTTCATTTCCTGTCAGCAGCTGTCCGTCCAGCGTCTCTACAATATTCTTGTACTGGGTACGTGCGGTAGAAAGGATGGTATTATCATATACATCCATGTAGGATTTTGCAATATCTCCTGTTACAATCAGTCCTTCCAGCTTATTTTCCCGCACCACCGGAAGCGTAACAACCCCGAGGATCTTCATCATCTCCCATGCCTTTTTCATAGAGATATGACTGTTTACTCCCTCTGTACGGCGTATCTGAATATCCTTGATCTGTGTTCCGACATCCGAAATCATTGCCGGGGCCTCTGCATGAAACCTTTCCAGAACATACGCCGTCTCCGCATTTACAGATCCGGCTCTCTTTGCAATATAGGTCATTCCCGTAGCTGTTTTGGGATTCTTTTTTTCTATTTCATTTTTCAGGTTTGCATAAGAAATCGCTGCACATATGGAATCTGTATCCGGATGCTTATGTCCTACAACCCAAACTTTCTTTTTTGCCATATCAGATTCTCCTATTCACATTTCTCTTTTCGAATTGTTCTATCTCTTTTTTGAGACAAAAAATGCAATCCTCATTCTTTTGAGAATTGCATATCCTTATTCTAAAACGCAATCACGCCCACACTAACCAGCAGGACCAAAAGTAACACCACCAGATTCACGATTCCAAGTATCATTCCCGTCAGGGAAAAAATACGGACCGGATGCATTCTGCTTTCCATAACGGTAAGCTTGTCCAGGCGTTCATCCATGCTGCGGAACAGATCCGAAATATTTCGGTAGCATTTTACATTTTCTGTATGTACTTTCTCGGAGATTTCTGTTTTTGCCGTGGTCAGCTGTTCTTCGATCTGCGCAAGAGAATCTTTCAGTTCCTTTGCTTTTTCTTCATTTAAGCGTTTGCCGTCTGCCACATCTTCCTTCATGGAAACTTCGATTTCTTCCATCTTGGCAGACACTTTGCCGATCAGACGATCAATCTGCTTTTCCACTTCCGCAGTGAATCCATCTGCTTTTTTCTGACGCTCCTCGAGAATCTGCCCCAGAGCATCTGCTTTCTCCTGACGTTCATCCACTAACGTCTGCAGTTCCTGTGCCTCCGTCTCTCTGGAATCAAGCAATGACTGTAACTGCTTGGCGCGTTCTCTGAATTCATCAATCTGGCTAAGTAAGAAATCTTCCCTGCTCACAACATTAACTTTCCTTTCCTGTACTTCGGGCTGTATTTCCGTGTCCGGCTTTGTCTCTTTTGTCTTCTGCGAAAAAACCTCCTGCGGTTTTTCCTGAGCAGATGCACGCATCCGTTCTTCATATGCAGCTTTCCGACGATTGTGCGCAATCTGTCTGCGCAGCTCCAACAATAATCCAGACATTTTTTCCTCCGCTGTATCAGTTCCTCTGTTTATTGTATCATTCTCCCACGTATTTGTAAACAAAAAAGACTGCCAGCATGACGGTACTGGCAGTCCTTCTCCTTTTATAATATTCAGATCTTAAGCGATTCCGTTTACTAATTTTGCTAAACGGGAAACTTTACGAGCTGCGTTGTTCTTGTGATATACACCCTTAGAGCAGGCACTCTCGATAACTGAAGAAGCATCCTTATATGCAGCCTCTGCAGCAGCCTTATCCTTTGCAGCAACAGCAGCCTCTACCTTCTTGATTGAAGTCTTAACTTCAGAACGGATTGCTTTATTTCTTGCAGTCTTTGTCTCTGTAACTAAAATTCTCTTCTTAGCAGATTTAATGTTAGCCAATCTGTACACCTCCATATCAAACTGTAATTTGTTTCCTGCGGTGAAACAGACACGGACGCTTCATCGCAAACATACTAGAATATAATATGTCAAGCTGTCCCTTCTGTCAAGATGTAATTGAAAAAAAGTTGTAAAAGCCTGCCAATATGTATATAATGTAGACATGAAAACGATTGATAACGACATCAAAACAGGACAATTCAAACAGATTTATCTGTTATACGGAGAAGAACAGTATCTGATCCGCCAGTACCGGGACAAATTAAAGCATGCACTGGCAGCCGATGATGATACCATGAACTTTTCTGCTTTCTCCGGCAGCGACATCAACCAGAAAGAGATCATCGATCTGGCAGAGACACTGCCTTTTTTTGCCGACCGCAGACTCATTCTAATCGAAGACAGCGGTCTGTTTAAAAAAAGTGCCGAAGAACTTGCCGATTACATGTCTTTCATTCCGGAAACCACTTATTTTGTCTTTGCGGAAAAAGAAATAGACAAGAAAACAAAGATGTACAAGCAGGTGAAAAAAAACGGAAGCATCGTGGAATTTCCGCGTCAGAATGAGACGACTCTCTCCCGCTGGATCGAGGGAAGAATCCGCAGAAACGGAAAAAATATTACAAGAGATGCCTATGCGCTCTTTATCCGTAAAACCGGTGATGACATGGAAAATATCGACAAAGAGCTGGAAAAACTTCTCTGCTACACGCTGGAAAAGGACTACATCGATATCTCCGATGTAAACGCCATCACCACCGAACAGACTGAAAATAAAATCTTTGACATGATTGACGCAGTGGCACTGCACCAGCAGAAAAAGGCACTGGATCTTTATTATGATCTTCTTGCCCTCAAAGAAGCCCCAATGCGTATTCTTTTTCTGCTTTCCAGCCAGTTTCAGCGTCTGATGATTGTCAAATCCATGACCAATCAGGGATTTGGCAACAAAGAAATTGCTTCAAAAGCCGGCTGCCCGGAGTGGGCGGTCCGCAAATACCAGTCGCAGAGCCGTGCCTTTTCCATGGATCAGCTCAAACAGGCAATCCGCGATGGTGTGGAATACGAAACTTCAGTAAAGACCGGACATATGAATGACCAGATGGCTGTTGAACTGTTTCTGGTACAGTACAGTGCCGGAAAATAATTTTTTCTATTTCACATAAGTTTCACACACCAGCTTATTTTCGATGACGCGCACCCGTATCCTTCCGCCTTCGATGGTGCAAAAAAATCTGCTGCCGCTCTCTTTGATCCTTTGTACGGCATCCGGGCTCGGATGTCCGTAACGATTATCCTTTCCGGCTGAAGCAACCGTAATTTCCGGCCGGATACACTTCAATAACGCTTCTGCGTTCGCATAGCGCGATCCATGATGATCCGCCTTAAAAACCAAAACCTTATCCCATTTTCTGCGGCGGATCAGCTGCTCTTCCACATCTGTGGAGATATCTCCACCAAACAGGGCGCTTATATCCCCCTCTTCAAATTGCAGTACCAGACACAGATCATTGACATCCTCCGCTTTATCCGCAGCTTTTGGATACAGGCAGCGCATGGCTGCACGTTTGCTTCTTACCGTATCCCCCGCCTGCATATAAAACACTTTCGTTCCATGGCTGCGGGCCAGTTCTGCCAGCTCTTTTGTCTTTGCTTCTTTTTCCACTGCTTTTGCAAACACCAGATACTCCACACGGTATCCGGACACAAGAACCTCCTTAAGACCGGACACATGATCGGTATCCGTATGACTGACAAACCAGTAAGAAATCTCTGACACTCCTTTTGCCTTTAAAAACGGCAGAATCCGGTACTTTCCCACCTGTTTCACATCGGTGCTCCCACCATCGATAAACATGGAAGTCCCGCCGCTCGTGCACAGATAAATACCGTCTCCCTGTCCCACATCAAGGAAATCAATCTCAAACGATTTCTTCTGTGGAAAAAGAAGAAAAAGCAGAAGAAACGCAATAAAACAGGAAAAAACTATGCCCTGCAGACGTTTCTTTCTTCGGCTTACACACAGATCTGCCGTTTCCCTGCAGTCTTTATGCTTTTCATTTCTGCGTGCACAGGCATAGATCGCCAGAAGAAACACTCCAAGCCCCAGGTAATACCAAAAGATCCGCATATGCGCAGGTTTCCCTGTGATCCTCTGCGCACCCGGAATCTTTAAAGAAACCTCACACAGAAACCGGTAACTGTCGAGCATCCAGCCACAGGGCGCAAACAGAACACGCCCCGCAGGCAAAAACGCCATCCCCACAATCACCCCAAGCACAGTAAGCCCCAGTAATCCGTTGACCACCGCAAGTACAAACAGGTTTATCAGCATCGCGTACACGGGAATTTCATAATAAGAATATGCGACCAGCGGGATGGTAAACAACTGGATTGCAAAACTTACCAGAATTCCTTCTTTTTGTCTTGAGAAAAATGTTTTTTTGATGGTTTCCTCTCCGGCCTGCTGTCTGCATTTCCATGAATGTTCCCATTCCAGCAGTACATTGGCTCCCACTCCGATGGCAATCACCGCCATCACGGAAAACACAAATCCGGAATACGATAGCAGAAACGGATTTTCCCACAAAAGTACGAGCACAACAATTCCAAGCGCATTTAACATGTCATAAGCATATCCTGTCACATCCGCAAACAAATAAATCAGACACATGCCCACCGCCCGCTGTGTAGATACCCCGTTTCCGCTTAAAACCGCATAGGAAATCAAAAAAACGGTCGTTGCCAGCGCTGCTGTCACATACCGGGTATGCAGTCGTTTCCGCAGCAGGCGGTACATTCCCATCCCCAGAAGGGAAATATGAAGTCCGGAAATAGCAAGCACATGGGCGATCCCCGCTCTCTGATACAAAGATTTTATCTCTGCATCCAGAGCCCCCTTTTCCCCTAACAGCATCGCAGAAAGCACGCCATCGTCCCGGATAGAATGCCGGATCACGTCATTTGCACGCTTTTTCATATTCTGTAGTGCGCACCGGTAACGATCCGGTTTTCCATAGACCCGGCTGATCTTTGTGACCCATATGCCGAAATCAATTTTCTGACTCTGGTAAAACTGCCGGGCATCAAACATCCCTTCATTGGATGCTTCTGTAAATAATGAAATTGTACCCTCAATATTCAGGATTTGTCCAGCCGAATGGCTGGCAGAAGAAACATATGCGATTACATCATTGCATGGCAGTGTCTGCGATTCTGCTTCCACCGTGCAATCTTTTAAATAGTAATAAACGCATCTGGTTTTCGGTTCTATCCGATCAATCTTTCCCGCCAGGCGAACCTCCTGGCCATCTGTGAGTTTCTGCAGGTACTGCTGCCTGAAATCGATCTGTCGCTGCATCTGCAGCATCCCCAAAAGAAACATACCGGGAAGTCCTGCCGCAAACAGAACTTTCCGCATCCCCCGTTCCTTCCATGGAGTGGTATATACCAGTAACAGAACTGCCAGCGCACCCCATGCCGGCAGCTGCTCTCTGACACACACAATCCCCAGCAGAAACTCTGTGGCAAGCAAAAGAAATGGTCTTTTCCTCACGCTTTCTTTTCCTATTCCGTAGATTCTACTTTCTCATCGCTTTCTTTTGTGACCAGACGGTCATCTGCCTTGTACATCTTTGATAGTTTATACGTGTAACGGCATTTGCCACTGGTGTCTCCGTTGATGGAAATCTGTACTTTATCGATTCCCGTCAGTTCCGTCAGGGAATCCACGATAGAGTATAAAACAACAGGTTCTGAGATTTCCTGATTCTGATTCAAAAACATTTCATCCAGATTGACATAGCAGACCCCATCCACCACTGTGATCGTAATCAGTTTCGTCTCCGAAGGAATCGTTGCCAAGAGTCCGCTTTTTCTTGGTCCCTCAATCAGCTGTTCCATCACCAGTTTTTCCAGTGAAATGTTGGAACTGTAATGTACCTCTCTGGTTTCCGGAACCAGTCTGGTACCCGCCTTATTTGAAAAATAAAGTTTCAGTGTTGCTTTCTGGCTGGAATTGATCTGTTCTCCCGGATTTTCCACAAAACTGTCCAGATTCATGGCACCTACATTTGCTCCCGAGGCATCCACAAGTGGTTTTCCATCCACAGTAAAGGTCACATACTGGCTCAGCTGCAACAGTGTCTTTGCAATTGCAGCCCTGGTCAGAATCTCTTCCGTCGGTTTCATATCGTAATATTCCTTGCTGAAATCCACCGTAATCTGATAAGAGATCAGATCTATATTCTGGATTTTTACTTTGCGTGGAATGGTTCTTCGAAGCGTTGCATCCTCCGGCTGTGTCTGCAGATCTTTGAGCAGTTCCTTCACCTGTGCTTTGCCGGATGAAGTATGCTGCAGGGTAATCTTTTTCGCAACAACCTTTGTCAGCTCATTGTTTACATAAAATACAAAATAGTCTTTTTTATCTTCTTTTTTTCCACATCCGGCAGCCATTGTGAGTACCATTGCCACAAGGAGTATGATTGAAATTATTTTTTTTCTCATCTTTTTCCTCCTATGCAATATAGTTGAGCGGAATACGAACATCAAAGGTTGTTCCCTCGCCCATCACAGAATGTACTTTAATTGCGCCGCGATGCATCAGTATGGAATTTCTTGTAATCGCAAGTCCTAGTCCGGTTCCTCCGATCTCACGGGAATGGGATTTATCCACCCGGTAAAATCGTTCGTAAATATGATCCAGAGACTCCTCCGGAATACCGATTCCGGAATCTTCTACTTTCAGGTAGAAATACTGGTGATCCGCATTCAGCGATACGTGTACCCAGCCCTCTCCGTCATTCCGGTTATATTTGATTGCATTCTCCACAAGATTTGTGATCGCAAGCGTGATTTTTACCTCATCCACTTCTGCGGTAACCGGGCGGAAACTCTCAAGGACAAGTTCCACTTTCTGCTTATCCGCAATCGGCTGCAGACGTTTTAAAATCTGCTCTAAAAGTTCATTGATATTGACGGAAGATACATTCAGCCCTGCTGCAGACTTATCCATCTTCACCAGAGAAAGCAGATCGTTGATGATCTTTGTCTCACGCTCAATCTCGTTGGTGATATCTTCCATAAATTCCTGATACAGTTCCTTCGGCGCATCCGGCATGCTATTGATCGAATCCGCCAGCACCTTCATGGATGTCAGCGGTGTCTTTAATTCATGTGACACATTCGATACAAACTCCTGCCGGGAATCATCCATGACTTTAATCCGGCCAAGCATCTGATTGATCTTCTCACAGATTCCCGCCGTCTCCGTGTAATCATTGACCTGAAGATTGTACTCTCCGTATCCGTTTTTGATTGCAGCGATTCCCTCTTCGATCTTCTGCAACGGCTTCAGGAAATACAAAAGCAGAAGGATTGCAAAAAACACAATTGCAATTCCGACCATGACCATAACGATCACCGCCACCTGTCGCATATATGACTGGTTGATCACAATATTGTCCGTAGAAACACTGATCAGCATAACTCCGATCACCGTTTCACTTTTATCATCAGGATCGCTGATCGGGATCGTCATCTCAATGTAATGGTTCTCCGAATCATAATGCACAATATCCTCGCCCTTGAAACTGCGCATGACCTCCTCTGCAATGATCAGCTTATGGTCATCGAGATTATACGTGTCATAATAAACTTTGCAGTTGTCATCCACAACAATGACACGACCATCATAGATGGTCGTGAGCATATCAATCTGTGTCTGAATATTGCTGGACGATACATCCGCCCCCAGCTTCATATATTCACTTGTCGCTATCTGATTTGCCAGAATTTTTGCCTGGCTTAAGATTTCACTTTCCCGGATAGAAACGGCACGCTTTTCGTAATATTTTAAAACTGCTGCCGAAAGAATCAGACTCGGTACGACCGCAATCACAACGATCAAAAGAATCAACCGAAATTTTAAACTTTTTAAGAACTGAAGAAACTGTTTACTCTTCTGCATGGAAAAACCTTTCTGCCTTCTCGTCTATTTCTGGTAATAATAATATCCCACACCCCATTTTGTGTGCACGTATTTCGGTTCACTTGGGTTGGTTTCGATCTTTTCACGCAGACGACGTACATGCACATCCACTGTACGCACGTCTCCCGGATAATCTTTTCCCCAGACCAGTCCGAGCAGATTTTCCCTGCTGTATACTTTATTTTCATTTTTCACAAGAAGTTCCAGCAAATCAAATTCTTTTGCGGTAAGGTTTACTTCCCTGCCTGAAATAAACAGCCGTCTGCTGTCACAGTCCAGACGCAGATCCCCTTTCTCCACAATCGAAGAAACTTCTTTCTTTTCTCTCGGTCCTGCGGTACGACGCATGATCGCTTTGATACGCGCTTTCACCTCAAGAATATTAAACGGCTTTGTGATATAGTCATCGGCACCATAATCAAGTCCCAGAATCTTATCCATATCGTCGCCCTTCGCTGTCAGCATAACAATCGGCATATCAGAAAATTCACGAATCGCCTGACATACTTCGAATCCGTCCATCTTCGGAAGCATGATGTCCAAAAGGATCATATCATACTCATTTGCTTTCGCCATATTCAGCGCTTCTTCTCCATCGTATGCACAATCCACTTCCATCCCGTCCTGTTCAAGACTGAACCGGATTCCTTTTACGATTAATTTCTCATCATCTACTACGAGAACTTTCTTTGCCATATTACACCTCAACGAATCGTTATATAATCTTTCATTTTCTCAAAAAGTGCGCTTTTGATTCCGGATACCTGCATGATATCTTCGACTTTCGCAAACGGCCCGTTTTTCTCCCGGTATGCAAGAATTGCCGCCGCCCGTGTCTCTCCGATTCCCGGAATGGTCACAAGCTGCGTGGCATCCGCCGTATTGATATCAATCCGCCCATCCGATTCTTCCACAGTGGCACCGGCTGCCTCTGCCGATGCTTTCCTCTCCCTTGCCTCTTCCTCTGTGGGAAAATAAATCATCTGTCCGTCCGAAAGCTTCTCAGCAAGATTCCAGTATTCGCGGCTGGCAGCTTTGGTCAGTCCTCCTGCCGCCTCCACCGCATCGCAGATGCGCATACCGTCTTTCAGCTGATAGACACCGGGAGCTGCTACCTCCCCGCATACATATACCTGTACCGTCTGGTCGGATTTTAATGTTTCTTTTTGTTCCGTTCGTTCCGTTTCCACCGTCTGCTCCTGTGTCTGAGTGGTATCCAGATATGGCACTTCCTCCCTGCCACATCCCGTCAGATACAGGCATGTCAGAATCATACAGCACTTTTTTATCCAATGTTTTTTCATCTCATTTCTCCCTTTCCGGGGCGAAACGAGTCTCAATGCATTTCTATTTTAACGATTTTTTGTTACTTTTACAAGTGTAAGTTATTCCTGCACAGAAAGTAATGCTTTTTCCAGCTTTTCAATCATTTCATCCACATGCTGTTTTTCGATGACAAGCGGTGGAACAAAACGAAGGACATCCGCTCCCGCTGTGATCACGATCAGTCCCTGCTCAAGTGCTGCGGCTGCCACTTTTCCAACTGGAAGCTTGCAAACCACACCCTGCATCAGACCTTTGCCTCTGCGTGTTATAAGGAAGTCATATTTTTCTACCAGCTCATCCAGTTTCTGTTCCAGATAAGGCGCTACTTCCTTTACATGACCTAAAATGTCACAGGCTTTAAACTGATCAAATACTGCCGAAACGGCTGCTCCGACAAATGGGTTTCCACCATAGGTCGTTCCGTGGTCTCCCGGTGCCAGCGATTTGTCTGCCACACGCTGTGTCAGGAAAAATGCACCGACCGGCACTCCACATCCGAGTGCTTTTGCACAGGTCATGATATCCGGTTTTACTCCGTAATTCTGCCATGCGAACATCTCGCCGGTACGTCCCATGCCACACTGGATCTCATCTAAGATTAACAGAATATCCTTTTCATCACAGAGCCTGCGCACGCCCTCGATAAATGCAGGATCGGCCGGATAAATTCCGCCTTCTCCCTGTACCGTCTCCATAATAACCGCACAGGTCTTGTCCGTTACCAGTTCTTTTACACTTTCTAAATTGTTATACTCTGCAAATTTCACACCCGGCATGAGCGGAGCAAACGGTTCCTGATAATGGGCATTTCCGGTTACGGAAAGTGCTCCGATACTTCTTCCGTGGAAAGAATGTTTCATGGCAATGATTTCATGGCCGGCATGTCCGTCTCTGGTATATGCATATTTTTTTGCAGCTTTGATGGCTCCCTCAATGGCCTCCGTACCGCTGTTTGTAAAGAAAATACGATCCATTCCGCTGGCTTTTAGTGCTTTCTTTGCCGCCTCAATGGTCGGGACATTGTAATAAAGATTTGACGTATGCAGCAGTTTATCCACCTGATCCTTCAGCGCATTTTTATACGCCTCATTGCTATAGCCCAGCGCACATACGGCGATTCCGGCTGCGAAATCCAGATACGCTTTTTTGTCTGTATCGTAAAGGTATACGCCCTCACCATGATCAAGTACAAGTGAAAAACGATTGTAGGTATGCAGCAGTTCCTGCTCCGCGGTATCAATATATTCCTGTTTATTCATTGTTTATCCACACCTCTTATCTCTTATTCATTGTAAAAATGATGTTCTTCATCACCCAAAATTGCAGTACCGATTCCGCGATTGGTGAAGATTTCCAAAAGCAGACAATGTGCGATTCTTCCATCGAGAATATGCACACGGGATACTCCGTTTTCAATAGCGTCAATGCAGTTATTCAGCTTCGGAAGCATACCGCCGCCGATATATCCGTCTGTAATCAGTTTTCTTGCATCGGAAACCGTAAGTTCGGAAATCAGAGTGGACGGATCTTCCGGATCTTTGTATACTCCCTCGATATCGGTTAAGAATGCCAGTTTCTCTGCGGAAACCGCACGGGCAATCGCACATGCCGCATCATCCGCATTGATATTATATGTATCATAATTGTCATCAAGACCGATCGGGCAGATAATCGGAAGGAAATCTTTCTCCAGCAGATCATACAGAATCTTTGGATTCACTTCCTTTACTTCTCCTACATATCCGATGTCCTGACCATCCGACAATTTCTTTTCCACCTTTAACAGACCACCGTCTTTTCCACTGATGCCGACCGCCTGCACCCCAAGTTCCTGCACCATGGATACAAGTGATTTATTGACACGGTTTAACACCATCTCTGCAATCTCCATGGTAGGCGCATCCGTCTTACGCAGTCCATTGATAAATTCCGGTTCCATTCCTGCTTTGGCAACCCATTTGCTGATCTCCTTGCCACCGCCATGCACAATGATCGGTTTGAATCCAACCAGCTTTAACAGGGTGACATCCTGGATGACCTGTTTTTTCAGTTTCTCATCTACCATCGCTGATCCACCGTATTTTACAACGATAATCTTGCGGTTAAAACGCTGGATATAAGGCAATGCCTCAATCAGCACCTGTGCTTTTTCCAATGCGTTTAAATTCTCACTCATAACATTCTCCTTACTGATTAAATCTCGTAATATTTGCTTCGTTCAATGTAAAATCGTAATAGTTTAAGTCTTCCCTGAAACACCAGCCGGCATCTTTCCAGAAATGATTTCCCAGCTCATTGCTCTTAAATGCGATCAGGCTGACCTTGTTGATTTTTTCTTTCTGCAGGGCGCGCATACATGCGACTGCCATGGCTTTTCCGATTCCGTTCTTCCGGTAATCTTCATGCACACAGACATGATACAGACATCCGCGTCTCCCGTCATGTCCGCAGAGAATGGCTCCCACGATCTTTCCATCTGCTACCGCTACCATACTCGTGGTCGGATTTCTTTTTAAAAACCGCTCCACGCCTTCTTTGGAATCATCGATGGAACGGATTCCAAAACCGTGGATGCCCATCCACAACGCATACACCTCATCATAATCTTCCAGTGTCATCACACGGATTGTATATTCTTTACTCATTATTCACCTCATTATAGAGCTCATTGTATGAAAGTTCCTCTTACGCGGAAACAATGAGCGTAGGAAATGCATCAAACAGATGCCTTTCATTATGGAAACATCGGAACCATGGAAAGTCCTTCTGCCTCATCAAATCCGAACAGCAGATTCATGTTCTGTACGGCCTGTCCGGCTGCACCCTTGACCAGATTGTCCAGTGCACCCATCATCACAACTCTGCCGGTACGCTCATCAATGACAAAGTTTACGTCCACGTAATTGCTGCCCTCTACCCACTTGGTCTCCGGGCAGACACCTTTCTTTAATACACGCACGAAACGTTCCTTTGCATAATATTTATCGTAAGCAGCCTTCAGTTCCTCATAGGAAGGATAGGTACCATCCGGCTTTTTGATCAGGGTTGCATACTCTGTCGCAAGAATTCCGCGGTTCATCGGAACCAGATGCGGTGTAAAATTCACGGTAATCTCTTTTCCTGCCGCATAGCCGAGCTGCTCCTCAATCTCCGGTGTATGTCTGTGTGTTGTCACACCGTATGCTTTCATGCTCTCGTTCACTTCGCAGAACAGGTTCGGTGTCTTTGCCCCACGTCCCGCTCCGGAAGTACCGGATTTTGCATCAATAATCAATGTATCCGGATCAATCAGTCCCTCTTTTACCAGCGGATATGCTGTCAGAATGGAACAGGTCGTATAACATCCCGGATTTGCAATCAGACGGGTCTGGGTGGTCACCTTATCACGGTTAATCTCACAGAGTCCGTAAACGGCTTCCTTAATAAACTGTGGGCTTTTATGCTCAATCTTATACCATTTTTCATAGGTAGCAACATCTTTGATTCGAAAATCCGCACTCAGATCAATGATCTTTACCTTATTTAAAATATCCTCATTCAGCACACCTGCCAGAAATCCCTGTGGTGTTGCCGTGAAAATCACATCCACGCGGGAAGCAAGCTCATCCATGTTATCACCCAGACAGTCTGCATCGACAAGTTCAAAAAAGTTTCTGTAAATATCTGCATAATTTTCATCGATATAGCTTCTTGATCCAAACCATTCGATCTGTGCCTCTTTATGATTCAATAAAATACGCACCAGTTCTGCTCCTGCATAACCGGTCGCTCCGATAATTCCTACCTTTACCATGTTTCTTACCTTTTCTTTCTTTTAAAAATATGATTCTACCCTATAATAGTCCATCTTTTTCCATCCGTAAATAGCAAATATTCACAAATTTATGTATATTTATGCAATTTTATGTATATTTTTTCACTTGTGTTTTCATTTGGATTGATGTATAGTAGGGTTAGTCGTACGAGAGCGTACAATTCCATATAGAAAGAAAGGATACAATCTTATGAAAGAAAAAGTTGTTTTAGCTTACTCCGGCGGACTCGATACTACCGCTATTATCCCTTGGTTAAAGGAGACTTATGGTTATGAGGTTGTCTGCTGCTGTATCAACTGCGGACAGGGCGAAGAATTAGACGGACTGGAAGAAAGAGCCAAATTATCCGGCGCTTCTAAATTATATATCGAAGATATCACAGATGAGTTCTGTGACGATTACATCGTACCTTGTGTACAGGCTGGTGCTGTATATGAGCACAAATACTTATTAGGTACTGCCATGGCACGTCCTGGTATCGCAAAGAAACTGGTAGAGATCGCCAGAAAAGAAAACGCTGTTGCAATCTGCCACGGTGCTACCGGAAAAGGAAATGACCAGATCCGTTTCGAGCTTGGTATCAAAGCACTTGCTCCGGATATCAAAATCATTGCTCCTTGGCGTGATGACAAGTGGCAGATGGATTCCCGTGAGGCAGAGATCGCATACTGCAAAGCACACGGAATCGATCTTCCATTCGGCACAGACCAAAGTTACAGCCGTGACCGTAACTTATGGCATATCAGCCATGAAGGACTTGAGCTGGAGAATCCTGCAAACGAGCCAAATTATGATCATCTTCTGGTTCTTGGTGTTTCCCCTGAGAAAGCTCCGGACGAAGGCGAATATGTAACCATGACATTTGAAAAGGGTGTTCCAAAGACGGTAAACGGAAAGGAAATGAAAGTTTCCGATATCATCCGTGAATTAAACCGTCTCGGTGGAAAGCACGGTGTCGGCATCATCGATATCGTAGAAAACCGTGTCGTTGGTATGAAATCCCGTGGTGTATATGAGACTCCTGGCGGAACGATCCTTATGGAAGCACATGACCAGCTGGAAGAACTGGTTCTCGACCGCGATACCTTATCTGCAAAGAAAGAGATGGGCAACCGCCTTGCCAATGTAGTATACGAAGGAAAATGGTTCACTCCTCTGCGTGAAGCAATCCAGGCATTTGTTACTTCTACCCAGAAGTATGTCACCGGAGAAGTAAAATTCAAACTCTACAAAGGAAACATCATCAAAGCCGGCACAACTTCTCCATACTCTCTCTACAGTGAGTCTCTGGCAAGTTTCACAACCGGTGATCAGTACGATCATCACGATGCAGACGGATTCATCACACTGTTCGGACTTCCTCTGAAAGTTCGTGCAATGATGCTGCAGAATGTAGATAAAAAAGATCTGGATAAATAAAAATCCGGTCACAAAAAAGAAGCGCGTCTGCGCTTCTTTTTTATGTATCCTTTACCCATTCAGTCCCATCGCCCGTGCGATCATGGCAAGAATAAACAGGTGTGCCGGATAAAATATGTAGAAGAAATACTTCATCTGTTTTCCCCTGGTTCCATTGTAAAAATAAATCGGTATCATATCTAAAAATGCTGCCGCTTCAATGATACTTGCCAGCAGGGTTAAAACCAGAACACCGATACCCATTCCCTTCACTTTCTTCGGATAAAACATGTAAATTGCAAAAATTGTCACAATTCCCGACAAATCGTAATCTGTACGGAAAAGAAGTGCCAGAAATCCCCCGGCCGCAACTATCACAATGGTAAGAATCAGGCGGATGACTGCGACCTTATTTCCGTAAACATCCTCCACAAACTTCTGCTTTATCCCTTCAACACCCCAGATCACCAAAAGCCCGAACAGCAAAGTAAAAAAGACATTGCTGCTGGAAAAATCCCACATTCTCCTGCTGAATGCCAGATCAAACGGAACCTCGGAAATCAGGGCAAACAAAAAAAGCCTCCCCGCATATTTTGCCCTGCTGCGTGTATGGTAAAATCCCTCTACCAGAAGAAAACAGTAAATCGGAAACGCCAGTCTTCCAATGATGCGCATCAAAAATGCGGGATTTTCCAGTCCCGGAATCTGTTCTAAAATAACGGCTGACGTGTGATCAATCAGCATGGAAACCACGGCGATCACCTTTAACCAATAGCCGGAAATTCCCTGTTGTTTAACATTCATAATCCTTCTCCTCTTTATTATTTTGCAAGAAGCTGTGCAATCTCTTCTTTGTATGGCGGAATCGTCTTTTTGGTCTCTCCCTCGGCACAAAGCCACGGTGTCTCTAAAATCTTTGGAATTTCCACAAAACGCGGATCGTGGACCAGACGGTACAATGTCTCAAATCCAATGGTTCCTTTTCCAATGTTTGCATGACGGTCTTTATGTGCTCCCAGAGGATTTAAACTGTCATTGATATGAAAAACCGCAATCTGATCCAGCCCGATCACCTTATCAAAAGTCTCGAACACGCCTTCATAATCATGCACCAGATCATAGCCGGCATCGTTTACATGACAGGTATCAAAACAGACTCTTAACCGTTCCTTTTTGTGCACTCCGTCATAGATTGCCCTAATCTCTTCAAACGTTCTTCCAATCTCGCTGCCTTTTCCTGCCATCGTTTCCAACGCAATAAACACATCATCCCCGTTGGCATCAAGCACCATATTCAGTCCCCGGACAGTCTGTGCAATTCCTGCCTCCGCCCCCGCGTCTAATGCAGATCCCGGATGCAGTACCAGAATTTTACTGCGCATGGCAGCCGTGCGCCGGATCTCTTTTTCCAAAAATTCCACAGCAAGCTCAAATGTCTCCGGCTTTACCGTATTGGCAAGATTGATGATATACGGTGCATGAACCACGATTTCCCGGATTCCAGCCTTTGTGGCATACTCCCAGCCCGCCTCAATATTTAAGTCTTTGATTTCTTTTCTCCGGGTATTCTGCGGTGCCCCTGTGTAGAGCATCAGCACATTTGCTCCATAACGCTCCGCTTCCTTCACGGATGCCAGAAACATCTCTTTTCCTGCCATTCCCACATGAGAGCCTATTTTAATTTCTTCCATTTTATATGTCCTCTGCTTTCAGCTTTTTCTTCTGCTGATGTGCAGTAATTGCGATCAGCAGATTTTGCGGAATAAATCTTCCGCATATCGTTGCTGCCTTGATTTCAGTCGTCGGAACAATGAGCACTTTGCGTCTTTTCATCTGCTTTAATGCATATCCGGCGCAATACTCCGGTGTGATTCCGGCCAGTGCAAATTCAACATTTGCCACTTCATTGAATTCCGTATTCACCGGACCCGGACACAATGCCCCTACATACACCCGGCTGCCTCTCTGCTTCAGTTCCAGCGCCACTGCCCGCGTCAGACTCGCCATGTAGGCTTTGGTCGCATAATAGGTGGCCATATAAGGGCCTGCCGGAAGCAGTCCTGCCGAAGAAGCGACATTTAAAATGTAACCGCCCTCCTGCTTTTCCATGCGGCGAAGCATCAGTTTCATCAAAAGATGCATAGCCTTGACGTTCACATCAATCATCTGCATTTCCTTGTCTGCATCTGTCTCCAAAAAACTGCCGCAATCACCGAATCCCGCATTGTTGATCAATATCCCGACCGGAACCGGTTCCAGCTGCTGCATCAGACGGTAACACGCTTCTTTTTCGGACAGATCCGCCGTGATAATCATGCTTTCTGTCCCACTCTTATTTAATTCCTCTGCCAGTGCCTGCAACCGGTTTTCTCTTCGCGCAATCAGTACCAGACGGTATCCTTCTGCCGCGAGCTGTCTTGCAAATGCCATACCAATTCCAGAGCTTGCCCCTGTAATAACTGCATATGTTTTTTTCATTTTACATCCTCCTAAAGCATAATGAGTATAACACAGCAGCCCCCGGTTGTCTAATAAAATCAGGGCTTACAGAGGTTTCCCCCTGTAAGCCCTATGGCAGAAAATGAGTATAAAACGATTGTTTTAAGGTTCTGGCTTATTTCACCTTTACCTTCATCTTTACTGTTTTCTTGGTTCCGTCTTTTAATGTAACCTCTGCGGTCACTTTTCCGGTTCCTTTCTTCTTTCCGGTAATCTTTCCATTTTTATTTACGGAAACCACAGACTTCTTGGAAGACTTATAGGTAATCTTTGCCACGTTTTCCATATTCAGCTTCTTGTTCCATTTAAATACGGTTGTCTTTTTTGTAGCAACATTTACTGTGGTCTTTGCTGGCTTAACGGTTTTTGCGATCTGCTTTGCCTGAGCCTTTACCTCAGCCTGTGTCTTTACGACATAAGTTCCCTCACCCTTAAATGTCAGTGAGACAGAACCATCCTTTGCGACCTTGTAAGCTTTCCGGTTTACAAGAACCAGTTCCCCGGTCTTTTCATCTTTCTTCATTACGGCAAGTTTTGCACCTGCTTTGACATCTGCTGCATTTACCTGTAAGGTGTATGCGGTTGTTCCGTCCGCTTTCTTAACTTCCTGTGTGATGGTCACATCTTTGGTTCCGGCAGCTTCTGTTACAGCTTGGATCACATCGGCATTTACGGTTGCTTTCACGCCTGTTTTGCCTGTCTTTCCAGTTGCTGCTACTGCTGCCTCTGCGGTTACTTTTCCGCTTGCATCCTTTGTGACTGTTACGGTTGCAGTCGTTCCTTCCGGAAGTTTTTCTGCAGGAATAACGCTCTCTGTCGTTGTTGCATCCTTTTTGGTATCTTCAGAAGGCTTGGTTTCGGTTGTTATGCTTCCGCTGGAGGAACTTCCACCGGTAGATCCGCCGTTTGTACTTGAATTATTTTTCAGAACAACGGTACCACCATCTGTTGCCGCTGGAATGATCACTTTAATCTTTCCGTTACTTACCGTATATGTTTTTCCAGAATACAGATCCTTCAAAACAGTTCCATTATTTTCGCTAACCGGAATTTCTACAGTCTGTGCAACATCTTTGATATTTAAACCAACATATAATTTTGTTCCTTTGTAGCTTCTGGATACAATATCATAACCATTTTCATCAGATGCTAAAATTGTTTTTCTGTCACCCCTTGCGAATACATCTGTATATGCATTACGGATGGAAAGCATCTTCTTATAATGCTGATAGGTCTTATTGTCACTGTTTACCATTGTCCAGTCAAAATCATAACGGTTTGTCTGATATGGATAATTATTTAATCCCGTCAGACCGATCTCTTCCCCATAGTAAATAACCGGCTGTCCTTTTGCAGTAATCTGCAGGCTTGCGGCTACCATGGATGCCGCAGTTGCTGCATCTTCAGCCATTCCACCATCCAAAAGTTTCTTCTTAAATCCATCCTCGTCATGACTTCCAAGGAACTGACCTGTCATATATGTATTGTTTAATACACTATTTCTGGATGTCAGGAAACTTTCTACGGAAGAAATATTTCCCTTTACAAAATTAGTTGCCTGATCATTAAAATCAAAATCCAGATCCGAATCCATTTCTCCGGTTCCTAAAGTATTGCCATTAGAAGCATAGCCTCCTCCTGCATACTCTCCAATCATCTTAAAATCTGAATCTACTTCCGTCAGAGCATTCTTTAATTCTGCCCAGGTATCATTTTCCACATGTTTAACTGTATCAACACGGAAATAGTCGATACCAAAATCTTTCACCCACTGTGTCTGCCACTTTACAAGCTGCGCGCTGACTGCAGGATCTTCTGTTTTAAAATCTGGTAAATTGCTTAAGGAATCTTTCTGATCACTTCCAGATACAATATCGTCTCCGCTTCGGATCATATTACCAAAATCTGTATCATATCCGGCATGGTTAACCACAATATCTACCATAATGCGGATTCCACGGCTGTGTGCCTGGTCGATCAATGTCTGAAATTCTTCTTCTGTTCCAAGCGTTGGGTTCAGCTTTGTAAAATCGCTTGCCCAATATCCATGGTATGCAGCATTGTACGGAACATCTTCTTTTCCCGTGTCAGTGACCTTAACTCCCGGAATATTTTCTACAATAGGAGTAATCCAGATTGTATTAATTCCCAAATCCTCTAAATAGTCTAACTTTTGTGTAATTCCTGCGAAATCACCACCATGATACAGACCTGCATTATCCTTTCCGTAAGTCTGTGCTCCGCTTGCTGTATTGTTTGATTCATTTCCATCAAAGAAGCGGTCCGTTACCATAAAATAAATAACGGATTCATCCCAATCAAAATCTTTCGCATTTTTCTTGGTTCGAGCAGTCACTTCAACCTGTACACTTGTTGAATACTCATTTCCATACTGATCTGTTACAACAATTGGCAATGTTTTTTTACCTAGCGAAGTATCTGTTGTGGCTGATATTGTTACCGCCTGCAAATCCGGTACAATTGCCAATGTACTGCTTCCACCTAAAGAAGAAACATCAATGCTTGCCGATGCAACTTCTAATTTCTTCTCATCTTTCTCATCCTCATCCTGATTTACAGTAAATTTTACGACATTATTCTCATTATAATTAAATGACGCATTCATTACCTCTGCCTGAATAGTAGCATTCAGCTTATAATACTCAATATAAGAATAATCGTTTCCCCCTTTTTGTTCCTGCTTATCGTTATATTTGTCTAAAATATATTCATCCCCGACTTTATAACGATAATATGTACGTCCGCTTTCCAGTTTGTTATAGTTATACTCAAAACGCTTATTCCCAGCATTATAAGTCATTTCATATTCCGTACCATTGATATCTACAGATACCTTCATATCTGCAAGCTTATCATCAATTAAGGCGTTATCATCCCGATAATAAAACGCAATCTTATTTTCTTTTGGAAGAACTTCATATCCCTTATTGTATGGAGCACCTAATACAGGTTCTTCGCCCTGTTTCATGTTCGCACATACAACATTCTGATCCTCTGGAAATGCAATAGAATGATCTCCACCATCCTTGACCCAGTCCTTACCAGAAGAATCCACTGCAATAACGAAATCAACTTTTGTGCAGCTTGATTTTACCGGAACCTTAATTTTCCATTTTCCAGCTCCTGCGGATTCAAATTTTTTCAATTCTGCCGCAAAACCAGTAGTCCACGAATAAAACTCCGGATTGGTTGTTAAAGTATCATTTTCATATTCCAGATAAAAATATCTTGGATCTTCTTTGGTAATGGTAGGTTTTTCTGTGACAGGTGTTTTTCCATACACATACCATAAGGTTACTCCTGAAGTATTCTCATCAATGGTATATAATTGATCCTTATCTTTTCCACCATCCCAAGATCCAGCTTTATCTCTAGCAATAATTCCAAGTGAATTGAATGGCACCGTAACCGTTCCCTGTACCCATGTTACACCATTATCTACATCTTCTACCGTTTTATCTAAAATAACGGTCGTATTGTTATCCCCGCCATTCTCAAAAATGTAAATGTCCGATACCCCAGGCTTCATTTCCAAATCCTGAGAATACATATTTATGGTTACCTGATACTGCTTTTCTACAACTGGAATTGACAGTTCCTGTGTAAAATTGCCATAGGAAGCAATAACAATCACTTCTGTTGAATTAACATCCTTTGCAACAGTAAGCTTATTTCCATCCAATGTCACACCTTCCATTGGTGATTTTAACTGATAGGAAACGGTTACTGTTTTTACATCAGCAGATGTTCCATCATAATACTCTGCCGATGTACTTAATTCTTTTGTTTTGCCTTTGGAAATATTTCCATTGTCTACTACAATTTTCTTTAACTTTTTCTGGCTAACCTCTACATTTTTTGATGTATCTGTAAGATCAATGGTAAACGTAACATCTGAAGGTGCTTCTATTGTCACACTGCGGTTACCATCACTGCCAGTTCCATATCCCCAAGGTTTATCCCAGCCACAAGTTTCAGGATCTTGTAAAATCTTATACGAATATGTACCTTTTGCAACATCATGAAACGTTATACTGAACTTATTTGTATCTGAACCATCCTGCACTAATACATTTCTTTCATCTTTTGCATCCCAGCTGCTATTTCCAGTCAATCTGGAATCTCCTGCAAGTGTAAATGTATTTTTAATTTCAGCAGCTTTAATTACTGTTGTTTTTTCAGCACTTGTATACCATTTTTCCAGTGAAGGATCAAAATATGCTTCTTTATGTCCTTCATTTGCAATTTGAGCATTCCAGCATTTGTATTCTTTACCTTCTTTATTAACAAACTGCAAACCATCTATAGTTCCGGAAATTGTTACATAACCCCATTTTTTGTCATCTGCTTGAAATAACGCAGGAAATTCAGGATTTTTTTCATTAACCTCTCCCCACGTAGAAGGACGAAATTTGTGTTCTTCATCCCCACTAATTGTTACGCTATTCCCCCATGCATTTACACACCAATCATTTACTGATGTTCCGTTTGGCAACTCAAAATATAATTTTACAGTTGCCTCTTCTGCCTTCGCCTGTACCGCCCCAATCGGCAAAAGTGTCAGAACCATCGCAATTGCAAGTAAAAAACTTACAAAACGGTTCTTTGTTGAAAACCTTCTCTCTCCCATTTTTTCCTCCTTTTGAATGATTTTTCGGGTTTTTTCGTTTTTCATTATACTTTAAAATGTATACGAAATAAAGTTGGAAAAACTGCCAAAAAACCTCTGGAAATTTTGTCTAAAAATTCCAGAGGTTTTTTCAACTTATTATACACATTGTATATTCATTTTTATTGCTGCAGTACCAGCTCGCGCCCTGTCACATCCAATTCCATGCTCTGTGGATCTTTTTTATACTGCTCAAGCACGGTCAGCCACAGCATATGTACTTCGTAGATCAGCATCTGATCCGCCTCCACTGCATACGGAGCTAAAACATCCACATCGAAGAAACGAACGCCAAGCGGTGGCTGGAAAATTAAATTGCAGGACTTCTTTTTTTCTCCGCAGGTATAAATCTGCTCATAAGAAATCAGCAGAAATTCTTTTTCCTGATCCATACAGTGATAGGAAACAAAACACTCATCAATCACCCAGGTCTCTCCCCCTTCGGTTTCCACTGGTTTCTTCGCCGGATCATTGTACTCAGTGGTCTGACACTGAATATCCCAGTGCAGTTTTCCTTCCCGCGTTTTTTGTATCATATCGGTCACTTTACGGATCAGCTGTTCTTCCTTTTTCTTCATTTTTACGCCTGCTCTCTCACATAAATCTGTGACAGATTGTTCATAATTGCCGCAGCAACATCCGGTTTATTCATAGAGTAAATGTGAATGTGGTTGACTCCGTTGGCAATCAGATCAATAATCTGCTCGGTTGCATAGGCAATTCCTGCCTGCTTCATGGCTGCAGGGTTGTCCCCAAAACGATCCACAATACTTAAGAATTTTGCAGGAACCAGATTTCCGGTCAGGGATATCGTTCTCTTCACCTGTGCAGCATTGGTAACCGGCATGATTCCGGCGGTCACCGGAACATCAATTCCTTTTGCGAGTGCCTTATACAGAAAACGATAGTAAATGTTATTGTCAAAAAACATCTGTGTGGTCAGATATTCACAACCTGCATCCACTTTTTCTTTCAGATGATCCAGATCTTCATTCATATTGGCAGCCTCCGGATGCCCCTCCGGATAACATGCACCGCCGATACAGAAGTCTCCTGCCTCCCTGATCTCACGGATCAGCTCAATCGCATGGTGATACTGATCCGGAAGCGGAAAATCCGTGTTTGTCGGAATATCCCCGCGAAGTGCAAGGATGTTTTCGATTCCGCGCTCTTTCAGCTCATGGATTACGGTATGTACCTTTTCTCTTGTGGACGAAACACAGGTCAGATGTGCGATTGCCGGCACCCCATAAGAGTTGATCGCATCTGCGATCTCCACCGTATAATCGCTTGTTCCGCCGGTTGCACCATACGTACAGCTGATATATGCCGGTTTTAATTTTGCGATTTCTGCTGCAATTGCCTTATAATTCTGCAGCTGTGCTCCCTGTTTTGGCGGGAAAATCTCACATGAGATAGTCACCTCATTCTTCTTTAAAATTTCCGATACTTTCATTTTATTTTTGTCTCCTGTTGTTAAAATTTTCGAAGCTCATCTGTGCCGTCATCCACAGTATTGACAATACGCTTAATCTGTACAAAATAGGAATAATTATCATTTACATGAACTTCACAGCGATCTCCGGCTTTATGCCCGAAAATAGCTGCGCCAAGCGGTGATTCCCGGCTGATCAGATTTTTCAGTGAATTGCTTCTGACCGTTGTCACCAGTTTATACGTTTCCGTCACATCATCCTCTTCAAAATAAATATCGACGGTATTGTTCATTCCAACCTCATCTTCCGGAGAATCTTCCGAAACAATCACTGCTGTCTTGATCATTTTTTCCAGATAACGGATACGGCTTTCATTTTCATTTTTGAACTTTTTGGCTGCCTTATATTCAAAATTTTCGCTCAGGTCTCCCTGGGCACGTGCTTCTTTTACATCTTCGAGGGCTTCCTTCCGAACCACCAGCTTCCGGTGCTCAATCTCTGCCTCCATTTTTTCAATATCCTTTTTTGTTAATTCATCATGCATATTCTGCCTCCAGATATTAATCTAACATTTTACATACAAAATCGCAAGTCCTATCTTCCTGCGTACAGACACTGATCAGATATCTGTCTTTTATGGTTCCCAGCGGAATTTCTTTATAGTATTTCCCATGCAGGGTATCCACGGTATGAAATGCCTTTGTCATTCCTTCCCCGGTCATTTTCACATAGCTTTCTTTTCTTGTCCAGAACCGGAGCAGTTCCTGCGGATCATCCCCGGCATCTTTCCACCAGTTCCATTCCGCTTCCGTTAATATCCGCTTTGCAAGTTTCCGGTTGCGGGTTTCCTGCAAAAAACGGTTCTGCTGTTCTACATCCACACCTACCGGGACATCCGACAGCACTCCCGCCACATATGCTCCCGCATGACTTAAATTAAAGAAAACCCCATCTTTTTTCAGACGCGGCTTTCCATGTTCTTCCAGTCCGAAAGATTCTTCGGCATAAGGGATCTGTTCTTCCAGCAGCATATACCGGAGCAGAAGTCCCGCCGCAAAGGATCTGCTGCGATTTTCTTTTCCTTTTATCGTTCTTACTTTCTCCCTGCGGCTCTCCACAAGAAGAGACAGCGAAGCCACCTCTTCTTCCGGACGCAGGAGACAAACCGGCCGGATATATAGTTTAAGCATGTAATGCTCCTAAAAATCCACACGCCAGCACAAAAACGCCAAGAATGATCCGGTAATATCCAAACACCTTGAAATCGTGTTTTTTAATATATCCCATCAGAAAACGGATAACAATCAGGGAAACCGCAAATGCAATGACACATCCCACAAACAGGATAACGACCTCGGATGTCGAAAAATCCAGTCCAAACTTCGCAATCTTTAAGATACTGGCACCAAACATAACCGGAATGGCAAGGAAAAACGTATACTCTGCCGCAACGGTTCTGGACACTCCGATCAAAAGTGCTCCGACAATCGTTGCACCAGACCGGGAGGTTCCCGGAAAGATTGCAGCGACCAGCTGAAACAGACCGATAAAAAGTGCCGTGTCGTAACCGATATCTGCAAGCGAATTGATTCTGGAATTTTTCCCTTTATGGGAATTCTCAATCAGAATAAACGCAATACCAAACAGAATCAGCATGACAGATACCATCTGGTAATTGTAAAAATGTTCCTCCACCCAGTCATCCGCAAGAACACCGATCACCGCTGCCGGAATGGTAGAAACCAGAATATGAAACCACAATTTAAAAATATCTGTTTTGATCCATGCGCCCGGTCCCCGTTTTGTCAAAGGTGCTACATTGTTTTTTCTTCCAAACGGCCAGATCTGGCTCCAGAATAAAACAACGACCGCAAGAATCGCTCCCAGCTGGATCACGACCTCGAACATGCTGTAAAATTCATCACTTACTTTCAGTTTGACCACTTCATTCAGCAGAATCAGATGCCCGGTACTGCTGATGGGAAGCCACTCGGTCACGCCTTCCACAATTCCAAATAATACGGCTTTTAATACCTCTATCAGTTCTATCATTTTTTCCCTTTCTATTGCTCGCTTCCATCAAAATCCATCTGGTTCATATATTCCTGTGAAAAATCCGGATGGGTAGACAGTTCTATATAATGCATACTTTTCTGAATTATGGAAAGCTGCTCTCTTGCTTTTTTTGAAATAGCTGCTGATACTGCGCCTTCTCCGGCTGCATTTCCAACTGAATCCGTAATCGGAAGTAATTCCTTTGGGATCAGTCCAATCGCCGCTGCCGATTCTTTTTTCAGATAGCTGCCAAAACCACCTGCGAGAATGACATGATCCAGATGTTCATAAGAAGTATGACTGTCCTGTAGCAGAATCCGCATTCCGGCTGCAAATGCCGCCTTTGCAAGCTGTAGTCCCCGGATATCTTCCTGCGTCACACATACCTTATGCGCCAGCCAGACACATGGCTGCCCTGCATATTCTCCCAGGTATTTCCGATAGGCAACCGAAACCGACTGTTTCTGCTTTAACAATCCTGTGTGATCGAGAAGCCCCATCTCTAAAATTACCGCAAGTGCATCAATCAGACCGGAACCGCAAATACCACACGCCTCCTCGTCTCCGATTACCTGCACCCGGATTCTTCGCTGGTCGAGCCAGACATGGGATATCGCTCCGGCCGCTGCCGGCATTCCCATCGCCATCTCCGCACCTTCAAATGCAGATCCGACCGCCGTGGCACAGCAATAAATCTGATCTTCGTTTCCGACCGCCATCTCTCCGTTCGTTCCAATATCCAGAAGAAGCACTTTCTCTTTGGGGTTCTTCTGCATCACTGCCAAAAGATCCGAAGTAATATCTCCTCCGACAAATCCTGCAACCGCCGGTGCTATGTATACCGATCTGCAATCCGTAAGTCCCAGCTGCTCTCCGGTATACTCTTTTCCAAAGAATTCCTGCGGCATAAACGGCGTCACCCCGATGGAAACAGGCGAAATTCCCGCAAACAGATGACACATTACCGTATTTCCCACCACGGCAAGACGATGAATCTGTTCCCCTCTCCCTGTTTTTTTCTGCAGTGTCCGAAGCATCTGTGCGATCTGAAAAATAATCTGTTCTTTTAATATTTCCAGTTTTCCTGCTTCGGCTGCCTGAATACGTGAAAGCACATCTGCACCAAAACTTCTCTGTGCGCTTGGTTCACTGACCGTTGCCAGCTTTTCTCCTGTCTTTCCATCGATCAGATGGCAGACCACCGTCGTAGTACCGATATCGCATGCCGCATCCAGCCCTTCTCCGTCATCCGCCGGATAATGTGTGACAGTTCCGTTTTCTGCAATTTTAGACTTCTGTGCGCGAAGCTGCACTTTCGGAATTGTGATACGCATACCATCGGTTACTTTTGTCATACAGGCAAGTACTTCTCCCATATGTTCCACCTCTACGGTACACTTTCCGCATCTTCCCCTGCCGCCGCATGGCGCTGTCAGCACATGGATTCCATGTTCCTGAAGTGTCTCTAAAATGGTTTTTCCTTCTTCTGCATCAAGTTTATGTGATTTTTTTTCAATTATTACTTCTATCTGCATAGGCTTTCTTATACTCTAAAAGCAGCAAACCGGATCAGATTCGATTCGCTGCTTTTTACAGGCTCTGTTACTTGTTTCGATTACTTGTTCAGAGAAGACTCACGGTAAATGATATCATCTCTTCCCGGTCCGTTAGAAACCATGGTGATCGGATATCCAATCTGTCCCTCGATAAACTCAATGTACTTGCGGCAATTTTCCGGAAGTTCTTCATACTTCTTGATACCGCGGATGTCACATTTCCATCCCGGAAGCTTTGTGAGTACCGGCTTTGCCTTCTCCAAGAGACTAGTAACCGGAAATTCGGTTGTCACTTCTCCGTTGATCTCGTATCCGGTACATACCGGAATCTCATCCAGATATCCTAATACATCAAGTACGGTAAATGCCACATCGGTTGTTCCCTGCAGACGACAGCCATATTTGCTGGCTACACAGTCGAACCATCCCATTCTTCTCGGACGTCCGGTGGTTGCACCAAACTCTCCACCATCTCCACCGCGACGGCGAAGTTCATCTGCCTCATCCCCGAAAATCTCACTTACAAATGCACCGGCACCTACAGCAGAAGAATATGCCTTACATACGGTAATGATCTGTTTGATCTCATATGGCGGAACTCCTGCCCCGATTGCACCGTATGCAGCCAGTGTGGAAGATGAGGTAACCATTGGATAAATTCCGTGATCCGGATCTTTTAATGTTCCAAGCTGTCCTTCTAAGAGAACCGTCTTTCCTTCTTTGAGTGCCTTGTCCAGGAATAAGGAAACATCACATACATATGGAGCTACCATATCGCGGTACTCATGTAATGTATTTAATAATTCATCAGTATCAATCAGTGGCTTGTGATACAGATGCTCTAAGATTACATTCTTCTGCTCTGCAACACGGACTACCTTTTCCTTTAACAGCTCATCGTCGAAAAGCTCACTTACCTGAAAACCGATCTTTGCGTATTTATCTGAATAAAACGGAGCAATACCAGATTTGGTTGATCCGAAAGATTTTCCTCCCAGACGCTCCTCCTCGTACTGATCAAACAGTACGTGATACGGCATCACAATCTGTGCACGGTTGGACACAAGAATCTTTGGCATCGGAACGTTGCGGTCTGTGATGGACTTAATCTCTTTGAAAAGACGTGGAATATCAAGTGCCACACCATTTCCAATCACACTCGTTGTATGACTGTAAAATACTCCGGACGGAAGTGTATGTAATGCAAACTTTCCGTAGTCATTTACGATTGTGTGTCCTGCGTTCGCACCTCCCTGAAAACGTACAATGATATCAGCCTGCTTTGCAAGCATGTCCGTAATCTTGCCTTTGCCTTCGTCGCCCCAGTTAGCGCCAACAACTGCTTTAACCATCTTTTATTCCTCCTGTATGTCTGCTTTAACTTTCCGTGCGCACTTTTTTACGCACGAAAACGGACAGGTGTAAAAACCCATCCGTTTTTACTTTATGATTATAAAGGATTCCCACTGAAATTACAAGTCATAAACTTTAATTTGTTAGCATATGAAAGTTTCCAAAAGCTGCCTGCTACGCTTCAATCTTTTTGGAACATGCGATCGCAAGTGCTCCCGGTCCGATATGACAAGCAATGGATAATGACAGTGGCTGCATGACGATCTCATTGTCCGGAAAGACAGCCTGCACTTCTTCTTTGAATGCCTCAGCGGCTGCAGTGTCAAATGTATAGGCCAGTTCCAGATTCATCTTCTCCCCATTTGGGCTGTGAAAACGCTTCTCAAAATCGTTTTTCATAGCCTCGGTCATGATTGTTTTTGCCTGTTTTACCGTACGTGCCTTTGCAAATGCATCCAACTTTTCTCCCTGGATCTGCAATACCGGTTTCAGTTTCAGTAAGGTTCCCAGTGCTGCTGCTGCCGGTGTGATACGTCCGCCTTTTTTCAGATACTCCAGTGTGTCAACCATAATGTATATGGAGGATTCAAATTTTTCTTTTTCCAGAATCTCTTTGATTTCTTCTGCACCTTTTCCCTGCTCTGCCAGCATTTTGGCATCGAGCACGGACTGCCGCATCGTTACGGAGATACGCTGGTTATTGACTACCTGTACTTTTCCGTCATAGTCCTGGGAAAGCATATATGCCGTCTCACAGGAACTGCTTAAGCCCGAAGACATCGGTATGTATACAATTTCATCGTATTCTTTCAAAAGTTCATCCCATTTATCGGTCACATCTCCAACCAGCGGCATGGAGGTTTTGATCTCTCCGCCCTCTTTGAGTTTCTGATAAAACTGCTCCTGTGTCAGGTCAATATCTTCATAAAACATCTGTCCGTTAATATAAAAAGGCATCGGCATTACCACTACGCCAAGTTCTTTTGCCTCGCTTTGTGTAATACCACTGTTACTGTCCGTTACAACAATCACTCGACTCATTTTTTCCACTCCTGATTTTCGTTGTTTTTCCAAACGGTTCCTTTGTCTTTGAACCGTTACGCTTTCTATCATATCATAGGACAAAAAAAATGAAAAGCCTTGATTTTCAAGGCTTTTCATATCTATTTCACATGGTTTTTGATACTATGTTTACTTTATAACGCAACGGTTATGTCCGATTACATCATTCCGCCCATTCCCGGAGCACCACCAGCTGGCATTGCAGGAGTATCTTCCTTAATGTTTGCAACAGCAGACTCTGTGGTAAGTAATGTAGAAGCAACGGATGTTGCATTCTGCAGGGCACTTCTTGTAACCTTAACCGGATCAAGAATTCCGGATTCTACCATGTCAACATACTCTTCGGTAGCTGCATTGAAACCGGTTCCCGGTGCAGATTCCTTTACCTTATTGATGATAACAGCACCTTCAAGACCTGCGTTTGCAGCGATGTAATACAAAGGAGCTTCCAGTGCCTTTAAGATAACCTTCGCACCGGTCTTTTCATCTCCCTCTAAGGAATCAGCAAGCTCTGCAACCTTCTTGGATGCATGGATGTATGCAGATCCACCACCTGCGATAATACCTTCCTCGACTGCTGCACGGGTAGCATTTAATGCATCTTCCATACGAAGCTTTGCTTCTTTCATCTCGGTCTCTGTTGCAGCACCGACACGGATGACTGCGACACCACCTGCCATCTTTGCAAGTCTTTCCTGTAACTTTTCTTTATCAAACTCAGAAGTAGTCTCCTCGATCTGTCCACGGATCTGTTTGATACGTCCCTGAATCTTATCCTTGTCTCCGGCACCATCCACGATAACGGTGTTCTCTTTCTGAACCTTAACGGATTTTGCACGTCCAAGCATATCCATGGTGGTATCTTTCAGTTCTAATCCAAGATCGGAGCTGATCACCTGACCGCCGGTAAGGATTGCTATATCCTCAAGCATGGCCTTTCTTCTGTCACCATATCCAGGAGCCTTGACAGCTACTACGTTGAATGTACCACGCAGTTTGTTTACGATCAATGTGGTGAGTGCTTCTCCCTCGATATCCTCAGCGATGATCAGAAGTCTTGCACCGGACTGTACGATCTGCTCAAGCAGTGGCAGGATATCCTGGATATTGGAAATCTTCTTGTCTGTGATCAAGATGTATGGATCATCGAGATTTGCTTCCATCTTATCCATATCTGTGCACATATAAGCAGATAAGTAACCTCTGTCAAACTGCATACCTTCTACCAGGTCAAGCTCTGTCTGCATGGTTTTGGACTCTTCGATTGTGATGACACCATCGTTTGTAACCTTCTCCATAGCGTCTGCTACCAGATTACCAACTTCTTCATCACCGGCAGAAATTGCTGCAACTTTTGCGATCTGCTCTTTGCCCTTAACCTTCTGGCTCATTTCCTTTAATGCCTCAACAGCGGCATCTGTTGCCTTCTTCATACCACGTCTTAACACGATCGGATTTGCTCCTGCTTCCAGGTTCTTCATACCTTCCTGAACCATAGCCTGTGTTAAAACAGTAGCGGTAGTTGTACCATCACCGGCTACATCATTGGTCTTGGTTGCAACTTCTTTTACAAGCTGTGCACCCATGTTCTCAAATGCATCCTCAAGTTCCACTTCTTTTGCGATTGTTACACCATCGTTTGTGATCAGTGGAGCACCAAAGGATTTATCCAGTACAACGTTACGTCCTTTCGGTCCTAATGTTACACGAACGGTATTTGCTAATTTATCGACACCTGCACCAAGTGCTGCTCTGGCGTCTGAACCATATTTAATCTCTTTTGCCATGACTACAATAACCTCTCTTCTTTAAAATTCAGCCTATAATTTCCAATTTATAAAAACTACTCAACAATTGCAAGAATATCATTCTGTCTTACGATAATGTACTCTTCCCCATCAAGTTTTACTTCTGTCCCTGCATATTTGGAATAGATTACTTTCTGGCCTTCTTTTACCTGCATAACGATTTCTTTTCCATCGACTACTCCGCCAGGACCTACAGCGATTACTTCTGCTTCCTGTGGCTTCTCCTGTGCTGCTCCCGGTAATACGATACCGGATGCGGTAGTCTCTTCTGCTTCTAACTGTTTTAATACTACTCTGTCTGTTAATGGCACTAATTTCATTACAAATAGCCTCCTTTTCGCCTTTACTAGCACTCACTTTATTCGAGTGCTAACTCTTTCTGTAAATAAAATATCACTGTTGTTTTTCATTGTCAACAGTGATACTCAATTTTTATATTTTTTTTAGATTCCCGGAATTCACTTTCTTTGTATGCTTTATTATTTCATCGTACTGTGCATACATTTTTTGTGTTTCGTTTTCAAGTGTATAATAATGAAAAATATACGGCACAAGAAGCACAAGGAGCAGCATGGTAAAACCATAGAGTGTCATGATCCCCGTCAATAGCGGGGCAAACAACGACAGTACCGTTATCACAGCAAATGTAACCGTTACAATCAGATGAATCAGACGTTCGTGCTGGAAAAATCCAATCTGAACCAGATGTTCTTCCAAAATACATTCCCATTCCTCATATGTTTTCTCTTCTTCGTCTGCCAGAAGCCTGTCCACACGTTTCCGGTACTCTGTAATTCTTTTTTTCATTTCTGCCTCGATTCAGACTCTATATTAATCCATAGTGTTCCATTGCATGCTTTATTCCATCATCGTAGATATCCGTTGTCACAAATTCAGCCGCCTCTTTTGCCGGAGGTGTTCCATTCCCCATGGCAATTCCATGTCCCACAAAAGAAAGCATATCCAGATCATTGACACTGTCACCAATCGCATAGGTATCCTCATTTTTAATACCCATATGCCTGCAGAGCCAGTCTATCCCGGTCGCTTTCGATGTTCCTTTCGGAACAAATTCCACAACATGTCCTTCATGCTCCAGACAGTCAAAATCAGCCCCCAGTTCATCCCGGATTCTGGCATAATCGGTTGTTGGCAGGATATCCCCCGACATTTTATTAATGCGGATGTCCGGTGAATAGCCTTTTAATATTTTGGCAGATGCTCCCATTGCCTCAAAAAGGTACAGCACATACGGATCTGTCTTGAAATTTTCTTTATCTATCCAGTGGCAGTCCGGACCTTCCAGCACAATCGGCATCCGGCATTCTTCCATGACCCGGACAATTTTTTCTGTCAGTTCCGGGGAAAGGATATTTTCATACAGAACCTTTCCATCCATCTCCACATGGTTTCCGCATGCTGCAACAATTCCGTCAAAGCCGATCCCAAGCAGCCGCTTATCGTTAATATTGCTACGGGATCTTCCACTGCACAGAAATGTCTTATGTCCGTTTTTCTGCAATTGTTTGATGGTTGGAATTGTACTTTCCGGAATCTGCATTTTTTCATCCCACAGCGTTCCGTCTATATCAAAAAATATGTATGCCATTTTTACTCTCCTCATCTGTCAGCTGTTTCCCCTATACTAGCATAATCCGGCAGATGCGTCAAAGTATCCTGATTTTTTTCTATTTCAATGCATTTGCAATCCGCACAACAACATATCTGTTTTTCTGGAATTCGATCTCATACTGCCAATACGGGCACGGTGCTACTGAGCTTCCAATCTCAATGGTAATGGAAGGTTTATTAAGCAGATCCATCACATACTCCCGGTACTGTCCTCCCCAGGACTTTCCGCTGCCGCTATCCGGGGCTTTGCTGTATCCGGTAATTTTCTTTGCGATATCATACATTTTATAGGTATCTTTTTTCAGGCTTCCTTTCGTACAGTCCCCGTAAATAATTCTTCCCATGGCATGGTAATTCACCACACCCTGCAGATTTTGTTTTTTGATCAGCTGCTGTGTCAGCGTTGCTACCGCATAAGATTCCGGCTCACTCAGTGCTTTTTTGCCGGAATACCCCTGTGCACCTTTCTTTCCGCCGGAAACAAAATGTTTTGCCGGGAAATTCCGGTTTAAATCCACACCGCGTCCATTGGACTTCCATGTGGAATGTCTGGTCTGGGAAACCGTTACCCCGTCCGGATTTGCCATAACAATATAATGGATCTGTATTTTATTTAATGTGTTTGCCGGTTTTACCCCGCCAATCGTCCCATTATAATTTTCCAGATAATACTCCAGTTCCTTCATCAGAACGGCCGAACAGATGTACTCTCTGGCATGCAGGGTGCTGACTACCAGTAATGATTCCTCTGCATCCGGATTTCCGATTGCAAAATCATAGATGGCACGCCCCTGCAAAGAGGTCCCGATTTTTGTCATTTCACAGTAGTTGCTGTACTTCTGTTCCAGTTCCTGCATGTCTTTTTTCATCTGGCTGTAAGTATACTTCTGTGACCGGATCTGTACGGCTTTTGTATTGGAAAACGTGACTTTTGCAGCCTCATCCGCTTCCTTCTGCTCGTTTTTTGCAACAATTTTATATGTATATGTCTTACCGGATGATACGTTTTTATCGGTATAGGATGGCTTGCTCCTCTCGGCAAGTTTTTTGTATTCCCCTCCGGCTGTTTTCCGGTAAATCACATAGGAAGTGGCATCGCTGCTTTCTTCCCATTCCAGATATACCTTTGTTTTTCCCTGTTTTGTTGTATGCAGTCCCTCCACGGCAGAAGGCTGTGGCAGTTCTTCCGGCTGTTGGATATCGTCCGGCTGCTGGATATCTCCCGGCTGTTGGGTATCATCCGGCTGCTGCGTATCTCCCGGCTGTTTTGTATCATCCGGCTGCTGCGTAGTATCCGGTGTTACATGATTACTCTCGGTATCCGTTACCGTGGCAGTATTTGCGGCATCTTCTGCATAAATACTCTGTGGGCACTGTGCCAGCATTCCAGCCACAAGTGCCCCGCAAATTACTTTTTTCCATAAACATTTCATCTTCTTTTGTACTCCCTTTTTTCTATTGTCTTTTATTAGGCGTTTGCGAAACGCGCTAGTATACGCCTCTCTGTTTATTTTGCAAATATATTACCTCAATTTTATTCTTTCTCATTATCTTCCTACTTTTTTCTGTCAGACAAATACCTCCACATCAGCACAATCCCGGCTCCCAGTACCACCAGAGAAAATATCCATGAGACCGCATCTCCCCTGACGCTGAAATCCAGCCAGTGCGTTTCCGTCCGCACAACTGCAATAAAATTTGCCGTCATATGTCCGATCATGGATGCATAGACATTTCCCGCACGATCCATCAGAAGTGCCAGCACCACACCAAGAATCAGTGCGTAAATAAACTGCACGATATTGACATGCACGGCCGCAAAAATCAATGCCGAAATTCCAACCGCAAACGGTTTCGACAGCATATCTTTTAATCTTCCAAAAAGAATCCCCCGGAATACCAGTTCTTCCAGAATCGGGGTAAACACTGCCAGACAAAGAATTTCCATTCCTATTGTACTTCCGTAAAAATCGGTATTTGCCTGCTGGTAACCCATCGAAATTTCCGTCAGTTTCGTCATGGATATGAGATTGTTCAAAGAAATTCCAAAGCATGCCATGATCCCGGCCGCAAAAAGTGCATGACAGATACGTTCCCGGCTGATTCCAAACGGCTGCTTTGCAATCCCTGCCAGTGCCTGTCCCTGACGATAAAACGGAAGCATGGATGGAATTGTAAAAACAGTGGCAATCAGCTGACAGAACACATAATGTGTGGCATCTCCTCCAAATGCCCACTGTGCAATTGTCATAATAATCAGCATCACCGCATAATAAAAAAGAAACGGGTATAGAATATACCATATTTTCCCTAAAATCTCCTTAAAAAATTCCATACGATATCCTCCCGTTTCTCTTTTCCCAATTATTTTCTATGTTAAGCGTTTACAACCGCTTAATTTTTTAACGGTTTTTATGCACGTCACATGTATGCAGCTTACGCAGCAGCTCCGGAAGCTGCTCTAGGGAATCGCACATGCCTGCTACTCCTGCTGCTTTCATTTCTTCCACATCCCCGAACCCATAACTGACTGCAATACAGAAAATTCCAAGTTCTTTCGCCCCGTTGACATCAAACATCGTATCCCCGATCAGACACATCTCGGATTTTGGAATATGACTCCAGCGGCGCATGACTTCCTTAAGAATCTCGGATTTTTTATCCCGTGTACCATCAAATGTTGCACCTACCACATCATCAAACAGCGGAAGAATTCCAAAATGCTCCAGAATCCGTCTGCAGGATACTTCCGGCTTGGAAGATGCCATGCCAATCCGGTATCCCTGTTCTTTTAATGTACGGATACACTTCTCCACACCCGGATATAACTTACACTCAAAAATACCGGTCTTATTGTACCGTTCCCGGTATTTCTGCACAGCCTCATACGCTTTTTCATGCGAAAATCCATAATATCTTTCAAAACTCTCCGAAAGCGGCGGCCCGATAAACCGGTATAATTTTGCCGTATCCGGCTCCTTAATTCCGTAAAAATCAAGCGTATATAAAACACATTTTATGATTCCCTCGGAAGAATCAATAAGCGTTCCGTCCAGATCAAACAAAATGGTGTTCATTATTTCTTTACTCCTTTGGTATCGCGGTTTCCCACATGCAGACGATGCAGGGCAACCGGCTTTCCTTTCACCTCGACCTCTTTCTCCTCACCTTCATGCAGCACATGAATACTTTTCAGTTCATCCCCGGCAGCCAGTTTCATGCCACGCACGCCCACCGCACCTTTCTTTTTCTGCGGAATTTGTGCACAGTCAATCCGAAGAAACATATCTTTCTTTGTTGCCATCACCAGTGTATCATTTTCTTCTAACGGACATACCGTTAGTACTTCATCTTCCTCTCCCAGCTTTGTTGCCGCCGTTGTCTTTTTTGCGACCACAAATTCCATACCGTCCACAACTTTGATCATGGCATACTTTGTGCCAAATAACATCCGGTGCGAGCTGACATGTTCAAGACCTGCCAGATATACAACATTCTCTTCTTTACTGTCATAATTGCAGAGGTTGTCAATCGGTGTTCCTTTATCCCGGAATTTTCCATATGGAAGATCAAGCACTTTTAGCAGATGCATCTGTCCCTTGTCCGTAAAGATACAGATTTTATCCGTATTTTTGCACGTAAAGATATGCCTGTATTCCGCGTTTGCCGCCTCTTTATTTCTCTCATAGACAGAAGTATCCACAATCTTTGCATATCCGAAGCGGTCCATCAGAAAGACAACATCCTGCTCCTCGATCTTCTTTGCTGCAACTACAGCTTCTTTCAGATTGTCAATCACGGTTTTGCGCTCTTTGCCATAAGCTTTTTTAAACGCGGTCAGTTCTTTGATGATTACTTTTGCCATGGAAGAACGATGCTCTAAAATATCCTCATATTTTGCAATATTTTCCAGTGTCTCATCATGTTCTTTCATCAATGCTTCAATTTCCAGACCAATCAATTTATACAGACGCATTTCCAGAATGGCCTGTGCCTGACGATCCGTAAAATTCAGCTGCTGTGCCATGATCTTTGAAGATGGATTCTTAAAGGTAATATGATCCGTATTTCCGTCTGTCAGACAGGCTTTTGCATCTTTGATGCTGCGGCTGCCGCGTAAAATCTCAATGATCAGATCAATGACATTGCAGGCGCGGATCAGACCTTCCTGTATTTCTTTTTTGTCCTGTTCTTTCGCCAGAAGGGTCTGGTACTTTCTGGTTGCAATCTCATACTGGAATTTCACATGATGACGGATGATCGGCACGACGCCCATCGTCTCCGGTCTGCCATCCGCTACCGCAAGCATATTGACACCAAAGGTGTCTTCCAGCTTTGTTTTCTTGTACAGCAGATTCTCCAGAGCCTCGATATCTGCTCCTTTTTTCAGTTCCAGAACAATACGAATTCCCTCTTTGGATGACTGATTGGTAATATCGGTAATGTCACTGGTTGCCTTGGATTCTACCAGACCGTAAACATCATTTAAAAACTTCCCGATATTGGCTCCGATCATGGTATACGGAATCTCCGTGATTACCATGCGGTCTTTGCCGCCTTTGCCCTTTTCAATCTCGATTTTTCCACGTATTTTGATCTTGCCGACCCCGGACTCATAAATTGCCGGAAGATCATCTTTATTTGCAATGATTCCTCCTGTCGGGAAATCCGGTCCCGGAATATACTGCATCATCTCCGCAGTGGTAATATCCGGATTTTTCATATAGGCAATCACACCGTCGATCACTTCTCCGAAATTATGTGGCGGAATGGAAGTTGCCATACCGACAGCGATGCCTTCCGCACCGTTGACCAGAAGATTTGGCACCTTTACCGGCAAAACAACCGGCTCTTTTTCGGTTTCATCAAAATTCGGCATGAAATCCACAACATTTTTATCCAGATCTGCCAGATAGGCTTCCTGCGTTACTTTCTGCAGACGTGCCTCCGTATATCGCATGGCAGCGGCACCATCGCCTTCAATGGACCCAAAATTTCCATGCCCGTCCACAAGCGGCAGTCCCTTTTTGAAATCCTGTGCCATGACAACCAGGGCATCATAGATGGAAGAATCTCCATGCGGATGATATTTACCCATGGTATCTCCGACAATACGCGCACTCTTACGATACGGTTTGTCATATCGGATTCCCAGTTCATACATATCATAAAGTGTACGGCGCTGCACCGGTTTTAATCCATCACGGACATCCGGCAGCGCACGGGCAATGATAACGCTCATCGCATAGTCAATATATGATTTTTGCATCAGCTCCGAATACTCGGTGCGAATGATACTATGTTCCATTTTATTTCTTCCTCACTCCTAGAAAACCTGACAGGATCTATACGTCCAAGATCGCATCGTTTGCATGTTCATAAATAAAGGCCTTTCTCGGCGGCACATCCGTGCCCATCAGCATAGCGGTTACATCCGACGCCATACGACCGTCTTCAATCTCCACGCGCTTCATGACACGCGTCTGGGGATTTAAAGTCGTCTCCCATAACTGCTCGGCATCCATCTCTCCGAGACCTTTGTATCGCTGCAGGGTAAAACTTCCGGTATGTGTTTTCCGGTATTTTTCCAGTGCCGCATCATCATAAAGGTACTCTTCTTTCCCTTTTGACGGAATCACTTTGTACAATGGCGGCATCGCCACATACACATGTCCTTCAAAAATCAGTTCCGGCATAAACCGGTAAAACAGTGTCAGAAGCAGCGTGGAAATATGGGCTCCGTCGACATCGGCATCTGCCATGATAATAATCTTGTCATAGCGCAGCTTACTGATATCAAAATCATTTCCGTACCCTTCCGAAAAACCGCAGCCGAATGCGTTGATCATTGTCTTGATTTCTGCATTGGCAAGCACCTTGTCGATACTGGCTTTTTCAACATTCAGAATTTTTCCGCGGATCGGCATGATCGCCTGATACATACGGTTTCGCGCCATTTTGGCGGAACCACCGGCAGAATCTCCCTCTACGATAAAAATCTCACACTTTGACGCATCCCGGCTCTCACAGTTGGACAGTTTTCCATTGGAATCAAACGAAAACTTCTGCTTGGTCAGCAGATTGGTTCTCGCTTTTTCCTCTGCCTTGCGGATTTTTGCAGCCTTTTCCGCACAGCCAATCACAATCTTTAAGGTTTCTAAATTTTTATCAAAAAACAGCGGAACTTCATCACTTGTCACTTTGGCAGTTGCACGGTTTGCATCCTGATTATCGAGCTTTGTCTTCGTCTGTCCTTCAAAACGCGGGTCCGGATGCTTGATGGAAATCACTGCTGTCATTCCGTTTCGCACATCTGTACCGTTGAAATTTGCATCCTTCTCTTTTAAAATGCCAAGTTCTCTGGCATAGGAATTGATAATCGTCGTAAACGCCGTTTTAAATCCGGTCAGGTGTGCACCACCTTCCGAATTATAAATATTATTACAGAATCCCATGATATTCTCATGGAACTCGCTGGTATACTGGAATGCTGCTTCCACCTCAATGCCTTCACTTTCCCCTTTGAAGTAAATGACATCATGCAGCACTTCGAGATTATTGTTCAGATCTTTGACAAACCCAATGATTCCATCCGGCTCATGAAACTCAATGTGCTCTGCTTCCGGCTTTCTCCGGTCCTCATATATGATCGTCAGTTTCGGGTTCAGATAAGCGGTCTCATGCATCCGGCTCTTAACATCATCTTCCCGGAATCTGGTCTTCTCAAAAATTTCTGGATCTGGAAGAAAATTGATCTTCGTTCCGGTCTTCTTTGTCTTCCCGATCTTTGGAAGAAGTCCGTCTTCAAGTTCTACCACCGGATGTCCCTGTGCATAGCGGTCATGATACACATATCCGCCCTGGCTGATTTCCACATCCATATAGGTGGAAAGTGCATTGACTACCGAAGATCCGACACCATGCAGTCCTCCACTCGTCTTGTACGCATTGTTGTCAAATTTTCCTCCTGCGTGCAGTGTAGAAAATACAACGCGGGCAGCCGATACTCCCTTTGCATGCATGCCGACCGGAATACCACGTCCGTTATCTTCCACCGTACAGGAGCCATCTGCCTCAAGGGTCACCCATATTTTATCACAGGCACCTGCCAGATGCTCATCCACGGAATTGTCGACAATCTCATAAATCAGGTGGTTGAGTCCTTTGGTCGTTGTACTTCCGATATACATTCCCGGACGTTTCCGGACCGCTTCAAGCCCCTCCAGTACCGATATACTGCTTGCATCATATCCTGACATGTTCCTCTATCTCCTTACTATCCTGCTAAATTACATTTGATCTCTCATGTGAGCAATCACCATCACTGCAATCCGAAAAGTCATCGCATCGTCAAACGTACGGATATCCAGTCCGATTGCTTTCTCGATACGTTCCAGACGATATACCAGAGTATTGCGGTGCACATACAGCTGTCTTGCCGTCTCTGATATATTCAGATTATTCTCAAAAAATTTATTGATAGTAGACATTGCTTCCTCATCATCTAAGATGTCCGGAATTTTCTCACCGAATACCTCTTTGATAAACATATTACATAAACTCATCGGAAGCTGGTAAATCAGACGCCCGATGCCAAGCTTTCCGTAAGAAATTGTGTCATACTTTGCATAAAAAACACGACCAACTTCCAGTGCCATCCGCGCTTCCTGATAAGATTCCGCAATTTCCGGAAGCTGTGTCACAACGTTTCCATAACCGACACGCACACGAATCATTGCTTCCATATGTAAATTATCTGCAAGGCTTCCCGCAATTTTTGACAGACGTTCCTCCATCTCCTCTTCTTTTATATGGGAAACATCTTTGATCAGAACGATACTGTGCTGATCCACGCAGGTCACAAAGTCCTTCGAACGGATATCTGCAAGATTTTTTACCAGTTCCATCGCCATATCGTTATTTTTACTTCCGGTATCAATCACAAAAACTACCCGCGGTACTTCCTGAATGTGGTGCTTTTTTGCTTTTCCGTAAATATCCACAATCAGCATATTACCAAGAATGATATTCTGCATAAAATTATTGCGGTCGAACTGCTCTGCAAAACTCATAACCAGATTCCGGATCTGGCAGACTGCCATCTGTGCGCATACAAGAAATGACTCTTCTTTCACCAGACAGACTAAAATATATTCCGTTTCACCTTCTACCATCACTTTATACAGATGATAATCCTGATACGTCTGTTTTTCAGCAAGCGATTCTGCGAAATCAACGACCACCTGCTGTTCTAATGCCTCCGGCAACGGCATCTCCTCCGTATGTGCTACCAGCTTCCCCTTTGCAGTAAACAATGCCGTATCCATGTGGCTGATCTCTTTAATTTCGTTTAATGAATTCTGTAATTTCTGATTTGAAAGCATATACTCTCCTATTATTTACGTTCGAAAGAACCCGGGTGTAAATACTAACACCCGGGTTCAAGATTTACAACTATATAATTTTAACGGACTAGTTGGTAATTGTCAATTCTGTTTCCTTATCGAATACATGAATCTTATGCGGATCAAATGCAAGCTTGATATGATCGCCATAACGGGCAGGTGTATCAGAATCAACTCTTGCTGTCATGTTTGCACCGGCTACAGAGTAGTACAGTAATACTTCTGCACCAAGTAACTCGTATCCTGTTACATCAGACTCGATGACACAGTCACCATTCTTCTGGATCATTTCAGGATCATCAGAGATATCCTCTGGTCTGATACCTAATACAACTGTCTTTCCGTTGTATCCGCCCTCTTCAAGCTTCTTTGCCTTGTAATCCGGAAGAACCACAGAGTAATCACCGAATGTTAATGTAGCTTTATCTCCCTGAATGGTGCACTTAGCATCGATGAAGTTCATCTGTGGAGATCCGATGAATCCGGCTACGAATAAGTTATTTGGCTCATTGTATAATTTCTGTGGAGAATCAACCTGCATGATTACACCATCTTTTAATACAACGATTCTGGTTCCAAGTGTCATAGCCTCTGTCTGATCATGTGTTACATAGATGATCGTAGCACCTAATCTGTTATGTAAAGAAGCGATCTCAGATCTCATCTGTACACGAAGTTTTGCATCCAGGTTGGATAAAGGCTCATCCATAAGGAATACCTTAGGATTACGAACGATTGCACGACCCATGGCAACACGCTGTCTCTGTCCACCGGAAAGAGCCTTCGGCTTACGATCCAGTAACTTCTCCAGATCAAGGATTCTTGCTGCTTCCTCAACCTTTGCTTTGATCTCATCCTTCGGAACTTTTCTTAACTTAAGACCGAATGCCATGTTATCAAATACTGTCATATGTGGATACAGAGCGTAGTTCTGGAATACCATTGCGATATCACGATCCTTTGGCTCTACATCGTTCATTACCTTTCCGTCGATGATCAGATCACCGGAAGAAATCTCCTCAAGACCTGCGATCATACGAAGTGTTGTAGATTTACCACATCCAGATGGTCCTACGAAGATGATAAACTCTTTATCTGCAACATCCAGATTGAAATCTTTTACTGCCTCAAATCCGTTTGGATATACTTTGCAAACGTTCTTTAATGATAAACTTGCCATTTGAAAAACCTCCTGATTTTTGCTTTTCGTTATTTTTCTTTGGTGAAGTTTCTTTGAACTTCCTGACAAGTGTATGATAACGGAATCTGCCCGAAATTACCACCGTCAATCCGTCCAAATATTTACATGGTTTCTTGGCGAAATAACGAAAGGGGACATTGTTGTAAACAATGCCCCCAAAAATTACAGTTTTGAATATCCAAAACCGTTAACCATCGCCTCAATCTTTTGTCCCTGCCGGCAGAGCGGACAGTCTGCAACCGGATATGCCGCATATCCGGTGACATCATTTTCATCAAAAAGTGTCTCGACTTCTACGCCGTCTACCGAATTGATCGTTCCGAATAAAGAAGCCACCCACTCGATCTCTCCTCCGTAATACTGGATACACTCGAGTGCTCTGCGGATGGTCTCGCCGGTTGTCGTAGTTGCTAAAAGAAGCACAACATGTTTTCCGTTGATGGCAGCTTTATTGTTATCCCTAAACAGCATCTGGTTATTGCTGTTAATCTCCGGCGAAATCACATACACCGTCTCATGCTGGTTTGTGGTGCCCATAATTCCGTCCCGCTGGATCTCCTCCGTCAGAAAGGTACCGACCACTTCCGTTCCATCCATACACACAATGGTATCCACGTATTTTGTCTTTGGAATTCTCGAATACAGTACATGTGCCGCCTGTTTTGCTTCCGCCACACGTGTCTTGATACTTGTCACATCCACATAATAATTAATGTGGGAATGACTCGTTGCAAAATGTCCGTGCATGGCATGCAGCGCCAGCATGTTGCTTTCTTTTGAATAAAATTTCATCATACGATCTTCCATAGTATAATCCTCCTTCTCCTGTTGCTGTTATTGTTATGATAATCCGGTACTGCCAAAGCCACCGCGATCTTTCCCCGTCAGATGTTCCACCTTTTCAAATACAATCTCTGGCTGGTTTTCCACGATTCGAAACTGTGCAATGCGGTCATTTACGTGGATCACGGTATCCCTGGTTGCATAAACCGGCATCCGCCACATATCGTTGTCCCCGCAATAGGAACCATCTACAATTCCAACACTGTTTGTCTGGATAATTCCCCAGTTTTTAAATGTGGAACTGCGCGGCACAAGATGTGCCTCATATCCCTTTGGAAGTTCCATTGCCACGCCAAGCGGGATCAGTGCAAACTCTCCCGCTTTTAAAGTTACTTCTTCCGAAGCCCGCATATCAATCCAATCGGATTTTCCTTCAATGTAATCCAGCGGTTCGATTTTGTCTGTAAAATATTTAATCTTGATTTTCTGCATATCAGTTTTCCCACTTCAGATTCAGATGCTCCACACGTTTTTCGCGGACCATCAGATCCTTTACACCTTCCTTTGCCGGTTTGTCATCGAACAGTACTTTATTCACTTCTTCTATAATTGGAAGCTCCACATCATACTTTTTTGCCAGAGCAAGTGCTGCCTTGGCCGAATAAATTCCCTCTACAACCATTTTCACTTCGTCGGTAGCCTGCTTCATGGTATACCCCTGTCCGATCAGCATACCCGCCTTGCGGTTTCTGCTGTGACGGCTCTCACAGGTGACAATCAGGTCTCCGATACCGGTCAATCCGCAGAGCGTCTCCACTTTTGCCCCCATCTTTACGGCAAGTCCCGCAATCTCTGCAATGCCGCGGGTAATCAGGGCCGCTTTGGTGTTATCCCCGTATCCGAGTCCGTCCGCCATTCCGGCAGCAAGTGCAATCACATTTTTTAATGATCCGCCCAGTTCCATGCCAAGCATGTCCGGGCTGGTATAAACACGGAACACTTCATTCATAAACAGATCCTGGATTTTTTTTGCAGTGCTTTCTGTTTTTGCTCCTGCCACAACGGTTGTCGGAAGTCCGATTCCAACCTCTTCCGCGTGGGACGGCCCGCACATGACAGCAACATCCGCACTCGGAATCTCCTGCTCTGTCACATCGGAAATGGTCATTAGGGTATCTTCTTCAATTCCCTTTGCCACGCAGACAATGATCTGTCCTTCTGTCACATATCCTGCCATACTTTTTGCGGTGCTTCTTGTAAATACAGACGGTACCGCCAGAATCAGGAACTCCTTTCCAACGATTGCTTCTTTTAAATCTGTTGTAAACAGGACATCCTCCGGAAGCTTCACTCCCGGAAGTTTATCGATATGCTCATGCTCTCTGCGGAGCATGGCAACTTCCTCTTCCACGATCGACCATACCGTTACTTCATTTCCATTGGTACGAAGAAGCTTTGCCAGCGCAATGCCCCAGCTGCCAGCTCCGATCACTCCTACCTTTGCCATATCATTTATCTCCTTTTTTCGTTCCGAATTTGTTCTCTGTTCCATTCATCAGCCGAACAATATTCGCACGGTGTCTCCAAATCGCCATGCCGGTAAAACATGCACTCAGTATGTAAAACTCGATCCGGCTGGCTCCGCTGATTTTTAACCAGCCAAGCTGTCCGAAAATAATCGCCTGTACCAGATAGGCAGATACCAGAAATATGGAACCCACCGAAACATACCGGGTAATTCCCACAATAATCAGGAATCCAACGGCACAGCAGATTACTGCCGGAGGACAGACGGCAAGGATGACGCCTGTCGTACAGGCAATTCCCTTTCCGCCGCGGAACTGCAGATAGCACGGAAAATTATGTCCTAAGACTGTTCCAAACCCGGCATACAGTTCCAGCACCTTTGTATCAGCCCCATACGTTCCGTGAAAAATCAGTTTTACAAGAAGTACGGCAAATACTGCTTTCAGAAGATCACCGGCAAATGTAATAATGCCGGCTTTCCATCCAAGCACCCGCAAAGAATTTGTCGTGCCTGCATTTCCGCTTCCCTGCTGACGGATATCAATTCCCTTACTTTTTCCATACAGATATCCCGTCTGAAACAGACCGAATCCATATCCGATCAGTAATGCAATGATTCTTGCAACGATCATCATAACTAGTCTTCCTTTCGCTCCCTCGTAATGAATTTGAGAGCTGTACCGCGGAACCCAAACGTATCGCGGATACGGTTCTCCAGATATCTGGTGTATGAAAAATGCATCAGATTTTTGTCATTGACAAACACAACAAATGTCGGCGGTTTTACCGCAACCTGTGTTACATAATAAATCTTGAGTCTTTTTCCTTTATCCGTCGGTGGCTGCTGCATGGCAACTGCTTCTGTGACGATTTCGTTTAAGACACCCGTTGCAACACGCATACTGTTGTTCTCAATGACAACATCGATCATTTCAAAAATCTTATTCAGACGCTGACCGGACTTTGCAGAAATAAACAAAATCTCTGCATACGGCATAAAGCTTAAGATCTGACGGATTTTCTCGGTATGTTTCTTCACCGTGTTGTTATCCTTTTCGATGGCATCCCATTTGTTAACCGCAATGATGATACCTTTTCCTCTGTCATGTGCAATTCCAGCAATCTTGGCATCCTGCTCGGTTACTCCTTCGGTGGCATCAATAACGATGATCACCACATCCGCGCGTTCCACAGCGGTAACTGCACGGATAATACTGTAGCGCTCAATCTCCTCTTTGATCTTGTTTTTGCGGCGAAGCCCCGCCGTATCAATAAATACATATTCTTTTCCGTTGTATTTAATGTCTGTATCGATGGCATCTCTGGTAGTTCCCGCGATATCCGATACGATTACACGGTCTTCCTGTGCCAGCTTGTTGATCAGGGATGATTTCCCGACATTCGGCTTTCCGATAATGGCTACCTTCGGTCTTTCATCCTCCGGCTGATTTTCCGATCCTTCCGGGAAATATTTCACCACTTCATCCAGCATATCTCCAAGTCCGAGCATGGAAGAAGCGGAAACCGGATACGGTTCTCCGATTCCGAGATTGTAAAATTCATACACATCCGGCATAAATTTTTCAAAACTGTCCACTTTATTTACCACCAGAACCACCGGCTTTTTGGATCTTCGCAGCATGTCCGCTACTTTTGCATCCGCATCCTGCAGTCCCTGACGCACATCCGTGATAAACATGATCACATCTGCCGTGGCAATCGCAATCTCTGCCTGTTCACGCATCTGGGAAAGGATCACATCCCCGCTGTCCGGTTCGATTCCACCGGTATCAATCAATGTAAAATTATAGTTCAGCCATGTGACATCCGCATAAATGCGGTCTCTTGTGACACCCGGAGTGTCTTTTACAATGGAGATTCTCTCTCCTGCCAATGTATTAAAAAGCGTAGATTTTCCGACATTCGGACGCCCGACAATGGCTACGACTGGTCTGCTCATTTTTTACCTCCAACAAAAAAATGGATGGCGTCCGAAAACGCCATCTTTATTTTACAATAAGCCGCGGAAGTTGTAAAGTCCTGCTGGTTTCATCCCTGTGATGTTTTCTCTCCGGAACTTAAAAAATGAATTTCCGAAACATCGTCAATGACCCCGCATTCTATCAGGGTATTTATGATATTGGTACAGTCTTTCCCGAAGCTGACATATGCTGATCCGCCATATGATCTGGATGTTTCCACAGATTCGCCCATATTCGTGTAGTAATCATCGAGCCGGTCATATACATTTTTCCAGTCTGCAGATACGTGATAAAAATCCATGCTGATACTGGCAGAAGAGTACTCCCCTGTTTCTTCCGGATCTTTCAGTGCATTCGTCAGATTGTACTTTTGCAGCTTCTGATCTGCGGCGTCTTCACAAATCGCCTGATACAGTTTTTTTGCAGTATCCGCATCAAAGTCACAATCCTTATAATTTTCCGATGATTCATTTAATGTCAACGTTCCGGTACTAAACTTTGAAATTTTGTCAGAATCCGTTCCAAAAAGATATTCCATAAAATGATCCACTTTATTTTCTTCTTTAAACAACAGTTCTGAAAGCGTTTCATTCCCCCCGACAATTTCATATGTGCGAGAGAGCGTTTTTCCGTTTTTCAGGTAGTAATAAAAAATGATCTGTGTACTGTCATCCGTTTTATTTTCCCTGTAAATTTCCGCATGACTTAAAATTTCTTTCTGTGCCTGACGTGCCACACGAACGCTGTCCCCTTTATATTCTACCGGATAATCAAGAGAAACTTCCACCCGGCTTACCTGATCTGCATCCGGGACATACTGTTCCAGATAGGTGGCATTTTTTGAGCATCCCCAGAAACTGCCCAGCACAAACAGCACAAATAACCCGCTCTCACAGAATCTCCGGCGGCAAAATACGCGAAATCCTTTTTCCACAAACATCTGTGCAATAAAAAAACTGACAAAACCAAATGCCACCACAAGAACAAGCAACATTGGTTTTTTTACATGCAGATGCACGGAATCTAAAAATTCTGCCATCAGGACGCCTGCAAAATAACCGACTCCGGTTCCCACGCCCCAGCGGAACAATGGTTTTACCCAGTTAAAAGAAATCAGATCCCCTGCACTTTCAATCCTGCGTTTTTTATAACAGTAATAAGCAATCAGATAAATGACAACTGCTGCAGCCACATAGGCCGCAAGTATCCGCAGTCCCCGGTAGGACAACACCCCCGACATCAGATCCGTTTCCTGGTTATAGGATTGCCGGAATACAAACCGCACATTGTTGTACAGATAATTCATCGGGGAGAGAATCCGCAAAATCAAAAATTCCGGCACAGTATCCATGCCAAGTCCATATCCCAGATATCCGATGACATAACGTGCCCCACTGGAAAATGCAAATGCTACATAGTTAACCGCCAGAAAGTACACCGGAAGTGCAAACAGCTGTCCGGTAAACATGACACAAAAACACACCGTTGCATAAAGGAAAAAAGCAATTCCCATAACACTTAAAAACCACAATCCCAGAAACTGCACACTCGCAATGCCTTTCAAAAGACAAAGAACCACCGTTACCAGAAAAACCAGTGCCTGCGGAATCAATAGAAAACAAAGGCCACTGATCATATTCGTCACATACAGTTCCCCCCTTGTAACCGGCAGTGCATGGATCATATACGCATTCTTCTGGGTAAACAGATAGCCAAACAAAGCCATCCCACAGACGACTGCCATAATTGCAATTGCGGCCACATCCACTTCCAGACGCAGACTGTTGTACAATGCATAATCCCTAGCATAAGCAGTCATGTCCGTCTGTTGCTGCAGACGCGACCACAGCTGCCCCGGCACTTTTACCATCCCATATAACAGATAGCATACCCAGATCGGCCAGTACAGGGTCACATTTTTTTTAAAAACCGTACGGTTAAAAAAGGATGTCTTTGACTTCATAGCCCAAACCTCCCATTTCATAAATAAAAATTTCTTCCAGTGTAAGCGGCAGAATGTCCACAATAGCCAGATGGTCTCCCTCTGTCTGGATGGCTGCCGCAACCTCCCTGGGATTTCCCTTGACAATCATTGTATATACACGCCCGGAATTTGACATATGCAATACCTCAAATTCTTTTGGGAGTTTCGGCATACCGGTCTGGCATGCCACCTGGATTTTACTGATGTTTCCATGTAAATCAAACAGGGAACGCTCAATTATAACCTTTCCGTGATTCATAATGCCCACATGATCACAGACATCCTCCAGTTCGCGCAGATTATGGGAAGAAACCAGTACGGTCGTCCTGCGCTCTGCAACCTCGGACATCAGGATCGTCCAGATCTGTTTCCGCATAACCGGATCAAGGCCATCCAGCGGTTCATCCAGAATCAGAAGTTTCGGTCTACAGCAGAGTGCCAGCCAGAATGCAACCTGTTTTTGCATTCCCCTGGACAGTCTGCGGATATTGCGTTTCATATCAATTCCCGGGAAAAACTCCTGCAGGCGATAAAACATCTTTTCGTCAAAGGACTCGTACATTCCCCGGAAATAACGCATCATTTCCAGTGTATCCGCCTGTAAAAAATAAAACGGCTCATCCGGTATATAAGCCATTTGAGCCTTTACCTGTTTATTTTCATATACCGGAGCCCCGTCAATAAAAATTTCTCCGGCATCCTGCCGGTATACGCCTGTCAGATGACGGATCAGGGTTGATTTCCCGGCACCGTTTGGTCCCACAAGCCCATATATGTTTCCAGATGCCACATGCATATTTACCCCGTCGAGCGCACGGAAATCCCCAAATTTCTTTATCAGATTATTTACTTCAATCAAAGTCTTTGCTTCCTCCTGCCAGTTTCCACATACGTCCTGTCAATTCTTCTTTCCCTACCGACATATTCTGCAGTCTGATTACCACCGTGTCGAACTCCTGCAGCAGCTCTTTGCGGATCAGTTCCGCAATCTGCTTTTCCGATGCCGCCATCCGTTCGCCTTCCCGGTCACAGACATACCCTTCCTCTTCCAGCTCCTGATAAGCTTTCCTTACAGCATTGGGATTTACGGCAAATTTTGAAGCCAGTTCCCTCACTGACGGAAGTTTTTCTCCCTCCGGTATCGCATGCGTTATGATCATTTTTCGAATCCCGTCCGTGATCTGCTCATAGACCGGTTTGATATCTCTGCAATCTGGCTGCATCAAAGAGCATCCTCCTATCTTTCCTCAATACAGTCAGTGTACCATAAATCTTCCCCGAGTAATTTAACATCTTTGAAATACATTCTTAAGGATTTCTTAATTTGTTACACAAGTTTTAAAAATGCTCCCAGATTTCCGCGTTTTCCATGGCTTGCCCTATGGGAAAACAGCAGATTCGGATTACAGCAGGTACAAAGATTCGTTACCGCCAGATGTTCCGGAAGGATTCCTGCATCCCGCAGCACAATCTCATTACTCTTCCACAGATCCAGCTGATATTTTCCACCGCCCTTTTCGATCAGGATCTCACACTCATGACCGGAAAACTCTTTTGCAAAGGCAGATGCCACATCTTCACTTACTTCATAACAGTCCTGACAGATGGACGGTCCGACGGCGGCAAGAATTTCTCCGGGATCACTATGAAATTCCCTGCGCATCACCTCGATGGTATGCTGCCCCATGCGTCCGACCGTTCCTCTCCACCCGGAATGGGAAAGTCCGATCGCATGGTGTATGGGATCTACAAAATAAAGCGGTACACAGTCAGCGTAAAAAGTTGCCAGAATCAGTCCCGGTTCATCCGTCACCAGCCCGTCCACATCCGTATAAGGCCGTTCCTTTGTCACACCATAGCCCCCGCAGCTTCTATCCACCCGCCGGACATTTGTCGTATGGGTCTGATCCGAACAGACAATATCCGAAAGCGTTCCTCCCATCGCCTCTGCCACCCTGCGGTAGTTTTCCGTCACTGCCTGTGGATTATCTCCACGTGTAAAACTCAGATTCAGGCTCCGGAACATCCCGGTGCTGCATCCACCCTCTCTGGTGGTAAAACAGTTCTTTACGCCCGTATGTGCCAAAAGAAGGGGAAAATACAAAAGCGGAAGCCCCTGTCCCTTTTTGCCCTGAAACTGTTCCAGTTCCAGTATATGCTCTTTATTTTTCCACTGAAAATCTTCTCTGTCCATGTCTGTCACCTCTGAAAATAAAATGCATTTGGGATGTGCCGGATACTTCCGTCCCCATAAATTCCAATCACATCAAAACGGCAGTCCATCTCCTGCCCTGCTGCATATCCTGCATAATGATAATTTGCAACCTTACAGATCTGGCGCTGCTTTCTCCGGTCTACCGCCTCTAACGGATCTCCGTAATCATTGCTGCTCCGGTATTTTACTTCAACGTATACAAGTACCCCGTCCTTTTGTGCAATAAGATCCACCTCTCCAAATGGTGTCCGGTAATTGCGTGCAAGAATTGTGTAATCATGTGTGCACAAATACCGGGCTGCCATGGTCTCATATTCTGTTCCAATTGTACGTTTATTCAAATTTTATTTAACCCCTGCCTGATCAATTTTTGCCTTCATACGATCCATATCATCCACAAAAACAAGAATCTCCGCAACCACCTCATACAGCTCCGGCGGAATCATGTCCCCGATCTGCAATTTGGAAAGGGTAGACGCAAGTTTATTGTCTTTGTAAGTCGGAACCTGACTCTCTTTTGCTTTTTCAATAATTTTTTCGGCTACCTGCCCCTTTCCGGTTGCCAGTATCTTTGGTGCTTTTTCGCCCGGCTCATAGGCAATCGCCACTGCCGTTTTCTCCGGTTCTTTCTTTTGTTTTAACCGCTCAAACGGAAAGGGTTTAAAATTATTATTTTCCATTTTATGCCCTCATATCAAAGGAATACCGGTGCAGCTGTGTCGCCGCCGGCTGATCCATCTTCAGAAAATCGTCCACAAAATTTACATGTTTTTCTTCATTTACCACATCAATCTTACAGTGATATCCCTTTTTTTCCAGCCTCGCTTCCAGCACCGGATAATTTTTTTCCAGCAATGCATATGCAGTGTCATTGTCCAGATAAAAACGCGTACTTACTTCACGTCCTCTCATCCGGACCGAAACATCCGTACTTCCCAGATGATCCAGATCCAGATGCAAAAAAGCAGTCAGATCCTTTTCTCCCTGCGCCAGTGCCTTTTTGTTGGTATACACAAACAGTTCACCGCTTGCATGCTGCCCTGACATTTTGAGTGGAATCTGTGCGTATGTGTACATCTGGTTCACCTGATTCATAAATTCTACATTGCTGTGGATCTCTCCCGCCATCTGTGAGAAAGCAGTATGCTCCTGTCCCGCATTTTTGAGTGCAGACTCAATTTTTTCCATCTGACTGTTCAGACGTTCATACAGTCTGCCCACATAATCGCCCTCTTTGAGATCCCCCGGTTTGACCATCCACTGCTGTTCTGCCGTATCCCGGACAAGTTTCTGGAATTCCCTGGAAGAAAACAGCTTTCCGAGATGTTCCCTCTCCAACGGCAGCGGATCTTTGCACAGCTGCTGCAGATCCTTTAACACTTCTACCGTACCGCTATTTGCGTTATATGCACTCTGCGGCTTTCCGAGAATATCTCCGATCATCCGGTTTAAATGCTGCAGCTGTTCCTGTGAAAGTACAGCTCCCAGTGTATGTGGAGTCTGCGACATCTGCCCGGTATAAGTTGTTTTTCCGGAAACAGTTTCCATCGTTTCGGCTTCCTGCTGTCCGGCCATGCCTTTCTCCTCCGCTGCAGCCTGACCTTCCTGCTGTGACAAAATTTCCGGATTTTCCTGCACGGTTTCCGTGGCAGTCTCCGGTGCAGTTTCCGTCTGCATCTGCGTTTCTGCGGTATCTGTCTGCACGCTTTCATAATTCAGACCATCCAGGTTGTATGCCATATCCGGTTCCGGACTTTGTATCTGCTGCGGTACTTCTTCCAGCCCGTCTGTCAGAATCTGCAACAACTCATTTCCAAGCTGACGCATGGTCTCTGTCTTTACTGGTGCGCCTTCTGTTCCGGTCAGACTCTGTGGAAACTGCTCAATCAGTGCATCCAGTTCCCGTGTAATCGCCTGACTGTCATTCATATAATTTTCAAACTGGGAGGCATTTTCTACAGTAATCGGTATTCCAAGCTTTTGCATCTGTACCAGCGTCTGTACATTAATCCGCGGATTTGCATTGACCAGCCGTGCCATCTGCTGCAGACTCTCCCGGTCAATCGGCATCTGTTCTTCCATCATCCGGTCAACCATGGACAAATACTCCGGCTGTGCGGAAAGTCCCGCTGCGGAAAGCGCCTGCATCAGCGTATAATTTGCGCCTGCCCCGTCAATTGCAAACGGCCGGATGGCAATCTGCGTGCCATCGTTGGACTTTACCTGGAAAAACATGGATTCCCCTTCCATAAGGGAAATCTTTCCGTCCAGCCGTGCCATCACCTGCTGCCCTCCGGAAAGAGAAAGCGTCACGCGGCCATTTTTAACAGAAGTGACCGTCCCCTCAAAAATATTTCCTTTTGTCAGAGACCGCAGAGAGGCCACAAGATTTTCCACACCTTTCGTCCCGGTCAGCGTCTCCGCACCTGATGAGATCGCCTGATGATACTGTTTTACCAAATCTGAAATCTGCATCCGAACAGCCCCCTTTGTGATTTTTGAATAATTATCTTATGATACAAAATTCTTAATAAAGGTTCTTCTGTGAATCGGTGTCGGTCCATACTTTTTGAGTGCTGCAATATGTTCCGCGCTTCCATATCCTTTATTGGAAGCAAAACCATACTCCGGATAAATCGAATCATAGTATACCATCATCCGGTCCCTGGTCACCTTGGCAATGATCGATGCCGCACCGATGGAAATGCTCTTTGCATCTCCCTTGATAATCGGTACCTGCGGAATTGTCACTTTCGGAATCGTCACTGCATCATTAAGCAGCAGATCCGGCTGCGGAGATAACTGTGCAATCGCCTGCCGCATTGCCTCATACGTTGCCTGCAGAATATTGATCTCATCAATCCTGTCCGGACCGATCGTGCCAAGTCCGGTTGCCACTGCCTGCTCCATGATGATATCATACAGTTCTTCTCTTTTTGCCGCTGAAAGTTTTTTGGAATCATTAATATATAATATATCACAATCCTTCGGCAGAATCACAGCTCCTGCCACGACCGGTCCCGCAAGCGGTCCCCGTCCTACCTCATCGATCCCACAGATATATGTATATGTATCGTACTCTTTTTCATATTTCTTTAAATTTTCCGTGCGGATCATTTCCTTCTGTAGCTTATCCATGCGTTTTTTTGCGGTATCCACCAGTTTCTGCACACCGGTGCGGGAATCCGACGCATATTTTTCCACAAACGCCTCCAGTGCTTCCGTCGGTGTTGCTGTCAGTTCCTCTTTAATCGCATCAATTTTTTCAGCCATTTTCCTGCTCCTTTGGCCACTCCAGCGTAACTTTTCCGAGTTTTCCGCTCCGGAATTCATCAATCAGAAGTGCTGCCGCTTTGCTGTAATCGAGTTCCCCGCCTTTCGTGATACATTTCCTGTTTTCTGCAATCCCGCATAAAAGTTCGGTCTCCTTTTGTGTTTCTTCGACTTCATAACGTTCTGTCAGGATTCCCGGATACTGTGTTTTCAGGAAACGGATCAGCTCTACCGCAAGTTCATCCGTATTTAAGATCTCATCCCGGATGGAACCGATCAGCGCCAGACGAAGTCCAACTTTCTGATCCTCAAATTTCGGCCAGAGAATTCCCGGAGTATCCAAAAGCTCTACACTTTTGCTCAGACGTATCCACTGTTTTCCCTTCGTTACACCCGGCTTGTTTCCGGTCTTTGCACACGCTTTTCCCGCATACGAATTGATAAATGTGGATTTTCCGACATTCGGAATTCCAACAACCATGGCACGGACCGGCCGGTTTTTGATTCCGCGCTTACGGTCCCTCTCCATTTTTTCCTTACAGGCTTCCATAATAATTTCGGTAATGGATTTCATTCCGTTTTTGCTTCGCGCGTCAAGGCTTACCACATAATATCCTTTCTTTTTGAAAAAAGCAGACCACTGCTCGGTTGCCTTGCGGTCCGCCAGGTCCGCTTTATTCATTAAAATCAGACGATATTTGTTTTTCCCAAGTTCATCAATATCCGGATTTCTGCTGCTGAGCGGAATCCGGGCATCTACCAGTTCGATCACCAGATCTATCAGTTTGATGTCTTCCTGCATCTGTCGTTTTGCTTTGGTCATATGACCGGGATACCATTGAAAATTCATCTCTTTTTCCTCATTTCCTAAATCAGCCCGCTTAATCGATCAGTCCCATCTTTCCAAATCCCTTAAAATGGAACCACGCTTTTCCAATTATATAATCTTTTTTCACATTTCCGATATTTGCCATACGGCTGTCCTCACTGCTGTTTCGATTATCCCCGAGAACAAAATATTCGTCATCTCCAAGTTTCACTTCATCTGCTGCCACACCGGGATCTTCGATGGAAGCAGAAACAATATCTTCCTTGTAAAGTTCTCCATTAATATATACTTTCCCATTTTTGATCTGTACCGTATCCCCCGGACAGGCAATTACCCTCCGGACATAATAATGGGATTTTTCATTTCCATTCGGCAAAAAAACGACGACATCGCCCTGCTTTGGCGCGCGTACCATATAGATAAAGCGATTGACAAAAATCTGTTCCTCGCTCTGTAAGGTATCCTGCATGGCATTTCCCACAACTGTCGTCCGAAAACCAAAAGAACTGACCAATGCATATGCAATGGCAATTACAATGGCACATTCTAATACCCAGGTCATAATTTCTTTAAACAGGGGCACATTAAACTTTTTTCTTCTTCTGCTGAAATTCAGTCCGCTTCTTCTTTTCACTTTTCCACCTCTTTAATTCAAGTTAGAAAAAAGGGATGCCGCATTCTGTGGCATCCCTTCCATGAAGCAAATTATTTTACTAACTCTTTTACCTTTGCAGCTTTGCCGACACGGTCTCTTAAGTAGTAAAGTTTTGCACGACGTACTTTACCTTTACGAACGATCTCTACCTTCTCAACGTTTGGAGAATGTAAAGGCCATGTCTTCTCAACACCTACACCGTTTGAAATCTTTCTTACAGTGAAAGTGGTACGGTTGCTTCCACCCTGCTTCTTAATAACAGTTCCTTCGAATACCTGAATACGCTCACGGTTTCCCTCTTTGATCTTTCCGTATACCTTTACAGTATCACCTACGGAAAACTGTGGTGCTTCAGCCTTTAACTGCTCTGCCTCAATGTTCTTGATAATTTCACTCGCGTTCATTTTGTGACCTCCTGATTATTTTGACGTTCTTAAACTCCATCTATCGGTGCCAGAGGACCGTCACTTCTATTCACATTTGTAACTATCCGTTCCGTAATATTACCGGATAATTACACCGCAACAATTATAAACTTTAGCATACTCATTCCGAAAAATCAAGTCCTTTTTCATCATTTTTCGCACATCCAGAAAATTTTGTCACGCGACAGACAAAATCCCTCTTTTTCCTGCAATCTCTTGGATTTTTCGTTGTCCGTGATAATCTGTGCAAACGGAATTTTTCCCTGTTCGAGCATACAGTTTGCTGCATACGTTTCGAGCGTCATGGCAATGTGTCTGCGCTGGAATTTTGGTGCTACCATAAGCATTCCGATACTTCCCTCACAATGCTGCCCGATAAATCCGGCAAGCTTTTCGTCATAAAAAGCCCCCACAAGCATACCATCCTGTATCCTCGACCGCAGGTAGTCCTCATCACAGCAGCCGTGATAAAAGGAAACCACCTGTGGAAAATCTTCTCTTTGTAATCTGCGCATCGACAATCCATCCTCACGCGTCAGATCCGGCCGGTATAACCCGCGCACCGGAAGCTTTTCACGTCTGGTGTACACAGCCTGATAACATTCGCACTCCTGATTAAGTCCGTATCTCTTTTGAAAATAAGGAATCATTTCCTCCTGATGCAAAACCGCCAGCGGTATTTTTTCAACCGGAAGCGTCCATGTACGGATATCCGGAAGTCTTGACGGATCAACACATGCATGAAAATAGATCTCGTATTCCATATCTTTGAGCAATATCTGTCCCTGCCCGAAATACAACAGTTGTGCGCGTCCACGATTGATCAGTTCAATCATATCGATGTGCAACAGTTTCTGTTTCATAAGCAGTTGTCTGCATTCCTGCAGCCGCACATAGCGGGCATACAGATCCGGCCTGCGTTCCTTTGTACGCAGGATGGACTGTTCCTTTTTCCATGCATCTATGTGTTTCTGGTTTCCGGAAAGCAGCACCTCCGGCACCTTTTTCCCGTGCCACACATCCGGTCTGGAATATTGCGGATGTTCCAAAAGCTCTCCGTGGAAAGATTCGGTCAGGGCCGACTGTTCATTTCCAAGCACTCCCGGAACCAGGCGTGCCACTGCATCGACAATCACCATGGCTGCCAGCTCACCGCCCGTCAGTACATAATCACCGATGGAAATGTAATCTGTGACCACTTCCTCAAGCACGCGCTCATCAATGCCCTCGTAATGCCCGCATAACAAAAGCAGCTCATCCTGTGCCGCCAGTTCCCGTGCTTTTGCCTGTGTAAAAGGAATTCCCTGCGGGGTTACATAAATCACCCGCTTTTTCTTATTCTGCGGTATCTTTTCCATAACACTCTGACATGCATCATATACCGGCTGTGCCTGCATGAGCATCCCTGCACCGCCGCCGTAAGGATAATCATCCACCCTGCCATGCTTATCCTGCGTATAATCACGAATATTCACCGCATCAATATCTATTTTTTTCTGTTGTACGGCTCTCCCTGTGATGCTTGTCATAAGCCCCTGCATCACCATATCCGGAAAAAGTGTCAAAACATGAAACTTCATTGTCCACCCTCCGTTTAACGCAGTCCCGGCAGCAGATGTACTTCCATCTGTCCCGCAGCCACATCCACGTTCTGGATACACGCATGGATTGCCGGAATGAGCAGATCTTTTGCGCCGTCTTTACTCACAACATAGACATCATTGGCACCGGTCTGCAATACATCGGAGATTGTTCCAAGTTCTTCTCCTTCATCCGAAACCACCTGTATTCCGATCAGATCTGCAATAAAATACTCGTCTTTTCCTAATTCCACTGCATTTTCCCTGGTAACAAGCAGCTTTGCCTGCCGCATTCTCTCCACGTCATTTCTATCATCTATCCCCTTGAATTTCAGGATCACCATATTTTTAAAGAACTTAACACCTTCGATTTCAAGTTCTCTGGTTCCCCGACCCTGATCAAGGAGGACTGTTTTCAAATTTTTAAACCGGGCATTATCATCCGTGGTAGGAAACACTTTCACCTCTCCACGTACCCCGTGAGGAGCCGTAATCACTCCCACCTGAAATAAATCTTCCATAAAATCTCCTATTGTGCAGATTCTCTCATGAATTTGTTTCATAGAAAAACAAGCACCTCGCAACTGCGGGGTGCTTAATGCGGTATATCCTACCGTTATGTTATTGCATGATTTCCACAATAACTTTTTTGTCTTCTTTGGATGCCGCTGCTTTCACAACCGCACGGATTGCTTTCGCAATGCGTCCCTGCTTTCCGATTACTTTGCCCATGTCGGACTGTGCAACCCTAAGTTCCAGCAGAGTTCCTTTTTCATTCTCAGACTCCGTCACAACAACTTCATCCGGGAAATCAACGAGTGACTTTGCAATTACTTCAACTAATTCTTTCATTAATTACATCCACCCTTCGGAATTATTTCTCGATACCAGCTGCCTTGAAGATTCTGTTAACGGTCTCTGTTGGCTGTGCGCCTGTAGATAACCACTTCTTAGCCAGCTCAGCATCTACGTGATACTCGCTAGGATCCTTTGTTGGATCATATGTTCCGATCTCTTCGATGCATCTTCCGTCTCTTGGTGAGCGGGAATCTGCAACTACGATTCTATAGAAAGGAGCCTTCTTCTGTCCCATTCTTCTTAATCTGATCTTTACTGCCATGATTTCACCTCCTCATAGGTTTTGTTTTTTATTTAAAAGGGAAGTCCTTTGAACATTCCTCTTTTACCACGTTTGCCGCCCATCATGCCGGGCATCTGTTTCATCATTTTCTTTGTCTGCTCAAACTGCTTGACCAGACGGTTGACTTCTGCCACCTGTACACCCGCACCTCTTGCAATGCGGTTCTTTCTGCTTGGATTGAGCAGATTCGGATTTTTACGTTCCTGCGGTGTCATGGAATGAATAATTGCCTCTATTCTCCGCATGTTTTTCTCCGCTTCGTCCGTATCAATCTCCGGCATCTTTCCACCGCCGAGTCCAAGTCCCGGCATCATGCCCATCAGACTGGACAAACCACCCATCTTTTTCATCTGACTCATGGACTCTAAATACATTTCAAAGTCAAATTCATTCTTGCGCATCTTCTGCTCAAGTTCTTTGGCTTTTTCCTCGTCGAGATTCTCCTGTGCTTTCTCAATCATGGTAAGCACATCACCCATACCAAGGATTCGGGATGCCATACGATCCGGATAAAACTGTTCCAGATCCGAAAGTTTCTCACCCATACCTGCGTACAGAATCGGTTTTCCTGTCACTGCGCGGATGGAAAGAGCTGCACCGCCCCGGGTATCTCCATCGAGCTTTGTCAGAACAACACCATCGATTCCTATCTTGTCATTAAATGTCGAAGCAACATTTACCGCATCCTGACCGGTCATTGCATCAACAACGAGAATGGTCTGGAATACATCCACCGCTTCTTTGATCTCCACAAGCTCATCCATCATCTCTTCATCGACATGCAGACGACCTGCCGTATCAATGATCAGAACATTGCAGTCTTCTTTCTTTGCATGTTCCACGGCTGCTTTGGCGATATCCGCAGGTTTGTTTTTATTTCCCATGGAAAATACTTCCACGCCCTGCTTTTCTCCATTGATCTGCAACTGTTCGATTGCAGCCGGACGATACACATCACAGGCTGCCAGCAGTGTCTTTTTCCCTTTGGTCTTTAATTTGCCTGCGATCTTTGCCGTGGTAGTTGTTTTACCGGCACCCTGCAGACCTACCATCATAATGACGGTCAGTTCTTTTCCCGGCCGGAACGCAATCTCGGTTGTCTCGGAGCCCATGAGCTTAACCATCTCTTCGTTTACGATCTTGATGACCATCTGTCCCGGATTGAGACCGCTCATCACATCCTGTCCGATTGCCCGTTCCTGCACATCTTTTACAAACTTCTTGACCACACGGAAATTTACATCTGCCTCAAGCAGTGCCATCTTGACTTCTTTCAGTGCTGTCTTGACATCGTCCTCTGTCAGTCTGCCCTTGCTGCGAAGATTCTTAAATACATTCTGCAATTTTTCAGAAAGACTGTCAAATGCCATACTACAGCTCCTCCAAAATCTGATTTGAAATCGTTGCGATCTGTTCTACGATCTGTTCATCTTTTGTTTGATGAAACTGTTCTGCCAGTCTGTGAATTTCCTCCACATCCTGCTTCACAGATAAGAACTTCTCTACCAGATGAAGTTTCTTTTCATAATCCGAAAGCTTCTTTCCACAGCGTTTGATCATATCTGCCACGCCCTGTCTGGTAATCCCCTCCTCCCCGGCAATCTCACCGAGAGAAAGATCATTGAACACGAAGTCCTCATAGATCCGGCGCTGATGTTCATTCAGTAACTCGCCATAAAAATCATATAAATAAGCCTGTTGTAACTTTTCTTCCACATCAATCACCTTGGATACTTTACCATAAAGAAAACAAGGTGTCAAGTATTTTTTCTTGACACCTTGTAATTTATTTTTAAATCATGGTTCTTACGATCTTTGGCTTATATCCGGCCTTTTCCAGCGCCTTGATAATCTGCTTCTTGTGATCGGTACCAAAACACTCCAATGTAATCCGAAGTTCAACTGCGGCATTCCGGTTCGTGGAAACAAACTGATTGTGTTCGAGTTTGATGACATTTCCCTGCTCTTTTGCCAGTGTCTCGGAAACTTTCGCCAATTCTCCCGGCTTATCCGGAAGCAATACCGAAACGGTAAAGATACGGTCACGGAAAATCAGTCCCTGCTGTACCACAGAGGACATCGTGATCACATCCATGTTTCCACCGCTTAAGATGGATACCACACGCTTGTCCTTGACATTTAAATGCTTTAATGCAGCTACTGTAAGCAGTCCGGAATTTTCTACAATCATCTTGTGGTTTTCCACCATATCCAGAAAGCTTACGATCAGTTCATCATCCGTTACCGTGATAATGTCATCCAGATTTTTCTGGATATATGGGAAAATTTTGCTTCCCGGTGTCTTTACGGCAGTACCGTCGGCGATTGTATTTACTGTCGGAAGCGTTGTCACTTTTCCGGCTGCAAATGAAGCCTGCATACAATTTGCACCAGCCGGCTCCACACCGATCACCTTAATCTTTGGATTGAGCAGCTTTGCAAGTGTGGATACGCCTGTTGCCAGTCCGCCTCCCCCAATCGGAACAAGAATATACTCTACCAGCGGAAGTTCCTTAAAGATCTCCATTGCAATGGTTCCCTGACCGGTTGCCACTGCCAGATCATCGAACGGATGAATAAAGGTATATCCATTTTTTTCTGCCAGCTCCAGTGCATGTGCACATGCCTCATCATATACATCTCCGTACAACACAACTTCCGCACCGTAACTCTTGGTACGATTCACCTTGATCAGAGGCGTGGTGGTTGGCATTACAATTACCGCCTTACAGCCGTAGCACTTTGCGGCATATGCCACTCCCTGCGCATGGTTTCCGGCAGATGCTGTAATCAGTCCTCTCTGACGTTCTTCCTCTGAGAGCGTGCTGATTTTATAATAAGCACCTCTTACTTTGTATGCACCGGTAAACTGCATATTCTCCGGCTTTAAATATACTTTATTGCCTGTCTGGTCACTTAAGTAATCACTGTATACAAGTTTTGTCTCAAGAGTAACCTCTTTTACTTTTTCACTTGCTTCTTCAAATTTATCTAGCGTCAGCATCTTCATCGTTGTCCTCCTTATTTTTTACGTCAAACAATGCATTCACAAATTCATCTGGGTCAAATTTCTGGAGGTCATCAATGGTCTCTCCCACGCCGATATATTTGACCGGCACTCCAAGTTCCGCCTGAATTGCCACCGCAATTCCTCCCTTGGCTGTTCCATCCATCTTTGTCAGCACAATTCCGGAAATCTTTGCCACATCGGAAAATTCCTTTGCCTGAACCAGCGCATTCTGTCCGGTTGTCGCATCCAGCACAACCAGCGTCTCCCGATACGCCTGTGGATACTCTTTTTCGAGAATCTTGTTAATTTTTCCAAGCTCATTCATCAGATTTTTCTTGTTGTGCAGACGTCCTGCCGTATCGACCAGAAGCACATCTGCATTTCTGGCCTTTGCTGCAGCCGTTGCATCATAAACCACAGATCCCGGATCTGCGCCTTCCGTTCCGCCAATCATGTCAACTCCCGAACGGTCCGCCCACTCTTTGAGCTGATCTCCTGCTGCTGCACGGAAAGTATCCGCACCGGCAATCACAACCTTTTTTCCCTGCTCTTTCAGTTTACCTGCAAGTTTTCCGACGGTTGTGGTCTTTCCCACACCATTGACTCCGATCACAAGGACAACGGATGTCTCTTCTTCAAAGCGGTATGCCGTCTCACCGACCTGCATCTGCTGTTTGATGCTGTCGATCAGAAGCTGTTTGCATTCTGCAGGCTCTTTCACATGGTTTGCCTTTACTTTTTCACGCAGATCATCCAGAATCGACTCGGTAGCCTTAACGCCCAGATCACCCATAATCAGAATTTCTTCCAGTTCCTCGTAAAACTCATCATCAATTTTAGAAAAACCGTGAAATACCGAATCAATTCCGGATACAATATTATTTCTTGTCTTGGTCAATCCTTCGACAAGCCGGCTGAAAAAACCTTTCTTTTCTCCCATATCAGTTTCCTTTCTTATCGCTTCTTTCTTTTTACATAATCAATCAGTTCAAATCATGTTCAATCAGATCTACCGACACAAGTGTCGATACACCTTTTTCCTGCATGGTAATTCCATACAACCGGTCTGCTGCTGTCATTGTACCACGTCTGTGCGTAATTACAATAAACTGTGTGTTTTTTGTCAGCTTATTTAAGTAACTTGCAAACCTTGAGACGTTGGAATCATCAAGCGCTGCTTCGATCTCATCCAGAAGACAAAACGGCGAAGGTTTCAGCGCCTGAATCGCAAACAACAGTGCAATTGCTGTCAGCGCTTTCTCACCACCGGACATCTGCATCATATTCTGCAGTTTCTTTCCCGGCGGCTGCGCAATGATGCGGATGCCACATTCGAGAATATCCTCATCCTCCACCAGTTCCAAAGCTCCATGTCCGCCGCCGAACAGGTGCTTGAATGATGCATTGAATTCTTTCTGGATTTCCGCAAACTTTTCCATAAACTGTTTTCTCATGCCACTGTCGAGATCTTCTATGATGCCGAGCAGTGTCTGCTCTGCCTCAACCAGATCATCATGCTGCCCTTTCAGGAACGTATAACGTTCCGAAACTTCTTTGTATTCTTCAATGGCATTGACGTTGACTGTTCCCAGCTTCCGGATCTCATCCTTTACTGCTGCGATCAGTTTCTTTAAAGCAAGCGGATCTTCGTATTCACTGTTTCTTAATTCTGCTGCCGCATGCGGTGTCAGTTCATATTCTTCCCACAGATAATTTGTCTGTTGTTCTGCAGATTCATTCAGCTTTTCCCGCTGGTTGTTCAGACGGAACACTTCTTTATCCAATCCGTTACACCGCTCGGAAATTTCCTCCTGTTTCCGGAAAAATCCCCGGTATTCCGCAGACATCTGTTCTTTTTGTTCTACGCTTTCACGAAGTTTCTGTTCCAGTTCCCCATGGGAATCCGAAGAAGCAAGGATCGTCTTTTGGATTTCTGCAATGTCGTGCTGTTTCTTTTCCACATCTTCTTTGGAATTTTTCGCATTCTCCAGAAGCCCGGTCTTTTCCGTCTCAAATTTTTCCAGATCTCCATTGATACGTTCCACGTTTGTCTGGGCAAATTCTACTTTCTGCCGGATATTCGCTTCCTCAAGCTGAATTCCGGAAAGTTCCGATTCCGCTTCATTTTCCAGTTCTTTCTGTTCTTCAAGCATCTTCTGAAACGCTTCATTCGCATGCTGGATTTCCATTTCCTGTTGTCTGGAATGTTCCAGTTCCTCCTTAATGCCTGTCTGATCTGCACGAATTTCTTCCACCTGCCGATCCATCTGCTGCCGTTCCTTCATGAGACTTGAAAATACTTCTTCACTCTCATTTTTCTGCTGCATTGCACGATCCACATTGATCTTTGCAGTATTCTGACGAATAAATTCTTTCTGCAGGGTTTCTTTCACCTGTTCGAGGTCTTCCTCATTCAGCTCAATGGCCGTAAGAAGATCCTCCCTGCGGTTTTTTATCTGCGCAATCTCCTGAAGCAGACGATTCGTTTTCGTTTCCAGTTCCTCCACTTCGCGGCGTCTTGCCAGCAGATTGGATGAATTTTTAAATGCTCCACCCGTCATGGAACCACCGGGGCTTAAATATTCTCCCTCAAGAGTTACAATATGTAAACTGTAATGATTCTTCTTTGCAAGTGCAATCGCATGATCAATCGAATCTGCCACAAGCACACGCCCCAGCAGATACGCCGCCACTTCCTCATACTTTTGCTCACACTTTACCAGCTGACTGGCAATTCCAATAACTCCGGGCTCCTTCAGTGCCGCTTCATTCTTCGGATTTTTTCTTGCGCTTACACTGGTCAGCGGAAGAAATGTTGCACGTCCGAAACGGTTCTGCTTCAGAAATGCAATCATTTTCTTTGCCGTTGCTTCATCTTCCGTCACAATATTCTGAATGTTTCCACCCAGAGCGGTCTCAATCGCAATCTCATATTTCTTATCCACCTGAATCAGATCTGACACAACCCCGAGTAATCCCGGATTATGTTCTTTCTGTTCCATCACTTTGCGGATACTGTTTCCGTATCCGTCATAGCGCTCCGCAATATTTTTAAGCGACTCCAGACGAGACTGCTGCCTGTGAAATTCGTTTTGCTTTTCTTCTAATGCACGGTCATTTTCTTTTGCCTTAGTTCTCCATTCTTTTTCCTTTGCACTTAATTCTTTTTCCTGCTCCGAAAGTTTTCGGATATGCGCACTGACCTCTTCGAGATCTTTTTTACAGTCTGCAAGAACCGAATCCAGATCCGTTTCCTGCGTTTTTCTGTCCAGCAGACGCTTTCCAAGCTCTGCTTTTCGTATATTGATCTGCTCCACCATGGTATCGGAACGCTGCTGTTTGGCCTGAATATCTGCTCTGCGGTTTAACAGCGCAAACAATTCTTTCTGCCCCTGTTCCATTCCCTCATTACAAGATGCAATCTGTTTCTGTATCTCTGCCAGTGTCTGTGCTGCTTCTTCCTGTCGTTTCCGTACCTGTGCAAGCTGTTCATCACCGGAATATTTTTCTTTCTCGTAGGAAGCTTTTGCCTCCTCCTTTTCCTTCTGTTCCCGCGCAATGGCATCCAGACGGCTCTGCAGATGTTCATCTGTCATCTCTGCCGTATGGATCTGCTCTGCCAGTATCTGGATCTGGCTTTCGAGTTTTTCCTTCATCACAGACGTATTGCTAATATTTTCCCGGATTGCATTGATCTTTTCGTCCATTTCCGTGATGCTTTCGCCCAAACGGTCATATTCCTGGCGGATCTTTTCCCTTGCATCCGCGCTTTCTTTCAGCTGTTCATCTGCAATTTTGAATTTTTCCTCTACTTCACGCTGCTCGGATGCGATTCTCTCTGTTTCCATGAGAAACATGTTGACATCATAATCTTTCAGCTCATTCTTCTTTTTTAAATAGGTTTTTGCCTTTTCCGACTGCAGCTGTAACGGTTCCACCTGGCGTTCCAGTTCCGACAAAATATCGTTTACACGGACCAGATTGTCTCTCTCATTCTCTAACTTTTTTTGTGCAGTCGCTTTTCGTTTTTTGAATTTTACTATTCCTGCCGCCTCATCAAAAAGTTCGCGCCGTTCTTCCGGTTTGCCGCTTAAGATCCGGTCAATCTGTCCCTGTCCAATGATCGAATATCCTTCTTTTCCGATACCGGTATCATAAAACAATTCTGAAACTTCTTTCAGTCGGCACGGACTGCCATTGATCAGATATTCACTCTCTCCGGAACGATACAGACGTCTGGCAACGGTGACTTCCTCATAGTCGATTGCCAGTTTATGGTCGGAATTATCCAGTGTAATCGCTACATACGCATAGCTGAGCGGTTTCCGGTTCTCCGTACCCGCAAAAATAACATCCTGCATGGAAGACCCACGCAGCTGCTTGACCGACTGCTCTCCAAGTACCCAGCGCACCGCATCCGCAACGTTACTTTTTCCACTTCCGTTCGGTCCTACAATGCCCGTGATTCCCTGGTGGAATTCAAATACAATTTTGTTTGCAAATGATTTAAATCCCTGCACCTCAATACTTTTTAAATACATGTATTATCCCCTTTGCTGATTTTTAAGCATCAGAAGTGCCTGATATGCAGCCTCCTGTTCCGCCGCTTTTTTGGTATGTCCGGTTCCGCTGCCAATGACACGCTCTCCAATACATGCACGGACAGTAAAACTCTTATTATGATCCGGACCGGACTCATCGGTCAGTACATAAGTAAGCTGCTCATGTTCTCCCTGCACAACCTCCTGCAGGATAGTCTTGCTATCATAAAAGAGCTGTTTGTGTTCAATATCTGTCAGAATATATTTATGAATAAACTCTTTTGCATTAGCAAAACCACCATCCAAATAAATTGCCCCGATCACAGCTTCAAGCGCATCAGACAAAATAGATTTGCGGCCTCTTCCTCCGGTCTGGTCCTCTCCTTTTCCGAGTAAAAGATACTCTCCCAAAGCAATATCCTTGGTACAGAGTGCCAGTGTCGGTTCACAGACAATGCTTGCACGCAGTTTTGTCAGTTCTCCTTCCGGCTTGTCCGGATACTCTTTGTACAAAAATTCACTGGAGATAATCTCAAGCACAGCATCGCCCAAAAACTCCAGTCTCTCATTGTCCGAATGTTTCTTTAAGTGCTTCTCATTGGCAAATGAACTATGCGTCAGTGCCTGACGAAGCAGTTTTTCATCATGAAAGTGATATCCGATCACTTCCTGAAATTTTTTAATATCTGTCACTTCTTTCCCCTTTCTGAAATAAAGGAGTCCGCCACCGGACTCCTTTCGTATCTGTGTTTAGTTTTCATTCATTGCAGCTTTGATCTGTTCTACCGCATCCCCTACTGTAACAATCTTTTCTGCCTGCTCGTTTGGAATCTCAATATCAAATTCTTCCTCAAGTCCCATAATGATCTGGAATACATCCAGGGAATCCGCTCCCAGATCATCGATGAATGTGGTATCCATCGTAATCTCATTTTCGTCCACGTTTAATACGTCCACAATAATCTTCTTTAATTTTTCGAACTCCATAATACTTCATTTCCTTTCTTATTCTTCTTCATTATTTTTGGAATCTGCAACTCTTTCTTTGATAATTTCGTTAATATTCTCTTCACGGAATGTCACACACTGGTAAATGGAATTGGTAATTTCCTTTGCCCTGGAACTTCCATGGGTCTTTACCACAAGGCCATTCAGTCCCAGAAGCGGTGCTCCGCCATACTGGCTCGCATCAAATGCTTTGAGTGTCTTCTTCAGTGACGGCAATGCCAGTGCCGCACCGATCTTGCTCTTTAAATTGCTCATCAGTCCCGCCTTGATCACACCGATCAGTGTTGAACTGAGACCTTCATATAATTTTAAAATGACATTTCCGACAAATGCCTCGCACACAATGACATCTGCTCCACCGTGTGGAATCTCTCTTGCCTCAATACTTCCGACAAAATTGATATCCTCACATTCTTTCAACAATGGAAATGTTTCTTTTACCAGAGCATTTCCCTTTTCCTCTTCCGCACCAATATTTACAATCGCCACTCTCGGATTCTTGATCCCCACAACGTTTTCCATATAAACGGAACCCATCTTTGCAAACTGTAATAAATGTTCCGGTCGTGCGTCTACATTTGCGCCACAGTCGATCAACAGTGAAATTCCGGTCTCCGTCGGAATGATCGGTGCCAGCGGTGGGCGTTTGATTCCACGGATGCGTCCGACAATCGTCTGTCCGCCAACCAGAACCGCTCCGGAACTTCCTGCGGAAACAAATGCATCCGCTTCTCTTTGTTTTACCATATTCATACCTACAACGAGGGATGACTGTTTTTTCTTTCGAATTGCCTGAACGGGTGGCTCTGCCATCTCAATTACTTCAGGCGCATCCACAACCTCAATACGCTCCTGCGGATATGGGTACTTTTGCAATTCTTCCCTTACCACGTCCTCCTGTCCAACCAGAAAAACTTTGATATCTTCACGGGAAGAGACCGCATCAACTGCTCCCTTAACAATTTCTGCCGGTGCATTATCACCGCCCATTGCATCAAGAGCTACTTTCGTGATTGTCTGCATGGTCTGTTCCTCCTTATGCATCTACTAGAAAATATACTATATATCATTCCATAAATCAACGATAAATTGGCTCTTTCAGGCACAAAAAAATCAAGAGTCAGCAAAACCGCCAACTCTTGATTTTTAAAGACCTATCCTTATTAATCCTGCGCGATAATCTCTTTTTTGTTATAAGATCCGCAGTTCTTGCATACACGGTGTGGCATCATTAATTCGCCGCACTTGCTGCACTTTACTAAGGTCGGAGCAGACATTTTCCAGTTTGCTCTTCTCTTATCTCTTCTTCCCTTAGAAGATTTATTCTTTGGACAAATTGACATTTGTTTACACCTCCTTAAACCTGTTAAATATATCTTGGATTGCTGCCATTCTTGGATCAAGCTCTGTTCTCTGGCAACTGCAGGCTCCCTTATTCAAGTTCATCCCGCAGACTTTACAAATTCCTTTGCAATCGTCCTTGCACAGAACTCTCATTGGCCAGTTCACCAAAATCTCGGCGTAGACAAGTTTATCTACATCCAGTTCAAACCCAATCAGGTAATCCGGTTTCTCCATCTCTTCATCGACAAGTCCCTCTTCCCGAACAGTGAGTTTCTTATCTATGTCAAAACGGATCGGCGTCCGAACTTCTTCAAGACACCGCGCACACGGAATCATCACATCAATATCAACCGTACCCTTAACGAATACCGCTGCATTCTCCTCATTACGGATCTGCAATGTCACCGGCGCTTTGCGAACAATAGGAAAATCTCCCAAGCGGGAACGAAAGGAAGTGAGCGAGATGTCCGCCTCCTGTGTCAATTCCTTGTTTATGGATTTTGTAATGATTGAAAGATCAATTTTCACAGTATTCTCCTATTCACACCTAAACAATTATACATAGGGTGTCCTGCTTTGTCAACTAATTTTTACAAATTATCAACAAATTTATCAACATTTATTTTACCAGTGCTACGGTCTCACGACAGATTGCAAGCTCCTCGTTGGTCGGAATGACACATACGGTAACTTTTGAATCCGGTGTGGAAATAATTTCCTCCACGCCACGCACATCGTTTGTCTTCTTATCAAGCTTGATTCCCAGATATCCCAGATAAGAAACGATCTTTTCACGAATGAAAGAAGTATTCTCTCCGATACCTGCAGTAAATGCGATCGCATCCACACCATTCATTGCTGCAACATATGCACCGATGTATTTTGCCACACGGTAAGCAAATACCTCACAGGCATCAATGGCGCGTGGATTTCCTTCATTATAAGCAGCTTCCAGATCACGGAAATCACTGGATACACCGGATAATCCTTCAACACCGGATTTTTTATTTAACACATTCATGACACCATCGATGTCGAGGTTCTCTTTCTTTGCGATAAATTCCATGATTGCCGGATCAATATCTCCGGAACGGGTTCCCATAACCAGTCCCTCCAGTGGAGTCAGACCCATGGAAGTATCCACACATTCTCCATTTAATACAGCACTGACAGATGCTCCGTTTCCAAGATGCGCTACAATAATCTTGCTGTTTTTCAGATCCAGTTTCAGATACTCTGCACATGCTTTGGATACAAAACTGTGGCTGGTTCCGTGGAATCCGTATCTTCTTACTTTATATTTCTCATAATATTCATATGGAAGTCCGTACAGGAATGCCTTTCTTGGCATTGTCTGATGGAACGCCGTATCAAATACACCAACCATCGGTACATTTGGCATAAGATCCTGACACGCACGGATACCGATCAGGTTTGCCGGGTTATGTAACGGTGCAAGTTCATTACACTCTTCTACCTTTGCAAGCACTTCTTCTGTCAGTACCACCGACTTTGCAAACTTCTCTCCACCGTGTACAACACGATGTCCAACTGCGTCGATTTCGCTCAGATCCTTTACTGCTCCACTCTTTGGATTATGCAGTGCATCAAGAACCATCTGAATGGCCTCTTTGTGGGTTGGCATCGGAGCTTCCGTGATCTCCTTATCCATTCCCTCTTTCTGGTATACCAGTCTTCCGTCAATTCCGATTCTTTCGCATAAGCCCTTGGCAAGTACCTCTTCTGAATCAGAGTTGATCAGCTGGTACTTCAGGGAAGAGCTTCCGCAGTTGATTACTAATACGTTCATTTGAATTCTCCCTTGTCCTTATTCATTTTGTGGAAATCCACAATCTTTTTCCATTATAAACACATTTTCCTTCTTATACAAGTGGAAATCCTCGAAAAGCTGTGTTAATATTTTAACAGAAAAACAGACAGAAGAAACGACCGAACAGGAGGCAAACGTGAAAACAGCAGGAATTATCGCCGAATACAATCCGTTTCACAACGGACACCAATATCAGATTGAAACCGTACGCCACCTTACAGGAGCAGATTTTGTGATCGTTGCCATGAGCGGAGATTTCTTACAGCGCGGTGTTCCTGCCATTGCCGACAAATACACGCGCACCCGCATGGCACTTCTCGGCGGTGCCGATCTGGTACTCGAACTTCCGGCTGTATGGGCGACCGCTTCCGCGGAATATTTTGCTGCCGGAGGCGTACAGCTTCTCGGAAAAACAGGCGTCGTTGACACGCTCTGCTATGGCTGTGAAACTCCGGAAAAAGAACTTATGCAGGCAATTGTCGAAGTTCTTTCCAAAAATGCTTCGGACTATCAGATGCTGGTTTCTTATAACATGAAGCAGGGAAATCCGTTTCCTGTCGCACGAAGCCACGCACTGTGTTCCCTGCTGCCTTCCTTTTCTTCTGATGCGGTTTCTTCTTTTCTGGCATCTCCGAACAATATTCTGGCCTTAGAATACGAAAAAGCAATCGCCCGCTGGAATTCCATAAACAGCGTACATGACAGAACTTTTTCCAGTATGCCGGTCCAACGTATCGGGGAAGGCTATCACAGCACAAAAACAGGCGTAACCTACGCCTCTGCAACTGCCATAAGAAACGCACTGCTTGTGCCATCTGAAAATGATGGTAACCACAACCATTCCATGTTCATAAGTACAGGCAGCTTTGATTTCGAACTTTCGCAGATGCTTCCCGATACTTCCGCCTCCCTCCTTGCCACTTTGGCACAGCAGAACCTTCTTCTGGACACGGATGCTTTTTCTCAGGCTCTCTACAGCCGGTTATGGGCCCTGTACGACGAAGGCTATGCTGACTTTGCAGACTGTGGTAAGGATCTGTCCCATCGAATCGACCAGCATCTAGAACATTTTTTAAGTTTTTCGCAGTTTGCCGATCTCTTAAAAAGCAAAAATACAACATACACACGCATCTGCCGTGCACTGCTCCACATCCTGCTCAACATCCGGCAGGACGATTATGCTGCGCTCTGGCAGCCGGATGGCATTCCATATCTGCGTGTGCTTGGTTTCCGCAGGGATTCCTCTGTGCTTCTTTCTGCCATCAAAAAAGAAGCATCCGTTCCTTTGATTACCAAAGTTGCAGATGCTTCTTCTATCCTTCATGGAATTGCATACAAACGTTTTTTACACGATGTAGTCTGTGCTGATCTGTACCGCACTACATCTTCCATGCAGATACAGACCGAATTACCAAACGAATACCGACAGCCCATCGTCCTCGTATAACTTTTACAGTTCCATAATAATCTCTCTTGCCAGACTCTCCTCGATCGGCTTGGCATACACATTCGGCGCAAACTCCACTACATCGCCAATGCCTTTTTCGATCACAAAGCGTAACTTTCCGTCACGCACCTTTTTGTCGGTATAAAGCTTCTTAACCAGAGCCTCACGATCAATATAATCCGGAATTCTCGTCGGAAGTCCCACACGCTCATACAGCTTAGTCACACGCTCTGCCTCTTCCTCTGACATATAGCCAAGGCGTGCCGAAAGCAGTACCATAGCCGCCATTCCGATGGAAAGTGCCTCGCCGTGCAGAAGCCGGTAGTCACTGACAGTTTCAATGGCGCGTCCCACCGTGTGTCCTAAATTCAGGACTTCGCGCAGTCCGCTTTCTCTCTCGTCTTTCATAACAACATCATACTTGATCTTGCAGTTGTTCTCTGCGATATATTCGCAGGCAAACTTCTGGAAACTCATAATATCATCCAAGTTTTCCTCGATAAACTCAAACATTTCACGGCTCGCCAGACATGCATGCTTGATGGTCTCTGCCATGCCGCTTGCCATCTGCCGTTTCGGAAGGGTTTTCCATGCGGCAATATCAATGTAGACCTTGCGCGGCTGATTGAAAAGTCCAATCAGATTCGTTGCAAGCGGTGTATCAACGGCAGTCTTTCCTCCCACGGATGCATCTGCAGCAGCCAGAAGTGTGGTCGCATAATTGATAAACGGTACGCCTCTGCCATATGTTCCTGCCAGAAATCCTGCCAGATCCGTAACAACACCTCCGCCGATTGCAATCACAGCACAATCTCTGCGGAACCCTTTTTCCAGCATGGCATCTTCAATCTTCGCCTTCGTCTGTCTGGTCTTACTTTTTTCTCCTGCGGGAAATACGAACAGTTCCACTTTAAATCCAGCCTTGCTCAGCTTTTCACTGATTGGTTTTGCATACAGATCCAGTACATTGGAATCCGTGATCACGGCAAACTTCCTGATTTTTCCCAGAAGACCGGTCTCTAAATCCTCTACCAGTTGATCCTCCAGACGATACCCCATCTCAATATCGTAACTGTCATCCACCACTTTTTTCAGTTCTACATTAAATACGCTCACTTTGTCACCCCTGTCTGTCTAATCTACCCCGGCAGCAAGTCTTGCCAACCGGTCCGCCTCTTCATTTCCTTCTACCCCGGAATGTCCTTTCACTTTCACAAAATGAAGGGAAATTTTATCATTCACGGACTGTATAAAATCATAATAGGCAATCGTTCCCTGTTTGTTCCGCTTCCAGGCTCCGGTTGCCCACATCTCTATTCCCATATAGTCATAATAAATGGTTAAGTCGGTAAGTCCCATGGCAACAGCTTCTTTTACTGCAGCCATGCTGCCTAACACCTCTCCTGCCACATTGCGCATCGATGCCATCTGGGGATCATTGCCGCTTCCGCTGATCACGTGACGTTCTCCCTTTGTCACGAGAAATCCGCCATATCCATAGACGGAAGTAGCACTGTTAAACGAACCGTCGACAAACGCATAATTTTCCGGTTCCTTTTGTTCCTCTTTTTTTTCTTCCAGAAACTGTTCCGCTTCTGCGCGTGTCGCAAACCCTTTATAGACAGCTCCCGGAAATCCATGCACCATACTTTTACATGCATCCCATGAGGTATAAATTCCCGGAACTTTTCCCTTTTTTACCGCATAAAATTTTCCAGCCATAGATTATCCTTTGCCGTGCAGTTTTGCAATAATCTCTTCTTTTAAAAGCATCGCTCGGTCTTTTGCCACTCGGGAAGCTGCCTGTGAAGTCAGAATCATGGAAATGAATCTGGATGCAATGTCCACCTTTCCAAGTTTATAAGCTATATTCGCCATCAACAGGTTTACGGTACTTTCTTCCATTCCGCACATTGGGAAATTTTCGGATGCAATCGCTTTTAAAAATCCCTCATATGCCTGTTCATAATACGTGGCTTCTTCTTTCCGGCATTCGGCAAGTGTTTTTTCATCTTTCTTTTCTGCCTTGGAAAGCTCCTCAATCCAGCCGCGGTACAGCCAGGATATCTTTAGGCACTCATATGCCTTTTCACTGTTCTTTCCCTTTTTCACCAGTGTATTATATAAAGCCAATTTATACCGCTCAATGGCTTTTTCGTAAGAATACGGCTCCATCGGTTCTTCTTTTGGCTGCTTCTGCCCTTTGAACTTATGGCATACCCCTTCTTCAATCATCTTGACCTGACCGGTAGACAAATGGGTAAAATAGCGGTTCATCGCCGTATATCCGCACTGTGGGCAGGACGATACATCATATTTATTTGTATCAATGTACTGAAAACGCGGACGTAGATCAAAATCCGGTTCCATGCGCTTTACCCGTCCAGTTTTTACCATTCTTGTACGGAAAACATTATCACATACCGGACAACGGATGGATTTATCCAGTAAGAACTCAGTTTCGCTGTGAACCGGTTCTTTTTTTGGCACCGGTTCCGGTGCTTTCCGTGCAGGTGTATCACTTTTTTCCTCTTCAAAGAGGTGGTCTGTATCCATCTGATCCAGACCAAATTTTTCCAATCCCGATAATAAATTCATTCTACGCCTCTTTTTGTCTATTCTTTATTTTTTCGGCAGCTTAAAAGAACTCTTCAAAGAAACAATTCTGTTAAATACAGGCGCTCCCGGCTTTGAATCCTTATAATCTGCGCAGAAAAATCCTTCTCTTACAAACTGAAAACTCTCATATGGTTTTGCCTCTAACAATGCCGGCTCTACAATGCTCTCTGTCAGGACAGTCAGGGAATTCGGATTCAGATTCAGACTTCCGTCTTCATTATATACGCCAAGTTCTTCATTAATGAGGTTCTCATATAAGCGAACCGTTACTTTCTTTCCGTGTTCTGCCGATACCCAGTGAATGGTTCCCTTTACTTTTCTTCCATCCGGGCTGTTTCCGCCTTTTGATGCCGGGTCATATGTGCAGTGGATAACCGTAACTTTCCCGCTCTCATCCTTTTCAAATCCGACACATTTCACGAAATATGCATTCATGAGACGTACTTCATTTCCCGGGAACATACGGAAATATTTCTTCGGCGGTTCTTCCATAAAATCATCCCGTTCAATATAAATTTCCCTGGTAAACGGAACGGTTCTCTTTCCGAGTTCCGGATTTTCCAGATTATTGTCCACCGGAAGTTCCTCCGTCTGGCCCTGCGGATAATTGTCAATGACAACCTTTACCGGATCTAAAACTGCCATCATACGTGGACGTTTCATCTTCAGATCCTCACGGATGCAGTACTCAAGCATTGCATAATCCGTAGAACTGTTTGCCTTGGAAATACCTCCAAGTTCGATAAATTTCTGAATGGATTCCGGTGTATATCCTCTGCGGCGCAGCGCTGCAATGGAAACCAGACGTGGATCATCCCATCCATCTACAATCTTCTCCTCAACCAGACGCTTGATATAACGTTTTCCGGTTACAACATTTGTCAGATACAGTTTTGCAAACTCGATCTGCTTCGGAGTCCCTTCCGGACTGGTCTTATATCCAAGTTCTGTCACAACCCAGTCATACAACGGTCTGTGATCCTCGAACTCCAGAGTACAGATGGAATGGGTTATTCCCTCGATTGCATCCTCAATCGGGTGTGCAAAATCGTACATCGGATAAATACACCACTTGTCCCCGGTATTGTGATGTGTCATATGTGCCACACGATAAAGGATCGGATCTCTCATATTGATATTGGAAGAAGTCATATCAATCCGTGCACGAAGTACACGACTTCCATCCTCACATTTTCCTTCCTTCATTTCTTCAAACAGCGCAAGATTTTCCTCTACGCTTCTTTTGGCATATGGGTCTTCTTTTCCCGGCTCTGTCAGAGTACCGCGATACTCACGGATTTCGTCTGCAGACAGATCGGATACATATGCTTTTCCCTTTTTAATCAGTTTAATCGCTGCTTCATACATCTGATCGAAGTAATTTGATGCAAAGAAGAGACGATCTCCCCAATCTGCTCCAAGCCATTTTACGTCTTCCTTAATAGACTCTACAAACTCAAGTTTCTCTTTTGTCGGATTTGTATCATCAAAGCGGAGATTGAATTCTCCTCCGTACTTTTTTGCTAACCCTGAATTTAAAAGAATGGACTTTGCATGTCCGATATGCAGATATCCGTTTGGCTCCGGTGGAAAACGGGTTTTTACCGTTTCACAATGTCCCTCTGCCAGGTCCTTTTCAATAATCTGTTCAATAAAATTCTTGGAAACCGCTTCATTTTCCATATGTCTATTCCTCCAGCACTCCTCAAATAAGAATAATTATAGGGATATTCCCGATATTTGTCAACCGGAACGCGCCTGTGTACGCTATTGCTCCTGTCCTTTTTCGGATTCCAGAATTCCGTCCAGCGCACGTGTTGAAAAATATGCAATCTGTTTCTTCCCGTTTTTTATTTTTTCTTCCGTTTTTTTCACTCTGTCACCGGTTCCGGATGATGCACTTTTTCCCAGTGTAGAAATTGTAACCGCTCCCTGTGCATATCCGCCATTCCAGTTCTGTTCCATATAGCGGCCATTCAGCTTTGCATCAAACAGCTCTGTATAATAAACCGACCACACACTGACAACCGAAGTCAGCGCGGCCTTTCCTGCCATCTGACGCATATCAGAGTTTCTTCCAACCGCGTATACGCATTTTCCGCTTTCTTTTGCATTTTCAGCCATCTGCATAACAGCATCCAGATCGGTATTGGATGCAAGAACCACACACCCGCTCCGGATCAGATCTCCGGCTGCGGTTGCCTCCGCATCACTGTTATTCCAGGCATCTATGTATTCTACCTGTAAAACAACCTTTTTACAGACGGCCTTTACTCCCAGGTAATAGGCATTAATATCTGCATGTGCATCATCGTTTGCCTCTGCCGCCACATATCCCAGTTTTACATTTTTCTTTTCGTCAAAACTCTTTGCGGGAATCTTTTTCTTTTCCTTCAGCTTTGCTACTTTCATTCCGGCCGTGACTCCTGCCACATAAGAAGCTTCGTAGGTATCCATATGTACATTGTAAAGATTTGTGAGTTCTGTTCCGTCTTCCGTTACCGTACTCTGTGTCTTTGAATCGTTGATAACTACAAAATCAACTTCCGGATTCTTTTCTGCTTCACTTTTTATTGCTTCTTCATAGATGGCGCTGTTTGCAATAATAATCTCACATCCCTGTCTGATAAGATCCTTTACCGCACTTTTGCAGCCATCATTCGCACCGACACGCTCTTTCCAGATGATATCCTGCTCCGGAAGACTGACATTTTCTGCTGCCGCCCGGATTCCGTCAATATGTGCCAGTGTATAGGCTTCTGTCTCATCTCCGTTTAAGATAACACCGATCCATCCCTTTTGTTCTTCCTCATTTTCCGGTGGAATTTCCACTTTCGTTTCCGCAGTCTGTTCGTTTTCCTGCTGCTTTTGTTCTTTGTCTGCTTTCTGTTCTCCTGATTCTGTCTGTGTTCCGCTGACACCTGCCATTCCTATCAGAACCGCAACGATAAGCAAAACACTTAAAAACTTTTTCTTCATGATTTTTTTCTTTTCCACTCACTAAATTTTATTTTACATGCTGGTGGGTAAACAGATGATCCTGACAGTATTCACGATTTCCCACGCATTTGCTGCAATAACGGAACTGTAATTCCGGATTTGTCAGCTCGGTTCTACCACAAATGGCACATTTGTGACGTGCAATGCCGGACCCCGGACGAGGCTGACTGAACTGTGCCCGGAATTCTTTCTGGCGTTTCTTTTGTTTTCCGGACAAGCGGGTCTTCATGGCATGGAAGAACCAGAACATATTGAGTACTGGAACCACGATCTGTACACAGTTTAAAACGCCGGCAAGGATTCCCATTCCGGTTCCATAACTTGCAATTCCGATCGAGAATATACGAACCACCTGATATCCCAGATATACCAGTTCAAAAATTAACATCCATTTCATCCTGATCGGAAGGACAAAATACAGGCGTACCTCTCCCTCCGGCATGCACATGGCCAGCGCCAGCAGCATGGACATCAGAATATAATACGTGGACAGATACGGAGAAAAACCATATCCCAGCAGAATCCGCGTAACAACATATACGATCGCACCCACAATGTCACACAAAATCACACTTCCCCACAAAAATACATTCATGCGGAATGTTCCAAGCATGGATTCCAGCGAACTGCCCCACATAAGCACACAGAACAGAAATAAGATTCCAAAAACATCCAGCGATGCCGTCGGTGTAAAAATCCATGTCACAACTCTCCAGAGCTGTCCGTGCAGAATACTGCCCATATCAAAATTCATATAACTCATGAGTCCGGGTGCCGTCAGCTGTACCACGTATCCAATCACCTGTGCAAGTACAAAATATCTGCTCAGATTGGCGACCGCATGTCGTCCCCATTTGCGTTCCAGTTTATCCATCCAGTTCATAAATCTGTCTCCTGTCTACATAGAATAGTGTATGTATGGTTACGGTCACTTCTGACCTTTCTGTCAACCAATTATACGGTTTTCAAATCCCTCTTGTCAACGCAGCGGCACGTTCTTTCCAACATTTTATAAAATCTTTATGTTTTCAGTCGTTGTCTTTTGTCAATTCTTGTCGTATAATGTTTTAGGTTTTGTTTTGAAATCATACTTATTTATAATAAGTTTAGTTACTTACACATGGAGGTTACATTTATGAGTGACAAGCAGTTACATAAACTTGGAATTGATATCGGTTCCACCACCGTCAAAATTGCAATCCTCGACTCACAGGACAACATCCTGTTTTCCGATTACGAGCGTCATTTTGCAAATATTCAGGAGACACTGGCGTCCTTAATTGCCAAAGCATCCAACGAACTGGGGGATCTTTCTGTTTCTCCTGTTATTACCGGATCAGGCGGACTGACCCTTGCAAAGCATCTGGAGGTTCCGTTTACGCAGGAGGTTATTGCAGTATCCACTGCCCTCACTCATTATGCGCCACAGACCGATGTTGCAATCGAGCTCGGCGGAGAAGATGCCAAGATCATCTATTTTGAAGGCGGCAATGTCGAACAGCGTATGAACGGTATCTGTGCCGGCGGTACAGGTTCGTTCATTGATCAGATGGCATCCCTGATCCAGACCGATGCTTCCGGATTAAATGAATATGCCAAAAATTATAAAGCAATCTATCCGATTGCAGCGCGCTGTGGTGTATTTGCCAAGACAGATATCCAGCCGCTCATCAATGAGGGGGCAACTCGCGAAGATCTGTCTGCCTCTATTTTCCAGGCGGTTGTCAATCAGACGATCAGTGGACTTGCCTGTGGTAAACCGATCCGCGGACATGTGGCATTTCTCGGTGGTCCTCTGCACTTTTTATCCGAACTGAAAGCGGCGTTTATCCGCACGTTAAATCTCGATGATGAGCACGCAATTACACCGGAAAATTCGCATCTGTTTGCAGCGATCGGTTCCGCATTAAATTATAAAGAAGACGTAGAGACCACTTTAGGATCTCTGCAGCAGCGTCTTTCCACCGGCATTAAGCTGGAGTTTGAAGTTGCCCGTCTGGACCCGCTGTTTGCCAGCCAGGAAGATTACGATGCTTTTACCAGCCGGCACGGAAACAATCATGTAGAAACCGGTGACCTGAAAAACTATTCCGGAAACTGCTATCTCGGTATTGACGCAGGTTCCACGACAACAAAGATCGCACTTGTCAGCGAGGACGGAAAACTTCTGTATTCATTCTATGACAACAATAACGGAAGTCCGCTTGCAACTGCCATCCGTTCCATTCAGGAAATTTACCGCCTGCTGCCAGAGAGTGCACACATCGTACACTCCTGCTCCACCGGATACGGGGAAGCTCTTTTAAAAGCTGCATTGATGCTTGATGACGGCGAGGTAGAAACCGTCGCCCATTACTATGCCGCTGCTTTCTTTGATCCAAAAGTTGACTGCATTTTAGACATCGGCGGTCAGGACATGAAATGCATCAAGATCAAGAACCAGACCGTAGATTCGGTTCAGTTAAACGAAGCATGTTCTTCCGGCTGCGGTTCTTTCATTGAAACTTTTGCAAAATCCTTAAACTTCACGGTGCAGGATTTCGCCAAAGAAGCACTGTTTGCCAAACATCCGATTGATCTTGGTACCCGCTGTACCGTATTTATGAACTCAAAGGTAAAACAGGCACAAAAGGAAGGCGCCTCCGTTGCCGATATCTCTGCCGGACTTGCCTACTCTGTAATCAAAAACGCATTATTTAAGGTGATCAAACTGTCCGATGCCAAAGATCTGGGAGAAAATATTGTTGTTCAGGGTGGTACTTTCTACAATGACGCCGTTCTGCGCAGTTTTGAAAAAATTGCCGGTGTCCACGCAACCCGTCCGGACATTGCCGGAATCATGGGTGCTTTCGGTGCCGCACTGATTGCCCGCGAACGTCACGAAGCCGGCTATCAGACGACGATGCTGTCCATTGAACAGATCAATAAACTGTCCTACACTACCAAGCTTGCACGCTGCCAGGGATGTACAAACCACTGTCTGCTGACGATCAATAAGTTTTCAGACAACCGTCAGTATATTACCGGAAACCGCTGTGAGCGCGGACTTGGAAAAGAAAAAAACAAAGAGAATATTCCAAACCTCTTCGAATATAAGAACAAACGTATTTTTGCTTATGAACCTCTGTCAGAAGCCGAAGCAACCCGCGGGACCGTCGGACTTCCGCGTGTACTGAACATGTATGAAAACTATCCGTTCTGGGCAACGTTCTTTAAGAAGCTCGGTTTCCGTGTGGTTCTCTCTCCGCAGTCCACACGAAAAATCTACGAACTCGGCATTGATTCTATTCCAAGCGAATCCGAATGCTACCCGGCGAAACTGGCGCACGGTCATATTTCCTGGCTGATCCACCAGAATGTAGATTTTATTTTCTATCCGGCGATTCCTTACGAGCGCAACGAGTTTCCGGATGCAAACAACCACTACAACTGCCCGATCGTAACTTCTTATTCCGAAAACATTAAAAACAATGTTGAGGAAATTACGAGTGGACAGATGCGGTTCTTAAACCCGTTCATGGCGTTTACAAACGAAGAAGTCCTTTCCAAACAGCTCGTAGACTGTTTTAAGAAAGAATTCCATATTCCGGAAGCCGAAGTACGTGATGCCGTATCCGAAGGCTGGAAAGAACTTGCCATGACCCGTCTGGAGATGCAGAAGAAGGGCGAAGAAGTATTGAAATATATGGAAGAACACCATCGCCGCGGTATCGTGCTGGCCGGTCGTCCATACCATGTTGATCCGGAAATCAATCACGGTATTCCGGAAATGATTACTTCCTACGGTATGTGTGTACTGACAGAAGATTCCATTTCCCATCTGGGGAATCTGGAACGCCCGCTTATTGTCATGGATCAGTGGATGTACCACAGCCGGCTGTACTCCGCCGCAAACTACGTTAAGACCAGGGATGATCTGGACCTCATCCAGCTGAACTCCTTCGGCTGCGGACTGGATGCCGTAACAACCGACTGTGTCAGCGATATTCTGACCAATTCTGGAAAAATTTATACATGCTTAAAGATTGATGAAGTCAACAACCTCGGTGCTGCCCGTATCCGTATCCGTTCGCTTCTGGCTGCAATTCGTGTCAAAGAGAAAAAACATGAAAAACGCGAAATCAAGCCGGCAAATTACGAGCGCGTTATCTTTACCGAGGAAATGCGTAAAGATTACACCATCATCTGTCCACAGATGTCACCGATCCATTTTGAACTTCTCGTTCCGGCATTCCGTGCCGCAGGCTACAATCTGGTCATCCCAGATATTCCGGCCAGAGAATGTGTCGATGTCGGTTTAAAGTATGTAAATAACGATGCATGTTATCCGTCCCTGATTGTCATCGGACAGATTATGAGTGCGGTAATGTCCGGCAAATATGACCTGAGCAAAACAGCAATCCTGATCTCACAGACCGGTGGTGGCTGTCGTGCAACCAACTACATTGGATTTATCCGCCGCGCACTGACCAAAGCCGGCCACCCGGATATTCCGGTCATCTCCATCAACATGGTCGGTCTGGAGAAAAATCCGGGATTTAAACTCACACCAAGCCTGATCCAGCATGGTCTGTATGCCCTGGAATTCGGAGACATCTTCATGCGCTGTCTCTACCGTGTGCGCCCATACGAAAAGATACCGGGATCTGCCAACGCATTGCATGAAAAATGGAAAAAACGTGTCATTGACTTTGTTGGCAACACCAAGATTCTGTCCCACCGTAAATATCGCAAAATGTGCCGTCAGATCATCCGCGACTTTGACAATCTGCCAATGACGGATGAGAAAAAGCCGCGTGTCGGTGTGGTTGGAGAGATCCTTGTCAAGTTCCTTCCGGCTGCCAACAACTATATTGTGGATCTGCTCGAATCCGAAGGCGCTGAGGCAGTCGTACCGGATCTGACCGATTTCTTACTGTACTGCTGCTACAATCAGAATTTCAAGGCGGATTATCTTGGAGCTACCGCAAAATCCAAGCGCATCAACAATATGCTCATCCGCTTCTTTGAGTGGCTGCGCAAGGATGCAAGGGATGAACTTGCAAAGAGTAAACATTTTGAGCCAACTGCATATATTCAGGATCTGGCAAAACAGGCAGAGCATATCGTCTCCTGCGGTAACCAGACCGGCGAAGGCTGGTTCTTAACTGGAGAAATGCTTGAACTGATTGCACAGGGAGCAACCAACATCGTCTGTGCGCAGCCATTTGCCTGCCTGCCAAACCATATCGTCGGTAAAGGTGTCATTAAGGAAATTCGTCACGAATATCCGGGTGCAAATATCGTTGCAATCGATTATGATCCGGGTGCATCAGAAGTTAACCAGCTCAACCGTATCAAGCTGATGCTTTCTACAGCACAGAAAAACCTGAAAAAAGCAAATTCATAATTCTGCGATGTTTCATCATAAGTCGCAAAAATACCCCGGCAACGGAAATTCCGTTTGCCGGGGTATTCCTTTTTTATTTTTCCAGTCAGTCTAACACTTTTTCCAGTTCAGCAATCACGATCCTTAATGCTTTGATCCGTGCATATTTTTTATCTACGGATTCTAAGATATGCCACGGTGCATAGGTAGTGCTCGTCTTTTGAATCATCTCATTGACTGCCCCCTCATACGCATCCCACTTATCACGGTTGCGCCAGTCTTCCTCTGTAATCTTCCATTGCTTTTCGGGCGTATTCTGCCGATCGGTAAAACGGGCAAGCTGCGTATCTTTGTCGATCTGCACCCAGAATTTGATGATCACAGCTCCCCAGTCGTGCAGTTCCTTCTCAAACTCATTAATTTCATTGTACGCACGCATCCAGTCATTCTCGCTGCAAAACCCTTCCAGACGTTCGACCATCACACGCCCATACCACGTTCGGTCAAAGATTGCAATATGCCCGGTACGCGGAAGCCTTGTCCAGAAACGCCACAGATAATGTCTTGCTTTCTCATGCGGCTCGGGACTTGCAATCGGATGAACCTCATATCCACGCGGATCAAGTGCTCCCGTAATCCGCTTGATATTTCCGCCTTTTCCGGCTGCATCCCACCCTTCATAGGCAATGATGACCGGCACTTTCTTACGATACAGACGATTGTGCAGTTCTCCAAGTCTCTGCTGAAGCTGCTTTAATTCCTTTTTATAGACATCCTCCTCCATACACTTGTCCAACGGAATGTCACAAAGAAGCGGCATTTTTTTCAACGGAAATACATTCTGCAGAAGCGGAACCGCCATCTGGTGATTGCTCAGAGCAATCTCAATCCCCTGGGTAAGCGTCTCAAGAATCTGTACTTCTGTCCATTTTCTGGACTTTGCATCAATGATATACCAGGGTGCGGATGGCATATTTGTATTTTTCAGATATCCGGAAAATACATCCATACATTTCTCATAATGTTCATTCTGCCACAGATCTTTTTTGCTGACACGCCATGTTGTGTCCTTCTGATGCTCCAGCTGTGCAATACGCCGTGACTGTTCCTTTTTTGAAATATGCAGAAAGAATTTCATGACCAGATAGCCATTGTCTGTAAGCTGCCGTTCAAACCGGCGGACACTTTCAATCCGGTTGGCATATACATCCTCGGAAATGGTTCCGTGCAGACGCTCCTCCGTAATCTCATCCATCCATGCCGTATCCAGAAATACAAACTGTCCGGCTTCCGGAATTTTGGCAAAATGCCGGTACAAAAACGGTTTTCTCTTGTCATCCTCCGTCTTTTTCTGCATCGATACCACCTTAAAGAAACGCGGATCAATATTCTGGATGATCTGGCCGATTGCATAACCTTTTCCGGCCGTTCCCCAGCCTTCAAGCACAACAAGAACCGGTACTTTCTTCTCTTTGATCAAAAGCTGCTGCCGTGCCAGTTTCTCTTTTACCGCTTCCAGCCGTGCCTTAATTTCCTCCTCCGATGGTTTTTCGGATTTTTCCCACTCTTTTAGCATAAAAACCCCTCCTTATGCTTTTTTCTTATCATACCACAGCTGCTGATTTTCATCCACGTCTTTGCCATTTTTTTTGTTTTCACTTTTCACTGGCAAAAAATGCAATTCCGATGTATAGTATCCTATATATAAACTTTCGAAATCTGTGTTTTCGTAAATATAAAGGAGTATAAAAAATCATCATGCTGCAATTAGAACGTCAGAAACTTATATTGGAATATTTGAAACAAAACCGAAAAGCAACCACAAATGAACTCAGTGAAATGCTTGGAGTTTCCACCACAACCATCCGTACCGATTTAAACCAGATGGATAAAGAAAAACTTCTGACCAAAACACATGGAGGCGCACTCTACCACGATAACTCTGCAGACAATAAAGAACTTACCGGAAAAGCCTATTTCTTTCATGAACGTGCACTGGAAAATAAAAAAGAAAAAGAGGCAATTGCTGCAAATGCCATCCACATGGTAAAAGATCACATGTGCATCTTTTTAGATGCCAGCTCCACTGCCTATACACTTGGCATGAAACTGACCGGCTTTACAGAACTTACCGTTATTACAAACGGCATTGACCTTGCACTGGCTCTGAAGGATATCCCCGGGATCACCGTTATCCTGACCGGCGGAATCGTTACCTCTGCCTCTTCTTCCATTGAAGGTCTCCTCGGTGTGGATCTGCTACAGAAAATTCATACGGACATTGCATTTGTCTCTGCACGCGGCTTCTCCGTTGAAAATGGACTTACCGATTTCAGTATCTACGAAGCAGATTTAAAACGCATGTGTATCAAGGCTTCTGCTAAAACAATTGCATTGATTGACCACACCAAATTTGACACCTCGTCCATCTCCAGCTATGCCTCTATTGATGATCTGAATCTGGTAATCACCGACTCCGGATTATCCGAAAATACAAAAGAAATCTATGAAAAAGCCGGCGTTGATCTGCTCATCGCCGACTAATTATCAATTTTCCATGTTTAACAATTTTTGCATTGCAGCTGCCTGAACCGGTCTGGAATAATAATACCCCTGAAACCATGTGGCTCCAAAGGAACGCAGATAATTCTGCAGCTTTTCATCCTCTACCCCTTCCAGGCAGCTCTTTAAATCCGCTTTATTTGCAAAATCAACCATGCTGCGCACCAGTGCCTGTTTGGTCTGATTATCCGTAATTCCACGGATAAAACTCATGTCAATCTTTATCTCATCCATCGGGGTCTGCAGCAGGACACTTGAAGAAGCACTTCCCGTACCGTAATCATCCATTGCAAGTCTCACTCCATGTTGTTTGAGGTACAACAGTTTTTCTTCCATAACGCTGACCGGCATGCTTCTACACCGCTCTGTCAGTTCCAAACACAACTGCCCCGCCGGAAAACCGGTTTCTTTCAACAATGCCATGACAACACCACAGAACGTTTTCCTTTCCAGCTGTTTTGCGGACATATTGACATTAATAAAAAAATCGGGATTTGATTTTCGAAACCCCACAGCATCCGTCAATGCCTGTTTCAAAACAAAATTTCCCAGATCATACATACATGGATTGCTTTCCAGCCAGTCAATAAACATTCCCGGTGGCACAATACCATATGGCTCCTTTTTCCAGCGGACCAGTGCTTCCGCTCCGGCAATCTCTCCTGTCTGTGCATGTACGACAGGCTGATACTCCACATAAAATCCGTCACATTGGTTCAGCACAGACTGATGAATTATCTTCATCAGATCCAGATCCACGTCCCCATTGATCTGTACCAGATCATTAAAGAACATTAACTTATGATCCCGTCTGGTACGCATTTTTCCTAAAACATATTCCAGCTTACTCTGTACCGTGGAAATTTCTCCCTCATAATGATCAAGAATTATCCCGCTGGCATATATCTTCAAGTCAAAATGGTTGTTTTCCAAGACGACACTTTCCTCCAGCCGCGCGCGAATCTTCTCCAGAAATGCCGCAGCCTCTTCACGGCTGGCATCCCTCAAAATAAATGCGTAATTGGAATTTCCCATACGATAAACTGCTTTATCCGCATCCATCATGTAAATAAACCGGTATGCAAGAACCTTTTGAATCCGGTCGCTGTAATTTGTTCCGTACAATATATTGATATCATTCATATGATCAATTTCAATTTCCAAAACAGCTACTTTTCGTCCCTGCTGAATATAATCCACAATATCTTTTTCAAATTTGACCTGACCATAAAGATCCGTCAACGGATCAATTTCCGGAATCACATTCTGATTCCGAAGCAGAACAATAAAATATCTGTTTTTGCCCTGCTCTAAAATCATATCCGTTATAATCTGCGTCATCACATACTTTTTGTCTTTTCCCATACGGATGTACAGATCGTTCTCCAGATTGATCCCCCGCAGACGTTTTTTCATCTCTTCCGTATATTCCGGGCAGTCATATGGGTGTACGCTCTTTTCCAGCACTATTTTATATCCATCTTCACACCATCCCGATGGAATCCCCAGAAATTCTGCAGTACTTTCTGGAACAAATGTTAAATTATGCTGCATATCAGTAACCATTAAATAACTGTCCTGAGATAATTTTGAAATACGACTGATCATCTCCTGAAATATCTGAGATTTTTCCATGCAAAATTCCTGTTTTTCCATCGCTTCCACTCCATATACCTTCTGTCAATAGTCTATGTTTATGGTAACATATTTCTGCCATTTATGCAATTTTCAACTTTGACTGGTGCATACATGAAAATTGCAAAGTTTAATTCTACCACCCATTTATACAGTGGAATTCTCTTCTGCACAAGTGGAGTTTAATCTTTCATATCATAAATGGTATGCTCATGTTGGCCTTCTGACAGCAGTAGAAGGAGAACTAGCATGAGCAAATATATTCCCGGTAATCAAAAACATCTTACTCTCGAAGATCGCAAATACATTGAGAAATCCCTAAACGCTGGCTGTTCTTTTAAGGACATTGCCATGCCTGAAAGTAAGATGTTTTATAGAAAGTTAATCTAATTATAGCAGTTTTATAAGGATTTAGCCTCCCACAATTCTAAAAAATCAAAGAATTTTAAAGCGTGGTGGAATTTACCCCTGCACTGGAATTTACTTTTTCAAGTCAGCACCTTCTGAGATTCGTATCTGTGATCAGTACAACCGTCTGATCTGCACGCACAGAAGATCTTATAAGGATTTTCCGTTGTACATAACTGCGGATGAGCATATGCCTCCGGAACACCTTTATTATCAGGAAATCAATTCGAAAGATGGAAACTATTACAGGCGCTGGGCGTCTGTGTTCGGTCCTTCCATGTCGGAATTGATTGATCGAATCCTAAAATCTTCTAAGCACGAAGAGCAAGCATTCAATGCATGTGCCGGGATACTACATCGAGTAAAAGCAATCCCTAAAGGCATTGCAGAAGAAGCCGCTCGTAAATGCATTGAAATGAACTCCTGTCGCTACTCGACATACAGGCAGGTGCTTAAAAAGATGGAGTGCGATGAGCATCCAGAATCATCACCGGAATCACTTCCATCTCATGAAAACATCAGAGGAAAGGATTACTACAAGTAAAGGTGAATGATTATGGCATACAGACAGAAAGAATACAATTATAACGACAAACTTACAAAGGATCAAAATCTTCTTATGAACAAACTCTATAAGATGCGTATGTCCGGCATGGCAGAAGCTTTTGAAAACCAACTTATGAATCCGAATTCGGGATTGGAAAGCTTTGAAACAAGGTTCTCTGAAATCATCAACCATGAGTGGTCAGGGAGAGCAAACAAGAAGTTCAATCGGCTCTTAAAACAAGCAACACTAAAATATCCGGCAGCTGACCTTGATAGTTCTCTTTATGATCCAGAGAGGCAGTTAAATACACATGTCATTGAATTACTGGCCAAAGGTGATTGGATCGATGAACCGAACAATCTTTTGATTACAGGTGGAGCAGGAGCTGGCAAAACGCATGTTGCATGTGCACTTTGCGTCACAGCACTACATCAAATGAGGACTGTTAAATATATCCGTGCGAATTATCTGCTTCAAGAATCCGCCCATGCGCATAGTGAAGATAATTACTATGAGTATTCAAACAAGATGGCCGGTTATGATCTTCTTGTTATAGACGATTTGGGATTGATGGACTTAAATCTTGACAAGTGCCGTGATCTCTTTGAAATCATCGAAGCTAGAGATTGCCGAAAATCAACAGTCATCATCTCGCAGATGCCAGTAGCGAGCTGGTACCAATTGTTTGGTGATAACACATATGCAGATGCATGTCTCAGCCGCATGACCTCTAAAGCATATCGATTAGACTTTCCAGGTCGCGATAGACGTGTAGAAAGCAAGTAACTTTATTAACCAACAGGGCAATGATCCGTTCCTAGCGGAACAGCGCTCCGCTCATGCGGAGCGAGTGCTCTGTTTTTGCGGAATATGCAGATAATACTGCTTGCAAGTCAAATTATAACATGTTACACTTCTTTTATGTAACGCAAGATATAATGAGCGTTAGTGAGGGGGAACATGCTTTCATGCTCATCCCGAACGGCGAATGATATAAGGTGATCATATGATAAATAAAAAGAAAAGTACCAAAAAAAATGACACTTCCAACAGTATGGTTATTAAGGTAATGCTGCTTGGATTCCTGGGTGGAAATATGATATATGCGGTCATTGCCTTTCTGATGGGAGATATGCAGTATATTCCTGAAGTTTTGACAAAAACAGGCGTCTGCCTGGTCATTCATACTATACTATTATTAGGTGTAACTGCTTTGGAACACATTGAGAACAGAAACTGGAGGATTAAGAATCGTGTTGGAACCGATCTTGGCAGTGAATATAAAACGCTCAAATGCAGTGCTGCTTACTATATGATTTATGTTTGTACATTTCTGCTTACTCTGATGCTTATTGCACTTTTATACTTATGGTATCAGGATGAGAGAGAAACTCTCATTGAAAGTTATCACAATGGAGGTCTGACAACGGGTATTGTTTATATCATATTTATGTATCTTGTCTCCATTTATTGCTTTTTCAGATATACCTGTCAAAAAGTATTCTATACAAAACTTTTTATCTACCATGTGAGCTTCTTTAAAAAAGAAAAAGTTACATGGTCACAGATTCAAACGATAAAATACCGCTATAAGAAAAAGAAACAAAAATTCATCTTTACAACACACGATCATAAAACAATTACTTTACGTTCTGATATATTATATGATGGCTGGGCTGATTTTGAAGAATATGTACTTGATATGGCAGACATCTATGAAATAGCGATAAATTAATTAATAAAACGTATGTCTGCAGGCTCTCCACAGGCATACGTTTTATTATATTCTTGGAATAACTGTTTAATGAAATTCTTCAATATCCTTATCAGGGAGCTTCTTCTCAGCAGTATTCTTAAAGGTCTGTAACTCCTTGGCGGCTTTCATGATTTCATCATTGCCAATCCAGATAGATGCTTTTGCAATAGTTTTTATTTGTCCTTCAAGTTTATTTACACAATTCCCAAGATCCATTTTGATAATAGTATCTTTATCTTGATGTTTTATTTTTTCTTGTAAATACGGATATATCCTGCTATCCACCTTTTGACCATTCGATAATTCTGTTAATTCCACTCTATAATCTTCCGGTATTTCATTCCAACGGTTTACTACAATTAAATACCACTCCTCCGAAACCGGAATACTATGTAAATTCCCTAATCTTGAAGGAAATTCGTGAAATAGATTACATAGTATCAAAAACAAGTAAACTATGATAATTCCTCTCAACCATTTCCCTCGCAACTTATTTTTTTTATCTCTTTTCTTTGCCATATTGTTATTTATGCCTTCATCCTTCTTGACCAGCTCTTTATAGCGAATGGCATACATAGAATACCAATCAAGACAGGAATAATAATAATTAGATATGGTGACCAGATAAGCTTCCCAAAAATACGAAAAGTATTAGTTCTGAAAATATCTGTTGAACTTCCTACCAATGGTATTAAATCTAATGCTTTTTGCATTCCATAAGGAAGATATTCTGCAATCATCATTGGTCCATATACAACAGCCAGACTAAGCAGTAAAGTAAGTACATTATTTTTTACAGCCGCTGATATAAACATAACAATTCCAGCAAAACCTATTGCTCCAAGCAGTACAAAAGCATATTCATAAATTTCTGCCTGCAGCATATTCATAGGTGCAACAGCAATCAGCTTGATATTCTGAATCGGCATATCCCATCCGGCAGTTCCCATAAAAAACAACTGTGATATAACACTTGAAACAGCAAGTAATGCAAATAACTCCACTGTAAACGCTAAACCAGTAAGAATTTTGGCAAGAGCGATTTTCCCCCAACCATTTCGAGTCGTCAATACTAGTGTGCTTGTATTATCATGCCATTCGCCCGCAAATAAAGAGGATAAAACAATACCGAGAAACAAAGCCATCACAACTCCCAGATCCGCAACCATACTACCAAGAAGCGTTGACCAGCCTTCTACCCACTCATAACGAAATGGTTTTTCTACCTTTCTCTCTATCTGATGTAAATACTCTTTTTCAGCTCCTACCTGACCACTGACCTCCAAAAACTCATCAAGCACCTGCTGTCTTCTTTCATAGAAGCCTGTTAACTTATCCGGATCAACATAGCTTATCATCGTTTTATAATTACTGGTATCTCGAAGCTCCGGATACAATGTTCCGAGCCAACTATTAACTATCTGCCAGTCTGTCTTTTCCAGTTCTTCCTCCATACCGTCAACTTCCATTTGCTGATAATCACTTACTATTTTCTGCAAGGTTTCATCCGTCAATTCTCCACCAAATGAAAGTGCATATTCCTGACTATCCTTTATTACTGTATATCCATCAAAATTATTGCCAAAAGCACTTGTATAGTCATCTGAACTGCCAAAACCGAACCATTGAAACGAAAGTATGCTTCCAAAAATTATAGAATAAACAAAACACAACAACACACATATTTTAACAATTTTCTTTCGCCATAACTTTTTATGCTCTAACCAAAATAGTTCCATTCTATTTCACTCCTTCCTCTGTGGAAAAATAAAATAAATAAAGATCTTCCAATGTAGCTTCACAAGGCACCGCTCGCTCACTAGGCATATTGTCTGAAATAATACGCAATATAATTTCTTTTCCTTCGTGCCGTAAATTAGCAACCGTTGTTTTTGTCTGCCATTGTCTAGCTTCTTGTGGAGAAACAGAAAGCTCCCAAACCTTACCATTTGCCTTGTGAATCAACTCAGGAACCGTACCCTGCAATACAAATTTTCCTTTTTTCATCAATAGCACTTCATCTGCTATTGCTTCTATATCCGATACAATATGCGTGGAAAGAATTACAATTTTATCGCCTGCATACTCTGAGAGCAGATTACGAAAACGGACACGCTCTTTCGGATCAAGTCCTGCAGTCGGCTCATCCAAAATCAAAATTTTCGGATTATTAAGTAACGCCTGTGCAATTCCTACTCTTTGTTTCATACCACCAGAAAAAGTTTTTACTTTTTTGTTTGCCACATGGCTTAAATCAACCACTTCCAACAATTCAGTCACACGTTTTTTTGCAACATTCTTCGGTATTCCTTTCAGTGCTGCAATATACATTAAGAACTCCACCGCAGTATAATTTGGATAATATCCAAAATCCTGTGGTAAATAACCCAACACATTCCGGTAATCTGCCCCCATCGAAGTTACTTCTTTTCCATCCAGCAATACCTCCCCTGAGGTTGACTCCAAAACAGCACATAGCATACGCATCAATGTTGTTTTACCTGCACCGTTAGCCCCCAAAAGACCATATACTCCCGGCTTTAAGGTTGCACTAACACAATCTACCGCTATTTTCCTGCCATACTGTTTTGTTAAACGATCAAGCGACAATTCCATACATTTTTCCTTCCTTTCTCATCTCTGCAATATAATGGATTTCATTTATAAAGAACATAGCAAAAATCAAAAATGTAACAATCCACACCCCCACTGCTGATGTTTCATATAACCATGGCAATATTCTTGCTGACATCCCCCAACAAATGCAGGAACCCAGCATTACAATCGCACATATCTGTAAACTCTGTTTCTTTTGCAAACGGATCAAACGTAGCAACGCAACCATACACACTAAGTACGGAACCAGGCAGTATAGAACCATCTGTCCAATCTCTTTATAAGAATTTTGCAAATAAACTTCCATACACAAAAGAATTGTTATACACACCAAATTAGCAGCCCCAGCCAAAACCAGCTTTGCTAACGTGATTTGGGCACCAGAAGCTCTTGTTACCGCTTCAATCTCGCTCATTCCATAATACTGGCTTTTAAAAATTGCTGGTATGATAGCCAATACAAACAGCGGCATAAAAATTGGTATATTCTTTGGCACGTCTGCAATACTGGCAATTGTTAAACAAACTATAAATAACGTTACTGCTTGCAAACCAAATATTGGAATACCTTCAAAGCGAAATACATCTGAAAGATAGTGAAAGAAACCTGTCCTCGGTTCTGCCCTAGTCACTTCCTGTTCTCGTACAATTTCAGTGCAAAGCTTAATCGTTTCCTCTAATCTTTTAGGCTGTACTTCCTCTCCTAAAGATTGCTGTAAATAGCCCTTCAAATTTTTATCTTTCATTTTCCTGCTCCTTTCTCATAATTTTTAAAGCATTACGAACCCTGCTTTGTGCTGTTCGCATATTGCATCCCATCACTTTTGCAATCTCTCCAAAACTAAGTTGTTCTCCAAAGCGTAGAATGACTGATTCCCTTTGTTCTGATGATAAAAAATTCAAAAAATAGCTTATCTCTGCCCTATCCTCTAGCCGAACTATGTCGTTATACTCATGCACTATATTTTCTTCATCTTCTAATGGATAAAACTCAACCTTCCTACTTTCATCAATACATAAATGATTTGCAATCGTGTATAGATAAGCCTTAAATTTCTTTTTCCCTTTATATCCGGATAAATTCTTAAACAACTTCAAAAATGTTTCCTGAGTCAGGTCTTCTGCTTTTTCCAGATTAGAGCAATGCCACCTACAGTAACGTAAAATAGATGTATAATAGCGTTTTATCAATTCTTCTGCTGCATTTTCATTTCCAAGTAGAATCTGTTCCACTAATTCGTCATCACTCAACACGCATCAGACTCCTTTCCATTGAATATCTGTATATATATAATAACGAGTTATGCACTTAAAATGATTAAAAGATTCCTCATTTTTTCTTAAAACGAATTAAACTATTAAACCAATATTTTATCTCAACCCCTTTCAGAAATATCAAATAAATCAAACACTACCTTTTTCTCCGCTTAGAGTAATACTTCCCACACCACACAATCCTGCACCGGAAGCTCTGCTTACATTCATACACACACTTCTTGCACTGATCATTATATTGTATCCTGTTCTTATCATTCAAAAAGAACACCCACAACCTTTTTTCTTTTTGCCCATCCTAGCCACTGCGATACCCTCCTTCAAAATGTTCAAATTATGTAGCCTTTTTTCCTAAGGTTATATCTTATTAGGTCGAGGTGTTACAACTATGTTATATCACAACACTTCGTTGTTTTGGTTCGGTCATAATGAGTGCTCCTTTGTGTATTTATTATAGATTATATGACCTTAAAAATCTGTCCAGTTAATTGTAGCCTATCCAATCCGATGAAGCGGAATTTGCAATCTGTTCATAGTCCTGCAACTCCTTTCATCTGTTTAAATTTAGGCAACGAAAAAAGAGCAGTTTAACGACTTACTCTAGGTCGTGGAAATAGAACCATATAGAGGGGGTATGGTTTCCATCTTCGATTTATTTTCAAGAACCATCAACCAACTGGCTCTCAAAATTTTATATAATTTTTCCTATACCAGCGATTTTAGATACAAAAAAGCACTTTCAACTTTTACAACCAAAAGTACAGTTTTTATTACTATTTAATTAAGTTTTTTTTGCAGTGTATTAATTAATACGTCAATCGCATCTTTCTCTTTAAAATCTATGTATCTATAATCCTGCACTAATGGCGGCAATTCATCATGCGGAACATCAAAATTTACAATTATAAAAGTTTTATCTTGATTACGCATTCTTCTTTGTATAAAAAAGTTCAGTTCACTTTTTGTCCAGCCGCTAGGTGCATTTAAAAAATTACTAGATATGCATATAATTCCTATATCACTTTCATCTAATCCTTGGTTTATTTTCTCTGTAATGCTATCCCCTGGTTCTATCTCATACTTATCATACCAAGCACTAATTTGACTCTTTTGAAATTCATTAAAAATCACATCAACAATTTCTTTATCTTTACTTGAATGAGATAAAAAAACTTTTGGTGTCCTTTTTATTTCTCTATTACTTCCCCATATTTTGTTTACAATTTCTTTGCTCGGAAACAAGAAAAGACCATTTGGCTCATCTGTAATTATAAAATCAACCTCGTCTGCCTCTATAAAAGTTTTTACATTATATCCTCTTTTATAAAACGATTATATTATATCATAAATTTCATTGATATAACACCCCGCTTTTTGCCCTTATTTGCTGAAAAGTTCAGTTTTGAATATCTCCGCAAATCTCACAAAATCCCGCTATTTAGTAACAAATTAGTAACAGATTACATCAGGGCATTGACCCTTGCCTGTACTGCTGCATAATCATAACCTTCTGCGGTGATTCTGTTCTTACGATCAGCACCGTTTCCATACTCACCACGGATGACTGCCCTTGCAATTTCATCAATGGATTTCTTAGGTGTTCCGCAAAGTTCATTGACCTTGTTCTGAACTGCGGTGTAATCATAACCCGCCTGTTCAATGCGGTTCTTTCTGTCCTGACCATTACCCCAAGCACCATTGATGACTTCCTGTGCAATTTCATCAACAGATTTCTTTGGTGTAGTGTCTACCACTAAAATCTCATTGACCTTTGCCTGAACTTCATCATAGTTGTACCCGGCTGCTTCAAGTGCTGCTTTACGATCAGCACCATTGCCATACTTGCCGTTGACAACATCCTGTGCGACTTCATCCACCGACTTCTTAGGTGATTCAGGCTGTGCAGTATCACCATAGAAATAATCAAGGTCTACATTTCCGGCAATACCATCAACAGAACCCTTACTTGTGTACTGATGGAACATACAAGGATAATCAGGATCACCAGTATAATCAGCCAACCAGTAAATATACTGTGAAATCAGTTCATCAGTATACATATTCTTATGGTAGTCAATATTGGAATAAATACCCGCCTTGTACCCGTGACTGGTCACATACTCACAAAATGCCTTTGTGAAAGCAACACATTCATTCTTACCAAGGTTGACCCCCTTTTCCTTTGCCTGTTTTACAGTGTCATATTCAAAATCATAGAAAATCACTGTGTCCTTGCCAAGTCCGGCTTTCTCAACCTGTGCAATACAAAATGCTGCTTCATTCCTTGCCTGATCTGCGTTGAGTGCATAACTGAAATGATATACACCTTTGACTGGAATATTATTGGCACGGCATCCGTTGACATATTCAAAGAACTTGCCATCTACTGCCTGACGATAACCTTCACGAAGGATTACAAACTGAATCCCACTTGCTGCAACCTTGGCAAAGTCAACTGCACCTTGCCACTTTGAAATATCCATACCCTTCATCATATTATTTACCCTCACTTTCTGTCTTTTTCTGTAAAATATCAATAGCCTTGGTGATAACTGGTGGGAGTGGTAACCCCATAAGACCCGCATTTTCCACAAGGGAAATTGTTTCATTGGCAATGAACGCAATAATCACTGCATCCCTGATGTAATTTGTGCCAATGACAAGATCAAGGCGGTACGCAACCAGTACAAAAATCAGGGTCATGCACTTTCTGCAAAGACCTTTCCACCCCGCCTTGCTTTCAAGTGAACCTGTGTCTGTCTTGGGACTGTTCTTGAATACCCCCGCAACAATCAGACCTGAAATATAATCAAGTCCCATGAAAATCAGAAGGGTTGCAAGTCCCGCATCCCAACCACCAAAAAAAGATGCGATTGCTGAACCAATCACACCTAATACACTGCAAATAGTCTGTTTCATTTTCTCTGTCCTTTCTGAACTAAAAACAACCGCTTGTGACCTCATATAAGGGTCATATAGCGGTTGTTTTTGTTCCTGTGATAATTTCCTTGTCTGTTGATTACTCTGCTAATTCAGGGCAATCAAGGTCAATCAGAACTTCCTTCACTTTGTCCTTGATTTTCTCAGGTACATCAGCAAAGGTTTTCTTGCCCTTAATGATAAGGGTTGCATAGATCACTGCCATAGATTCCACATCCTTTCTAAATAAAATTTTTATGATGAACTGAAACAACATCAGTTACCACCTTCTGCCAGTTCCGGGTGTCCTTCATCAATAAGCACCTGTTTGACTTCATCCCTGATCTTGTCAGGAACATCATTGATTGACTTCTTACCCTTAATGATAAGTGCTGCATAAATATTTGCCATATTCTCACCCCTTCCTTATGCCATCATTTCATAGATTTCACACATGGCTTCCTGTGCCTGTGTCATCTGATCTTCCAAGGATGTGTTCCTGTCATCAATCATTTTGATGTATTCATCCTTGGTGTACTGGGTCAGGTCATATTCATAACCAGTGAACCCCGGCTGTTCATCTGTCCCTGCTTCTGTGACCGGGGTGATGTTTGCAGCAACCCAAACTGAATAGTCATCAATGACTTTCTGTTCAGGCTGCTTTGTACTGCGTACTTTTCCGTACTCTTTCATGCTTTTTACCGCCTTTCTTCTTTTTCTTTGCCTTGATATGGTTTGTATAATAATCATCAGCGTATTGCTGAATAGGCACAATATATTTATCTGATAAATGGGAACTGTCACAATGTTTCAACCAACCCTTATAGGAATTGATTGAACACCATTCTGAATAGTTCATTTCCTGACCGTTTTCAACTTTCTTCCTGATGTTGGTCATCTTCCGCTTCATTTCCTGACAGGTGGATTTTCTCAACAGGGTACTGTTCAAAAATATCCTGTACCCAACAAAATCAATACCCCGGATGAATGAAGGGAATATCTGATAGTTCCCTTTTATTCTTAATTTCAAATTCTGTATGAAGTATTCATTGATTTCTGCAAGTAACTGATGCAGTTCTTCTTTGGTTCTTGCAAAAATACAAATATCATCCATATAACGGTAATAATGTTTTACCCGCTTTACTTCTTTTATCCAGTGGTCAAAACCTGACAAGAAGAAATTCCCGTCATACTGTGAAAAGTAATTCCCTATTGGAATACCGACACCTTCAATGAAGTCCTTGCCGTTTATCTTCACTATCTTGATTTCATTACCACAAGACCGATAAAATTCAATGTTTTCATCCGTTGCCGGACAAGTGCTGATTGAATCAATTACTTCATCAATCAGTTCAAGCAGTTCAGGGTCTTTGTACTTCCGTCTGAACTTCTGTTTTAGTGTTTCGTGGTCAATGGAAGGGTAAAATTTCTTGCAGTCTATTTTCAAGCAATAGATCATTTCTTCCGGCACGGTATCAACCGCCAACCGTAACTTCTTGTATGCTGCATGAATACCCTTGTTTGGTATTGCACTGTATGTATCATCAGTGAAATACGCTAATAACTGCGGTTCAATCACCTGTAAAACCGCCCATTGTGCAATTCTGTCAGGGAAGAATGGAAGTTTGTATATTTCCCGTTCCTTCTTGCCGTCCTTTTTCGTAAAAGTGGCATATTCCGAAGTTTTGTATAAATGGTTTTGAAGCATCCATTGCAGACCCGCCAAATAGTAGTATGGTCTTTTCTCAATCTGCTGAACTTCCTTGTACCATCCTTTGCCTTTCTTTGCGTGTTGAAACGCAAGATACAGGTTATCCATTGAACAGATTTTTTCATAAAGATTGCCATACCTTTTCACGCTTGTCTGTTCCCTTCTGTATGCACTGAACCGAACTTTCAACCCGTCAGGTGACGGTCTACTAATACAGCCCATGTATTTTGATGTTTTGCCAAGTGGCACGGTAATCAGTTTTCAGTACATTGATTTATAAGAACACCCCGCCATTTCTGACGGGGTGTTTCAAGTGATATTTGTGCATTTACTAACTGACTGCTGATATTCCGATTACGATTAGAAGAAGCATTATTCAGATTCCAATAGAAAGCACTGGTATTCAAGCCATTATTCCAATTAGCACCTAATTTAGTGACATTGGTTTTTGTCTTTTTATCGTCTTTCTGCTTGAAAATCGTCATCTTTAGCATCCTGATTACCTAAAATTATGTGAATTACTGGTTATCTGTTATGCTGCTACCTTTTTTCGATACACCAACCGACCGCCGACATCCCGAGCACGAGCAGAAGAAGCACCATCCAGAGCCCAACAGAAAGCACCGGCAGCCAAGCCATTACCCCAACCAGCACCCAATAGAGCGACACGCCAACCAGTACCGTTCTGATTCCAACAATAATCACCAACAGGAAGGGCGGTGTTTCCGTTGAACTCACCCGGTAAGAACAACCAATCAAAATCTTCTGAATAACAGAAAGCGGAAATATAACCGTTTCCATACTTTGCACACATTCCTGTATCTTCATAAGGTGCTGCCTTACTGTCATCAGTAAAACCATGATCTGCAACATAGGTATCACATTCACCTGTGGTTGCATTTGCATAGTGATTGATTCCATCAATCCACCACCAAATGTTGCCCCAAAAGTTTTCCTCACCACGGTATGACACAATCTGAATACCGTTAGCATTGACAACTGAACCTGATGCATTACCAAGGGTGATTGTTGCACCTGTATTTTCTGTCATGGATGTTTTACCGTCATCAGTCTTTGAAACTGCACCGTTACCAATAACAGACTGCATGTTGAAGGTTGCATATTCAATCAGCATAAGCATCTGTGAAGCAGATGCCGTCTGAACAACACCCTGTTCCCAACCAGTACCACGTTTTTCAGCAAGTTTTCTGATATTGGCACGGGTTGCGTTCTGTGTAAGTCCTGAAAGCGGTTTTGCATTGGCAATACTGCATAACATATCAGCAGCAAAGTCAGCAACCTGTGAATCATCAAGAATGTATGCTGATGCAGATGCATCCCAAAGTGAACCTTCAAAGGCTGCAAGATATGCAACATCATTTTCCTGACCATTTACAATGAACGCCGGATGAAGTTTGAATCCCGCCTTTGGTGTATCTGATACATAGTATCTGATTTTTCTTGTGATTGCCCCCTTGGTTCTCTTTTCAGTTTTAAGCGGTACAACCTTGTAATAAAACTTTGGCTGTTCAACCATTACCTGAACGATTGTCCCGGCACTGAATTTCAGGTTTTCATCAGGTGATTCAGTACCTACCGGGTTACGGTCAACCGCCTGTGTCAGTTTTCCAGTAGTAGAGAATCCGGCTTCACCATAATATGCAGCAACACGCCCGTCATTGGTAAGGTTACAACGCTTTCTGCCACCAAATGCATTGATTCCGTCAAACCCTGAACCCGCTGAACGGTTTACTGCCCCGGCAAGTCTTGTGAACTTCTTGTTTTCAAAGTCCACTTCAACACCATAAATGTCACCGTCTGAATATCCAACATAGGCTTTCAGATCAGCAATTTCTTTTTCAAGTGCCTGAATGTCACCAACCGTTGCATACGCACCCGGACTGACTGCAAGTGATACGCTGTCAGCGTTGCCTACTGTGGTATATAACTGTAAGTATGCAGCCGATACCGTAACACCGTTATATGGTGGCATATAACAGTTATTTGACTTTTCAATGCAGACTGCATACAGGATTTCACCCTTGTCAGGGTCAACGGCATATAAGCCAAGTGTACGCATATAGTAACCTTCTTTCAGGTCTACATTGGAATATGCTGCATCAATTTTGATTGCAACCTCATTTGTGCGGGTAACCTTGGAAACAAGGGTTGTCTGCTTGATGTTGCTAAGTGCGGTCAATGCCTGTAACTGACTTTCAGTGTACTGGGTACTGGAAGAACATACTTTTGTAAAATCAATGTTTCCTGACCCGGCAATCATCTTTGCCATAAGTGCCTGACCATTGTTTGTGATGTAAAGTTTTGAATACTCTGCCATCTTATCATTCCTTTCTATGTTGTTTTTATCTCAATGAAGTCTACCTGAACAACGCCGGATGCTGCCTTTGCATCCATATCTGCCCGGATTGTTTCATTAAAATCTGTTGAAATGGTTACCATTGCGGTATCTGTTGCCTTACCACCAAAGTTCACTGTACCCTGAACACTCACTGTTTCCTGACTGTCATTTGTGATGTTCAGCATTTCAGTCTGAACGATTCCACCACCAAAGACTGATGAACCGTTCACATCAAACACTTCCCGGAAATCGTTTGTGATGATAAATTCATTGATGAAGCAGATGCCACCACCAAAAAGAACAGCACCTTTGATGTTGCAAGGGATGCTGTTCTTAGATACAACCACAAGATTTTCAGGAATCATTGTGTTTATGATGTTTTCCAGTTCTTCCACCTGACCATATAATTCAAGGTCAGTGTCAATATACAGTGTGTACCCGGTCTTGAAATCACCAGTCACTTCAAAATCACTGTCACCACAAAGGACAATCAACTTTTGAAGCAACACTTTCCAAGTGTACGGGATTGTGTTGAACCACTTGCTTTGAACCCTTGAACGCCTTGATTCAAGGGTATCATCAGCAGTTGGGTATATTTTCAGCATCTTTTCAAATCGGCTGATTCCATATTCATCAGCGGTTGAAATGAAGCGGTTACGCAAACACCTGTCAGTTGCCGACCACATCAGACTAAATTCAGGGTTTTCCGCTTCAAGTGCTGCAACGGGTTCTTTGTAACTCTGCATGAATGGCGGTAAGTATGAAACAAGGTCAACTTCTCTTATCATGCAGAAACACCCCCTAACTTTGGTATACAAAATTCTGTCAAGGTCATATTACTTGCCGTGCCGTTCAGCTTTGTCCCGGTCACATCCACCACGCCATCAACGCCAAGGATGCGGTTTTCAATCTGCGATACCCTGACAATGGTTTGTGATGTTTCTGACCAGTTCTTTCTTAATTCCAAGAAATACGCATCAACCGCTTCTGCAATGGCTGCCTTGGTATTTGACCAGTTGTGACCTTCTTCAAATGTTACCGTGGTCTTGACCTCAATACTGACAGGTGATGCACTTGCAACACTGACTACATGACCGATTGGTGCAAGTCCGTAACCTTCCCCGGCATTTTCTTCCGGGTCAAGTGTCTGCTGAACGTATTGAACAAGCGTTGAACTTGCTTCACCATAATCATCAGAATCAGTGATGACTACATGAACAGTACCACCAACCGTCAGTTTTTTGTCCTTGGCTGCATTATATACGGCATCAAGCCACGGTTTGACTGCTGCCGGAACTGTTGAAATGATTGATTCATACCAGTTCTTGACCACGGTACTGACGATCATGTCAGCGGGTCTAATGTCACCATTCCAAACACGCTTGACCTTACATGATCCAACACCTTCAATGCCTTTGACCTTTGCCATATAATCAGCATGATTACCACCAAAGGACTGTTCATTGAAGCTGTCAAAATAACGCTGTCTGAAAACTTCTGTATCTTCTTCATCTTCACCGGGAATAAGTACGCTTGTCAGGCTTGCCGTCTGCAATCCGTCAATATATTCCATTGGTATCATATCCCCAAGGTACTGATTGCCAACAACACCTTCTGTTTCACACTGAACCTTGTATGTTCCCGGTGTGATCTGTTCAGTCACAACATAGTTGATTTCACCAATGTTGAAACGCTTTCCAGTAACATCAATATTTGTTGGTGTGAACTCACCCTGTAAGATTGCCTTGGTTGCGGGTTCAGGTGAAAGTCCCCTGTCCTTTGCAAGTAAAATCAGAAATTCCCTTGCAGCAGTATCACCGTATGAATTTTTTATCAGATATTCCAACTCGATGTATAAAATCTGAAATTCAATGGCGGTTGAACTATGCAAATCATAAACAGGGGATGACGGTCTTTTGTCAATTTTGTCAGATACCCGGTTCATCATCCTTTCAAGGATAATGTCATAAGTCTGATCTTCATACATTCTAAATCTTCACCCCCTTCTCTGCTTTAATATCACCGTAAATTGTTTTTACGGTAAAATAGGCATGAACCACACCTTTGACCGTCAGGTCAAATTCAAAGTCGGTCACACCTGTGATTCTTTCATCAACGGCTAACGCTTCACTGATTCTGCGTTCTAATTCAGGACAAACCCAAGTGACAGGTTCACCGTACAGGTCAAGTGTTTCAATACCGTAATACCACGGATATATGGTGTACTGATACCGTTCTGTTTGCAGTGTTCTGAAAATCATCTGCTTCATGGCATCCTGTTCATCCACAAGACCCCTGACTGAATCACCGTCTAAATCCATTTTATAAGTTAGGCTTGGCTGTGTTTCAATTTCAAAATCTTGGTCAAGAAAACCAACTGTTGAAGGAATCATTTGCCTATCCTATCCACAACAATGAAGCGTTGACCTTCTTGCTGTCTTATCAGAATGACACCATCACCGACAGCCAAGCCATTGTGTACGGTGATTTCAATCATTCCGACAGCATGAACGTGTGGCGGGGAAACAGGTGCTGTCCCTGAATTTACACCCCCGGTATAGTAATAATTCTTGATATTCCCAGCCGTTATCTTAGTTTTGAAATCTGTCACATTCCTTGAAAGTACAAGTTGTTTTTCACCAAGTATCATCTTCTGTTCAACATTGATTTTCAGCGGTGAAGCACTCACGACCTCACCAAAATATACATTTACGGGTTTACCCGCTTTAACCGCTTCAACGGCTGCCCTTTTCAGGGTATCAACAAGTTCATTTGCATCAGGCAACAAATTCACCCCCTCTAAGTGTCAAATCCATCCAATGTTCATCTTCCTTGTAGGTATGCTTGCATTTTTCAACAAGCATCCAGTTTTTCAGTTTTACATCACCAAGGTCAAGGTTGATGACAACCATTGAACCCGCCCGTACTCTGTTGTCACCTAAAGCGTTGGTAATTTTCAGGTTACGGGTCTTTTTGTTATACAGTTTCAAAAGGGCATCTGCTTTTGCCTGACCGTTTTCACCTTTCTGCAAGGTGTCAAAATACTGTAAGATACCCCACTTGTTAATGTTGGAAGAATCCTGTGTGATGTAAACATCACGTTTTCCTGTGTCCTTGTTATCATAGGTCAGTTTAATTTTGTTATATGTGTTTTCATCAATAGATGAAGTATAGTCAAAGTTTTGCCCGGTTTCTTCATCAATCATCAGGTACGCACCCGGAACACCCACATACATAGATGACAGGCTTTTCAGGGTAAGTTTCCCAAAGTCATCATATAACACATACATTTCCCCGGTATTGGTCAGTGTCAGGTCAAGGGCATTTGCTATCATTTCAAACAGTGAAGTATTTTCTTCAACCCTTGATTCAATGACATACCCGGTATCATCCAGTGTGCCAAGGTTCAGGGCATAATCATCTGCAATCATTTTCACAAATTGGTTTGCCGTCTTTCCTTCATAGACCTTGGTATCTTTATTTTTTAAGTACCTCAACTGATCGTAGGCGGTGACAGTAATGATCTTGTCCTTGGTTCTCTGCTGCTTGAACACAAAACCAAAGAATACATTGTCACCGTCCACCTTCATCCTGACTGGACTACCTTCTGAAAAATCAAGAATGTTGTCATACAGGACTTTGAAAACCAGTTTGCCGGGGGTGTTTTTTCTTTCTGTTGACCATTCAATACCTTCCTGAACAACAGGCTGATATACTTTTGTTCCTGATTCATTCCCAACCAGTAGTTCAACATACATTGAACAACACCCCTTTCTTATGCTGCCGGGATGGTCAAAACCTGTCCCGGATAGATTAAGTTAGGGTTGCCACCAATGACACCCCTGTTTGCGTTGTAGATCACGGTGTATTTTGCACCGCTGCCATAAAACCGTTTAGCTATTTTCCATAAACAATCACCACGCACAACCGTATAGGTCTGTGCTGCTGCCGGGGCGGGTGAATTGTTGGTTTCCCGCTTAGGCTCTGCACTTGCCTTTGGCTTGGATGCAGCAATTTTGATGTTGACTGTCTTTGTTCCATAGTCCCGGTACTGTTTCAGATTGAACTTGACCTTGAAGTCAAACCCGTTCTTGGCATCCTCTGAAATTTTGTAATCTTCCAAAGATACCTTCATGTTCGTATTCAGCAGTTTTTTCCCCACCGGGGTCTTTCTGCACACAATGAACTGGAATGTCTTTTTGCCTGTTTTCAACCCTTCAAAAATATCAAAGAAATATCCCGCTTCTTTGAAACCATTCTTATACACCGCATAAGGATGTTTTACTTGCGGGATTTCTGCTTCAAATTCAATGTCGGTCAACCCGGCTTTTTTCAGGATATTGATTTCACCTTCATTTATCAGGTTGACCGTTTTGTTATTACCATTGATTTTGATGCTGATTTTTTCAGGGGTGACAGGAAAAAGGCATTTGTCAAAATACATATCATATCCGCTTCTTGCCATTTATTCATGCACCCCTTCCGTCATATTGTCTACCGCTTCATTGACTGAATCTGTCAGTTTGGTCATAAAACCATCAATGTCATCACCGCTGTTCACGGTGTTCTGCATACCTGACATATCAACATTGATTTCAGCGGTTGTGAATCTGTTAATTGCTTCTTGTTCTGCAATATCACGCAAATACTTCAAATCTTCTTCTGATACTTCCAAAGAATCCTTGATTTTGCCTGTGTTATCGTCAATGTTTCCAATGCTGTCACCCACGCCTGAATTTGCTATTGCATCATTGAACCCTGATGTGTAATCACCCACATTAGGAATATCTGTCTGACCAAATACATCCGACAGACTAAAGTTTGAAACCTTATCAGCAATACCGTCACCCCATGCTGCACCCGCATTGAACGCATCTGATGCCCAATCGTCCTGAAATGCATCAAAGGTTGTAAAACCTTCATTGAACGCATCACTGATTGACTGGTAATCTTCTTTGTTTCCGGCTGCTTCACTTGCTTTGGCTGCATAGTCATCCGCTGCGGATGAAATGCCTGAATAGTCAAATTCAACAAACGGTAACTTATTCAGTGCTGAACAAATACCTTCAATGACTGAAAGTGCCGTGCTTAACAGGTTGTAAAACCATGACTGAACAGAACAGATTGCATTGTGAAATGCCGTCATCATATTGGATGCAAGTGCTGCAATGGCGTTTCCAATACCCAAGGCAATGTTTGCCACGGTTAGACCCAAGTTCTTGAAGAACTGAATCACCACGTTCACACCACCAGTAATCACACCGAACCCTGAATTTGCAATACCTGTCATTTTTGCAATCGCATTACATACGGCAAAAATAACCACGATCAACGCAAGAATCAGCATGATAATCCAAGTTAAAGGACAAGCCATCAATGCAGCGTTAAGACCTTGCTGTGCTGCGGTTTCTGCGAATGTTGCACCTGTTGCCATCATTTGAGCAGCAGCCTTGACACCTTCTGCTATTGCCATGACACCGTTAATTGCTGCCACGATTGCAGAAATAGCAATGTATGCTGTGAGTGCTGCCACAATGCCGTATACGATAGGTGCAATGATTGACCAGTTATCACCTATGAAAGTACCGATTGACACCGCCAAATCAAACACATTCAGAAGGATATTCGCAAGGGTTGCCATTGCTTCAATAGCACCCTGAATGAAAGTCTGAAATGCTTCACTATTGGCTAAATCGTTCAGTCTTTGAAGAACAGGCTGAAATGCAATCAGTGCGGTGTTCTGCATTGACTGCCACATCTGCCCCCAAGTCATAGGCATTTCATTGAATTTGCTGTTAATGTCATCAGCAGCAGAAAAGATTGCTGCCTTAACTACATCAGCGGAAAGTTCCCCATCCGCTGCCATTTCCCTGATCTTACCGATTGGAACATCAAGATAGTCTGCAATGTTCTGAATCAGGTTAGGTGCTTGTTCAAAGATACTATTCAATTCATCACCACGAAGGACACCTGAACCAAGTGCCTGTGATAACTGCAATTCTGCGTTTGCTGCTTCTTGGGTGCTTGCCCCGGCAATCGTCATCTGCTTTTGAATCAGATCAGCAAAAGCAACAACTTCTTCTGAACTGCTGAACGCATCCTTTGCGTTGTTACCGAAACGGGCAACAACATCAGCCATCTGACTGAATGAACCTCTTGCATCTTGTGCTGCTGCATATACCATGTTGACAAGTTCAGCGGTTGTCTGAACCCCGTCATTCATCATGTTCAAACGGGATGTTGTCTGAACAAGTTCGTCTGAAATGTTCAGTGCTTTCCCAACTGTCTGAATACTGACATAGGCTGCAACCGCCCGCTTGATGGTATTGGTCAGTTCATTTGCCTGTTGTGTTCCGGCTGAAATTTCCTGATTGAAACGCCCCTGTTCATCCACATTGTCACGGATGTACCTTTCTGTGTTGCCAACAGTCTGTGACAAACGTAAATAGGCATCATTGGCAGCAGAAACATCCATATTCTGCATTGCCTGATTCAGTGAATTTTGTTCCTGAATAGCCTGATTCAACTGCATACGCAACTGTTCCAGTTCTGCATTTGCATTGTCTGCCCCAACATTTACCGGGTTGTTCTCAATCTGCTGAATCCGCTGTTGAATTGCAGATAACCGCTGTTGCATGGTGTTCATATCCTGAACTGCTGCATCCGGCAGTATATCCATTCCCTGTGCGGTCTGTGAAATCCTTGCCTGTGTGGTGTTCAGTGTGTTCAACATATCGTTTGCACTCTGAACTTCTTGCTGAAACCGTTCAACACCTGTTCCTGTGAACACATCCACCCCGTCAGTGTTCCATGTGACCGGGATTTCTACGGGTTCAGGGTCAGGCGGTGCGTTTGGCTGAATTTCAGGTCTGATTGGTTCAGGATTTTCAACCAAAGGGTCAGGAAGTACCGGGTTTACATCCACGTTTATAACCTGACCGTTTCCCCCATCCACAACAGGCGGTGCAATATCAGGTGCGGTCTGTCGGCTTGCTGCTTGATTCATTGCTTCAATGGCAGCAGTTGCCTGATTGATTTCATCCCTTGCCCCCTCAAGGCTGCTTGTATCAATGTCAGTGTTCATTGACTGCTGCATATCATACATTGCAGACACGGCAAGGTTCACTGAACTGATGATGTTGTTCAACACTCCGCTGAATTGGTCATTAAGTTCAATACCTGTCTGAATAGATGACACCTGTTTCACCGTCCTTTCTTAGTGTTTTTTCTTTGCCCTTGCTTCTGCCTTTTTCTTTTCCTTCTTATCATGCTCTGCTTTCAACTCGATTGAAGCAATCACAAAGGCTTTTTCCTGTTCATCCATATCCAAGAACACTGATGGAAGAATGTGAAGTTTTAGAAGGGCATAGTAAGCATAATTTGCTTCACCATCCCCTTCTTCAATTAGTTTTTTGCTTCATCCACCTTGTCATCAAGGTTCTTGGTAAATCCCTGAAACTTCTGCATCCACACTGTGAAGTCCTGATATTCTCCGGCATTGTCAACCATTGCATAAAGAAGTTCTTCCGGGGTCATAACACCGTATGAATCCTGTAATTCCTTATCGTAAAGGTCAGGGTATACAGTGGATGCCACAATCATCTTTGCAAGGTATTCAGCAGTTTTTACTTTCGGTCTGTAAAGGTTCGGCTTACCCTTAACAGGGACTTCAATGGTACAGGAATCACGCAACGCTTCATTTTCCTTGGAAGTAATCTGTTTGAACTCCCATTCCAGCGGTTTACCGTTTTCATCCTGTAATGTGGTTGTAGGTGCATATTTTTCATTTGGCTTTGCGATTTTGTTCGCTTTCATAAATCGACTGAATTTTGACATTTTGTTGTTCTCCCTTCTGTTTATCAAAGAATAGAAAAAACCCCTTATATGACCTTATATAAAAGCCACACAAGGGGTTCTGTTACTTAGTTAGTAAGAAAACCCGTGAGGTTTGCAAAAGATTCAGGCATTGAGAAGTCCTCAAATGTTCCTTCAATCTCTTCATCAAGGTATTCCCCGTCAGCATCAAATTTTGCTAACACACCGCCGTCAGTGTTGCAGTCATAGAAAATGATCGTCTGTCTGCCCGCATCACTGGTTGGGTCATCATTGGTGATCTGCATTTCAAAATACACATCCTCACCAGTGTTCTTATAGTCAAGTAATGCCTGACGAAGAACTGACTGGTTATAGTGTGCCGTGCCGGAAAAAGTACCTTCCATACCACATGACTTATGACCCGCCATGATTGCACCAAGGCGGGGAACAGTAGTCTTGGTTTTCTCAACCTTTGCTTCCATATCAATCATCTGCATGAAGTTGTATCTTCTACTTCCGATTGTGATAAAACATTCAGCAAGTTTTGCTGCAATAGTGTCCCTTGCTTTCATTGTTACATTCGGCATTTTATTTCACCCCTTTCTTACGCAACCGTAACCGTTTCATAAAGTTTACCCATAGCGTTCACAACGGTGATTGCTGATGTAATCACAACCGCCTTTTTGGAATCGCCCTGTGCAACCGTAACATCAGAATCAGTGAACCCTTCAATAGCACCAAGTTCCTGTAACTGTGTGCGGATTTTTACCAAGTCAGACCAAAGGGAAGTTCTGCCTGATGCGTTGTTTGGAACAACACCAAGATACTTAGTGTTGAAAAGAACTGCATCATCATTTCCCAACTGGTCAATAACTCTGATCGTCTGATTGTTCTTGAATACATCCCCGCAAGTGTCCGAAGTGGTCACCATAGAGTTAATATCTTCAAGCACACGAACAATGCCGTTGACCTTATGGAAAGTGAACTCACCCGCCTTGATTGCTGCTTTCAACTCATTCTGTGTGTAATTGGTATCAACGGTGAAACCGCCATCATATTTCTTGTTCTGACAAGACTTATTGACCGCACAACCGCTTTCTGCACCAGTTACCCAGTACACAAGTGCTGCTTCTGACCATCCTGTATCTGTTACCTTGTTCTTCACACTGATAACGCCCATATAATCAGCAGACAGGTTGTAAACAACCAACTGGAACTTGATACCAAGTTCATCACGCAAACGCTTGTTGAAAGCCACATATAACTTCTTGGTAACATCATCAGTAACCACAACGCCCATAGTGTTGTAGGTGTATGATTCGATTTTATCCAAGTAAGCCTGATGTGCAGTGCCGTCAACCGTGCCGTTTGTACCACCAGTTAAAGGTGTTCCGGCAGTAACAGCAAGATCAGCAGCCTTGAATGTCACATAATCGTTTGCCACAAGATCAGCAGCCTTAGCAACTGTCTGTGTGTCAACCTTGACCGTACCGAAGTAGGTTGTAACATCATACTTGCTTGCATCATCTGCATTTTTCTGAATCACGATCTTCAAATCGTTACCACGCACACCACAATACTTTGCAGTTGCGTATGTGTTCGCTGCCTTATCTCCACCACCGTTCAAACGATATGCGTATAAGGTCTTTGCACCCATGAACAGATCATTAAGACCAAACATCTTAGGACTGTCAAAGGCATAACCAAAAAGTTTCAGGCTGTTCTTCTGAAAATCTTCATTGGTTACTTCAAAAACTTCCCCTTCAACACCCCAGTCAAGTTCAAGGGGCATTGTTGCAATACCTCTATCAGACAGTGCAGCAGATGCGGATGCAGCCGATACAAAGTTGATATAAGCACCGGGAAGTTCTTTGTTCTGTGAGGTAAATGTACCACCACCTAAAGCCATACTATTTCACCTGTCCTTTCATGTATTTTTCAACTAAATTGTCAACAGTTTTCATGGTGTAACTTTTATCTTCATCAAGAAGGGCATCCACCAAGTCCCTTCTGTTTGCAAAACGGGCAGATGCAAGAATCTGTTCCTTGCTGAACATTGGTTCAGTCTGTTCAGACCTTGTAGCAGTTCCCGTTGTTGTCTTTTTTGCTGCCATAATCAACCACCTTCCTTCACATCCGTGCTTGCCGTCATAGTTTCCATTGGTGTCTGATCTTCCGTCTTGACCGTGAAAAAGTCATAATTGACAAAAAAATTCAGAACACCGCCAACCACCTGATGATTCATTTTTGAACCCCTGATTGGCTTGGTATCACCGTCTGTTGTGACATACTCCAAACAGTCATACATTCTTTCAGCCACATCAGCACATTCCCGCTGCTTCTTTGCAGACTGTGGGAAATACTGGATGCAGAACTGATTGGTACGTTCATACCGTTTGCCAAGGAAAAGGTTGTTGTTTGGGTTCAAGCAAGCAATAAAAAAACAAGGCTCTTTCAAACCTTGCTTAATTTCTTCATTGTGGATTTCATAATCATCCCCAAATTCTTTGTTCAGGGAACAACTGATTGCTTCAACTATTGAATTTATCATTTACCAAGTCCCCCTAAATATTTCTTGATTTTGTTTTCAAGCACCTTTGGGGCAATTTTCTGTAATTCCTGTTCAGATATGGTCATCATAAACTGACCCTTGACCCATCCTGAATGATTGGCTGTCCTGTGTCCGTACTCAACATAGGATGCGTATTCAACCGGGTTCACAATTTCAATGACATAGGTGTCACCAAAATGATTCACCGTCAGGCTGTCTGCATACCCTTGTGCTGATGCACGTTTTTCACCAGTCCAACCACGCCTTAATGTACCGCCCTTTTTTCCTGAACTTGCCGGGTACTGTCCGACAGGTGTTCTTTTGACCACCATGCGAAGCAACCGGGCAGCAAGTTCTTTTGCACACGATTCCACAAAGTCATCAGGATTTTGCAACTTTCCCAACTGCTGCTGAAAGTCTTTCAGACCTTTGCAGTCAAATCTTCCCATTCTACCCATTTACGCATATTCCTTGAACAGTTCAAGTGTAATTTCCTGATGCGTTGGATATGTGGAAGGGACACCGCTGCGGGTGTAGTCCGTGGTCACATTGTCCTGTGTTACTGTCAGTTTTGACCCCGCTCTGATGGTTACATCCGGGGAAACAAACAACTTTGTGCTTTGCGTGATCGTTGCTGCTGATTCTGACTGAATTGCTGTTTGCAGTTTTTCAAAAGATAATCTGCACGGTTGGTCTTGTAAGACCACAACCTCTGATTCTTCCATAAGTTTTGACTTCTCATTTTTTACCTTTTGCAGTTCTGTCACCGTCAAAGTACCAAAATAGGTTGCTTCAATGGCTTTCCTTGCAGCCTTTTGTGCTGCCTGAATCTGCTTTACCATCTGATACGCCTGAATGAATTAAATTCAGCCTTTCCATAGGATAAAAGGTAATTGATGAAAGAAGTCAGTCTTTGTTCAGGGGTCATTGAACCTTCACCAGTTGCAAAAACCGTGTTGGTGTCCCCTGTCTGAATCTGCTTGACAGCATATTCTAAATCAAACCCGGTAAGGTCATCAGGTGCAAAGGTTTTCTTGGAAAGAAGAAATTCACCCACCGCCATATCAACGGCAATGTGTTCCAGTCCTTCCGGCACATCATTCCAGTTGATTTCATTTTTGATTGTGCTGCGTACTTTCTCAACGCAAAAGGTCAAGGCAAATTCATCATCTGCCTTGACCTCATAACCGAATGATTTCAACCGTTCTTTTACTGTATCAGTATCAAACATTGCAACCACCCTTTCAGATCAGAAATTATCCACGGGAAATGATACGGGCAATAGGTACTGCCTTATGCTCAATAGCCTTGGTATCAGATGCAACCAGTGACCAGTTCTTACCAGTCTTTAATTCCACATTGGTAGGGGAATTTGTTGCCTGTGATGCCTTGGTATAAGAAACACCCGCAACAGAAACAGCGTGACGTTTACGGGAAATCAGTGTATCTTCACCGCCCCTTGTCTTAGCATCACGAACCATTTCATAAGGCACTTTTGCCCCTACATCCTCAAAACCAATAGCACCTTCACCAAGGATATAGGTTGTGTACTCTGTGTACGCATCCTGTGCCTTGATTCCCTTGCCTGTGTCCTCTGCAACGGCTTCAACAACCTTAGTAGGTAAAGAATCATCAATGATGACCAGTCTGCCGTTCCAAGTACCCATTTCAAGATCACGCTCAATGCCCTGTGCATCTGTATACTTTAAGTATGCAAGCAGTTTCAGGTTTTCAAGGTTGGTAGCAACTGCACTGTGACAGTAAACCAACTTGAACTTCTGCTTGTTATCACCACAAGCCTTCTGAATTGCACTGTTCAGGGTTGTTGCATCCATCTTCATAGTATCATCAGTATGTTCAGCACCCGCCTGTGCAATATCATAGGTGTGTGCTTCAACAAACGCTGCATTGGCTTTCTTAATGTCACCCGTGCCAGTGTCCTTCATTCCAAAGACACCTTCTAAGATTGCAAGGATAACATCCTGATCTACACCGTTCCAGTAGTCATTGATCTGATTTCTTACGTTTGCCATGAAGTCAGTACCACCAGTTACATCATAACTGAAATCTGCTTCTGTCCAACCGTTCATTCTGCCATAGGTGAAAACACCCTGTTCATAGGTGTCAGTCTTGCCCGGCGTAACATTGTCAACACCGTCATAGTTCTGTGGTGTGCCGGAAAGCAGACCAAAGAACGGTAACACTGCGTAAACAGTGCCAGTCTGTGAGTTATTCACAAAAGTGTCACGTAATCTTGCATCACCAACGATTGCACGGGATTCACGTAACTTGTTCAGTTTCACGTTCGGAATAGCACTCATGTACTTACCGAACGCCTTTTCATTAAAACTTTTAGCATCAAATTTTGCCATGTTTCAATTACCTTCCTTTCATCAAATTAAATCTGTGCATCCGGGTTTGCTTCCATGTAAGCGGTAAGTTCGTCATAACTCATTTTTGAGAAATCGACCTTTTCACCCTCACCCGGCTTCTGTTCCCCTGATGCTCCCGGCTGAAAACCTTTGAAATTCTGCTGCTGTTTCTGCTGCTTCTGTGCTTCAAACAGGAACTTGGTGTCATCACCACTTCTTAACTTCTCGATCTGTTCATCCAGTCCCTTGACATTTCCGTCCTTGTCAAGTTTGGCTTCTCCAAGTTCAAGTAAAGCCTTGACCGCCTTGATGTTCTTTGCCTTTGCACCAGTAAGTGCCTTTTCAACCGCAAAATCAATTTTCAACTGGTTCAGTTCAGATTCATGGGTTGCCTTGGCAGTGGCATTTTCAGTCTGTAAGTCCTCAATCTTCTTTTTCAGATCAGCGTTGTCCCCGGCAGATGCTTTCAGGGTTTCTAACTGCTTGTCACGGTCACCGACCTGTGTTTTCAGTCCTTCAACCTCTGTCTGCAAGTTCTTGATTTCTGTTGAAGCAGTACCCTTTGCGTTCTCAATGTCATCACCATTGATTTTCATTACTGAATCAGCCTGTTCCTTGGTAAGTCCTAAATCCTCTAACTGTTTTCTTGTCATTTCTATACCATCCTTTCAAATACGTTTTTATACGGGGTTACTCCCACATGATTGATTGGTTTTGTTCGGTTTACGCTTGACAACCCGCAAGAAAAAAGACACCCGTTGCCGGATGCCTTTTCTATGTGCTACTTGACCCAGTAGCCGGGAGATAATCAGGATCACCATGCCTTTCTCATTGTGTACGTTTTCATGTGCCTTTTATCCCCCTTTCTGACCTCATATAACCGCCATATAGCAGTTATTACAGGTCTATTGATAACTTGTTAAGGTATGAAAAAAGCACGGTTATTTGACCGTGCTTCTCATGTGTTTAATATATGGTGTCATCATCTAATGATAAGTAACCACTATCATATACGTCCTTATTGTTCTTTATGCAGTCACCAATGATTTCAATAATTCTATCCGGGGATTCTGCACTCATTTGAAACATTGGGAAACCGTCATTGAATTTTCTTTCATAATCTTCCAATGCTTTATTCAATTTTTCATTCATATCATTTCACCCCTTTCAGAATTTCAATCAACGCTGCATAACTGTTTGGTAAATACTTTTTCACATATTCCAGTGCTTCACCGCCATTCACTTCTGCTGCCATTATGTTCGCCCACATTTCAGATGCAGATTCATAATCACGGCAAATAGAAACAACCTTTGATAAATTACTTACATCATAACCTAAATCTTTATATGCCTGTTGTAGTCCCTTATGTTCCTTCATCTGTTTGATTGAATGATACAGTCTATTGTAATATTTATCACCATGACCCCATCCAATTCTTTCCCAAAGTAACCCATCAATGGCATCCTGAACACCGTCACTTGCATCATGTAACCGCAATTCTTTCTTGATTTCATCTGTCAATGTATCACGCAAGAATTGCTTATCTTTTCTTACTGCTGCAAGAAATTCATCACTGGAACTTGCCCTGTTAGTAAAGCGTGACTTAGTATAATTCAAATTATTTTTAACTGTGTCTATCTCATTGAAATGCAAATCACTAAATTGTGCCTGTGCATCAAAGAAATGACCATATTCATGTGCTACTGTTGAATACTTATCTTTTCCATTCTGAATATACCTTTCATCAGGATAAGAAAAGGTAAGACTATTTGATGCGGGTGTATATGCACCACTTGATGACTTTTTAACTCCCGCAATCTTATCTGCATAAGAAGAATACAGTTTCTTAACATTATCATTTGAATGATTATTCAATCTTGCCAAATATTCAGCATAATCTTTATCACTCATTGCACCCTTCAACTTAGTGGTGTTTCCTTCAATATCAAAATTCTGTTCTTCTGTCTTGATTGTATCATCAGGATTTATTTCTTGCAAGTCTGACTTGTCACCCTGAACAAAAGCCTTGTCCCATTCCTTATAGGTCATATTGCCCGGTACAAAGTAGGTCTTACCTGTTTTTTCATCACGGGCAGCACGTTCACCAACTTCATCAAATTCATCATCAAAATACGGTACAGTGGTTGAACGACAATGAACATGAAACGGCGGTGCAGTCACACCAACCTTCCATTCAGACATAGGGAAATGCTTGCCATCCATACCCCGGCATATATCCGAAGTGTGGGAATCCAGTGTTGCCACAATCTCAAATTGTTCAACATCCAGTTCTGTGAAGCAGTCCTTTTGTGCTGCGGAACTGAAAAAGGCTTCTTCTGTCATTACCAACCGCCCGGCGTTGGTCTTGGAAGTGTTCATCTTCCGGGCAATTCCATCAATGGCTTTTTGTGGGTCTTTTCCCAAGATGATGTTTTGTGTCAGGGTGTTGTTCAGTTCATTGACCAACTTCTGACGGTTGCCCCATATCCTTTCACTGAAATTCTTGCCGTCAACCGCCCAAGGCTTATTGATGACCTTGCTGATCTGCTTGTCATCCAGTGCGGAAAAGTCCCAACCAATACCCACACCCTTCTGAATTTCATAGGCTGTGTGATAATAGCCGGACTTGTAAACATTCCGCATTGTGCTGTCAATGCTGTCAAGTTGGTTTCCAAACATGACTTCAATGCTCTGTTGGGTCTGCAACTTCAAGGCTTCAAGTCTGCTGATATGGAATCTTGCAGATGCATTTTCAAGTTGCTTGACCCAAGTGCCATTGATTGCATTTTCCTGACCGTACTGAATATACTGGTTTACATCCCATTTCAGTTCAGCAAGTTCCTTTGCGTTCAACATCCGCTTTGCTTCTGCAAGGGTTACCCCGTTGTTAGATGCAAAACGCTGATACCATGCAGCAATCTGACCTTCAAGTTGCTTCTGTGCCTGTCGATACTGTTTTTCAATATCTGCATAACACTGAACCCCCTGTTGGTGTGCTGCCTGTTCAAGCAGTTCAAAACGCTTCTGCCAGTATTCACCGTTATTCATCTACTTCACCGCCCTGACTTCCCTGTGACGGGTCACCTTTATTGTCAGGGTCATCATTCTGTGTACCAAACGGGTCATACTGTGCAAGCATTTCTTTCTGTGCTTCTTCCTTCTGCTTTTTCAGGCGTTCCATTTCAGCCTGTGGGTCATCCACCCAAGGATGATTAGCAATGATTGTTTCATCAGAAATAAGTCCCTGTGACTTGGTGCAGTTGTCAATGATTTCTGATTCATTCATCAGCATATCACGGTTGAATATTACATCAACACCATCTTCCTGACCTTCAAAGTCACCCATTCCTGAATTAGCAAGGTGACAGTTCACAAACCAAAGAATATCATCCATTGTTGCCTGTGCTTCTGATTCTGTATCATTGGCATCTGTATCAATGTCAGAATACATTGACTGAATGTTCATCTGATTCGGATTGCCTGAAAGTCTGTCATCCTTGGCATCATAACCCATTGCATTTTCAATCAGTGCTTTCTTGAAGATTTCCACAATAACCTTGTAATTGTCTGCATTGACCGTGATTTCAAGGGTTTCAACACCGCCCTTTGTATCACCGTCATACCTGACTTTGACTGCACCAAAGGTTGCAAGGTTTTTTCTGAACTCACCCAAATTAGTACCGTCATAGTTTTTCAGTACCAAAATGGTGTTCCTTGCATCCTCTTGCATATTGTTTTCAAAGTCAGACAGCATCACATTGATACCGTCCTGTAATGACTTGACCCTTTTAATCAGCGGTGTTTCCTGTTCATTGGCTTTCAATGGAATCAGGGGAACACGCTGCCAGTTGAACATTTGCACATTTCCGGCTGCATCCGTCATTGTAACGTGCGGGAAATCAGCAGTGTCATTGTTCACAACATCAGGTATCAGTTTTGAACCGTCCAGTATAAACAGGTGAACACCTGTCAGATCATACAATTCAACCTTTTCAATGTACTTGCGTTGTGTGCCATCATAACCAACTGACACATACAGTCTGATGAAGAAATCCAGTTCAGTATGTTCAGAATCTTTCCAAAACGGCAAAATCTCATAAGCGGGGAAAAGCCTGAAAGCAAATTCCCCCCTGTCATTGTAGTAAGGATATAGCCAAGCAATACCGCCATTGTATGCAGCTTTTCCCGCACTCTTTAATGTTCGCATGAACTTCTTGTCAAATACCTTTTTCAGCAGTTCAATGTACTGTTCATTGTCACCGTTTAATGTAAACGGCTTGCCGAACAGGTAATTGGCTTTCTGATTCACCATTTTTGCATACTGGTTATCAACAATACGGTTGTTTGGTAAGTTCTCAACAACTTCAAGTTTGCCGTCCTCACCTATCATTGTACGCTTGCGGTGAATCACATCATGGTCACCGTCATAATACAGAAATCCCTTAATCTGCATCATCCTACGGGGTGAACACTTCCAAGCAAGGATTTCTTTTTCAAGAAATTCTAAGTCAGTCATGTGGGATTTTGCCCCTTCCAGTATGAAATTACTTAATTTCAAAGTGATTGCATCCACAAAGGAACTGAACACTGTTCAATCACCCCTTTCATTGCATAATAAAATCAAAACCCCTGAAAACACTATGTTTCCAAGGGTATGTGTTACTAATTTGTTTCTAATATCTTAAAAAGTAGTTATACAGGTGTCATAGGCGGTCACCGATTGCAACCACCCCGGAGTAAGCATTTGACAGCCTTTTCCTACCGTCCAAAAAGAAACGGCTGCTGACACCGTGTATTCTACCCGGTAATTGCTTAATCAAAACTAAAGGCATCACCCTTTGCCATCTGTTCAATCGCATAACGCATTGCATCCATCAGGTGATTGAAGTCATCAATAGGGCGGTTCAGTTTCTTGCCCGTCTTGGCATCCTTATCCCACTGATAGTTGCTGATCTCTGTGATGAAATTCACGCAACGGGGATGAATGATAATATGATAGTCCTGTATGAAGTCAATGCCGTTGTTGATGCTGTCCTTGCCCTTCCTTGCTTTCCTGATTCCTTTCAGACCCAGTTCACGCAAGCGGTCAATGCTCTTTGGTTCGGCTGAATCGGCTGTGATCTTCTCTTTCACATATCCCATCCGCTGAACCTGTTCGGCAATGGCTTCATTACTCATGCCCGGCTGATACATTTCATCAAAGACCCAAATGGTCTTGCTTGACTGATCTATCAGACCACAAAACAGTGCTGACGGGTCATTTGTATAACCAAAGTCAAGACCGAATACAGACTTGACCCCGGCAATCTTCTTGACTTCATCAACACTGAACGCCTTTTCTTCCCAATTTTCATAGACAAGACCGTCTACAATACCCCAATCACCAAGACCCGCTACTTTGTAACGCCTTGGGTTCTGCTTCTTCATGGTTTCAAAGACTTTTAAGTCTGCCTTATCCAACCATTCATTGCACTTGTAATTGGTGGTCATTGCAAGGGTTTCATCATCTGTGTTATCAAAAAACCGCTTCTTTATCCAGTGGTGTTCATTCCACGGGTTCAGTGTAAGGGTTATTTGCTTGAACAGTCCTGAACCGTCAGGAACAGCACCACGGATTGATTCATCAAGCATATTGAAATCATCTTCTGAACTGATTTCATATGCTTCTTCAATCCACATCCAACACAAGCAACCAATATCAACGGTTATTGATGTCACTTTCAGGGGGTCATCCAGTCCCCTGAAATAAATCTTTTGACCTGTTGGTTTATAGGTCATTTCAAGTGGTGATTCTTTGATTTCCCAAAAGGCATCAACGCCAAGGCGGTGAATCGCCCACTTCAATTCTGTGAAACAGGAATCTTTCAGGGTTCTGAAAGTCTTTCTGACCACAAGGGTATTTGCCTGTGGGTACTTCATCATATTGGTGATGTACCAAAGGGCAGTTGTTTTTGATTTCTTGGATGCACGGCTGCCCTTACATACCCTATATCTACCTTTCCAACGCCAAAAAGTACCGTAACCCTTACCAACCAGTTCAGGCAACTGTACTTTCTTCTTGCCGGACTTAGTAATCTTGTAATCTTCCGGGTACAGGATAAACTTCTGATACCCAAAAACATACTGTGAAGAAATGCGGTTCTTTACCATAGGCAATCACCGCCTAATCTTCAAGGGCATCTTCACCTGTGATAACAATAGGCTGCGTGATGTTCACATCCAGTTTGTCATTCCACATACCCAAGTGTTTACCAAGTAATTCAAGTGCTTTCAGTTTTGGTGAAATCTTCACTTCCCTTTCAACACTTGACCCGGTTTCTGATTCAGACTGTTTGTACTTCACGGATTCAATACAGGCAAGGTCATCTTCTGATGCACCGTCTTTTATTCTTCCGTGACTGTCAACAAGATCTGTCATCTTCACAAAAGCAATGCGGGCAAGTTCTAAAACAACCCTGTCCTGATTGATTCCTGTTCTTTTGCTGCGTTCTGCCATTGCAACACTAATTGCCTGTTGAACCTTGACATTTGCCAACATCCTTGACCCTTGCTGATCTGCTGTTTTTGCCGAATAACCCGCACGAATGGCTGCTTGTGTTGCGTTCAGGTCAATCAGGTATTCTTCAACAAAACGCTGCTGTTTTTCAGTTAATTTTGCCGTTTTTGCCATCAAACAACACCCCTTTCATGTATTTTTGCAATAAAAAATCCCTGAAACATTACATTTCAGGGTGCAAATATCGGCATAAACAAAAAAGAATTGTGAAAAAACAACCGCTTCTTCACAATTCCCATCTTGTCAAGATACATCCTATCATTAGTTTCAAGAATACACAATATACATGAAACAACAAAATCTATCGTAAAACGCTCTTTTTGTTGTTTCAAGTGACAGTAAGTATACATTAAGTTAGGTAATGCAGATCATCATAGGTTTCTTCAAATCTTGTAAGTGCCTTTTTGTGAAGATTCCTGACATACTGATATGACATACCCATTTCACCTGATGCAACTTTCAAACTCTTAAACTGCACATATACCTTGAACAACACTTGTGAATACCTTGCATTGTGCAGACCTCTAATCTGACTGATGATTTGTTCCTTGGCATCTGAAAATTTGTCAATTTCCCTGTTTATCTGTTCATTGAAATCAACATAGTTTGTGACTGCCTTGCATAAACTGTCACCTGACGGACTTGTCTGCACTCTTTCAGCAGAATAATCTATTGCCCCGGTACTGCAAGCATTGATTTTCATATCATCAAGGCGTTCTAAGTCCTGATTGATATTAGTATCAAGTTCCTGTAACTGTCCTAAATATTCCCTTGCGGATAATGTTTTCATTCTTTCACCTGTCCTTTCCCGGTTACGCTTGCGGTTACGGATAAAATCACACTAAAAACACCCTGAAAGCCTTGAATTTCCTACTGGTTACGGTTAGTTACGGTTACGGTTCACGCCTTATACTCTATATTTTTACTTTTTATGATGTATAGAATATACAATAAATAAAAATAATAAGAAAATTGCTTTTAACCGTAACCAACCGTAACCGCCAGTATTTACAAGGGTTTCAACCGTAACCGTGAACCGTAACCAACCGTAACTATGCGTAACTACTGCATAAAATCATACGGTGTATCATTCACCTTTGTATAAATCACATCAGCAACAACCATCTGACCGAACTGCTGACCCGCTGCAAACTTAGGAACAGCAATCACGGCAACCCCGGCAGTATGCACCCCATACAACAACTGTGATATGTATTGGTGTGCAAGTTCATAAAGTTCTGCACCAATCACCTGACCTTCAAATTCTTTTTCCACCAACGGGAAAATATCATCATTCATTGATACACTGCCCTTCTGTTCCAATAACTCTAAAATCTTATTTTCCATAATCATTCACCTTATCCTTTCACCATTGCTCGGAACTCATACCAAGCATACTTGATATATAATTTGCAGTTACACCAGTGCTGCACCCGTCTGATTTTCTTCTGCTTCTTCCGGGTGATCTTCCGTCTGTGTTCTTCTTCCCATTGTCTGCACCATTCATACTGTGCATCATCTTCCAGTCTGCTGTGCATTTACTTCACCCCTTTCCTGTTTTTCTTTGTATCCCATACATTTCATAAACCGTTCAGGGCGGTTACAACTTTCATAATACTGACAGGTAACACATACATTTTCCGTCATGCGTTTTACCTCACTTTCTTATAGACCACATCTTTCAAAGTCACTATTCCACCGTAATTCATTTCAAACTTTGGTACGGCATAAAATCTTACACGCCTTGTTGATATTATTGAAAGTGCATCTTCAACACATTTGTTCATAATATCAAAGTCGTGCTGATTGATAGGTATACCTTTGTAATGTGCTGAAATTATAGGTAACACATCATTACAAAGAGAAATTTCATTCACTGAATCATCACTATCAAATAATTTGACCAATTTTGTTATGATACTTTCCGTCATTCAGAACACCTTCTTTGCATAAAATTCCCTTTTACATATCTTCAAACGCCCATGCCATAATAATGATGACAATTATAAAGCCTATAATTATCAATATCTGTTTCCAAAAGTGTAAAAATACTGCATAGACAGCAAAACCAATAACCAAAATATTTGATAATATGCACATTATCCTTATAATTCTTTTTATAATTCTTTTTATTTTCTCCATCATCTATAAACCCTCCCCGTTTTGGTGTCCTTTACCTGAATACGTTCAATCAGTTCAAATCCGGCTACCCTGATGATGTACTTCAATATCTTTATCAGATCATAAGCACGTTTTTCTGATTCATGTATTTCAAGTTCAGACTGTTCCTTTTCTTCTCTTGCTACTCTACCAACGGCAATAGTTGCCGTCGGGTCTGCATATCCTTCTGTATTTCTTCCACCTTTCACTAACTGATACCTTCCTTTCTTATACCGCTTTGAAAATACGCCTTGTCTGACCATTCAGTTTTACAACACTGATTTCCAGTCCCAAGCGTTTGTTAATCTGTTTACTGAATACAATATTTGACATAGGCTGCATACTGTTGTCAGCACAAAATACCTGATACCGCTTATATACTTCATTGGTTGGTTCATTCTCAATTCTGTCAACACCTGTATCATTGATAAATGCAAGAATAGGGTTGTTTTCTTCTTCATATTCATCCAACTGGTTCTGAACCTTGTCTGACTTGGTGAACCCGTTATTGATAATGACCCTTTTCAGACCTTCCACACCTAACCTGATGAAGTATTCAATAGGTTCTTCCTGTGTCAACTTATATTTGATGAATGGTTCATAGTCCGGGTCATCCTTGCTGAATGTGGCATTGAATGGGATAATTACCAAACGCCTAAGAACTGCCCCGGTCTTGTCCTTCATCCTTGGTATGTCATTTGCAGAAAACAATAACTTGATGAACGGGTTGAACTCAAAAGGGTCTTGTCCCTTGCGTTCTGCCTTAATGCGGTTACCTGTGACGATCTTTTTGAACACACTGACCTGTGAACCTTGAAGGAAATCATCACCAATATCATCACCAATGTTTGCCAGTTTACCGAACATCATTGAAGTATTGAACCTGTCCCCCAGTTCTTTCAGGTCAAGTGCTGAAATGTTCCGATCACCAAGGATTGCTTTGACACAATCCAAAAATGTACTTTTACCGTTGGACTTGTCACCTGTCAGGATGAACGCCTTGCCTAACTCATTACGCCTGTAAAAGCAATAACCAATACATTCTTCCAACAATGACCTGATTGCTGCATCACCACACGCTAATTTATTCAGTGTACTGTCTGCCAGTTCATTGTAAGCATCCGGGTTGTAATTCCACGGGATTTTATTTGTAATAACAATGTCCGTGCTGAACGGTTTCAGTTCCCCGGTCACAATGTCATATACACCATTATTGAAAGCAATCAGGTTTGCATCTGACTGTTCCTTTTCATCAACTATCAATTCCATATAATCAAGCACTTCCCGGCGTTGCATTTTTTTTAGGTTGGGAATGTGCTGAATCATGTTTGATTCAATTTCCCTGTAACCGTTGGAATATACGCCGTCTTTATATATGTGTAACTGTCCGTTGATTTTGACAACGTGTGCCTGATTTTTCATAAATGTGGCAAACTTATCAAATAAAAATGTACTGCCAAGGAAAAACACGGGTTTCTGAAATGCTTCATCACGCAAGATCACTTCCAGTTCATCATCACCAAGCGGTTGTTTCAGAACAAACTTGTTCAGGATGCGGATGCACTCACGGGTTTCTTCAACAGTGAAATCATTTGCAGTTAGGGTCAGGATGTAATTGAAAAGTGCCTGATTCCTTCCGTCCCCGGCATCCATATCAACAAAGTCTGCGGTTGCCTTGACCGGGAACAACCACTTGGGAACTTCCTGATACTTTCCACCTTCTTCAATGTCCCATTCACAAAATCTTTCTTCACCGTCAATCTTGATAACCTCATAGGATAACTTACTGCCGACTTTTATATCAGCAGTAAGACCAACCGCCAACTGAACGTGTGTCCTGTTCCTTGCAATGGTATGATTCTTGAAAAGAAAATGTTTTCCCCTACTGGTACAAAGGACTTTACAGTCAAGTTGCAGTTCTTCCACAATGTTCATCAGAATTTCAGATTGGTCAGAATCATCAATGTCGATAAGGATAGTGTCATCAGCCAAAACCCCGCCGAACCCGTTCAGGTTCTTCACTTCATCATAGGTTTTCCATGTGGTTCTGTTTTTCAGTTTTTCAATGCTTGCCTTGCCTTTGGTTTCAACATAACCTTTGTATAGTGGCATTTTTTATCACCATCCTTTAAGTGATTTCTTGCATCACTTTTTTATAAAATTCCTTGTTTCTGACATTGCAGTCAAAAGCCTTTTGCCTTTTCCATAACCGTGTTTTCAAGTTCCTAAGTTCTTCATTCTGTTCCTTCAAAGTTGCCCTTGGTTCTTTTAGGCGTTCCCTGTACTTTTTTACATCAGCATTGCGATCCTTCCAAACTTTTGTGTTCTTCCTATGTGAATCCCGGAGAAGCTGCGAGTTTTTAACACCTGTCTGAATCTGTGAAATATGGTGCTTTGTCTGCCTGATCTGCTGTTCTGCATACTTGACCTTTTGCGTGTACCCTTCAATGTAAATACTGTGTTCCTTCTGAACCTGTTCAAACTGTTCAGTCTGTTCCTGAATAAATTCTTTCATCTGCTGTTCACATTCAGGTGTGAAACTGCTTCTGATAACTTTCAGCAGTTTCCTGACCTTGGTAATTCTGCGTTCTGAAAGAAATTCTTCAAGATGAACTGTCATTGAACCATTTTCATATCTGATTTCTAAATCCATAAAACCTTCCTTCCCGGTGTTACGCAACAACACCAAATTGTTTCAAGCGTTTCTTTGCTAAATCTATGTACCACTGCCTATCAAGTTCAGGCGGTGTTTTTACCCCAACAACTGAATCATTGAAAATGAAACAGTGGTCAGGTGTATTACCGAATTTTTCACCCTTTGCTTTCACCTGTTTACGTTTCAGCAATCTGCCGTCCTTCTGATTGTTAGATGCAAACACCCTGTATGACTTATATGTGTATTTGTCCTTGTCAGGGTATTCATATACAGTCTTGATTGTTCTTTTTCCTACATGACTGACAAGCGGGGTGCAATGCTCATGTTCTACCCAATCATACTTATCTGATAACTTGACAATCTTCTGAAACATAATCAGGTCATCACACTGATTGATGGTCTGTTCGACCGGGGTTTTCTTGACCATGTAGTCAACCAGTGCTTTATTCAGGATTGGCAGATCATTGTCAACAGCTGAAAGTTCCTTCACATAAGCACCGATTCTTTCAACACCACCGTCAATACCAACCCAAAGGTAATTGTTCACATCCTTCTGATAAATTTCTGATATATTGTCAAGTTCAAGTAATATTGAACATTGTTCAGTTGAACAACGCTGTTCCCACTCCCAACAAATATCATCAACCATTTCAAAGGCTTCATCTGTATCAGGAATCCAAATAATAAGACCGTCCGTGTTGGACTGAATCAGTTCAAATCCCGGTACAACTTCAAGGTGTTCAATCAGGTCAAGCAACATCAACTGACCGTTGATGCACATGCAGTTATTGTTTCTTGGGTCATACGCTGCATTGGTTTCATCCTTCATTGCACCTGACAAGGCGTTCAGCATCTTCTTATATGGCAACTGTGCTTTCTTCCACCGCTTGACTTCTTTCTTGTTTCCGGCGTTTTTTGCAGCAATCTGTTTTTCCTTCATGGCTTTTCGTGTATTATACACAAGCGGGTAATTGTCATTGGTTGCTGCCCTTGTAACCAATCCCCAAGCAATCAGCATTGAAGGATAGTAATTGTTTACATCAACGTGCAGCAGTTGCCCGGTCTTATGAATTGGTTCAGCAGTTGCCCCGTGTACCCCACCAAAACCGAATGAATGGGGAATACCCGCAACCACGGTTTCAAGTCCCTGTTCCTTGTACCATGTGCGTTTTGAGTATTTATCCATGTGTGCCAAGTCCATTGACAAGGCTTCCTGTCTTTTCCGTTCAAACCAGTCCTGAACATATTTATATTTTTTCAGTTGCAAGCACGGCAAGAAGTAGAAATCAAATTCATCTTCAAATGATCTGCGTGTGCATCCAAGCACTTTTGCAGTGATCCTTGCTTCACTGTCCCCTATATCTGACAGGTTCACAATGTCCGGGAACGCCTGAACAATACCGTGCATTGCATTAAATTCATCTATTTTTTCAAGGAATACTTTGATGGTTTCTTCTACATCATGCCGACAGTAGAAAACCGTCATTTCAATTTCTTCCTTGGTTAATTTCCTGTTTATTCTAAAATCAACATCCGTTTCCTTGATATTGCTGCCAAGAAAACCTTCCAGTGTTTTCAAACCAACCGGGGGGTTCGGCATAACATCATAGTTAATCATTGGAACTTTGTTGAACGCTGATGAAAATTGCCACCCTTCCTTTTTTTCAACAATTATCCAGTCATTGATTCTTTTGGGGTTCATTCCCAACAGAATACCTTTCATAATGTACTGGTCATAGTGGCGGTTGTTGTAACCTACCCATATATCCTTGCTATTCGCTTCATATAAGGCTTTTAATTCATCAGGGTTATTGATTATCACATATTCTTTTTTCTTGGTCACATCAATGAAAACGGCAAGCCAATCTTCCTTGAAAACCTCAAAGTCATAAAAAATCACTACATTCACCCTTTCTGAAAATAGCGGTGGAAGGTGCGACCCCGCCACCGCCTGATAACATTCTAAGTTAAGGCTTCTTAACTTTACAAGTAAAATTTTTTAGCAATCAAAAACTTCCTTGATTGTGATAGGGTTGAAGGCATCTGCCTTATAGTCAACCTCAATTTCAATCTTGCCCTGAATGGACTGGAATACATCAAGAATCTGATCTGCAAAATCCGTATAATTTACGAATGTGACAGGTTCTTGATCTTCTGCAATCAGATGATTGACCCATGTGCAAACACTCTTGATTGCCTGTCCGTCAGTCCATTTAGGGGAACGGTTGCCGGAAATAGTGCGGTTGAAGAAGATCATGCGGTTCTCCCGCTCACCTTCCTTGATTTTTGCCTGAACTGCAAACATCAGCTTGTCCTGTGCCTTTGTCAGCTTAATTTCCATCTTCTCAATACCAATGATATATGTACCGTCCGGCACATCATCAAAATCATTGTCAGGTGCGTTCTGCACCTCATTCTGTAATTCCTGTAAGTCAATCTTGTCATCAAATGCACTGAAATCAATAGCCATAATATTTCACCTTTTAACCTTTCTTATTTGCTTAATACTAACTTTAATAACTCAAACGCCTGAACCTCATTGAACCCGGCTTTTACATAGGAATCATAGATTTTCTTTGCAGCAGTTGCACCATCTTCCGGCGGTACATCCTGTTTAGGTGCTACCGGGTGCGGGTTCTTCATTGAACGGTTGTTTGCCGTGTTCATTCCTTCCGTGATTGCTGATGCAAGAATTGCACCAAACAGTTCATCAGGTAAACCAAAAGGATTGTTCATGTTCTTTTACCTCACTTTCTTAGCGTGTTTTTCTTACTCTGCGGGTTCTGCCAGTCGGCTGTTCATCTACTGCCGGGGTTTCATCCGCTGTTGTATCTGCATTATCAGGCTGTGCCTGTGCTGCACTTCTTCTTGTGCGTCTGCCCTTCTCCGGCGGGTTCATTGCCCCGTCAATAGGGTTTTCCGGCTTAGGGTTGTCTGCCTGTGCTAAACGCTTCACACCTTCACCAAATTCTTCCTTGCTGATGACCTTCATAACCTCAACACCGTCAACAATCAGGTCAACCGTGTCACCCTTGTGCTTCATCACATAATTGTCATCAGCCGGAACATATAAGTAAGTGTCTGCATCCAGTACAACACTTTCAGAATCAGTGTTTGTTGTACCGTCCTGTTCAGCAGACTTTCTTTCCTTGCGGGTTCTTCTTGGCGGTGTTTCAAGTTCCGGCTGCGGTACAGAATCCGCTGCTGCACACGCTTCATCAAACGGGATTTCTTCACGCCCATCAGCAACCGCATTAACAGCCTTGTCACGCTCTGCCATATAATCAGCCATTTTCTGATTATTTTCAGCCACCACTTCATCATGTGTCTTGCGGGCGGTTCTGCCTGTCTTTGGTGCTGCATCTTCTGTTGTAGTAGGTGGTGTTGCTGTGGCTGTGGTCTTTTTTCCACCCCTTGCCCGTCTACCGTTTGCATCCGGCTTTTCAAGATCGGATGCAGCCTGTGCATCAGCCTGACCCATTTCTGCATCTGTCTTATACTCACCGACTTCATAGAAGTTGCGGATTTTATCAGCTACATAATTCAGGTCATTGTCAATGGCGTATGCCGGGAACATTCCCATAGGTGACTTCACGGTGTCCTTACCACTATTCTGTGTGTAGAAGTAATATTTTCCTTCATTCACACCTGTTCTAAGTACAATGGTGAAAAGTCCTTCAATGGTGATCTTCTCACGAAGTAACTTTCCGATCAGCTTAATAGTAGTAACGCCATTTTCAAGGGTTTCTGTGTGGGTCATATAAGCAACTACTACATCATCAGGAAGTTCCTTGCATACTTCAATGATTTCAAAGTAGTTTGCACCAAAATCATTCCACTTGTCCCAACCGTTTTCCTTGATACGGTTCATGTATGGAACAGAAAGAATATACTGGAAGTCATCAACCACCAATAATTTCTTCCCGGCTGCTGCCTGTTCCTTCATAAACTTGCAGATTTTGCGGGATTCAACCTCACTGTTCAGCATTGTGAACTTACCCTTGAACGGTAACGGCTTACCAACCGGGTTCACAACGGCAGTTGTTGCCGGATCGCAATTTCTCATACTGGTACTTTTTCCTGTACCTGATTCACCCATAATCAAAAGCATCTGTGCCATATTATTTCACCTGTTCCTTTCTGATCTTCTCAAAGTTTCCCGCCATGTTAGCAGAAACATGATGCTGTCCGAACTGTTTCTGAACACCCGCACGAATTACTGAACGAAGTAACTTTCTGTTATATACCGGGCGTGGATTGTAAACCTTTCCCTGTCTTTCATTTACCATTATAAAATACCATTCCTTTCTTCATATTTTCTAAAGCAACTTTCACACAAACATACTGAATGATCTATTGAAGTATAATCATGTGGGTCAGTAACAGTTGGAAGTTTTGTAAATGTTCCTACTGTAATTTTCTTAAAACCTCTGATGTACTTGTCAGTTGCTTCAATTCCGCAACCATCGCAAGTCATCTTCATTGTCTTTGCCATTTATTCATCACCACCTTCATCGGTGCTACCTTCTGTAATACGGCTTGACCATAAATCAGCATAGTGCAGAATCAAGTACAATGCCGTTTCATGCCCTTTGACACCATAGTTTGCTGATTCATACAGACCATCATGGTATCTGATCGCAAATTCTTCATCTTCCGTCAGGTCAATGAAAAGGGTTGCTAACTTAATACTGCGGGTTGCATGGTCAAGTGGTAACAGTTCCGGGTTACGCTTAAATGGTTTTGCTTCTGATGCCTTACCTGATTTCAAGATGTTAGGCACATACATCTGCTTACCATAATCACCGCACTTGCCAAGGTCATGTAATGCTGCTGCAATGATGACTGAATCACGGATTTCTGCATACTTGACCTTGCCAAGAAGTGCATAACCAATGTTTTCTGCTGCCATCATTACATTTCTGCTGTGATGAACAAGTCCGAACTGACAAGCAAGATGATTTCCACCACTGCAAGGTGCTTCAAAGAATCCAATCTGTTCCATGTAATCAATCAGATCTTCCATTCCTTCACGCTCGGTTGAAAGTAAGTGGTCAACCACATACTTCTTATTGTCAAGTTCCTTCTTGTTGTCCTCTGTCATCTGTTCAACCGTGTCCTGAACCTGTTCAGTTGTTTCCTGTGTTACTTCTGCGGTATTCTCAACCGCTGCATCTGCTTTCTTTTTTGTTGCCATGCTCTTTCACTCCTTATTTTGATAATTTTATTTCCCAACGCTTCTGATCTTCAATGTTGGAAAGATACCAAGCGTTAAGTTCTGATTTTTTTGCAATGAACATTTTGAACTGTTCAAAATCCTTGGGGTACAACAAAATTCCATACCCGCCTGATTCTCTGATTTTTTTGAGGTTGACCAACTGCAATAGTGACGGTTCACCGTTTGGTGCTTTGACTTCAATGCCAAGGAAACACCCGTCTGAACAAACCAACAGGTCAGGAATACCGCTTTTTGTATAAGCAGCACCGCCCCAATATTTCAGCAGCCATGCCCCGGTGTCCTTCAGGAACGCTTTGACCTTATTTTCAAAATTCTTTTCTGCTGCCATTTAATCACCGCCCAACTGTTCATTGAACTGTGTCTGATAGTTCAGTATTTTTTCTGTATAGTCGGTTGAATAGATGCCCTTTTCCCATAACCGGGCAGCACCATCTTCACCCATGTTGTACGCCATCAAGACCATATTGGTATCTTGATACCGTTCATATAACTTTCTAAGTACGAACACACCCGCCCTGATGTTTTGGTATGGGTCTGTGAAATCCGTAACCCCAAGGGTATCAGTCAACCATTGATGATTGATTTTATTGATCTGCATATAACCGTAATCATTGGTTACGCTTATAACTGACGGGTCAAAACTGCTTTCATTCTGAATCAGTGCCATGACAAGGGTAAAATCAATGTTATACCCGGTACAAAGGTAATATGTAAATTCCTGTTGTTCTTCCGGCATCTTGCAGTCAAGCGGTGTGAAATCTAAGTCACCCGCACCCCAGTCAAGGGAAATTTCCTGTGTGAAAGTTCTGTCATCATATGCCCCATATACAAGGGTTTTAGTGCTTGACCGTTCAAGTGTCTGTTCTTCTGTTTTCTGCTTGTCCTTGGCGGTTATATGAGTTTTCAGGGCATATCCTGACACATTACCAATCACCAAACCAACGACAAGTGCAACACCAATCAGAATCAAGACCCTTTTGACCATTGCCGACTTTCTCATGCTCTTTGAATAGTTCAATTTTCATCACCCCTTTCCGTGATTTTCAAATAAATGATTCCGGGAATTATCAGAATCGCACCAATGATGTATTCTTTCAGGTGTGCAGTAAGTGGTTCATATATTCCCATTTCAACCGCATAGTCAGATGCACCGACTGCACCGATTATCAGGAATACACCGATAAATGCCATGATTCCAAATATCCAATTAAGTATTTTTGAATAATTCATCTGTCAGTTCCTTCCCTTCTTTCAACGCTGCAAGGTTTCTTTCTTCAACCGTCCCCTTCACCAGTAAGTAATAGTAAAAGCACGGTTTGGCTTGTCCTATGCGGTGAATACGCTTTTTTGACTGTTCCCACATATCACATGACCCTTTGCCAAGTGGCAAGGTAAAATAAATAATCTTGTTTGCTTTCTGATAGTTACCACCCATTGCCCCGGCTTGGTACTGTATGAATGTGATTGAATCATCTGCCTGATCGTATGCAGTCAAGTCCTTCTTTGACCCATTCACAACTGAATAGGGTCTGTTTAGATCAGCAAGTTTTTTCTGCATTGCTTCAAGTTCTGCGGTAAAGTTGTAGAATATAATCAGCCTATCTTCTGTTGATTCAACCAAGTCCCGCAAACCTTCCAGTTTTTCCTTATGCCACTGTCCGCACAACTGCCGTGCATATAGCATCTTGGTCAGGCTGTTATCACCAACCAGTTCAACCCGTGGTGTCACATCCGTGCCGTAATAATCTGAATCATCTTTGAACTTGCACATATTCAGGGTATCAAGCATGATGTAACTGTTTTTGATAAAATACTTGTACGCCTGTGTTGCCTTAAAGAATATCTTCTGTTCAGTCTGTTCCGGCAGTTCAATCACATCAGCGGTTTTCATAAAGATGCACCCATGATCTGCAAGTTTCTTTTTCAGGTGTTCCGTGTGCTTGTACCCGGTTATTACTTCACGTTTGAAACCGTCCCCGTTCTCAACCCATTCAGTCTGAACGTATGATGACCAAAACGCTTTTTTTGTAATATTCCACCCAAGCAACTGAACCTGTGACCACAACCGTTCATACTTTCCGGCTGTTGGTGTTCCTGATAATAAAATCACGCTTTCCGGCTGCATTTTCAGAATGAACTTTGACCGTTTTGCCGTTTCATTGGTTATCAGGGAACTTTCATCAAGCATCAGTGTGAAATCTTTAAGTTTCAGCAACCAATCCCGCCGGAAAGCAGTTTCATAATTGATAACGCCTATCATTTGAACACCTTGGTTGTATAAGTCCTTGGTATCAAGTACCGCCCTGAAATTGATTGCTTCACTTTTCTTGGTCAGGTTCATCACCCTGTAATCAGGGTAATAATCTTTGAAGTGCTGAACCCAGTCATCAATCTTGGATTTCTGACAGATGACCAAGTTCACAGCATTATTCAGCAGATACATTTTTTCAGCACCCACAAAGGTCTTACCCAGTCCCATATCAAGATAATAAGCACAACGGTTGAACTGTTCAGTTCTGTTCAGTGCATCTTCCTGATGGGGCATAAGGTGCAGATCATTCATCTACCCTGACACCCGTACACTGGAAGAATATTTCAGCATCAAAGTTTGGTATTGCCTTGATGATTTCCTTTCTGCGGTCTGACAGGCTGCCCCACCACAACTGACCACATTCAGATTCATCAAGCACTTTGAGATAACCGCCTGTTGTTTCATAGGTTGGATGTGCTGCCTTTTCTTCATTAGTCATATCTTCTTCATATACCCATTCAACAACATCCTTTGGTATCTGATTCAGTAAATATCTTGCATCTGAATCTAACCATTCACTGTAAGTCATATTTGACGGCTTATTGAACAGCACGATCTTCTGTTCTTCTGTATTAAAACAACCAGTATTGAAAGAAGATTTGTTCCAGTCCCCGGTGTTCCAGTTCCCGGTGTTCCAGTTCCCGGTGTTCCTGTTCCCGGTGTTCCAGTTCCCGGTGTTCCTGTTCCCGGTGTTCCTGTTCCCGGTGTTCCAGTTCCCGGTG